>Ga0209417_1000014_pt1 | contig 505805 bp, 496 predicted proteins | sample RifGroF2_FD_184002 | JGI IMG/M metagenome (GOLD analysis project Ga0209417, IMG submission 184002) | Groundwater microbial communities from Rifle, Colorado, USA - Groundwater F2 (SPAdes) (version 2) | ecosystem: Environmental > Aquatic > Deep subsurface > Groundwater | place: Rifle, Colorado...
CAAACAGGGTTGGGCTCCACTCTTTCGCTCTCCGTCCGCCCTCGCCTCGCCACCGTATTCATTCTAGATTTTTTGGCGCGGATTTCTTTTGATTTGTATGGCGGTGGTGGGGCTCGGGGCGGGTTTCTCCTAAGGGAGAAACTGACGGAATTCAAACTACTGTGACGCTACACTCTGCTGTGCTATCTCTACTTTATCATAACGGCTCAATTCGTGGTATTTGAGCCGTTTGGTCTCGGGCATTGCTCGCTTGGTTTGCGTCCGTGGGTCAACCCTCGGCATCCGCCTCGGGCATTTCCGCTAGGGCTACGAGCACCTAGATTGTAGGAGTCCTGCTTATTCCTACGCTACGCTACGGAATGCAGGACAACTGTTTGGGGAGAGGAAGGAATCCTCTCCCCAGCGTCGTTCTCCCTCCTCGCAGAGATAGTTTAGAGTTTATAGTGCTTTGGATTACTTGGAGTTATATATTATTCAGTTAGATACTGTTTGTGCCTTCGGAGGCTCGCCCTCGCACAACCCCTCTCTACTTTTTCATATTTATTACTTGTAGTGTCGCTTCCGCTTCAACTGGAAGAGACTTTGAAAACGGCGGTGCTCGTCAGATACCGGACGCCCTAGCGGAAATGCCCGAGGCTCATTACTGTGTGCTTGACCCACCCACCCAGTTCGCACACACGAAGACTCCCTAGAATTCAAAATTATATTTTTGTGTAGTTCACACCTTTTCCAGTTTTACCAGATTGTCTGTTTCAACTATCTCTGGCTCTAAAACAGTCTCTACAGCAGGTTGTTCGGGATTTACAGTAGCCAACGGCTCAGTTACTGGTACTTGAGCCGTTTGGGGTTGTAGTTCTACTGCAAATGGTTCTGTGGGAGTAGTTGGAATGTCTATATTTGGAGTTGTTTCTTCTAGCATATAGATATTATATACTAAACGGCTCATTTGGGAGATGAAAAAATACTTGCAATCTAATACGAGATATGGTATAATATAGGAACTGTATTTATTCAAAACTGGCTATATTACCATTTACTGCGATTCTTTCCATTTATACTTTCTTAAATTGGCTGGTCGATGTCGATGGAGATTTTAAATTATTCACCTTTTTCCTAATCCATTTCTTTGGTATTTTTCTGTTCAATTTTTGCAGTAATTTAATCCTTAGATTTCTCGATCTGCAGTGAGAAAGAATTCCGTTATAGGAAGAAAAATTCTTAGCCGTCACTTTTCTGAACATTCTTTTCTTAGTTTTCGTTCTCAAGACTCTATAGTGTGGAAAACAAACATAACCCAAGTAATCTATTCCACTTGCATAGGTCTTGAGAATTATCTTGTCTGGATGAATTTGTAACTTGAGGTTTTGTTCAGTAAAAGTCTTGATTCTAAGAATACAATCTTCCAAAAAACTCTTGTCCGTGTGCATGAGAATAAAGTCATCAGCATATCTAATGTATCCAGGAACTTTCATTTCATGTTTAACAAACTGATCAAGTTTGTTCATATAAATATTGGCAAATATTTGTGAAGTTAAGTTACCAAGTGGTATGCCATAGTTAAAACTCTCAGTTATATCTTCAGGAAGACCGATTAATCTCTGATCAAAAGTTTTCTCTCTTAATATTTGTAGGAGTATTTCGTGATCTACAGAAAAGAAAAATTTCCTAATATCTAGCTTCAACATCCATAAAGTCCTGGTATTATTGCGAGAAATTTTAAGTCCTAATTTGGCAAGACGCTTAACGGCTCGATGAGTGCCTTTGTATTCTCTAGAAGACCACGAATCATATATAAACTTACTATCCCACATTGGTTCTATAACCCTTATGACTGCGTGATGCAAAAGCCTATCTCGGACACTCGCTTTATGGACATGTCTCTTTTTTGGATCGTGTATATAAAATGGGAAATAACCACCATGCCTATACCTACCCCTTACCAAATCTTCGTGCAGTTTGAATATATTATCTTCAAGTCCAAGTTCAAATTCCGCAATGTCTTTCTTTTTCTTCTTATCTCTGCGAAACTCTGTCCAAGCATCAAAAAGATTTTTTAATGAAATAATTTTTTCAAACATATGGATACAAATACAAACAAAGATATTAAAACTGCTCACCAAACACCATTATTCCAAATGGTCTATCAACTATACCTATCATGGTACATTCGATGTGGCCAAATTCCTAAAAAAGACAGATTTACTATAGGTCAGAAAACAGAAGGTATGCTGTTGGAAATCCTAATTTTGATTGTAACTGCGTACCACACAAAAGATTTGGAATATAAAAGGCAATCATTATATAAAGCTAACACCTTACTTGAGTGTATCAAGATTACCATTCGATTAGCAAAGGATATAAAAGCTCTCGAGCAACGTTGGTATATAGATTACGAACAGAGAATCCAAGAGATTGGTAGGATGCTTGGGGGTTGGATTGGGAGCTTACACAAAACGAACAGGTAATTAATCTGTTCGTTTTGCTTTCACGAGAGTGACTTCGGAGAGAAACGACACCAAGATTGCCATTGCGATTGTCGGGCCTGTTGGCGTTGACGTTCACACCGTTACGGTTAGCGTTGCCGACATACACCAGCTTGCCATCAGACGAAAGGGTCGTTTTTGCGTCACTCCATCCAGATCAGGGGTCATGACTGTTACAAGCACATCTTACAAATGTAAGTAGCACCTGTTGTGTAAAAATGTGGTGACTGGTCTACTCTATCTTTGTAGGAGATAGAATTATTAACTTAAGATAAACCATCACTCCAGAATGACGCAAGCAGTTCTTCTCTCATAGAATATTTGGCGAGGATAATGCCTCTGCACGATCCTTCATTAGCCATAGTTATTATATCACCTTAAAAAATTATCGTGAAGAAACCAAAGATACAAAGAAGAAAATATCAAAGATTCAAACAGAAGAATGCAAGGGATATGAGAGAGAAGAATTAGCGGAGAGAAACGACACCAAGAATGCCACCGCGATCCCCGGGCCCGACGGCGCCGACGTCCACACCGCCACGGTCAGCGTAGCCGACATACACCAGCCCGCCATCAGACGAAAGGGTGTTTGACCAGTCATAATTTTCTTCCAAAATACCTCGATCTTTTCTATTTCTAAACTGTAAAACCCAATCATATAATATTTCTGCTGGAATTCGTCTGTGATTTTTATTAACCAAAAGCTCTGAAAGTTTCTTGGCAACCTCTTGCCAATTTTTATCATAATCGTCATCAAGCATTTTTTGAAGTCCTTCAAGTAGCTCATCGGTACATTCTGATTTCTCTTCTTCAGAGAGTGACTCTAAACCAAAGAGATAGTCTCGTAATATCTTAGTCTGTTCTATATAATTCTTACTCGTTGAGTCTGGTATGAATTCTTTGCCGACTATTCTCCACTCAGTCTTTAAGGAAGCATTTTTAAAGAAATCTTCCTCGTGATACCAATTAGTATCATAAAGCAACTTTTCCTGTTCTTCCTCACTATCCTTCTCCAGAATGGTCTGCATGATTTCATTCATTCTTTGCATGGTTATAGAAGAGCCCGATCCATCGCTTTCTACACGTAACACCAACATCTCTCCATTTTCCTTTGCTTTTTCAAGCACTTCGGGAGTATACGGAACATGGGGTATTTTTTCTTTCGGAAATTCAAATCCAAAAGTGTTCTTTATTTCTTCTGTCCCATAAAAACTTTCTCCCATAATCTCTTGAGCTTGCTCATAGGAAGTTTCCATTCCTTCTTTCACTTCCTTTCCACCAATATTTAACTCTTGTTTCAATCTGATGTACTTTTCTCTTATAGAAGAGAGTTCCTTCACACTCAAAGCGCTGAGGTCTCGACCTTTTTGTATTCTAGCTATTTCTTCGAGAGTCTTGGAACCTGAAAACTCATCTTTTTCAAGACTTTTTTCTTTACTTGGAGTTGTAGGTATACCTTCCATATTTATTGTCTATTTAAAGCTAGTATAACACAAAAAATTATCGCGAGGAATACCAAAGAATCAAAGAAGAAAAGGTCAAAGTTTCAAGAGAGAAGAACTAGCGGAGAGAAACGACACCAAGAGGGCCATCGCGACCGTCGGGCCCGTCGGCGCTGACGCCCACACCGCCACGGTAAGCGCCGCCGACAGACACCAGCTCGCCACCAGACGAAAGGGCCGCTGTCCAATCATATACTTGTTCCATAATTCGCTCGTCATTTCCTTTTATGGAAAGCAATATATCGTAAATAACTTCTGGAGGAAGTCTTCTGTGATTTTTGTTTATTGTAAGTTCAGAAAGTCTTTTAGCCGCTTCTTTCCAGTCAGACTCCATGAGTTTTGATATTTCTGTAAGAACTTTATCGGAAGATTCTTTCGCCTCATCTTCAGAGAGAGACCCTACAGACGTAAGATATTCTCTTAAAATCTTTGTTTGTTCAACATAGTTAGTAGATTTTTCAGCGGTACCGCCATAAGAAGTGGCTATTGATTCAGGAAGGGGGGCTTTTGATGTTAATCTCCATCTGAGACGAGGATGGGCATCTGGGATAATGGTACCATCTTTATTAACACCTGTATAAAATGGCTCATTTCTATACCAACAATCATCAGCCAATTTAGAACCAGGTTTTTCTTGACCATATAAAACTTTAATCTTTTCTCCTGTGGTCGGATCCTTTAGTTCAGGAATCATTTCAAGCATATGAGCTATGGTAAGAAGCTTACCGCTTGAATCTTTGTCTACCCCTAACACAAGCATTTCTCCGTTTTCTTTGGCTCGCTCAAGATCCTCAATTGAATACGGCATATCTGGAATATCTTCTGTGGCTAATTTAATACCAAAAGCTTTCTCAATTTTTTCTGGGCCCATGAAATCCTTACCGAGCATTTCTTTGGCTAACTCCATTTTCTTTAACAGAGTATCTGGTGAATCCTTAGACTCTGTTTTTGGCAATTTTCCACTTGCTTCAACTTCAGCTTTTAGTTTTTCTATATCATTTATTAGACCAGCTTTTTCTTTAGAGACTCCCACTTCCAAACCTTTCCTTTTCGACTCTCCAGGTTTTGCTTTATATTCAACTAATCGTATGAGCTCGCCAAGCTTTTTTCTATCAGCGTCACTTTCTAGTTTATTTGCATAGTAATAACGGAGAGCTTGTTGCATGGTCTCATTGAGATCTCCATTATAAAATCTCAAAATAAAATCTCTGACTCTGCGAGGTTCCATACGATCATCATAAGTAAAAGGTTGTGGTTGATCTTCAGCAATCTTTCTGTTTTTTAACAGTTCTTTTGAGGCCTTATGGAACTCTTTGTATTTCTCCAAGACCTCAGGAAGACCAGGAATATCTTGTAGTTGTTCATGTGTTAAACCTTCCCCTCTGGCTCGCAAGAACATATCAGGAGTTATGTTCTGTTGTTCACTAGCCAATCCAAAAAGAGAGTCTGTTGCATAAGAGAATGTATTTGCAGGTAATTCAGACGGAAGTTTTTTATATACCCATCTACGAAGTTGAGCAGGGTCTAATGGTTCTCGTCCAAAGTATCCTTTACCTGGAGGGTTCATCAGTGCAACGATTTTAGTCACTCCTTTGTTTACTGCCACCGCTTCCGAAGCATCTTCCGATAATATAACGTCTCCACCTCTTTCTAGAGAGTCCAGCACTTCATGGAGGCGAATGAGAATGTTTGGAGCCGAAGCGTTAAATTCATCCAATATAATAACCTTAACCTTACCTTCTTCTTGTCTCAAACCACTGGTTACTTTTCCATCCGCAAAAATATATTCCGGATCTTCAGGTTTATTCTTGTGAGGATTAGGGATATATCTACCCATGAGATCTTCCACATCCGTCGCACCATTTAAGTTTGCATAGTGGACCTCCCAACCGAGCTCGCTTGCCATTTTCCTAATTGTAGTAGTTTTACCAAGAGAAGTGCCTCCGTCTACGAGAAGTGGTTCTCCACTCATGAAGGCAACCGCCACATCCCTTTGAAGTGGTAATGCCACTTCTTTATCATTTATGAAATCTCCATACTGCTCCCTTTTTGGTACAAATTGATCGTGTCCAGATTTTGCTTTTTCTAGTGTAACTCCTAAATATGACATTGAATCCTCGTCTTCGGCTATTGGGTCAGTATTATCTAGAGGCTCAGGGTTTTTCAACCCTTCATTTTTGTTAGGATTTTCTGTATTCAGAGCATTAAATTGTGATTCGCCGAATTTCATAATTTAAAAAATTAAATTTGTGATTGATATGTTACGCCACATAGAGACAAAATATCCCAACCTTTTTCTTGAATTTTGCTCAAGTCTTCTTTTAGAACAAGAATAACTACACAACTATTAGTATGGTTTGGTGAAAATGTGTTCGATTTCATTGCTGTATTATCAAATATTTCCACTTGACCTGTTGGGTATTGAACAATAAAATCATAAACATCTTTATTCATATTTTCATCAACAGAGAGATACATTTTTGGAGAATTTAATAAATCCAAAATATTATCTGATCTCTTAAATCCCTCATTATCCATTATTCTAGAAAAATCACCTAATTCATCTCTATTTTTAGCCATAATCAATCCAACCTCTTTTTGACCAAAAGCCACCTTCAGAAAATCTATAAATTCTTTATTTTCAGTCTCTTTCATACAGCTTATTTATACTAAAAATTTTCGTAATTAGCAATGACTTCTCTTATAAGATCAGCTAATTTTTCTGCCATTTCTTCTACCTTCACATTTGCAATACTGTTTGGATAATATCTACTTACATGCTCAGTTCCTTGACCGATACCAAGACCCACAAGGCGAACATCACTTTCCTCTAGAACTTTTTTAATCATCTTACCAAGTTCATATTTGGCTCTTGGGTGCATGGAAGATTCTTCGGGTGTACCGTCAGACATAACTATCAAGAATTTTTGGTCCGCTTTTTGTCGAGCCAATCTATCAGATGCTTGTTCCAATGCCCACCCATCATCATTCCATCTAGCCTTACCTGTATCACTCGTATCATTTACTTCGGCAAGCATACCCCCCATATGTTCTCGTATAAGTTTTGACATCTGTTCTCCGAAATCCTGATACTCATAAATTCGATCATTAAAACCAAGTACTTCAAGATTAATAGACAAACGATTTAATACCTCTGACAAGACAATGACAGCCTTGAATGTCTCTCGTATTTTATTTCCGTTTGACATTGAACCTGACAAATCAACCAACATAGAAATGGCATAGTCCTTTTCTTTTGGTAGTTCTCTTTTTTGCCATGCTTTGCTTTCCATTGCATGGACTGATTTGGCTTTTTCTTGAATTCTTCTTTTTATGTCAATTCTCTTGCCTGTAGTAAAACCACTTTTCCACCCCTGAGCTCGACGAGCAACGAATATTTCTCGCAGTTCATTTTCGAGTTTATCTATAAGAGGCAAAACTTCTTGTCGCATATGTTCATATAAATTTTCATCTTTTTTGAGTTCCTTTGCGACCCTATCTTTATATTTTCTCAATTCCTCTTCATCGACTTCTGGTCTGCCCTTTTCGGTTTTTTCTTCCTTTTCTAGTTCTTCTTTAGGTTTATCTTTTGATTCTCTCTCGGCTTTTTTATCTGGATTATCTGAGAGTTTACCTTGCAGTTCTTCACTCAAAGCATCCTCGAATTCTTTAAAGACTTTTTCTGCTTGTTCTTTAATTTCTCTTTGTTCTTCTTCTGGAAGTGAATAAATATAATCCTTAATTTTTTGTTTCAATTCTTCTGACAGAGAGTCAAGATTTATTGGCTTACCCCCTCCCGATTTTTCTCCTTCTATATCTTGGGGTGTACCATCTGCGTCTGGCTCGGGAGTGCCTTCAGTTTTTTCTCCCTTTTCTGTCGTAGCTTCGCCTTGTTTCTTAATATCTTTTTCTGCTTTTTCTTTAGCCTCTTGCTGTTCTTTTTTAGCTTGCTCAATTGCTTTTTTAATAGCCTCTTCAAGAGTTTGTTGTTCTTCTGGAGTTAGTTTGTCTTTCAGTTCTTGTGGCAATTTTATTTTTCCATCGTTTTTTTCTTCCCCTCCGTCCTTATTTTTTTGCATATCTTTCAAAAGTTCTTCCATTTTCTGATCTTCCATATCAGCATCAATTAACTTTTTAAATTCTGGCCAGACAAAGTCGCGATTGATTTTGTATGAAAGTTCGGCATATTTCCTGATCAATTCCTCACTTTTATCTGCTTCTTGTCGTGATGGATATCGAAGCCAAGAATCTTGAGCTGACTCTAGGGTTGCCTCAACCACAACCCTAACCTCTTCTGGTAAATCAGGAGAAATTTCAAAATCCTGCCCTTTGGTTTCTCTAAACCACTGTTTTATATATTCAAATCCAGCCTGCATAAATCTAGGTTTATATCCAAGTTTTTGATCGGCTTTTTCTTTAGCTTTTGCCTCAAAATCTAAGTCTTGTTCATATGCCAAACTCATTTGTTCTCTGAATTTTGGATAACTTTCAGCTACGAAATTATTATCCCTTGGATCTTCTATAGCATTCGTCATGAAAGAGAATCCTGGCTGTTGCCATTCTTCTAAGGGTATGAAATCTGTCCTACTTATTCTCCTATGTCCTCCTTCATGAGAGATAACAAATCTCAAATAATCCATTGATTTTTCCAGAAGATCTTTTGGATCAATTCTTATTTCATTATCTTTAAAATTCCAGTACCAACCGCCCCCTGGCTCATTTAATTCAACTGGTATGCGGAAGTCCTTACCTACAAAGTAAGCCAAAGAGGAGAGTATTTGTTGTTTCTGCCTAATTTCTTCTTGCTGTTCTGGAGTAAATTTGGCAAGAATTTGTTTCTCTCTGTTTGGATTTAGAGCTTGATATACCTGTTCTAGAGTCCCAGTAGACTTATTTTCAGGTATTTCTTGGTTTAATTTTATCCCCTCCATATCCATAGTATATCGTATTATTAAAACATATTACAATGTCATAATTTAGCGTAAAATTACCCGCCCCGAGCCCCACCACCGCCATACAAATCAAAAGAAATCCGCGCCAAAAAATCTAGAATGAATACGGTGGCGAGGCGAGGGCGGACGGAGAGCGAAAGAGTGGAGCCCAACCCTGTTTGATACCAATAGGAATGTGAATTCAAAGAAATGTCCCGCCAAAAAAACTAAGAATCAAAAACAGGGTTGGGCGTAGCTCGAAGCGAGCCGTGACGGAATTCATTTGCCGAGATTGCAAACATTTCATTACTCACGAATTTTTGATAAAGTAAGTTCGAGCGGAATCATATAAACACTCAAGAAAACAATCTCTTACAAGGGGTTGTTTTTGTATCTTGTACCACTGTGGACTAGTGGCTTGTGGTATACTATTAAGATATGGAAAAAGTAAGGTTTTGTATTGGTTGTAATTTAGAATTGAAAATCAGACACAAAATAAAGTTTTGCTCCAATTCTTGCCAGATGGAATACCAGCACAGACACTGGGTTGAATCTTGGAAAAAAGGACAAATACAAGGAAATATAGGAATAACGTCAAGAAACATTTCTGTGCATTTAAGGCAGTATCTGTTAGAAAAATTTAATAACAAATGTTCTGTTTGTGGTTGGACGAAAAAACATCCTATTACAGGGGTGGTCCCTTTAGAAATAGAACATGTGGATGGAAATTCAGAAAATAATAGAGAAGATAATCTGAGGTTATTGTGTCCAAACTGTCACGCTCTTACTCCTTTCTATAAAAATTTAAACAGGGGCAATGGTAGAAGATGGAGGGTGAATAAATACATTAAAAATTATTAATTCTTCTTCGTGCTTGTAGCTGTTGTACTCGTTGCGGTCTTTGTATTCCTAAGCAAACGGAGCTCGGGAACGTTTTTCTCTAAATCTTCTATACTTTGAAATCCATAATATGTCTTATCTTTTATAATGAGCGCAGGAAGCTCATTCCTTGTTTTATTTATAGATATAAGAGTTCTGACGGCAGATAGGTCTAGGTTGTAGTCAAAAGAGTATATTCGTAGGTCAGGGTATGTTTCTCTAAGTTTTGTCAGTACATAACCTTCCTTTTCGCAGTCTAGACAGTCATTATTTGTCGAATAAAAATATATTATTGAAAGTGGGGTTTTGTTACATTTCTCACTTATCTTGTTCATTAATAGGTAATCCTTTATTTCTAAGAGGGAATAGTATCTCTTCAGAGTTGTAACTTCTGGGTCATTTACACCACGCATGTTTTCTGTGTAAGCTAGCTTGTTTTCAAGTTCACCAAGCTCGGAGGATAGGGTTTCAGTTCCAAGGTCTTTACAAAGAGATTCCTCAAGCAAAGAAAATTGAGTTTCTGATGAAAGGATATCAATTGATATTTTGTCTTGAATGTTTCTAATCTCATCAAGTTTTTTCTGACTAAAATAATTGCTAAGGTAAATCGCAGTAGCAAATATGATTGCCGTAATAATAAATGAGAACAGATATTTTTTTGAATTTATTTTTTTTGGTTCCATATTTTATCTCCAAGAGGCCTTAACACTAAATATCACATTGTAGACTGCCTTACCAATCCATAGGGGCGCTATAAACATATACAATGTTAGAAAATATATCAAGTCCATTCCAAAATTAAACTTTCCTTCTGCCATTCTTTTTGATACCACTATCATTGTTATTGTACCTGTGGCAGCTACTATGGCGATAATTGACATGATTTCTGTATTTACATAAAACCACTCAAATCTGCTAAATGGCCAATGAAAACTTAATCCAACTGTTTGAATTTCTAGGTATTTGTTTACAAGAGAGTTAAGAATTCCAAAGATAGAAATACTTGCAATAGTTAGAATAGAGATAATGGAAATCGCAGCCATTGGTAATATAAATACACCCAAGTTTCCGTACTCTCGCTTAAAGAACATATGTCTATAGTCACCTGCATTTTTGATAAAACCGTATACCCACCTTGTTCTTTGTTTTAGTAGTTTTCTGAGACTATTTGGAGCAACTGTATATACCATAGCGTTATGTGCGTGAACAATCTTGTAGCCATTTTTTTGCATCCTTAGAGCAATTTCAATATCTTCGGTGTTGTGTGCGTGTCTGTATCCCCCCAGTTTTTTGAATACACTAAGTCTGAATATAGAAAATGGCCCAGGAGTAATATAAACAGCTTGTAAAAAATGAAACATTTTTCTGTTGAATATTCCGAACGCATAATCTACTTTTTGAAGAAGTTGAAGTGGACCCTTTGGTTGCCACAGACCGACAGATGGGGCTACAGCCATTGTTTCCTTATCTTGGAAATAGGTAGCGATATTCTTTAGTGCATCTTTGTGAACATATGAATCCGCATCTAGGCACCCAACTAAGTCGCTATTTAATTTTGAGATTCCAAAATTAAGGGCGGTATATTTGCCCCCGTTTGCTTTGGTATGTATTTCTACCTGTGGATTGTTTTTGAACTTCTGAATTTTCTCCCAGGTTTTATCGGTGGAGCCGTCATCTATAACCATTATTTTTAATTTGTTTTTTGGATAATCTAGGGCGAGAAGTGAGTGAACGGTTTTGGAAACGGTGAGTTCTTCATTCCAACATGGAACTATTATCGTGACTGTTGGATATTTTTTTAGTCCAAGTGATACATAATTTTCCTCCTTCTTTATTTCTAGGCGATTTTCAAAATATGTAATAAGAATAAAGACCTCAAAATACAGAGAAATAAAAAGAAGTATATATGTAATTGTATTTGTAGCCTCGTACATGTGTTTCGTTAACGAACCGTAGCACTAAATAGCTCTGATGTGACCTTTTCTAGCTTTTTGTGTACTGCATCAATTTCTTCCGAAGTCAGGGTTCTCTCGGTTGAACGATAGGTGATTCGGAACGCATAACTGACCATGTTCTCTCCAAACTTTTCAGCATTCTCATATTTATCAAGAAGGTGTACCTCCTCTACCAAATTTGGAGCTGTTTCTCTGACCAGGTCAAAGTAATCATTTGGCACAAAGTCGTTTTTTACAACGAACGAGATATCTCGGACTATTGGTGGATACTTGCTTACTTCTACAAATTTGTTGCCAAGTTTTAACTGCTTTGTAACCCTTGGGTCTTCTGACCAAAGTAGGCGAATATCGGGGAGTTCCATGCTTATAATAGCAAGCCTTTCAAGACCGAAGCCGAATGCCCAGCCATTGTACTCTTTTGAATCAACGCCAAGCTTTTCCAAAACTGCTGGTTGCACAACCCCTGCTCCTAAAACTTCTATCCAGTTGCCATCCTTGTCTATTTCCATCTCGATACTTTGGTTGGTGTAGGGGAATGTGTCATCGTTGAATCTGTACTTAACATTTTCGCCGAAGACTGATTTTGCTATTCCAGACAAGACATCTTTTAGGTCTTCCTGGGTAATGACGTGTTTATTTGTCTTACACAAATATAGCCCATCAATTTGGTGGAAGATGTTCATGTGGTTTCTGTCTATCTCGTCCTTTCTGTACACCTTGCCGTGAGACAGAACACCTATAGCCTGGCCATTTTTTAACTGCTCCCTGACCTCTTTTAGGGCGAGGTAGTAGTACCACATTACTGTACAATGTGTCCTCAAAATATAATTTTCGTTGAGATAGTATGTGTCCGACTTACTTCTTGCTGGGTGATTTAAAGGGAAATTGAACAGGTCAAATGTAACCTCTGCAGTTACTATTTCTGGCACTTTTATTAGGTCAAAGTTTTTCAGAATCGGGATGTTTGTTACCCGCTCTATCATTTCAAAAAGCGGACTTTCTGGGGTTCTAGAAAGGTCTTTCATTGCCAAGTATTGCTTCATTCTTGAACTTTCGGTATCTGTTCTATGGTTTAACTCTTCTAAGAGCTTTTCTTCTTTCTCTGAGGGGGTTTCATATATTTTTCGGGAGAGGGAGGCATCCCCATACAACTCTTCTTGGGTCTTGTTTTGTTCATTTGTCATGTTGTTTAGTCTAGTTAAAATTTGATAAAAAGTAAACACCAGCCTCGAAGGCTGGTGTTTGGGTTGTATTTTGGAGATTTCTACAGCGCAAGCATCAGCCTTCGAGAAAATAGCCAAAAAAGAAGAACGCTATGTTTTGCTGTAAGCTTTTGCACATAAGTAGAGTATAACATAAACATCCACACATATACAAAATAACCCCACCGATGTTCAGTCAGTGGGGTTAAGCCATGCCCGCACTACCTCAAGCGAAGTAGGGAGTTGGCTCTGGCGAGAGTTTCACGCATATTCTCAAGCGGAATCTCTCTCCAGTACTCATCAACCAAAAGCTCCTTCCCGAGGGCCAGCAAGTCGTGTTGGGAGAAGTAGTGGTCCTGCGCTGGCTTGACCTGTATTGGCCAGCTGGCCTCATCTTCCTTGGCCACTTCCCAGAGCCTCTTCTTCCACTCCCCGGCTGGAGGACTTCTAAGGGCTTGTACCTTTCTCGTCATGACTTCCTCGGAAACATGATTCCTTATGTGCCCGATTCTCGCCACAGTTCCGGGAAACATCCGGGTAACAATGGTGGGAGGAACAAGTTTCGGATTCCATTTCCGAAGATGGGCGAGCATGCGTGACATATCACCCTGAAACCCGTTTTGTGATGCGTAGTGAATCATGTCGGGGCCAGAGATGTCGTAGCGGTCGATTCGACCCATCTGCCAATACTGGCAGAGCATGGTGGCGAGGGGAACCATCACGCCGTCGTAGCAGATTCCACCCAATGTGGTGATTTGCTCGTCACTGAAGAGCAGGTGGTCCAGTTCGCCGAGAACATTAAAAAATGACTCGACAACCTCAACCGAGCTCTGGCCGTGCGAGCAGACCGGCGTCATCACGCCCTCGTGGTCGATTCTGCGTGTGAATACCTCGTCCCTCTTGGTTTCGGCCAAGTACAAAAACATCTCCTTGGCTTTGTTGCTTTCCGAAAGGATGAGGCGCGAGCACGACGAGATTGCTTTCGGAAAACAAGCCTCACAAGCTCTGACATGGGTGCGTCCAAGGCGTTCTCCGCTTGTGGTTTCTTGATAGGCGGTGACGAACCTTTTGCTTGGGTTTGTCTCAGTCATGATTCTCTGATACAACCCTTCGTCAATCAGGAGTTCAGCACGCCCCTCGACCAGCCGGAACATCGGCCAATTGTTGGCGTCTGCTTTACAGCAGGTGATATCCCAGAGGTGCTCAGGTATTCCACAAGCCCACAGGGAGAGTTTGTAGAGTGATGCGTTCCCAGGATGGGAGGTCATGGTCACGGGAGCGCCCGTTGCCACGAGGTGCAGGAGGTCGTTGACGCTTGCCGGGTTCACTTTGAACATTGTGGTCTCCTTGTTTGTTGTTGGTTGATGTGAAAGAACTGTGGTAACAAAAAATGGACTCCGTTTCCAGAGTCCATTTTTATGTTTATGATGTGTTAGATAGTTATTTCATAAACGCAAAAATAGGCTCTGGAAACAGAGTCCAAAAAAAGTGAACTGCACCAATGTTTTTCGAAGCGATCGGTTTTTGCGGATTCATACTATGAACTGTATTTTATTTATCGGGTCTTGTCAAACCAGTGTATTGTGTATAATTAAATTATATGGAAGAAAAGGAGATATTGATGCAAAACCCAAATAGCCAGGCGCCACAGAATGTTTTAGATTCCCAGGTAGTTCTTTCTGTAGATTACTTTGGTTTTGACGGTCAGATTCACTCCGGGCAGATTGTTGTCAATAAAATTGTAGCCGAGGATGTCAGGAGCTTTTTCAAGCTGGCACTTCACATAAAATTTCCAATTGAAAAGGTAATACCTATTGGTGACCAAAAATATAAATGGGATGATGATGTTTCCTGTGCGGATAATAATTCTTCCGGGTTTAATTATAGACTTGTGGCAGGAACAAACAGATTATCAAAACACTCAACCGGTATGGCCTTTGACATAAACCCAGTGCAAAATCTTTATGTGAGATTCGATGAAAATTTGAAGGAAATTTTTAAAGCACCTGTAGATGGTGTTTACGACCAAACTATTCTAGGCACACTAACTTCTGACCACCCACTGGTTGTTCTCATGAAGAGTCTCGGCTGGGACTGGGGAGGGGATTGGACAGCGGAAAGTGGGAGAATTGATTACCAACATTTCGAGAAAAAGGGGTAAATCTGGCAATGTGTTAGCCATCTTTTCCACTCAAAATCACTAGCTTTTAGCTTGGCTTTTTGCTATAATATAAGCCAAACAACATAAATAAATAGCTGAAAATCATGGTTAAAACAACACAGAAAAAGCCCACCGGCAAAGCTCAGGGTAAGGATAGTTACGGAGCTGATGCAATCCAAATCCTTGAGGGTCTAGAACCCGTAAGAAAGCGCCCAGGTATGTACATTGGTACAACTGGATTAGATGGTCTACACCATCTTATCTGGGAGATTTTTGATAACTCTCGTGATGAAGCCATGGGTGGTTTTGCTAGTCATATAGAGGTTACTTTACTACCTGGAAACAGAATTCGTGTTACAGATAACGGTCGCGGTATTCCGGTTGATATTCATAAACAAACCAAAGTCTCTGCTCTAGAGACTATTATGACCACACTGCATGCTGGTGGTAAATTTGGTGGTGAGGGTGGTGGTTACAAGGTTTCGGGAGGACTTCATGGAGTTGGTGCGTCGGTGGTCAACGCCCTTTCTGTATATTGTAAGGTTACCGTTTACAAAGACGGAGGTATTTACATGCAGGAATATTCTCAGGGAAAAAAGAAAGCCAGTGTCAAAAAAATCGGAACGACAAAAGAAAAAGGTACTGTTGTGGTTTTTGAACCAGACAAAGCCATTTTCCCAATCATTGAGTTTGATTTTGATAAAGTTGTTGAACACTTACGTCAGCAAGCTTACTTGGTTAAGGGTCTTAGAATTGTTGTGAATGATGCGAGAAATTATACAGGTAAAATAAAAGAAGAAGATGTTTTCAATGTAACTGAGTTAGGGCTAGAAATACCGTCTATGACCTTTTACTTTGAAGGAGGTCTCTTGTCTCTTGTTAAGTTTTATAACAGCGACCAAAAACCAATACATAAAAATGTTTTTTATGTGGAAAAGAAAACCAATGAGTACGAATCGGTAGAAATCTCCTTGCAATATGTAGATGATATCTCTTGCCGACTTTTACCATTTGCAAACAACATTTATAACCCAGAGGGTGGTACTCATGTCACCGGGTTTAAGACGGCCTTGACCAGAACTCTAAATACTTATGGTAGAAAAAATAACTTGATAAAAGAGAGCGAGGATAATTTTACTGGTGATGACGTTTTGGAGGGGCTAACTGCCGTTATTTCTGTAAAACTTCGTGAGATTCAGTTTGAAGGCCAAACAAAGGCTAAGCTTGGCTCTGTCGAAGCTCAGGGTTCTGTGAATACTGTTTTCTCGGAAGCCTTCACATATTTTCTTGAGGAAAATCCAGACGATGCCAAGGCCATAATAAACAAAGTAGTTATTGCACTTAAGGCTCGTAAGGCAGCAAAGGCCGCCAAAGATTCTGTTCTCCGTAAGGGTGCACTAGAGGGCATGACTCTTCCTGGAAAACTCGCTGACTGTCAGAGTAAGAGTGCAGAGGATTCAGAACTGTTTATTGTGGAGGGAGATTCCGCTGGAGGTACGGCCAAGACTGGACGCGATAGACGAACACAGGCCATACTTCCACTTAGAGGTAAGATTTTGAATATTGAAAGAGCAAGACTTGATAGACTGCTTGAGTCAGAACAAATAAGAAACTTAGTTATCGCTCTCGGCACTGCCATAGGGGATACGTTTGATGTGGCGAAACTAAGGTATCACAAAATAATCATAGCAACAGATGCCGACGTGGACGGAGCCCACATACGAACGCTTATTTTGACTCTGCTTTATAGATATTTCAGACCACTTATAGACGGCGGGTTCGTTTATATTGCCCAACCACCACTTTATAAAATCAAAAAAGGCAAAGAGATATTTTACGCATACTCAGATGACGATAAGGCTAAGATTGTTGGCAATGAGGTAGTCGAAGAAATAACTGAGGTTGAAGAGGTACAACCAGAAGGAGAAGAGGTGGAAGAGGAAACAGATGAGGAAAACAAGAAGGGTAAAAGGGGAGATAAACCCAAAACAGCCAAGCTTCATATTCAGCGATACAAAGGTCTTGGAGAAATGAACTCAGAAGAACTGTGGGAGACAACCATGGACCCCGCAAGAAGAATTCTGAAACAAGTTGTTATAGAGGATACAGTTTCTGCAGACAAGGTGTTTGATATTTTGATGGGTACGGATGTGCCTGCGAGGAAGAGTTTTATCCAGTCGAACGCTACAAAAGCCACCATCGACATATAACTTCCAAATTTGGCCAATCTCATCGTCTAAAATAAAAAGTATTTCCGTCAATGTACCACATGTACACCTCCGGAAATACTTTTTATTTTATACGCGACCTTGTCTCAAATTTGAAAGTTCTATGCGGAAGTCATCCAAATCTGAAAGTTTTAGGTTCTCAGTCTGAAAATTAGTTTTTATTTAGTTTGTTTTGTTCTCTTCTGGCTTTGGCTCTGGTTCTTTATGGTCCATATGGACAACATCTGGCTTATTAGGGATTATCAAAGCTGCGATAATATAACCAAGGATAGCAGGTACTATTGCGGTCACCACAGCCAACAGAATATAAACAATTCTCAGTATTGAGGCATCCATATCAAAATATTCTGCGATGCCACCAATGACTCCAGCCACCACTTTGTCATTTTCACTTTTGTATAGTTTTTTCTTCATATTAATTATTTTTTATTTGTAATTTCTTCTGATAATTTTGAAACGAGTTCATCCGCTGTCATCTGACCAAGCTGGCCATTATCTCTGGATTCCAGCGTGACCTTACCCGCCTCTACTTCTTTGTCCCCAACGACAATCCAATAAGGGATTTTTTGATTCTTTGCCCCTCGAACTTTTCCGCCTAGGTTTGAATCGTCATTATCAAGCTCTGCACGGATACCCTTTAATTTTAGCATATCATAGACTCCTTTGGCATACTCATTGTGGTTTGTCCTAACTGGAATAACCTTGACCTGGATTGGAGAAAGCCAGAGAGGGAAGTTTCCTGCATAGTGTTCGATGAGGAATCCTATGAATCTTTCATGTGTTCCGAGTGGGGCTCGATGAATGATGTAAGGTGTTTTTGTTGAGCCATCTTTGTCTACATATTCAAGTTTAAATCTTTTCCCCATATATAAATCTAGTTGATTTGTAGATGCTGTAAAAGATCTCCCTATTGAAGAATAAATCTGAAAATCCATTTTTGGTCCATAAAATGCTGCACCTTCGTGAACAATTTTAAACGGTACACCGGAAATTTCCATTGCTTTTATTGTCATTTCTTCTGCAGTTTTCCAATCATCTTCTTCTCCGTGGTACTTACTCATATTTTTTGGATCACGAAGGGCTAATTCCATTTCGTATTTTTCTATTCCGAGAACTTTGTAATAGTATTCATGAAGCCTAATAACACTTACAAATTCGTCTATTGCCTGTTCCTTTGTTGTGTATATATGGGAATCATTCATTTGCATACCACGGACTCTCATAAGGCCAAAAAGACTGCCAGAGTCTTCATATCTATGACACCAACCATACTCGGCAATTCTGAGGGGCAATTCTTTATATGTTCTGGGAATTGCAGAAAAGACTTTGTGATGAAATGGACAGTTCATGGGTTTAATATAATAGTTCTCATTTTCAATTGAGATTGGGTTGTACATACTTTCTTTATACAACGGTAGATGCCCGGATGTATAAAAAAGATTTTCCTTTGTTATTATCGGAGTCGTTACTCTTTGGTAGCCCCAATTTTTTTCTGTTTCTTTTGCCCAGTCTTCTAGTTCTTCTTTAATTATATTTCCTTTTGGTAACCAGATAGGGAGACCTTTTCCAATTTCTTCATCAAATGTAAATAATTCTAATTTTTTCCCAAGTTCTCGGTGGTCCCTTTTTTTGGCTTCCTCTTGTTGTGTTACATATTCGTCTAATTTTTCCTTTGTTTCAAAAGCTAGGCCGTAAATACGAGTAAGCATCTTATTTTTCTCGTCTCCTCTCCAATATGCTCCAGCCACCCGGTCGAGTTTCCAACTGTCAAGGGGCACCCTTGACATGTCTTCCACATGTCCACCGCGACAAAGGTCTGTAAATTCACCAGATTTGTGTAGGGTTATTTGTTCACCCTTTTCTTTTATTCCCTCGATAAGTTCAAGCTTGTATGGATTCCCAGCAAATATTTTTTTAGCTTCCTCATGTGATACGTCTGTTTTCTCAAACCCCTTCCATGACTTCGCGTGTTTTCGCATTACTTGTTCTATTTTATCAAAATCCTTTTCCGAAACAGGGGATTTGAATTCAAAGTCGTAGTAGAAACCCGTATCTATTGCTGGCCCAAGTGTAACTAGCGTGTCTGGATATAGTTCAAGAATAGCCGAGGCCATAAGGTGTGACAGCGAATGTCGCATTTTTTCTAATTTTTCTTTTTCCATTTTAATTTGGTTAGATTTTAATAATAAAAAACGCCCTAGTAAAAATACAATGACTTGCATTCTTACTAGGACGGGCAACTTAATAGTTGTTCGCGGTTCCACCCAGTTTTCCCCTGATGAATCAAGGGACACTCTTTTTATAGATTAGCCTTACGGTCCCACTTTGCGGGATTGTGGTTGGTGACCACAACAATCTCTATGTGTACAATGATATACTTCTATTTCTCGCTGTCAAACCCAATTTTAACTATCAAAGTCCATCACAACTTTTATTCCAACAATTTAGCTTTATCAATCAAAATAGATTTACCGCCGTTACGTGTGGAAAATGTTCCTTTAATGACTAGGCAACTTTCTGGGATTAATATATCTTGAAATTCCTCAAAAACTTTCGGAAAAGCCACCGCTTCTATGGAATCTGTAAGATCTGCAAATTTGAGAAAAATCATTTTGTCACCCTTTTTTGTCACAACACTTCTTATATCTTCAATTATTCCACCAACAACAACTTCTTCTCTCTCTTTGGCTGTATCTTTTATTTTTTTTATATTTGTAGCTTTTGTTTCAAGTTTATTCTTAAAGCTTTCTAGAGGGTGACCCGAAATATAGAGTCCAAGCAATTCTTTTTCCCAAAGCAGTTTATCAGAAGGGATAGCTAAGGGAGCTGGTTCAAGTAGAATGTCATTTGCTTGGCTCATTTCTACTATTCCACCAAACAAGGAGTCCTGGTCGCTCTCTTTACTCCTTTCTTCTTTGTTAAAAGCAATGATTTTTTCAAGATTAGATAAAAGTAGTCCTCTGTCACCGAAGAAATCCATAGCGCCAGTTTTTATGAGGGCCTCCAGGGATTTCTTGTTTAAGTTCTTGTCTTTTATACGACGAAGAAAATCGGAGAGAGAAATGAATTTTCCACCAGCTTTTCTTTCAGCAATAATAGAGGAGGCAATACCTTCACCAAAGTTTTTGATTGTTGTAAGTCCAAATCGTATAGAATCCTTTTCTTCGGGGTTCTGATTCTTAATTACAGTGAAGCCCTCAAAAGATTCATTTACATCTGGGGGTAGAACGGCGATTCCCATGCGTTTACACTCACCGATAATTTCAGCAATCTTCTCCACATCACCAGACTCAGCTGTAAGCACTGCGGACATATAGATAGCAGGAAAGTTGGCTTTCATGTAGGCTGTTTGGTAAGCCACTTTTCCATAACTAGCAGCGTGGGCTTTGTTGAATCCATATCCCTGGAACGGCTCAAATAAGTTCCAAAGTTCCTCCGCCTTTTTCTCTGTCATACCACCGTGCTTTTGACATCCTTCCACGAATTTAACATGTTGCTTTGCCATTTCCTCACGAATTTTCTTTCCGATAGCTTTACGGAATTTATCCACTTCGCCCCAGGTATACCCGGCGACTTCTATAGCAGTCATCATCAGGTCGTCCTGGTAAACAAGCACTCCAAAAGTTCGGTCTAAGAAATTTTTCATTTTGGGATGAATATAGGTTGTTGGTTTTTTGCCATGCTTTCTTTGCATGTATTCCTGGATGTTGTCCATTGGTCCGGGTCGATAGAGAGCTACCATAACATTGATGTCGTATATAACGGTTGGTTTAAGTTCCATGAGAGAGCGGGTCATCCCATCACCGTTTAGCTGAAACAGACCAATAGTTTCACCACGGGCGAGCATTTCAAAGGTTTTTTTGTCATCAACTGGAACATTTTCAATATCAAGTTTTATCCCCTCAAGTTTTTCCGTTAGTTTCACTGCATCGGCCAAAATAGAAAGATTTCTAATACCAAGAAAGTCAAATTTCAAAAGCCCAACCCCATCCTCGCCGACGTCGTTCATGTCGTATTGAGTGATTATTTTGTTGTCACCTTTTGTATCATACTGTAGTGGAACATAGTCTGTAAGGGGGGTTGGAGAGATAACCACACCCGCAGCATGCACGGAGATGTGTCTCGCACAACCCTCTATCTTTTTTGCCATGTCTATTATTTTTTTTACATCTGTTTCTGAGTCGTACATGGTTTTCAGCTCGGGGGTTTCCTTGAGAGCCCTCTCTATAGTCATAGGGAATCCCTGTGCCCCCATAGGGATGAGTTTAGCTATTGAATCTCCAACACCGTATGGAAAACCGAGAGCACGGGTCACATCACGAACCGCTCCACGAGCAGCCATGGTACCAAAGGTTCCAATCTGAGCTACTTTATCAATCCCATATTTACGCCTTGCATAGTCAATCATTTCGTCTCTTCTGTTGTCAGCGTAGTCCATATCAATATCTGGAGCGGATGGTCTTTCGGGATTAAGGAAACGCTCAAAGGGAAGTTTGTAAAGAAGTGGGTCCACATTTGTAATACCCGAAAGGTAGGTCACAAGTGAGCCAGCAACTGAACCTCGAATAGTTGTTAGAATTCCATTTTCGTGAGCAAAATGTAGTAAGTCAGATACAACCAGAAAATAAGGAGCATAGCCTTTATCCCTTATGATTTTTAGTTCGTACTCCATTCTCTCTTCAATTTCTGGAGTTTTTGTCAGACCTCTTTTTTTGATACCTTCTTCTGTGATACGACGAAGTTCGTCGTCGTACGACAAACCACTTTCCACAACATATTTTGGAAGAAACCACTTGCCGATAGAGATTTCTAAGTTACATCTATCAGCGATTTTTGTAGTATTTTCTAGGGCCTCTGGTAAATCCTTGAAATATTTTTCTGCCTGTTTGGGAGTGATGAAAGAGAAGTCGTCATCTCCTTCCTCAATCTTCTCGTCATTCTGTGACTGGACCGCAAGCAGTGTCTCTCTGGCTACTCGGTCTTCCTTATTTATATAATACACGTCATGCGAGGCGACTATTGGAGTGTTGGTGTTCTTCCCAAACTCCACCATCTTTCTCATATTTTCTTCATGGCCTTTTATCTCTGGATGGTGAGTTATCTCCAGGAAAAAATTTGGTTTCTCTGTTGTTCCACTGAAGACTCGTTTGTACCAGTTTAACCTTTCAAGAGCTTGCTCGTCGTTTGCCAGCTGGAGAGATTTTAAAATATCACTGGAGAAAGATGGGGCAATAGCAATAAGTCCCTCGTGGTACTTCTCTAGGATTTCGCGGTCAATGCGTGGCTTGTAGTAGAAGCCTTCTAGGTGTGCGAGTGTAACCAGCTGTATTAGGTTTTTATATCCAACCTCGTTTTCTGCAAGCAGGACAAGTCTGTACCGTTCTTTGTCTATTCCTGTTTTATCAAGGCGTGAACGATAGGCAACATAGGCATCAATACCGATAATTGGTTTGATTTCTTTTTTCTTGCAGGTTTTATAAAACTCGATTGCACCGTATAAATTGCAGTTGTCCGTCAGGGCAATGGCAGGCATTTCGTTTTTTATCGCCTCATCAACAAGCGCATTTATTTTCGGCAGGGCGTTAAGAAGGGAGTAGTGACTGTGTGTGTGTAGGTGGATAAATTTTGATGACATGTTTTTTGGAAAATAATCTCTTACTCGTAATATCTCTCGAAGAGACACGCATAAATTTCTGCTGAAATTTTGCTTGAGTTCGCGCCGTCGCGCTCACTAGTCTCTTCTCAAGATATTACTCATCGAGATTATTTTTTGTGACTGTATTATAGCATGTCATCAGTGTGGTGGAGAGGGGGGGTTGATATAGAGGTGATTTGGTGGTATTTTGGGGATAGGGAGGGCAGTGGACATGTCGAAGACTGGCGGTAGAGTGCTTCTGATTCCCATCGATGAGATGGAGGCGATTGTCGTGACAGAGGGCCAGAGGGCAAAGCCCGGCTCAGCAGAGGAGGCCTTGTGGCACAGTGTCGCGGACGCGGTGCGCGAACTCGCTGACCTGCGGACTGAAGTTGAAACATTGCGGGGGGACAACTCTCGCATTGTTAGGTGGATCAGGGCGGGCCGTGAGAGAGGGGTCGGTATCTGATGCTGTTTTCTAAAGGGCTGTCCGCGTGCCAGGTGCACGCCGACGGCTCTTCTCCCGGTAGTAGATTTTAGCATTGCTCTTTCAGAGCGGACAAAGTCTAATGCTAAAATTCACTACCGGGTTTTCGTATATGATAAAATGATGGGATGAAATACATTGTGGGCATAGATGAAGTCGGGAGAGGTCCTTTGGCGGGGCCAGTGACGGTTGGTATTGCTGTTTGCGAACTAGGACTCTATAAGAAATTAAAGAAAGATAGGTATTTACCACCAACAGGAAAAGACAGTAAGAAACTTTCTCCAGAACTACGCCAACAATACGCCAAATATTTAAAAATACTCAGTACAAGGTTCCACCTTGTACAAAAGGGAAACTTAGAATATATAATAATTCATGTTTCTAATAAAGTGATAGATGAAAAGGGAATCGCTTTTTGCATAAGGAAAGCTATAAATCAAGGTATAAAAAAACTAAACCTTAATCCAAAACAATGCGAAGTTTTGCTTGATGGGGGTCTTCGAGCCCCAAGCGAATTTACAAAACAAAGAACAATAATAAAAGGAGATGAGAAGGAGAGAATAATAGCTTGGGCTTCAATATTAGCCAAGGTTTCTAGGGATGCCCTGATGTGTAAATTGGCAAAGAAATATCCTCAATATGGATTTGAAAGTCATAAGGGATATGGGACAAAACAGCACTGCAAAGCTGTGAGCAAATGTGGATTATCCAGCATACACCGTAAGACTTTTTGCAAAAGATTTAGATAATATTGTGTTTTTATAAGGGATATGTTATCTTTTCTCTATTATGGTTGTAAGAATGCGTCATACAAAGAGTCAGCGAAACAGAACTCGATCTCACCATCGATTATCTAAACCCGCTGTAACTTTGGACAAAAACACAAACGTTCCACATTTGCGTCACAGAGCTTCACTTGTTACAGGTCAGTATAAGGGCCGAGTAGTTATTGATATGCAGGCAAAGATTGCAAAGAGAGCAAAGAAAGAGAAACAAGAGAAAGCTGGTAAATAATTAGGTTGTAGTTTTCAGTTGTTGGGTTCTAGTCAATAAAATCATTTGTTGCTATACTGAAACCTAGTTACTAGAAACTAATCACTAGTTTAATGGCAAACAGGCACCTTTCCAGATCCATAGTTCTACAAACACTCTTTGAGTGGGACTTTGGCTCGAAAGATTCACAGGAAGTTCCAAAAATATTTAAAAGAAATGTGCATGAATTTGCTCCGGGTCACGGGGATTTTTCGTTTATGGAGAATCTCTTGAACGGTGTTTTGGAAAAGCAGAAAGATATTGATTTGATAATAGAAAAAGCGGCTCCAGACTGGCCAATAGAAAAGATAAGTATTATAGATAGAAACATACTTCGCATCGGCTTGTTTGAATTATTGTTTTCAGATAGGGGGGAAGTGCCCCCGAAGGTGGCTATAAATGAGGCCATAGAATTGTCAAAAGCGTTTGGTGGTGAAACATCAAGTAAGTTTGTTAATGGTGTCTTGGGGGCTGTTTACAAAGAGCTTGGTGAACCTGGTAAGGACGAGACCTCGAGAGACAAGAAAAAGGCACCAATGTCAGGAAATGTTCCGACTCAGCATCTGGGTGGTGCGGTGGTTTATGCACGCGATGGAGAAGACATCTACCTCGCACTGGTTCACGATGTTTTTGGACACTGGACACTGTCCAAAGGAAAGATTGGTGATTCAGAGGAGACAAAAAACGAAAGCGTTGAAGATGGTACAGTTCGAGAAATAAAAGAAGAACTCGGACTTGATATTGTTATAAAAGAAAAACTTGGCGAGAACGAATACCCAACATATCATCCAGAGAAAGGAAAGATAAGAAAACATGTCACATATTTTTTGGCCGAGTCAGAATATAAGGATTTAACTCCGGAAGCTAAGGGAGGCCTAGATGATGCTAAGTGGTTTAAGCTGGCCGATATAATAGACTTAAATTTCTACAACGACATACTTCCACTTATCACCAAGGCCATCAACATACTCCTAAAGAAACAATAATTGCAGAATAGTAAAAATTGTGGTTATATTGTTGTCATGACAACAGATTTTGAGAAATTTCAAAAGGAGGCAGGACTTTCATTCAAGGATGAGGGGCTTTTGAAGCAGGCCTTTGTTCATCGTTCATATATAAACGAAAACAAGCAGTCAGGACTTACACACAACGAAAGACTAGAGTTTCTCGGAGATGCCGTGCTCGAACTAGTTATTACTGACTATCTATACAAGAAATATTATGATAAGGCAGAGGGAGAGCTTACTGCCTACAGGTCAGCCCTTGTTAATGCTGATACCTGTGCGGGAATTGCGATCGAACTTCAAATGGGTGATTATCTCTTGTTATCAAAAGGAGAAAGTAAAGATGTTGGCCGTGCGAGACAATATATTTTGGCTAACGCTTTGGAGGCATTGATAGGGGCTATCTATATTGACCAGGGTTATGATTCTGCCAAGGGGTTTATTGAAAAGAACTTTACTCCAAAGATAGAAGATATTATTTCTGCCAAAAGTTTTATTGATGCAAAAAGTTTATTTCAGGAAAAAGCCCAGGAGTTTGATGGAATCACTCCTTCCTACAAGACTATTAAAGAAGCTGGTCCTGATCATGAGAAAAGATTTACTGTTGGTGTATATATTGGGAAGGATTTGGTCGCTACTGGCGATGGAGTTTCAAAACAGGAAGCAGAGCAGAGTGCCGCTCGCGAGGCATTAAAAACTAGAGGCTGGAGCTAAATCATAAAAACAAAAAGAGTGAACTGCTTCATGCGGGTTTTTTGTTGTAAAAAAAATAACTGTGTTACTATAAAAATAGACGCCCCCAGTAATCCTGTTATTTGAAAGGACAGCACATGCTGACTAGGACCACGTTTTGTTTACTAGTTTCTCTTTTGTGGTTTGGTGATGTGGTTTGGACTATGCCAAATCCACTATCCCCACAAACAGAGATACATAAGCTCTCGATAGAGGAGCGGAGAGAGCTTGCGATAAGGCAGAATGAACAGGCAGACAGAGAAGGGTTGGTCAAAATCAAGAACGACAAACAGCTGGCAAGGCTTGTCAAAGACGGCACCCTTGCACCCCTTCCTCACAACCTGTTTGTGCGGGTAGACTACCGACTACCAGCACAGTACCGCTATTGTCTCCCGTGGACTCGCAGTTTTCTGGACGACTTGGGCCTTGCCCATGCGTTTCAGACTGGATTCACCGACCCAGTCCAAGTGAATTCAGCAGTTCGTTCTGTGCCACGACAAAGAGTTATCGCAAAGATAAACTCTAATGCAGTGGAGACGACTGGTCCTCGGAGGTCATCTCACCTAACGGGCTCTACGGTTGATATCGCCAAGAAGGGTGACATCAACTGGATACGAGAGTATCTGACAAAAAAAATGCAGGAAGGCGAGCTGATTTTTGTTGAGGAATTTAACCAGCTTGTTTTCCACGTGATGGTGTTCAAGAACTACGGCAAGAAGGGGGTGGTAAGCACACAATGAAAAGGCACACGGCTTTCTCGGGTGTGCTTTTTCTGTTATCAAAAAAATTTGATATACTGATTCGGTATGTATTTAAAGAGCATTGAACTCACGGGATTCAAAAGTTTCGCCAAAAAGAGCGAGCTTCAGTTCACATCCAAAATTTCGGCAATTGTGGGCCCAAATGGGTCGGGAAAATCTAATGTAGCTGAGTCATTCAGTTTTGTTTTGGGTGAGCAGTCAATAAAGTCTCTCAGAGGAAAAAAGGGTGAAGACCTTATCTGGAACGGTTCTCCAGACACACCTAGAGCCAACAGAGCAAGCGTAAAAATTGTTTTTGATAACAGTAGTAAATTTCTTCCAATAGACTATGACACAGTCACTATTGAGCGTGTTGTTCATCGTGACTCGGTAAATGAATATCTAATAAATGGCTCACAGGTGCGCCTCAGGGATGTAGTAGAACTACTGTCTAGTGCTCATATTGGCTCATCGGGACACCATATTATTTCTCAAGGTGAGGCGGACAGAATACTAAACGCCAATATAAAGGAAAGAAAGTCCATGATTGAGGATGCATTAGGCCTCAAGATGTATCAATACAAAAAGCAGGAGAGTGAAAAGAAACTAGCAAAAACCCAAGAAAATATTGCTCAGACTCAGTCTCTTCGCCGAGAAATAATGCCACACATCAGGTTTTTAAAGAAGCAGGTTGAAAAGGTGCAGAAATCCATTGAACTTAGGGAAGAATTACAGAAAGAAGCATTGGAGTATTGCAAGAGAGAAGATGAGTATATAAAGGTTACAACCACAAGGATTGAGACAGAGAGGTGGCCCTTGATTCAGAAAGAAAAAGAGCTAAACAACGAATTAAGTGAGGCTCGGGCTGTTCTTGAGGGAGCAAAGCATAGAGACGCAACCTCTGAGGAGTTAATTGAGCTTGAGCAGAATCTTTTTAAAGTGAGAAGTGAGAAGGATAATTTGTTTCGCGAGGTTGGAAAAATTGATGGGGAAGTCTCTTCTCTCATAAGGATGGTCAAAAAACAAGAAGAAGTTGCTCACTCTCTGGAACACAAGACAGTAACCCTTGTTTCTGTTGAGAGCTTATCTGCACAGATTGAGGCCAAAATTATCGAGGCAAAGAAAGCCGGGGATATTGATACTCTTCTTCGTGTCTTGGATGAGGTGGGAGAAATTTTATCTGCTTTTGTTGATAAAAACAAAGATAAGATAGACATGTCTCTTCTAACTGAAGCGGAGAAAGATATTGAAAACCTGAAAGAATCAAAGGAAAATATTGAAAAGTCACTTGAAGAAATAAAAGATAAAGAAAGTCAGTTAGCATTTCAATATACTGCACTGCAAAATAAAATAGAGAAGGAAAAGGATTCAAACCGAGACGCAGAAAAAGCGGTTTTTCGTGTTATGGCGGAATCTCAAGAAGTGAGGTCTAGGTTACGTAGTTTAAAAACAGAGGAGGAGACTCTGCATCTTGTGCAAGAGGATTTCAAGAGGGAGCTAACAGAACTTGGTATGATGCTTGGCACGCATGTCTTACATTTTCAAGACCTGGCATTTGATTTTAATGAAGATAGGCACATTCAAGAGGAACGCAGACGCAAAATAGAAAAAATAAAAATCAGACTAGAAGATTCGGGCGGAGCTGGTGGGGCTGATGTGCTCAAGGAATACACAGAAGCGAGCGAGAGGGATGCATTTCTAGAGAAGGAGCTTGCGGATTTGGAGAAAACAGCAACCTCCCTTACTGAACTCATTTCTGATCTAGATGCCAGACTTTCTGTTGAGTTCAAAAATGGAGTGGAAAAAATAAATATCCAGTTTCGAGAGTATTTTATTGTTATGTTTGGGGGTGGCGAGGCAAGATTATCTATTGTTACTCCACCAAAACGCAAAAAGTCAGAAGTTGATGAATTATTAGACGGAGGAGAAATTTCTGAAGAAGAGCTTGCTCTGCGTAGTCTTGACGAAGCAGGGGAGGAGGAGGGAATCGATATTGAGGTCAATCTCCCAAAGAAAAAAATAAAGGGTCTTATGATGCTTTCGGGTGGAGAGAGGGCACTTACCTCCATTGCTCTCCTCTTCGCTATTTCTCAGGTCAACCCTCCACCATTTATTATTCTAGATGAAACAGATGCGGCACTTGATGAGGCCAATTCAAAAAAATATGGAGACATGATAGAGAGTCTTTCAAAATATTCTCAACTTATTTTAATTACTCATAACCGCGAAACAATGTCTCGGGCTGGTGTCTTGTATGGTGTGACTATGGGAATGGGCGGGGGATCAAAGTTACTGTCTGTTGCTTTTGAAGAAGCTGTTACCATAGCTAAGTAAAACTTCCAAATCTGGCGAACTCCTCGTTCCCAAATTAAAAATGCTCATCACCTTACGACAAGTAAGGCTCTTCGCCTTTTTAATTTCTCACGTCGGATTTCATCTAGATTTGGAAGTTTAGCGTCTTTTAATAAATCACTCATTTCAAACTCGAACAAAAATCCTCAGAGCTAACATGTTTTTTGGTCAGTAAGATTTTTACATACGAAAACCCCCAAAGCTTGCCGTCACGCAGACGACTTGCTTGGGGGTTATTCCCACGACTTAATCGTGAGGTGCGTGCTGGGGTCGGAGAGCTCCCGACAATCTGTTCTTCTCTCGAACCGGAATTCAATCCAGTGAATCTCACGCGCCCCTGGAATATGTGGCGACGGCTCTTCTGGAGTTGCCGGAAAGTGCCGTGGGCGGAGATTAATCCACCACCAGAATTCTTTCCACTCTGGGAAGTATGCCGGTGGCTCCACATCTTTCACCCGAGTAAGGACCATGAACCTAGTATGAACTTGGATTCTGGCGCAGACTCCCATCGGGGGATTGTGGTCTCTCTCTACGACATCAAGCCTTCCGGCTTCTGCGATGTCCCCCGCGGTTTTGACCGCCAGAGCGATTCCGCGGAGTTTTTTCTCCCGTTTCTTTTTCAGTGGCATCACCTGAAGCCACTGTAACACTCTTGCTACCATGGCGTGACACCTCCTTCTATATTATATAACACTTTTGGAGAAAAAGAAAGGGCTAGCTAACCAGTTTGTAATCCAAAACTCTTTTTTCCATATCAGCAGATACGACTTTAAATCTTACGGAATCTCCCAGGGTAAATTTTCGTCCACTTTTCTCTCCTTTGACCGTGTAATTTTTCTCGTCTAAAACATAGTAGTCGTCGTCGAGGTCACGAAGTTTTACCATACCTTCACATTTTGTTTCCTTGTCTTCTATATAGATGCCCCATTCAGTCACACCCGTAATTGATCCATTAAATTCTTCTCCGACATGCTCTGTCATATATTCTACCTGTTTGTATTTTATACTTGCTCTCTCGGCGTCCGATGCTTTTTTCTCTAACTCAGAAGAAGCCAAACAAATACTTTCAAACTTTTGATATTCATCTTTCTCTATTTTCCCTCCTTTTAATTCACGCTCTAGAAAACGATGAACAAGGACATCTGGGTATCTTCTGATTGGTGAAGTGAAGTGGGTGTAGTAAGCAAAGGCCAAACTAAAATGCCCGATGTTCTTTGTAGAATATGTTGCCTTTGCCATACTGCGAATAGTTGCAGTGTTTATGAGTTCTTCGTTTGGAGTTCCTTTGGCTTCCTTCAATAAGGCGTTTAAATCTTTTGAAGTAACTACACCATCCTTGTTTTTTAAATCAAAACCCATTGCCTTAAGAAATGTTGCTAGAGTTTGTATTCGCTCTGGGTCTGGTTTAGGGTGAATTCTATAAACAGACTGTGAACCTTTTTTTCTTAAATCTTTATTTTGTGAAAGGAAAACAAATTTTGCCACAGCACGGTTTGCAAGTAACATAAACTCTTCAACTAGTTTGTGTGTTTCTAGTCGGCTTTTTTTATATACACGGATTGGCTTGCCTGTTTTATCTAACTCAAACTTTACTTCTTCGGTATCAAAAACCATTGCACCTTCATTACTTTTTTTCTTCTCTAGTTTCTGGGCTATATCTTTTAGTTTACGAAGTTCTAACTGGTGTGGACCTGGCTTTTTTCCATCTATTACTTCCTGTGCTTCTTCATATGAAAATCTCTTGTCACTGTGTATTGATGTGCGACCAAACCATTCTTTTAAAACTTTTCCTTCTCCTGTCATTGTAAAAACAGCAGAAAAAGTAAATTTATCTTCGTTTGGGTTGAGAGAGCACAGGTCATTTGATAACACCTCCGGCAACATGGGTATTGTTCTATCTACAAGATAGACAGAAAGTCCACGCTTTTCTGATTCACGGTCAAGCTTGGTTCCTGGAGTGACAAAGTAGGAAACATCGGCAATATGAATACCTATCTCGTATTGGTCGCCCCCCAAATCTTTGAAGGAAATGGCGTCATCAAAGTCTTTGGCGTCGGCGGGGTCTATGGTCATGGTTAAAGCTTTACGCATGTCTCTGCGATTTTTTACCTCTTCTTCAAAATGTGCCTTGTATTCACTTTTTATCCTTTCAGCTTCTGTTGTTACTTCGGTAGGGAATTCAATGCGAAATCCTTTTTCCAGAACAATGGATTCCATCTCTGTATTGTTTTCACCTTTTTTGCCAATGACTTTTATTATTTTTCCTTCCAGATTTTTTGATTCCCAGTCTGTGATTTTCACCAAAACCTTATCTCCCTCGGAAACCTTTGGCTCGTTTGGTAGGAAAATATCCACATATAATCTTTTGTCGTCCGGAATGATAAAAGTGCTACCGTCATGTCTATCTATCACCCCCACAAACTCATCTTTAACTCTCTTTACTATTTTGGTTACTTTTCCTTGTTCTCTGTTTTTTATTTTCTTTCCCGTTAAAGAAATTTCAACAGTGTCACCATGGAATGCACGGTGTACAAACTCTGGTTGTATCTCAATGCTGTCTTTGTCTAGGATGTCAAAAAAGCCAACACCTTTTGTGTTGATGCTGATTGGGCCAACTAAAGTTTTCTTGTTTTTCTGCTCTTTCATCAAAATACTATAACACATTTACTGTTTTTGGGATAAATGCTATATTTTGGCTAGGTAAGCTTGGTGTTCTCGGGCCAATCCGGCCCACTTGAAAGGGGTGAGGTGTTGTCACGCAAATTACCTTGCGAACTCGTTGAGTATGCGCAAAAGCTAAGGGAGCTTGACTCCCATAGCTCTGTTGGGGAGATTCAGCTTCTCCTCGACGAAAGTGGTATGCATCTTGGCTACCTCAAGACATTGACCTGCAATCCGGAGCTGGTCAGGGTTCTCGAAAACAGGCTCGACAGAGCCAGGTATCTTCAAGAAGAGAGGCGAAGGAGGAACGGCCTCCAAGAGGAGGTAGCCCGATGAACCAGGCGTTTGCGAAGAGGGGGTTCGTGCGGTCCGCGTGGTCGGGCGTAAGTCGCGAATTCCTTTTTGTCTAAGGCACATTTGACCATTTGGTTCTATTCTGTTAGTATAGCCACCATGTTAAAGATAAGACTACAAAGAGTAGGAAGAAAGCACGAACCGACATTTCGCTTGGTTTTGACTGACTCAAAAAACTCAACAAAAAGTGGAAGATATTTGGAAAATCTTGGCAGTTATGACTCAAGACACGGCGAGGCCTCAAACTTTAAGGCTGACAAGATATCAGAATGGATATCAAAGGGTGCTCAGGTCTCTGGAACTGTTCATAATATTCTAATAAGTAAGAAAATTATTACTGGTAAGAAAGTTAATGTTTTGCCACTAAAGAAAGCTATTTTGAAAGAGGCTGTGGAAGAGCCAAAGGCTTCCCCTGCAGTAGCAGAAGAGAGTGCTTCTCTTGAATCTCCCGCTGAACCTGTGGTTCTAGACGAAACTCCTGCCGAGGCAGTATCTGAGGAGGCGCCTACCCCAGTTGCAGAGAAAATAGAAGCCTAAAAATTCGTCAATCTAGTGGTGGGTCTTAGCTCACGGTTACCAACACCTAGGGAGTGGGTTGGGATTCACCACCATGTTGACGATTTTTGATTTTTGTTGATATAATAAAACCGTATTCTTTTACAATTAATCGATAGAATTCATCATGGAAAAAGACGTACAATTTTTAGATTTCGTTGTTAAGGCGTTAGTTGAGCATCCAGAAGACGTGAAGATTGTGAGAACTGTAGATGAGATGGGGGTACTTATGAACCTAGATGTTCATAAGGATGATATGGGTAAAATAATCGGTCGTGAGGGTAATACAGCAAAGGCTATCAGAACACTACTTCGTGTTGTGGGAATGAAGAATAACTCACGGGTAAACCTTAAAATAAATGAACCAGAAGGGGCTATGCCGGAGGTGAAGGCGGGAGCGACCAAATCCCTAGATGACGCCATGGCCGACCTAAAAATCTAATTTGGCGAATTTCTGCGTTGCTAGTTTTATTTGTTCCATGCGCAGTATTTCTATACAGCTTGGTCACAAACAAAACGTCGCGCCTTGAACTTCATCCACAATTATCTTTTAGGATTTTGAAAATATAAACTTAACAAAAGACACCTATATGGTGTTTTTTGTTTTTATATGTTATAATAATAGTAGGAGGTGGGTATGTTAACACACACCATCAAGAGAGCAGTTACGTTGTCAGTCGTTGTGGCGGTGGCCATCATCTATGGCATCATCATTGCTGGAAGTGGACCCCAGATGTACAGGGGTCTAATCGTCTTCGTTCGGAGTTTGACCCACTCTGAACGAGAGACCTTCGTGTCGGGATTGGTCATCCTTATTTTTGTTGGTGTGGTTGCTTGGGCGTGGCTACCATTTTGGTGGTCGTACAAAGCGATTCACCGGCGGGGGATTATGAGGAAAAAGGTGGTCAGCATTGACCAGTTTCGCCAGCAGAGGGAGTTGAAGAGGTCTATTTTAGCTCACTGGCATGGCGGTGATGACAAACCGGCTGCCTAAGCTCTGTCCATGGGGGGGTTACGTAGCCCCTCCTTTTCGTATACTTGACATAAGTAAATTATACAGTATTATCAAAGTAGGAATGTTAACTTGGTACCTGGGTACCAGAAAGGGTTGGTGGGGTTATGAAGCACCCGAAATGTGGTGACCTCGTGGTGACAGTGGCAGGAGGGTTTAGTGTCGGGCGGCGAGCCGTTAGTGGGAGGATTGTTGGTATCTCGCAATCCACGGAGCAGGTATTCTATCTTGGTGCCCGTGTGGCATCAAACGGTCGTCACTCCAATGTGCCCGCTGGTGCGTCTGGTACGATTGTCAATCTGGTCGAGCCGGGGACACCGGGATACACTTCCAACATCATCGACGTATGGTTTGATGGTGATACCTGCCCGACGTTGATGAAACCCAAGGAGATTGTGGTTTCTGAGTGACAAGCTGTCCGCGACTGATCATTTGGGGATTCAGTCGCGGACAAGCAACACCCTTCGAAAGAGGGTGTTTTTCTGTACTGAATTCAAAATTTGTGTTATAAATACTAAATGCGATTTCACATAATCACATTATTTTCTGACAGTTTCAGCTCGTATCTAAACGAGTCGATTATTTCTCGTGCCATAGAAGACAAAAAAATAAAAGTAAGTTTTTATAACCCACGAGATTATTCTAGTGATAAGTGGAAAAGGGTTGACCAGAAGCCGTACAGTGGAGGACCTGGGATGGTGCTACAAGCGTTGCCAGTAATAAAAGCAATAGAGAAAGCGCTTGCGAAGGTGAAAGGCAAAAGGCGAAGGACGAAAGTAAATCCAAGAAATACGAAAGTCAAAATCATTTTCTTTTCACCTGGAGGCAAACAGTTTGATACAGATTATGCAAAGAAGACGGCGAAAAAATATACGGACATAATTCTTGTTTGTGGAAGATACGAGGGAATAGATGCCAGAGTAAAAAAAGTTTTCAAGATGGAAGAAATCTCTGTCGGGCCTTTCATATTAACCGGTGGGGAATTGCCGGCTATGGTTGTCTTGGATTGTGTGGCAAGGCAGGTGGAGGGGGTCCTCGGCAATTTTGATTCTTTGGAAGAATCTCGTATTTCCAGTCATGATGTTTACACCAGACCAGAAGTTTTTGAATACAAGGGTAAAAAATACAAAGTGCCAAAAGTGTTGTTGTCTGGAAATCATAAAAATATTGAAAACTGGAAGATAAAAAGCAAAAAGGTATAATGTTTGGGTGACTCAACAAGAAGCTCTGGATATATTAAAAATGGGTAAAAATGTTTTTCTGACCGGTCCTGCGGGGAGCGGTAAAACCCATGTGCTTAACTCCTACATTCAATATTTAAAATCACATGCAGTGGATGTGGCGGTGACCGCATCTACCGGTATAGCAGCGACCCACCTTGGTGGACAGACGATACATTCTTGGTCGGGTATTGGTATTCGTGATATTCTGACCGACTACGATATAGATGAAATGATGCAGAGAGCGTATTTGTATAAGAGATTTGATAGGACCAAAGTTTTGATTATTGATGAAGTATCAATGCTTCATCATTTTAGACTGGATTTGATAGAGTGGATATGCAGGCAGATGAAACACAACGAGAAGCCTTTTGGTGGAATGCAGGTCGTCCTATCTGGAGATTTTTTTCAGCTCCCACCAATTACTCGTGGGGAAATAGTTGAATCTGAGTTTGCTTATAAGGCCGAGTGTTGGAAGGACGCTAAACTGACTATTTGTCACATATCAGAGCAACATCGTCAGAGAGACAATATATATCTTTCTATATTGAATCAGATTAGACAAAACAAAGTTACAGACAAAACAATAGAGCTTTTGAAAAGTCGCTTTAACAAAGATCCGCAGTCAGCCAGAGAATCTACCAGACTTTATACTCATAATATAGATGTAGATGTGGTAAACAAAAGGCACCTGGACTTAATCAGTAATGACACCAGAAGTTATCATATGACTTCCAGAGGCTCTCGCGGTTTGGTAGAGACATTGAAAAAGAGTTGTCTTTCTCCAGAAATACTGGAACTGAAAATCGGCGCAAGGGTTATGTTTACCAAGAACCACATGGAAGGGGGATATGTAAACGGTACCTTGGGTGTTGTGGTTGATTTCAATAATTTTGGTGACCCAACCGTAGAGACAAATAATGGGATGAGGTTTTCTGTAACCCCTCAGTTGTGGAAAATTGAGGAGGAAGGGAAGGTTAAGGCAGAAATATCCCAGCTACCTCTTCGTTTAGCCTGGGCCATCACTGTGCACAAAAGTCAGGGAATGTCCCTAGATGCCATGGAAGTAGACTTGTCAAAATCCTTTGTAAGGGGGATGGGGTATGTGGCGCTTTCGCGCGTCAGATCTCTCGATGGTATGAAGCTTCTTGGTTTCAACGAGATGTCGCTTGAAGTAGATGGAGAGGTTTTGGAGAAAGATTTGGAATTTCAAAAAATGTCTGAGTCTGAAGCTGATAAATTGCAGGAAATGACCAAGGAAGAAATTTTAGAAAAACAAAAAGAGTGGCTCCGAAAGATTGAGCCAGAAGAAAAAATAAAAATTCGACGAAAAGAAAAAGAGCAAAATAGGGAGGTTAAGAAATCATCACAAGAAATCACAGCGGGTTTTCTGGCCGAAGAAGTTCCACTCAAGGATATTGCTGAAGCCAGGGGGGTAAAGCAGGAAACCATAGTTTCACACATAGAAGATTTAATTGCTGAAAATAAATGTCCGGACGTTACTTATCTAAAGAGGGAGTTAAAAAGGAGTGAACTAGACGACATCCTTCTTGCGTTTAAAAAGTGTAAAACTACCACCCTCTCTCCGGTTTATAATTTTCTAACCAAACAAAAGAAGAAAACTAGTTATCTCAAACTACGTTTAGGAAGATTGTTTTTATCAAACTAAACACTTGACAGATTTTTTAATTTAGATATGGTTGTCTTAGAATTATTAGGACAAATCAAAAGAGTGTTTCTCGAGATAGTCCTAATAAAGGGTATATTTAGGCGTTTTATCCCGAACACACCCAACAGCGGTGTTCCTTCAAAACAAAACGCTACAAGGAGAGTGTGTCATGAGTGGTAAGTACGAAAGTGCCGGACCGCGTCCTGAGGTGTTGAATGTCACTGGGCTTGGTGACGGGCTGAAACTCGTCACTAGTCGGAAGGTTAACTTCACCAGGGCTGAAGCCGAGAAGCTTCTCGGGCACGAGGAGTTCGTCGGCGAGCGGACGCTGAAGAACTCGCACGTCGACTACCTCATCCAGACCATGGAACGTGGAACGTTCCACCCCGAGTGGGTCAATCTCGTCATCTGCAAGTTCGACGGTAAGACCTACCGGATGAACGGTCAGCATACGGCGTGGGCCAGGATCTACATGCCGCCCAGCTACGAGTGCAACGTGACCATGCTCGAGTATACGGCGAAGTCGGTTGAGGACATGCGCATTCTGTACGCGTCCATCGATCGCTCCTCGCCGAGGACGCGCGCTAACGTCATCACGTCTTACCTCGCCGGCACGCCGGAGTTCGAGGGTGTGAAATCCAACACACTGCGTGTCGTTCCCATGGGGTTTGCCATGTGGATGTGGAAGACAAAACACGAGCGGCGGATTCACGATGGGGACGACGTGGCCTTCCTGATCAAGACGGACCACTACGACCTCGCTCGGAAGGTCTGCGCTTTCCTTGACAAGCACTCGAGCCGGGACTACAAGCATCTTCTCCGCGCGCCGGTGGTCGGGGCGATGTTTGCCACCTTCAACAAGGCGTCGCAGATCGCGGTGGAGTTCTGGATTCCGGTGGCGACCGGAACGGGCATCGAGAAAGTCGGTGACCCTCGTCTCAAGCTCCGCAACGAGCTCCAGCGCGCCGCCGTCGACTCCGGCATGGGCTCACACAGCGACAAGAAGATCGTGTCGCAAGAGTTCATGTTCAGGCAGTGCATCACTGCCTGGAACGCATTCAGGGACGGACGTACGCTCCAGCTTCTGAAGGCGGTCGAGAAGGGCAATCGGCCTCCCGTTCGCTAGATTGTTCTGTCGGGTTCCCTTGACGGGCGGTTCCTTCGTGGGACCGCCCGTTTTGTATTTATGTTAGGATTGATTATATGAAACCTAGATATTATTTATTACTTGGTCTGTCTCTGCTTCTTTTTTTTAGTACAAATTTTTATATTTATAACCACTCATTTAATATACCAAAGGACAGAATGGAGTCTAATGTTGCAGGTGTGATTAGCAAAGAAGTGACTCAAAAAAATTACCCATCAGTTATAAATTTTGGTGATGCTATGTTTGATAGGGGGGTTAGAAACATAATAGATAAGCGCGGAAGAGACCCGTTTGAATATATAAAAAGAGATTTTGAAATGATTAGGGGTTACGATATTATCGGACTTAACCTAGAGGGTCCTATTGTAGAAATGGATAGAAGTAAGTGTCAGAAAAAGGCCTACAATTTTCAATTCGCTTCTACCACTCCAGAATTGCTTATAAGTGCGGGTATAAACATGGTTAATATTGCAAACAACCATAGTTATGATTGTTTCAGTGCTGGTTTTAAAAGCACAAAACAGTATTTGAGTGAAGCTGGTATTCCGTATATGGGTGATAGTGAGGTGGAAAAAAGTTACTTTTTGAAAACAATAGATAGTAAGAGGTTTGCCTTTGTCGGCATGGACCAGACTGTTTCTCCAGCATCAATCCCAAACTATTATCCCTTGATACAAAAACTAAAATCTGAGAACGACTTTGTTATTGTAAATATCCATTGGGGAACAGAATATGAATTGGGCAAAACAGAGGCGCAGGTTTTGATTGCTCACAAGCTTATAGATGCTGGCGCTGATGTCATTTTTGGCCACCACCCTCATGTGGTTGAGCCTGTAGAAATATATAATGGTGGAGTTGTGTTCTACTCACTTGGTAATTTTGTTTTTGACCAGAACTTTGGGGATACAATGGTGGGGCTTGGTGCTGGTGTCGAATTCTGGGAAGACAAGAAAGTTTTTACTATTTATCCTTTTGACATAAAGGCTTTTGCTCCGGAATTTATGGTAGGTGATAAGAAGACTGCTTTTTGTGAGAAATATCTTTTGGGAATTGAGCACATGGGGTGTGAATTTGCTTTATAGACTTTATGGACTTTATACTTTATAACTAATTCATGTCTTACCACCCTCTAACAGAAAAAATAAAAGCAATTCTTACAGAAGGAGGTTTTTGGTTTGAAACATTTGAGCACGAACCTGTTCGTACTAGCGAAGAGGCTTCCAAGGTTCGCTCTGGATATAACATGGATCAGGGCGCAAAAGCTCTTATTACTCGAGTAAAAAAACCGGGAGAGGGTAAACTTTTTGTTATGTTTGTTTTGCAGGGAAGCAAGAAGTTTGACACAACTAAAATAAGGGAGGAGTTTGGTCTCTCTGATATTAGATTTGCCACAGAGGAAGAGGTTCTGAAGATTACTGACGGCGTCTTGCTTGGTGGTGTTCCACCCTTCGGAAATTTGTTTGGACTTCCTGTATATGCTGATAGGGGCCTTCTTGCGAATGAAAAAATTATTTTTAACGCTGGTGACAAGAGTTTCTCTATAGGAATGAGGGCAGAAGATTATATTAAAATCGTTAACCCAGTGATAGGAAATATCGTATAGATGCGAAACCGCCAGGGCGAGGTGTCCTGGCGGGGGGTGGGTGGGAATTTCCTTGTCTCTCTATTGTTCTTTTTCCAGTGACAAGGTGGTGTACTTCGGGACAAGTGGTGTGGTCGCTGTCACAACAACCACGAACTCACTGAACGCGTATTGTGCTCGAAGCTTGTCTCCCGTCTTCACATACCAGTGCGACGGGACCGCAATCAAGGCTGTTTCGTTTAGGAACAACAGCCCATACTGTGTTGCAGAAAGATCGAGTGGCGACAAGTCGTTCCTCATCGTGTCCTCCTCCTGGTTCCTGCGACAGTCTATCATGTGTTTGTCTCAAATCCAAATAGTTTTGAGTTATTAAAAAAAGCGAAACCGCCAAGACGAGGTGTCCTGGCGGGTGTGTGCGACTGTCTTAGCTCAGTTTGCGAATGAGTACTCGGCGCCTGTTGCCGGATTCGCCGATGATACCTACCACTTCCGCCGTACCCGTGAACTGCCCACAGGTCCATGTGAAGATCTGGCCGAGTTTGACTTCCATCTCAATTGGGAAGTGGTGAGGGACTGTTGTCCTGTGGTCGAACTCCTGAAAGTACGTGACCATTACCTCGAATCTCGGGTCGTGGGCTACCATGGCTCCTCCTGGTTGGGGTGTCTAATATTTAGACTATCACCATTCCTATTGCTGTCAAAGGTTATCCACAGTTATATTATTGACAGGTGAACCGCAGTTCACTTATAATACTTATATACAAATAATTTATAAATAACACATGTCAAAACAAAATTTAGAAAAAGTATTGAGGCAAGAGTTAGAGGTTTTAAATGATGTTATTGACCACAAGATTATAAAGGGTCTCTCTTATTCAAGGGAAGCCAAAAGGCACAAGTTTATTTTGTCTAGTTTGGCAAACATTCGTAGAAATAAAATTAGCTCACACTGGATGGTTCGTTCAATGGGTTTTGCTTCTATAATATAAAAATATGTCAGAAGAAAAATATATTTCACAAAGAGACAAAATCATTTCCTTCTATCAGAAGCACAGGCGAATGCCTGGATATAAGGAAATCATGTCTCTTGTGGGCTTCAAATCAAAAAATGCAGTATACAAGCTAATCAACAAGCTTGTTGAGGATGAGGTGGTGGATAAAGACTCAAGTGGAAGACTTACTCCAATGAAAATATTTGGCGAAATACCTCTACTCGGTTTGGTGGAAGCTGGTATTCCAACAATGGTTGATCCAAATGTTCTAGACTCTCTCAACCTAGACGAGTACCTAGTTAAGAACAAGGAATCAACATATCTCTTAGAGGTAAAGGGAGATTCAATGATAGATGAGGGTATAAAAGAAGGGGACTTGGTTTTAGTAGAAAGAAGGGGAAATCCAAAAGACGGAGATATTGTTATCGCTGAGGTTGATGGTGGCTGGACCATGAAATATTTCAAGAGAAAAGGAAGCCTTGTGTATCTTAAGCCCGCAAACAAAAACTATTCCCCGATATACCCACAGTATGATTTGAAGGTGGCGGCTATAGTAAAAGGGGTAATAAGAAAGTATTAATGTTTACAAAGAAGAATTTTACATTCAATGCTCAGGTTTGGCGTTGGCCAGGAGATATTGGCTGGCATTTCGTCACTTTAACAAAAGAGCTTTCAAAGAAGATTAAGGGTTGGGCAAACACATATGGTGCTGGGTTTATAAAGGTCAATGTCACTGTGGGTAAAAGCACTTGGACAACTGCATTGTTTCCAGACAAGAGGTCTGAGTCATATATTATGTGTATTAAGAAACCTATTCGCCTAAAAGAGGGGATTTGGGAAGATGACAATATTTGTATTTCATTTATACTACTCTGATGAAGATAGTCGTTAAGGCCAAACCAAACTCAAAAATAGAAAGCGTAGAGAGGGTGGTTCAACCCACCCTAGATCTACCAGATACAAAATCCGGGTTGGTGGAATACAAAGTTTGTGTCAAGGAAGCACCTGTAGGGGGGCGAGCAAACGAGGCAGTGAGGCGAGCAATAGCCAGATATTTTAATGTTGCACCATCTCTGGTAAAACTTATTTCTGGTGCTAGTATAAAACACAAGGTTTTTGAGATATCAGATTGATCCACTGAATCTCAACCCCGTGTCAAACAAACTGTGAATAGCTTGTGGATAACTTTCTTGACTTTAACTCGCTCTATCGGAAATTTATTTGTCTAGTATATCCTTATTTAAAGCCATAATTTAAGGAAAAAAGTTATACACCTAAATACTTGACTAAAGTTAGTCTCTAATAGGGTTGACATATAACACACTCTTGGCGTATACTGCTTTTAACTTCAACGATTGAGTCTTGATAGGAAGTGAAGGGATTAGATAGTTAATTGGTCCACTTGCACTATTTTGCGACAAAATCGCTAAAAAAATAATAATAAAAGCATAAACCCTTGGGGAAGGGTCTGCTTTTGTTTGCTTTGATTTTATTAATAGAAGAGGGAATTAAAAATTTATTTATGAATATTATAACTGCTCGTCCACAGAAGTTTTTCAGTCGCTTCAAAAAGCCACTTATTGCAACACCCAACTTTGTTGAGCCACAACTAGACTCTTTCAAGTGGCTTGTTGAGAAGGGTCTGAAAGAAGTGTTTGAAGAGTTTTCTTCAATCAAGGATTATTCCGAAAAGAAATTTACCCTAGACTTTACAGGTTTTGAATTGGCACAGGCCAAGCATGATGAATATTATGCGAAAGATAACAAGCTGTCTTATGAGGCTCCGCTAAAGGTAAAAGTTAGATTAAAAAACCATATTCTTGGTACGGAGAAAGAGCAGGAAATATTCATGGCTGATTTTCCTCTAATGACTTCTCATGGGACATTTATTATATCTGGAATAGAGAGAGTTATTGTTCCCCAACTAGCACGCTCATACGGAGTGTTCTTTACCGAGTCAGAATTGAAAGGAAGAAAAATATTTGGTGCCAAAATCATTCCTTCTCGTGGTGCCTGGATAGAAATTGAGTCAGACCTTGATGGCATGATTTATGTTCGTATAGACAGAAAACGAAAGTTTGCAAGTACAACCCTTCTTAGGGTGCTTGGTGCAAAGGATGACGTCGGGATAAAGAAACTATTTGCAGATGATAAGTTCGGAACAATGGCTATAGAGAAAACCCTGCTTAAGGATAAGGACAAATCTGTTGATGATGCCTTCATTGAAATACACAAGAGATTGCGCGATGGCGACCTAGCTACGGCAGATAATGCTCGTGAATTTGTCGGTTCGATATTTGAAGAAGAAAGATATGACCTCTCTCCGGTCGGAAGATACAGATTCAACAAGAGGTTTAATAAGAAAATGGATGATAAGGAGTTAAAGAGAAAGACCATCAATCTTGAGGACCTTGTCACAATAATTTCTCATATTGCAGAACTAAATAATACTCCAAATGCTGCGGGTGATGATATTGACCACTTGGGTAGTAGACGTGTCAGATTTGTTGGAGAGCTATTTCAACAAAAGATTCGTACTGGTATGGCTCAAATCAAGAGAAACATTCAGAATAGAATGTCTACTATTGATACAGATGTCACTCTTCCTGTTCAGTTTATTTCCCCAAAACCACTTCAGGCCAGAATAAAAGAATTCTTCACAACAAACCAGCTATCACAGTTCATGACTCAAGAGAACCCGCTAGCCGAAATAGAAAACTTACGATTGCTTTCAGCTCTAGGTCCAGGAGGACTTAACAGAACACGTGCTGGTTTCGAAGTTCGTGACGTTCACACATCTCACTACGGAAGACTTTGCCCTATTCATACTCCAGAAGGACCAAACATCGGTCTCGTATTACGCCTTGCAATTTATGCCAGAATTAACAGTTTTGGAATGATTGAAACTCCATATGCAAAAGTTAAGCATGGAAAAGTTACAGATGAGATAGTTTATTTGAATGCTTCAGAGGAAGAGAGATATGCCATAGCACATGCTGCCACCCCTGTTGATAAAGACGGAAAGATTGAGGTTACGGAGGTGGAAGTTCGTATAGAAGGAAATCCAAGTATGATTTCAAGAGATAAGGTTGACTATATTGATGTTTCTGCAAATCAGGCTTTCTCTATAGCTACCTCAATGATTCCTTTCCTAAACCATGACCTTGCTGCCAGAGCCCTGATGGCAAGTAACATGCAAAGACAAGCAACACCATGTATTATTCCCGAGGTGCCCCTTGTTGCGACAGGAATGGAAGCCGATGCTTTGAGAGACACAGGCAGACTTGTTATTGCAACAGAGGATGGAGTGGTGACACATGCAGATGGAATGAGAATTGTTATCGAGAACCATCAAGGAAAAAGTAAGGAATATGAGCTTATAAGATTTTCAAGAACAAACGGTTTTACTGCTTTTCACCAGCGACCGAGAGTTAATGTAGGTGACAAGGTTAAAAAAGGTGAAATACTTGCTGATACATCAGCAAGTAAGGATGGACAGTCAGCAATCGGGCAAAATATGCTTGTCGCTTTCATGTCTTGGAGTGGTTCAAACTACGAAGACGCTATTATACTTTCTGAAAGAGTTGTAAAAGACAGTAAGTTTACTTCTATTCACATTGAGGAGTTTACAATAAATGTTCGGGATACAAAACTTGGACCAGAAGTTACTACATGTGATATTCCGAATGTCGGTGAGGCAAAGCTTAAGAACCTGGCAGAAGATGGAATAGTCCAGGTTGGAGCAGAAGTCAGGCCGGGAGACATTCTTGTCGGCAAGATTACTCCAAAGGGAGAGACACAACTTACACCCGAAGAAAGGTTACTCCGGTCACTCTTTGGTGAAAAGGCTCATGATGTCAAAGATACATCAAAGAGAATGGAGGGTGGTAAAAGAGGACGAGTTATAAAGGTACAAATTCGTTCTCGAGAGAATGGTGACAAACTGGATTCAGGTATTATAAAAACTATACATATTGAAGTCGCACAGCTTAGAAATGTTTCTGTTGGAGACAAGTTAGCAGGACGCCATGGAAACAAGGGTGTTATATCAAAAATTCTTCCCGAGGAAGATATGCCATACATGGAGGATGGAACACCAATAGATGTTATTTTGACTCCACTTGGTGTGCCAAGTCGTATGAACTTGGGGCAAATACTTGAGCTTCACTTAGGCTTAGCAGCTCACACCCTCGGTTATCAGGCCATCGTTCCTCCATTTATCGGGGCAACTGGTGAGGAAATTAAGGAAGAGCTCAAGAAAGCAGGATTCAGTGAAACTGGCAAAATGAAACTATTTGATGGACGAACTGGGGAAGCTTTCCAGCAGGATGTGGCCGTGGGATACATGTATATTCTTAAACTACATCACATGGTGGAAGACAAGATACACATGAGATCTATTGGTCCATACTCACTTATTACACAGCAACCACTTGGAGGAAAAGCTCAAAACGGAGGACAGAGATTTGGAGAAATGGAAGTGTGGGCATTACTTGGTCATGGTGCAGCTCATACACTACAGGAAATTTTGACAATCAAGTCAGACGATATTGTTGGAAGATCAGCAGCATTTGATGCAATAGTGAAGGGCTTACCTATAACACAACTAAACACACCAGCTTCGTTTAATGTGTTGCTCAACAACCTTCGTGGACTAGCACTAGATGTACAAATAAAGAAAGGGTCGAAAGAAATTAATAATGAAAAGTTAGAAAGTTAAAATCTTTTCTACTTTATTAAAACTTTTAACTTTTAACTAACATTATGAAAACAAGAACAACAACAGACTCAAACGATTTCGAAACAATTGCATTGAAAATCGCTTCCCCTGAGAGAATCAAGGAGTGGTCTTTTGGTGAAGTAACAAAGCCAGAGACGATAAACTACAGAACCCAAAGAAGTGAGAAAAACGGTTTGTTTGATGAAAAAATCTTCGGTCCAGATAAGGATTACGAATGTTACTGTGGAAAGTATCGTGGAATTCGCTACAAAGGTATCGTCTGTGAAAAATGTGGAGTGGAGATAACTCGTTCAATCGTTAGACGAGAGAGAATGGGTCATATTGAGCTTGCAACAGTCGTCTCACACATATGGTTTTTGAAATCAATGCCAAGTCGTATTAGTACGATTTTGGGTATTCCCACAGCAGACCTTGAGAAGGTGATTTACTTTGCCGGATATATTATTACAAAAGTTTCTGAAGAAGACAGGACAAGAACACTAAAAGACCTTGATTCAGAATATAAAGCCAAGGTTAAGTCTCTACAAGACGAGAAGACCAAGGAAGCTGTCAAGGAAATGCTTCTCAACGCAAAACGAGAGATTGAATCAATACAAGAAGGCAGAGTTTTGGACGAGGTTGAATACTACAATTTCGGAATGAAATACGGGACAATGTTCGAAGCAAGCATTGGTGCCGAAGCTATCTACAACATATTCAAGAAACTTGACCTTCACAAGTTACTAGAACAACTTGAGAAAGAGCTAGAAAAGGCAAGTAGTTTGGATGCCGTAAAAATAAACAAAAGAATCGGAGTTGTTGGTTCAATGATAAATTCAAACATAAGGCCGGAGTGGATGTTTCTAATAAATATTCCTGTTATGCCACCCGCACTGAGACCTATGGTTCCGCTTGATGGTGGTAGGTATGCGACATCAGACGTAAACGACCTTTATAGACGAGTTATAAATAGAAATAATCGTCTAAAGAAACTGAAGGAGATTCATGCTCCTGATGTTATTCTGAGAAACGAAAAAAGAATTCTGCAGGAGGCAGTTGACGCTCTTATCGATAACACCATAAGACACGGTTCTGCATCCGGCGCAATTAATCAATCCCAAAGACGACCACTAAAATCTATTGCCGATAACTTGAAGGGTAAGAGGGGTATTTTCCGTCAAAACCTTCTTGGAAAAAGAGTGGACTACTCTGGACGCTCCGTGATTGTTGTTGGTCCAGATTTGCACCTTAATCAGTGTGGTTTGCCAAAGCACATGGCCTTGGAGTTATTTAAACCTTTTATTATTTCTCAGATTTTACAAAAAGAACTTGCTTACAACATAAGAGGTGCGTCAAAACTTATTGAAGATGGAATTCCTGAAGTGTGGGCAATACTGGAGGAGGTAATCGCTAACAAATATGTTTTGCTAAACCGTGCACCGACTTTGCACAGACTGGGTATTCAAGCATTCAAACCAATCCTAATCGAAGGAAATGCTATTCAACTTCACCCACTTGTATGTTCTGCCTTCAACGCTGACTTCGACGGTGACCAAATGGCCGTTCATGTTCCTCTGTCCGATGAGGCTCAACTTGAGGCTCGTGAAATAATGGCTTCAGACAAAAACATTCTAAAGCCTGGTTCCGGTGACCCAACAGTGTCAGCAAAAATGCTTGATATTGTACTTGGTTGTTACTGGATGACAAAGGAAATTACAGGTGAAAAAGGAGAAGGAAAATTCTTCTCATCTCCTAACGCCGCTATTACTGCCTACGACCTTAATGCAGTATCGTTTAGAGCAAAGATAAAAGTTTTGCCATCAAGCTCAGAGAAGTACAACATATTTGATGGTAAGCTTTTTGAGACAACAGTAGGAAGACTGCTTTTCAACTCTGTTCTTCCAAACGACTATCCATTCATAAATAGTGAAATAAACAAAAAGAAAACAGTATCACTAGTGGATGACCTTATAGAGAAATATAGCATTGAAAATGTGCCAAAAATTATTGACCAAATAAAGAGCTTTGGATTCAAATATGCAACTCACTCTGGAACAACTTGGGGCATTGATGATATTATTATTCCAGAAGGGAAAAAAGACATCATTTTGAATTCAAAAGAGAAAGCCAAAGTTATCGTTGAGCATTTCAACATGGGTCTTATTTCAAAGGAGGAAAGATTGAGACAGATAATAGAGATATGGCATGGAGCGAAAGCGGAGCTGGAAAAATTAATGCCGGAAACACTTCCAAAAAATGGTTCAGTTGGAGACATGGTTTATTCTGGAGCTAGAGGTTCTATGGGTAACATTACTCAAATGGCCGGAATGCAAGGACTTATTACAAATATTGAGGGTGAAACTATTGAGTTTCCAATCATATCTTGTTCAAAGGAAGGTCTTACACCACTTGAGTATTTCATTACTACTCACGGTTCACGAAAAGGTCTGACTGACACCGCACTAAACACAGCAAAATCAGGATACCTAACAAGAAAGATGTTCGTTGTGGCACAGGATACTATTATTACGGAAGAAGATTGTGGAACAAAAGAAGGTGTCGTTATTGATAAGTTTGCTATATCAGGCATAGAAGTTCCTATAGTAAAACATATTAAAGGCAGATTTCTTGCAAAGGATGTAGTAACTGCAGATGGTAAGGTCTTGTTTAAAAAGGATGATTTGTTAAGCAAGAAAGATGCACAGGCTATAGAAACGGCCGGTATCACTTCTGTCACTGTCAGGTCTCCACTTTCATGTAAAACCCTCAATGGTATTTGTGTAAAGTGTTATGGAGCGGACTTGGGTAAAAACAAAGTGGTTGAACTTGGAGAGGCCGTTGGAACAATAGCGGGACAAGCTATTGGTGAGCCAGGAACACAGCTTTCTATGAACACGAAACACGCCGGAGGTGCGGCATCTGTCGGTGGAGATATTATCTCGGGTCTTCCAAGAGTTGAAGAGTTGTTTGAGAAGAGAAAACCAAAGAACCCAGCGGTTGTTTGCTCTGTCTCAGGAACAGTTTCAGATATTAGGATTACTGACAAGGAAAAGGCTATTGTTATAACACCAAATATAGAAGATAGAACAAAGAGTAAAGATAAGATTGAATACTCGATTTCACTCAACCGTACCATCTTGGTTTCTGTGGGAGACGAGGTTAAGAAGGGAGACATGATTACGGATGGTTCTGCAGATATTGATGAACTATACAAATATGCAGGTAAAGACAAAACTGTCGATTACATTATTCATGAAATTAACAAACCATACGAATTACAAGGTGAAAATGTGTCCAGAAAACACATCGAGACAATCGTAAGGCAGATGTTCTCGCGAAAGAAAATCAAAAATCCTGGAGACACCGTCTTCCTTGAGGGAGATTTAGTAGAGCTAGCATTCCTTGCTGAAGAAAACGCAAGAGTCAAAGAGCTTGGACTTGAGATTGCTACGGCCGAAGGGGTGGTTATGGGTATCACTGATGTTTCTCTTTCACGAAAGAGTTTCTTGGCCGCAGCATCATTTCAGCACACAACCAGAATGCTTATCTCAAGTGCAATCAAGGGTACAGCCGACAAGCTTGCGGGTCTCATGGAGAATGTTATTCTTGGAAGACTTATTCCAGCTGGTACAGGTTTCAAAGGTAGTAAGAAGTACGAGATGATTGCAGAAATGAGAGCAAACAGACCCGAAATTGTAGAAAACAGAGACAGATTCAATTAACCTAATTTCTAATTATTCTAATTAACCTAAATAAAACCCCTCGTTTTATATTCAAGGTTTAAGAATCGGGGATTTATTTAGAAATTAGAACGATTAGGTCAATTAGACATTAAAACCTCATGTCCTCATCTGTTGACCAAATCAAATCAAAAATAGATATTGTCTCGCTGATTTCTAGTTATATAAAACTAGAAAAAGCTGGAACAAATTATAAGGGCAGGTGCCCATTCCATAACGAAAAAACACCCTCCTTCTTTGTCTCACCAGACAGAGGCAGTTATTACTGTTTCGGTTGTCAGGCAAAGGGGGATATATTTACCTTTGTACAAGAATTTGAAGGACTTGATTTTATAGGTAGTTTGAAGGTCTTGGCTGACCAGGCGGGTGTCGTTTTGGAAAGTTACAACGTTGGAGAAAAGACCGAAAAGCAAAGATTACATTCTGTTTTAGAGCAAGCCGTGTTCTTCTATCAAAAGAAATTTTCAGATAATAAAGAAGCTCAAGATTATCTCAAAAATAGAGGGGTGTCAGAGAAAACTATCAAAGATTTTCGTATTGGTTTTGCTCCAGCTGACTGGCGTGAACTATTTGATTATCTTTCGGGAAGAGAGATAGGTGAGAAAGACATGCTTGCTGTGGGGCTAATAAAACAGAAAGAGGGGACAACCTCGTACTATGACACATTTAGAGGAAGAATAATGTTTCCGATAAACGATTCTTCAGGTAGGCCAGTTGGGTTTTCTGGAAGAATTCTTGTTTCGGATGATAAATCGCCGAAATATCTTAACAGCCCAGAAACAGTTTTATTTAACAAATCAGAGATTCTTTTTGGTTTGGATAAGGCAAAGAAAGATATAAGACTTCGGGATTATTCTATATTAGTTGAGGGACAAATGGATCTCATAATGTTGCATCAGATAGGTATGACAAACGCAGTCGCCTCATCAGGAACAGCTCTAACTCCCAACCACTTGATAAAACTGCAAAGACTTTCAAATAACATAAAAATGTTCTTTGATGGTGATTCTGCGGGATTTGTAGCCTCCAATCGTGCTGGAAAGATTGCGCTTTCTCTTGGGATGGACTTGAAACTAGTTTCAATGCCAGAAGGGAAGGACCCGGCAGATTTGGCAAGAGAGGATGTTGAACTCCTAAAATCTCTACTTTCTGATTCAAAACATATTATTGATTTTTATACCGACATGCTGACGACCAAAGGTCTTGATCCAAGAAACCTTAACTATAATCTGAACATGGAAATACGAAAGCACGTCCTTCCTTATGTTGCACAACTGGCAAACCAAATAGACAAGGCACATTTTATTAAAAGTATTATGAGGAAAACTTTCTTAAATGAGGAAGCCCTCTGGGATGATTTGAAAAAAATACGACCAGATTCAATCGTGTCCACGACCGGAAATACATCATCACCACCACTTAAGCGGATAGATGAAATGGAAAGAAAGATTATCGGAATTATAATGTGGCAAAAGGAAAGCTCGGGAAAGATAGAGGACTTGAATATTTTAGAGATAGAACAAAGAATTCAGAACATTTTGGGAGAGAGAGCTGTGGGTTTGGAAGACAAATATAAAAACGATAGGGATTCTCTGTTGTTTGAGGTAGAAAGTTATTATGGTGGAAAGCCAAGCTCAAACAAGGAGATAGAGCAGCTAGTTTCTGGGTTTGAGGAAGAACATCTGAAACAAAGATTTGCATCTGCCATGGCAAATCTTCAGAGAGCTGAACAAAAAAAGGATGAGGTTGAGATAAGAAAATATTTGGAAGAATGTCAGGATATTTCAAAACAAATAAATAATATTAAAAACAGTTATGAAAAATAAAAAAATAAAGATAAAAAAAGGTAAAGAGACAAGGCGTAAGCCACGAAAGTCTGCCAAGAAATTGGTAAAAGCCAAAATAAAGGCAAAGAAGACAAAGAGGTTCGTTGTACCAAAGGTAAGAAAGAAAAAGAAAAACAAAACCTCGCTTGCAATGCGTGCTGCGAAAACCGTTGTCCAAAAGAAGGCTCCAGCCATGAAGAAATCTGATAGGCAGGGTGAGGGGATGGTGAGGCTCCTGGCTAAGGGCAAGGAACGTGGCTATGTTACTTATGATGAAATATTAAAAGAGTTTCCCACGGTAGAAGACGACATAATTTTTCTTGATGAATTATACGAAAAGTTGTCTGAAAGTGGCGTGGACATTCTAGAAGGAGGAGGATTGCTTGAGAGCTCATCAAATGAAGACCTTATAAATAAAAAATATGCTTATGGGCGAAACAGTGAGTCTTCCTACGATTCTATCCAGATGTATCTCAAAGAGATTGGTCAATACCAGCTGATTTCTGGAGGGATGGAAAAAGAGCTGGCAAAGCGAATAGAAAAGGGGGACGTTGAGGCCATAAACCTTTTGGCCAGGGCCAACCTTCGTCTTGTGGTTTCTATTGCCAAGAAATATGCAAATCGAAGTCCTGATTTAACTCTGCTTGATTTGATTCAAGAAGGAAACTTAGGATTATTTAAGGCTGTAAGTAAGTTTGACTGGACAAAGGGTTATAAGTTTTCAACCTATGCCACATGGTGGATTCGTCAGGCCATAACCCGTGCCCTGGCAGACCAGTCCAGAACTATTCGTGTACCAGTTCACATGGTGGAGACTATTGCCAAGTATAAACAGGTCGTCAGAAGACTATCGCAAGACTTGGGGAGAGACCCACTACCAGAGGAGATTGCTATTGAAATGAATCTTTCTGTTGATAAGGTATATACAATAGAGAAAATAGACCAAAGCACCCTCTCTCTAGAGAGTCCAATCGGGGAGGATGGGGATGAGAGCAAGAGTAAGCTTGGAGATTTCCTTGCGGACGAGAAGATTCTTTCACCAGAAATGGAGTCATCAAGAAGAATAATATCAGACCAGGTGAAGGAAATATTGAATGACTTACCAGAAAAGGAAAGAAAAATCTTAGAGCTTCGTCATGGACTTGTTGATGGTGTAACACACACGCTTGAAGAAGTGGGCAGGGAGTTTGGTGTGACCCGAGAACGTATAAGACAAATTGAGGCCAAGGCCCATGAAAAGATTAGACAGCATGATAAAATAAATCGCTTACGTAATTATTTCTAGTTATTGAGTTTTTTCATAGAATATATTTTCGGAGATACAAAACCCAACAAGTGTTGGGTTTTGTTTAACTTTGGACTCTTTAAGACTATGAGTTATTTGACAATCAGCATATTAAATGTTAATCTTTAAGGTGGGTGGGTATGTTGCCCATGAGCAAACAGGAGGGGTCACAGTGAATATTTACCAGAAGGTGAGCGTCGTCGTAGCACTCATCCTCTACCTCCCTCTCTCGTATCAGATTCTCACGAGGAAAGTAACGCAGAATCTTGCGACTTTTATCTTGTGGGGGTCACTTGATGCTTTTGCGGGTGCATCAATCTTTGTGGCGGGCGGAAATTTTCAGCTACCAGTTGCCTATGTCTTTGGGTGTACGCTTGTCGTTACGTGCATCCTGAAGTCCGGCAACTATAACTGGACCAGAGTGGAAACGAGAGTTTCGATACTGGTTGTGGTTTGTCTGACCGCGTGGTGTGTCATCGTTTGGGGATACGACAACCCCTGGCTTGCCACAGTGCTATCCACAACCGGCGTTGTCCTTGGTGGTTTCCCTCAACTTCGGGATTCGTGGCGTAGGCCAGAGGAATCACCCTGGCTCATCTACACTGGCTATACCTTTGTCAATGTGTTGTCAGTGGTAGGTGGTAAGGGTTGGACTGTCGAAGAGAGGTTGTATCCCTTTTCCTGTGCTATTCTGTGTGGAATTATCGTCCTCGTCTCTCTGAGGCGTACCAACAGATAGTACATGCCTCGTGCGCGGGACCCAACGTGGGGTCCCTCAGCGCACGGGGTTTTTCGTATAGAGGAATTGTGTTATTATCTTGTGGGTGTGACCCGTTGGGTCACTTTTGTTTTTTGGGGGACACATGGAAGACGACAAAAAAATCTGTCCTTTTTGTGGGTGTGAAGTGTACATTGTTCAACAGAGTTACTACATCTGTCGAAGTGAGAAATGTGGCGGGTGTCTTCTCTGGGAAGTGGACGCTGACAAGGTTCCACTACCAGAAGAGGAGCAGGCAGTCTACCTTCGTGGGCATCTCTGAGGTCTTGTGTGGGGGGCATCGTGGCCCCCCAAGCACGCACAAGACTTTTTTCGTACCATAAAATTCGTGCTATCCTATATGTATGTCTTTTGAGGAAAGGTATGCAAAACTTAATAAAGAGCAGAAGATGGCGGTTGATACAATAGATGGTCCTGTCTTAGTTGTTGCTGGTCCAGGGACCGGTAAAACAACAATACTAACCTTGCGTATTGCTGAAATTTTACGTAAAACAGATACACCAGCTCACGGTATATTAGCCATTACTTATACAGATGCCGGGGTTAGAGCAATGCGTGAAAAATTACGCGAAATTATTGGAAACCGTGCACATGATGTCTACATTCACACATTTCATAGTTTTGCCTCAGCGATGATGTCTGAATATCCAGACCACTTTTTAAGAATTGGTGACTTTAAACAAATGACTGATGTTGATCAAGAGTCTTTTATTCGTGACATTATTTCTGAATCTATTTTTGCTCCACTTCGTCCTATTGGGCGACCAGATGTTTACATATCCTCTATAATAAAAACCATTTCAGATGCAAAAAAAGACGCCCTAACTCCGGAAGATGTGCGTGATTTTGTAAAAAAAGAAATTAAGAATATTAAAAATGATGAATCTAATATTTCCACAAGAGGGGCAACAAAAGGAAAGTTAAAGGCTGATGCTTTGAATAAACTAGAAAAGCTTGATAAGACCCTTTTATTTGCCGATGTCTATAAAAAATATGAAGAAAAGAAAAAAGAGGCAAAATTGAAAGATTACGATGATTTGATCATTGAACTTTTGGTGACAATGCGTACGGACGAACTTCTTTTGCGTCTTATACAGGAAAGGTTTCTTTATCTTTTGGTTGATGAGCACCAGGATACAAATGACTCACAAAACCTTATTATAAGTCTCATTGCTGAATTTTTCGAGACCCCGAATATTTTTATTGTTGGAGATGAAAAACAGGCCATATACAGATTTCAGGGTGCTTCTGTTGAAAACTTTCTAAAATTACAAAAACACTGGCCCAGTATGAAGGTTATAAATCTTGATACAAACTATCGTTCTCATCAAGGCATATTAGATGCTAGTTTTGCCATGATAGAAAATAATTATGATGAAGGTGAATATGTTGATCTTAGAAAAAAACTAAAATCTGGTAATAAAGAAAAAGCTCACCCTCTTGATATTCTTGTTGGAGAAAACACTCCCGCCATTGAACACTATTTGGTAGATAGATTACGCGATATTTCAAGAAAAGAGCCAGAGGCAACAGTTGCCATAATTACAAGAAGAAATAGGGAGCTAGAGAGAGTGCTTAGGCTTTTAGAATCGCAAAATATTCTTGTCTCTTCTGAAAGAAGCCTTGATATATTTCATCATCCGTTGGGCATAGCTTTCTTCGATTTAATTGAATATATAGCCGACCCTTCTCGTTTTGATTTTTTAGCAAAAACTTTGATTATCGGAATGTGGGGTGTTTCTTTTGGTAAATCTTTGGAAATTATCCATCTATTGAAATCTGGACAGGTGGAAAATCTTCATTCATTTATTCCAGCAATTTCACGTATTAGGGAAAAAATGCTTCATGACGGTGCCGTCAGTGGGATTATTCATTTAGCTGAAGAATCTGGTTTTGTTGGTCTTGTCGCCAAAGATCCGTCTTTTGTTCATGTTTGGAAGGGTATTGTCACTCTGGCGGAATCTTTAGCTCGTGACGGTGACATAATAAGTCCGCTAGAGCTTATGAATATGATGCTCAAATACAGACAATCGGCCGAATCCAAAACGGTTAAAGTCTCTGTTGGTGCCCCAGATTTTCCCATTAAAGCTATGACAGCTCATGGTTCTAAGGGTTTGGAATTTGATTATGTTTTTATACCATATGCCAATGAGGAGAGTTGGGTTGGTAGGTCACACGGCTCATCTTTTGTTTTGCCAGGCAGAGGATTAAATGATAATGATATTAGGGATACAAGAAGGTTGTTTTATGTTGCGATAACTCGTGCGCGTAAGCATGCGGTCATTTTGTACTCAACAGAAGAATCAGATGGTAAAATGTTAACCCCTCTCCGTTTTGTAGGTGAGTTGCACAAGGATTGTACTACAGAAACTTGTTTAGAAAGAAAAGATGTTCATCTAAGTGATTTAAAAAAAGAAAAAATAACTGAGAATGAAAACGATGCTCTTATGGTAAGTGAGGCCAAAAAAGTTTTACTTCAAAATGGATTATCTGTTACAGCCCTAAATCACTTTTTGGAATGTCCTAGTAAGTTTTTGTATGAAAGTATTTTAAAGATGCCACAGGCACCATCATTGTCTTCAGAAAAAGGCAGTGCTATGCATGAGGCTATGCGTAGGATTTGGACAAAAAGAGAGAATACACCAAAACAAACAGAAGAAACAATAATATCTACTACCACAGAATATATAAATAAATCACTTTTATCTCAGGAAGATAAAACGCGATTAAAAGCAGAGCTTTCAGAAGATGCTCATTTTGTAGCAGAGGCACTAGTTTCACATTTTAGCTCTAATGGTTCAGTTTCAACCGAAAGATGGTTTGAAGCCCCTTTGGATATTAAATATGATGCAAAAAAAATAATTATAAATATACACGGCAAACTTGATGTTGTTGTGGATGATGGAAATGCTGTGTCTGTATTTGATTATAAAACAAGGCAGGGGATGTCTGTTGCTGCTATTAAAGGGGAGACTCAAAATAGTGAGGGCAATTATTTTAGACAGTTAGTTTTTTATAAGATGCTTTTAAATAATAATTCTTTTTATCAATCAAAAAACATAAACACATCACTCGTTTTCATTTCTCCTGATGATAAAGGCAGGTGTCCAGTGGTTACACTACCGGTTGAGAGTGATGATATTAGTCGTGTACAAGCCGAAATAAAATCTCTCGTTGATAGTGTTTGGAGTGGAGAAATAACTACAAAATACTGCAGTGACCCTAATTGTCAGTATTGTGGTTACAGAAAATTACTAAAATAATTAATCTATATTTTCAGTTGTGGCCAAATATAGTCCAGATATAAGCGGTTTTATTCAGTTTGAAAATAACCTTCTTTGTTCAACAAAATAACCCTAGAAATAGGGTTATTTTGTTGAATTTATCCGCTTATTACTTGAGTAGTGCGTCTATAATCTCCTTGAGATTTTCGTAAGGAATAGCTCCACCATCTACAGGTGTTAGTGTTCCGTCTTTTGAAACAATTATTGAGTGTGGTGTGCCTCTTGCTCCTGCTTTTATGGCACCCTGATAACTGGTTTCTATTTTTTCTGCATTTTTGTTACTTGATAGACAAGCATTGAAAGCTTCAACATCTAGACCGACTGTTTTTGCAATTTTAGGTAGTTCGGCTGGATCTAGTGAGTCGTTGGAGTTTGTTAAATCATATAGAGCATTTATGTACTCCCAGAATTTTTCATTACCACCAAGATCATAGGCACATTCTGTGGCCTCTGCCTCCTTGCGGGCCTTTAGGTGGAGCTGTTCAATAGGGAAGTGACGATATACCCAGGCCACTTTTCCATCCTGACCATATTCGTTCATGACTCTCTTCATGGTGTTATGAAATACCTTACAATATGGACACTCAGTATCCGAATATTCAACGATTATGAGTTCAGCATTTGGATTTCCAAGAATGTGGTCACTGGATGATACTGGCGCCATTTCTGATGCGCTGTTAACTGCGTTGTTTGCGGTGTTGTCTGCTACTGCATTTGCTGGGGTCTTAATGTTTGAATAATACAAAGCACCGGCGATTAAACCACCGGCGATTACTATTGCTATTGGTACTGATAGTTTTTCCATGCTCATAATGTGTTAAAACTTTTACATTTAGCGCATTTCTTCGTTAGAATGTCCAAAATTCTCGTCAATGTACGACCAGTACATCTCCTCGTCTTTTGAACATTCTGCCTCGAACTGCATCCAAATCTAAAAGTTTTTGTGGTTAATATTATTAATTAATTTCTTATGCTAACATTGTACTATATGACATATTTTATAGCAATAATTCTTGGTTTTATTGAGGGGGCTACCGAATTTATTCCGGTTTCTTCCTCTGGACACCTTATTATTTTTCGCCAAATACTCGGAACAAACAACTTTGGTGGTTTAGCCTTTGATGCCATACTTCAGCTCTCTGCAACACTGGCTCTCCTGGTATATTTTGGGGGAGATATTTGGGCATTATTTCAAACTGCTAAGGATTATGTCGCAAAGTATGTTTTCAAGAGAAAAGTTGACCTAGAACAACATACAAACAGAACCCTGCTTTTGGCCATAGTGTTTGGTACTATACCAGCGATTATTTTTGGGCTTTTGTTTGAAAACTGGATGGAGACTATATTCAGAAATGTTGAGCTTGTCGGCCTAACACTCATTCTTGGAAGTATTTTGTTTTGGTTTGCTGAAAGAGTGGCAAAAGAAAACAGGGGGATTAGTTTAAGCAGAGGAATCGTTGTTGGGTTCTTTCAGTGTTTGGCCCTAATTCCCGGCATGTCTCGTTCGGGGGCTACTATTTCTGGAGGACTTATAATGGGATTTACAAAAGACGAGGCGGTGAGGTTCAGCTTCTTGCTTTCTCTGCCAATACTTCTGGGGGCCGGACTGAAAAAAGTTTTTGATGTCCGTCACGAGCTATTTTCTACAAGTTTTGGTTTACCACTTTTACTTGGCTGTATCACGGCTTTTATCACAGGACTCATTGCCATTAACTTTTTAATAAGATACTTAAAGAACCACAATCTCAATGTGTTTATATGGTACAGAGTTATATTGGCTGTTGTCCTCTTTTTGGTATTTTAACTAGTAGGCGTTGGTGGATAATTATTGTTGACGACAAATGGGCATATGCTATGCTTATAGAGGATGTGGTCACGAGTTGACCAGTCCTTCACAGGAGTGTGCCATGAGACTCAACGGTGCGGCGGTGAAGAAACACAAGAAGCGCGAAGTGGCGAATCTCGAAGAAGGAAGGGCGCGTCGGCGGTAACCTGCCAAGCAGCGGGTGATCGCGACAAGTGGTGGAGGAGTGGGGACGGCGGGGTCCCCACAGCCTCTTTTTTTATCTAAAAACTGTCTGATTTAAGTAAATGAATCTCTCACATATGTTTTTTGAGACTTCGCAGGTGGGTAGCCGAGAGAGAGCAAAATTTCACCAGAAATTTATGCGCGCTCAAAAAATATATGTGAGAGATTCGTGATGTTTAAAAGACGAAAAGAGTTTATATATTAAAACAGAGATTGGGTTTTTACCTCTGATACTGGTTCCCAATGTTTCGTATCAAGCTTTATTTCTTTCATGAATGGACCCTCTTTGAAAATCAGCTTCTTGTTTTTTAGGGCATATTCATACACATCTTTTGTAATACGCACATCGTCTAGACAATATTTACGAATTTTCTCTATCTCTCCGCTTCGCCACCAAGCAACAGCCTCCAGTCCATTACCACTTTTACCAATACCAAAGGTGCCTTCGGCTATTTGGTCTAGCTTCATTCTTCGGCCATAAGAATTCTTTATTTCCTTGAGTAAATCAAGAGAACGAATTTTGGAGAGGTCTCCTCGTCCAGCTTTTTTGTAGTATTTGTTAAGTAGGGGGATATCAAAATGGTCTCCGTTGTATGTTATCAAAACCTCTGCTTTCTCCAGTATGTTCCACAATCTTTCAAAATCATCTTCAAGAAAGCTGTCATATGTGTTTGTTTCGTAATCGTAAAGTCCCACAAGTGATATGTCCAAATCTACCGGATCACTGGAGCCGACATCCTGGAAAATATTTTTTGTTTCTATATCAAATACAATTTTTTTCATAAAGCCAGTATACCAGTGAACCCAACCAATCGCAAAATTTTAAGTGATATTTTAGACATTTCGCAGTCAATTAGAAAACAACGACGAAGTGCGCCAGCCCGAAGCACTGTTTGACGAAGTCGTAATCGACGAGAAGTTTGCGAAAGGGCCAGCACTGAGGAAGATTGTTTTCTTGATTGACGAGAATAGCAAAACCCCAACAGGGGTTTATGCGTGTCTAAAATATTATTTAAAATTCGTAACTATTTTTTAACAATATCGGCAATTTCTTCTATCTTCACTTTCTCTTCCTCACCGCTGTCCATGTTCTTTACTCCATACAAACCAGATTTTATTTCATCCTCACCAACACAGATTACATAAGGTATACCTTGTTTATTGGCAATCTTCATCTGGTCTCCAAGTTTTTTGCCACTCAAGTCTACCGCAACGTTTAGGCCGTTCTCTCTTAGTGTGTTTGCTAGTTTCTGAGACTCATCAATGTATTCAGGTTTTGTTGAGCAGATATAGAGATTGATGTTTTGTCTGTATTCTGGGAGTAAGCCGTGGGTCTCAAGGAAGTCTCTCATTGTGACATCGCCCGCACCAAAACCAATGGTTGGAACTTTTTCTGCACCAAATATATCTAGCAAATCGTCATATCTACCACCACCAAAAACTGAGCGGTTGTTATCTGGGTGGTTATCAAACACCTCAAACACCGTACCGGTGTAATAGTCAAATCCACGCATAAGTGTTGGGTCAAACTCTACGTTTGCAATACCACTTTTTTGTAGTTCTTCTATCAAGCTGACCAACTCTTTCACATGTTTGTTTTCCTCACCGAAATAGTCAAACAGTTTCTCGCTGGATTCAAGCAGGGTCACAAACTCCTTTGCTTTCTCTCCGATTATTTCTGCCAAAGCCGACCCAAAGCTTTCAGCTGTGATTTTATTTTTTTTATCTATTATCTTTGAAACTTTATATGATGCTTCATTGTCTAAATGAAATTTTTCATATAGAGATGACATTATTCTCCTGTCGTTTATCTTTATTACAAAATCACCGTCTTTTGCACCAAAGCTTTTCATTATTCGCTCCGCCACAGTGATGATTTCTATATCTGCATTAATAGAATCAATGCCAAAGAAATCTACATTGAGTTGCCAGTGTTCACGTAGGCGTCCTCTCTGTGGTTTCTCGTAACGAAAAAGATTAGGAATTGAATACCATCTTAGGGGGAAAGTAAGTTCGTGTTGTTTCTGGGCAACCAGGCGGGCAACAGTCGGGGTCATTTCTGGCCTTAGAGTGACTTGTCTCTCTCCGCGGTCTGTAAAGGTGTATGTTTGCTCATTGACTATCTCTTCACCCGTCTTTGCTTTATAAAGCTCAGCAGGTTCTAGGACAGATGCGCTGTATTCCACATAGCCAAACTTCTCAACTGTCTTTCTCCAAGTGTCAAAAATATAGTTTTGAATAAACAAATCCTCGGGGTAGAAATCCCTAACCCCTTTGTAGCTCTCAGTGCTTAATTTTGAAATATTCTTCATATAGGTTATTGTATCAGAGTATATGGAAAAAAATAGCCCAGAGTTAAATAAAGCCCACCTGCTGTATAAAAAGATGGGTGAAACCCCAAACCAGTGTGTTATGAGGTTTAAGAGGGAAAATCCTGATTATTCTGTCGTACCCATGACCTATGCTGGGCGTCTTGACCCGCTTGCTGAGGGTTTACTTCTAGTCTTGTCGGGTGACGAGATAAGGGACAAGGAAAGGTATCTAGATTTGAAAAAAACTTACGAATTTCAGATGCTCTGGGGATTTGAAACGGACACACTAGATGTTTTGGGAGTGGTTCAAGGTAAGGAAATAAGTCTGCCAACATCAATAGAGATAAAAAAGGCCCTAGAAAATGTTCCGGGAAAGTTTGAACAAAGGTATCCCGCCTATTCCTCAAAACCAGTTAATGGTCTGCCTCTACTTGAGTGGGCAAGGAGCGGAAAACTTCATGAGATTGAGATTCCTAGTCACGAGGTGGAGATTTTTGAAGCCACCCACATTTCCCGCAAGACAATTCTTGGAAGCGATTTGCTAAATGAAGTAAAAACAAAGATTAAGTCTGTAATTGGTGACTTCAGGCAGAAAGAAATACTAAACAAATGGGTTGAACTTTTGGTGAACAATATGTACAAGGAATACACTATTGATGAGATTAGTATAACTGTTTCAAGCGGTTTTTATGTCCGTCAGTTTGTTTCTGATTTCTCGAAATCATTTGATGCTGTAGCCACAACTTTTTATATAAAGAGAACAAAAATAGGTGAGTATGAAGTAGGAAATACACAATAGTATTTGCACCATGGCTAAGACTATGGTTATATTATATATGGAAGCAGAGGGACAGTGCGGTCACATCAACGCGGGACGCGGGAGGATAGACGATGCTCGATAGGCAGACTAGACGACAGATGCAGGCTCAGAGTTTTGGCATTTACGTCAGGCTCTGGGGCTATGCGGGTCAGGGCAAGACTCGGGTCGATTTTGCAGCAAGGGCGGGTGTTCACCCGGATGTTGTTGGGGAGATCATCGACAAGCCACCTATCGTCGACTCCGAGTGGGGAGAGGTTTCGATGTATGACCGACGGACACTTGAGCAGGTCGTCCGTGCGGTCGAGGTTGATCCGGCGAAGAGGAGGGTCCTCAAGGAGCTTCTCGCCGGAATCACACCCCAGGGCTACACGAAGCTCGACGGTGTTCGTGACGGTCGCATGTCGGTTGACGTGACGCAGGAAGAGCGCGACGCCCTTCTCTCGTCGTTCGTGCAGCAGCCTCTCAGTCAGGCTGTCTAGTCCCTCTCTTGTTCCACCCGGCCCTGGCGTGCATACACGCCAGGGCCTTTCGCTTTATTTTCTTACTGTTTTCTTTCGAAGTCTGACTGACTTTGGAGTAATTTCTATGTATTCATCTTCAGCCATTATTTCCATGGCTTTTTCTATATCAAGTTTGTATGTGGCGGCAAGGTATATAGAACCATCGGAACTTGTTGATCTCATGTTTGTCAGTTGTTTACCTTTTGTGGGGTTTACTGACAAATCAGCTCCTTTTGAGACGTTTCCAATAACCATTCCGACATATACCTCTGTTCCAGGGTCAACATATAGAGTTCCTCTTTGTTGTAAGTTGTCCAAGGCAAAAGCTAGAACCTTGCCGGACTCCATGGAGACCATAGAGCCATAAGTTGTGCGTTTTATTTCTCCAACATGTTCGCGAAATTCAACAAATCTTGAAGACAATATACCGAGACCTTTTGTGTCTACAATGAATTGTCCACGATAACCAAGAAGTCCTCTTGTTGGAATTTCAAATATAAGTCTCTGGTGTCCATGAGTTTGTCTAACGTTCATCAGGATTCCTCTCCTTTCTGTTAGTCGTGAGATAACGGAGCTGGCTAGTTCGTCGGAGATATCTACGGTCACTTCCTCAAAAGGTTCTAGCATTACCCCATCTTTTTCCTTGATTATAACTTTTGGTTGTGACACTTGGAGTTCATATCCCTCTCTTCTCATGTTCTCCAAAAGAATGGCGATATGCAGTTCGCCACGACCGTATACGGTATATCCCTCAACCTGTGCACCGTCGTTCCAGTCAATTTTGAGGCCCACATTCATTTCCAGTTCTTTCTCCAACCTCTCTCTGATTTGTCGTCCTGTAACATATTTTCCTTCACGCCCAGCAAAAGGGGAGTCGTTAACCAAAAAGTTAAGAGAAATTGTTGGTTCATCAATATTGATAGATGGAAGCATATCAGCATTCTCGTCTTTACAAATTGTGTCTCCAATGTACACAGTTGGAAGTCCGGCAATCATGACAATATCTCCAGCAGAAGCTTCTGTTATTTCCAATCTCTTTGTTCCCTCAAAGCTGAAAAGTTTTGTTAGTTTGCCCGAGACAACCTTACTCTGGTCTCCAGTATTTGATGTGTTGTGATGTTGCTTAACAAACACAACATCCCCGTTTTTTATTGTACCTTCATATACTCTACAGACAGCTAATCTTCCAAGAAAATTATCGTATGCAAGATTAAATGATTGAAGCCTGGCAGGCAATGTTTTGTCTCCGGACGCAGGAGGAACTTCTTTTAATATTGTTTCAAGAAGGGGAGTTAAGTCCTTGTTTTCATCAGCAAGGTTCATCTTTGCAATACCTTCTCGTCCGATAGCGTAGACTGTTGTGAAGTCTAGTTGCTCGTCGTTTGCTCCAAGTTCAAGAAATAGTTCCAAAACCAATTCATGGACCTCCTCTGGCCTACTGGCTGGCTTGTCTATCTTGTTGATGATTACAATCGGCTTCAGTCCAAGTTCTAGGGATTTTTTCAAAACAAATCTGGTTTGTGGCATTGGTCCTTCCTGCGCGTCAACGAGGAGAAGGACGGTGTCTATGGACCTTAGGACTCTCTCAACCTCTGAACCAAAGTCGGAGTGCCCCGGAGTATCAACAATATTTATCTTTGTAACCTCTCGCCCTGATTCCTTTGGTGGATAGTAAATAGATGTATTCTTGGCATATATAGTAATACCACGCTCCTGTTCCAGAGCGTTTGAATCCATAGTGGCGCCTTCGGTTGTGACCATGCCAGTCTGACGCATAAGGGCGTCAGTGAGCATGGTTTTGCCGTGGTCTACATGGGCTATGATGGCTATGTTTCGTATTTCCATTTCTTTTATTGTTTTAAGCTTAATCACATCTTTTTGGAGACTTCGCAGGCGGGTGAGAAATGATATTATCATTTCGCAAGACCTTGAACATTTTACTAAATGTGAAAGGTGTACTGTTCCTGTAAGGAAGCCGAGAGAGAGCAAAATTTCACCAGAAATTTATGCGCGCTCCAAAAAGATGTGATTAAGTGATATCTCTATCTAAAAACCGGCCATAGCCGGCGATTGACAGCACTATTAAAGCAAAAAATATTAAGGAAGTCAAACTGAACAGGTGTGGCCATTGCTTTTTTTGTAAAAAGGGGTCATGATTTTATCTATGTTCATGTCTTTGTCGGATATTTTGTCTGTCTTGGAACAATACAAATATCTACTTCTTTTTCCAGTGGCAACACTGGAGTCCATTACTACAGCAGTGGTTTCTGGTTTTATTGCCCATTTTGGGTTACTAAATGTTTATGCTACTTATGTGGTTTTAATTATCGCAGACCTCACAGGGGATTCTGTTCGTTATCTTGTTGGTATGTACTGGCGTAAATCGGTTTGGATAAAGAAGTATGGACATATATTTGGATATAGTGAAAAAAGTGAAAAGTTTTTAGAGGACCACTTTGTGAAGCATAGAGGGAAGACACTTATTTTGGCGAAACTTTCACCAGGTTTTGGTACAGCGGTTCAGGTAGCGGCGGGAATAGCGAGAATTGATTTTCTTCATTACATTAGATTTAGTTTCCTAATAACTGTGCCCAGAACTCTCTTCTTCTTTCTTTTTGGCTATTATGCCGGAAGTTCTTATGTAAATATAGACAGATACTTGTATTCATATTCAATAATAATTGGTGGGGTGATTTTGCTTATAATAGGATATAAACTTTCAAATAAATTTATAAGGAATTATTTCAGCAAGAGCAATAATGTGGAATAAACTTATTTAAGGAGTTATAATAAACACATGCAACTATCGCAGTATCTTGGTCCAATTCTCCCAGACTTTGTCACATCATTTCTTGCTGGAATACCGGTCTTTCTAATTATTCTGGTTATATTTTTCATAATGTATTGCATTGTCTCGGTCATATTGATTTATCACTGGACACAGTATGGAATGAAAAGTGTGACGGTCTTGTTTGCTGAAACACTTTTTGTTTTTGTTTCGCTGTTTTTGTTTACTTTGTCATTTATGTCCCTAAATTATTTATAGTTATGTTATACAGAGCACTACATCTTGAACCAGAGGAAAAGGTCGTACTTGAGGTACGAAAACATTGGATTGTTTTCTTTGGGCAGGCCATTGTTTTGTTGTTTGTTGCTATTTTACCTACCCTCATACTTGTCCTTGTAAAAAAGTTTGTGCCGGGATTGCTTCAAGCTGGTTTTTTGGAAAACAAGTCAGCTGTTTTTATTTTTTTGTATACATTATGGATACTTTTTCTTTGGATATCATTTTTTGTCGAGTGGACAAAGTATTATTTGGACGTTTGGTATGTCACCGAGAAGAGAATAATTATAATAGACCAGAAAAACTTGTTTCATAGGGAAGTTTCAAATCTTCGTTTCAATAAAATACAAGATGTTACCCTTGAGGTTCAAGGTTTTATCTCTACACTATTGAAGTTTGGTAACATACGGGTTCAGACAGCCAGTGAAGACAGTAAGGAGTTTAATATGACATCGGTCAGACACCCCGAAGAGGTTCGTAGAATTATTTTTGGACATCAGAATAAAATTAACGGCCACGGTCATCCAGATCACCTATAATTTTTTAAAAAACTGCCCGCCCCCAGAGAAGGGGACGGGTCAGTGTTGTTGCGCTCAGGAGTCACTTTGAGAGCTTGCTTTCGGGCGGAGGCTCACTATCGTTGTCCTCCAGAATTGGACCCGACTTCACCGCGTCCGTCAGGAAGGACATCGCACCTTCCCGTGTGGTACTTGGCACAGCGGGGTTGCTTGCGTCAGACACTGCCTGGGCGATGATCGCCCTAGCAAGTTCCTTCGACGCGATTGCTCTGATGTGCGAGTGGGGCATGGTGCTCTCCTAATCTTGGCCAGGTTTCCGCCCGGCTCGGTACTTCTACCCTAATTATAACAAATAAAACAAATATTGTAAAGGGGGATGGCTGTTGATAAATGTAATGAAAAAAGCCCCGCCGATACTTCGACGAGACTGTGGGCTTTCCGACTGGGCTGGGACCAGTCGGATGCCCGAGCGCACTATGTCCCTGGCACCCAGGGCGTTCTTGTGAAATCACCGCGCCTGCCGGACCGGCCTGCCTCTTCGGCCTCTCGCTTCTCCTCGCAGGTTATGCACCTGTTCACGCCCGCCGGTAGGGCCTGGAGCCTTGCCGGCGAGATCGGATTCCCACAATCATCGCAGATGCCCGCTTCTCTGGGTGGGATAGCCCCAACGGGCAGAACTGCAATTGCCCTCCTCCTCAGGGCGTCGTACAGTTCCTCCATTTGCTTGCCACGTTCACCCGCATCCTTGGCTGGTTCACGCGTGATGCTAGCCAGCGTTTTCCTCAAACTCATCCCAGCTACCTCCGTGATTGTCCTCCCTGCGCTAGGGAGGTGGTTGAACAGAACTTGCCAACACATATTAAATCACAATTTACTACACTTTGCAAGTAAATCTTATTGTATAGGTGAACAAACAAACCTTCTCTTAATAGCTAAACTTTTCAAAGTGAATTTGTCTGTCCGGTATGTTGTTTTTTATGAGATTTTCAGCAAGAAAGGATATCATTTTGGTTGGTCCGCAGATATAAATGTCTCGGTCGGAGAGATCTGGACAAAGTTCCAACATCTTATTAGCATCAATTCTCCTGTCCTGGTCTTTTTCTGTGTTAAAAAGGTAGGTTTTTATACCGTTTTCCTTTAATTCATTTTTAAAAATAATACCCTGCTCTTTTTTGTTAGAATAAAATAAAATTGAGTCAGTGCCTTTTGGGAGAGATTTTATTATTGATAGGACAGGTGTAATCCCAATACCACCAGCCACAAAGACATATTTATTTTTGACTGATTTTCCTAAGGTAAAGATACCAAGAGGCCCATCTATCCAAACCCTTGTTCCAGGCAGAAGGTTTGCGATTTTTGATGTAAAATCTCCAAATGATTTTATGGTAAACCTAAGGTTTTTTCCGTTAAATGAGTCCGAGTAAGAAAATGGATGATGGAACCACATGCCCTTTTGCAGGAAAATTAAGTTTGCATATTGGCCACTTTGGAATTTGTACTCTGATATGTTTTTTCCTGTGATATAAACAGAATATACTCCCTCATTTTCTTTAATAATTTTTTCTACCACAAAACCATGTCGGGAGAATATGTATAGTGGTTTTAAAAAGCGGTAAGCAATAAGAGTTCCAACACTTAAAATATTTATGAGAAACCAGTATTTCATAGCTACTCCAGTCGAGACATCGCCAGAACTTGTTTGGTGTCCAAATGCTATGGCAATAGCTATATAAATTGGTAAATGGGAGAAATACCAAAACTCGTAGGGGATTTTCTCCCTGATTTTTTTTATAGATATTATGGCTGTGGCGATTATTATGAGAAAAGCAATTGTTGCCGGCAACACATCCTCCCAACTTGTTTGAAAACTGATAAATTGATGAAAATATGAAACATTGTTTATACTGGCGTACCCAATCGTAAGAAAAAGTGGGTGGCTGATGATAAAAATTCCTAAGAAATGACCAATCCATCTATGAAGTTTGTTAAGGTTATCAAATCCGTATTCTTTTTCTATGAAAGAAAACCTGCTGACAAGAAAGAGTTGGATGAGTATAAGGTAGGCACTAAGAAGACCAGTAATTCTGCCAAATGCGATAAATATATCTCCAACATCCTGGCTCTTGATTAAATATGATGAATTAGAAAACCAAAAAAAGAATATAAGAACAAAATTAACGGATACTATTATATTCCATAGTGTTTTCCTCATATTGTTTTATATTATAATTTTCTTATTTTAATCAAAAATTTTAACTAAATATTCGTTTATCTCCCTTTGGTCTACATCATAAAAATTCTTGTTTTCGTTGTGTAGTTTGGTAGCAAGCTCAACTCCTACGAAACGCCAATGCCAAGGCTCAAATTGGTAGAATTTGTTTCCTTTGGGGTAGGATAATATGAAGCCATAAGCATATGCATTTTCGGTCAGCCATTTGAAGCTTTCTGTCTTGTCAAAACCAGTCAAGGTTTCTCCTCCAGCAAGAGTAGTTAAGTCCACCGTGCTACCAAGCTGGTGTTCGGAGTATCCCTGGTCAGCAGAAAACTTGTTTGCTGCTGTTGTGCCATATGTCACTTTGTATCCTGTTTTAATAGATGCCTGTGTGCCAAAGGAGCGGTAGGCGGATAGTACAAGTAAGGGTTTTGCGTTTGCGTTTGCCGACCTTAGCATATTCTCAAGGTAGGGTTTTATACTGCCATGGATTGTTTCTGGTTTACTATCTCTGTACAAGAAGGTTGGGTCGATTTCTGCCAAACTTGATGGAGTATAGTTTTCATTCAGAAAATAAATGTTTGAATATTTTTGTAATAATTCTCTATCGGTTTTACTTAATTTATCAAGAAGTCCTACTGTGGAGGACAGTGTCTGAATCTGCTCGCCAAAAAGGTTATTTCTGGTCTGTTCTTGGGTTAACGAGTTATATAAGACAGCATTTTCGTTATTTTTTGAAAGCAAGGCTTCTCTTAGTAGTCGAATGTTCTGTTCGGATATTTCTTCTTTTGTAACAAGTTCAAGTTTGGTTTGTTTGAGAACTACATTTTGTATGTAGTATTGGTAAGTTCCAAAAGCAATAAACAAAATTAGTATCACAAACACTACCATTACGCTATATGTTAAAGGAGATTTCAAGGCTATATGGTGTTCGTGTTCCTTGTTGTTCATAGAATACAATTATAGCACATTCAAGACCCACATTCGCAGTAACTGGCAGTATATTTATTTTGTAAAAAAGTTCAGAAAATTTATACAGGAGTTGTACACAATAAAACACTCGTAATCAGGTGTCTCTTTGTTGTATAATAATACTATTATCCTTATTAAAATAGGTTTTAATAATTTACTATTTATACATGAAAAAATATTTTAGCATTACATCTGTTTTTTTTGTTTTTGCTACATTTTTGTTTGTAATGACAGGGGTCGTATCTGGTGCTGATACAAACAATCTAGGCATATCTGACATTAGTGCGTCAAAGTTTGGCACAAGCTATCGTATCAGTTGGCATGTGAACACAACAAACCGCACATATTCAAAGGTTTATTATGGCAAAACCTTTCCCTTAAACCTGGCTACAGCCGAATATACAACAAACTACTGTTCAACCAGTTACCCATGTATAACTGTTGGGGACTCTCCATACCAACTTTCTCCTAATACAACCTACTACTACAGAGTTGCTACAAGCCCGCTGTCCAGTCCCACACTTGAGAGCTACGAGTATGGTCCAGAAAGCACCCAATATTCGTTTACAACTAGTGCAAATTCCGGAGGGAGTGCTCCTGCTGTACCTCTTTCTCTTGCCGTTGGGCTTGAGGGTGGAACACAAAACAATGTATTGGTTTCTTGGACAGAAAATTCCACTAATGAAAGAAGTATAGATGTTAGACGCACTGGGCCTGGAGCAGAAGTGATAACAACGGTAAATGTCAGCTATAACTACCCAGTTTCGTTTGTTGATGTGGCTGTACCATATGCAGATTATGCATACTCTATTAGAGCTTGTAATGAGTATGGATGTTCCGCCTACACATCACCTGTAAATATTACTGTCAGTAGTACTCCGGTACCCGTTGTGCCCACAGCTCCTACAAGTCTATCCCAAACAAGCACACCAGGTGTTCAGTCCATTACACTTCAATGGATAGATAACGCAGGTAACGAAGATAGGTTCAACTTGGAGAGAAGAACTTCTGGTGGAACTTGGTCCGTCGTTAGTCAATCCATATCTGCAAATAGTATATCTTACATTGATACGTCGGCTGTGTCTGGTGTTTCTTATGATTATCGTATTCAGGCGTGTTTGGGGACAAGCTGTTCTGATTATCTATCCCTTTCTGGGGCAACTATTATAGCCCCAACCGCTCCACCTACCCCACAAAGTCTAGGAGCTTCTGCGTCAGCTTGTACAGCCACAACTCCAACCGTTAACTTATCTTGGTCGGGAGTAACATCTCCAACTGGTGTAAGTATTATGTACAAAGTGTACAGAGGAGGAGAGAGCACACCTCTTGCTACAGGTGTTACAACCACATCTTTCACAGATGCCTCAGTCGCTCGTTCAACAGCATATACATACACAGTACGGGCATATTACCTATCAAGTGGCACCGAGATTCTAAGTGAACTATCGACAGCTACATCTGCTGTGACTGTTCCAGCTTATTGTCCAGATGTTATAGCCCCAACCGCTCCATCTACCCCACAAAGTCTAGGAGCTTCTGCGTCAGCTTGTACAGCCACAACTCCAACCGTTAACTTATCTTGGTCGGGAGTAACATCTCCAACTGGTGTAAGTATTATGTACAAAGTGTACAGAGGAGGAGAGAGCACACCTCTTGCTACAGGTGTTACAACCACATCTTTCACAGATGCCTCAGTCGCTCGTTCAACAGCATATACATACACAGTACGGGCATATTACCTATCAAGTGGCACCGAGATTCTAAGTGAACTATCGACAGCTACATCTGCTGTGACTGTTCCAGCACGATGTGAGTCGGCTTCCGTCAGCTTTGATGCTTCACCATCCTCTGTTGTTTCTGGTTATCCATCTACTCTTACCTGGTTATCAACAAATGCAACGACTTGTACTGCTTCTGGAGCTTGGTCTGGAACAAAGTTAACTTCAAGTTATCAAATAGTCTATCCAACAGTCACATCAACCTATTACTTAACCTGTGCTGGTAGTGGTGGCTCACAAAGTCAATCTGTTACCGTAAAAGTTTCTAACCCAGTAAAACTTACGGGAGTAAAAATTCTGAAGGGAATAGTAACTTATCCAAACGGAAATCCTGTGTCTGACGCGGAGATTATTGCATACAGAAAGGGAACGGGTCAGTCTATAAGCGCAACAACCGATTCTCTTGGTAAGTATGAGCTGTTAATTTCTGGTGGTGTTTGGGATATCACTGTAAGGCCAAGAGGTGTTGATGGTCTCTGGTCGGCTCAAAACCCTTATGACACAATGTCTTACAACAGTGGCAATATGGACGAAACAAAAACACTTGATGTAAAAGTAAATTATTTGGATTCAAAAATCAGTATCAGTGTTAGGGACTCGTTTGGTCAGCTAGTTTCTGGTGTTGTGGTTAGGGCAGATAGTGACAGAGGAAACAGCAGCAGTGATGACTATGTTGATAAAAGAAACACAAAAACAGGGCAGACAGATAGTGGTGGAGCTTTTGTGTTAAACAATCCGGCAGGAACCTATAACATCAGGATTACATTACCCGTCGGTTATAAAGCAGTATCAACACTTGAGGAAAAAGTGGTCCTCGGAGTTAATGAAAACAAAAATCTCTCTTTTGTTATAGAAAAAGAGGTAATTTCCGATACTCTCACTGTCTCGGGAACAACTAAACTTGAAGATGGCACCGGGACTACCGCTCTCGTCTGGGCTTGGTCAGAAGATGGTGGACACAAACAGACAACCTCTTCAGAGGCAGGTGATTTTACAATAGGACTAACGAAGGGGCAGGTGTGGCATGTTGGGGCAGGTAAGGATTTAGAGTTGGGTTCATACAAATCAACCGAGATAACGCTTGATACAAAAATAGCCGTTAAACCAGTTAGTTTAATTCTAGCTAAGCACACAACAGAAACACCACCGAGTGTCACTATTACTGCCAAAGCAACAGAAGCCGTAGTTGCTTCTGGTGTAGATGGTGCAAAAGTTTCTCTTCCAGCTGGCTCAGCAGGAAACAATGGAAATGTCTCGGTTTTGATAAGACCAACAGTTGAAGTTCCTTCTCAGGAATCTTCAACGGCCGTCAGTACGGTTTATGATATAACAGTTAAAAACAATTCCGGACAGAATATCTCAACACTTTCCTCTGAAGCAGAGATTATAATTCCTTACGACGAGGTCCAACTAAAAAATAAAGGGGTTAAGGTTGAAGACATTACACCTGGATATTTCGATGAGAGTAAGGGTGTTTGGGTTTCTGTTACAAACTACCGAATAGATAGGGAGAAAAAGATATTCATATTGAAAGTAAAACACTTTACTCGTTTTGCACTTATTGCTTCAGCAGATATCGTTCCACCAGAATCTCCAACATCTGTTGTTGTCACGGTTTCAGCTCCTGGAAAAATAAAAGTGGATTGGAAAAATCCAACAAACGACGTAAAACACTCAAAAGTTTACAGGTCAACCGTCTCTGGTGATTTGGGTAAGGTGGTGGCTACTGTTGTTATAACTAATTCTTTCATTGATGAGCAGGGATTAGAAAATGGAAAGACATACTACTACACCGTTCGTTCTGTTGACTCGGCTGGAAATGAATCAAATAATATTTCCCAAATCTCTATAGTGACAAGTGCATCATTCACTAGCCTAGCACAAGCAAACATCAATGCACCACTTTTGCTTCCTCCTGGGCAAGCCTTGAAAGGAGAAATATTAAGAAACCTTTCGGTTGGCAGTACGGGAGAAGATGTAAAATCTCTACAAACAGTTTTGCTAAACGAGGGTGTATATCCAAGTGGTTTAATCACAGGATACTTTGGTCAGATGACTTTTGAAGCGGTAAAGAGGTTTCAGGAAAAATACAGTTCGGAAATACTTGTGCCGGCAGACCTAACAAGCGGTAATGGATATGTTGGTGTGGGCACAAGGAAAAAAATAAATAGTTTACTTGGTAAACAAACATCTGAGATTACTACAAGCAGTGGTCTATTAAGAAACCTTTCGGTTGGCAGTACGGGAGAAGATGTAAAATCTCTACAAACAGTTTTGCTAAACGAGGGTGTATATCCAAGTGGTTTAATCACAGGATACTTTGGTCAGATGACTTTTGAAGCGGTAAAGAGGTTCCAGGAAAAATACAGCTCAGAGATACTTGTGCCAGCAGATTTAACAAGCGGTAATGGATATGTTGGTGTAGGTACGAGGAAGAAGGTTAACCAGTTGCTCTCTAAGTAATGATGTTTTAGATTCCTATGAAAAAAATCTTTGTCACCTTTATTCTTTTGATTCTAGCTTTAGTGTGGGTTACTTTATATGCTGGAATTTCTAGAGTAGAGCCAACAGAGAAACTCGAAAGTAAGATTCCACATATCTACGAAAAGGAAGACATGCCCATAGATAAGATTTCTATCTTAGTCTATTATTTTATTCCCAAAGATAGATTAGATGATTCAATTAACAACTGGAAAGCGGTTACAGACCCCCACCTACAAGACCTTTTGAAATTTCATGAAGTTCAGTTCTTTGGAACGTCCAAAATTAGTTACGATTTCTTTCCACAACCAATAGTCGGGGAAAAAACAGGAGCAGAATACGAGACAAATATATCTGAACATTATGGAAGCGGGGAAATGTCGTCAATTATAGAGGAGATGACCAAGAGAGTCTTGTCAGAGGGTGGGGATTATTATGACCCGAAAGACACAAGTGGGGAGAGAGGTAGGAGAGTTTATTTGGTTGTCTTTGAGGGGGAGGGAGCTGCTGGAAGTGGTGACTTTGGGCTTATTTCTCGGTCTTACCTTACGCTCAGTGCCTACCAAACATTTAGTTCAACCTTCCTTGCTCATGAGTTTTATCATACCCTAGGTCTTCCTGATAATTATGATGAATCCTCGTATGTTTTCGGTGATTCTCAACAGGTTTCAATGCTTAACCTTACTAGTAAAGATATTATGGGCTATGTTCGTGTTCCCATAGAGTCTACATATATTGAGAGAGAAACTTTACAAAAAATGGGTCTATAAGATATTTATGATAGAAGTTAAAAGCAAAAGCAGAATACGAGACAAATTTATACTATATTTTGTTGTTTTGTCGTGCCTGCCTGTTTTATTGCTTGGCATTGTTTCACTTTCGGCAGTTTCGGTTTCTCACAGGCAAAGCGTTAATGACTTGGAGTATCAGGTAATACTGGAAAAATCAAAAAATATAAAAAACTTCTTTGATAATATTCAAAGCACGCTGGCAATAAAAGTTGAAACTCTTGATGCTGAAGCCTTATCCAAGTCAAATAGTCTGTGGCAGACATCATTTGCAGAAGCACTTCTGAAAGAGAACACGTCGTTTCTTGAAGTTAGTTTTGCCGATTTGCAGGGTAAAGAAATAGTCAAAAAATCTAAAACAAACAAAAACCCAGATTTGCTTTATATTACCAAATCACTCCAATTTCAAAAGGCTATAAGAGGAGAAGCGACAATAAGCAGTGTTCATACCAAAATTTCGGGGCAGGCTGTCACTATTATGGTTCCTGTGTTTGTTGAAGGTGGTGTTCACAATGTAGTCATAGCCGAGGTTGACCTCTCTCCAATAAATAAATTAATGAAGGGTACAGTTTTAGGAAGTTCGGGATACATTTTACTTCTTGATGAAAGTGGTACTGTTGTTGCCGGTGAGAGTATTGGTTCATTTGCTCCTGGATATAACCTGTCCAACTGGGAACGCGTATCTCGTACGCTTGTTATAGGTGGACGATATCACAGCCCGGTTAAGAATGTGCCTGTTGTTGGTTCAGGTATGTCGATTTCTAATATAAATTGGTCTATATTTGTTGAATGGCCAATAAGCGATGCGGATAATCTTATAAATGAAATAAGAAACAAAATTTTGTTTGCAGTGTTTCTAAGTATTATTGTTGTCTTGTTGCTTGCCCCGATTATTTCTAGTCGGCTAGTTTATCCAATCAGGCTCTTGGAAAAAACCTCAAGAGAAATTGAGAAGGGTGATTTTGAACAAAAAGTTGAAATAAAAACTGGTGATGAACTTCAGGAACTCGGTGAGTCTTTCAACCGCATGGCAGTGGGGCTTAAGCGCTTACAAGAACTCAAAAATGAATTTGTTTTCATAGCCGCTCACGAACTGCGAGCACCAGTGACAGCTATAAAGGGCTACCTCTCACTTCTACTTGAGGGAGATGCTGGTGAGTTGCCAAAACGGGTCCGTGATTTCATTTCTCCTGTTAAACAATCCAATGACCGCCTAGTTACGCTTGTTTCTGACCTACTAGATGTTGCTCGCTCTGAAGCAGGACAACTTGGAATTAGTGTTGTGGCCAGTGACATAAAAGCACAGATAAACTCAATCATCAAAGAAGTACAACCACTACTTATGGAGAAATACATTATTCTTACATATGAACCAGAGCCCGACCTACCTCTTGTTTTTGTTGATGAGACCCGCTTTAAGGAAGTAATAATGAATTTGGTTTCAAACTCTATAAAGTATGGAAGCAACAACGGCTGGATAAAAATAACTCATGTGGTCAAAAATGATATTGTTGAAACTATTGTTGCTGACAATGGTAGAGGCATCTCAGAGGAAGACCAGAAGCACCTATTTCAAAAGTTTTTCCGAGCAGATGATGTTAAGAAAACACCTATCCAAGGAACTGGTTTAGGTCTGTTTATAACGAAAGAGCTTGTGGAAAAAATGGGAGGAACCATCACTGTGAAGTCAAGTCTAGGGAAGGGTGCGGCATTTACGGTGGCCTTTCGCAGAGGCTAGGTGTACAAATATATGATATAATCAGTATTATTATCTTATAAGCACATTACCATGTCATACACTATTATTGTAATTTTGTTTTTTCTAGTTATCTCAAGTATTCGCCAGATAAATCAATATGAAAGAGGTGTTAAGTTTACCTTTGGTAAATTTACTGGAATCATGGAACCAGGTTGGAGAGTGATTTGGCCAATCATTCAAGGTTTTCAAAGAGTTGATGTAAGAACAAAAGCTGTGGATGTGCCAGATCAGAATGCTATCACAAGGGACAACGTCACGGTAAAAGTAAATGCGGTTATTTACTATAAAGTCAGTGATGCAAACAAGGCTATTATTGAAGTGGAGGATTTTCGATACGCTATTTCTCAATATGCTCAGACAACCATGAGAAATATTGTTGGAGAAGTCACCCTGGACGAGTTGCTTTCAAGTAGAGATAAAATAGCTGAAAGAATAAGGGAAATAGTTGATATAGAAACAGATGCATGGGGATTGAAAGTTCAGAATGTAGAACTAAAAGATGTTAGTTTGCCTGCTGACATGGAAAGAACTATTGGTAAGCAAGCAGAAGCGGAACGAGAGAAAAGAGCGGTTATTATAAATTCAGAAGGGGAATTAGCAGCCTCACATAACATTGCTAAGGCGGCAGAAATGCTGGGAAAAACCCCAGGTGCTCTACACCTTCGAACACTTCAGTCTATCAACGACATGTCCTCAGACCAGAGTAACACTGTGGTATATATGGTGCCCGTTGAGGCCTTGAGGGCCCTAGAGGGCTTCATGAAGAAGTAGATTTATAGGTTCATCAAATCAATAAACCTCTCGCGGAAGGTTGTCATGTCAGAATTCGGGATATTGCTGTATAAACCCTCATCATAAGTTTTCTCTGTTACTTTACCATCCGTAATGTATTTACTGTACCCATTTTGCATTACTGCTTTTTTTGAGTAGATATCAAAGATTATGCTCCAGTTTACGGTCTCGTTGGTTTGGTCTGAAGAAGATGCTTCGCTCGGTGTTACCTTGGTTTTTTGTTGATAGAAGGAAATATATACAAGACAGGTATCCATTCTAGTATTGTAGTGAAACTGTGGCCCTTGCCATACAGGCTTATATCCGAGTGAATTTGGGACATCATTAGTCTCTCTAAAATTCTGAACAAAAACTTGTCCATCTTCTATGCACTTGGTTTTAGGTGTTACGTTGATAAGTTTTGCATCAAAAACAATGTCGTCATTTTCCGATGTATTTTTAATTGGTTCAGCTGTAACCTCAACATTTTTTGTGGCTGGTTCTGGTTTACTTTTCAATTGGGTAATCGTTTCCTTATTTGTGCGCGTTCCTGAGAAAATAAGAACAGCAAAAAATAAAACAACCGCAAGAATTATTGCAGGATAGTCGTTTTCTTTGTTCATATGCAAAATTATAGCATTGATTTCACTTCTGTGTAAGTCTAAAACTAGTTAAATTTATTCACACACTTTGACAACTACGTTAGCTATTGTATAATTATGGTTATACGGAAAACACCTTAATTAGAATAAGCACATGGTTCTATTAGTAATTTAATAAAATCAATATGAGTTTTGAGGACACAATAGGTGATAGTAATTATGAGAAAACTGGGGTCCAAGATGTAAGGATGGAGAATGAACATTATATAGTCTCGATTGTTTGGAAAGACGGAAAGAAAAACGAGCACCACTTCCCAGCATCAGGTTTTCCTGTTGTTGATGTGAAAACAAAAAAACTATTAGGATACATTGGTGGTAAAGAGGCTGTTAATATTCTCCGAAATGAATCACCGAAACTTAGTTCTGAAGATTTTACTTGGGTTCCGTATGTTTAGCTCAGTTTACTTTTACATTTTATACATCGACAGCCCTTGGGTTTTATGTGTTTGTTGAAGTATTCTCTTCCGTAGTCATACGTTAGTTCCTCGCTTGGTTTAATTACCTTGGTGGATATAATGTAGACTCGTCCCTTTGGTCCATCAGCTTCGCAGTTTGGACGACAGGAATGATTAATGAAGCGGGCAATATTTGAGGGGACATTTCCATCTATCATTGTTTTTTTGTCGGTCCAAAATAGATACTTTGTATCTTTGTAATGGTCCTTCTCCTCCACCATTTTCCCTGTGTACTCTAATATACACGAGCCTTTTGGAATAAAACCTAGAGTAAATAGCCCCTTACCTGCAAACGATTTTCTGACCTTTAGAGCGAAATTCCCGACGACAAATTTATTTTTCATTTCAGAAGCATATCAGAGGTATAAAAAGATTAAAAGAAATCCGCCCGACAAGAGATCGGGCGAATCTCTCGGTAGGCGGTTCTTGCCACTCAGGCGTCCAGGTTGGCGCACCTGTTGGAGCAGTATACGGCTATGTGGTAGGACGGCAGTACTTTCTTGCACCCAGCCCAGGCACACTTTCTCGCTTTTGGATTGGTTTTCTCAAGCCAACCCTTGTCCCCACAGGTGGGACATCCAATGCCCCCACAATCGTCACACTGTCCCGCGTCCCACGGATAGCTCTTATCCTTTGGTATGTCGAGCATGGCATCTCCTCGGGCTTCTCCAAGTTAACTGTCCAATAGAATAATATAATGTTGTACACAAAAGTCAATCATCTATTTTTGAATCGTCTGAAAGACCACTTAGCAATTTCAACCAAAACAATATTAAACAAACCAATCAAAACAACGCCTATTATCCAGCTAAGCGGTAGCGCAACAGTACCAAAAAGTGTTTGAAGTAATGGTAAATAAATAGCAGAAGCCATGAGAATCAGTCCAAGTATGATTCCACCCGCAAGGTACCTGTTTGAAAATGGAGAATACGACAGAATACTTTCGTTTAGGCTTTTTACTGAAAGGGCTAGCATGAGTGTGTATGTACCAAAGGCTGCAAAAGTAAATGTCTTCACAATGTCTGGATTGTGACCCAACTTTAATAAAATATAGTAAATAGCAAAAAGCATTGCACTTGTAGAGACACCGATTATCAGAATTAATGTTTTCATAAGGGGGTCGAACAACTGGGAGTTTTTGCTTGGTTTATTTGATAGGCCGTTATTGTCTTTCTCGAAAGCAAAAGCAATAGCTGGAAAACTATCCGTAAAAAAATTAACCCACAATATTTGAAGAGCATTTAGTGGTAGCGGTATACCAACAAGTATTGAACCTCCAATCAGGATAAGGCCGTCGGCAACATTTGATAGTAAATAAACAAGAACCTTGCGTATATTTCCAAGTATTTGTCTTCCTTCTTCTACCGCAGAAACTATTGTTTCAAAGTTGTCATCAAGTAGTATTAAATCTGCCACACTTTGTGATACTTCTGTTCCTGACCCCATAGCTATACCCACATCGGCCTGGCTGATGCTTGGAGCGTCATTGACTCCATCACCAGTCATCGCAACTGTTTCACCAGATTCCTGAAATAACTTTACTATCCGCATTTTATCAAATGGTGTAACTCGTGATACGACTGTGAGAAAGGGAAGTCTTTCTCGTAAGGACTCGTCAGATATGGTGGCGAGTTCTGAAGCGTCAAGAATTGACCTCTGGTCAACAACTAGACCAATCTCCTTGGCTACGGCCACAGCGGTTCCTTGGTGGTCACCGGTCATTATGATTGTTCTTATGCCTGCCTGCCTCACTTTATCAACAACATGCTTAATACCTGGCCGAATGGGGTCTCTAAAAGTAATGATTCCCTGGAAGGATAAATCAGAGAAATTTGAGTCATTTGCCAAGGAAAAATCTTCGGTGTGTTCTATTTTTTTAATTGCAAGACCCAAGATTCTCTCGCCCGAAGAGGCTAGGGAATTTATTTGTTCGGCAACCTCCAGTCTTTCGTCATCTGTAAATGATGATTTTGCAAGTAAAATATCTGGTGCACCAAACAATACGATTAAATGTTGGTCAGCTTCTTTTATAAGTGATGCAGAGAATTTATGAACTGCATTAAATGGCGTGGTTTGTAGTACATGAGATTTGTCAGTTATTCCTGAAAGAGCCATTCCTTTTAGTGCAGCGGATTGTACTAGGGTGGTCTCCATAATTCTTCCATTCATTCTCCATAAGGAAGGGTCATCCTCTGGATTTTCTATTAGTACACTGGTGTTTGCAAGGGCACGGGTGAGGAATTCCTCCTCACTTGTTTTAAAAGGAATTATTTTAGATAGCATCATTTTAGCCATGGTTAGAGTCCCAGTTTTGTCTGTCAGAATGACTGTAGTTCCACCCAGAGTTTCAGCTGCAATGAGTTTACGGACCACGCCTTTACGCTTGGCCATTCTTTCTACACCTACTGCAAGAATTACAGTCATGGATATTGGAAGACCTTCTGGTATGGCTGAAACTGCAATAGCAACTGAAGTTAAAAACATTTCCAGTCGTGGCTCACCCGAAAGCACACCAACGATAAAAACAGCCAGTGTTAGAAAACCTAGTAATATACTAAGATATACACTAAACCGAATAATTGCCTTTTGCAGAGGGGTTTTCTCGTTTCTAGTTTCTGCTAGGAGAGAGGCGATTTTTCCTAATTCAGTGCTTGCATCGGTACGACAGACTATTGCTGCACAGATTCCTTGTGTTACTAGGGTACCAGCAAAAATCATCGAGTCTTGGTCTGCTATATTTGTTGACCCCAGCACCATATTTTCAGACTTTGTGACCGGCAATGATTCTCCGGTCAAAACTGACTCATCAACCTGAAAATCATTAACAAAAATAATCCTTGCATCGGCTGGAACTCGGTCACCTTGAGCAAGACGAATAATATCTCCAGGCACGATTTCTTCAGCATCTATGTCTTGTTCTTTTCCTTCTCGTATTACACGTGCTCTTTGTTTCAAGTATGTTTTTATATGGGCAAGAGCATTCTCAGCTTTGTTTTCTTGCCAAAAACCCAAAATTGAATTAACAATAACCGCAACAAAAATAAAAACAGCATCACGATAGTCTGATATAACGAGCGTGACAATACCAGCTATGATTAGAACCAGAATAAGGGGGCTTTTTAACTGGCTGAGAAAGATTTTAACCCTGCTGGATTTTTTTGATGTTTCAAAGGTGTTTCTGCCAAAAAGGTCAAGACGGACTCCCACTTCCTTCACTGATAAACCACTTTCTATGTTTGTCTCAAGTGCTTTAGCGGTTTCTTCTACTGACATTTGCCAATACTTGGCGTCATTTATCGTTTTTGTCATTTGTTTATTGTACAACTATACCAAAAGTTTCAATTCCACAAAAGGAACAATAAAGTTTCTTAAATATACAGTTTTGTGTATAATTTGAGTATGGACAAACAAACTAAAACAAATCAAAGAGAGGGAATATATGTAAGGCTTGACCAATACGACGACATTTTTTCGGATTTTGACATGAGGCCATATTCTGACCGCGCTCTTTCTGTTGATTTTCTTGATGAGATAAAAAGAGCGGTTAGTGGAAAAGATGGTGGTGATATTGAACTTATACTACATGTACCAGAGAACAAGAGGGACGAATCACGAGAAGCTACTATTAAGGAGAGACTTGGTGCGCATTTCTTGCGACATTATCAGTTACTACAAAAGGAAAAAAGAGATGTTTTGAAAACTGGTATTATTATGGTTCTTCTTGGTATTATCTGCATGATTATTGCCACTCTGGTTCACTTTGGTGATTCATCGCGTGAGGCATTTCTTTCTTTTCTTATTGTTTTTCTTGATCCAGTGGCTGTATTCCTCTTATGGGAGGGAATGGACCAGATTATCTTTAATTCAAAAAACATTAACCCAGAGTTGGGTTTTTATCATAAGATGACTGACTCACACGAGTGGGTACAGTTTAGGGCCTATTAGTTCCCAGATTGATTTATTGAATAAAACATCCCAAAAATTCTAGACTTTTGTGTTTGGTGTTTTTCTCTTGTTCCTTACTATACTTACGATACCGATTATGACTACCAGTAATCCAATTCCTTGTCCTCCTGGACTGTCATCATACCCACCATATATAATAAAAAATATACCGCATAATATCGCAAGAACCAAGAGAAATAGTTTTGTTTTGCTCATATAGAAATTTTAGCACAAATGTGCTGAATTAGTTAGTTAAGTTTTGTCCTAGACAGTTGTTTTGTCAATTTAATGATCTGCGATATGATTACGCAATTAATATTTTAATTGTAGGAAATTATAAAAACAATTATTAACCCTGATAGTAAATGCCACAGGGAATGAGTATAACTAAAAATTCCATAACGCTTTTCCTTGAATAAAACATGATCAACTAATCTGATTGCTGTAAGAATTAAAAGAAAAGAAAAAATATAAACATCAAATTTCACCCTAACAAGATAATAAAGATACACGGCCAAAATCATTCCAAATGTCCAATCTAAAAACTTAAAGTCAAAGTTTTTAAAATTTCCATGGTGTAGAACTGAAAAAAGCATCACGATAAAAAGCAAGATTGAAAGATAGATATCCTTTGGAATTGTGACTATGCCCACAAAAAAATAAATAATAGAAGAAGCGCACAGAATACTAGAATTATATTTTCCTTTTTTTAATAATCCAGTCATGGTTTTTACTTAAATAATAAGAAGGTTTGCAAAATAATCATTCCTATAATAAAACTCAAGGAAGTTACATCAACACAACGATTTGTAACATTTATACCAAAAAACTTTTTTAGGTTTATTGCAGTGAAATTTTTTCCTGCTGGATTAAAATTTTTATTTGTTTTTCTTCTTAAATAATGTTCCCAGACTGTGAATATACAATTACCATTTAATAAAAGCCAATGAAGAGGAACAAGAATCAAAAAAATTATATATGCCACTCTATAGCGAGGAAAAAGCCACCCAAAATGAATAATGAACGTAGATACAAAATGAAGATAGTAAATAAATTGAGCCAAAAAAATAAATATAAAATTTCTAAAACTTTTCATTTTTTTATTATATCATAAGATGACTGACTCACACGAGTGGGTGCAGTTTAGGACCTATTAGTTCCCGGATTGATTTATTGAATAAGATACACCAAAAACCCTACACTTTTAGGTTTGGTGTTTTTCTCTTGTTCCTTACTATACTTACGATACCGATTATGACTACCAGTAATCCAATTCCTTGTCCTCCTGGACTGTCATCATATCCACCATATATAATAAAAAATATACCGCATAATATTGCAAGAACCAGTAATAATAGTTTTGTTTTGCTCATATAGAAATTTTATCCCACCTTTTTAAATTACATATATCATTGCTAATCTAAACACATTGATTCCTTTGATACTATACCCATAAGTACTTGTTTGACACAGCCAGTTATTTGTTCATCAGAATAACAAGTTCCCACTACATTTTTCAAATGGCCGCCCAAAAGAACCACTTCTTGTTCTTCAGTTAGTGTAGGTGGGAAACAAATTCCGCTTTTACACTGCCCTCCATCAACACATGGTTCTCCCTCTTTTTTATACGAAACGAGACATCTGCCCGCCACGGCATCCCAATCTCCACCCACACTCTCACACCCCGCCTGACTTTTTTGTGGGTTGTTACTAGGAAGTCGCGAATACCAGAATCCGAGCATAATACCACCAAAAACAATAGCAATAAAAACAAGCACAATAATTAGGATATTTCGATTAGCATTTGGTTGCACAACATAATATTATCACAATTCTGTTCTAATGGGCTCTGCGACCAGGGGTCTCGAATCCTACAGATTCTGTACACCTGTTCTGTTTGCGACCAGGGATCTCTTTTTCAAATCTAATTCGCCGTCGCTCATTAGATTTGAAAACGGGAATCCACGACACTTGCTGTTGCAAGCGTAAACCGTGGATTCCTTCGAGCCCTGGGCACAAAGCTTCGCTTTGTTTCGCAGAGCAAATGAAAAAACGCCACAAAGGCGCTCTTTCATTTGCTCCGCATGCTCAACGAGGTAAGAACATATGCAATGGTATCAAACTAGAGATTTTTAATACACCCAGAAGCCGATTTTACGCAGAGTTAGCCACGTTAACGGGAAAGCCAGAGCATGAACCAGGTACGGCCAATACTGTTCAAGGTAAATGCTGTCTCCAAAAACAAAGTGAATAAAAGCAAAGAAGATCGCCGAGTAAAGTGCGAACACACCACTACCCACCAAGCGGTTAAACCCAGGCGAAAAGCCATTGCGTGAGTTGTAGTGCCACCCACCATTCCATGTGAGTAGTTCGTACACAACGATCAAAACGATTATTAGTAAAATGTAAGGCCAATAGCCGGACCAGAGCACTGTCACTGCTTGCCAAAACATTCCCGCGACGGACTTTCCAGTCATCGCCACGAGTTGTATTAAAAAATCATTTGGCAGAATTGAGAATATGGTTGAAGTTCCCATGGTAGTTGTTAAGGCATGTCTAAGCCCATTTCTGAAACGTAGTCCCTGATGTTGCGGTTCCTATCCGTTACTGACACCTCGAGTTTTGTAATTTTATCAAGCAGTCGGTTCTCATTTATCGATTCCGCCATCGTCCGCGCTTCTGTTAGTAGTTTCTTTGCTCGTCGGAAACAATTGAACAATTGCATCTTCACTGCGAGATTGTAAATCGCATGCGCCTGCTCTGACTTTTTTCCAGCAAGTCCAAACTCTACGATCGATCGCTCGAAGTACTTGATGCAACTATCTCGGGACTGGTCGATTTTGTGTCGTACGTCTTTACCGTAGAGGTACCTATCGAGATTCCAACGCCTCACTAAATATAAGTTGGCAATTTTACTTTTGTACTTTCCGCCATCCTGAAAGTCGAGCTTGTCTGCCAAGTACTTTGAGCTGTAGGCATCGCCGATGGTGGAAAACTGATGGCCTCTGAAGTCATGATCAGAGTCGCGTTCTACTTCATCGATAACGGTCTCGAGCGACAAGTCGATTTCTTTCTCAAGTTTTTTACGCTCCTCTCCAATCGCCTCATACTCATTTTTATCGCGCTCCAATGAGAAGCCGATCCACTCAAATACCCGTGCCGAGAGTGTTAGGTTCTTTTGTCGGTAGATAATCATAGAGAGATTCGACATTAGAAAGAAGCACTTCTTTCCCAAAAAATAACTCCGCATTGTATTATTGCCTGCGATAGTAGCAACTTCGATTCCTTCGTTTGCAACAGCTAAGAGCTTCTCATTTTCCGACACATGATCAAGAACCCCTATAAGAGCTGAAAGTACATTGATCCGAATTGACGGGTCTTTTGTGGTGATTCCCTCGAGCAACTTTCGCGCTTCGGGGTATTCTCCACGGTCGAAAAGTGCTCTTGCTTTGTTTGGTTTTTCTCGATCAGACATGGTGTTTACGGTACTTACGACGAATATCGGCGATCCACATCGGCGTCTTGTTCTTTAGGAAACGCCAAATAAATACTGGGTCCAAGGGTAGACGCCGGAACCAGCGCCGTTTCAGTTTCTGAGAGTTTGCAATGAAATACTGGTGAGAGTATCCGAACACCATTCGGTTGTCGTTGTGTACCATGTCCTCGGTCGCTACCAAGTAGCCACGCAGGTTATTGATCCAACTAAAACATACGGAAATCTCTGGCGAGAGCGGCATCCGGATTTCGACATGCTTCTGCCCGAACGCTGGCGCAAACCAGCGCTGGAATTGCAATTGGCTATTGAAAAGGTATGCAGGAGAGTCCGAGGTTATAAACGACACCCTCTTACTCTTCGTACAAAGGAAGGCCACATTCATCTTAGAGAGGATTTTTGCGATATCTGGCACCATTTCCACAACACTAATTTTGTGGGCATCCTTTTTTGCCTCCTCCCAAGCAATCGATGACTTTGGTTTCGCTCCATGTACCATTTCGAGCTGCTTCGCCCAGCCGATCATCTGATCCATTTGGTTCTCAATATGCTCCTTTTGTTTTAGAGTTCGTTGCAACATGGCCGCAACGAATGCACAGAAGATAGTGTGCTCGTAGGGCGTTAGAGGTAGTTTGTTTTTGATCTTATTTTCGAAGATAACCGCATACTCACTCTCTAGTTGGGCAAGCGACTTTTCAATCGAGTAATCACCTTGCAAAGTGTATACATCGGTCTCTGTAAGCACACTCCTGACGTTCTTTCTTTTTCCGCGCTTACTCTTACGTTCAAAAATCCAAACGCATGGTCCGAAATTACTTGGTACCTTCGGATCCACGAACTGCTTTAGATAGCACTGAGGAATGGTATGTTGGTTTTTCGGGTCAGACATTGTTTTTCAGTTAGATCCACTCTTCTTTAATTTTCCAATCAGATTTTGGAAACATGGTTAAGTCTGAGGCCACCATGGTGTGCCGCGGGTCATCCATATTAAGTACGATAGTAAAGGAACCGTCAGCATTAGGTTCAACATCATTATCACTAGGACTACCGTAGAGTTGGTATTTTAATCGCCAACGAAGGTTACCGTCTTTTATTTTGAATTCTGCAATTAATTTCTCTATTTCATCGAGAGCTGCGCGTACTGTTGCGGGGTCGCTTTCGTCTAGATGGAATGTGGCATCGTAAATAAATTTACCACTTGGAGTTTCCGCAACCTTATGTACAGTTATATTTTTCTTTTTACCTGATAGAGGTAGTGACAAGATATCGCCCTCAAAAAGTGCCGATTTTGATTTTATTACGAATTCAACAGCCATATGGCCTGTTGCGTAAATGTAGAACAAACAGCCCTGCACAACTTTATCTGTTGTCGTTTGATGGGCTTTGGTTTGTAGGGACTGAGAGTTTCTGCGAAAAACAATCGGGTACCAATGTCCCACACGATTGTATCTCGTGCCGAGTTGCACAAAGGGCTTTCCTTCGACGAACCAACCAGTTGCATTATTGTAGCTGCTGAGTTCACCAACGTGTAAACTTATCCCTTCTTCTTCAATCATGAAATTCACACCCTTGGTGCCTTCATATTTTTTACGTTCAAACATTGCATGACCTCCATTGGGAAAGTGGATCTTGAAACCTGTTAGTCCCTCGTCCTTGTCTGACAAGAGCTCGAGAACTTCATAGTTTGGCATTCTCTGGTAACGCTGACCCTCGGCAAGGCCTTTTCTAATACGATTATATGTAATAAAAAAAGCAGAGTAGAAAGCGAAGCAACGTGCGAGAATTTCTGAGATTTCTTCGAGAGAAATAACTTCTTGGCCTAACTCAGCACCTTGAATTATTCTGAATTCATCATCGGTAATCGTGTAGTCCGAGTGATAAAAAGCGTTCCTAACATCGTTGCGAAAGAAACTGTCAAAAATCTCTCCGATCTTTTCTTCACCTGCGGTAGCAGCTAACTCCTTGATGTATTTAATTTTTTGTTTAGGATACGGCAAATGTCGCTTTGCGAAAAAGTTGTTTTTTGACTTCTCTACTCTAATTAGATGAGCAAATGGATACATCTTGTACTCTTGATCCATCGATACCCGTAAAAGGTTTGCAATTACTTCATATGGAACTGACATCTCAGTAGAGTGGCAGTACAAAAATAGAGCCATTCTAATTTTCCTCTTCTCCTCATTTTTCCCCATCTTTCGGAGAAGTTTGCTGAAATCCATAGCAGTATCTTCCGCTTCGACAAATGCATCCCAATGACCGCTAGTCATTCCTTCTACACGTAAAATTGTGTAGAGATAGTTAAAACCATTGGCATTGGCTGCGCGATTAAAAAGATGGTCGAAGTACTCCAAATACTCTTTGGTGTAAAGTTGGAGAGCTGTTTTATCTTCCTTCTTGAAGAAGTTTTTTATCCAAGTTATTAAATCTGAAATACTCATCTTGGTCTTCATTCTACTCGCGTCGGTATTGTAATGTCAATCAAAGTAAAGTATGATTTAGAGACACAAAAGCCATGAAAAAAGAACCGCAAGCATACTACACGCCTACGGAATTGGCCGAGCTTCTGTCGGTCAATGTGATGACCATATACCGGTACATCAAAGCCGGCCGGCTTGTCGCTCATAAGATCGGTAAGGAGTACCGGATTGATCGCACTGAGTTTGAGAAGTTTATGGCGAAGACCAAGACAAAATAAATTTTATGAACGAAGCATATTCACGCATCATCATCGATAAGAAGCTTTGCGACCAGGGTGCTCTTTTTGAATTCTGACTCGTCGCCTCTCGTCAGAATTCAAAACGCAGATTGGCGACAGTCGCCACTGCGCCCGTAGACCGCCAATCTGTTCGAGCCCTGGGCACAAAGCTTCGCTTTGTTTCGCAGAGCAAATGAAAAAACGCCACAAAGGCGCTCTTTCATTTGCTCTGCGACCAGGGCTCGAACCTGGGACATCCTCCTTACATTTTATCCTTAATTACTTAAGGTATGGACTATATCATCACCGTGACGAATCGACGGGTGAGGCGCTTCCTGGGTATTATTTTAAGTAATACCGAGTACTCTCTTTCGAGATAGTCTCTGAACCTTTCCCTTGATTTCTCTTGGGACTTGGCTGCTGATTACCCTCCAATTTATTTGGATTGGGCTTCCAGCAATTCACCTCATTTTTCAACCAAAATTTCTTTTGGAAGCTGCGTAATGCCGTCATGTACTTCAACGTGGCAATTTGCACACAATAGAACACATTTATCAATTTCCTTCTTTATCTTTTCCCATGAGCGGGTAAGACCCCTTTCAGAAAGACAAAAATCTTTTTTTGAGGGGTTGATGTGATGGAAACTGAGCACTCTTGCGCACTTATCATAACCACATATCGCACATTTATCACCTTTCGATGCTCTGGCCATTTCACGAAGTTTTCTTCTTCTTCGTTTAACTGCCATACGCATATACTCGGCGCGATCAGCATAGGTTCTAGTTTCTTTCTTCTTGGTATACATAGTATAAGTATACCACTGAACCTACGACACAGGGAGGCGCTCTACCGACTGAGCTATCGCAGAATGTTAGTTTAACGTTTTACATTAAACTAGTAAGATAATACCAAAAATATACAAGAATGCAATGTTTTTTGTGGGTTGAAGGCTTGTTGTGCCAGATGGTATAATAGGAGTATGAAAATAAAAATAACATCAAAGAATTTTGATATTACACCAGCGATAGATGATTATGTGTCAAAGAAAATATCCACTCTTGGCCGATTTCTAGATACGAGAGATGAGGTTTTGTGCGAAGTGGAAATAGGGAGAACAACAAAACACCATAACACCGGGGACATATTTAAGGCAGAAGTGAATATTGTTGGACCAGGCAACAAGCAAGTTTACGCTATGGCTGAAGAGGTGGACCTATATACTGCTATTGATGTTGTCCGTGATGAGGCGGAGAGGGTAATTGTTTCAAGAAAAAACAAGTACAAAAAACTTTGGAGAAGAGGAGCACAAAAAATCAAAAACCTAATCAAGATGGTTGATTTCAGGCCGTGGAAGCATTAGGTTCTAGATTTCAGGTTTAGGTGGCTAGTAAAAGTACAAATGTATTTTACTAAAACCTAACAGCTATTTACTAACCTTTTTACCGTTCAGATAATCCTTGTAACTCATCTCCTTCTTTCCTTCAGGAACTATTCTATCTAGCACTAGTTTGCTGTCTTCAATGTGTGCTTGTTTTACTATCATTCTTTTTCTATCCTCAAAGTAGTAAGCACCTGGCCAAACACAATAAGCCATTATTTTTCGAAGGTTTATTTCTGGAGAATCCTCCAGATTTAATTCACCGTCAGTTTTTTCTATTTTTTTACAGAAAGTCGCAAGGGAATGGTCTTGCTCTTTTTCTAGAATTTTTCCATCAATCCAGTCAGGGAGTATTTTCACCAGCATTTTACCACCCACTTCTCCCAGCCTTTTCTCTAATTTTTCAGCATATGTTGGCCACTCATCTGTTGCGACTGTCTCCTTGTGGAGAATCGGTCCGTGGTCCATCTCACTGTCCAGCCTTATTATTGACACACCAGTCTCATCTTCATTAAGGATTGCACTTTGGATGGGGGAAGCCCCACGAAGTCTGGGAAGGAGAGATGGGTGGACATTAAGGGTCTTGTATTTAGGTATGTCTAAAATGTTTTGAGGAATAATTTTGCCGTAGGAAGCGACGATGAATAGTTCAAAGTTTAAAGTTGAAAGTTTCGAGACCACTTCTGTGTCTTTTAATGTTTTTGGTTGTATATATGGTATGTTGTTTTCTATAGCCCAAGTTTTAGTTTCTGGTGCTGTCAAAATAAGTTTTCTGCCTTTTGGTTTGTCTTCCGTCGTTACTATTAGCGAGGGGATTAGTCCCTCAGATTTAAGTTCATCCAAGACGACAACAGAGAATTTTGATGTTCCAAAGAAGGCCCAATTTAGTTTGTTCATTTTTGTTTTTTTGCTGATTGTTTTACGGGTGGTATTTCTTCAACAAATTTTGCTTTGTCAATGAAAAGAATTCCATCTAAGTGGTCCATCTCATGCTGAAATATCTGAGCAAGAAGTCCTGTTCCGCCTCTTTCAAACTTTTTTCCATTTTCGTCATAAGCCACTACTGTTGCTTTCTCGCCACGGCTGACCTTGCCATAGAGATATCTTATTGAGAGGCAACCTTCTTCCACAGTTGCTCTTTCTCTTGATACTTTTTTTAGAATGGGGTTTATATATACCGAATCCTTTGCTTTCTCCGATGGTTGTTTGTCTTCTTTTTTCATTATTCCAACCACTTTCTTGGAGACAACAAAAATTCTAAGTGGGTATCCAATCTGTGGGGCTGCGATAGCGACACCGTCATCCTGTGAGGCCAGAGCAGTGCTCATTTCTTTTAGGATTTTTTGAATTTGCGGTGAGGATATTTCTTCAAGGGGTATGCTTTTGCATATTTCTCTCAAAACTGGGGCCTCTTTTTGTAATATTTTTTTCATTATATTGATTTACATCTCAATTTATCACAAAAATTGTCTCTAGAGAAGGGTGATTGGGTCTATTCTAATCATAAATTGTGGTGGAAGATTGCGCAGTTTGGTAAGGAGTTCTTGATCTATCCACCTACCTTTTGGCAAAGAAATTAATCCATGGGTAGTGTATTTAAGCTTGCTCCCTGGGGTGAATGCATCAAAGGTGTTTACTTCAAACGGTTTCATTAATTCCACCACCGCCTCCATCATTTTTTTAACTGTGTTTTTTTCTCCTTCCAAGGTCATTTTTACATAGGTAGTAAATGGGGGATAGCCAATTGATTTTCTTTCCTCAATCTCATCTCGGTAAAAATCTATGAGATTTCCGCGTAATGCATAGTCAAAAATTTTCGGATTTTCCTGTCTTGTTTGGAAGACAAGACTTTTTTGGCTTATCTCTCGTAATGTAAGTAATATGTGGAATATTTTCTCGTTTATTTGGAAGTCTGGAATTGAGAAGTAGGAGTCCAATGAAACCACTGCCGAGTTCTCTATTTTTTCATTGAGATAGGTTAGGGCCATCTCTGTTCCGACCATAATACTACCTGGTGTTTTGTAGAATAAATCGCGAGCCTTAACTGCCTGCTTGTGTGTAGAGATGTGTTCCTTATCTATGACGACTAGGTTTACGTCTTCAATGAGCTGTTTAACTTCCTCTACCACTCGGTCAATACCGATGCCAAGTGGATTCAGTCTCCAACCCTTACAATGAGCGCATAGTTCCTCTGCATCGCGCCTCTCTCCGCAATGGTTACAAACAAATAAGTTTTTTTGTACCCCATTGTTTTTCCTGCTGTATAACACAACTGGCGTGTTGCAGTTCTTACACACAACTACAGTTCCACAGTCACTGCAGACTGTCTGGGGGAAAAGACCCTTTCGCCCGCAAAAAAGAAAAGTGTGTTCGTTATTCTCCTTTGCTTCAATGATTATTTTCTTCAGCTTTTCGTCAAGTATCTTAAACTCCTTTTTTTTCATATCTTGTGGAGTTTTCATGTCTATGAGTTCACAGGTTGCTGTGGTCAGTGAGCGGAACTTCAAGGGAGCTAAGTCCGCATAGGTGCCGTTTTTCTCCTCCCAGAGTGTTTCTGTCCGTAAAAAAATATCACCCAAGACAAGCTTAACTCTAAATTTCTTGGCTATTATTTCTACAGCCGAGCGGATATCAATAAATGGCCTCGTTTGCATCTTGTAGGCTCTGGAACTTTCCTTCTCTAAGATGATAGCACCGAGGTCATCTCTTGGAATAGAAAGAAATAACCCTGTGGCGATAATCAAGACTGGGTGCTCCTCGGCGATTATCTTTTGCCAGGTAGAAACTATGTCCTTTTTTGATAGGCCAGAATGAAGGATGTGGGTATAGTTTTCTATGCCTTTCTCAAGTGAAAGTTTTGCGTTGAGCAAATCCTCTGCACCGGGCATGCAGAAGAAAACACTGCGGTTCTTTGCAAATTCTTCGCGAATAAGACTTTTGTATGTCGCATACCTTTCTTCGTCATCAGACTGGAGCAGGAGGGTTTCGTGGAATATTCCCACAGGCTTCTCCTTTGGGGTATAAGAAAGTTCTTTGCTTTCCTCCAAGATTGTTTTTGGTAGAAGGGCAGAGAGGACGGCTCCAACCGAGGAGGCATTATAGTCGGCAATTTTCTCCGCACTTTCAATAAAGGAACTTGATATGAATGAATGGGTCTCAATATTGTCTATTTTTTTTATATTATATGAAAGGCTTTTGAGCTCGGATTTCATTTCCTGTGCCACCTTGCTCTCTGTCACTAGGCCAAAAACCATTTTGTTTCGGAGGGGGACAGAGACAATAGAACCAGCCGTCACACTTTTCTGTGTGAAGTAGGTTAGGGTATCTTTGCCTATACCTTTACTTATAGGGATAACAGTAACAATTCTCATCCGGTTAGTAGAAAATGACATCGTTCTTCGAACGGTGAGTCATTCCAATATTAACTATTATTAATGCCGACCAGTGTGAGTTTTTGTTCATATTGAATTTATTCTATGTCATTTTGCACTACCGGATAGTCTCGTAGTGAACTTGGTATTAATTCTTTGCACGGACCCCGTGCTATACCAAGTTCTACTACGGGGCATGCTTGAATTATAACAGAAAACCCACCGATGAGTTTCTGTCAGTGGGTGAGTACCCACCGAAGGTGGGACTGGGTGGGCTCGTGCTTCGGCTCTGGGCTACTTCCAGAGACGAAGACGTCGTGCAGCTGACCGCCACGCGTACTCGGCAGAACTGCCTTTTCCGAGTGTTTGCATGCGGGTTGCTCTCTTGACCTGGATGTATACCTTCCATCCGTCGTCATAGACGACGGCGTCCGGTTCAACCCCCAACACAAGGTCTTCTGGGGTTAACTCAGTTTTCTTTGCCACGTCATTCTCCCTTCAGAAGTCGGTTTGCTGCCGACTTCCAGGCCGAGCGCTCATTTGGTCCGGAACCGAGCACATTGAGACTGAGCTCACTTCCGTCCACACAGCTTTCGCAGTGGGGACAAATGTGGCGAATGGGTACGCGATAGTGGATGCGCCATGGTCCACCACCCGGGTTTCTGTGGGCAATAGCGTTTGGGTAGACTCGTAGAACGATCTTCTGGTAAGTGATACTGCATTCGGTCGTCTGCATAGACTGACCTCCTCTGCTCATAAAATATAGTAAAAATGGTGGCTCGTCAATCTAGTACAGAAAACCCACCGGAGGTTGTCTGCGGTGGGTGAGAAGCCATGTTATGGCTTCGCAAGACCTTGCCTTGATTTTTCAGAGCAAAGCGAATGAAAAAGCTGACAAGGTGTACCGAACATGTAATGTTGGCTAACCACCGAGGGTGGGGTTAGATGAGGCCGATGTTTGATGCCGCGCTTTTCCAGGCATCATGAACATTGTACGCACGGCCGAGAATTCTCTGTTGGCCGTTCAGACCAACAAAGATATGAACAATCCTCTGCCCCTTGCAACGATGAGCAAAAGCAGTGGGGTATTCATTTGTAACCAACGCCTGTTCTCTTGTCGCCAGATACTTCGGTGCTGCCATGACTCCTCCCAAAAACATACTACATTATAGGACGTTTTTTGCAAACGAAAGCACCCTCAACCATTACTGGCTAGGGTGCGCGACCGTTCAGTCTACAGAACGATAAACTCTTTTGTGCATGTGTGCTCCTTTCCTGTGTGTCGTTGGTGGGGCCGGGAATCAGAAGCTGGCCGGTAGTCCGCACTGGACCTTGGGCTCACGCTTGTCCATTCCCACGACCGGGGTTGTGACCCAGATTTTCACTGGGCCGAACTTTCTCTCCGCGTACGGTCCTGTTCCTAGGCCTGCCAGGGACATGACCCCGACACGGATCTTGGGACTCACCTCGTGGGCGGCAACGATCTTGTGCCACGCCCCGCTGTCGCCATACTCGTAGAGGACGAGGATGGTGTTTTTCCCTTTCTCCATCCACAGCGAGTAGCCAGTTCGCCACAGGTTGTCCGACTGCTCGATTCCGATCGAAGCAGAGACTGACACCCACGGTGCGAGTTTCTTGCCGACCCCCAGCTGGGTTTCGGCCCAACCGTCAGTCTTGAGACTCCAACTCTCAAGTGTCCACCCGTTCCCGAGTGGCTTGACCAGCTGGACGTCCATCGTGGTGACGGACTTCTCGCTTGAGACGGCTCGCAACTGCCACTCAGCGAACCCGGTGGTCTGGGCCATGACGTTGTCTGACGCGAACGTGAGGAGAAAAGCGATCGTAACGAGGAAGCGGTTCATGCGGTGCTCCAGTATGTGGAGAACATAAGCGTTCTGTATGTATTATATCACTGTTGGGTGTAAATGTCAAGCTGTTTTCAGACTAAAAAATATCGTCGAGTAATATCTTGAAAAGAGACTAGTAAGCGCGACGGCGCGAACTCAAGCAAAATTCTAGCAAGAATTTATGCGTGTCTCTTTGAGAGATATTACGAAAAAGAGATTTTTTTAAATAAGCACATGTTCTCAAAAAATAGTAACGAGATTCCTATATATACACCTGCATTAGAATCTCACCATCAAGAACATAAATATAATCTAGAGCACCTTCTATGAAGCTGGGAGAAGCACCTTTGTATATTGGAAGAAAGTTTTGTGTGCCATCCTTCTCTACCTCTATTGCGTAGATAGCATTGTTAATGGAAAAAATAATGACGTCTGTTCTATCTTTGTAAAAATACAAATTTCGAATGGCGGGGTCTGGTTGTATAACTGTTTTGGTTGTACTAGCAATCTCTACCATCACAGCATTGTCGTCCAACCATAATTTGGCTTTACCATCTTTGGAAATCCTAGGGGACTCTTTTGTCGGAACAGGGTCAACGATGATTTTGTTTCTGATTTTCCAAAACTCAGGGTCTTTGTTTGTTATGACCATACCAGATGGATTGCTTGAAACGAAGACAGGGGACAAATCCACCTTGCCCTCACTCTGCATAACAAAATCTTTTTTCCATGGAAAGTATCCTTCGCGGGAAATTATGACGGTGTGTTTTCTCGGTGATAGTGAAATTTCTAGGAGCTCATTATCCTTTGTCGTTACTATTTTTTCTCCTTCGTCAATAAAAATATTTGCAAGTGGCAAGGCGACATTGAGGGAAAGTTTTCCAGCTTTTCCAATCATAAAATTCTCAGTGAATCTGTATCCTTTTTTGTAACCAATAAATCCAATAAGGAGTGCAACAATAGCGAGAACCAGAATTATATATTCGGGTTTGTACTTCTTTAGGTGGGTTTTTACTTTGTCATCCATATCGGGTATTATAGACCACATGGGCATTTTCTCAAAAAAACTGGGGATAGACTTGGGAACCGCCAACACTCTGGTCTTTGTTCCGGGTCGCGGAGTGGTTCTAAATGAACCTTCGGTTGTTGCCGTATCGGAAGAAGATAACCGTATTTTGGCCATCGGACTTGAGGCCAAGGAAATGATTGGTCGCACGCCAGAAAACATCGTGGCCTATAGGCCGATGAAGGATGGTGTCATAGCAGACTATAGGGTGACAGAGGCAATGCTCCGCTACTATATAGACAAAGCACTTGGAAAATGGAATTTTGTTAAACCAGAAGTTTTGGTTTCTGTTCCAGCGGGAGTGACTTCTACAGAGAGAAGAGCAGTTATAGAGGCTGCTATTCGCGCGGGTGCAAAAAACGCATATGTGGTTAAGGAGCCGATTCTTGCTGCTATTGGCGCGGGCATTCCTATACACGAGGCACTTGGGCACATGATAGTTGATATTGGTGGTGGCACAACAGATGTGGCGGTTATTTCTCTTGGTGGTATTGTGGCTTCAACTTCGGTCAAGTGTGCGGGAAATAAAATTGATTATGCTATTACCGATTATATAAAAAAGACTTTCAACCTCGGGATAGGGGACAAAACGGCAGAAGATATAAAAATAAATATTGGCTCCGCCATTCCTCTGGATGAGGAACTCTCTATGACCATTAAGGGTCGCGACTTTGTTTCCGGACTTCCTCGAAGTGTAGAGATTAAAACAAACGAAGTTGTAAAAGCTATCAGTAAAGATTTGCGAGAAATGATAAAAGCCATCAAAGAGGTTTTGCAAGAAACTCCACCAGAACTTTCTGCGGACATTATTGACCAAGGGATTATTATGACCGGTGGTTCATCCCAACTCCGCAACATGCCAGAGCTTGTTTTCAGACGCACAGGTGTGAAGGCCGTGCTGGCAAAAGATGCATTCTATTGTGTGGTCAAGGGGACGGGAATTGCGCTCGAGCATCTTGATACCTATAAAAAGTTGATTATCTCAAAGCGCTAAACTTTCAAATCTGGCGAACTCCTCGTTCCCAAATTAAAAATGCTCATCACCTTACGACGAGTAAGGCTCTTCGCTTTTTTAATTTCTCACGTCGGATTTCACTCATATTTGAAAGTTTCTAAATTATCTTTTACAAGAAGTTTCTGAAATTCTTTGTTTGAATATTTTATATACGAATTACGGCCCCGCAGTCTGATGACTCCGGGGCCGTTGGGGTAGGGTTTTGAAGTCCCTACCATGAAAGAGCGATGCTCGACCGAATGCGTGCTGTGTAGGCGCCCGACTGGTTCCGGTTTACCGAGGCCTCCAGGTACGAGGCCTTGCCGAGTGCTCGGCCGAGGACCCCACCGACATACCATTGGTATGGTGCATGGAAGACCTTCTTGGCATAGGTCTCTAAGCCGAGTCGCCACCGTCCAGCCTTCAGCAAGGTCTGGTTCACGGCGTAGATGTCCTGGACTGGTTTGTCCAGGCGTTTCTCGTAGCCGATGAAGGGGAAGGCCGTGAGCCATCCCTTGCGGTTGACGCTTAGGCTCATCCCGGCTGGCACCACTCTGGCACCGGTCGAGTTCGTGGCGTACCCTCCGAGGATGTCCACCCGAACCCCGTTCTTGTTCACAACCCTTCTGCCAAACAGGTTGGTTGCGGACCAGAAGTCCGTTGCGGGACGAACAACCTCGGTGGTCTGGAAGACCCAGCCCGACGGCGTCGTCAGGGTTGCCTTGAGCAACCCATCGGGGTTCGGCTCCGGGCCGACTGGCGTGCTGGTCCGGACATCCAGGATCAGGACATGCGGGTCCTTTTTCTTCCCGTTGTCCTTCTTGACGGACTGAGCGAACGCCATCGCTGGCGTCAGGCTCAGTGCAGTCGTGAGGGTGAAGGCTGCAAATCTCAGACTTCGCATTACCTGGCGACCTGGGTTACCCGTCGGATACATGAATACTCCGATGGGCCACGCCAGTGTTGCGAGGGTGAGCCACCACGGCGTGCTGAGTTCGAGCCACGGGTTGAACCCGCATGCTCGAAGTCTCACGAGTAGAACCAGGAGTGCGAACGGCCAGGATGTGTAAAATGCTGGCCACAGTGGACCCAGCGATGCGACTTTTCCACCAGGAACATCCTTGATGTCCCCAGGGTTGAATCGCTCTGGTCCAGCTCGGAGTTCATCCATCTTTCCCGTGATGATTGGGTTGATAGACGAAATCCGTGCCTCAAGCATCCTCAGGTCATCGAAGGCTTCCCCGCTGATCTTCCAGCGTTTCACTCCCCGAACAGCCTTCTGATACTTGAATTCGAACCTTCGAAGGTCCGCTCGAGCCTGGCTGTACTCTTTCCAGGTTTTCGCGTCTCGCATGTTCCCAGACAATACTGGGAATTCTGCAGAGAGTTCAGATAGCGTTGCTGTCTGAATTGTTGCGTAGAACGCATCGTCGAGGCGACCTTGTTCTGTGCTAATCTGGGAAACTGCCGGCCCCAGAAGCCGACGATAGCCCAGACAATCGCACATGCCGTGTAGAACCACGGCCGAAGACGTTCGTTCACTTCTCACTCCTCGGTTTTGCCCTTTTGGGGCTTGTCAAAGACGGTTAATGGCAGACAGATCGTCCACCATTTCAAACCCTATTATACACCCAAAAGTGTGGTTTGTCAATCACATATTTTGCAATAATTGTGTGAAAAATATTTGTTATACTATGCAGATGAAAGTATTAATTGATTCATACAAAAAGTCAGGGGATTTGCATCACGCATATTTTTTAGTGGGGGAAACAGAAGAGATTTTTCTGCATCTCAGGGATTTTTTGGAAAAGGAGGTTAAGGTAAAAACCACAGGGAATCCCGATTTTTCTTACGAAAAATATGACACACTAACTATTGATGGTGCGAGAAGTATTTCCAGCAATCAAGAAAGAAAAGATTTTTTTTCTGGCACGAAGTTTTTTGTTATACAGGCTGACTTCATAACTGAAGAGGCTCAGAACTCACTACTCAAGGTATTTGAGGAGCCAACACCTGGTACCCACTTTTTTATAATTTCCCCGCAAGATAATCTTCTACCAACTTTTCGTTCACGCATGCAGGTTATAACTCAAAAGTCTATAAAGTCCACAAAGTCAAAAGTATTAGAGATGGAGATTGCTGAGCGCCTGGCCAAGGTCAAAGAAATAACAGATGCTATAAGTGACGAGGATAAGACCAAACAGGATGCTATTGTCTTCCTAAATCAAGTTGAAAGAGAGTTGTATGAAGCAGGAGTTGAAAAGAATCATAAGGCGCTGGAAATATGCGAACTCACTCGTGCCAGTTTGTATGACAGAGGTGCGCCAATAAAAATGATATTAGAAAACCTTGTCCTTTCTGTTTAAAATAGAAATTGGAAATATTTTATGTTATGATTTTCTCATGTCATACAATTTTCAACCATTTAAGCAGGGTGTCAAAGATATAGAGGAGTGGCTGAAACGGGAGTTCACCACTATTAGAACCGGTCGAGCAACTCCGACTATTCTTGATAGTGTCAGGGTGTCGGCATATGGTTCTGACATGAGTATTACAGAGCTGGCTAACATCTCTGTTGCAGATGCACGGAGTTTACTCATTACTCCATGGGATATGTCACAGGTAAAGGCAATAGAGAAAGGAATAATTGACTCTAATCTTGGTCTGTCAGTATCGGTGGATGATAAAGGTGTTCGTGTTGTTTTTCCAGAGTTGACGTCAGACAGGAGAATTATCTTAGTTAAAATGGCCAAGCAAAAGCTGGAGGATGCACGAGTCACTCTTCGCACCGAAAGAGAGAAGGTCATAAAGGATGTTGATAGACAAGAAAAAGAGGGAGAAATATCAGAAGATGAGAAGTTTAGGGTAAAAGCAGAGTTACAAAAAATGCTGGATGATACAAATAGGGTACTTGATGAGGTTTTTGTGAAAAAGGAGAAAGAGATAGGGGAATAGTTCATAAAGTCGAAAGTCCATAAAGTTTATAAAGGGACTTGATGCATTTTACTTTAAGAACTTTATAGACCTTAAAAACTTTTAACTTATATGTCCATTATCATATTTATAATCATTCTGGCGATTTTAATTTTCGTTCATGAACTGGGGCATTTTCTTGTAGCCAAGAAGTCGGGGATTAGGGTGGATGAGTTTGGTCTAGGTTTTCCTCCAAAGATTTATGCAAAGAAATGGAGAGGGACAACCTATACTTTGAATGCTATTCCGTTTGGTGGGTTTGTAAAAATTTTTGGCGAGGACTCACACTCTGGAGAAATATCGGAAGCAGACAAACCAACCAGTTTTGTTTATAAATCAAAATGGATTCAGGCTAGTGTCCTGGTCGCTGGGGTTACTTTCAATATTATATTTGCCTGGCTTTGTGTCTCTCTGGGTTTTATGATTGGTTTGCCAGCAGGAAGTAACTACTCAACCTTTGGAGAAACACAAGGGACAGCACTTGTTATTACAGAAGTCAGACCAGAATCTCCAGCAAGTAATGCAGGACTTGCTTCGGGCGACATAATCAACCTTGCTTCTTCGGGAGGGGTGGTACTACAAGGCGAAACACTCACCTCAGAAAACGTGAGAAGCCTCATTTCAAATGAATCAACAAAAAAAATCGAAATAATTTATCGTCGTGGCGAGTCTTTGCCGACGAGTGTAAGTATAGAACCAGTAGGTTCTGGGGGGGAAAAGAAAATGATAGGTATTGGAATGGATAACATGGGAATACTCAAGCTCGCTCCACACCTTGCGCTCCTAGAGGGTGTTCGTACGACATGGCTTCTAACAAAGGCCACCACGGTTGGGCTGGTTGGATTTCTCTGGGATGCAGTCACACTTAAATCTGATTTTTCACAAGTTGCGGGACCAGTAGGTATTGCCAAGGTGGTTGGTGAGGCAAACAATCTTGGTTTCGTATATTTACTCTCTCTCATTGCTTTAATCTCTATTAATCTTGCAATCATAAACCTGTTGCCGTTTCCCGCACTAGATGGAGGTAGATTACTTTTTGTGGCAATAGAGGCAGTGATTCGAAGACCCATAAAACCAGCGGTGGTACAGTGGGCAAATGGTATCGGATTTTTGTTACTGATTATTCTTATGGTGGTTGTGACTGGACATGACATAATCAAATTATTCTAGCGCAGTGCATTTTGGGCCTTTCTATTTATATAACTTGACTTTTTGTTGCTTTGGTCTAATGTTAGAGGTAGGTGGGCGGGTGCAAGCTGACTTCCGCCTAGTGTGATCGCCAGGTCTCCCAACCCGGGACTCCTGAATTTCCAGCCTTGGCTCATGCCAAGCAAAGAAAAGCCGATCCATCGCGACGGGCCGAACCGGTGATAGTGAAATTCATACCGGGGAGTGCTGAACAACTTCCACCCCACCCACGGGCTGGCGCTGAGGACTACCCCCCTCTTGGCGCCAGCCTATTCTTTTTGCTCAAAAATTTTTTTTACTGTAGAATAAAAGATACGAATAGAGATCAGGGTAGTTGCGAATGTATACGAATTTGAAACATTCATTCGTTGACATTCGTAATTATTCGTATGATTTTCGTATATTATGCGACAATCACAACTTTTTACAAAAACACGTAAGGATGTGCCCTCCGATGAAACATCTAAGAATGCTCAACTCCTTATTAGAGCAGGATTTATTCACAAGGAGATGGCTGGGGTGTATTCATACTTACCACTAGGTCTTAAAGTAATAAAAAGAATTGAAAATATTATTAGGGAGGAAATGAATGCTATTGGGGGGATAGAAATGAAAACCTCCGCTTTTCAGAGCAGGGAGGTGTGGGAAAAGACAAATCGCTGGGATGATAATATTGTAGACAACTGGTTTAAGACAAAACTAAAAAGCGGAGGAGAAGTTGGCTTATCCTTCACCAACGAAGAAGCCTACTCAAACATTTTAAGACAGTACATATCTTCATATAAGGACTTGCCAATTTATCCTTACGATTTCAAGGAAATTTTCAGAAATGAAGTAAGAAGTAAGTCTGGAATCATGCGAGGTAGAGAATTTTATTGGAAAGCCTTATATTCTTTCTCAAGAAACGAATCAGAGCATCTTGATTTCTACAATAAAGCCAAAGAGGCCTACAAAAATATTTTTAATCGTGCCGGTATAGGAGATAAAACATATATAACATATGCATCTGGGGGGACTTTTTCAAAATTCTCTCATGAGTTTCAAACTCTTTGCGATGCTGGAGAAGATATCATTTATATCAGTAAAGAAGATGAAGGAAAAGGGTTAAAAATGGACGAAAATCGCGTGGTGGTAAATAAGGAGATTTATAATGAAGATTTAAAAAAAGATTTGGGACTAGTTGGGGATTTTGTTGAGAGAAAAGCTATTGAGGTTGGAAACATCTTTACCTTGGGAACAAAATTTTCAGAACCATTCGATTTGAAATACAAGGATGAAAAAGGGAAAGACAATGTTGTTCTTATGGGTTCGTATGGTATAGGTTTGGGTCGTCTCATGGGTACGATTGTAGAAATTTTGTCAGATGACAAGGGCATCGTCTGGCCAAAAGAGGTCTCACCATTTAGTGTGCATCTAGTGAGGCTGGGAGATAAACCAGAAACACTTGCCTTTGCTGATAAACTTTATACAGACTTACAAAACAAGGGTATTGAGGCCTTGTATGATGACCGTGACTTGCGAGCTGGGGAGAAATTTGCTGATTCTGACTTGATTGGCATTCCAGTTAGGTTTGTGGTCAGTGATAAGACAATTGCAGAAGATAAAGTGGAGGTGAAGATGCGAACAGAAAATGATTCAAAACTAATTTCAGTCGGAGAGGCACTGAAAAATTTCTAATTTCTAATTTCTAAATAAACAAAAAGCACGCCCCGAAGAGCTGGCGTGCTCTTGTGTGGGCGTGCGTAGTGGGGTATCAAAGAGCCATGTTTTGTTTTACCCCAAGCCTTCCTGGTCTAAAACCTTGAGAATCCTACTGTCGGCGTCATCGCTGCTGTTTGGGGTGGAACCAGGACCCAGGTTGTGTCTTAGTTGTAAGATCAGCATTGCGATTGCCGTCTTTTTTCCAACAAGCTCACTTGCTTGTGTTAGACCACCGACCCCGCTCATTTCGATGATTTCGGCGGCGCCCAACATCTTCTTGGTTGTCGAATATTGTTGCATACGCCTTTCCTCTTGTGTGGTGTTCTGATATTACTTTGCACCTTATTTTTATTTTGTCAACCCTAAGTAGAGATTTTTTAAACATGTGCTAGTATAGAAGATACGAAAAAAGGTCAGGGTAATTAACGAATGTATACGAATTAGTTTTAAGTTTCATTCGTTGACATTCGTAGCTACTCAGATTTAACATTCGTATCTTAATGTTCAATTATTTACAACAAATAAAGAGATACCTCTCTAATGACATTGGCATTGACCTTGGCACGGCTAACACCTTGGTTTATTTGAGTGGCAAGGGGATTCTCATAAACGAGCCTTCTGTTGTTGCTGTGAACCAAAAGACCGGTCGTGTTGTGGCCGTCGGTAAAGATGCAAAACAAATGCTCGGTAGAACACCAGGGCACATTGTTGCAGTACGACCCCTGGTCGATGGAGTCATTTCTGATTTTGAAGTTACAGAGGAAATGATAACGTATCTCATCAACAAAGCCCAAAAGGATAATAAGAAGTTGCTCGGTCCGAGGGTTGTGGTTGGTGTTCCATCTGGAATCACAAACGTTGAGACGAGAGCAGTGAGGGACGCCACAAAAAATGCTGGAGCAACAGAAGTTTATATTGTGGAAGAACCTATGGCTGGAGCTATTGGCATTAGGCTTCCTATTTTAGAGCCGATAGGAAACATGGTTATAGATATTGGTGGAGGAACTTCAGATATTGCGGTTATTTCTCTCGGAGGTGTGGTCCGTTCAAAAAATCTTCGTATTGCTGGAGATAAGTTAAATACAGACATCATCTCTTATGTCAGAAGTGAATTCAAGATTCTTATTGGAGAAAAAACTGCAGAAAATATCAAGATTTCTATCGGGGCTATTCTTCCTGGTGAAACACCACTTGAAGCATCAATAAAAGGCAGAGACCTCATATCCGGTCTTCCAAGAGAGGTGGTTATAACAGATTCTGATATTCGTGAAGCCATATCGCAATCCATCGATACCTTGATTGAATCAATAAAAGAGGTTCTGGAAATAACTCCGCCCGAGATTCTTTCGGATATAATGCAAAGAGGTATTTATCTTTTTGGCGGTGGTGCGCTGATAAAGGGTCTGGCTGAGATTATTACTGAATATACAAAAATACCTGTGCATATTGCCGGAGACCCGCTGACTGCGGTCTGTAGGGGAACGGGAATTATACTTGAGAATCTTGAGAAATATAAAGATGTATTAATAGCAAACGAAGATGAATTACCTCCTAAAAAGTAAACCGAAGTACAAGCATTGGGGAAAAGTTGTTCTTGCTGTTGTATTGTTTTGCTTCTTTAGTTTATTTGTATATTTGTTTCCAAATTTTTCTCGTTCTCTCTCTCTTACAGTTTCTAAGCCTCTCTGGCTTGTTCGTGATGTGATAACTAGACCATTCTCAAGCATTGGTGGTTATTTTGTTTCAAAGAAATCGCTCATAGAAGATAACTTATCACTTAAACAGGAGATAGTGGGCCTTAGGATGACCGAGGTGGACCACCAGGTTTTATTAAAAGAGTTTGAGGATATGAAAAGTAAGCTGGGACGCGGAGAGAATGCAAGTAGGATTGTTTCCCGTGTTTTATCGAAACCACCTTATTCTCCATACGATACTTTTGTTATTGATGCTGGTTCAGAAGATGGAGTTTCTCTTGGTAGTCCAGTATATATATCGGATAATATTATTGTGGGTCTCATCAAAAATGTTACTCCAAGCACTTCTCTTGTTGAGCTTTTTTCAAACGGAGGATTGGAGCAAGAAACGACACTTTCGCGAACAGGAGCAATGTATAAACTACAAGGTCTCGGTGGTGCCAATATGAAACTTGAAGTACCCAAAGACACCGATATTGTTTGGGGAGATGTTTTTCTTTATCCAAGATTTTCTCCTTCTATGGTTGGTAGTGTTTACTATATTGATGTCAGTTCTCAGAGCTCGTTCAAAACCATATATATACGAGTTCCAGTAAATGTTTTCGCAACCAAGTATGTCTTTGTAGAAAGCAAGTAGATACTTTGACTTTTTCAGGTTTTGTTATACTATTTTAGTAGGTTCGGGGGCGCTGCGCCCCTGATGTGTCCATGGGGGGCTTATGTCTTTGCGCACTTGTATGGTGGCTATTGCCATCATCTGTGTAATTGAGGGCTTTGTAGCCTTAGGCTACATTGCTCTCGGTCCAGGGTTCTGGTTTTTATGCGTGTTTGCTGGGATGATTAGCGGGGAAGAAGTGCACACGCACGGACTTCTCCGCGCGCACATTGTCCCGGCCCTTCTGACGGGGCTACTCCTCCTCAAGGTGCTTGGGGTTGAATACCACCCCACGCGTGAGAGCCTTCACCAGGCCGACATTGTTATTGGCCCCATTGTCTTTGTCTTCGTTGCTATCTGGCGAAGATTTCACTAGGAAGATGGGGGCCCCCGCCCGCCGTTGCAGGAGCCTGCTTCGGTGGGCTTTCTGTTTGTGTTATTATAATTTAATGCACCCTTTCCTTTTAAGAGTTATCTTTTTTTTCATAACCTTTGTAGTGGTTGTGACTCTCCCTTGGTGGGTTTCGGTTTTAGCTCTGGTCACTCTGACAATATATTTTCAAACATATTTTGAAATTTTGTTTTTTGCTTTTTTGTTTGATGTTTTGTATTCAGTAAGGTATGTCTTCCCACACACAGCTCTTACTTTCGCATTGGTTTTTCTTATTATAACCATGTTTATTAAGACACGAATAAGAACATAATATGTTCCGTCAAATAATAAAAATATTTAAGAAGAAAGATTATCGGAGCAATCGGGATATTGACCCTGATGAAATTTTTCTTGACTCAAAAAACTTACCAGCTTTTGATACCAGCCAGTTTGAGGGTCGTATAGAAAGACCTATTCCACACACAGTATTTGGGTTGATGATTTTTTTTATTATCTTTGTTGGGTGTGTATTTACGTATAGGACCTGGGGTCTTCAAATAGTTGATGGGGAGTCATACAGAGCCAGGAGTGATAACAACAGCTTACACAAGACACTTATTTTTGCTGACAGGGGACTTATTTTAGATAGAAACAATACCCCTTTGGTGTGGAATGATATTAATCCAGAAACAACAGACTATTCTTTACGTGTATATGCAACTTCAACCGGACTATCAACCATACTTGGATATATTAAATATCCGACAAAAGATTCAAGTGGTTTCTATTATCGGGACTCATATGATGCAAAAGATGGTATAGAAAAAATCTACAGTGACAGGATTGGTGGAAAAAATGGTACCAAGATAATAGAAACAGATGTAAAAGGGAATATTATTTCCGAGAGTGTTGTTGAACCCCCTCAAGATGGAGAAAACATAAATCTCTCTATTGACGTCAGACTTCAGAGACAACTCAACCGCTCGCTTCTGGATATCGCAAATAGAGCAGGATATCGTGGTGGAGCGGGGGTTATTATGGATGTTCGTACTGGGGAAATCTTAGCAAGTAGTAACTTTCCAGAATATGATTCTGGGGTCATGACCAATGGTTCAGATAGTAAAAAAATAAATGAGTGGATTGCATCAAAGAGCCACCCTTTTCTAAATCGGGTAATAAGTGGACTTTATACCCCAGGGTCAATCATGAAGCTCTTTATTGCCATGGGGGTATTGGACCAGGGTGTTATTAGTCCTACAAAACAAATTCTAAGTACGGGGTCTATTACCATACCAAATCCCTTTTTCCCTGATAAACCCTCGGTTTTTGTGGACTGGAAGGCACATGGCTATGTTGACCTAAGACATGCACTTGCTGTTTCCTCTAATGTGTATTTTTATGAAGTAACCGGAGGGTATAAAGACCAGAAGGGTATAGGTATAGCAAACATAGAGAAGTATACAAGCATGTTTGGCTTTGGCACTACGACTGGAGTTTATTTTCCAGGAGAAAGTGGCGGTACTATTCCCAACCCAGAATGGAAAAAGAAAAATTTCAATGGTGAAGAGTGGAGAGTGGGAGACACATATAACACAGCTATTGGTCAGTATGGTTTTCAGGTAACTCCACTTCAAGCCGTCAGGGCGGTTTCAGCTATTGCAAACGAAGGAATCTTACTTACTCCTACATATCTTATGGTAGACGGAAAGAGTAATAAAACGAAAATAACAGAAACAAATGACCTGGACCCAAAGTTTTACACAATCGTAAAAGAAGGTATGCGTCTTGGTGTGACGGAAGGAACATCCGCACCGATCAATTTTCCATTTGTTGAAATTGCATCAAAAACTGGAACTGCACAAATCGGTGTCGCAAAGGATGAGGTAAATTCCTGGGTAGTTGGTTTCTGGCCATATAAGAATCCTAAATATGCCTATGCTGTAGTTATGGAGAGAGGCTCACGCAATAATCAATTTAGTGCCACACTTGTTATGCAGGGTTTTTTCAACTGGATGGCTATTTATGCTAGTGAGTATTTGAAATGATAATAAATCTTTTTCTCACCAAGACCTTTTCAGAGGCGCTCGTCATTCCAGCGAATGACTCACTCTGGTCCTCGGCTTCCATCTGTCAAGAACGGGGTGCCTTGACAGAACCGTGCTGGAAGCCTGCGGGTGCTCTGAAAAGGTTTTGGCTCAACAAGATTTATTGTAAATTGACCATAGACGGTTTTTTTGCTACACTTTCGGCAATTATTTAACATTCACAACATGAAAAACGACCACGAATATTTGACTCAGGAGAAATTTGACGAGTTTACAAAGGAGCTTGCTATGCTTAAGAGTACTCGTAGAAAAGAGGTGGCAGAAAGTCTAGAGTATGCAAAGTCACTTGGTGATTTGTCAGAAAACGCAGAATATCATGAAGCAAGAGATGTTCAGGCAACTGTTGAAGACCGAATAGCAAAACTCGAGGATCTTTTGAAACACGCATCTATCGTCTCTGGAAGTCACACTGGTTTAGTAAATGTCGGTTCGGTTGTTACGGTAGAGAAAGATGGTAAAAAGTTTAGTTACAACATTGTTGGCTCTGAGGAGGCCAATGTTGTGGAAAATAAAATTTCTATCAAGTCACCCTTTGGTCTTGCTATTTTTGGCAAGAAAAAGGGGGACAAGTTTTCTTTCGAGGCACCATCTGGAGAAATTTCATACACAATAGTAGATATTAAGTAGTTTTTACTTTATACTTACTTTATGGCATCTATAGATGAAATAAGGTCTGCAAGATTGCAGAAATTGGATATTCTAAAAAAAGCTGGAATTAATCCATATCCGGCAAAAGTTCCGAGAGATTTTCCAATCACATTTTTAAAAACAAATTTTGACGCACAGACAAAAACCAGTGTAGCTATTTCTGTTGCAGGAAGGGTTATGGCTATTCGTGGACAAGGGGCTATCCTCTTTGCAGTTCTTTTTGACGGCACCGATCGCATTCAGGCAATCATTAAAAAGGATATTTTGAAAAACGAGTCATTCGCATTATTTACTGACACAGTCGATGTGGGGGATTTTATTTCTGTGACGGGCATGGCCATACTTTCCGAGCGAGGTGAGCCTTCTGTTATGGCTGACTCCTGGATAATGGCAAGCAAATCACTCTTGCCTCTCCCTGAGAAATGGCACGGACTCCAAGATGTTGAGGAGAGATACAGAAAGCGATACCTAGATTTCGTCATGAATGATGAGCTAAGGGACTTGATACTGAAGAAATCAAAGTTTTGGGACGCAACGCGAGAGTTTATGAAAAACACAGGTTTTCTTGAAGTGGAGACACCAACTCTTGAAACAACTACTGGCGGTGCTGAAGCAACTCCGTTTGGAACTCATCACAACGACTTTGACCTAGATGTTTATCTTAGAATCTCTGTTGGTGAATTATGGCAGAAGAGACTTATGGCTGGTGGCTTTCCAAAAACATTTGAGATAGGACGAGTTTATCGAAACGAGGGTTCCAGTCCAGAACACCTGCAAGAATTTACCAACATGGAGTTTTACTGGTCTTTTGCAGATTTTAATGATGGTATGGAGCTTGTGCGTGAGATGTATATAGAAATTGCCAAAGAGGTCTTTGGTAAGACAGAGTTTACATCAAGAGGACACACCTTTGATTTGGCAAACGAGTGGCAAAAGGTTGACTATGGAGAGGAGATAAAGAAGCAAACTGGTGTGGATATTCAAACTGCCACAGAAGAAGAAATGGCAAAACGTCTAGATGAACTCAAGGTTAAATATGATGGAAATAATAAAGAGCGTCTTATGGATACTCTGTGGAAATATTGTAGAAAAAACATCAGTGGTCCGGCTTTCCTCATAAACCATCCGGTTCTTGTCTCACCATTAGCTAAGAGCAATCCTGACAGAAAAACAGTCCAGAGATTTCAGCCGATTATTGCTGGTAGCGAAGTGGGCAATGGCTTTTCAGAATTGAATGACCCAATTGACCAAAGAGAAAGATTTGAATTGCAACAAAAAATGATAGATAGGGGAGATACTGAGGCAATGATGGCAGACTATGAGTTTGTAGAAATGCTAGAACACGGCATGCCACCAACGTGTGGATTTGGATTTGGTGAGCGACTGTTTGCGGTATTGGTGGATAGGCCATTACGCGAGTTGCAAGCCTTTCCCCTTATGCGCCCTAAGTAAAACATTCAAATTTGGCGAACTTCTTTGTTGGACTTCAAAAAACAATCCTCATCTTACAGCAAGTAAGACTCGGATTCTTTTTCTCGTCCGCCTCGAATTTCATCCAAATTTGAAAGTTTTATATGTTTACATATTAATTTGCAAAAGATATTCTGTAGAAAAGCGCCTGCATCTGAGGCAATTCTGCTCGTTTCTACACCTACCCAATAGTTTCTTAATTTTGGTCTATTTAGGCCATTTTTTCGAGTAGGAAGAAACACACATCAAAAAGACTTGACTTATTTTAGGTAGTGTGCTAAACTGGTAATAGTGGGGTTCGGGATAGACACGACGCAAACTGCGCCACTCTGGCGAAGAAAGCGAGTTCGTGTGGGACCGATCTGCCCATCGTCAGTCCGCGGAAAGTGTACCGCGGTTCGTACGGGCCCGTGTGCTTCGTGATCTGTGGCACCAGCACTGCGGACTGACTTTCTTTCGAAATTGTGGTATAATTGTTACCACCCCATGGACTCGGTGGTTTGTTGTTAGGAGTCCAATTGTACGCATTGCAATCTAGTGCCGTTTCTAGGGGAGCCCGGCGGCTTGTAGTATAGGGCTCCCAGTTGTTCTCTCATCAACCAGGCCATAATCGAGGGCCTTCGGGGATATATTTCTCTGACAACACGGCAATAGCCGTAAACCGTGGCCGACATGCTCCTTGCGAGGGGTGTGCCGGTCTTTTTCGTATCAAAAACCTTATTATGTAGCAAAGTTATCCACAGATAAGGTGGTAAATAGTGTTGGACGGTGGGATGCAGTGGTATATAATATATATCAAGTGGGAAGAAGTGGGAATCTCGAAAGTCTGTGACCTTTTGAGATTCCCAACCCCTCACCCAGTAGTTTAAATAATTAATTGTAATAAATTTTACAACAATAATTTATTCATTGGTCTGGGTGAGGGGTGGAGATTTTGTAAAACAATTATTCTCACTACGTTTGAAAATTTTTAACAAAATCATCCATGTTAATAGGAGAATACACACACACAATAGATGACAAAAATCGTCTCTCGCTGCCAGCGAAGTTTCGTTCTGAAATGGGGAAAAAAATTGTGGTGACTCCTGGACTTGATTCCTGCTTGTTTGTGTTTACCCAGAAGGAGTGGCTGAAAATTGAAGAGAAATTAAATCAATCTTCAATCGGTCAGGCCGACAGTAGAAGTTTCTCAAGGCACATGTTTGCCGGAGCAACAGAGGCAGAGGTTGACTCAATAGGTCGTATTTTAATTCCAGAGTTTTTACGAGATAGAGCAAATTTGAAAAGTAAGGTGGTGGTGATAGGGGTTTCCAGTCGAGTTGAAATCTGGAATGAGAAGACATGGGGTGAGTACAAGAAAGTGGTAGAAAAGCAGGCAGACACACTGGCCGAAAAGTTGGGGCAGGTAGGAGTGATATAAATTTTTAATTACTAATTTTTAATTACTAAATAAATCCCAATAATCAATAACTAAAATTAACTTTAGAAATTGGAGTTTAGACATTATTTAGAAATTAGATTAATTAGAAACTAGAAATTCATATGATTCACAAGTCAGTTCTTTTACATGAAGCAATAGATGGTTTAGATATAAAAAGTGGTGATGTTTTTGTTGATGGAACTCTGGGTGGAGGGGGGCATAGTGAGGAAGTTTCAAAAAGGTTTGGAAACTCAGTCACTATTGTAGGTATCGACCTAGATCCTGGTGCCATTGAGAGAACAAAATTGAGACTCAGCTCTCACAATAGCAATGTGAAATATGTGGAGGGGAGTTTCAGAAACATTGACTCAATCCTCCAAGGTCTCGGCCTTGAAACGGTTGATAAGATTCTGCTCGACATTGGATTGTCTTCAAATCAGTTTGAGGATTCAGGCAGAGGATTCAGTTTTCAGAAGGATGAGCCGTTGATAATGTCATTCAAGGAGAAACCTAGTGAGTCCGACCTTACTGCAAGAGAAATTTTGAATACTTGGGATGAGGAAAATATACGGGCTATTTTGGAGGGTTATGGAGAAGAGCAGTTTGCCTGGAAGATAGCAAGAGCAATCGCCCAGAGGAGAGAAACCAAGCCAATCGAAACCACATTTGATTTAGTAGAGATTATTAAAGGGGCTACACCAAAGTTCTATCACACACGCAAAATTCATCCAGCCACAAAGACTTTTCAAGCATTGAGAATAACAGTGAACGACGAGATAGAAAGTTTGAAGGAAGGTATCACGAAGGGCTTTCAGAGGCTTTGTGGAAAAGGGAGGTTAGCGGTTATATCCTTTCATAGTCTAGAGGACAGGGTTGTAAAACAATTTTTTAAAAACAAAGAAGATGAAGGTGTAGCAAGGCGAGTGACAAAGAAGCCTATAGTACCAGGTGAAGAAGAAACTAAACAAAACCCAAGAGCAAGAAGCGCAAAACTTAGAATAATAGAAAAAATTTAAATAAATATATGGTAGACAAAGTACTACATTTGAATAGAGAGAGGGAAATATTTTGGGGGCTTGTTATTGTTCTCGTCTTTTTTGTTGGTTTTTATATGTATTTTGTTAGAACTACAATAGGAAATGTTGTGGCTCGTCAGAACTTGGAAAACGAAGCTTCCGCGCTTACCCTGTCTATTGGTAGTCAGGAATTTCAATATATAGCAAAAAGAAATACAGTTACTTTGGCCGTGGCACACTCTCTAGGTTTTAAGGAGAGTCAAACCAAGGCGTATATCTCCAGGAATCCATCGACAGAAGTTGCTTACTTGAGTAACTAGCTGTTAGAATGTTTTAGATGAAGTCAAACCACTCCATGCGTACTCGTTTTATCTCAATATGTTTTTTTGTCTTTGCACTACTTCTAGTTGGCAGATTATATTTTCTCCAGATAGTGGATAATGATTTGTATGTAAACAAGGCTAACAAGCAATACTCCTCTACATCAAAAAACATTTTCAGTAGGGGGACTATTTTTTTTCAGAATAAAGACGGTGTTTTAGTTTCTGCTGCAACTCTAAAATCGGGTTATATTGTTGCTGTTAATCCTGGAGTTTTGACAGACCCGGATTTAGTTTATAGCAAGATAAATGAGCTTTTGCCTATTCCTCGTGATGTTTTCATGACCAAAGCCACAAAAAAGGGGGACCCATATGAAGAGGTGGCCACACGAGTTGATTTGGATATTGGCCAAAAGATTGCTGACCTGAAGATACCCGGACTTCAGGTTTTTAAGGAACGCTGGAGGTTTTATCCCGGGGGAAACACGGCTTCGCATGTTGTGGGAATGATGGGTTTCAAGGGTGATGAATATGCTGGACGGTATGGACTTGAAAGGCAGTATGAAAAGGAACTACTGAGAAGTGATGGCGCATTTGTGAACTTCTTTGCCCAAATCTTTTCTGATATAAAAAACGCAACAAAAGAGGACTCAAAAATTGAGGCGGATATTGTAACAACTATAGAGCCCACCACCCAAACATACTTGCAAGAAGCACTGGCAAATATTTCTGAGAAATGGTCATCTGACCTTACTGGTGGAATTATTATGAATCCAAGTAACGGAGAAATATATGCACTGGAAGTTTTTCCCACATTTGATTTGAACAATCCACAAGAGCAGAAGAACATTTCCATATTTTCTAACCCTTTAGTTGAGAGTGTCTATGAAATGGGTTCTATAATCAAACCACTAACAATAGCTAGTGGTATTGATGCGGGTGTTATAACAGCAAAATCAACATATTATGATTCGGGTTTTGTCATTATAAACAATAAAAAAATCTCAAACTTTGACGGGAAGGAAAGGGGGGTTGTTTCAATGCAGGATGTCTTGTCACAGTCACTCAATGTTGGTGCGGCTCATGTAGAAAAACTTCTTGGAAATAAACTTTTTACTGAGTACATGTATAGTTTTGGTTTAAATGAGAAGACAGAGATAGACTTACCAAATGAAGGTAGAAACTTAGTTGATAATCTCAAAAGCCCCAGAGACATAGAACACGCCACTGCTTCCTTCGGACAAGGTATCGCTCTTACACCCATAAGTACAGTTAGGGCACTTGCAGTTATTGCAAATGGGGGGGTGCTAGTGAAGCCACACATAGTGAAGCAGATAAATTATAAAATCGGAATATCGGACAGCATTGAGCCAGAAATCACCAGGAGGGTTTTGAAAAGAGAAACTACAGAAGAGGTTACGAGAATGCTTGTACACAGTGTGGACAAAGTTCTTCTTGAGGGGACCTTGCGAATACCGAACTACAGCATAGCTGTGAAGACAGGTACAGCCCAAATAGCAAAAGCGGGCGGTTATGCAGAAGACGAGTTCATACATACATTTATAGGTTATTTCCCCGCCTATAACCCAAAGTTTATTGTTTTCTTGTATACTATAAACCCAAAGGGAGCAAGGTATGGCTCAGAGACCCTATCTAAGCCCTTTAATGATATAGTAAAGTTTCTTATTAATTATTATGAAGTACCACCGGATAGGTAATAGTCAAAAGTCCTTAAAGTCTATAAAGTAGGAGAATTGATTTGCATTACTTTATGGACTTTCGACTTTATAAACTTTCAACTTGCTTATGGATTATCTAAAAAAAACAGCAAAAAAGATTTTTCAGTACGAGGCGCAAATTATACTGAAAAAGTACAGACCAAAAATTATTGCCATTTCTGGAAGTGTTGGTAAGACTTTGGCAAAAGAGGCTATCTACCTTGTATTGTCAAAAGAATATTTTGTTCGAAAAAGCGAGAAAAGTTTTACCGCAGAGCTCGGTGTGCCTCTAACTATCATGGGCTCATCCTATGGTGTATCAACCCCACTAGAACTTGTCAAAAACATATTATGGGGTTTATTGCCAATAATATGGAAAGTAAAATATCCAGAATGGTTAATCCTGGAGATGGACGGAGACAAACCTGGGGATTTGAGCTTTGTTAGTTCTCTTTTATCTATTGATATATTAGTTATGACTGCTATCGGAGAAGTGCCATCGCACGTTGAATCCTTCAGTGATACGGAGAATTTCTTATCTGAAAAAAGACATATAATAAATGCATTAAAAATGGATGGAGTTATCATTTACAACATAGATGACTCCCAAACATTCAGGCTCTTACAAAACGCTGATTCAAGGAAAATATCCTGTGGCACTGGTGCTGAGTCAGACGTTGCTGGCACTGAATATAAAATTTTGTATGGAAATGGAAAATCAAACTCAGTTCCGACTGGTATGTCATTTTCTATTATTGCAAATTCAAACTCGCACGAGATGGTTGTTTTGGAATCAATCGGGGTGCACAACGAATACGCCTGCCTTCTCTCGGTTGCGGTTGGGCTAGAGCTTGGAATTTCAAGGGAAAAGATACTTGGCGCTCTGACTAAATACAGAAGCTTACCAGGAAGAATGAATTTAATATCTGGAATAAAGGATACACTTATCGTAGATGATTCCTACAATTCTTCACCTGTAGCTATGCAACAGGCTATTTCTGCGTTTAAGGAAATCGCTACAGCTGGAAGAAAAATTGCTGTTTTTGGAGATATGCTTGAACTCGGAAAGTATTCTGCAGATGAGCATAGAAAACTGGCCGAAATGGTCAAGGACTCAATCGCAAAAATAATCTGTGTTGGTTTTCGCATGAGAAAACTAGCGGAAGAATTGCTTAACCTCGGTTTTAACGAGATGGATATAGTTACAGTAGATACCTCTGTGGAGGCGGGGGAAGAGCTCCAGAGCATGCTTCAAACAGGGGACACGATTATAGTTAAGGGTTCACAGGCCATGAGAATGGAGAGAGTGGTGGAGGAGGTTATGCGACACCCAGAGGACAAACAGAAGCTTTTGGTTCGCCAGGAACCCGAATGGTTGGGTAGGATATAATATTGAGTGTGATATAATCAGATTTCAATTATTAGGTTAATCATAAAAAAATGAAAAACATTATTATTCTTTTGGTAGTAGTTCTGGTGGTAGTTGGTGGTTATGTATATTTTAATAAGGGTGAGGAAAAGGTTCCTGTGGCAGAAGTTGTGGAGGATACAAACTCAACAATACAGAATGCAACGACAACCCAAAATGTTAAGGAGTTCACGATTGTCTCTTGGATGGAGACAAAGGATGGGAAAATGTCACCACATTTTTCTCTAGCAGAGATGAGGGTGAAGAAAGGAGACAGGGTTAAAATAAGTATTACAAATACAGCAGGGACTCATGATTTCGTGCTTGATGAGTTTGGTGTGAAAGTAGAGACACCCCTTAACCAAACAGTTGTTGTTGAGTTTACGGCTGATAAGGTTGGAACTTTTGAATACTATTGTAGTAAATACAATCATAGACAACTTGGTCAGAAGGGAAACCTAATCGTTGAGTAGGGAATTAATAACTATTTTTATAAACAATGAAGTCCGCGGTGGGCCTCATTGTGAGGCCGTCTCGCGGACGGTGTGTCAGGTAATGACGGCAGGCATGATTCGCTCCGGCTCCTCGGGAACAGCCGGTTCAGGTCCCTTGCGGGCCAGGAGGTCCTCAATCAGAGTTTCAACCGCTCCAGCGAGTTTTACCCGCCCAAGGCACCTGAGAGTGATTGGCATCCATGTAATGACTCCTGCCAGTCGGTGTGCCTCGGCGACTGGCATTTCGCATGTCTGCAACATGTCCACGTAAGCCAGGAAGACTTTTTCCTTTGTCTGGCTCAGGTCATACATGATGCCTACCATTGACGTTGCCAGCCGGCCGAGAGCGTACTCATGCCAGGCAAGTTTTTTGATGGCCAACGATTTGTCTCCTCATAAAAGAACCCCGTGTGCCCCACGGCGGGTGCCGACTCCGGCGGTTTTCTGTACTGTAACACTTTTTGCTATTTTTGCAACTTATATTCAAGGGGAATCCTTGGATAGATTACTTTTTGGGTAAGTGAAAGCCCCGCGTTGCCACGGGGCCTTGGGGAACTGGGTTGGGGGTAGGTTACAGCAGAAGCTCTCGTGCTTCAGCGAGAGTCTTTTGACCGAAGATCTTGAACTGCCACTTACCCTCAGCATCCGTTCCCGCATAGGGAACGAAGAGACGTTCGTCCTTGATCATGATGATTTCGAGAAGTTCGTACCACTCCCCACCAGAGAGGCCTTCGTCGCCGTATCCCGTGATTTCACGGACTCGGGTCCGGATGATCTCGTCGAGGTCTTCCCTGAGGCCGGTGTGGATCGGACGCATCACTGACTCGCGCTTTGCGAAGGTGAATGTTGGCTTGACCATCAACACCACCTTGTCCCACGGGTCGATCTTCTTCGTGGTCAGGGCGAGCTCCTGTTGGAACTCGAAGTCACTTGCCACGCCAATGATGTCACCAACAGTTCGATACCTGATCCAGGCACCAAATGCCTTGAGTCGATCCCTCATTACCCTGAGTTCCTTCCTGTGTTGCAGGGTGCGCAGGGAGCGCCCCACGAGGATTGCGAGAGCGCAACAAATTCCTGTCGCGCACACTACGAGGCCGATGGTCTCGAGCAACGAGTAATTCATGACTTCTCCCACTGCACCTTCTTCAATCTCCATCACGGTCTGTGATGTGACGAGAGGTGACCGCTACATATACTAGTACACAAGAATGCGCAGTGTCAATTGTGTGACCACAAGGGTATGGAATTGGAACCAGTTATTCAATTACTTAAAGCTTTCTGGGTCTTTGGGTTAGTTTTTTTGTGGTGTTTGATTAGCTCTTCTTCAATGAAAAATAAATTCCTGTGTGGCCTAGAGCACGCAACATAAAGTTTGTTTTTGGTACTAGGAACTAGTTTACTGAGCTTTCTCTCTTTAAAATGTTGCATTGTATTTTTATTAAGCACTACACAAACATCTTGAAATTGATTTTCTCCCTTTGAATCTCCCCAGTTCCTTGAAAAACATGCGTATTTAGTACTTTCTTGATAAAACAATTTCACTATTGTGTTGTCATTGAAAATTTCTTCAATTGTTTTTGGGTTAGAGATAAGTTTAACGATAGATGTATTACTTTTATGTGAATAAATTTCTATATCAAGATTTTCAGTAATAAAATTACAGATTGTTGGGGTACATCTCCAACTTTTATTTAGATGTTTTGTATCTGGCCTAACACCCATTTGCTCAAAGCTTTTTATATATTCTTCGTAATTATTATGTAAATCATTATTTGTTGTACCATCTCTACTGGTATCAAAGGTGTGTTGGTGAAAATCCCCAACTAGTTGAATTTCAAGCTTTGCCTTTACAAGGCTTTTTAATAAATCAAAATCATGCCCAGCAAAATCTTGAATTTCATCAATAAATAAACAGTCGTAGTATTTTTCCAGTCTTTCATTAATATCATCTAATACATTTAATTCTTGTAATAGTTTTGCAATTCTGTTGTGATATAATCTTCTTCCTTCTGTTAAATAAAAAGAAAGATCATCTCTTCTTTTTTTGAAAGTATGTTCAGGTGGAAAATCCCAAAATATACCCTTAACTTTTAACTTGTATGATAGAAAGGGCTTAAAACAAAAGCCATATAAAAACGGGAAATAAGAATATAATTGTATGTTATCTGGGAAGTACCCAAATTTTTCTATAATTCCACTTCTCAAATTTCTAGTATTACTAATAGTGTAAGTAACTAGTAAAAATCTCTTTTCCAAATTTAAATTATCTATTATAAGACTGGTTTTGCCAGAACCAGCAACAGCTAATATTATTTTTTTATCCATTGAATAGCATGCTCAATATATTTTGGAGTTTTAATTTCGGTTGATTTTTTTTCAAGTAGCTCGAAAGCACAGTTTGTTTTATTTGAAAGCATATAATCTTGCACTGAGAGTGTTCTTCTACCTGTTTTGAATAATTCATCACAAATTTTTGTATTGTTTTGATATAACGAAATTTCAAAAGTTGATATTTTGTTATCAGTTTCAGAAAAAATTGCCATGTTTGTATCTTTGTAACCTGAATACCTATTTACGCAATTTTCTTGATAATTTCCATCGTTGTCTGTTATAACCGCTGTCTCTATTTTTAATTCTTTTGCAATATCAAAATAAGGTTTAAAACTTGTACCTCCTACTGAAATTACGTGAATATCAGAATTTTCAAGTTTACTGAAGGTTGTATTAGTGTAAAAACATTCCATTAACATAAACTCAGAATCACCCTCTACAAGAATTACCTTTTTCGAAAATATAAATTCAAGAATATTATTATCAGGTGCTTTCATAAAAAACTTAGCTGTGTCTTCTGGCAGTTGATCAAGTAGAATAGGGATTGTGCTATTACTATTCAGCAAAATGGACTTTCTTAGATCAAGCCTAGAACTAATTAAATTACTATGAGTAGTGATAAATAATTGCTTATTTTCTGATTTATTTATCATATCAATTAATTTTTTCATATTGATGTGACTGAGATGGTTCTCGGGTTCTTCAATTAGAATTGCATCAAGCTCCTTTTGATTTTTCTGGAGTGCAAATTCTGTTTTTATAAAACATTGTCTTCCTTTTCCTCGATTTTCTAAATCAATATCTCCCTCCTTTATTGTTAGATCAGTTTCTAAATTTGCCTTAGAATTATTTCTAATTGAGAAAGAGTATTCGTCAGAACTTACTCTTGAATTAAGGTCAACTAGCACGCTATCCTTAAAGGCTTCCTTGTGTTTCCTGTATTCATTTTGATGTCTATTTCTTTCTGATTCGTCAACAACAGTATTATTGTAAAGAGTTTTGATATAGGATTTGGTTGCATATTCATGATTTATTTCTGTACTGTCCAAAAGGAGATGACTCATAAATTTTCTGTAACCAGTATAACTACTGCCTTCGAAAGTTTTGAATGTTATTGAATAGAATTCAAATGGAAAATTACTCTCTTTCTGTTTTAGAATATCTTTTATTTCTCCACTTAGGTCATCTCTTGGCTCACATCGAAGTGCTAAGCCATGTGTCTTAACTCCATCTGAATTATTCTTACCATCTAGATCTTTATTTGTTTGGTCATTAAAATATAATTCAACATAAAGCGTTGGAAGATCGTCATATTTTTTACCTGAGGCTAAAAAATCTCTTATTGCTTCACTATTAAACATGTTATCTAAACCACAACTTTCCACTTTGCTTCTACTACCACTTAATACAAGATCTATAGCATTTAAAATTGTACTTTTCCCTGATTCGTTGTCTCCAATTAATAAATTAATTGAATCATTAAACTTAATTTCGAATTCCTTAAATCTTTTAAAATTCTTGATTTTAATTTTCTCAATTATTTTTCTAGACATAGGAATAATATAGCTCTTTTGGTTCCAAATTGCGAATGGTATTGACGAGGTAAAACAATCTAATGCCTAACTCTATTTTGGGGAAAAATAGGGTAAGTCACCATTTACTTAGTAAAAGAGTCAAATAATTTGTATGTTTCGTATGCGGAGTCTATGTGATCACAAGTTACTAAATTTTTTGTTTCGCGAAGCTCACAAAAAATGTAAGTACTTGTCGACCTCACCTCGTCTGTCCGCCTGTTGGCGAGACATGACTGCGGTTTCACACTCGCTTGCAGGCAAAGCAGTTTGCCTACTTTACGCTTCGTGTGACCCTACGCAGAATCGAACTGCGCTTTGAGCCTTGAGAAGGCTCCGTCCTAACCGATAGACGATAGGGCCAACTGAACTAAAAAACTATAACATTTTACACATATAAATCAAAGCAATTTCGCCTAAATTAGCAAATTTAACTACCTTATTGACTTTATATTATAAGTATTGTATCCTTATATGTGGGAATCTGGGGTGTCCCAGAATAGACCAAGGAGGCCAAGTGCGCAGGAAAGAGCCAGAAAAGTGGGCATCCTTTGGGATTATCTGGGATTACAAGTTGGATGAGACTACTGGCCTGTATAAGCTGTATCAGCTAATACAGGATTCAGAGTCCTTGGATCCAAAGTATTCCCAGACAATCCGCCCGATGTATCCAGGCGGGACGAGAAATCTCCCACCCAAGCCCGAAGATGAAGATCCAGTTACCACCTTTCGTCGAGAGATTCGGGAGGAGACTGGGCTTATCGTTGGACCCAGTGTGAAAGTAGACCTCGTGTGCTACTCTCGTGCGAGGCTAGGTCGTATTCAGAGGTACTTCTATGCAGTGAAGTTCGGTGACTGCACAGGTAACCTGCGTCGAGGCAAGTACAAAATCGACGGCGACCAAAAGCTCTACCCGCCGAGGTGGGAAGAGGTGAAAGACCTCCATGATGTAGCAAACCTCTACAGGTCGCATCGGTGCGCGTTTGTAGAGGGATATGAACACTTTAAGAAACTAGGCTTCGTGGGTTAGCACCAGCTGGCGTTATCTCACGAAGCCACGCCCCCAATCGGTTTCCGGTTGGAGGCTTTTTTGATATAATAAACGCATGATAACTAAAATATATCACTCATTTTTATTTGCCCTAAATGGCCTCAAAACCACATGGCGGGAAGAGCATAACTTTAGACTAGAAATCCTAGCTGGCGCTGTTGTGCTGTTTTGTATCATTTTTTTTGACTTCACATTTATTGAAACCACTTTTTCTGTACTTGCAATTGTAATGGTTCTTACTGCAGAAATAGTCAATACTGCTATTGAGGACTTGTGCAATAAAGTTGAGCCAAAGCACGATTCAATCATAGCTAAAATAAAGGATACGATGGCTGGGTTTGTCTTGATAGTCTGTCTTGGCGCCTTCGCTGTTGGCGTTCTGGTTTTTTATAATCATTTTGTCGGTTAGTTTTCATAATATATAATAAATTCATGGAGAAAAATCTTGAAGGTCTTAACTTTACTAGTCCAGAGGAAGAAATAGCTTTCTTGCGTGAGCAGATTTCAAATAAGGAACTTGAACTTCGCACGACTAAGGCAGATTACAAAATTGATGATGTTGTTAAGGGGGAAATTGAACGCTATAAAAACATTTTACCAACCCAAGTTTTAGATGATACTTATGCTATGGCCAAGGCCAATATGGAATCAATTGTTTTGAATCTTGAGCCAGAAACCCATGACAAGAAAATAGAAGAATTATTGAGCATCCTAAGCGAAAATGGCATAAAAAATACTATGTCAGTTTTAGCTGGATTCAAAGACCCACATCTAGAAGATGATTTCCATCGTTTCCTTACTCAGTATTTGAAGCATGGTTATGATGCGAAGGGTCTCAACATATCAGATGAAGAGTTTCGTGGACTCGGAATGACACTTTATGAAGTTGTCTTGCCGGAGGACCTTGATTTGGATGGAAAGGAAAAGAGCAAACCTCTGAAAGAACTTATTTCCAGCATGGAGCAGTTTCTGTCTGGAATGCTCTCTGTTATTTCCAAGGATGATACAAAGAACTACAAGAAGAATTATATCGTTTTAGAAATTGCCAACGCAAATGGCAGTGACCAGTTTGTTTTCTATGTTTCTGTTCCAAATGCCTACAAGGCCTTGTTTGAAAAGCAGATCGTGGCTGTTTTCAGTAATGCCAAGCTGACCGAGGCAACATCTGATTACAACATATTCAATCAAGACGGTATCTCGCTAGGGTCATACCTGGAGTCAACCAATAACCCGATTTATCCATTCAAAACATATGAGAGCTTTGACCACGACCCACTCAACATTATTCTAAATAGTTTTTCAAAGATTCAGAAAAATGGAGAGGGGGCTGGGATTCAAATTGTTTTTGCTCCAAAAGAGGACTATTTCCATAAGAAATACAAATATGCCATAGATCAGATAGAGAAAGGTGTGCCATTGAAAGAAGCCGTAGATTTACCAGAAACAATAACGGGCGAATTCAAAAAGACTGTTTTTTCTTTGTTTAAAGCGCCCCCAAAGGAAGGTGAGGAGAAAAAGCCAATAGACACAGAGGCAATACAGAAAATAAAACAGAAAATGGCAAGTACTATTGTTGCCACAAACATTCGTCTTATAGCTTCTGCCCAGAGTAGGTTAGATGCAGAGAGGATTCTGCGTGGACTGGAATCAAGTTTCAACCAGTTTACAGACCCATCTGCAAATGGACTTAAACCAAAGAGACTTGATAAAACTGCATTGCAAAAAATGTTTAGGGCTTTCTCTTTCAGAAGTTATGATGAGACACAGCTTCTGCCACTCAATCTTCACGAGATATCATCAGTCATTCATTTCCAGAATTCAGCTCTTGATGCAACTCCACAGCTTAAACAAACCCAGGCCATATTTGCCCCACCTCCTGCCGAGATGGGCACAGAAGGTACATTTCTGGGCACAAACAGTTATCGTAATATTGAAACACCGATATACATGCGTGACGATGACAGACTAAGGCATGTTTATGTTATAGGGCAGACAGGAACCGGAAAAACCGTATTCCTAAAAAATATGATTATCCAAGATATTAATGCAGGAAAGGGATGTTGTTTTATTGACCCGCACGGCAGTGATGTTCAGGATATACTCGCTAACATTCCACAAGAACGCTTTCACGATGTCATATATTTTGACCCAAGCCACACAGAGAGACCAATGGCCCTCAATATGCTTGAATACGATAGGTCACACCCAGAACAGAAGACCTTTGTTGTTAACGAGTTGTTTAGTATCTTCCAAAAGTTGTATGGTGGAGTACCCGAGTCCCTTGGTCCTATGTTTGAACAGTATTTCAGAAACGCTACGATGCTTGTCATAGAAGACCCAGATAGTGGTTGTACACTGCTTGATGTTTCTAGAGTTATGACGAACAAAGCCTTCCGCGATTTGAAAATTTCTCGATGCAAGAATCCTGTGGTGGTTCAGTTTTGGACAGAGGTGGCAGAAAAGGCTGGTGGGGAAGCGTCACTTGCAAACATTGTTCCCTATATCACAAGTAAGTTTGATGTCTTTCTTGCAAATGATATTATGCGTCCGATTATTGCTCAAGAAAAATCATCATTTGATTTCCGAGAGATAATGGATAACAAAAAGATTTTACTTGTAAACCTATCGAAAGGAAGACTTGGCGATATAAATGCAAACCTTATTGGACTTATTCTTGTGGGTAAGATTTTGATGGCCGCTCTTTCTCGCGTTGATTCGCTCGGCAAGGATTTTCCACCATTTTATCTATACATCGATGAGTTTCAGAACATTACCACAGACTCAATCTCAACTATTCTTTCTGAAGCTAGAAAATATAAGTTGTCACTAAATATTGCCCACCAGTTTATCGCTCAACTACAAGAAGATATTCGTGATGCTGTTTTTGGAAATGTGGGCTCTATCGTTTCCTTCCGGGTTGGAGCAGAAGATGCAGAATTCCTAGAAAAACAATTCAGTCCAGTATTTACAGCAAAAGATATTATGAATATAGATAACCTTAGTGCCTATATAAAAATGCTTGTCGGTGGAAAGACAACAAAGGCCTTTAACTTTAAAGAGGGTTTTCCCCCAAAGGGCAATCCAGAAATAATGGACTCTCTAAGACAGCTTTCGTATTTGACTTATGGTGGGGACAGGAAGGAGATAGAAGAAAATATTTTAAGTAAGTATAAAACCCGGTAGTGAATTTTGACATTGGGCTTTGCCCGCTCTGAAAGAGCAATGGCAAAATCTACTACCGGGAAAAGTAGAGGTGTTTAAGGGCGACCTGCGATGGTCGCCCCTTGTGGTGTGCTAGGCACCCCTGGAGATTCTTTCTCTCCACAGAGCCTTTCTTCGTTCCCGTTCCCGATTGTAGGCAGAAGTGAGCTCTGCCATGGCATTGGGTGACTCCATGAGGTCGTATCCCTCCTCAAGGAGGATCGCGAACTTAATGCTCTGGAAGCTTGGTGGCTTTCTCACTAGCCCGCCTTTGTAGGCCGCCATTTCCTTTGCGTAGCGGACTCGAGCCTTCTCAATCATCCGCTCCATAATCCTTCTCGGTATCATGGGGTGCCCCTTTCTCTGTCAGTATTATACTATGTTAAATACGCATTTGTCAATGCTCGATATCCACTTATTGTCAACAAAAACCACATTACATAGGGTTACCCAGTGTAGTGTGGTTTTGTCGACCTGTTAGCTTGATAGCTTATCAACTACAGCTTTAACGGTGTCTCCGTCTGCTTTTCCTTTGAGTTCCTTCATGAGAATGCCCACAAACATACCAGATTTAGATTTATCTATATCCCCAAGCTCTATCATTTTGTTCTTTGCAAAAGTCATAACCTCATCTTCAGACATCATCTGTGGGAGATACCTTTCTAGGATAAGAAGCTCTGCTTTTTCGCTTGTTGCTAAGTCCTCACGGTTGCCTTTTGTAAACTGTTCGATTGAGTCTTTTCTCTGTTTTACTGCTCGCCTGATAACATTTAGAACTTCATCATCTGTGAGCTCATCTGTGGGTAGTTTTTTCATGGCCACAAGCTCGTTTGTACAGCTTGAAACTAGGCCTCTCAAGACACTGAGACGAGTGGCTTCGTGGGCTTTCATTGCTTCCTTTATTTGTTCCTTAAGTGTTTGATGTAGAGTCATAAAAATATAGTTAGAAAGTTGAAAGTCTTAAAGTTTATAAAGTGGGTACAATGAAAATATTATCACATTTTATCTATATTTAGTATAATGTTTGTATGGAAATATTACTGTACATTTTGATTGGACTTGCCCTCGGTGGTCTTGCCGTCTATTTCTTGAAACCAAAATCATCCACAGATGAAACAGGACTTAAACTAATACTCCAACAAATAAACGAACTTAACAGAACTGTTGATTCCAAAATCGGTGAAAGTACAAGACACATGAATGAGTCGGTAAGGTCACAGCTCGGAGAGTCCGCAAATCTTATTCGTGAGGTGACAAAAGGGCTGACAAAACTAGACGAGACTAATCGCCAGGTGGTTTCTTTTGCCGACCAACTTCAGAACCTTCAAGATATTTTGAAGAATCCAAAACAGAGGGGAATTCTCGGAGAGTACTACCTTGAAACACTTCTAAAAAATATAATGCCTCCTGGTCAGTACCAAATGCAGTACGCGTTTAGCAACGGGGAAATAGTGGATGCAGTAGTTTTTGTTAAGGATAAGATTATACCCATTGACTCAAAGTTTTCACTGGAAAACTATAACAGAATGATAGGGACAACAGACCAGAGTGAAAAGGATAGATTGGAAAAACTTTTTGTAAATGACCTGAAGCTTCGTATTACAGAAACAGCAAAATATATTCGTCCAAATGAAGGTACGATGGAATTTGCTTTCATGTTTATTCCACATGAGGCAATTTACTATGATTTGCTTATAAATAAAATAGGAGCAGTGACGGAAGACACAGAGAACCTTATTCAGCGGGCAGCGGGGAAATACAAGGTGATTATTGTTTCGCCAACCTCCTTCTTGGCCTACCTCCAAACTGTTTTGCAGGGTCTTAAGGCCATGCAGATAGAAGAGACAACAAAGGATATTATAAAAAGGGTGGGGGAGATAGGAACTCACCTGAAGAAGTACGAGGATTATCATAGTAAACTTGGGTCAGCGCTTGGAACGGTTGTAAACCATTTCAATAGTTCAAGCAAGGAGTTCAAAAAGATAGATAAGGATGTTGTTCGTATCACCGGTAACTCAATAGATTTTGAACCAACATTGTTGGATAAACCGGAAGTAGAGGAATAGTTGACAAATACCAAAATTAGTATTAAATACTGATAGGGAGGGATTTCCGATGAGGACCATTGCCTGGGTCAAAAGAAGTGTTCTTCGTGCATGGTACCGCTGGCGTCGACAGCTAGCCCGAGAAGATGCGGTATACTGGCGCATTGCTGAGAGGGAAGCTCGGAAGGAGGACGACCTAGAGGGTGTCGATATGGCTCGTTTCTACAGGGCCCACTATTTGGACAAGATTGACGCCATCGATGCGAGGATCGCTAGGATCTGAGCATCAGTCGGTAACTAACGGACCCCCGTGCCAAAAGCCTTGGTGCGGGGTTTCTCTATAATACTTGCAAAGTTAGGCTATTTTGTGTATATTACTAGGACTTAAATATATGGAATTTGCTATCATAAAAACAGGTGGAAAGCAGTACAAGGTCTCCAAAGGAGATGTTGTTAAGATTGAGAAATTCAAGGGAGATTTTAAAGTCGGAGACAAGATAACCTTTAACGAGGTTTTACTTGTGGAAGATGGTAAGGATACAAAAATCGGAACTCCATACATAGCTACTGCCAAGGTGGAAGCAACTCTTGCAGAGATTGGCAGAAACAAGACCGTGGATGTAGTTAAATACAAACAAAAAAGCAGATATTTCAAAAAGAACGGACACAGACAGCCTTGGTTTAAAGTAAAAATTGATACAATAAAATAAATAAAACAACCTCCACTCGGAGGTTGTTTTTATTGTCTGTTTTTTAGTGCGTTTTTGATTGTGTCTGAATCCGAGTATTCAAGTTCCGTGCCAGTAGAAAGTCCTCGGCCAAGAGTTGATATTTTTATATTATTTTTTTCAGCTATGGGTTTAAGTATCTGAGAGAGGTAGGTCAGTGTGTTTTCTCCTTCGGGATTATAGTTTAGTGCCATAATGATTTCTGCTAAACCACTTTTTGCTTTCATTTCAATAGTTTTGACCAAATCATCTTGGCGGATTCTTTTTTCTGGTGTTTTTTCTAGTATGGGCACCGCTCCACCGAGAATAAAATAGTAGCCATTATAGAAATGTGTTTTCTCAATGTTTTCAAAATCAACATCATGTGAGACAACCATAAGGAGTTTCTTGTCACGAGTGTTGTCTCTGCAAACAGAACAGGTGGTGTTTGTGGTATTTGGAAAGAATCTAAAACAGGTATCACATGAATGTACCGTAGCCCTGACTTCTGTCATGAGTTTGGCCAGGTCACTTGCATACCCAGGGTTTCGGTTAAGCAGAAAGTAGACAAACCTTTTTGCTTGTCTTGGTCCGATTCCAGGAAATTCCTTAAAAAGCTCTATTAGTTTTTCAGTGTTATCCATAGTAAGATACGAAAATTAAGTCAAAATGGTTACGAATGTATACGAATAATTCTAATTGGTTTAATGTATTTATATCTGAAATTGACCAAAATTCCAAGTTCAATATTGGCTTGTTGCAAATAGTTTTGTATTTGGCGAAAGTGTTCACTGATAATTCTTCTTGTTGATTTCAATTCCAATATTATTTTACCATCAATAACAAAATCAAGAACATTACCACTGTTACTTATATTTACCTCACGCTCGTATTTAATTTTTGATTCATTTAACTTTATTTCTATTAAATCTCCATATTGTTTTTCCCTGGCAAAACAGCCAAGCTCATTGTGAACACTAAAAAATATACCACTGAGCATGTAAGATAGCTCAGGAAAAAAAACCTTTTCGCTAACTTTATTTTTCGTATACATTCGTTAATTATTCGTAGATTTCTATTTTCGTATATTAGAAATCTGAAAACTCTTTCTCAACTCCTCCATATTGCGACTTATCCATTGACTGAAATGTTGCCTTTTTTTCGTTGAAAAATAAATCAACTTTGCCTGTCTCACCGTTTCTGTGCTTTTCTATCAAAATTTCAGCAATGTTTGTTTTTTCTGATTCATCTTTGTACTTGTCCTCTCGGTGAATGAACATAACAACATCTGCGTCCTGCTCAATAGAACCTGAATCCCTGAGGTCAGAGAGGCGTGGACGGCCTCCACGGGCCTCTACGGCACGAGAAAGCTGTGAAAGAGCAAGCACGGGGACATCGAGCTCGCGGGCCAAGTTTTTGAGTGACCTAGATATTTCTGTGGTTTGTTGTACCAAGTTATCTGTCTTAGTGTTTGTCGGTACCATAAGCTGTAGATAGTCAACCACTATAAGTCCTAAACCTTTCTCACTCTTTAGTCTTCTGGCAATTGAACGCATTTTCAAGATATTGTTTCCGGGCTGGTCGTCAATATATATTGGGGCTTTGCTGAGCAAATCCAGACCATTGCGGATTGATTCAAAATCATCTTGCCTTGAGAGTTTACCTGTTCGCATTTTCCATGCGTCAACATTTGACTGGGCAGCCAGCATTCTATCTACAAGCTGTTGAGAGGACATTTCAAGAGAAAATATTCCAACCGAAGTTCCATGATTGACTGCAGTTTGTCTGGCAATATCTAGGGCAAGAGCCGTCTTACCCATTGATGGTCTAGCAGCTAGAATAATAAGGTCTGACTTTTGAAAACCGGCAAGTTTGAAATCCAAGTCAGCAAAACCTGTTGGTATTCCACGAATGCCTTGTCCTTCCGTGTGCAGTTTATCTAGTCTGTCCCAGGCTTCAGTTAGTTCATCCTTGAGCGAGACAAATTTGTGAGATGCATGAGATTGAGTTACATCAAAAAGTTTTTTTTCTGCAACATCAAGCATTTCAATTAACTCTTTGTTCTCATCATATCCGATTTGGGAAATATGGTCAGATGCTTCTATGAGTCTGCGCATCATATATTTTTTTTGAACAATTTCTGCGTAGTATCCTACATTGGCCGAAGATGGAACGACATTTACAAGTTCAGTTAAATAAGTATTTCCGCCGATTTGGTCTAGCCAACCTTTTTCCTTGAGTTTGGTGGATACAGATAGTAAGTCAATAGGGGAACGCTTGGTAAATAATTCCAACATTGTTTCAAAAATAACTCGGTGTTTTTCCGAGTAGAAGGAATCTGGAATAACCACTTCCATAATATCAAAGAGAGCTTCAGGGCGAAGCATTATTGAACCAAGTAGAGCCATCTCTGCCTCAAGACTTTGTGGAGGGATTCTTAGTCTGTTTGTTACTGTTTGGGTAATAACGGTTTGAGCTTGTGCCATGCAGATATTCTATCATGTAAAAAATACATGCAAATATTGTAATTGTGTTTAACCTGTGGGCAAGTTGTGTCTAACGAGGAGTCACCGTAGTTCCTTTATCAGTATCTCTCACATTAAAGCCCTGAGATTCAATATCTTGTCTGATTTTGTCACTGCTTTGGAAGTCCTTATTTGCCCGTGCTTTATCGCGTTCGTCAATAAGCTTCTGAATGTTTTCAGGTATTACAAAGGCATCTGTATTATCCAAATTCAAACCAAGCACTTTGTCAAAATCCAAAACCAAATCCAGTTTTGTTTTTGAATCAATTTCGGTTGATTTCAATATCTGCCATAGAAGTCCAATAGATTTAGCAAAATTGAGGTCGTCAGCTAGACATTCTCTAAATTCACCCTGATATTTCTCTAGTATCGTTTTATCACTTACATCGGCGTTAGTAACCTCCTTTTTCAAATTAGCAATATTCTCCAGAAGTTTGCTGTATGCTGTTTCAACTGCAGAGAGACTCTCCCAGGTGAAATTAAGTCCGGTTTTATAATGAGTGGTTAGTATAAGATAACGAAGTGAGAGGGGAGAGAATCCCTTTTCCTGTAGGTCACTAACTAGGATAGAATTTCCTAAACTTTTGCTGATTTTCTTATTATCAAAAAGCATCCATTCATTATGCAACCAGTAATTTGCTGTTTGGTGACCAAAAGCCCCGAACCCCTGGGCGATTTCGTTTGTGTGGTGTATTGGTATGTGTTCCTTTCCTCCTGTATGGATATCAAATGTTTCTCCGAGATACTTTGTTGACATGGCTGTACATTCTACATGCCATCCGGGGAAACCAACTCCCCAAGGTGACTCCCATTTCATAATATGGTTTGGTTGATTCGTAATCCACAAGAGAAAGTCCCAAGGTTTCTTCTTGTCTACATCCACAGATACACGACTGCCCGCGTTTTGGTTTTCCAAATCAAGGTGTGCAAATTCAGAATATCTGGGAAATTTCTCAGTATCAAAAACCAGGCCGGTTTTGGTCTTGTAAGTAAAATTGTGTTCCTCCATCTTTTTTATGAGTTCTATCTGCTCTGGAATATGTTCTGTAGCTCTACACAATACATCTGGTGAAAGAATGTTAAGCATTCTTAAACTTTCCTGGAATTGGACTATGTATTTGTCAGCAATTTCCCAAACACTTAGGCCCTCTCTCGTTGCACCTTTTTCCATTCTATCCTCACCCGTGTCTGCGTCACCCTCATTGTCTCCCGTTAGATGGCCAACGTCTGTAAGGTTCATAACCCATTTGGTGTTATATCCTAGATACTTTAGTGACCTTACCAATGAATCCCATTGAACATAAGCGTACATATGGCCTATGTGTTGATTCCAGTAAACCGTTGGACCACAAGAATAGATACCGATTTCATCAGGGTTAATTGGTTTGAATTCCTCCTTTTTGCCTGTAAGTGTGTTGTGTAAGAAAATCTTGTTCATATCTAAAAGTATATCGGAATTTTGGGTTGACCACAATATTTTTTTTTGAGATAATTGGTAAACTAGATGAATAATTTTTTTAAATACAGAGCATATGTTTTTGGTGTAGTGATAGTTCTTCTTGCTGTTTTTTACTCTGGTTTTTATGCTGGGAAGAATGAACAGTCGGACAAGGATAAAATTGTTGCATTATCCAACAAGGACTCTGAAGTATCAGCAGGTGTTGACTTTGATGCATTTTGGAAAGCTTGGCAGGTCATAAATGAAAAATATGTTTCAACAAATTCCACTACAACTAGAGAGGTAACTGACCAAGCTAGGGTATATGGTGCTATAGAGGGTATGGTGGAGTCCTTGGACGACCCATATACCATTTTCTTTCCTCCGGTTGAATCAAAGAGCTTTAGCGAAGAAATAAGTGGAAACTTTGAAGGGGTAGGTATGGAGGTTGGTATAAAGGAAGGAGTACTGACAGTTATTGCTCCACTTAAGGATACTCCCGCATACCGGGCTGGTATTAAGTCTGGTGATAAAATTATAAAAATTGATGACACATTTACCGACGGGCTAAGTACAACTGAATCCATAAAACTTATCAAAGGGAAGAGGGGTACAAAAGTGAAATTAACGATTGGTCGTGAAGGTCACGACGAGCCGTTAATAATAGATGTTGTTAGGGATATTATAAATATTCCAACAATAGATACAGAAGTAAAAAGTGAAGTCTTTATTATTAGACTCTATAATTTTTCGGCAACATCTCCTGATGTTTTCAGAGAAGCATTGAGAAAATTTGTTGAGTCGGGTAAATACAAACTCATTATAGACCTTCGTGGTAATCCTGGGGGATATCTTGAAGCAGCAGTTGACATGGCTTCCTGGTTTCTTCCTGCTGGAAAAATAATCGTCAAAGAAGATTTCAAAAGTGAGGAAGATGCCAAACTCTTTAGGAGTCATGGATATAATATTTTTAATGACCAGCTCAGGCTTGCAATACTTATAGATGGCGGTTCGGCAAGTGCCTCGGAAATTTTGGCCGGAGCCCTACATGAACATGGAGTGGCAACACTCGTTGGCTCACAGTCATACGGTAAAGGTTCTGTCCAGGAATTAGTGGAAATAACGCCTGATACATCTCTTAAGGTCACTATTGCTAGGTGGCTTACACCCAACGGTCTTTCAATATCTAGCGGTGGCTTAACTCCTGATGTCGAAGTCAAGTTCGATGAAAAGGAATTTGCAAAAGGGGTTGATGTTCAGCTAAACAAAGCCATAGAAATTCTTAATCAATAGTCAGGTTTGCATAATTTATATATTCGTATATTCTGAATCATATGAAAATAATATTACTCAAAGATATTCCAAAGGTTGGAAAAAAATATGACATAAAAAATGTGGCCGATGGTTACGCATTAAACCTGCTTATTCCCAAAGGTTTGGCTCAAATAGCAACTTCACAGAGCGAAAAAAATATTGAACTGATGAAATCAAAGGATATGGTTGAGAGAAAGATTCAGGTGGAATTACTCTTGAAAAATCTTGAAGTGATAAAGACTCTAGTAATAAATCTCAAAGAAAAGGCGAACGAGAAAGGCCATCTCTTTGCGGGTATTACAAAAGAAAGGTTGGTAGAGGAGATAATAAAAACTGCGAGACTCAATCTTGATCCAGAATCAATTATTCTAGAGAAACCAATAAAGGAAATAGGGGAATATAAGGTTGCGGTTGAAGTGCTTGGTAAAAGGGCCGAGTTTGCAGTAGTTGTAGAAGCAAAGTAAAACCAAGATTTGGTTAAAACAAAACAACCTCTTTCGAGGTTGTTTTGTTTTGAGTCTAATTTATTTAGATGATGTGCACAACTTTTTTGACCATTACTTTGTTGTCGAAATGCATCTTTCTTTTGGTGCCGAATTTTACTGTTCCTTCTGTAAGGGCAAATAGTGTGTGGTCTTTACCCATGCCAACATTCTTTCCAGGCAAAATATCTGTGCCTCTTTGGCGTATGATAACTGAACCAGTTTGAGCCTTGTCTCCTTCAGTAATTTTAACCCCAAGGTATTTTGGATTTGAATCTCGTCCGTTTTTTGTTGTTCCCGCTGATTTTTTATGTGCCATGTTGTTTATGGTTACATAAACAAAATTTTCAATTTTCAATTTTCAATTCTCAAACATTAGAAATTGTTTAGAGATTAGAAATTAGAAATTAGAAATTCTACTATGTAAATCTGTATGATAATGATTAAAATAGACCTTTATAATACCCACTAAATGCTGTAAAATGAACTTCATGAGTATAAAGGATTTATGGAGAAAAAGCAACCCGGTAGTAGATTTTGGCATTGCTCCTTCAGAGCAAACAGTAAGTGATGCCAAAATTCACTACCGGGTAAAGTCGTTTTATGTATTATTCGTCATAATACTCACTGGTATTATTTTCTTCGCCCTTGGTAGGCTTTCAGCTCTTGAGGAACACCACGAACCAATAAAGATTGAATATGTGGCTAATGTTCAGACGGGGGCAGTATTGCAGTCACTTTCCCAGAATGTGGCCCAAATTAGCCCCAATTCTACAGTGAATAATGGGGAAGTCATCGGCTCAAAAAATGGCAAAAAATATTATTTTCCATGGTGTGGCACTGTCAAAATGATTAAACCAGAAAACCAGATTAAGTTTGCCTCCACAGAAGAAGCCCGTAATGCTGGATACTTACCAGCGTCTAACTGTAAGGGGTTGAAGTGAAGCCGTATTTGAGAACAAGCGCCAATCGTGATATAATGCACAGCTGGTAACTAAATTTAACAACATAAATTCCTACAAATGAATACCTCTACAATGATTTCAAAAATAAAAGTCTTTTTTACCAAGAAAAAAATTATTTGGACTACAATTATAGTCCTAGTGTTACTTCTTGGTTTCTGGATTTTTGGGGGTGGGGATTCAAATGGTAATATTCAGACCGATACAGCAAAGATTCAAGACATAAAGAAAACTGTTTTGACAACTGGCCAGGTGGTAAGTCTCGTAGACTTGAGCTTAAGTTTTCAGGGTGGTGGAGTTGTAAGGCAAGTTAATGTAAAAGAGGGTAGTGTTGTCCTTGCTGGACAAACACTGGCGGTTTTGGATCAGGGTATAGCACTGGCTAGTCTTAAGACGGCACAAGGGGCTTTTGCTCAAGCTGAGGCGAATTACAACAAGATTCTTTCTGCTGCGACAGATCAGGATGTGGCTGTCAGCCAAGCTAGTGTTGATGTAGCAGAGACAGCACTTCTTAATGCAAAACAAAATCTCCTAAATCAACTCACGACTGCATATAATAATGCGAATACTGTCATTATATCTAATACAAATAATCTATTTTCTAATCCACAATCGAGCTTTCCGCAGTTCGAAATAAGCGGTACGGTTCAGACAAATCAACAGATGGTTATTGATGCTAATAATCAGCACGTGATAATAGATTTACTACTTTCACGCTGGCCTATTGAAATCTCAACAGCTAGTGAAACCAATCTTGATTTAGTGACGGATAATTCTATTTCCTACCTTACGACCATAAGTGAACACCTGACTGATATTATTGCTTTGTTGTCTATACATACACAGGTTTCATCAAGTGGAAGTCAGACAACCGTAACGGCTTATCAGTCAGCAGTGGTGACAGGAAAAACTACTGTTGACTCTTTATCTACTGCCATAATCACATATAAACAAGCAATCAAAACTGCTGAGGCCAGCTTAAACCAGGCTAAGGCTACGCTTTCCTTGAAAAAGGCCCCTGCAAGACAGGAAGATTTAGATATTGCGAAAGCACAACTTCTATCAGCTCAAGGTCAGCTAGATTCTGCACAAGTGGCGCTTAGTAATACAGTTCTTCGTGCTCCAGCATCAGGTACTATTACAAAAGTGGATATTAAACTTGGTGAGCAGGCACAGGCAATGAAAGAGGTGATGAAATTACAGAATATAGGGCAACTTCACGCCGAAGCTCTTGTTAGTGAAGCTGACATCGCTTCTGTCGAAGTCGGACAAGTTATTGATAACACATTTGATGCGCTTGGACCGTTCGAACATTTTCAAAGCAAGGTCTTGGTTGTTAATCCAGCCTCAACTGTTGTTTCTGGGGTGGTTAATTATAAGGTTATAGGAAGCTTGGATAATATTCCAAACATAAAACCTGGAATGACTGCAAATATGACCATCCTGGTTGCGGAAAAAGATGCAGTATTGACCGTTCCGTCTTCTGCGATTGTAAATAAGGAAAGTAAAAGGTTTGTTAAAGTTGTGGATAATCCAGAGCTCAAAACATTTCACGAAGTTGAGGTTACGACAGGACTAGAGGCTGATAGTGGACTGACAGAAATACTTTCAGGGCTAACCGAAGGTCAGGAAGTAATTACATACATGAAATAACCAGTTGCTTCTATGCCTATTATTGAAGTAGAAAATTTACAGAAGGATTACACAAACGATGGAGTAGTAACCCCTGTACTACATGGAGTGGATTTTATTATGGAACAGGGAGAGTTTGTGGCTATCATGGGACCATCAGGTTCTGGTAAGTCTACTCTTATGCATATACTCAGTTTTCTTGACCGTCCTACTGGAGGTTTATATAAATTTGAAGGCAGTGATACAAAGGATTTTGATAAAGACTACTTAGCTAACCTTAGAAATGAAAGGATTGGTTTCGTTTTTCAGTCCTTTAACCTGCTTGCACGAACTACAGTACTGGATAATGTAAAATTACCTCTCATATATAGCAAGAAAAAAAACCATGATGACCTTGCCAAAAAAGCCTTGGCTGACGTAGGTCTATCACATCGTTTGGACTTTTTTACAAACCAAATATCTGGAGGGGAGAAGCAAAGGGTTGCTATCGCACGTGCTCTTGTCTGTAACCCCGCTGTTATTTTTGCAGACGAACCAACAGGTAACCTTGATTCGCGGTCAGGTAATGCAGTATTGGAGATTCTTCAAAGTCTTAATAATAAGGGACACACAATCATTTTAGTAACTCACGAGCAGGATACGGCAAATCACGCAAAGAGAATCATTCACATAAAAGATGGCTTGATTGTCAGTGATGAAAAAGTTTTGAAACGAACGATTGCTACCCCCGATAAGGTTTTGAATAAATAGCATTTCGACTAAGTTTATCTTCGCAATTAATTCTATGGGTTTTATCTCAACAATTAAAATGACGGTAAGGAATCTTCTGGCAAGAAAAGGGCGGTCATTTCTGACTATGCTGGGTATCGTCATCGGTGTTGCTGGTGTGATAATAATTATTTCACTTGGGGCTGGCGCTCAGTCGCTTGTCTTGGGACAAGTAAACAAACTCGGTTCAAACCTCCTAAGTGTTCAGCCTGGCAAAAGTGATCCAAAGGGCCCACCGGCGCAGGTTTACGGAGTTATTATTACTACACTTGTTAACGCTGATACCGAAGCGTTGCGTTCTCCTTCTCAGGTTCCGCACGCTATTGGTGTAAGTGCTGTAGTAAACGGTGTGGCTACTGTGACTTGGCAAAACAAAAGCGTTGATACAAATTTTGTTGGCACTGATTCTGGGTATCCAAAAGTGGTTAACTTTACAATGCAGGAGGGACAGTTTATGGATTCCGGAGATATAGATGGTTCCGCCAATGTCGTGGTACTTGGTTCAACGGTAAGTAGTGCCTTGTTTGACGGCACTGGCGTTGACCCAGTTGGCCAAATCATCAAGGTCAGAAGTGCCTCACAAGAAAACGCTGGTGGTGTACCACTTAGAATTGTGGGCGTGATAACACCCAGAGGTAGTGCTTTTTTTCAAGATCAAGATGACCAAATATTTATTCCGCTAGCTATTGCACAAGGACAGCTTCTTGGTATCCATCATTTACAGGCCATTAGTTTGAAAGTGGATTCGGCGGATAATATTGATCAAACAATTGATGATGTAACGAGGGTGTTGAAACAGAGACACCATATCATTTCGGATGACGATATAGATTTTACCGTGAGAAACCAAGCAAGTGCCGTGGAGATGCTCACCACTATTACATCAGCATTAAGTTTGTTTCTAACCTCAATGGCCGCGGTTGCTCTCATTGTCGGCGGTATTGGAATTCTCAATATTATGCTTGTTACTGTTGCCGAGAGAACACGAGAGATTGGTTTGAGAAAGGCCGTTGGAGCTACAAACAGAGTAATCATGCGACAATTTATATTGGAGGCAAGTATTCTTACATCTATTGGTGGGCTTATAGGAATTGTCGTTGGTGTTATTGTTTCCTATCTCATGGCTATGCTCATGCAGTATCTGGATTTTGATTGGGAGTTTGTTATTTCTATTACTTCTGTAGTCTTGGCCGTGGGTGTTTCTATTTTGACCGGAGTTATATTTGGACTTTATCCATCATTCAAAGCATCAAGACTTGACCCCATAGAGGCGTTAAGGTACGAATAAAATAGTCGAAAGTCTATAAAGTCCATAAAGTTAGTAAAGTAAATTTATGATTACAGCACTAAAACAATCCATCAAAGCACTTAAATCAAATCCCGGACGAACTGCCCTGACAATGCTTGGTATTATTATTGGTATTGGTACGGTTATTCTAGTTTTGTCTGCTGGCGCAGGATTCCGCTCTCTTATAGACAACGAGGTTGATACTCTTGGTACCAACACAATATTTATTCAGACCAAAGTCCCTCCCACAACCAAGAACAGGGCCTCAAACTCACAAAGTATAAGTTCTGCCTTCAGTGGTGTTACGATAACAAGTTTTAAACAAAGGGATTTGGATGATATAGAAAAGTTGCCGAATGTTGTTGACAGTTATGGAATAGTTACAGGCCAAGCTCTAGCTATCTACAGAAGTAATAAAAAAAGTACAATCTATTATGCCTCGTCAGCATCTCGTTTTAATTTTGATAAAACAGAACTTGCAAAGGGTAGGGTATATAGTGAGGCCGAAGATAGCAGTGGCGCGACCGTTGCCATACTTGGTAGCAAGGTCGCAGAGGACTTGTTTGGACAAGACGACCCGCTTGGAAAACTATTCCGACTTGGTAATTTGAACTTTCAGGTGATAGGAGTGTATGAATCACAAGGAGCGCTTTCTGATACAGACGGCATCGTCTTTATCCCAATCACCACTGCCCAAAAAAAATTATTGGGTATAGATTATATGTCTATAGGTATTATTCAGTTGGCGGATATAACCAAAGCCGATTCAACCGTAGAGCAAATAAAAATTTTGGTACGAGATAACCATAATATAACTGACCCATATAAAGATGACTTCAGTGTTCAAACCATGGATGAGGCCATGGCAACATTCAATACCATTTTTTCTGGAATCACTTATCTTCTCATTGCAATCGCAACTATTTCTTTGATTGTTGGTGGTGTAGGTATTATGAATATTATGTATGTTGTTGTGACAGAGCGTACTGCAGAAATTGGCCTTAAAAAAGCTTTGGGTGCCAGGGAGGGAGATATAATGAATGAATTTCTAATGGAGGCGGTTTTGGTAACTGTTTTTGGTGGAATAATAGGTATTGCTTTTGGAGCATTTCTGGGATGGGTAGTGTCCCTAATCGCGACAAATGCCAATATGACCTGGACTTTTTCCGTACCAATTTACGCAGTCTTACTTGCCTTTGGTGTATCTGCTTCTATAGGTATTTTCTTTGGGGTTTTTCCAGCTCGTTCTGCCTCAAGAATGGACCCAATAGAAGCACTAAGATCTGAATAATTAATTACCTCATATTGATTTGTGGTAAAATATTTTGTATGAATAAAACTATTATTTATATTGATGGAAACAATCTTTATCGCAGTGCCAAGGAGTTAGGTTTTGAAATTGATTACAAGAAGTTTCGTGGGTGGCTTCGTCAGAAATACAACCCCGAATTTGTGTATTTGTTTATAGGGCTTGTACCAGGAAGGGCTAAATTCTATGAGTATTTGCAAAAATGTGGTTATATTTTAGTTTTCAAGCAAACAGTTTCGATCGGGGAAAAAATCAAAGGAAATTGTGATGCAGAGCTAGTATTAAAAGCTGTTTCTGATTTCTACACAAAATCATTTAACTCATGCATTCTAATAACTGGAGATGGGGATTTTGGATGTTTGGTTGAATTTTTACAAGAGAATAAGTCAATAAGGAATATAATTGCACCAGACATAAATAAATGCTCATTTTTATTGAGAAATAAAAACATAGAAATAACCTTTCTTAATGACCTGTATCATAAATTTTCTAACAAGGCATAAAGAAAAAGCCCCCAGTGTAGACGTATCTACACAGGGGTCTTTTTCATAATGATATTGATAGTATAGCTGATTATTGGGTAAAGTCAAGACTTATCCACAGTTTGTTATCGTGATATATTTATATAAATTAATAATATGACAATTGAAGACCTAACACCACAGGAGGCAGTGCCTACCCCCGAACTAAGTTTTCTATACTCGATTTCTGAAGAGTTTGGCAGAGTGAGAACTACGTTGGATAAATATGCATGGTACATGGAGCGTGGGTACAAACTAAAATTTCCACAGGCAATAACCATGAGACTTCCAGATGTTTCTGATATAACGGATGAGGATATAGAGAAAGCAGTTTCTTGTGAATTCAGCGGTGAAGAATTAGAAAAGACTCGGGTTTTAATAGAAAAAGCCTGGAATGTTGTAAAAAGTGGTTTTTTTGAAAATCTTAGGGTTCTTGGAATGCCAATTCAGAATAAATATTTTATTTCGCTTACAAGATATGGTGGTGGAGGAAGTTATCATTATCCAAGCAAAGTCATATTAAATATTGATAGAGGAGATACAGCACATTATACAATTGCGCATGAGATAGTTCATTTGACGATTCAACCGCTGATAGAGGAATATGATATAGAACACTGGACAAAGGAACGAATCGTTGACCTAACCATAAATAGATTTTTTCCAGAAAGGCAGAAATTACAAAGAAATCCACGTAACACAGAGAAAATAACTGAAATATATGATGTTAATTTTCCTGACATACATAAAATTATTAAAGCCGTTTCAGAATTGAAACAATAATAACCAATAAAATTATGCACATAAAGAACTTTGATCCATATGATTTTTCTAAGAAGGAGATTGGCGGTGTGTCTGTGTATTACAAAAACCTTCCTTGGGCTCCCTGCATAAATGTATATGTGGTTTTTAATACTGGGGCTTTTATTGATCCAATCGGCAAAGAAGGTTTGTCTCATTATCTTGAGCATATGATATTTAATGGATCAAAAAAAATAAAAAATAAAAAACTACAAAAAGAGTGGTCAAAAAAGTACGCACTAAATTCATGGAACGCATACACAAACCTCTATCAAACAGTTTTTCATTTAAGGTGTCTACCGGAGAACTACAAGGATGTATTAGTGGGCATGAAAGATATGATTTTTAATCCGCTTCTAAAAGCAAAAGATGTTGAACATGAAAGAAAAGTAATAACTCAAGAAGCATGGAAAAGATTCAAAAACCAGAAATTTTTAGCCTATACAAGAAAATATTTAGAAAATTTATATACAGGACACAATTTTTCCAGGGTCTCTAGTGCCCTAGGTTGGCCAGAGACAATTGCAAAAATTTCCCATCTAGATATTAAAAACTACCACAAAGAAAAATACGTTAAAAAAAATATGAGTATCTTTCTCGCGGGTGCAATAAAAGAGAAAGACCTTAAGCTAGTAGATGTTTTTGTAAATAATATCCCAGAAGGGATTTTTTCTGAATATGAAAAAGGATTAGTTCAAAAACCAAAAAACAAAAAAAGTGTTGTAAATAGTGATGATATAGGAGACCCACAAGAACAAGTCGAGATAACCATTTATAGGGCAACAGACTGGTTACCAGAGAAAAAGGCACAAATTGTACCGCTCTTCAGGTCACTCATATGGGATTTGTTAAATGAACGATTGAGAACTGAAAAAGGTCTTTGTTACGGAGTGACGGTCAAGACTTGGCTTCATAAGGATTTCAGTGAGATATTTATGAATATAAAAACTGATGAGAAAAACATAGAGATAGTCCAAAAAGAATTTTGGACTATTATCAAGGAAATAGAAAAAGGAAAACATAAGAAGAGGTTTAATGTATTAAAAAAAGTTACAATAGACCAAATAATCTCTGCGGAACTTCTGTCAGAGGATATTGTTGAGGGCGCTATTAATGAAAAAAGTAAGTATGGTAAAATTACATCTCTATCTGAGGAGCTGATAAATGTAAAAGCCACGACGTACAAAGGTATTATCAATTTTACAAAAGAAGTATTTAACCCAGAATGGACATTTACTGAAATCATTCTTCCATCCAAAAAATGAAATGTAGACTTATTCCTCTCAAGGCTCTAGGAGAAATCCCGGAGCCTTTTTGTTATAGAATTAATTGCATTCGTATAATTCAAATCTGTTAATTCATGACCAGCACCTTTTATGATTTTTAGTGTTTTTCCTTTATTCCACATAGCATATGCCTTGCTTGCACGGCTCTTCGCAAGATCCCAATCTTTTTCACCCACCAGAAACCATGCCTGGCCAAATGTTTTTTTTGGAAAGGAATATTTTTTGAAACTATCCATCATCTTTTTTCCAAAATATTTTTTACTCTCGTCTGGAATATATCTTATGTCATCCTTAAAGTATGGTGAGATTGAGCAAAAAATGTACCCTCTGGCCCTTTTTTTTATTGATAATATCGAAGCGATATAGGCGCCAAAAGAGAAGCCGAGTATAAAGTCATTGGGTATATTATCTGGTATTTGTTTATCAGCCTGCTCAATATAATCAGGCATTGTCATATCTATGTCCCAGTCAATAGTAATTGGTTTTATTGTAAGTCCAGATTGTTTTGCTGATTTAATTATTTCCCTATAATTTTTTGATCTTGTTGTCTCTCCAAGCGCTGGGATTATATATAGCAACCTTTTATTTTTCATTTGATAATATGTTATCATTATTTTGAATATAATCAATCAGAAACCCTAGGATCTGAATAAATAATTACCCCGAGTATGACGGTAGGCTTGTTATTGAAACTAAAAGAGGCCACACCGTGTACTCAAAAAGTGATTCAAACGATACACCCCAGGTTTTAGTTATGTCATAAACTATTTGTATGAAGCAAACAAAACATAAAATTGGCTATGTCACAATAGATTTTATCCCTGAAGTAATTCAAGGACTGGTTAATTGGTCTAAACAAATTCCGGAAGGGGATTTGTTTACAATGAAAATTAACGATAAACAAGAAGGGGGAAATGTTGCGAATGATGCCCATATGACTTTATTTTTTGGTATCAATGATAGCAAACTAAACCACGAAATGATTTCCAATTATCTAGCTAATTTCCAAATTAGTAAATTACAACTTGGAAGTCTTGACGCTTTTCACACAAAACAACCAGGATGCAAAATACTAATTATAAAAATAAATGACTCTGATGGTAAGCTTGCCATGATTCATGATGCTCTTTTAGAGTTTCCGCATTTCTCTGAGTATCAAGACAATGTCTTTGTCCCACACATTACAATTGCCTATGTTATAAAGAATGACTAAGTTACTATTTGGAGTAGTGGATGTTTTGGGATAATGAGCATAATTTAATACTATTTGTATAATAAAAGTATTCGCCTTAATGCGAAAAAGTTGATGTTTTTTCAATAAAATGCTATAAATTAGCCAATGTTAGAGTATCTGAAAAAAGAGGTTATTTGTAAGGAAAAAATAGAACCCCGTTTGGAAACACGAGACGCCACTTTGTTATTAGAGCTAGAAATCCCAGAATCGGCCTAAATAGAGAGAAAAGCGTCCCTTTTGCGGGCGTTTTTTCTTAATTAAGAACAAAATGAAGAAATTTTATTACATACCATTTATTTTGCAAAAAATAGGATATATTGTTTTTTATATTTTGCATCACATATTTTTACACCTAGAAATTAATGGCAGAGAAAATTTACTAAATTTAAATGGACCAATTATTTTGGCACCTAATCATACCAGTGAACTTGATGTAACAGCCGTACCACTTATTTTTCCCATTTTTTCAAAATTTTTTCCAATATATTTTGCGACATTTCCAAAAAAAACATACAAAGAAAGAATTAGTGGTTTTAGAAGTTATTTTTATGGAGGATTATTTTTTGATTTACTTGGCGGCTCTTCAGTTTATTCAGGCTACAAAAACTATGCTATTTCGTTAAAAGATCATCTGGCACTTTTAAAATCAGGAAATAATATTTGTATTTTTCCAGAGGGTAGGATTACGGTGGATGGAAAAATAGGGGAAGCTCATGGTGGCCTTGGATACATGGTATATGCTACTGGGGCAACAGTGTTACCGATAGCAATTAACACTCTGTATAAAATGTCTTTCAAAGAGTATTTTTGTTCTAGGCGAAAGGTTGTAATAACAATATGTAAGCCACTAGTCAAAAACGATTTGATATTTACACCAAAACCAACTGTTCCCGAGTTTCGTTTGGCTTCACAAAAGGTGCTGGATAAGATACAGGAGGTGTTAGATTAAGCTGCGTGTCTAACTTATCAAGTATAGATGGGTAAACTATCAGTACTCAAACATAATAATTGAATAGTCGGATATGTGAAATCTCACAAACTATACTTTTCTATGAAACACGAATTAGTTACTTTTTTATATGGACAGGGGCTAAAGAAAGATTTCAAAGAATTTGAGGTATATTTTAATGTACCTGAAATAGACTGGAATACATGGAAAGTTAAAGTTCCTAAGGAGACAAAAGTGTTGGTGGGTTTTTCTATGGGAGCTATTTTGGCTTGTGAATTGTCTACTCAAAAGAAATTTCAAAAACTTGTTTTGTGTTCGATGATGCCTGGGGTTGAGACTTTAAAGAATATTAAGGCAGATGAGGTTATTTTTTTGGTTGGAGAAAAAGAAAAGTGGACACATAAAGAAACCAAGAGGGTGTCAAAGACACTAAGTTGTGTAAAATCAATCATTGTTATTCCAGGGGCAGACCACAGACTTGCAGGAAATTATAGAAGGAAATTGCTAGAAATTTTAAATAAGTAGTTTAGTATTACACAAGGATAAGAAACAAACGCTTTGCACTGCAAATTGCTAGTTTTTGTGATAAGATAAAGTTGATATGGAAAGAGAAAATTCTAATATAGAATATCACGATAGTCTGTTAATGGATTTATCATATGACTTTATTAAAATTACGCTCGGCACTATTGTTCGCACAATATGGATCAAGAAAGTTGAGGGGCTAGAAAATATTCCAAAAACAGGACCCGCGATTATTGCTTTCAACCACCAGAGTTTTTTTGACTTCCTTTGTTTTGTTTCAATTTGCCCACGGCATATTCACTATTTAACTGCGGAAAAGTTTTTTTCAAATAAACTTTGGTCATGGTTAATGAAAATGACCAGCCAAATAAAGGTTGAAAGAAAAGATCACGATAAACAAATTCTACATGAAACAATCCATAGTCATCTTGCACACGGGAAGGTTATTGGTATCTTTCCAGAAGGAACTCGTTCACCCCACGAATCAGAGATGCTCCATGCGTTTACGGGTGTTGCAAAATATGCCACACGTGCAAATGTGCCAGTTGTTCCAGTTGGGATTAAGGGTACATACTTTGTTATGGCGAAGCATGATAAAAAACCAAAATTCAGAAAAATAGTCACCTTTCACATTGGAAAACCATTACACTTTGTTGAGCATGCCGGTAAGGAGTTAGAGGAAACAAAGTATCGCGAATTAACAGATAAAATTATCATGGAGATATCAAGGTTATCTGACAGAAATTATCCACATTACGGCAAAATGATATGAAGGAATTAATCATATTTGATGTTGACGATACAATAATAAACGGACAGAGCCAGAAACTTTTTTTGAGTTATCTGTATGAAAAAGGCTATATTTCTACTTTTTTTTATATTCGATTAATTAGTTGGTTTATTCTCTATAAAATGGGTTTAATAAAAAACCCAAGGCCCGCAATGGAATATGCTTTTTCGTTTGCAAGAGGAAAATCTGAGGTTCAAATCAGCACCATTACTAATGATTTTTTTGAGTCAGTACTTAAGAATAAAATATATAAAGAATCAATAAAAATTATTGAGGAGCACAAAAAAAATAACCGAAGGGTCATATTAGTTTCCAATGCTGTTGGCGTATTGATTGAGCCACTCAGTAAATATTTAGAAATTAGTGATTATATATCTACAAAACTTGAAATAGTTGATGGGCTATACACAGGAAGGATTTCCGGAGACATAATATATGGTAAACTGAAAGACGAGGCTATCCAAAATTACGTGAAAGTAAACAGGATATCTCTCAATAACTCGTGGGAATACACAGACCACCATTCAGACATCTCATCTCTTTCTCTAGTTACGCATCCGTATGCTGTTAATCCAACTGGTGAGTTAAAAAAGTTTGCAATTATCAAAAAATGGCCAATTATTTATTTTAAATCATGAACCTGTTTGGCATAACAAGTGTGATGATTTTCTTTGCCGGTCTTGGCTTTGGTCTTTTTTTGTATTCTTCAGATAGAAAATCAAAGATTATCAAAATGTGGTTTGCTGTTTCAATTGCAACTTCACTTTGGGGGTTAGGTCTGTATGGTGTCACCTCAACAAGTAATGTAGCTGTTGCTTTACGATGGCAATATTTGCTTGATATTTCTGCGATTTTTATACCAATAACATATTTTGCTTTTGTCTGTGAATTACTAGAAATTAAGCTCTTTTTTTTAAGAAGATTTTTCTTGTACCTTGGTTCAATTTTAGCTATTTTTAGTGTTACACATTATTTTAAGGCCGGAATGACCACAAGATTTGGTTTTTTTTGGGTTAGCCCTGGAGAGTATTATATTGTCTTTCCAATATTTTTTGCTCTTGTTGTTACAACATCATTATTTTTTCTTATTGATGCATATATAAAAAGTAAAGACAGGCCTATTTTTCATGCACAAATTAGAAACACATTAATTGCTGGTTTAATTGGTTTTGGTGGTGGAATTACTGATTTTTTTCCGCAAGTGATAAATATATATCCATTCGGAAATTACTTTATATTGCTATATGTAATGTTTATGAGTTACGGAGTATTGAAGTACAAAATGTTTAACATCAAGATTATTTCAGCGCAATTATTTAGCGGTGCTATTTTCCTTGTTTTTCTCTTTAATTTATTGGAAACAGATACATCATCATCATGGGTAATTAGATTTATACTACTTGTTTTAATTTCAATTTTCAGTGGCTTTCTCGTTAGGGGAGTTTATAAGGAGGTTGAGCAGAAGGAAAAAATTGAAAAGTTGGCAGACCAGTTACAGGAAACAAATCGTAATCAGGCAAGTCTAATGCACTTTATGAATCATCAGGTTAAGGGTAAGTTTGGCATATCAAAAAATATTTTTGCTGAGCTTTTGACTGATGACTATGGGACAATGCCACCAGCCACCTTGCCATTACTTCAAAAAGGTTTAGACGAGGCAAACCTTGGCGTAAGTTATCTTCAGGGAATCCTTAACGGTTCAAGTGCAGAAAGCGGAAAACTACAGTACGACATGAAACCGATGGATATGAAGGTGGTTGTACAGGAGGTGTACGAAAAACAGAAGGAAAACGCTGAGAAAAAGGGTCTCAGTGTTAATCTCAGAATTGAAGAAGGAGATTATCATACCACTGGGGATATTATCCAACTTGGAGAATCAGTCAGAAACCTTATTGATAATTCCATAAACTATACCCTGGCTGGAAGTGTAGATGTAGAACTATCACAAACAGACAAGTCTGTACTAGTCAAAATTAAGGATACCGGAGTCGGTATCGCACCAGAGGACAGAGAGCGACTATTCAAGTCGGGCGGAAGGGGAGCTAATTCACTTAAGGTTAATGTAAATTCAACTGGTTACGGTCTTGTGTTCGTAAAGAATGTGGTTGAAGCTCACGGTGGTAAAGTCGGCGTTGAATCCGAAGGAAAAGACAAAGGTTCTACTTTCTATATGGAACTACCGAAGAGCTAAAATTATGCAAATAAAATCAACGTTAACTGGCCACTCCGGCAAAGTATTAAACTATGAATATTACGAAGATATTGATCCAGTGCAAAACCTAGATGGGAAAATTCTAGAAGGCGTGCACGCATATTGTTTTTATGACAATAAATTAGTCCTTGTAAAACATAAAAATCATGGCTGGCAACCACCTGGTGGACATATTGAACCCGGAGAAACCATTGAGGAGACAGTGATACGAGAAGTTGCGGAGGAAACAAACATGCAAGTTTTAAAACAGCAATTGATTGGTTTTATTGATGTAAAGGAATTAGGTAACATTGTTCGACAAACTCGCTCAGTATGCATCGTTGAACCATATGGCGATTTTATAGCAGATGCAGATCCTGACGGCGACATAACGGAGATAAAGCTAATAGACCCAAAAGACTACAAACAATATTTTGATTGGGGTGAAATCGGGGGTAGAATCATGCAAAGAGCATTGGAGCTAAAGGCAAATTTTGAAAATCAACAATGAACATGCAAAAAACAATTGTTTTAATTGGAACAACTTCGGAACAAAAAATCAGCCCGCTTAAACGGTTTCTAATAAAAAACATCGATACTGAAATTATTTCCTATGATGTTAGTTCAAATATTACTGATCAACCACTTGATGAGAGAACAACAATTTCTGGTTCTGTTAATAGGGCCAGAAATGCAATTATTTCATACGGGAAGGGTGACTATAGTTTTTCGGTGGGTATGGAAGGAGGATTGGTAGATGTTGATGGTCTGTACCATTTATTATGCGTTGTTTCAATCATTAATCCAAAAGGTGCTGTTTATACTGGTTTAAGTAAAAAATTACCCTTACCTATAACTGTGTCAGATAATGTAAAAAACGGTGCTCAGTTTGGTGTAGAAATCAGAAAATATGAGAAAGATATTATTATGAACGGAACAGATGAACAAAAAAAGTTGGTTGCGAGCATAATCAATAGAGAAACCTCTTTTAGTGAGGCACTTTCTGATGTGTTTAGAATTAATAGAAAAGTGTAATATAGAACGCTTGTCTTTAACATGATTATTTTTGCTAGAACTACTCAAAAATAAAAATTGACATTACTTAAAATTAGTTCTATTATTTGGCTAGAAAACAAATAACCACAGGATTTTCTTGTGGTTGTTCGCACATTAACATTCAGAGGAGAGTAAAGATGACTAAGGGACAAGCACTGCTTCGAAAAGAAGTCTTTGGTGGTACACTGTTTAATTCGGACTCAGGCAAGCGCGCATACATTAATAGAGACGAGTACGAGTCGATCTCTCAGTCCGGTAGTGTACCTGAACATCTCCAGCGAGAGATTCAGTTATCGACGGACAGCGTGCTCATTCGTGAGCCGTCCTACCTGCCGGGCAACAACTTCAGCGCACCGGATACCATTTTTTTTGAGATCACCAGAGCGTGCAACATCAATTGCACATTCTGCTTTAACAACTCAGGTAGGCGTATGTCGAACGAGATGTCCGACGCACAAAGGCTTAGGTTGGTTCAAGATCTCATTAATTCTGGAGTCCAAGAGGTTCGTCTCACTGGCGGAGAACCTCTCGTGGTCAACGTCGTGTACGACATCATTAGGCTCCTGCGACGCAATGGTCTTCGAACGTCAATCGGCACAAATGGCATACTGGTGAAGCCTGATATCGCAAGGAGACTTGCAGATGTTGGTCTTAACCTGGCCGTCGTTAGTGTTGATGGCATGAGGAGTGTTCACGACTCAATCAGAGGCGCTGGTTCCTTCAGAAAAACGATGAAGGGGATAATCGAGCTCAAACATGTCGGTATCCCAGTCAGGGTGAACACTGTCGTCATGAAGAGTAACATTGATGAAGTGGTTCGCGTTACCGAGTTTTTTTCAAATCTGAGCGTGCCGGTCATGATTCGCAGGTTGATTCCTGCTGGTCGTGCAGACAACATGTCAGGCGAAATGCTCTCTCAGGAAGAGTATGAAGTTCTGAGGAAGAGGCTCGGACATTTGACATCAGATTCGACAAAGCACGTTCGTGGTCACTACATCAAGGACGACAAGGTTGCACCACGGATTTCACTTCCATTTGAACGTCAGTCGTGTAGTGCAGGTCACCGTGGAATGGTGGTTCTGCCAGACGGCAATGTGCAAACCTGTGGCTTTCTTGGTCCGCTCGGTGAAATGTCGGTCGGCAATCTCGTGAACGAGCGGTTTTCTGGGGTTTGGAGAAAACTCGTTGACTCTCAACACATTGAGTCCATGAGGTTCCTGCTACCCGGCTACAACTCTTCCACTTCCGGACCGAAGACAAACTGTCTCGCGATCGCACTGGCGTTGAAGAGCAGTGATGTCCAACCTCTCCATTTCATGAGGTCAAAATGATCATCGGGATAGCTGGTTATCACAGCTCTGGGAAGAGTGATCTCTCGGAGTTCTTTGTTAATAACTACAGTTGGCGACATGTTGTGAAGAGAGAACTTCTTCGCGAATGGTCGTCAATCGACAACAACGAGGAAGTGTTCACCGAATGGTATCGTGATCTCTACCACAACATGGGGAGTTACGAAATCATGCACCATCTTCTCAGGCTGATGAAGTACGATCGAAACTCAAAGGATGTGGTTCTGCTTGACGCGATTCACACACCTGATGAGTGGAAGGCTGTACTTGAAATTGAGCCCGAGGCTTTGTTGGTGAGTGTCGTTGTTCCCAAGAAATGCAGGTTGTCTCGAAGCACCCCCGAGGACATGGCGCTCGATATTAAGCGTGAGCGTTTCTGGCACAGCCACCAGACATGCTTGCTCGCTCAGGTTGAGTGGTCGTTTAGCGGAGTTGCCAGCGAGGCACTCCGGGCACTCGAGGCCGACGCGCTAGTGGATCATCTCAAGTCGTCAGGTAGGATCTAGTGTACTGGTGGCATCTTCTTTGACTCCAAGTGGCCCCTTTGATAAGATAAAGGGGTCACTTTTCTTTTATTTTATGTCTGAAAAAATACAAAAAGCCGGAGCTATAATTTTGAGTAGCGAGAATAAAAATAACATAGCATTGTTATATAGAGGCAGGGAAAAAGACTGGTCTTTTCCCAAGGGTCATGTTGATCTAGGAGAAAATTCAACCCAAACAATGGTCAGAGAGATGAAAGAGGAAACCGGCTTAACTGTAAATGTAATAAAACCCTTACCTGATATGGAGTACATTCATTCTAACGGAAATTGTATTTCTACAAAAATGTTTCTGGTTAGTTCTAACGATGACACACAACTTAGATTAGAGCTCGAAGGGGATGTTATTATGTGGGTATCAAAGGATGAAGTCATTGAAAAGCTTAGTTACGATAATCTAAAGAACTATTTTAGGAACGTATCATCCATAGTTAATAGTGTAGTTACTTCTTAGTAATCCAAAACTCATTGAAAGCACAAAGTGGAGCAAAAATTTTTGCTAAAATATTTATCCTAATTATTTTTTCAGACAGGTGTATACTATTTGTTTCTTTGAAGCCATATCCATAAATACTCTGGATGTGAAAATTTTTTGACAATAACCTTTTCCAATAGCTAGTTGGAAGGTATCTTTCGTCCCCTAACCCACCAGAACGGTAAAGTGGTGACATTGCTTTCATGGGGACAACACATATAGTAAGTGGTGAAATTTTTAATTGATTACTAATGTGGAGATATATATCTTCATTGGAATAATGTTCTAGCATTCCGTGGGTTATGACACAGTCAAAAGAATTCTCTCTAAATCTACTAACTATGTTATTTCCATCCATTACAAAAACTTTATTATGATTTCCAAATAATTTAAAAGATTTTTTTGCAATTTTTATCATTTCTTCATCAATATCTATACCAGTAACATCAAAACCGTGTTTTATAAGTAAAGCACCAATAGCTCCAGTTCCAGTACCTATTTCTAGTATTTTTGATTCAGGTTTTAATTTTTTCTTCAACCTAGTTATTAATGCACCAGCTGATCTTTTTTCTTTATTTAATATAAAAGGTAGTAAACCACCCTTTTTTGCAATTTTTGCTTTATATATTTCTGGCCAAGTCATTATATTAAAATATTTCTAACAAATTCTTTGCGAGCTTTTTCAGATTTAAAAAATGATGAAGCTGGGTTGATATCAATACAGAAATATTCTTGGCTGGACCAATTTACAAAAATGTCAGAAGAAAAAACTTCTAATTTTAACGATAATGAGATATTTTTTAAGACTATATATAGCCAATCTGGCACAGGATCCGTATTTTTTTTATCCATGTCAATAATCACTTCCTTAATATAGTAGAATTTTCTTAGTACAAAACCCTTTATTTCGACCGCTTCCTCAAAATAAAATTCATTTATGTTGCCTATAGATATTATGTTTTTATTTAATTCATCTGGATTTAGATTATAGATAACCAAACTTCCTTGTTTTTGACTTTTAATATAAACAGGGTACTTTAGATTAAGCCTGCCTGTTTCCTTGTCACTAGATAAACATATATTTTTAGGGACACGTACTCCGTTATTCTTTACCTTATTTTGAAGTATGTATTTTTTCAGGTCTCCAGATAAGGGAGCCTCATTAACAATATAAGCCCCTTTTTTTTTCAATAGTTCTATATATTCTGGTATACATACATCATTCGTTAAAAAATAAACCAAGGAAGTATTATCAATCTTTTGTCTTAAAATGCCATTTTTTGTAATGCTATGTATCTCCAAAACTTCACATTGTTTGTTTTGTTTTTGGGCTTCTATTTTAATTTTTTCAGCACCCTCTCGGAATAATTCGTTTTTAGAAAATAAAATGTAGTTCATAATTAATTATCTAGATATTAATAAAGCCATCATTATACCTCATAAAGTATAAACAAAAAGGGTTTTTCCTCTTAGGGCTTTTGTTTCTAGGTTAATTATCTCAGTAGGGGTGACATCTATTAGCTCAAAATCACAGGATACGATTTTTGTGCCTGGTTTGCACTGCTTGAGTATATTAACAAATATTCTATCTACAACTTTTGGATAGAGATAGAGAAAAATGTGCGTGGCATCATGTATGTCGGTCTTATATATGTTTTCTCTTTTTATACTAATATTTTTATACTTTCTTATATAAAATTTAGCCAAAAAAAATGGTATAAAACCAATATCAACCCCCACTGCTCTGATTTGAGGGAATTGTTCGACTGCTCTCAATAGAACTCTACCATCACCACAGCCCAAATCATAGAACACACTGTTGTTATCAAGTTTGAGAACCTCAATTACATTTTTCTCAGTAATCTTTGGAATTGGAATATATGGTACATCACCAAGCAAGGTCGATATGGTTTGGGCCAGCATAAAGAATACAAAAAAAATAGAGAGAAAGAAGGCAACTAGGAGAAAAATGAGGTACAAAAAAGCCATGTGTTACTAAAATATACAGGAAACTACTCTGTGTTACAATTGCTTTATGTCACAAGAGCTTGCCTGGGATAGGGAATATATAAAATCTAAACTTCTGACAAAGGACAATAAACCACAGTCGGATGTGGTTAGGTTTACTAAATTTTTAAGAAAACAGGGGGTAGAGCTTGCTAAATGCAGAGTTTTGGATTTGGGCTCCGGTGCGGGGAGAAACAGTTTTTATTTTGCTGAAATGGGGGCAGGTGTGGTTGGTCTTGAAATCTCTAAAACTGCCATTCAGATTTCAAATGAGAATTCTAAGAAGGCTAGACTGAATATAAAATATGTTAAACAAAGCATCGGAGAGAAATTTCCACTAGAAGATGAATCAGTCGACATTGTTTTAGATGTTACATCTTCAAATTCCTTATCAGAAGGGGAAAGAGAGATATATTTATCTGAAACCAATAGAGTGCTGAAAGTGGGTGGATATTTTCTTGTGAAAGCTCTGTGTAAAGATGGGGATGCAAATGCAAAATACCTACTTAAAAATAATCCTGGAAAAGAGAAAGATACATACATAATGCCAGGTCTCGGCGTTACAGAAAGAGTTTGGAGTAAAGATGATCTCATCTCTTTTTATGAGAAATATTTTGTAATTTTTAATCTTGAGAAAAAAACTAGCTACTCAAGAATAAACAACCGTGTGTATAAAAGAAACTTCTGGATATGCTATTTGGGAAAGAGTTAAAATATTGCACTTTATCATCTGTCAATAACTAGATTGACTTTTAATTAATTTTATGTATGATAAATAGGCAATGAAAAACTTGCGTAACCAAAAGAATATCTGGAACACGTGCAGAAAAGGGCTTGTCTCTTTCATCGTGCTTCCAAATAAATATAATTCCGCAAACAATGTGGAAAGATTACGCTGTGTTCTAAGTGTTTGAAACTAAAATTTCTTCGAAGACTTAAAACGCCGCGTACTGCGGCGTTTTAAGTTTCCGTGTATCGAGCTTTGCTCTGATACAGTAGTTCTTTGACAACTTCAACAACAATTAGGGCTTGTGTAGAAGGAGGAGTGAGATGGACTTCGATGACAGAGAAAAAACGCCGGCCACGATTACCGAATACCTTTCAAGTGCAAAGGAATCCCTAAGGGTTCTTGTTTGGACTTGGAGGTTTCTGGAATCGCCTGAGCAGGTGAAATGGTTGCGGAGAATGTTTAGCTACATGTCCGCAAACATCCTGACTCAAATGACAATCCCGTTCACAATCTCACTAATTTTCCGCGGTCTCGCGGAGAAAAGTCGGGAGTATGTGGCGGTAGGGATTGCCGTGACATTCGCGCTCATGGCAATCCAGAAACTGTTTCACTTCAAGCAGGCCACCTACAGAGAGCTCATACTTGGCTATCTCCAGGGTACACTCGACGACTACATCACACGGATGATGTTCGAGAAGTCCTTGGGGCAACACGCTGAGCACAGTGGCACTCTGAATGTTGGCAACATTGACAAGGGTCGGTGGAAACTCCTAGACCTTCAAGGGCTTCTCCTGTTCGAAGGTTTTCAGGTTCTATCAACTCTTCTGGTTGCCTACATTCTCATCTGGGTTGTCTCACCGGTCTCTGGTTTGGCAATCAGTCTCTCGTTCGTGGTTTACATCACATGGACACTCTTTCTTAACCACAAGGTGGTTTTGGAGTGCACAAACATCGACAAGCGTTTCCGTGTTCTCAATCGTAGGCGACTTGACCGATGGTCCAAGGTGGAGAGAGTTAAGACCAGTGGCATGTCCACAAGGGAACTTCGCGAGATGTCGGTCGAGTTTGCCGACAACCTCAAGGATGACCGTAGGTTCTGGCTCTGGTTCATCAAGCACAACGCCTTTCGCGATACTGCGACCATGCTTGCCTTCATGACTGTCATTAGCTATGGCACATGGCAGGTGTGGCAGGGTCACATGAACATCGGCAACTTGTATCCTATCTTCATGTGGACAAGTACCATCGTATCAAGTGTGTGGCAAATCGGCAGGATTGAACACATGATTAACTGGAACATGCCTGCCGTCAAAGCCAAGATAGAGGCATTGTCCATACCACCTGAAGCTACGGATGCAGAGGGTTGCGTGGAAATCCTCCAGGATGCTCCGATAGCAATTGAGTTCCAGGATGTGTCGTACACATACCCGGAACACGGCCCCACCTTGGATAGTACAGACGAAGAGGAAAACCCACACGCACTACAGCGCGTAAGCTTCGCGGTAGACGCTGGGCAGAAGGTGGCAATCATCGGCCAGTCAGGAGCAGGCAAGTCAACCTTGGCCCGACTTCTCTTGCGTTCGATGGATCCGTCAAACGGCAAAATCCTAGTGAACGGAATTGACATGAGACAGGTCAACTCCGCATCGTGGATTAGAACTCTCGGATACATTCCACAGCAGGCTCAGATTTTCGACGGAAGTATCCGCTACAACCTGACATATGCACTCAGTGATGAGGAAAAGCAGAAAATGGGTGACCCAGAAATCTGGAGCCTCATGCGTGACCTCCAGATTGACTTCGGAAAGCGTCTGACGAACGGCATCTATACCGAAGTTGGCACAAACGGAATCAAGCTCTCTGGTGGGCAAGCACAGAGGCTCATCATCGGAGCTGCCGCTATCAAGCGTCCTCGAATGATGCTCATCGATGAAGCCACATCAAGCTTGGACTCAACTACCGAGAGGCTTGTTCAGGCCGGGCTACAGAAGCTTCTGTCGGGGAATGTCACAGCGGTGGTCATTGCTCATCGGCTCTCTACTGTTAGGCACCTCTGCGACAAGTTTGTCGTTCTCAGGTCTAGCGACGAGCTGACAAATGGCGACACTCAGGTTGAGGCAGTAGCCTCGTCGTTTGAGGAACTCTACGGCATCTCCAGAACTTTCAAGATGCTCGCTGACGACCAGGGAATTGTTGTGTAAGTTGCGTAAATTTCCGCCACCCAGCTTTGGGTGGCGGATTTCTTTTGTCTAAACATGCACGATATTTGACTAAAATTTTGAACTCACATATTGTTAGCTTAGACCGTACACCCCCAAGGAGGCAGGCCCCATGACACAGGATCAAGCGATTGCTCTGTCGCAGAACCGATTGTCCATCTCTGGAGAAGTCACGACAGAAACCCATGCGTACGTATCCTCGGCGATTTGGAACCTCCTCATAAGAGGCTCCCCGCCAATTACGATCTACATAACAAGTAAGGGCGGTAACGTAACTGCCGGACTTGATATCTTCGATCTGTTGAGGTTCTACGTCGGACATAAGATTGGTATTGTGAATGGCATTGCAAACTCAATCTCTGGAGTGATTCTCCAGGCTTGTGATTGGCGCACAGCAACGCCCCATTCCAGAATACTGGTCCACCACATTACAAGTACTGCGTTCAGGCTTGATGTGGCAAGAGATCCGATGATGCTTGCCGATTACATCAATTCGATGGAGGCCGACCAGAAAAAACTCGACGAAATTCTCGTCAACCGAACAGGAAGATCGCACGAAGAAATTCGTAAAATGTGCGAGCTTGACTGTCAGCTACCCGTGGGTGATGCTCTCTCACTTGGGTTGCTTGACCAAGTCATCGTGAAAGAAGAGGACATTCGTGATCCATCTCGAGTTTAGACGCAGTCTCAAGCAGGAGGGCCTCAAGCGCCCTCTGCGCTTGGGACTTTTCTGTTTTAAACAAAATCTGATACAATATAAAGATGAGTAGTAAAAAAACATTGCTATCCGGTGTAAAACCAACAGGTAGACCACATATTGGTAATTATTTTGGTGCGTTGAGGCAATTTGTGGACTTACAGGATGACTATCAGGCCATGTATATGGTGGCTGATTATCATGCGCTTAATTTCATTCAAAATAAGGAGGAGCTAAATCAAAGCATCCTTGATTTGACTATTGACTACCTTGCATTGGGTCTCGACCCCCAGAAATCAATAATCTTCAAACAGTCGGATGTTTCTGAACACACAGAGTTGGCATGGATTTTTGATACCATAACAACAATGCCATATTTGATGCGAGCGCATGCATACAAGGATGCGGAAGCAAAGGACAAAGAGATAAGTGTTGGAACATTTAACTACCCAATGCTTATGGCTGGCGACATTTTGCTCTATGATGTAGATGTGGTGCCGGTGGGTCAGGACCAAAAACAACATGTGGAATATGCCAGAGACACCGCCCAAAAATTTAATTTTATTTTCAAAGAAGAGGTGTTTAAACTACCTGAATCCAAAATTATGCCAGAAGTAGCTGTGGTGCCAGGAACTGACGGACAAAAGATGAGCAAGAGTTATGGAAATACTATCGGACTTTTTGCAACATTGGATGAAATCACAAAGGCGGTTATGTCTATACCAACAGACTCCAAACCAATTACCGAATCAAGAAATCCGGACGAAGACAATGTTTTCAAATTGCACAAGTTGTTTGCTAAGCAGGATGAGCTACTTGTCTTAAGAGAGCGATATCAAAAAGGGGGAATGGGTCACAAAGAGTCAAAGGAAATGCTAATAAAAAATATTGAGGCATTTATCGCACCACTACGGGAAAAACGAGAACAGCTTACCCATGATATGGATTTCGTACTAGATGTTCTTAAGGATGGTGGAAAAAGAGCTAAAGTAAAGGCTGAGAGGAAAATGGAGCAAGTCCGTAACTCAATAGGGGTTAAGCTATACTAGTGCAAAAGGTATTTGCAATTCTTATCAGAGTTTATATAATGTAGTTAATCCTATGATCCGGCCAACACCGGTGAGGTGAAGAAAGAAAGTCTCTAAAGAGGCAAGTAGAATCTTCCGGATTTGCTCCGATATGCAAATAAAGAGAACAAAACAGGGTGGCACCGCGAACGAAATCGCCCCTGCGAATTTATTATTAAATGAATTCGGAGGGGCTTTTTTGTTTCTCCATTGGAAATATTATGAAAAGAACATACAACAAAGAGATTGGTCAGCATGTTGGCAAGGAGGTGGTTGTGATGGGTTTTGTTCACACACTTCGTGTGCAAAGCAAAATAATTTTTCTTCTTCTTAGAGATGTAACGGGTATTATTCAGAATGTTGTTGAGACAAGTAGCACATCTTTTGAAACAGCAAAGAACCTTTCACATGAGTCAGTGGTAAAAATAACTGGTACTGTCAAGGAAGCAAAACAAGCTATGGGTGGTTTCGAGATTTCTGTTAAAAGCATTGAGGTACTCTCTGTTGCGGATCCTGAACTACCAATTCCCGTTGTGATGAAGGGGGGAGACGAAGAAACAGAAGCCCCAACAAGACTCGACTACCGCTGGCTAGATTTAAGGAAACCAGAAAAAACTAGGATATTTCAAGTCTGGACTGAATTAGAAAAGGGCTTTAGAAAATATTGGCATGAAAATAACTTTGTTCAGTTGTACCCACCTGCTTTCATGTCTACCGCTTCAGAAACTGGTGCAGATGTTTTCACTGTGAACTATTTTGACAGGAAGGCATATCTAGCTCAATCACCACAGTTTTACAAACAAATGGGTATGGCCAGTGGATTTGAGCGAGTATTTATGGTTGCACCAGTTTTTCGGGCAGAATTGTCTTTTACTACAAGGCACTTAACAGAGTTTACAGGTTGGGATTTCGAAATATCATATATTGACTCTCATAATGATGTTATGGATGCGGAAGAGGGAATGATAGTTGAAGGATTTAAGTCGGTGCTTGAAAAATTTCCTGATACAAACATTTCTGTTCCTGAGCGACCATTTCCTCGTATTACTATGATAGAAGCTAAGGAGATTCTTCTTAAGCTTGGTGTTGAGAGTGCAGAGCCATACGACCTTTCGCCTGAAGAAGAGAGAGTTATTTGTGAGCATGTCAAAAAGGAAAAAAACCATGATTTTGTTTTTATCACTGAGTATCATAAATCAAAAAGTGCTTTTTACCACATGAGACTAAAGGAGGGAAGTGATTTTTCAAGAAGGGCTGACCTCTTGTACAAAGGGATTGAGGTGACGACACTCGCCCAAAGGGAGCACAGAGTGGATGTTTTGATTAAACAAGCAGAGGATAAGGGCATGTCTCTTGAACCATTGAAGGATTATATAAATTTCTTCAGATACGGCTGTCCTCCTCACGGTGGTGCTGGAATAGGCCCAGGAAGATTTGTTATGAAGATTCTTGATTTGCCAAATGTTAGGGAGGCGACATATTTGCCTCGTGATGTTAAACGTTTAAATCCTTAAAATCACCTCATCTGCTTGTAAATTAATCTATATGGATTCGGAATATCAAGTTAAAACACACATTTTTGAGGGGCCACTCGACACCCTCCTTTCTCTTATTGAAAAAAGGAAGCTTTTTATAAATGATATTTCACTAGCACAGGTTGCTGATGATTATATTGCATATATAAAGAGCTTTGATGATTTTCCAATCGCTGATTCTGCACATTTTATTCTGATTGCCTCAACCCTAGTGCTTATAAAGTCAAAGTCTCTTCTTCCTAACCTAGTGCTTTCTGAAGAGGAAGAGCACAATATTGAGGATTTGGAAGCAAGGTTGCGTGAATATCAAAAATATAAGGAGTTAAGCCGACATCTAAAAGAAAGATTTAATATCCATGTTGAGTATCTCCGCCAACCCTCAAAGGAAAAAATTGTTGTTTTCGCTCCCGACGAGAGCGTAACAGTAAATACGATTTTTGAAGCAGTAAAATCTGTAATTATTGAGATACCAAAAAAAGAATTTGTTCCGAAAGCTATTGTAGAAAAAGTTATTTCACTTGAGGAAATGATGGAGAACTTAACTCTGCGAATTACGGAAAGTATGAGAATGAGTTTTAAGGATTTCGCCGGTGTAGGCAAGGCAGAGAAGGTAAATGTTATTGTTAGTTTTCTTGCTATGCTAGAATTAGTAAAACAGGGTATTATAAGAGTAAGGCAAGATAATAATTTTCAGGATATACAGATGGAAAATCAACATATTGGTGTTCCAAAATATTGATTTTCAGGTTAAAAGTAAAAAGTTATAAAGTTTGTAAAGTAAATTCATGATGCAAGAAAACCAAGGACAATTAGTGAATAAGATAGAAGCGGTACTTTTTTATTTGGCTGAGCCGGTCAGTATTGATTTTCTGGCTAAAACACTGGATATATCCAAGGAGGATGTTTTGGTCGCTACTAAGAGTCTTGCCGAGTCCTTGTCCGAGCGGGGTGTGAGACTTGTGGTTCACAACGATGAGGTTCTTATTACTACAGCACCAGAATATTCAGAAACAATCGAAAAAATAATTAAAGAAGAGAGAGAAAAAGATTTAGGAAAATCTGGAATAGAGACATTGTCTATAATCGCCTACAAGGGACCGGTTAGTAAGAAGGAGATTGAATATATCAGAGGTGTGAATTCTCAGTATTCTTTACGGAATTTATTGTTAAGAGGTCTTATAGAGAAGAAAAATAGCGAGACAGATATGAGGGTAATAGGTTATAATATAACAGCTGATGCTTTACGATTTCTTGGTCTAAGCCATATTTCTGAATTACCTGAGTATAATGAGCTGCGTCAACAGCTAGATGTTGCTGAAGAAAAGGAAGAAGACCTAGATACAGCAAATAACTAAGACTTATATGGACGAGCAACAACATATTACAAAAAAACTCCTTGTTCTAAATGCACTTCTTGTTGTGTCTATTGTTTTTATGGTCTTTACAATTTATGGAGCGCTAAATAAACCATTTACAAAAGAAGTAATAACATATAACGAAGAAACCAGCCAAAGAATATTTGCTGATGTAAATATAGAGGCAGATTCTGCATATGTCTTTGATATTGTAAAAAATGAGGTTATATATAAGAAAAATGAATTTATTCAATTACCACTCGCATCTATTACTAAGCTTATGACTGCACTTGTAGCTACGGAACTGTTACCAAAAAATACTCAAATCACCATAAGAAAAGATTTTCTTGCAGAAGAGGGAGATACTGGACTACTTGTGGATGAGTCTTGGAAGCTTAAAGACCTTCTAGATTTTTCACTTCTGGTCTCATCTAATGATGGTGCTCGTTCCATAGCTTCAGTTATTGGTGCAACACAACTGGAAAGCCCAGACTATGATTTGGGCAGAAAAAGCTTTATTACAAAGATGAACGAAATGGCAGAGGAGTTAGGGTTGAAACAAACATACTTTATAAACGAGAGTGGATTAGACGATGGAGCAACCTCGGGTGGTTATGGTTCGGCCATCGATGTTAGTAAACTAATGCAGTACATATTGGTACACCATCCTGAAATATTAGAGGCAACAAAATATAAAGCGATGAATATTCCGTCAACAGAGATGGTTCATTCGGCAAAAAACACAAATGTCGGTGTAGAAAAAATCAGAGGATTGCTCGCTTCAAAAACAGGATACACTGATTTAGCTGGTGGTAATCTTGTTATTGCTTTTGACCACTCAATTGGTAGGCCAATAGTCATAGTTGTTTTGGGCTCATCAATTGATGGTAGGTTTGAAGATGTTGCAAAGCTTGTCAAAGCAACAGAGAATTACATAACAGGGCTAAATTAGAGCACGATTTGGAGAAACTTCCATCTGGGGGTATACTGTTTTTATGTGTGGAATTGCAGGTGTCATAGACCCAAAAATCGAGAATATAGAAAAAGCAATTACGGGTATGGTTGCAAAGATTACACATCGTGGACCAGACGATGATGGTTTTTATGTTGATAAGTCGGTTGGTCTTGGTATGAGAAGGCTATCTATCATAGATCTTTCTACTGGCAGACAACCAATAACATCATCTGATGAAAAGCTACTTATTTTTTTAAATGGTGAAATATACAACTATAAAGAACTTAGGCTAGAGCTCGAGGAGAAAGGTTACCATTTCAAAACCCAAACTGATACGGAAGTTATTCTTCATTTATTTGAGGAATACGGAGAAAAAATGCTACCAATGTTACGTGGGATGTTTGCTTTTTGTATTTACAATATTGAGACAAGGAAAATATTTCTTGCAAGAGACTTCTTCGGTATTAAACCACTCTATTACCTTGTAAACAAAGATGGACAAATTACTGCTTTCTCCTCAGAAATTAAAAGTTTCTTAGCCCTGCCAGAATTTCAACCAGAAGTAAATGACGAGGCCGTAGTAAATTATCTGTCATATCAGTATAACCCTCTTACTGAGACGTTTTTTAAGGATGTGTACAAATTACCACCAGGTCACTATCTATCAATCAACCTAGAAACCAACGAAAGTCACATTGAAAAGTACTGGTCATTTGAGTTTAATCAAGATGAGACTCTAGAAGAGGCCAGGACAACGACCAAAATACAAGAAATAATCAGGGATTCCGTAGAGCATCACATGATAGCCGATGTTCCTGTTGGGGCATTTCTCTCTGGTGGTGTAGATAGTTCAATAATTACCACACTAATGCAAAAGATTTGTGGTGATAAGAAAATAAAGACATTTACCGTAGGCTTCGATGACCTAACTGAAGGTAGGGAAGCCGAAGAAACTTCTAATTTTCTGGGTACGGACCACACAGAGATTAAAATTAGTGCTGACGAGTATTTCAGCATCCTTCCAAAAGCCGTTTATCATTTTGATGAACCTGTTGCTGACCCTTCTGCAATTGGTCTGTACTTTGTTGCCAGAGAAGCGAGAAAACACGTTACGGTAGTTCTATCGGGCGAGGGTGCAGATGAACTATTTGGAGGATATAATATTTATCTTGCGCCATTTGCATACAATAAAATCTCCTGGATACCGAGAAAATTTCTCGAGATAGCGCTCACGATTCCTTTTCCATTTTTTGGAAAAAACTATATAAGAAGGGCGCATAATAAACTTGAAGACTGGTATATTGGCAATGCTTCAATTTTCAAAAAAGAAGAAATCAGCTTGCTTTGGAAAGGCAGGAAAATTAAACCGCTCTCACTTTCACCACTGTATAAAAAAATAAATAGTGTTAGTGATTCTTCAAAAATGCAGTTTATTGATATAAATACCTGGCTTGTCGGGGACATATTGGCAAAAGCCGATAAAATGACAATGGCTAACTCCCTAGAGCTACGAGTACCTTTTCTAGATAAGGATGTAGCTAGCCTAGCCAAAACTCTTCCTGACCACCTTAAATGGCACAATGGAGTAACTAAATACCTTCTAAGAGAGGCTTTTAAGGAAATCATTCCTGAAACCACACGAAACAGGAAAAAACTAGGTTTTCCAACTCCGGTTAGAAACTGGTTTAATGCAGAGAGACCTGACGTTTATCAGAGGATATTGAATAATAAGTATATAAAAGAGAACATGGATATGGCCTATATACAAACAATAATAAATGACCACAACGCGAAAACTGTTGATAATTCAAGGAAAATATACTTATTACTCATGCTGGCACTGTGGTATGATGTGTTCATTAGTCAAAAGTTAAAAGTCGAAAGTTATCAAGTGAATGTGAATTCAGTATAATTTATTTAAGTATGATAGATGTAATAAAAGTAGTTGTCCCTTCCGTTCTTACATTTTTTTTGGGTATTTTGATTACTCCTTTTTTCACACATTATTTTTACAAATATAAAATGTGGAAGAAAAATCCACGAACGGAGGCTGGTGATATCACTACACCCGATTTTGCAAAGGTTCATAATACAAAAGGGGAATTATCTACACCAAGAGTGGGCGGTGTAATAATATGGGTCTCAGTACTTCTCACCGTGGCACTAATATATCTGCTACACATAATTGTTCCTAACGACTTGACACAGAAACTCAATTTTTTTAGCAGAAGCCAGACACTCATTCCACTAGCGTCTCTACTTCTTGCGTCACTAATAGGACTAGTGGACGACATACTTCAAATTATTGGGAGGGGGAGTTATGCAAAGGATAATATCGTTTATAGAAGGGTAAAAATTGCCAGCATAGTGATAATCGGACTAGCTATCAGCTACTGGTTTTATTTTAAGCTTGGAGTAACCACTATTCACATGCCATTCTGGATAGATATTGATTTGGGCATGATGTATATTCCTTTTTTCATTATTATTATGCTTGGTGTCTTTTCAACAAGTGTTATAGATGGAATAGATGGTCTCTCTGGTGGAGTAATGGCTACAATTTTTACTGCATATTCAGTAATCGCATTTGTCCAGAATCAGATAGATATTTCAGCTCTGTGTGCGGTCATAGCGGGGGGTACACTTGCCTTTCTTTGGTATAACGTTCCACCAGCAAGGTTCTACATGAGTGAAACTGGGATGCTTGGACTTACTGTTACACTAGCCGTTATTGCCTTTTTAACCGATACGGTTTTGTTGTTACCTATAATTGCTTTTCCTTTAATGATTACATCTCTTTCGGTTATTATACAAATGGTTTCGTATAAGCACTTTAATAAACACAGAGTATTTAGGGTTGCTCCTCTGCACCATCACTTTGAGGCCATAGGCTGGTCAAAAGAAAAAGTTGTTATGAGGTATTGGATTATAAGTGTTGTTTTTGCAATCATGGGGGTAATATTGGCACTTGTTAGTTAATAACCAAATGAGAAAAATTAAAGTTGACATACCTTTTTTAATTTCTATCTGTGTACTGGTTATAGCTGGTTATATAATTTTTACTTCTGCATCTTTTGGGCTTTTGTCTAAACAGCCAATCAAATACGCCAACGTGTCCTTCAATCAGACCTTTTATGGGCTATTCCTGGGTGTCATTGCTTGCATTGTTGCATCTAAAATAAACTACAAAATATACAGAAAATATTCACTGTTTATCTTTTTGTTTTCAATAGTTGCCACATTACTTGTTTTTGTTCCTGGACTTGGCTTAGCTCACGGTGGGGCAAGCCGGTGGATAGACCTTGGTTTTATCTCATTTCAGCCATCAGAGTTTCTAAAAATTGGCTTCATTATTTTTCTCTCTGCCTGGATGGCTAGGGTTAAGGATAAAACAAAGACTTTCAAATACGGGTTCTTGCCATTTGCAATAATGATTGTCGTAGTTGGAGCAATTTTACTGAAACAACCAGATACTGACACTTTTGTAATTATGGCAATCTCTGGGTTTTCTATTTTTCTTATAAGTGGGGGCGGGTGGAAATATTTGTTTATATCTGGACTAGTGGCAGTAATGGCTGTGGGAAGCTTGGCCCTAATGAGACCATATGTGATGAGTAGAATTAATACCTTTGTCAATCCCGGAGACAATGCCCTTGGAAGTGGATATCAAATCCAGCAATCATTAATCGCTATTGGCTCTGGCGGTTTAATGGGTAGGGGTTTTGGGCAAAGCATCCAAAAATTTAATGTCCTACCAGAGCCTATAGGGGACTCAATTTTTGCCGTTGCCTCTGAAGAATTTGGTTTTCTTGGTGGCGCTGGTTTAATACTTTTGTATATATTTTTTGCTTTTAGAGGGCTGAAAATATCCATAAATACCCAAGACACCTTTGGTAGACTTATGGTCTCTGGAATTGTTATAATGATAGTATCCCAGGCATTTGTTAACATTGCGGCAATGGTTGGTGTTTTACCATTGTCTGGAATAACCTTGCCGTTTGTAAGTCATGGGGGAACCGCACTGTTTATGACTCTATTTGCGGTTGGCATTGTCTTGAATGTTTCCAAAGGTCAAAAATTAATTAAACAGTAGAAAATGAAAATATTACTTACTGGTGGAGGTAGTGGCGGACACTTCTATCCCATTATTGCAATTGCAGAAGAAATAAATGAGCTGGTAAAGGAAAATCACCTCCTTAGGCCAGAAATTTATTATATGTCTACTGACCCATATAACGAAGGGCTGTTATTTGAAAACAATATTACCTTTGTTCCTGTCAGTGCCGGAAAAATTAGAAGAAGAATTTCTATCAAAAACTTATTTTTGAATTTTATTGATTTGTTTAAGATTTTTTTTGGTTCTATAAATGCTCTCTGGAGAGTTTATGTAATATATCCAGACGTTGTTTTCGGTAAGGGTGGTTATGCCAGCTTTCCCACACTTTTGGCTGCAAGAATACTTAGAATACCTGTTGTCATTCATGAATCTGACAGCACACCTGGCAAGGTTAACAACTGGGCCGGTAAATTTGCTAGAAAAATCGCTATATCCTACCCAGAGGCAATAAATTATTTCAAAAAGGAGAAAGTGGCTTATACAGGCAATCCACTAAGGAAAGAAGTTCGTGAGCCATTAACCACTGGTGCTGGCGAGATTCTCGGGTTAGATGAGGATATTCCTACTGTTCTAATTATTGGCGGTTCACAAGGAGCGGTTTTTATAAACGAGGTAGTCATGGATGCTCTGCCAAGACTTTTAAGTAAGTATCAAGTAATTCATCAAACAGGAAAAAATAACTTTAAGGCAATCCAAGAAGTCGCAGATGTCATTCTGCGCGGGAACACAGATAGAAAAAGATATAAACCCTTTGATTACCTAAACCTGCTGAACTTGCGCGCATCTGCTGGTCTCTGTGATATTGTCGTTTCAAGGGCAGGCTCGACAATTTTTGAAATTGCTTCTTGGGGTAAACCATCAATTATTATTCCAATCCCAGAACCGACCTCCCACGACCAGAGGACTAACGCGTATTCCTATGCAAGATCCGGCGCAGCAATAGTCATAGAAGAGAAGAATTTGGCCGATAGTCTCCTTGTATCTGAAATTGATAGAATTTTGGAAACACCAGGAGAAAAGGAAAAAATGATAAAATCTGCGAATGATTTTGCAAGAAAAGATTCAGCTAAGTTAATAGCGAAAGAGATTGTTGCCATTGCCCTGGAACATGATAAATAGAATAGTTGAAAGTCTGTAAAGTTTATAAAGTCCATAAAGTAAATGCAAAATATAAATGACAAAAAAATAGTAACAAGATTTGCACCATCCCCAACAGGTTTTATGCATGTTGGTAATGTTCGTGCAGCTTTGTATGCCTGGCTGTGGACAAAGAAAAATAACGGTACATTTATTCTGCGTATTGAGGATACTGATAAGGAAAGAGAGGTTTCGGGTTCTGTCGAGCACATACAGGAGTCACTTAAATGGCTTGGGCTAAATTGGGATGAAGGTCCTGGAATTGGCGGGCCGAGTGCCACGTATTTACAATCAGAAAGGTTAGATTTGTATAAAAAATACGCACAAAAATTAATTGATGGTGGTTTTGCTTACACCGATAACACAAGTGAAGAGCAGATTGAAGAGTTAAGAAAAAAAGCCGAAGAGGAAAAAAGACCTTTTCTTTTTCGTGAATTCAGACCACAGAATCCTCCTCCTTGGGATGGAACAATGCCTTTGCGTTTCAAGGTTCCAACCGTGAAAGACTACCACTGGCACGATATGGTTTTTGGGGATTTGTCAGCTGGGCCTGAAATGCTTGATGATTTTATTCTTATTAAAAGTGATGGTTATCCAACATATAATTTTGCACACATAGTTGATGATATTGAAATGGGTGTCACTTTGGTCATGAGGGGTCAAGAATATATTGCCTCAACACCAAAGTACCTTTCTGTGTATGGAGCTCTTGGTGTAAATCCACCAGAATATGCGTGCTTACCACATATTATGGCAGATGGAGGCAAGAAAAAACTTGGGAAAAGAGATGGGGCTAAGGATATTTTGGAATACAGGAAGGAAGGATATTTGCCAGTGGCAATGATTAATTTCCTTGCTTTTCTGGGATGGAACCCTGGGGGTGACAAAGAAATATTTACAACTGAGGAATTAATAAAAGTTTTTGAAATATCAAAAATACAGAAATCTGGCGCACAGTTGAACAGTACAAAACTTGACTGGCTTAACAAGGAACATATGAAACTGATGTCTGAAAATGAGAGAAATACTGAAATTATTAATAGACTAAAAAGTAATTCGATTTCTGCTGATGAACGTTTTCTAGTGAAGCTGTGTCCCGTAATTTTTGACCATATATCAAAATGGGGAGACATAGATGCTCTTGTTGGGGCAGGGGAGTTAGAGTATTATTTTCACTCACCAGAGTATAATGCTGAGCTTCTGAGTTGGAAGGGTAGTGATAAAAAAATTGCAAAGATGCACCTTGAGTTTTGTCTAAGCACGCTGGAGTCAGCTGACGATAATTTGTTTACTAGCACGGAGAAAATAAAGTCACTACTGTTTGATTATGCTACTGAAAAGGGTAGGGGAGAAGTTCTGTGGCCACTTAGGGTTGCCCTGTCGGGTAAAGACAAAAGCCCTGATCCCTTCACCCTTATCTATATTCTTGGGAAAGAAGAGACGGCTTCTCGCATACAAACAGCTATAAAAAAATTGTAATTTAAAAAATGAATCAGGTAAAAAAACAGATAACCCAAACAGTTTCCTTTTTGATAGTTGTGATTTTTTGTCTTGCCTTAGTGCAAAATGTTTCTGCAGAGGATACCACCACCGATTTAGTGACTAAAATTGAAGAAAGAACTAGCCAAATTAAACAGCTTGAGGAGGAAATAAGGCAGTATAATATTGAGGTAGATAATTCAATAAAACAGGCTGTAACCCTGAAAAATACTCTAAAAACCCTAGACCTGACAAAGAAAAAGATTGGAACAGATATAAATCTTACCGAGAATAAAATAAACAAAACAGTTCTAACAATAGAGCAACTAGGTGATGAAATCAAAAAAACCCAGAATAGTATTGACGTTAATAAGGAAGTAATAATTGATGCAATTCAGGATACGCAAATGCTTGAAAAAACAAGCATTGTGGAAATTATGCTATCCAAAAAGAATTTGGGTGACATTTGGAACGAAATCAATTCAATAGAGGAAACAAGAGATGTTATTAGGAAACGCTCAAAGGAATTGGCGGTATTGAAGAACGATATGCAAGTAAAACAAAATAGTCTCACTGGCCAGAAAACAAGTTTGTTAAACCTAAAACAGGATTTGAATGGCAAAAAGCAGGCAGTAATATACACTGCCAAGGAAAAGGAAACCTTACTAGCTCAAACTAAAAATAAAGAAGAAACATTTAAGGAATTAGTTAAAACGAGAGAAGAGCAGAAGGCCCAGTTTGAAAGAGAGGTGTATGAATATGAATCCCAGCTTAATATGACTATAAATTCAAGTTGGTACCCCGCTGAAAAGCATGGTGTGATTTCTTGGCCATTGGACAATGTCTATATAACCCAAAAGTTTGGTAAAACTGTAGATGCAAAGAAACTTTATGTTTCAGGAAGTCACAACGGTGTTGACTTTAGAGCAAGTGTTGGTACTAAAGTTAAAAGCGTATTAGATGGAGTTGTGGTTGGCACGGGAAACACGGATTTGTACCCTGGATGTTACTCATTTGGTAAATGGGTAATGATAAAACATGATAACGGCCTATCCACCATTTATGGACATTTATCGGTTATAAGTAGTTCAGTCGGGCAACGATTGAAAACTGGAGACCTAGTTGGATATAGTGGAAATACTGGGTATTCTACCGGGCCACACCTCCATATTAGTCTTTATGCTACGCAAGGAGTACGTATAGAGAAATATGTAAATAGTATTGGCTGTAAACAAGTAACAATGCCACTTGCTGATGTCAAGGCATATCTCGATCCACTGGCTTATTTTCCAGCAATATAAAGTGGTGGTACAATATAAAAGATATATAACATAAACAATAAATTATGAAAAATAACCAAGGTTTTATAGGACGAATAATATTAGTAATAATTGCAATAATTGCACTAAAATATTTCCTAGATTTTGATTTAGTTGAGTGGGTAAAATCACCCAAAGCACAAGAGATAATTCAACCAACAATCACATTCTTTAAAACCTTGTACGCATGGCTTGATGATTTCATAAGAGGTCTTCTCAATTAGTTATTTCCTTAATGGCAAAACAAATTAATACTGAATTTGATGTCATTGTCATTGGTGGTGGCCCATCAGGAATGATTGCTGCTGGTAGGGCAGGGGGACGGGGTCTATCTGTGCTGTTGCTTGAAAAAAACAAATCTCTTGGTAGGAAACTTGTAATAACAGGCGGTGGTCGCTGTAACATAACAAACGCTGAATTTGATATCCATAAACTTTTGAGTAACTATGGTAGTTCAAAACAACTTTTGTATTCTTCTTTTTCTGAATTTGGTGTTATAGAAACACATAGTTTTTTTCAGTCACTTGGACTTCCCCTAGTCACACAAGCAAGGAACAGAGTTTTTCCTAACACAGAAAAAGCTGAGGATGTTTTGTCTGCACTAGTTTTATATATGAAGAACAATAATGTTCTAGTTAAAACAGGAGTGTCAGTTAATAAATTAGAAAGGAATGCAAATGGAATGTTTACTGTCACCTCGCAGAAAACAACTTATGTTGCAAGGGCCGTTGTGGTAGCAACTGGTGGTCTATCACACAGTGAAACAGGCTCAACAGGAGATGGTTTCAAATGGCTCAGCTATCTGGGGCACAAAATCTATCCACCAACTCCATCTATAGTACCTGTGGTTGTTGAGGATGAATGGATAAAGAGCTTATCTGGCCACTCCTTTGAATTTGCCAAGATTACCTTCTATCTGGACGGAGTAAAGGTTTTTTCAAAATCTGGACCGATACTATGCACACATTATGGACTGTCTGGCCCAACCATTTTGAATAGCTCAAAGCGGGTAGGTGACATGCTTCACGAAGCCCTAGTTACGGCAAGTATAAACTGTTTTCCAGATTGGAGCGTTGGTGAGTTAGAGAAATATATGATTCAAATTTTTGATAACAATAAAAATAAGAGTTTAAAAAATGTCTTTGCAGAGATTGCCCCAAAAGGCATGAGTAAGGTGCTACTCAGTCTACTTCCAGCTCTTGACCCGGAGCAAAAAACTCATAGTGTGACAAAAGAAATTCGCAAAGAAATTTCAAAACTTTTGAACGCCTTGCCAGTTAGAATTACAGGCCTTAAAGGTTTTGATAATGCCGTTATTGCTGACGGCGGTGTTAGTTTGGACGAAGTAGATATGCGTACAATGCAATCTAAACTAGTGCCGAATTTGTATCTAACTGGTGATATTTTACATATAGAAAGACCGTCCGGAGGATTTTCTTTGCAGTTGTGTTGGACCACTGGATTCGTTGCTGGATCAAAGGTGGACCCCAAATAGGGGAGTGCGAACCAAGTAATCCATATAAACTTAAAACATGAGTCCCCTAGTAGGAAAAAATTGAAAAAGGTGGCTTGGTCCTTTTTTGTCTGTATTTCATAAATTAGGGGATTCTGACACAAAAACGACATCGTATAATGACCCAGGTTAAATTCTTTTACTGTCCAATGGGGAATACATCCTCGTTTTTTCTCTAAATAATTTTTTCTTTTGTTTGGAGGCTTTGCTCTGTGGTAAGTATGTAAAAGATATATTGTGCGACACGCTTATATTATTATCCCCCACATAAATATAACTATAAATTAATAAAACTTTTCTATCACTTCTATTCCCGCCTAGTCAGACTGTGGGTATAAATATATTTAGCAAAATAATTTTCAACACAAAAACCCCTTTCGGGGTCTATGTGTATCATTTGATGATTTTGGTTATTTATTTATTGCTAGGTTCTTGTTCTCATATTTACCCCAGCAAGCCCTCGATGAGGCCCAAGGCTTTGTACCTTCTCTCTCATATAGGTCTCTCGCATATGCGGTGTTACCTTCTATGGTGTAAATATTATGTTCCTTATCTACGGACTGGTCTAAGTGATAGTATTCGTTAATTTGCATAACTCCTACATCTTTACTGTTAACCCTTCCTCTATGAACTTCACCAGTTCTATCTAGCTGTCTGAATGTTGATTCACATTTAGCGATTTGAATCATAATAGGTATATCAGAAAAGTACTGTCGTACATATTCTTCCGTACTCATTATATTTTCAATTTCTTTTCTAGATATCTCCTTTACGGCACTTGTTTCCATTCTTGGAACTTCAGTGACCGTGACCGGACTTGTAACGCCTGTAATAGACGAAACAATCATAAACAAACCAGCTGCTGTAAAATTTAAAATAAAGTCTAAAATTAGATGTTAATTCTATCGTGGTCTGCTCCACCTGGTTTATTCACTCCAAGATAAGCTAAGGGGTAAGCTACCTCTTATCCTCCATCTCGAAGCTAACAAATAGCTGGAACTGACGGAAAAACTCAGATCTACTGAGTTAGGTATAGTATATCACACTAAGCACCACTCTGTCAATGAAACAACACAAAAATTAGGGTATGAAAAGGGTAAACTAATACCTATTTATAGCCATATATTTGTGATTTAAAGTAAAACCTAAATTGGGGAAAAATCAAGCTTGTGGTGTTGGGCTTACTAGAAAAATGCCAAAATGGCTAGGGGAGCAATTCCCCACCAAAATTCCCTATTCCCGCCCGTTATGATGGTATCAACTGAGCCAGAAAAGTTATGAATGAAATCCAAACTAACAACTTTATAAGAAAAAACTACAAAAGCTATGAGTAAACCCAGAGATAGACCAGCTTTTCCAAGAAAACCAGACGGCTCGTTGAAGGTTATGAAATACTTGTTTACTGCAAAATATATTAGAGCAAATACCGCCACAAACACAATAAACTTACTTAATAAAACTCCGCGTTCCCCACTCATAAAAACTAATTTACTTAGAAACGGAATATTTCCAAATACAAATACTGCAGGATAAAAAACGATGAGCATTGTAGCCATCTTGTTTTTGCCAAAATACATCACACAAATAAAGAATACCAAAAACAAAAATGCCAAAAAAACAATATCGCTTGATAATGCACTTGTAACCTTTGATAATAGTTGTGACATAAAAATATTATACCAAATGGATATATTTTATGACAGAACCAAACTAGTTTTTATATTCCTTCCTTCTTTAGATTTTCAATAGTTTTCCTTGCTTCCTTTGATAGTTTTCTCGGTAAAGAGATGTGAAGTTTTATAAGAATATCTCCACGATAGTTTTTTTCATAAGGCACTCCCTTATTCTTGATCCTAAGCGTCTCTCCATGAGTTACTCCCTCTGGAATTTTGACCTTTATTGCTCCATCTAGGGTGTTTACTGACTCTTCACCACCCAAAAGTGCATCCGAAAGCTTGATGTTCAAATCCATTAGGAGGTTGTGCCCATCTTTTCTAAACACAGAATGTTTCTTTACATAGATTTTAATATACAGGTCTCCGTTTTGCCCACCAGAAACTGCCTCACCAGCGCCTGTTAGACGCATCATCTCACCGCTGTCTATTCCTGGAGGAATTTTCACTTTTATTTCGCTTTCTTTCTTGAGAATACCTTGACCATGACAGGCCGAACACTTTGCCTTCGGAATCTTACCTTTCCCAAGACAGGCTTCACATGTATTCGTTGTTTCAAATTGACCAAAAAAAGTTCTCTTGACCTCTCTTATTTGACCATTGCCATTACAGGTGGAGCATTTAATCATCTCAGTTCCATTTTCTGCACCAGAACCAGCACAACTGTCACACTTTGATACTTTGTTTAAGAGAACTGTTCTTTCTACACCGAACACAGACTCCTCAAATGAAAGTTCAATATCAATAGATATGTCCCGGCCTCGTTTTGCTTGCTGACGACGTCCACCACCAAAGGCATTTCCAAACAAGTCACTGAAATCAAACTCAAACCCACCAGAGTTGCCCCCCTGGGTAAACTGAGAGAAATCAAAGCCACCGAAGTCTCCTTGCTGGCTATAGCCACCTCCAGATGCGCCAAAATTGCTCCCAAACTGGTCGTACTGAGCTCTTTTACTGTCATCTGACAATATGGAGTAGGCCTCGTTGATTTCCTTGAATTTGGCGTCATCTCCAGTCTTCTTATCCGGATGATACTTGTGCGCCAAAGTCCTAAAGGCCTTCTTTATATCGTCCTTTGAGGCCTTTTTATCAACACCTAATGTTTGGTAATAATCTTTTGACATAAAGATACGAATATGCGAATTATACGAATCAACGAATGGCTACAAATAATTCAGAATTTATAATACTATTTTTTGATAATTATTGCACTTGACTATCTTAACTATTTGGTGTATTATTAGTTAAGGAGGCACAGATGGAGACCAAGTATGTCGTGAACTACACGGGAACAATTTGGGGAAACGATGGGCCTTTTGGCCCAGCCACACGTAAGGAAGTGGAGACCCAGCTACGGAAAAGAGGCTTCAAGAAATCCACGGTATCGACGAACCTGTGGTACCGGACAGAGCCTGATAATTACTGCGGCAAGGCCGTCATCAACCGTCTTCGGAAAATGACTAGCCTGAAGTAGTCTACCCACCAACACGGACGCACTAGTCCACTTTCGTTGGTGGGTTTTTGCGTATTGTTTATTTGTGATTCCTGATATATTATTTATTTTGGAGGACCTGCATGAAGAGATCGGCTATCGCAAGCCTGGTACTCGGCGCTCTCGTCTGTGTTATCAGTATGGGTTTCGGAGTCACCTTCGCCAAGAGCATTGGTCTTGGTGGTGTGATGGGGACAGTGTTCCTTACACTATCATGGCTCGAAAAGAGTCTCGCGAAGAAACTCTAACAACCACCCCCCACCAACACTGGACGCACTAGTCCACTTTCGTTGGTGGGTTTTTGCGTATTTCCTACCAGAGGAATAGTTTCTTAATTTTAGAACATTTCGCAGTCAATTAGAAAACAACGACGAAGTGCGCCTGCCCGAAGCACTGTTTGACGAAGTTGTAATCAACGAGGAGTTTGCGAAAGGGCCAGCACTGAGGAAAATTGTTTTCTTGATTGACGAGAATAGTAAAATCGTACCAACGATTTATACGTGTTCTAAATTAAGAAAACTATTCCGCCTTCTTCTCCTCAAAATCCGCATCACGTACCTTGTCGTCACTCTGCTGAGTGCCGGCACCTCCGTCGCTCTTCGCTCCTTCGGCCTGTGCGGCTTTGTTTATTATCTCCCCTACTTTGGAAAGCTCTGTGGAAAGCTCTGTTGTGGCTTTCTTAATTGCCTCCATATCATCTCCATCATTTATTTTCTTAAGGTCTGTAACTTTGTTTTCGATAGAAACCCGAAGCTCAGCTGGTACTTTCTCCCCAGCATCACGAAGCGATTTCTCGGCGGTGTAGATAAGCTGTTCACTTATATTTTTAGCTTCAACCAAATCTTTTTTCTTCAAGTCATCCTGGGCGTGCATTTCTGCATCTTTTTGCATCTTTTCTATTTCTTCTTTTGACAGACTTGAGCGTGCTTCAATGCGGATTGACTGCTCTTTGCTTGTAGCCTTATCCTTTGCCTTTACTGACAAAATACCGTTTGCATCCACGTCAAATAAGACCTCAATTTGTGGCATTCCTCGTGGTGCAGGTGGAATCCCGTCTAAGATAAACCTTCCAAGAGACTTGTTGTCCGAAGCCATAGCTCTCTCTCCTTGCACAATATGTATCTCTACAGAAGTTTGATTATCGGCTGCGGTCGAGAAAACTTGTGATCTAGAGGCTGGAATAGTGGTATTTCTATCTACAAGTTTTGTGGCAACCCCTCCCATTGTCTCTATACCAAGCGACAATGGTATAACATCTAGGAGCAGGACATCTTTCACATCTCCTGCAAGGATACCACCCTGTATAGCCGCTCCGAGAGCCACAACCTCATCGGGGTTAATAGATTTGTTTGGTTCTTTCCCAAAGTACTCCTTGACCTTCTCTGCCATTTTTGGCATACGAGTTTGACCACCGACGAGGATAACTTCGTGTATATCTGATACGGCAAATCCAGAAGCCTCCATAGCCCTTTTTGTGATAGCCATTGCTCTGTCAATAAATTCACTAGTTAGTTCTTCAAGTTTTGCTCGACTTAGTTTAATGAGTAGGTGTTTAGGCCCAGATGCGTCTGATGTGATAAATGGAATATTTATTTCTGACTCCATGGCCGTGGAAAGTTCAATCTTTGCTTTCTCCGCTGATTCATCTAGTCTCTGTAATGCAAGAGTATCGGTTCGCAAATCAATTCCGGACTCCTTTTTGAATTCATCTGCTAGGAAGTTTATAATCTTTTGGTCAATATCCTTGCCTCCCATGTGTGAGTCTCCATCTGTTGATTTTACCTCCACAACAGCATCTCCAACCTCCAAGACAGAAACATCAAATGTACCACCACCAAAGTCGAAGACAACTATTTTTTCTTCCTTCTTGCCCTTATCAAATCCATAGGCAAGTGCGGCGGCTGTTGGTTCGTTTATGATTCTGAGGACATTAAGCCCCGCAATAGCACCAGCATCCTTTGTGGCTTGTCTTTGGGAGTCGTTAAAGTATGCAGGTACTGTAATGATTGCATCTGTAACTTTCTCACCAATCTTTGCTTCAACATCCGCCTTGATTTTTGAAAGAACCATTGCTGAAATTTCCTCTGGTGTGTATTCCTTATCTGACATTTTTACCTTCACCCCACCAGTTGTTGATTTAAGCACCTCAAAAGGCACTACGGCTTTGTCCTTCTGCACACCTTCATCATCAAATGTGTGACCAATAAATCTCTTTATACCAAAGATTGTGTTCTTTGGATTTGTTACTGCCTGTCTCTTGGCTAAGAGACCAACAATTCTTTCTCCAGTTTTGGAGACAGCAATAATGGAAGGTGTTGTTCTAGCACCCTCTGCATTTTCTAATATTTTTGGATTTCCTGCCTCCATTATGGCCACGGCAGAGTTTGTTGTTCCTAAATCTATACCAATTGTTTTACTCATAATTTTTAGTTTAAATTTATAATTGACAATTATTATATAATGTTATATTGTTTAGTAAGGAGTGTGCACATGAAGCTGATCGAAGAGACCGTAGATGACGTTCTGCTCATCACAGAAACCTCAGAAGAGGCCCGAATCCTCGCAAAAGTGTTGAGGGTTGCCGGCGGGCCTGGCGGTATGCTGATGCTCGGTCCAAACACTTGGCCGGCAACTCCCGAAGATTCCATGACACTTCGACTGTTCCCCGTCACGAAGAAGTAACCTCGCCGAGAACGCCATCGTTCTCGGCGTTCTCATTTATTAAAAAGTTGGTGCTCTTGGCTTAGAGCCTGAGAAGAATAATGTGTTTAAACTAAAATAAGGTGAGACAACTTTACCCACATTTAAAATCCAGTTTCTGAATTCCTTCTGAACGAAACCAGCCAAAGCAAAGATTTTCTTATATGGTAATACCTCCTGAATAAGTTCAGCAGTTATAAGGCGAGCTTTGATGTGCCCAGAACATTCGTACACACAAAAAGTAGCACGAACAAGTTGCCCGTTCTTGTCTCGGATTATTCTTTGTACGAAACTCCCAATCGGCTGTGTTATTAAAATATTATTTTTCATAATGTCCAACTTTTACCTTTGGTGGCCTTATTTCTTTACCATGTAACTCATACCCTACCCGTATTACGTCCAATATTTTATCATTATCTTTTTCGTCGTCAACTTTTACTGTCTCTACCGCCTCATCCCTATTGTGGTCATAATTCTCCCCCACTGGGTTTACAACCTTCAAACCATTCTGAGTCATTATGTTCATGAGTTGAGTGTGGATGTATTCTACACCCATTCTCCAATTTTTGTCTGCCTTTTCCCAGGCTTCCTTATTTTTAAACGCAGATTCAAAAGAATCCAAAACTGCGAGAAGTTCAGCAATAATATCCGCCTTTGAAAACTTCAAAAACTCCATTTTCTGCTCTTCGTCCCTTTTTCTAGCATTAACGAATTCAGCTTTGTCCCTCTGCCAGCCATCTAGGAGTTCAGCATTTTTCTTTTCCAATTCTTTTATTTTAGTACGAAGTTTGTCCGTTTTAATCTTATAATCAGCTCCTGTAACTTCTGTGTTATCCTCAAACACCACATCGTCTCCAGGGTCGGTGTCTATTTCTGGCTCTTCCGCCAAAATGTCGTTATTTTCAATATCTTTTTTATCTTCATCTGTCATGTTGTGTGTATTTTAACATAGTATTTAAAGTATTCAAAAATAGTTGACAGATACAAAGGTATGTGCTATTACTTAGGAAGAAGAAAGGGGGTGCCATATGGCGCTCAAGCCGAGAGATTTGAAGCTGACCGACGAAGAGATGCGGGTTGCCACCTCGTTAGAGGTGGAGATCGACAGTAAACTCGAGAGCCTGTTCCGACCGGGAGAGACAGAGTACATGGTCAACATCAACACGCTCCCGACAGAGCGAGTGATCGCAGAGGTGAGGCGACGGTACCTCGAGGGTGAGGGTGCATGGTCGTCCGTGAGATTTGGTAACTATAGGTTCACCTTCAAGGTCTAGTCAGACCAACACCGCCAACGTGGCGCTGTGCGGAATTCCGCCAGCCTAGCACGACTGGCGGTTTTCCTATATAAAATCTGATTGACAGAGTATTAAATGGTGGTAAATTGATAAATGGAGGGTACCGACCATGTCGAAGGTAATCAAGACCATCTACCACTGCATGACCTGCGGCAAGAAGTTCAGCGAGGAGGAACACAGTCAGCTCCCAAAGACACAGCCCGAAGGGGCTTTGGCCGAATGGCCGACGTGCCCGTGTGGGTCGTTCATCTTTGGGATGAGCGACGATAGCGACCCAACAGAATAACCGGGAGGAAGGCATGGCAATAGTACTAAAGAAGAGGTTGACGAGAGAGCAACTCGAGAGAAAGGTCAAACGGCTCGAGAAACAGCTCAAGAGATACCACGAGTGGGAAAAAACACTTCGAAGTACACAGGAGGCGCAGACTGCCCTTCGGGCAAATGGGAGCCTCAACATATAACCGCCATCGTGGCGCTGGGGAAATCCCCCAGTCACACACGACTGGCGGTTTTTCCTTATTTAATTTCATCAATTCGACACACCATGATTTATAGACATTTCGCAGTCAATTAGAAAACAACGACGAGGCACGTCAGCACGAAGCATTGTTTGAGGCAAAGCCGAGTTTGCGAGAGTGCCAGTGTCGAGGAAGATTGTTTTCTTGATCGACGAGAATAGCAAAACCCCAATAGGGGTTTATGCGTGTCTATAAATCATGATGTGGAGAAGACTTTATCGTTTTGACCACTGAGGAGCCTTCCTTGCCTTCTTCAATCCGAATTTTCGTCTCTCTTTACTTCGAGGGTCTCGTTTTAGGTAGCCTGCCTTCTTAAGTGATTTTCTTAGTTCTAAATCGAAGCTTACTAGGGCTCTAGCTATACCATGTCGTACAGCTTCAGACTGTGAGTGAATTCCACCACCGTTTATTTTAACAGTGACTTTGAATTTATCCTTGATATCAGAAAGAGCTTGTCTCACAATATTCTGCATTTCTTTTGTTGGAAAATAGTTTTCTAGCTCTTTTTCATTAACCAAAAAAGTGGTCTTTGTTGCTGGTGTAATACGAACACGCGCCACACTTGTCTTTCGGCGACCAACTGTTTCTATATATCTTTCTCCTGACTTTGTTTCCATTTTGGTATGTATTATTCTGTAATTATTAAATTTTTCAACATTTTTGCTCTAAGTTTATTTTTTGGAATCATGCCTGAAACCGCCTCTCTCATTATCTCGGAATACCCCTTTTTTACGATTACTTGTTTCATTGTGGGTTGCTTTAATCCTCCAGGATATCCGGAGTATCTACTATATGTCTTTGTATCCATTTTAGTTTCTGCAACTGAAGCTTTGGATGCGTTTATTATCTCCACAACAGTTTCTGGGTTTAAATTTCGTTTGAAGGATGGAGTATTTTTACCCATGAGATATACAGCAGCTTGCGTTGCTACTCTTCCGATTTTCTTATTTTGTGCATCAAGTGTGTATTTCATAAAATTTTGTTATACAAATTCAATAACGGCCATAAGACTACCGTCACTGACTCTTGCTGGAAGTTTTGTTATGCGAGTATATCCCCCTGCCCTCTTCAGATACTTTGGTGATAAATCCTTGACTATCTTGTCAGCACCGAGATTTCCAACCTTTGCTACTAGTGCTCTCCTTGATGCGACCGTACCGATTCTTCCTTGGCTAACAAGTTTCTCCACAAAAGGTCTAAGTTCTCTAGCCTTTGCGTCTGTTGTTTTTATTTTGCCTTTTAAAACAAGAGACAGGGCAAGAGACTTCATCATTTCGTCTCTGACTTTTTTTAATCTTCCAAATTTTCTGGTTTTTTTGTGGTGATTCATCCCGGTAGTGAAAAATGACATCGCTCTACGAGCAAAATGTTATTTTATGGTTATCTGTTGTTAATGTTGACTTGTTCATATTACTTATTACTTGAATTTATTCAATGTCATTTTCTACTACCGGGTCATACATCCTATTTTAGTGTTATTCCAAGAGCACTCAAAACTTCCTTAATTTCCGTTAAAGCCTTTTGACCCAAACCTTCAATTTCCAAAATATCCTTTTCTTTCTTGCGTGTCAAACCACCAACAGTGCGGATATTTGCATTTGCCAAAGCATTAAGTGTCCTGGCAGATAGGTTAAGGGTCTCTATTCGGGTCTTTAGAACCTCGTCATCCATGTCAACTTTGTGAGACTCCCCTGCTTTCCTTGATTCAGCTGGAACCATAACCTCTTCTTCCTTGAAACCGATTATAGCCTTAAGTTGATTAATCATTGTTTCGATTGATTTCTCAAGTGCTTCCTTTGGTGTAATTGTCCCGTCTGTCTCAATAAAAATTTTCAGGCGGTTGAAGTCAGTTCTGTCACCAACTCGCATATTTTCCACTTCATAACTTACTCGTCTTATCGGTGTGAAAATAGCATCAAGAGTTATCTGCCCGATGTCTACTCTGTTTTTCTGAAGAACTTCCTTTGATACAAAACCAAGCCCTTTTTCTACTGTAATTTCCATATCAAGGTCTGCGTTCTTGTCTGTCAAATTTGCAATTACCAATTCTGGATTTAGTACCTCAACACCACCGGATAATTTAATATTTCCTGCTGTAACCTCCTTCACTCCCTTAACCTTTAGCGATAATATTTGTGGCTCATTACTTACAACATTCAATCGTATTTTTTTCAAGTTAAGAAGAATGGTAATAACATCTTCTTTTACATGAGGAATAACTGAAAACTCATGCGCTACTCCAGTAATCTTCACAGCTGTAACAGAAGACCCAGGAAGAGAAGACAAAATAATACGTCTCAGTGAGTTTCCTAGTGTGTGTCCATAGCCGGGGTACAATCCATCGATTTCATATGAACCGCTGAACTCTACCTCAGATACAATTTTGGGTTTTGATGGCAATACAATTGTAAAATCAGACATGGTTTGTTTAAAAAATTAATTGATAAATTCTACATTAATATACATAACTTTGCAAGACCAGAACAAAACATTATCTACTATAGAATTCTATAACAGCGTTTAAATCAAACATATTTTCTGTCTTGACCATCTGTGGCTTGCCCTGAATTTCGGCCACTTTTTTTGCTGAATCAAACTTTATCCATGATGGAACAACAACATTTCTGATTTTGTCATCTAAATCTTTAAATATGGGCTTTGCAAGTGAACGAGGGGTTATTTCAACCTTATCTCCAAGAATAAGTCGTCTAGATGGAGTATCTACCTTTCTGCCATTTACCATTACGTGACCATGCGAGACTATCTGACGACTACCAAGTCTTGTGGTAGAAAATCCCAACCTGTACAAAACGTTATCCAGTCTTAACTCCAAATACTCATAGATGGTTTGTGAGGTATTGGGTGTCTTCTTTGTCAAAGCTTCTTTAACATAGTTTGAAAACTGCTTTTCGGATAAACCATAAGTAAATCTGGCTTTTTGCTTTTCATTCATCTGCAAGCCATATTCTGATTTCGCTTTAGAAAAACCACGCTTTTTTCCCTTTCGCTCCAAATGCAATGCATATTTCTGTGTTTGAGTTTTCTCAAATATTGGGGCCCCAAGGCGTCTAGCTATTTTGTATTTTGGTCCGATTATCATTGTTTTATTTTATTTGGATTTTACTTTATGAACTTTATAGACTTTTGACTTTATAAACTCGTTTACACTCTTCGTGGTTTCTTTGGTTTTGGTCCATTATGTGGCACCGGAGTCACATCCTTTATGGACAAAATGTTTATTCCTTTTGATATAAAACCTCTAATACCAGATTCTCTCCCAGAACCAACCCCTTTGACTATAACACTGGCATCTCTCATACCCATTATTGATGCTTTACCACCGATTATCTCTCCAACTTTTGCAGCTGCAAATGGTGTACCCTTCTTTGCACCCTTAAAGCCGATTGAACCACTAGATGATGTGGCAAGCACGTTGCCTTTTGAATCTGTTAGCACTAGCTTCGTGTTATTATATGTAGACTCAACATATAGTGCACCGACGTCTACTTTCTTTTTTGATACAGATGAAACTGTGCTGACTTTTTTTTCAGCACTACTATCATCTCCTGTTTTTACGATTCTTTTTTTGCCCATATTAATTATTTTTTATCAGCCAACTTTCTACCCGTACCCATGGTTTTCTTAGCACCACGCTTTGTCCTTGCATTGGTTTTTGTACGCTGACCTCTTGTTGGAAGATTCTTTAGGTGTCTACTACCTCTGTATGACTTTATATCTTTTAGTCTCTTGATGTTTCCAGATACTTCTCGCTTCAAATCACCTTCTATTTTCATTTCCTCTATAATTTTTCGAATCTTGTTTTCCTGATCAACAGTTATCTCCTTTGGTTTAAGCCCATATTCTACCTTTGACACATCTAAAATAGTATGAGCTCGTGACCTACCAACGCCATAAAGAACGGTCAAACCGATTTCAATTCTCTTTTCCTCTGGCAATGTTATTCCTAGTATTCTCATGATTTTTATTATCCTTGTCTCTGTTTATGTCTAGCGTTTGCCTTGCAGATAACATACACGTAGCCCTTCCTTCGAACAACCTGACATTTTGAACATATTTTTTTGACTGAAGATTTTACTTTCATTTATTTATACCCTCTTAACTATCCTACCCTTACCACCATAGGGCTCGACTTCGACGATTACTTTGTCGCCAATTAAAACACGTATCCTGTGTAGTCTCATCTTTCCTGAAAGATAAGTTAACATTTCCTCACCCGTATTGTCTATCCTAACCTTAAAAAAAGTGTTTGGTAGGGCCTCTAAAACCTGTGCTACTACAGTGGTGTCTTTTTTGTTTTTGTCTTGCATTACGATTTAATCAACGAGATATATAGTAGCAGAATTAAGGCTATTTCGTCAATAGCCCATATGAATATCTATATAGTTAGATCTATTGACTCTCAAGAGTATTAATCAGAGCGACTTTTCCTGGGTCGTTCGGAATCTTTGTATTCCAGAATGGTCGGGTTTTTATGTTGGCTTCTTTAATTATATTTTCGTAGGAACTAATGACCGTAACAGCATCACGCTTTGACAGTCCAAGTAACTCTGTCTCTAGCTTGTTTTCATCAAAAACCCAGACCAAGTTTACCTCACCCTTAAGGCTAAAATTCAATACTGTACTTGTATTTTGGTCAAATGTGCTCTCAGCGGGAATAGAGAAGACGAGACTATCCAGGTTAACAATTTTTATCAAGTCATCAGTTAGGTCTGGAAGTGTTTTTGAAACAATCATTCTTGTCAAAGTACCCTTATCAAAAATGATGGCACTTATAGAACCTTTCTTCCTAAGAATTGCAGAGTTTGGTTCTGCTGAATTATTTGAGTTTATATATACCTGTGCAGTAGGCTCAAGCTTGTGCTGTATACTTTCCTCATAAAGAACATAGTTTTCTGGTATCTGTGAAATTATATCCCTTGAAAGTGCATCCTTTAGTTCCTGAGTGAGTTCAGAATCAAACTTAGCCAAGTCAGTCGAGCTTACTACCTTTTGAACACCAGAGAATCCGCCGGTCATTTCTGTTTTGGATCTAGCATAAATTTTGGAATATTTTGTGGTTCCCTTAAAGCCAACAACAGTGAAATCCTTCATGCCTATATTGTATTCTCCCCCAGGTTTGTCCGCCTCGACAGTAACCTCTGCACTTCCTGCAACCGGTTTTCCATTTTTTTGCTGTATGCCTGGCACATTAACCGCATCAATAGCACGGAAAATAAGGCCCTCCGGCGTTTCAAACCTGGTTGTTGCGATTAGTCTTTGAGTCTCAGTGCTAAAATTGTTGTAAACAATAATCTTTCCGGTTGCCTTTTTTTGTACATTTTGCTCGTCTGTTGCCGAAACTGTTTTTTCAATATCTTTGGAGGTAGTTACTATTTGAAATCCCAGGTCATTTGGCGCAGATGTATCCTTGTTTGCCTTAAACAGCTCATCCAAGTGCAGTATCTGGCTTCTAGGTGTAATTTTTATCTCTGCACTTTTGAAAAAAGCAGAGACTCCAAAAACCACCGCAAGAATAAGAACCCCAATTGCAAAATAGAAAGTTTTTTTTGAGTGCTTTACCGGCTCGTCATATTCATATCTATAGGTTTTGTCAGAAACTTCAAAATCAGGCTCTGAGTCTGCTTTTTTTATATCTATTACTGGTTGCACTGGCCTCTCTATATGTTTCGGTCTATTGGGCAGTTCCACATTTCTGATTGTGCGTCTTGGAGGAATGACATCTTGAACAATACTTTTTTTCATATTCATCATTATTATAGCTTAATCAAAGCAAATAAGGCAAACAGAAAAGTGTTAACAAATCTATTGAATCTGGAATAATTTGTTATGAAATACTGCCAGTGCGATCAGAGCAATATCAACTTGTATTTTTGCAACCGCCTCGTATTCGTCTTTAAATATTGATTCGTCAATTTCTATTATCTGGATATTCTTTCTAAATGTAGGAATACTACCCTCGCTTCCAGATTCAAGTAGTTTAAGAAATATTGGAGAGATATTTTTCTTAACAAACAAAAACGTCTTTTTAGGATAGTTTGAATTCGGCGAAACCACAAGAAGAGCACTAGTTAAATGCGTAGACCATTCCTTTTCAAGCTCCACTAAAATATTCTGCATAGAATTTGAAACTGATGCATCTGTTTTTTCTGAAAGATACATTGATAACTGAGACTCAGCAATCTCAAGGGAGACTTTGAATTGTTTAGAAAGCTCACGAATAATAGTGTTCTTGCCAAATGAAAAAGAGGTCGTTGATTCAATAATCTGGTCGCGAACCAAAACAATATCTGTTACTTCTGAACTAATGTTTATTATTAGGAAATTTGCGTCACTACTAGAAAAATCTCTAATTGAGGAAAACAGCACAAGGGGAAAACTGTGAATCATTACGTCTTCCCTTCCTAGATGTGTATTTTTTGAAATAACACCCATAACAGCATCGTCTACCAACTTGGAAATAGCAGAGACATAAACATAAGCCTCAAGAGACCTAGTTCTCTTGTTCATTATATCTACAACAGAGTAACCGTTTATTTTTGTATGCACTATACTTTTTTCAATCACAATATAGTCGTGAGAAGTATCTGATGCCTTCCCCGACAACTCTTCTTTGAATCTGGACTCCTCGTCAGAAAGAATACTGTTTATGAATGTCTTAGTTATAGTGAACGGTGACTCTTTTGTTAAATTTATTTTTTTTGTTTTAAGTATAAACCACGGAGAAGACAGAGAGATTACTGCATGGGAAATTCTTCTATCTTTTACATTATTTTTTAAAAAACCTTTTTTTATTACTTCCTTAATTGACGAATCCAATATTCCAATCATTTCTGGTAATAATTTTGAATCTGTTGGTCTCTCCCCAATAAAAGGCACTGACATGCTATATATAAAATCTAGAGGCTTATTCTTTGCCAGGGAGGCAAGTGCCACATTTATACTTCCACTACTAACATGAATAACGAGACAGTTATTTGCTTTGCTGTTCGTAACGTTTGAAGTAATATTAGAAAACTGTATAACTTTGCGTGAAATAGAAACTCCGTGTCTTTTAAAAAAAAGATATAGAATTGACAACAACACGACACACGCTGATATCAAAAATAAATAGTCAAAAATCATAAATATATTTTAGCACAAAATTCACATGTCTTATGACTCCAGCACAGCTTTAATCCTCCTTACTCCAGCCGAAACTGCTTCCTCCTTGGTTATTTTGAACCTACCAAGCAAGTTTGTGTTCTCAACATGTGGCCCACCACAAAACTCTTTTGAATACGCAGTCTCCAAAGAGTCTCCAACGAAATACACACTTACCTCATCAGCATACTTGTCTCCGAACGCATGTACTGCTCCAGTTTTTTCCGCTTCTTCTTTTTTCATAACAACTCTTTGAACAGGAAAACCAGCTAGTATTTTTTCATTGACAATCTTTTCAACTTTTCTCTTCTCATCATCTGTCATCTTTCTGTCAAAGCCAAAGTCAAACCTTAGTCTTTCTGCATTTATATTGCTTCCCTTTTGAACTATCTTTTCTCCCAAGACATCCTCAAGTGCCTGTCTTAGAAGATGTGTAGCAGTGTGATATTTTGTTTCCATCTCCCCTGTTCCACCCAAACCACCCTTAAATTTTTGCTCCGAACCAGATCGGGACCGGGCTTTATGTAGGTCCATTTTCATTTGAAATGTTTCCAAATCAATACTTAAACCCTTTTCCTCAGAAATCTCTTGAACTAGCTCAACAGGAAATCCATATGTCGTGACTAGGTTAAAAACAGCATCAGAAGAAACATATTCACCCGAACCACTCCCAAAGTTTCCTTTTTTAATGACTTTTTCAAACTCTTTTAAACCATTCATTAGTGTTTTTCTAAAAGCCATTTCTTCCTTAATAACTATATCAATAATTCTTTCTAGTTGATTATGAACTTCTGGATAACAATCTTTGTACATGTTGGTAATTGGTTCCACAACATAAGCTAATGTATTAACCTTAATTCCCAACAAATCTGCATACCGCACAGATCGACGTATTAACCTCCGAACAAAATAACCCCTATCTGTATTACCAGGAATAACTCCATCGGCTATCAAGAATACCGAGGCTTTCATGTGGTCAGCAATAATTCTAAATGCTTTTAAGTCATCACAATTCTGCCCGTATTTTTTACCAGAAACTTTTTCAATATGGCTTAATATTGATTTATGATTTACTTCAAAAATATCATGACAATTTTGAACAGCCATGATCATTCGTTCAAGTCCTCCACCAAAATCAACATTATGTTTTGGTAACATAGAAAATGTTCCGTCGCTGTTCTTTTTGTATTGCATAAATACATTATTTCCAATTTCAAGAAAACGACCACAATCACAATTTGGATGACATAATTCACCAAACTTTTTATCATGTTCAATATCTGTAAACTCATAGAACATTTCTGAATCTGAACCACCGGGTTCACCGGCAGGCATGTTGTCAGGGGTGCCCGCACGAGACCACCAGTTCTTTTTTACATCATAGTAAAAGATACGGCCACCTTGCATTCCTACCTTATATCCATTCTCTTCGCCTCCGATTTCAATTTCCTTTGCATTAATACCTTTTTTAGCAAATAGTTCTTTCCAAATGCCAGCTGCCTCTGTATCTTTTGGGATGTTATTTTTTTTGTCCCCAGTAAAAACAGTGACATATAACCTATTTGGATCAATTTTAATTTCGTCAGTTAAAAATTGAAACATCCATTCAATTTGTTCTTTTTTAAAATAATCACCGAGCGACCAGTTTCCAAGCATCTCAAAGAAGGTTGTGTGACGGTTGTCTCCAACTTCATTAATATCAACTGTACGAAAAGATTTCTGTGAATCAGCAACCCTAGTACCGGCTGGGTGTTCCTGACCAAGTAGATAAGGAAGCATTGGTTGCATACCAGAAGCAGTAAATAAAGTTGTCGGGTCGTTTTCTGGTATGAGAGAAGCCGAAGGAATAACCGCATGGCCCCTATCTTTAAAAAATTGTAGAAATTTCTGCCTTATTTCATCTGCCGTCATAATATCCTCATTCATAATACCCACATTATTACACAAAATCCGCTCATTACAAACCTTTCCAAGACACGTATAAATCGTTGGTACGATTTTACTATTCTCGTCAATCAAGAAAACTGTCTTAAAATATAATCTCGTTGAAGTTATGTCTTTTGGGAGACTTCGCAGGCCTGAAGCATGGTTCTGTCAATGACCCGAGTGAAACGAGGGCTCTTGACAGATTCAGGCCGAGAACCAAGCGAGCTTTTCGCTGGAAAAGTGAGCGGTCTCTCAAAAGACATGACGAGAAAGAGATTTTATTTTCTAGCGACCAATCTTTCTAACATTTTTACATCTTCTTCTATACTCTCTATCCCCTTCTTGAAGAAATCTGGCTTGAGAACATCAACACCAATAGACTTGAAAATATCCTCCGGGCTCATTGAACCACCAAGTGACAAAAACTTTTTTATTTTTTCTATATATGTTTTATCTTCCTGATATTTTTTGTAGAGTGCCTTGCTTGCTAACTGGCCGAAAGCATAGGAATAGACATAAAAGAAATATCTTATATGTGGCCATCCAACAAAGCTGTATCCATCTTTATCATCAAGCTTAAACTTGCTACCAAGATAGTTTTTCATGTGTTTATTCATGCAAAGAGCAAGCTCTTCTTTGGTCATATTGCCTTTTTCTCTTATCGTCTCGTGCATCTCTAGTTCAAAATTAAAGCACGCAATTTGCCTGAAAATCGTGGCGACATCATCCTGGATTTTGTCGTGAAGAGCTACTATCTTTTCTTCTTTTGAGAACTTTTCAAACTGGTCATAGAAAAGGAATGATTCAAATAACGTACTGGCCACTTCTGCTGTTGAGGTTGAATGGCTTTCATATATTGCAGGCTGGGTCCTTGAAAATTCACTGTGTATGGCATGACCCATTTCGTGAGCAAAAGTAGACAGTGATTCAAATGTATTGGTGTGATTGAGCAAAACAAAAGTTGGTGTTTTGTGGTCATATGAACAGTATGCTCCACCCTTCTTACCAACCTTCGGGAAGGCATCAATCTGACGGTTTGCAAGATAACCTTTAAGAATTTCACCAAACTTTGGGTCAATTGAGCTAAAGAGTTTTTGTAGAATATCACTTGATTCACTGAAAGTTACTTTTCTCTTTGTTTTTCCCACCGGCACAGCTCTGTCTGAATAATTAAGATTCTTAAGTTTTAGCATCCTAGCCTTAATAGCATAAAAACGGTGAGCCACATTAAAATTGTCGGTTACAGTTTTTACCAAGTTTAAAACACTTTTTCTATCATTCTCATACCCTAGAATAGTGGAATCATATGCTTTATCGTAACCCCTTAGCTCGTCGTTAATTTTTTTGTCAGTTACTATTGCATTAAGCTCACTCTCTGCCATCTCGCTTAGCTCACAGTACTTATCCATAACCGCATCATGTAGTTTCTTTCTTTCTGCTTGAGTTTTTAAATCCCTTATTATTACTGAGGCTTCTGATATAGGTATATCTTTCCCATTATGTCTTACTGTCTGCTTGCTTATTATTTTACTAAATGCATCTGTCCAGAGCTTACGCGAAGGAAGTGATTTTAGTGACAAAATTTTTTCTTCTGGTTCCGTTAGAACATATTTGCCAGTTTCAAATGTTTTCCTTAATAAATAGTTATATTTGGACAATTTTTTATTACATAGAAAAAGCTTTTGATATTTTGGTAAAATCTTTGAAAGATTTACTTCAAAAAATAAAACACTATTTCCTATTTTTTGCAGTCTCTGTGACACGAGATTCATTTTCGCTCTAACTTTTACGTTTTTTGAATCTAAGTCCTGCGCTAAATGCAGATACATGTAAGTCTTTGAAACTGGAATATCTGATATTTTTTCATAGTCACGAAGAGCGTTTAATAAACTGGCCTCCTCTGTCATGTATTTGCTATTTGTCTTGTATTTTTTAGCAAAAACTTCGTAGGCCTTCTCCGCAAAAAGCAAATCATTCTCTATCTGTGAATCATCGGGTGATTTGTATAGTTGTTTTAAGTTCCATTCGGTGTTTATTTTATTTGTCGTTTTTTTAGACATATTTTTTTAATATTTTAAAATCATCTAGTAGTGTCCCTTTGTTACTGCCGTTATATAGTGCAACAGCTGGGTGATACAAGGGTACCACAATTACCTGACCAAATGAAGCCTCACACACAAGCTCCTTTCCACGCATCTCACTAATAGAGTTTATTGGATTTTTATATTTTAGAAGTTCCAAAATGTAAACCATAGAAAACCTACCAAGTGTTGCAATAACCTTGGGCTGGATTATATCTATTTGTTCATCAAGAAACGGTGAGTAAAGTTTAATCTCTTCTGGAGTTGGATCACGGTTCTCAGGTGGCCTATCCTTAACTATATTTGTTACATAGACATCTTTTCGCGCTAGTTTGATAGAATCAAGCATCTCATCTAGTACCTTACCCGACCTACCACAAAAGGGCTTGGCTGTTTCGGCCTCTGTTTTTCCTGGTGCTTCGCCAATAAACATAATATGTGCATTGTGACTCCCCTCACCCACTACAGGAAAGTATTTGTTCTCTACCCTATACCTATAAAGAGGAGATTTCCTAAAAGATAGAAGCCTGTCACGAATAGACTTCATTTTCTCAAATTTTTGTTCAAGAGAAAGTGGCATATAATTTATAAACGATATTACTTTATAGGGATTGAATTTCTTCGGTCACCTTCCTGGCTTTAATATCGTTTAGACCAATCGCATATAGTAGGTCTGGATTATCTAGGATTGTTTTACATAAAACAACACCCCTATCGAGAAATAATTTCTTCTCTCGTCCATTGATTGTAGTGAGGCAAGTAAGTGGATGGAGTTTGGCTTCAATAATCATATCGTGCAGATTCCCGACTGGAGGATAGTTCCAACCAATCATTCTCATTCCGCCCTGGCATGATCCATACTCTATTGCTGTTGAAGTAAACTTTGTATTTGTCACAAGCCAACCCTCATCTAGTTTTCTCTCTTTTCCATATTTATATGTCATCTTGGACAAATCCTCAAATCTAGCTTTAACATATAGTGCAATTTTCAAATCAGACTTAACACCCAGCTCGTTATGAAATTTTGCCTCAACCATGATAAGTTTCTCCTCGTTCCACGCAACGACATCAACCTCGTGCTCAACACAGAAACCGCGGATAATCTTTCCGGTTTCTGCTTCAAAACCCTTTGCTCTAAAAATCTCCGCGACAAAATCCTCAAAGGGAAAACCAGATGGCCCTAATTCCATAATGGCTCGTTTCAAAGAATACTTGAAGGCTACTGGTTTTTCTTCCTTATGTAATAACTCAAATGCGTGCTGGTATATTTGGTGAGTAGTAATGTCTGGAGTCAAACCTTCCTTTATGTGAGAAATAGTCTGCTCAGCTGATCGACTTGATGCACCCGCTCGCTTTAGCGAATATTCAAGTTTCTTTACATCAAACAACTCCCTGTCTCCATTCGCCTTCAAAACATATATTGGTTCATTGCTCATCCTGCAATTATCTCATACTTAATTTGTTTTTTCTATCACTCCGCCCCCGAGACAAACCTCACCATCATAGAGAACGGCAGATTGACCAACCGGCACTCCGTTTTGACTTTCGTTAAATAGGATATGGAAACCGTCTGTCTTTTTCTCAAGAGTACACTCCTGTTTCTCCTGCCTATAACGAATGCGAGCACTGATTTTGCATGGAAAAGTTATGTCAGTGTCAGAAATAAAGTGTATTTCGGGCAGGAATAACTCTTTCACTGAATAAACCTCTGAAGCGTCACTTTCTTTATCAGCAACCTTAATTGTATTTTGTTCTAAATCCTTAGAAATGACGAAAAGCCTCGGCCCATCGTTACTCTTGCTCGTAATAGTGAAACCGTGTCTCTGTCCGATTGTGTAGAACATTGCACCGTCGTGATACCCGATTACTTCGTTTTTTGTGTTCAAAACATCACCTCTCTTTATCTCAATGTAATGTGAAAGAAAATCTTTCATATCAACTTTGCCAATAAAACATAGACCCTGACTGTCCTTTTTTGTTGCTGTTGGCAACTTAAATTTCAGTGCCAACTTTCTCACTTCTGGTTTTGTTAAGTGACCAATGGGAAACAAGACTTTTTGGAGCTGTTCCTGATTTAGGGTGTATAGAAAATATGACTGGTCCTTATTCTTATCTACTCCTTCTTTTAGCTCATATTTATTCGTATGTTCGTATTTTTGTGCATAGTGACCTGTGGCAATAAAATCAGCACCCATTTCCAAGGCTTTTTTTAGGAAAACACCAAACTTTACATATTTGTTACAAAAAACATCGGGATTTGGAACACGACCCAGTGAATACTCACGAATCATATAGTCAACAACATCCTTCTTATACTCTGTCTCACAATCAATAGTCATGAAGGGTACTTCCATTGTTGCACAGACCCTCATGGCACTTCTTCGCTCCTCTTTCCATTCGCACGGCAGAAAATCCGGATGCCAAACTTTAAGAAAGACACCAGTTACATCATACCCATCTTTTTTTAGCAAAGCCAAAGCCACCGAGGAATCAACCCCACCAGATACTCCAACAAAGACCTTTGGCTTTTTGTTCATAAAACATTTATACCACAATCTCCCGAAATGACTAGAATTACTTCAGATACAGCTCTTTGTTTCTTTTGTGCTCCTCAAAGGTACTAGCATAGTGAATAGTTCCATCTTTTTCTGTCAAAAAATATAGATATTTTGTTTTAACTGGATTCATTGCGCTTACCATTGCCTCAATACCAGGGTTGTTTATTGGTCCCGGTGGAAGACCTTTGTATTTGTATGTGTTATATAGAGAATCAATCTTCAAATCATCAAGTGTCAACTCGTAGGTATTTTTTCCATTGACATACATGAAGGTGGAATCAACTTGAAGTGGCATGCCCATTTCTAATCTCTTCCAAAGAATACCTGCCACAACATTTCTATCTTTTGGTAACGCTTCTCCTTCCAGTATTGAAGCCATTATAATTATTTGCTTTTCAGATTTTGTTGAGTTCCTAAAACTTTGACTGATTGACTCAACTCTCTTTTCAAAGTTATCCTCAAGCATCTTTATTATCTCCACCGGAGTAACAGACCTTGAAACAAAGTATGTATCTGGAAACAAATACCCCTCTTTTGGTTTTGCTAAATCAAGAAAGGTTTCTTTATCAAACAGTAATAGGTTTTTCTCTAAGTAATCGGCTATTTGAAAAGCATTCCAACCTTCTGGAATAGTAATTTTAATCGTATCAATTTGGAACTTACCATTTACCAATCTTCTGGCAAGTGAAAAGGTTCCCTCGCGTTTTTCCAACAAATAGTCACCAGCAATCACCCTTTTTTCTCCCCCAAACAAAATCACAAGAGAGCGAAAAAACAACTTTGACCTTATGATATTTTTTTCATGCAAATCCAGAGTAATAGTTTGAAGTGATTGCCCAGAATTTACTTTCAAAATAGTGCCGACAGGAAACTTCTTTGGGGCAGAAAACAACAACGATAAAGAGAGTGCTAAAAAGAAGGCAATAAGGAATGCAAAAGTTGCCTTTTTTTTATTTATTTTGTGTGCAAGAAAATAATCGCGAACCTCTTTCAACCACCTTTCAATGAATCTCTGGTTTTCTTCCATATAGATTAAACAGGCAAGTTAACTGGCGCTTCAGCTTTTCTAGACTCAATACGAGTAAATGTTGGGGTTGCCGATACACTACCCATAAAATGATAAACTGTAGCTAATTCTTCGGTGTTTAGAATAAAATACTTCACTGCCTTATATGGTCTATGAAAATACGCCCTACGTTTGTACGCATCAAACATACCACTTTTTTCAATATTTATATTTTTGTTTTTCCATAACTTCCAGGGAAAAAACTCATACCTTGGCGCAGCGTAGGCAGAACCAGCCAAGCTTGGTTTAAAGCCATTTAGATCATTTGAGTTAAAGTGCGTTATGCCTCCAATTATTGCTCCTATATTACCACTGCTAAATATATCCTTGGGCGCGATATAAATAGCCCTCATACCAACGTCATATCCTTTTTTTGAAATACTTCTTTCTAGTGCCGCCACTATTTCAACCTCGCCTTTTGTGGGAAGTCTGCCGTTTTCTTTTTTATCTTTATCTTCCGCTTCTTTCTTTTCGGGTTTTGTTTTTTCAAATATTTTCTTTATCTCTTCTGACGCTGCTTTTGACCAACGAAGATCATCTTTATTAGGATTGTTTTGTGCGTCTTCGTTTGCGTGAGATCTGACAATAATTTGCAACCAGATTTGATTACCTCTTCCAACTGATCCAAAGAATTCAATAAGTGGAGTCAGTGGGTCAATCTTATACTCTTCCTTTTGATCCTTATCCATTCCATAGTCAACATAGGTCTTTATCGGATAGACATCGGGTTTAGTCAATCCAAATTCACAAGCGAATAAACCTGTTGTTTCAGGATCAAAACTTACTTGATTTACATAGTCAGGAACAGTAAATATTTCTATCCCAGGATACTGGGAATATAAATTTGATTCAATTGCGTTTTTATAACTCTTCCTCGTCCATATATAAAAATGCACAGCACCATCGATAGACACAACTTCTAGAGAAAACCATGGGCGAGTAGAACCTTGCCACCATTTTAAATACCAGTTACCATCACCAAAAGGTTGGTGCAAACCGTTCAAAAAAAACTCCATTGCTCTCGGTGATTTAAAAATATCTTTAGGCAACTTAACTTCAAGTAGCAAATACTCCTGCTTTGCAAAAAATAGTGCTTGTCTGTAATCAATCCATAAATCCCACACAAATACCGCTAGTACAAAAGGAATAAAGATAAAGAATATATAGTAGAGTATTTTTAATACTAAAATGATGTTGTTATTTGAAAAAACCTCAAAAAATGATTCAAACATAATACAATTATATCTGAATAAATAAAAAAAACCACCCTATTTGTTTGAATGTTAGATAATCAAAACACTCCATTGTGGAGTGCTTTGCTGTTATTCTGCAATATATAAAGGGTTGCTAGACTGCACTATACTTACCATCCTTTGATTTTCTGAAGTATTTTGGATTCTGAAGATTGACCATTATTGTATTTTCCTTAACATATCTCTCCTTCAGTACTTTCTTAATGATTTCTTCTTTGGTCATTGGCCCATTTTTGTCTAAAACAGTCTTGATAACATCCTTTACCACCCCACTCATATATCCCCACTCTGATAGAGCATAAAGTCCGCGACCAACTAGCACAAATCTTGGGTCTTTTATTAGTTCATTGTGGGTTGTGGCAATGTGAGCTTTTTTCTTGAACAGTTCGGTAATAAGTTTTGCTACTTCTCTGAAGTGTATTGGTGAACCATGTCGCCTTATAACCAAGAAGGCGTAGTCTCTCATCCCCTTTGCATTTATGTTGGTTGATTTGGATTTACCCCATTCTCCAAGAGGGTTTTTGTCTATAAGTTTTGATAGAGCTAACCATCTTTTTGCAATCTCTTCATTCTTGTATTTATCTGATACATCCTTAAGGTGTTCAAGAAACTTTTCTACCATGTCTGATTCAAGTAAAATCTCGTCATCAGAAAGTGTACTATATAGCTGTCGTAGAGAAGAGTGAATTTTTTTTGATAATTCCTTATCAACAGTCCAGCGATGTTTGAATTCATTATCTTCTTTTTCTTTATGAAAATCCTCACCCACAACAAGTAGGAAGTGCACGCAGTTCTGTATGCTTTTATCCTTTGATAAATGCTTTAGCAAACTGTCTTCGGTTATTGTGGAACCAAGACTTGAAATAATTTCCTTGAGTTCAGCAAAGATCAAGGATTCTTTAACATACTCTTTGGATTTCCTTATGTTTATGATTGAATAGTTTTCAATTTGTCGTACTCTCTCTCGTGTTATCTTGTACTTCTTACCAATCGCCTCTAGTGTCATTCTCTTTGTGTCATTACCCAAGCCAAAACGATTTACTAGTACATCTTGTGACCTATCGCCCAAAACTGCTAGTAGCTTTTTGACCACTTGTTTTGGTTTGAAGGTGATTGGTGATTTTTCTATCATAATATATGTTTCTAATAAATTATTAAATTAGTTACAACAAATGTATCTTATTTGTATCATTATTGTCTATTTTAGTCAAGCCTTGACCGAAACATGCAGTAGACCCAACAGCGATTATTTTGTCACAAAATTAATGAGTCTATTTGGAACAAAAACAGTCTTGATTATTTCCTTATTAATTAGCCATTTTTCCACTTCTCTTAGAGCCCTCGCCCCTGAAACCGCCTCGTCCTCCCTAGCTCCAAAATGCGTATCGAAGCTTGCTCTGACCTTGCCATTAATCTGCACAACAATCTTAACCTCCAACTCTTGAGTTTTTTTAGAATCAACTTTTGGCCATTTTTCCAACACCAAAAAACTCTTGTGACCTAGCTGTTTCCACAATTCTTCTGTTATGTGCGGAGCAAAGGGTGACAGGATTTTCAAAAATAACTCAAAGTCACTTTGTCTAACAGATTCTAGTTTTTCCATTTCATTAACAAGAATCATCATGGATGAAATAGAGGTGTTGAATGAAAAACCTTCAATATCTTCGGATATTTTTTTAATTGTTTTATATAACAAAACTTCAAATTTTGAATCAACTTTTCCTTTTTTTATCACCTTCTGTTTTATCTTCCACACTTTCTCCAAAAAACGCCTTGAGCCAATTATATTGTCAGTACTCCATGGAAGCGAAGCCTCAAAGGGGCCCATGAACATCTCATATACACGCAAGGTGTCGGCACCATATATTTTGACAATGTCGTCAGGATTTATAACATTCCCCCACCGCTTACTCATTTTCCTATTATCACTACCCAAAATCATTCCTTGATTTCTGAGAGTCTGGAATGGCTCCTCTGTCACAACCAAGCCATAGTCCTTCATAAATTTGTACCAGAAGCGTGAGTACAGTAGATGGCCCGTTGCATGCTCCTGACCCCCCACATACATATCAACATTTTTCCAATATTTTATAGCATTTATATCAGCGAAGGCCTTCTTGTTTTTTGGATCCATATACCGCAAGAAATACCAGGAGGAACCAGCCCAGCCAGGCATGGTGTTTGTTTCTAGCCCAGCCTTTACCCAAGATGACACTCCGGCAAGCGGTGATTCTCCAGTACCTGTTGGAACATATGACTTAACATTTGGTAACTTTAGAGGTAAATCTTTCTCTCGTAGTTCATGGATTATTCCATCCTTATCGTGTCGCAGTGGAATTGGTTCACCCCAGTATCTTTGCCTTGCAAAAACTGCATCTCGCATCTTGTATGTTGTGTGTACTTTTGCAAAACCTCTGGATGTTACATATTTAATAATATCCTTTGTCGCTTCTCCGGCTATTTTGCCCATGAGCTCCTTTGGTTCTGTTAGAATACCGTTTACCATATCGGAGAAACATATTTCCTGGTTCAATACCTTCTTCCCAAGATGCTCGTTTGTTGGAAGCAAAACTGTTTTAAGTTTTATATTAAACTTTTTAGCAAAGGCAAAATCTCTCTCATCGTGTGCAGAGCATTTGACTATCCCCGTGCCGTAGTCCTTCAGGGCGAAGCTTGCTACCCAGATAGGTAAATCACCGTTACCAAGTGGGTCAACAACATATCTACCAGTAAATATGCCATCTATCTCTCTATATTCACCCTCAGAAAACTTTGCTCGTTTATCAACTATTTCTCTTGCCTTACTTAAAATTTCGGTTTCGTTTGCAACACCCTCTACTAGCTTTGGAAGCATAGGGTGATCAGGAGCAATAACAAAGAAAGTATCAGCATAGCAAGCTTGAAAATGCGCATTAAAAGTCTCAATGACCATATCTGAATCCTTAACTTTAGCAGTAAATAACAAACCATGACTTTCCCCTATCCAGTTTCTCTGAATCTCTTTTATGTGGGAAGACCAATCAAGCGTATCTAAGCCAGCAAGTAATCTTGGAGCATAGGCTGTTATGCGCAAGAACCACTGTCGCATTTCTTTTTTTACAACCAAGAAACCACCTCTTTCCGAAACTAACCCTTTAGAGCTATCAACCACCTCATCATTTGCAAGAACTGTACCAAGTACAGGACACCAGTTCACCTCGCTATATCCCTCATATGCCAAACGATATTTCATTAATACATCTTGCTTTGTTTTTTCATCCATAGCTTTCCAGTCGGAAGCGGAGAAAACCTGAACTTTACCTGAAACACTATTTACTTTTTGATTCCCATCTTTTTCAAAAATCTTTATAAGTTCTGAAATTGGTCTAGCTTTTTGTGTTGCCTGCGGTGAGCCTGTTGAACCGTACCAAGAACCGAAAAGCTTTAGGAAAATCCACTGTGTCCAACGATAGAAATCTGGGTCAGTCGTATTTACCTTTCTATCCCAGTCGTAGGAAAGACCTATTTTATTCAACTGCCTTTCAAAGGTTTTTACATTTTCTATTACCGCCTTCTGTGGTGCGATGTTATGTTCTAGGGCGTACTGTTCAGCAGGTAATCCGAAAGCATCATAACCCATTGGATGCAAGACATTGAAGCCTTGCATTCTCCTCATTCGTGCAAAAACATCTGAGCCAATATATCCCTTTGGGTGGCCAACATGAAGACCTAGACCACTTGGATAAGGAAACATGTCCAAAACGTAGCATTTCTTTTTCTTTGCTTGCCCTGAACGTGTCGAAGGAGCTTCTGTTTTATAGACCTTTTTTCTGGCCCACTCTTTTTGCCACTTTTTTTCAATATCTAGATGGTCGTATTCATTTTGAACATTATTTTTCATACCTACCAATACTATCAAAAACAGAACCGCTTGCAAAATAAAACCACGCAAATCTTTTGCGTGGTTTTATCTAAGGAGTTTAGTTAGCGGACAGGCACTGGTGCTCCCTTGTAATATAGACTTGGGCTTATAGTTTGTTCAAAACAATGTTCACCCTCTGGATGGGCCCAAAACGGACTTACATAATCTACAGTTCTGATAACTTGGTCTTTTTCATTGACACCCAGTGTTGCCTTGTTGAATTCTGCACATAGTTTGTATGTTAAATCACCTGTTTTTTCGTATGTGTATGGTTGCCCTGTTTGAGAGTCAACAACTGGAATGTAATACCCACTCATATCTGCAAGTTTCTCTGGAAGAGCACCTTTTTGAGAATAGGAGTTCATGATTTCAGAATTAATGTTAGACAAGTCGTTGGATTTTTGTTCATCATATTTGTAAAGTCTTTGTGTTGCCGGAGAACCAAGTACAGCAAATCCCCAAACAACCGAAGCGACCATAACCACAACCGCCACAACCAACCAGATCCTTCTAGATGCGGATGTTAGTTTTCCTCGTATGTCAGAAAGGTAGTATAGAAACACACCCAAGGTGACAACAAATACAGAGAGAACTTTTAGAAGGAAAGATGCTGTCAAATCCTGACCATCAATAAAATGATACAATACAGTAACTAAATCTATAGCCAAAGCAATCCCGGCAACAAACAAAGTAATAAACGTTAGCCATCTCTTAATTGCAACTTGTCGTTTTTCTGGCTCAACCTTATAGCTTCTTTCAAGTAGCCACATAAGCAAAACGAAAATTGGAAATACAATTATAAGCGTAGCTACTGGCCAGCTTATTGTAGAGCTACCAAAGTAACCATAGGCTTTACTTACTGGAGGGTAAGCCCTATTTATAACTGTGAAAAGTAGTGTCAGAAGATTAATCACTACCATATAGATAGCAACGATTGCCCCGAGATTTAGAAAAAAATCACTAGCACTTGTTTTTGTTTGTGGATTCATAATAGTAAAGTTAATTATAATTTACTCAGTAGTTATGCCGTCAAAATCGGCTTCCTGTGACACCGCCTCTTCCTTTGTCACACGCTCTATACCGTCTTTGTGGTGTGCAGGGCTATATATCGTATAAAACTTTAGAGCTTCCTTTCCAGTATTTACCACATTATGTGTCGCACCCTTTGGAACAACAACGGCATCACCGTCACCAACCGAGTATGATGCATCGTTTATTCTGACATCTCCAGTTCCAGATTCAAATCTAAAGAATTGGTCATTGTCTGGATGAACTTCTGTTCCTATTTCCTCTCCTGGAATGAGGCTCATCAGCACAAGCTGACTTTGCTCACCAGTGTAAAGCACTTTTCTAAAACTAATGTTTTCTGTTGTTAATTTTTCTATATTATTTTTATATCCTTTTTTCATGGCAAATATGTATTAGTGGTAATTCACTAATTATAACATATAAGTAAAAATCAACAGAAATTGATTATATCTTAAACTCAATAACATCTCCATCTTTCACCACATATTCCTTGCCTTCAGTCCTAACAAGCCCCTTCTCACGAGCAGTAGCGTATGAACCAGAAGAAAGCAGGTCCTGATTAAACACCACCTCGGCACGGATAAATTTATCCTTAAAGTCTGTATGTATGGCTTGGCCAGCTACAGGTGCCGTGGAACCGCGTATAACAGTCCAGGCCCTTGATTCGTCTTCTCCAGTAGTAAAATATGTAATCAGGTTTAAAAGGGTGTAGCCGACCTTTATAAGGCTATCTATACCGTCATCCTTCCCACCAAGTTCATTCCTGAACATCTCTTTTTCTTCCCCCTCCAGGTCTTTTAGTTCATTCTCAATTCCCGCATCAATTATTACCCACTGTGCTTTCTCTGTTTTGAAAAATTCCAGAAGTTTCTTGTATCTATCATCATTTAGCTCATCTAAGTTTTTTCCACCAGCTTTTTTATTCAGTGCATACATTATTGGTTTGAAAGTAAGGAGGTTGAGCATCTTCACAACCAGTCTCTCTTTTTCATCTAGTTCTAGACTATTCACCAGCTTTCCTTGCTTTATATGAGCCAAAGTTTTCGCCAAAACCTCACCTTCAAAAACCGCTTCCTTTTTGCCGGCTTTTATATCCTTCTGTAGATTTGATAGTCTTTTTTCTACTGTTTCCTCATCAACCAAAATAAGTTCAAAATTTATAACCTCAATATCAGAAATGGGGTCAATCCCCCCATGCACATGGATTATTTTGTCATCATCAAAAATACGAACTACCTCAACGATAGCATCTACCTCACGAATGTTTGAAAGAAATTTATTGCCCAAACCTTCCCCCTCTGAAGCACCTTTGACAAGCCCTGCGATATCAACAAACTCCACAACGGCCGGAATGGTTTTGGCTGATTTAGAAAGTTCGGAAAGTTTCCAAAGCCTTTCGTCTGGCACAGGAACAATACCCACGGATGGGTCTATGGTACAAAAAGGATAATTCTCGGCTGGTACAGCCTTCTTTGTTAGTGCATTAAAAAGTGTGGACTTCCCCACATTTGGTAGACCCACAATGCCGATGCTAAGCTGACTCATTTGCTATTAAATATGGCTTATTTTAAAGAAAAAATCAAGCTTCATTTTCAAATTTCATATGACTGTGGGACTCCGCAATGCACACCTCTGTCCTCATGGACGATGGGTAGTTATTGGTTTTTTAACTTCTCTCTCAAGGTGTGCAAAATCAATGCCCATAAACCTAAACAACCTGTCTCCAATTTCCGGGGTTAATTTGCGTAATGGGTGCCTGTTTGTGATTTTTGTGTAGATAGTAATATAGTGGCTTCTCAATTCTTTTTCTGCGAAATTAATAATCTTAACAAGAGAAGCGACTGTTCTACTGTAATGTGCTTTTTTATAATGGTCAATGTAACCGTTCAATCTAGATTCGATACTTTTAGTTTTTCTTAGAAAATTAACTCCAGGTGAGTGAATAATTTCCTTTATTTTTTTATCAATCTCATCCTTCTTTTTCTGGCTTATATCAACATCTGTATTATTGAAAGTTAACCCAAGAAAATCGAAGGATTTTGCACCATACCCGCGTGCAAGTGTAATTTTTGTCTTTTCTAACCCACTTGTTTTATGCACTTCTCCTAGTTCATAAATATCTACCTCCATATCTTTCAACTTCTTTTTTACTATCTCATACATTTTTATGGCGGTATTCTCATCTTTACAAAGAACTATAAAGTCATCCACATACCTTACTAACTTTACATCTGACATACTGCAAATATACATATCGAAGTCGTATAAATAAATACTCGCAAGTAGTGGAGACAATGAAGAGCCTTGAGCTACCCCTTTGTGAGGTCCATATTCCTTTGCATCCTTACCAGAAGACGGTTCTACATCAAAATAAATTATTTGTCTTATTAATTCTAGAACCTGTTTATTAGTAATATGCCTTTTAATTAGACTGAATATCTTTTGTTTGGGAACATTGTCAAAAAACTTCTTTATATCTGCCTCGAACACCCATATATACCCCTCTTTTAAATAGTTTTGAATTTTTTCTACTGCCAAAGGAGTACCTTCAAATTCTGGCTCGTCAATTTCTTCTTCATTTTCCACCATATATAATCCTTTCCGAGAAAAATCATGGTTAGAATTTAAATGCTCTAAACGAGGAAATACAGCGTGCAGAATGGAAATTGCGAGAATTCTTTCTTCTACTCTATAAACTAATATTTCTCTGCCTTTTTCAACCATAACTCTTCTCAGAGGAGCAAAACTAAATTTTCCCTCCAAAAGTCTTCTTTTTAAATCTAAAAGATTCAGAGTGTAGTCTTTTGAAAAAGTATTTATTGTCTCATTATCACTTCCTTTAGTATTTTTTCTAGGGTGTCGTCTTAGTTTCTCCCATGCATAAAGCAAGCCATCAAGAACCTCACGAAAATCTTTTTTATATTTTTTCTTTGTCATACAATTGAGTAAATACGCAATAAAGGCCGAGAGGCCTTTATTCATTACTTCTATTTAAACACGAGATGATTCACATGCGATGCATTGAATGTTCAGAACAGAGAGTGCTACAAGTTGTAGCGTTGTCTGCGTTCATCTTCTCTCGTCTTGCAATGGCTCGTTGAGCTGAATCTGTGATTAGCAGTGCCAGTTTGGCGAACAGTTGAAGATAAGCACATTAAAATTATATTACAAAAATTAAAATTTGCAATCCCATTATGAACAGGGTTTCTTCTTTTTCATAAATCCATAACCAATTCCCCTTCTGAGTGGTGAGGTAATTCAATCTTAATACCAAAAGGCACATACTTACCTTTCTTATCCAGTGTCTCACCCAATCTTCCGCTTCTCCTCATTGTTTTATTGTCCACACTATCCCGATTGATTGTTTAGTGCTAGACATATTTAGTTAGATGAAAGAGATTTAGAAAAATTTACTCCTAGTGCGGTAAGTCTGTGGGCATAGCCAGGCGCTGTCCAATCACCCCGCTCGTTGCCATTTATAAATTCACTGGGATATATGAGTTTTTGCTTTGCCAGACTCTCCTCATATCGTAGGACCTCCTCCTCTGTCTTATACCCAACAAATTCAGCTACTTCTTGAGCCCATCGACGTCTAGTGTGATGTGACTTCAAATCAGTCGGATATTTATTGGTTTCAACATTCTTGTAGATTCTGTAAGCACCAGCGAGAATCATTATTTCTGCTCCACTCAACTCCTGGCATAGGTCAAGATAACTGTACAACGATGTTCTTTCTTGTTCTGTTGTTTCTTTCCGCAATGTTCGCATAAAAATCTTCTTCGCCGTATTCCATACCTCTGAGTCCGGATTCTGTTGCACCATGAATTTTGTGAGACCCAAAATTGCGTGGGTTGTTTTTTCAGAACACAAAACCTCTTCGTCTATTTTGTTAGCCTCTCGTTCCTTTCGAACCTCCCCAAACATTTTCTCCAGCCTGTCTTTTAAAAAGGACCTGCCCAAATTCGCAACACTAAACAACGCAACTTCGGGACTAGTCCACACAGCAGCGTCAAGTAAGTCAATGGATCTAATACCCAAGTCAATAGCCATTTCCTTAACCGCTGCCAGATTATCTTTAATTTTTTTCTTAGTCTTTTCTTTCATAAAATTTTTTTGGGTCTACCTAAGACAAGTTTCGGTAACGGGACTTCGAATCTGAAGGGAATAAACTTACTTGTTACGCCCTGACAATACCGATTGATAAACTCATTCTGTAACAATACCTAAAAAGTGAGAGATAGTAAAATTTACAAAACCTATTCCACGACTAGAGTTCCGCCATTTTCCTGCCAATCCAAAACTCCACCAAGATTTGTAACATCATTGAATCCTAGACTTTTTAATTTAATAACCGCTTCTCCCGCTCTTCGTCCTGACCTACAGTAAACATACAAGGGCTTACCTTTTTCAATCTTTGTTATCGTTTCTTCATTTATATTTCCTAGTGGAATGTGCATAGCTCCACTTATGTGGCCATCGTTCCACTCCGAATCTTCCCTGACATCGAGAAGTACTATTTCATTATTCTCAACTTGTTTTTTTATAATTTCGGGATTCATTTTAATAGAGACTGGTTGTTCTGTTTTAACATTATTATCTACAACACACCCCTCCCCATGACACCTTGTGGCATATAGACTCATAGCCACCAGCCCAACAGCAAAGACCACCGCAAGAATGGTCGGAAAATTATAATATTTTTTCATATTGGTTAGAACTACTTACCGATTATTGAATTAATAGCTGTAGTGATAGTCTCTAGTGACTCGTCAGACTTTATTATATACCCACGAATACCAAGAGCAATTCCCTCCTCCACTGGATTAGGGCTGGTAAAGTTTGATGAAATAAGGATTGGTATTTTGTTTTCTGTCCCTTCTTTTTGCAGGACCTTAAGAAAATTCATTCCCCCCATGTTAGGCATCATTAAATCAAGGAGAATCAAATCCGGTTTTTCTTTCTCTGTCACTAGAAGCCCTTCCTCCCCATCCTTTGCTTCAACTATGAGATACCCAGCATTCGTAAGTGAGTCGTTCACTGTTTTTCGGAAAATTTCATCGTCATCAATGATAAGAATTTTTTTCATGGGATTTATTGTTTACTAGTTATTTGGGATTAAGAACAGCCTCAACCTCCTTAATGATTGTGTCTAGAGTTTCGTCAGATTTAATAATATAACCCCTAACTCCTAGAGCTACCCCCTCACCTATCTTGTCCGTAGCCGAAATATTTGATGTTATTAGGATTGGAACTTTTGGAGCATTTCTATTTTGATTGAGCCTCCTTAGAAATCCCAGCCCATCTAGCTTTGGCATTACTACATCTAGTAATATTAGGTCAGGCTTTTCTGATAAGGCCATCCTTAGCCCATCCTCACCGTTTGTTGCAGATACAACATCGTAAGAGAACGACTGCAATTTCGTAGTCATTGTCTTTTGAAAAGTTGTATCATCATCAATTATTAATATTCTCTTCATAATTATTGTAATAGTTATTATTAACTTATCTATAATGGTAACACAAAGTAAAAGACGCTCCCAACTCCTGCCTCTGAAACGACGCCAATAGTTCCACCATGACCCTCAACGATACCTTTTGCAATAGCCAATCCCAGACCTGTACCCTTAACTCCCGTCTCTGACTTGTTACCTAGTTGCTTAAACTTACTAAACAATTCCTTGATATTATTCTCTTCAATACCAGAGCCTGTGTCGGAGACAGCTACAATGATTGATTCTGGAAAACCGACAAAACTTTCATCATGTAATGGAACTGAAGTTTTACATGATAATCTAGTGAATTCGTCTGTAATTTTTGAGTCTGCCTTATGATGTACAACTAGCACTTCCACAGAACCATCTGCCTTGGTAAATTTTATAGAATTAGAGATTAAATTATTCAATACTTGTTTTATTCCGGCCTGGTCTATGGGCACCAAGGCAGGCATCTCGTTGTCATAAACTACATTTAGGGACAGCTTTGCATCGGTTGCGCTAGGCCTGAAGAAATCAATACGATTATCAACTATTTTTCTCAAATCGGTTGGCTCCTTTTTGATATCAAACTTCCCAGCTTCAAGCTTGGCAATGTCCAAAATATCGTTGACCAGTTCAAGCATACTTGAACTATCTGTGTTAATAAGTTTTACATATTCATCAAAATCTTTCTTCTCTATTTTATCCTGACCGTCCCGTAGAAGCTCACTGATTTTATTTATACCAGAAAGTGGTGTGCGTAGTTCGTGAACAATCATAGACGTAAACTGCTCCCGAATCTGCTCTATTGCTCTCTCCGCTGTGACATCATGAAAAATAACAACCCCCCCTATAATATCTTTTCCACCAGACGCCCCAACTGTACTCGTCTTTACAGGAAAAACAAAAATTTTGTAAAACTTGTCTTTTATTAGAACCTCATCTGACTTGAATGCTTTATCTAGCTTAACACTCTCTTCTAGCTTACCTCTCATATCAAACTTCCCTTCCAGGTTATCAATAAAATCAAAAATGGTTATGCTCTCTTTTGCAGACAATCCGATGATTGATTTGGCACTAGGGTTCGCAACAAGTATTCTGTAGTCTGTGTCTGTCATAACTACTCCATCAGCCATACTTTCCATCATGGCATTAACTTTTGCTTGTTCTGTTTTTATTACTCCTTGCAGACTTGTAACTGCCTTTGAAGCTTGCTGGATGATTTTGTAGAGGATAGTCATCTCCTCTTCCTTGTATAAGCCACTTTTTGTGTCAGCGATGGTCAAAACACCAACCACCTTTTCATCAATAACTAGTGGAATGTTGAAAAAAGACCTAACGGGTTCATTAAGCTCATTTATAATAATCGCACCAGATATTATTTCTTTAATATTTTTCTCACTAAACTCCCGGTCTAAAAGTGCCGACAGGGAACCAAGCATTCTACCCTTGATATCATCAATAAAGCCTCTGTGCACAGATTTTTCGAGATGAATCTTAAAAATAATCTTTTCCTGCCCGAAAAGCATGTATGACACAGCTGAATAGTCTATGAGCTGACCCAGTGTATTGATAATGACATCTATTATTTGTTGTACATCAAGTGAGTACCCAACCCTATCCCCAATTTCTTTGAGAATAGAAAGCTCGTACATCCTTCTACTTATATCTTCTTCTCTCTTGAATAAGGCTTGTTTGGCCCTATAGTCACTTATGAGATGGTAAATACTGACAGCTAAACCGCCAACTAAAATGAAGAATAAAATCGAGGTTAATGTCATTGTTTGTAGAAAAAATACGGTTATATATTTGCTACACCTTTGCCAACGATCTCAAATGCAAGGCTCCATATGTTACAGAAACAGAAGCGATAATCAGAAATAGTTTCTCTACACCCTCAATACTACTTGGCGAGAGATCAACAACCTTCCATGTTTTAGCGAGCAAGCTCCAGAATTCCATTACGGCTAGGGTCCAGATTGCCACAGTCATTGGATTTGCAATGGCTCTACCTATTTGTCCAAGATATTTTTTTACACGAATTAGAAATGTTCCAGCCATACCAGCCCACAGACATGCAAGATAATAATGAAAACCATAGCCAGCCAAAAGAGACCCTGTATAAGCTCCTATAAATGACTCAAGCTTGTTTGGAAGAATAAATATTATTACAAGCATTACAATGGCAAAAATTCCCCACGTTTTTCCACCCTCATGACCAGGATTACTAACTGCTACACTTGAGTTGCCAACAAGACCCACAAGAGCTCTGAATCCAAAGTAATACGAAAATAGTGCCAAATAAAGCATAATGTGCACCCATATATCCACGGATGCTTCTGAAATAAGGAAAAAGTCTGAACCAAGCTTCTGAAAAACAGTAATAACAAAAATTATTTCAGTACCAATAAAAAGGTAAGAAAAAATTGATCCAAGCGTAGATTCTCCAAATTTTCGCACAGCTAGGGCTGTGATGATGGAGGCCAAAAGAAAACTTAAGGAAGAAACATAGTAACCAAGAGTGATAATTGTTTCCATAATTTTTATTTATTATCCAGGTCAAGGTTAGGATACTTTGCAAAGATTGACCCAAGAGCGTTTTTTACTATTTGACCTGATAGTTCAACGTATTGATCAACAAGTTTCTGAAGAGTTGCTTGAGGATTTTCACCCACCTCACTAACCCTACCATCATTTTCGACCACTAAACCACTAACACTACGAGCTTTTAATACTGCAATTTCTGGACCCAAAATAACCGACTGTTTTTTTATAATTTCAGTCATAATCTCGGTGTATTGTTGTTTTTCTTCCATATAAATTTATTATTGATAAATATTAACTCTATAAATAATAACATAGACACAGCATATAATAAATCAACGCCTGTTGATTACTTCTTGCAAATTATGTTCCACTATTTAGATTAGACCCTTCAATTCAGACTCATACCTTTTGGCCACATCCATTGTGGCTGTCATTTGAGCCTTGCCCTTTTTCACCTCTTCCTGCACCTCAAGTGCTATTTTCTGAAACAGTTCTGGATTTTTTTCTATCATGGATAGCAGTTTATCCTGCTCGGCCTGTGGAACACCCTTAAGCTGTGAGGCCATCATTTTTTTCATTAAAAAAGTTTTCATTGACATAGTAAATGTGTTAAAAAATTAAATTTACCACCACTATACTATGTGATATAGTGTATAGCAACATGAAGCTTAAGTATGTAATAACACTTTTTCTGGTTTCTCTGGCTGTTTTAGTTGGGCTTATGTACAAATACAATCTTGACTGGCGCCTACTCTCCTCACTCTCGTTTTATGAAAACCTCGCAAACCCTTCTGTAAAAGTGATTCAAATCAAGGAGGGGCTAAGAAAGGAAGAGGTTGTTGATATTTTGGTCAATAAATTCGGATGGGATGAAAACCAGAGAAATGATTTCAATAATGCCCATCTCGCATATGCAAAAGAAAGTTTTGAGGGTCAATATTTTCCAAAAACATATTTGATACACAAAGATAGCGACCCTTTGGTTGTCAGTAAGACAATGACAGATGAATACAGAAAAAAGGTAGGTTCAGTGAAAAAGGCAAAAACAACCAAGATAATAAACGAAAATACTGCCCTTATTATCGCTTCTCTTATACAAAGAGAGGCTGGAAGTAAGTCCGACATGAAGCTAATTTCTGGAATAATATGGAACAGGGTTTTCAAAGGAATGAAACTCCAGATTGATGCCACTCTCCAATACGCCAAAGGTGATGAAGATTTGTGGTGGCCACAAGTTAATCCAGAGGATAAAAAAATTGATTCCCTCTTTAATACATACATATACAGCATGCCACCAGCTCCGATTGCTAACCCAGGCCTGTCTGCAATAGAAGCCGCCTACAATCCACAGAAAACAAACTGCTTGTTCTATCTGCACGACAAGAACCGACAAATCCACTGCTCATCTACATACGAGGGACACAAGAAAAATATACAAAGATACTTATAGCAAACTAAATTGCAGTCGCAACTAATCCGATAAGCACTATACCAACAAAGTTAAACACGAAGGAGATTGGAATAAACCATGTGGTCTTTACATGTAGAAAACCAAATATACTTATAGCTATTTCGTCAGGAAAAGGAGAGGCAAGGATTAGCCCACCCAGAAGAAAGGTTATCCACCTGAAAGCCTTTAAATGAAATAAGACCCTTGTTCTTTTTTTAAATCCTTTATGTTTAACAAGCTCCGTTAAGTGGTCCGAAAATCTATCTCTAATAAATCTAAATATAATCAGGTCACCGAGAACTGCTCCCATTGCACCGAAGAGAGCGGTCAGAAGTACTGAGTAGCTTTGTGATATCTCGCCCAGGGTAGCAATGGCGGGTGCGGTTGTAAAAATAGATGTAAAAAACATTCCAGCAACAAAGCTTCCAACCACTTCCAGCTCTTTGGTTTTTGTGAGTACATTCACAAGGAAATTGGTATTAGCCAGAAATATAGCGAACGAAATGCTTACTGCAATGACAAAAATATCTTTTAATATAAAACTGTTATCGTGCTGACTATTTTCTTGGCTAATTGTATTCATCTCATGATTATAACAGAGTGTGTTAAAACTCAAAAGCTATATGGAGGTTATGATATAATTTAGAGACCGATGAAAAACAAAGTAGTACTGTTTGGTAAAGAGATAGACAACATCTCCAAACTTGTTAAGGAAAAGGGGTTTGTTGTTGTTCATGAAAATCCTGATTTTGTAGTAAGTTATGGTGGAGACGGGACAGTTATGCAATCCGAGGAAAAATACCCTGGAATACCAAAAATAATATTGAGAAACAGTCGTATATGTAAACTATGTTCACCTTTTGAAAACAGTGAGGTGCTCGAAAAAGTATCTGACGGAGAATATATTACCTTGGACTATTGGAAACTCGTAGTTGAAGCAAAGCACCAAACTCTCCTCGCTTTAAATGAGATTATAGTCCACAACCATGATGCAAGACACGCTATTAGGTACAAGCTTATTGTAAATGATAGGCAAATAGGCCATGAGGTGATTGGTGACGGAGTTGTTGTGGCCACACCATTTGGTTCTACAGGCTACTACCGCTCAATAACAGATAGTTTCTTTGAGGTTGGAATTGGTTTGGCTTTCAATAACAGTACGGAGCGTTCTGACCACATGATTTTGAAGGAAGATGCAAAGATTGAACTAGAAATAACCCGAGGTCCCGCTGTGGTATTTGCTGACAATCAAAATGGCCAAATCGAGCTAAATATTGGGGACAAGGTTACAATCACTAAATCCCTAAATTTCGCACATATAATTAAAGTATAGATAGAAATCAAAAGCCACCCAGAAGGGTGGCTTTCAGTTTGTGTCTGTAAGTTGGAATTACTCAGACAATACAATTTCCGACTTACTTCTAAGTGTAGTAAGAAAATCATTAATCATTGTCTGCTGTTTGTTTGCAATAATCTGTTGCTTTATCTGGTCTGCTAATTCTTTTTCAGCTGGAACCTTTATTGTTGAGGATGCCGAAACTTGTGCTGCCTTGTAGTCATTGTAGAACTGTGTCACCTCTTCATTAGATACAACAATTGATTTTGTATCAATGTTTGCTTCTAAATACATCTGAATAGCAAACTGCTTTGCTATATTTTCTCTAAGTTTTTGCTCTGTCATATTGACCTTCACTAACTCTGCCTTAAGGTTTTCTGCTCCACCAGCTTGCGTAGTGATATCAGCAAATTGCTTCTCAACATCTTCGTCGTTTACCTTAATCCCCGCACTGACAATGCCCTGATTAACTAACTCGTTATTTATAAGGTCGTTTAAAACCTGAGCCTTGATTTGGGCAAGCTGTGTTGCGTCGTCTGTATTTATTCCTTGTGCCTTGTAAGAAGCTACAGCAGTAGCAAGCTGTGTGTCATAGGACGTCTTTGTAATAGCAACCCCATTTACTGTGGCAACTTTTTCTTCACCACCAATCCTTAATTTACCGTCTCCTTTAAACATAAGAAAACCTAATACAACCAACACAACAATAACGACAACGATAGAAACTATTTTATTTTTATCCATATTATAATCTTAGTGCTAATAATCCTCTCTAATTCTATTAGATAAATACATGAGACATTCTAACACAGTTAAACATTTGTTTACCAGCTTTTAGTTCCAGTTCTGTGGATATACAAAAAAGATCGCCGTTTGGCAACCTTTTTTGTGGTAAAACCTTAAAATTATATATTATTTCTTCAACTTACCTGCATCCTCTTTTGAAAGAAACTTGAACATGTTTCCTCCACATTTTGCACACTTACCTTTCGCAGAATATCTATTATTCTTCTCTGTAACCTTTGGATCCAACATAACTTGCATTGTAGGTTTGTTTTTAGCATCTCTACATCTCATACACAAAGCTTTCATATCCATGTTTTTATTTGTCCGACCAAAATATTTGGTTTAGGATTCTTAAATGTTAATAGAGCTATTATATAATACTTAGCTTAATTCGTAAACAAGTAGACCAGAAAGGCCTAGCTTATGAAAAACAAATACAATCCAACGACTATGGCTATAAGACCATAAACGCCAAACATGCCCCTAAACTTTTTGACTGATGCTTCGCTCAATGCATGTGGTGCAAATATATAAGTTAGCCCCTTCAACATCACTATCCAGGCAAAAATAGTAACCAAAACCTTCCACGTCCCATCCCAAATGTTATATTGAATGAGATACATTGAGGACAAGAAAATCAATATTATTCCTGTGAGATAGACAATAGCTGGGTGGTCAAAAAAATCCTTCAATAAATGAGGAACTGACTTACCCTTTATAATAAGGAACAAACCACTAATCACTAGATATATTCCCAATATCTTTGATACTAAAATTGTGATATCCATATTTATAAGTTAGTTTTTAATATATAAATTATAACACTCTGAATTTTATTTTCAACAATATACGAGAAAACCGTACATCCACAGTAGAGGTACGGTTCTCCCACACTATCATCGTGCTGGTCTTTGAACAGTGCTGTAAACCCGCAACATGGGCGACATCCCCGACCATTCCATCTGGAGCATGACTCTTTCGGAGAGTTCGGTAGACATTCTTCTTCGAAGTTCATCCATCGCTGACGGGTTCATAAGACGCTTATACTCACCATCTGTAAGGGCTACCCTCATCACCCCACAGTTTTCAACACACCTTTCCATGGCGATGAGAAGGTCATCCCATCTTCCAGTGAATTTGGCTTCCACCTTGTCCTCCATATATTCGCAGTTTACTCTGTTGTAAGATTACAGCACGAGAGAGCCTTGTCAACAAAAAATATAGAATGTGTTATAATATTTGAGTAAATTAATTATTAAAATAATAAACATGAACACAAGGAATTCAATATTAATGAAGCAAGCAAGAGAGTCACTCTCGGGCAAGTGGGGTTTAGCAATTGGAACAATGTTTGTCTACGCCCTAATAACTATGGCAGTCCAATCTATACCAAAAGCAGGTGGACTTTTGGGTATACTAATTACTGGACCACTTAATCTCGGCCTCATTATTTTTTCTCTTTCAATATCAAGAAACCAAAACCCAAGGTTTGAGCAGATTTTTGAGGGTTTTAGGCGGTATGGTACTGCCCTTGCAACGCAGGTTCTTATCATGGTATTCACAATACTATGGATGTTGCTTCTTATAATTCCAGGAATAATTGCCGGCCTGTCGTATTCCATGGCCTTTTATATTCTTGCTGATAATACTTCTGTAGGAGCTCGTGAAGCTATAAAAATGAGTAAAAAAATGATGATGGGATACAAATGGAAGCTTTTCCGTCTAACTCTACGATTCTTAGGTTGGGGCATACTTTGTATATTCACTTTAGGAATTGGTCTTTTGTGGCTTATCCCTTATATCCAAGTCTCAACTGCAAAGTTCTATGAGGATATAAAAAACCCGGTAGCATCACCCACTGAACCCAGCCCGACCCCAGTAGCACCCACAGCATAATAAACAGAAAACCGGCTACCCAAGGGTGCCGGTTTTTGTTTGACTACGGAAGACTCGGTAGGACGAGTCCCGCAGTCATAGACGACTTGCCGTGGGCAAGTATCGTCTGTATGGTCTCAAAGAACACGAGGAGCGTGTTCTCGAGTCCCATAAAGATTTTTGGGACAAGGAACTTGAGTGTGATGATTAGTAATCCAAGCCCCATAACCCTTAGAATTTTCATGTTAGTAATGGTTGAGAGAAGCTTGGATGCTGTGTGGACGAGACACAACACGCTGACTAATCGTCAGACTGCCCCCCTCTCCCTTTTCAACCAAATTGTTTAGATTGAGAAAGAAGAAAAGAGGTTCCAAAGCATGTTTTCAAGGTTCTATTTACACTAATATTATAACAAATTATAGACTAGCTAACACTTGACATTTCATGTGTTTCATGTATAACTATTGTAGGAGAACTAGATTCATGGAGTTCAATCCGAACCTCACGAATCTAGTTCCATACCAAGGAGAAGGTCCATGCCGGACAGACAGAGTCAGATACTGAGAGCCTTCGTCAAGGGACGGATTCAGAAGGCGGGCATCACACTCAACGCCACGTCGACGATGAGTGGGCTTGAAGAAGAAGCCTCGCTCCTCAACAACAATGCTGGGCTCAGCCCACGCGTGAATGCGGATGAACTGCTCCTGGTCTACGTCGAGCTGGTGGACGAGGTGTTCCACGAGTACATCGATGCTCTCAACACGGCCGCGGCATTGCGTGGGGACAATCGTAAGACGTAGTCCTACCCCTACACCCCCATCGAGGCCCTGTGTGTTTGTGCGAACGGTCGCACGGCACACGGGGCTTTTTACATATAAAAACAATAAATTAAAATGTCAGTCAAGTATCTCTACGGTACTCTCATTCCACCATCTCTACTTTGAACAGCCCACCCCGCCGATATCCCAGTGATTGGACTCTTTGGCGTATGTGACTCCAGTAGTGTTATTTTTATATAATGCTATACCGTTACTGCGGTAGCCATCTTCAGTAAAGTTTACATAGTTACCTGCCGAATCCTTAGCTAAGATATAATTATTAACTGAAAGAGTATTACTAATGTCTGCCTTATCACCAGTCAAATGACTACAAGGACCTCCCACATGATTGGCGTTGGTTTCAGTACCACCCGTCACTGCAACGTTGCAAACACCACCGCTTCCCGTCCATGCATCGCATGCTCTTTTGAAATTAATAACTTCAGTGAGCACTGCCTGCTGAATACCCTTTAAACTTGTTTTGGGTTCCGGATCGTTCACGCAATCGCTTCTGTCCCAGTTGTATGGATAATTGCAGGTGTTGGCAGATTCCAACTGTTGTCTTGCCTCAGCATCAGTGATTGCTGAAATGACAGTTGAAGCGCTTGCTGTTTCTATTGTCTTAAAATTGTTTTGATAATATGAGGTGAAGGATAAATATACTATCGCGACAATAATTGCTACGACTACTACAGCCAAAACTATATCCTTAAAACCTGTTTGTGAATCATTCATATTATGCTTATGATGCCGTCACAAAAGCAAAAATGTTACAGATTGGAACTGGTGGACATCGTATCAAAAAGTTGGAATCAGATAGAAAGCTGGGTATTTGAGAGCTTTGCTTTATTAAAATATAGTTTAGCTACTAGTTATTTAAAGTTGTTATTACAATATGAGATTGGAATTAATTTATGTAAATGAAAAGTCGCGGGACGTGAGACTCGATGTCCCGCGCTTCCCGCGACCCTAAGGCGTCATGGTATTTCGACGTCGCACTTCTCCGCCAGACGTTTCGTTGCGGTTCCAATCATGAAGACCTCATGAGCGAGAATCGAATCGTCGAGGTTGCCATCAGTCGCGCCGTCCCTAACGAGCTGTCGAAGGGCCTTCACCCGCTCAGCGATTTCCAGCGCCAGTTGGCCAACCTTGCTCTTGTCAATCATTGGTGAACTCCTTTGTGGAACAGGTTATAAATTATATCCTATCACGAAAGATTATATCTGTCAATCAAGTGAACCTTACAGGAATCTCGAATCTTACAGATTCTGTACACCCGTTCTACTTTTTATTTCGCAAGCTCATAAAAAGTTATCACGGGTTTTCGAGTCCTGACGGAAGCTCCCCCAGAGCTTCCTTAAGGCCCATCAAAAAATCCGCCTTGCAGCGGATTATTTTGGTGGACCTTACAGGACTCGAACCTGCTACCCCCTCATTGCAAATGAGGTGCTCTACCAGATGAGCTAAAGGCCCAATATTATTATTTTACTATCAACTTGATCGAGTTTATCTCATTACTCATTTGCAATCAAATGAGGTGGCTGTTTATTAATGTTGCTACGCAACTGCCAGATGAGCTAAAGGCCCCTCACCCAGAAATCATAATGCTATTCTTAATTCTATCTTTCAAAGCAGCGTAAGCTTGTGAGTGTCGCTTCAACTGCTTCTCGCGATATTTAGCATCAGATTTGGACTGGTAAGCTTCGTAGTAAACGAGCTTAAACGGTGCTTTGTTTTTCGTTGAAACATTCTTTCTTTCATTGTGCTCAACAAAACGCCGTTTAAGATCATTTGTCTGTCCGATGTACAATTCCTTTAATTCTACGCTTCTTATCACATAAACATAATGCATGATTTCTGGGTGAGGGGCTAAAGGCCCAATACATTCACTAGCATGAATAGATTACCAAAAATTTATTATTCGCACAAGCAAAACGAACAACTACGGCATGATGCCACTCCTATTAACAGCTAAATGCAAGAGATGCTGTAGAAACTCCTTTACCTCCACTCCCACTGCCTTGAGAGACTTTGGTAAAAATGAATTTTCGTGAAGTTTAGGTAAACTATTCGTCTCCATAAAATAGACGCCTCGTTTTGGAGAAACAACAAAGTCCGAGCAAGAATAGTGCTTAAGTCCAAGCCTCTCATGCATTAGCTTTGCCACCTTTTCTATCTCCTTTTTCTCTTTTTCTGAAAAGTTTCCTGGGCAAATCTCTCTGCATTCCCCGCTACACCTTGAAGCATAGTCCAACATTTTTCCCGGAGGAGTTATTTCTATTGAAGGCAGAGTGTATACCTTCTGTCCCCGAAAGTTTTCTATAACTCCGCAAGTAGCTTGTCGTCCATCAATATACTCCTCAACTATTGCCGAGTCATGTTCAGCCAAGACAGATTCAAGAGCAGAAAGTAATTCACTATACGAATCTACTTTATGGAGACCAAGGGATGACCCATCAGAAACCGGTTTTACTATCAGCGGATGCGGAATAGAATTGAAAACCTCCTTTGCTCTCACAGCAAGTGAATCAGTCTGGCGAACAAGCATCGCAACAGGTGTTTTTACTCCAGCCAAAATAGCTCTTTCTTTGGTTAGCCATTTATTCATAGATACAGCCGACTCCATTCTTCCAGAACCGGTATGTGGAACACCCAGACAATCTAGTACTTCCTGAACTTGACCATCCTCACCAAACTTACCGTGCAATGCGTTGAAAATTACATCAACATTTTTTAGAATCCTTTCTGGCGAGCGCTCTATACCGTTCATATGCCATTTGCCATCCTTAGAGATAAAGATATCTACGGGGTTGTGAGTAAGAGAAAGATTTTTTAGTACATTTGCTCCTGTCTTGAGTGAAACATCATATTCTGGTGATGGTCCACCACGAAGAACTCCGATTCTGAGCGAGGTTGGTAAAGTATTCATCTAATTATTCTAGCATAGAATAATAGAGAATTTCTAATTCCTAATTCATAATTCCTAAATAAATCCCAATAACAAATATCCCAGTGGGGTTTGTCCATTGTTTAGAAATTAGATTAATTAGAAATTAGAAATTATCTAATTCGCCCCCTTAATTGCTTATGAAAGTTTATTGCATATCTGTGCGCCTCGCTGTTGGAAAGCAGTATTTCCCTTTCAAGCTTTAACCATCTTTTATCCCCCATAATCTCCTTTGGTTTGTGTCTCTCATCCTTTACTACAGAGACTACTGGAATCTTCACATCATTGGCCCCGAGTATTCTCTCTACGACATTTTTTTGCGCTCTTCCACCATCTACAACCACAAGATCTGGAAACCTCCATTCAATATGAGCCAATCTCCTTGTTATAACTTCCTTTAGTGCCTTTGTGTCATCCACACCAGGATTTTCTCTTATTTTGAACTTTCTATATTCTGACTTTTGTGGTTCACCGTTTTCTAGGACGGTCATAACACCCACCACGTTTTGACCAGACATGTGTGCTATATCATACGATTCAATACGAAAAACCTCACCGTCACTTATTCTGTTTTTCTTTACATCATCTTTTATTAAGGAAACATCTTGAATGTGATTTAGAGTAAACAGTGTATGTTTAATAAGGTTTGCTTTCTCAAACTCTTTTTTCTTGGCCAAATCTTTCATTTGTGTATTCAAACTACTAATCAACCTCTTTTTATTACCCTGTAAAAATAAAACAATATTTTTTATCTGTTTTGCATAATCAACCTTACTAATCTCACCCGTGCAGACTCCAGGACAAAGACCAATCTGCCTATTGAAACATGGTTTGTTCTGTCCAAGGGGAACCCTTGGACGGGGTTCGCACTTATCACGAAAAGGAAACATCTTGCGAACAATTTTCATTGCCTCTTTAAGTTGACTCCCATTAGGAAACGGACCAAACGAATGTGCCACTACATAGGGTAACCCTGTGTAATTCTGCAAATCCCTACCACGAACAATGAGAACTCGTGGGTAATCTCCCACCTGCTCCCGACCGAGTACCCTCGGGAGGGCGGGCAGGTCTTTTGTTATAACTACATAGTTGAAACTCTTGTTATCCTTTTCCTTTACATTTGCCTCTGGCTGATATTTTTTTATAAGGTGGGCCTCTAGAACAAGCGCTTCCAAGACTGAATCGGTCTTTATATATTCAACAGCATTAAATCCGTCCAGCATTTTGGTTATCAAAGGACCGCGTGTATTTACAATATCTTGATTAAAATAACTTCTTACGCGGTCACGGAGAGATGTAGCTTTACCTATGTAAAGTATTTTACTTGCACCTTTCGCCTTTCGCCTTTTAGACTTAAAAATATACACCCCGGGTGTTGTGGGAAATTTTGATATCGTTTTTTTTATAGAATCAATTTTCATACTTTACTAGAATATACCACGAGCTTGACTTTCCAGCAATTTATTATATGCTTTCCCTAGGGGGGCGTATGTTTCGATCACTCGTCATTGCGTGCGCTCTGGGCGGTCTTGGACTCGGCGTGTTGGTGGGAGGACTCACCGACAGTGTTGAGAAAGGTGTCGCCTGCTTTGTGTTCGTCATGCTCGGCATGCTGGTCGCTGGGCTCGTGTTGCGACTCGCAAGCAGTCTTGTGGGCAGATAAGCCCGAGGGGAATACAATGAAGAAGCCCGACATCTTTGGATACCTACACGCAGTGAATGTCGTGACTGGAGTCTTGATTGGTGTGACCACGGAGAACCGTGTTGCCGGGATTGCGGCGTTCTTCGTGCTGACATTCTTGAACATCGAAGTTCAGGAAATCTGCAGTGCCATCAGAAGTCTCAAGAACTAGTGACACCCGCTGTCACACCGTACACTACGGGCGCCGACTAACCCTCGGCGCTCATTTCGTTATAATACAAATTATGTTTCAATTTGACGAATCAACGCAAAAGGTTTAATGTTTCTCATTGGAGGTTGAGATGCCCAAGCCGGGACAGATCGATGAAGACGCCAGAGTAGCCAGAGTAATCTCTGGCAAGATCCACGAAGCGAGAGAAACCGTCAGCGTTCTCGAGCTTGCACTTGAAACTATTCAAGTAAGGTGTAAACACGTCGGATTCCAGGAATACCGCGGGAGGCAAACGGGAACGTGCTCACGCTGTCTGAAGGAATTCATGTCCAGACAGCAGATTGACGACATCTTCAGTCAGTGAGATCACATCACCGACACGAGGGCCAGGAAACTGGCCCTTTCGCTATTTACGATATGCTTTGTATTGCTTGAGTGCTTTTTTCAGATATTTTCCAGTATAACTTTTCTCACTATTTGCAACCTCTTCAGGCGTACCCTTTGCCACAATCTGTCCCCCACCTTCTCCACCCTCTGGACCAATATCTATAACATAGTCGCAAGATTTTATAATATCCATATTGTGTTCAATCACTAGAACAGTATTTCCTTTATTAACCAATTTTTGCAAAATCTCTATCAGTTTTTTTACATCTTCATAGTGAAGACCAATAGTTGGTTCGTCCAGAAGGTATATAGTTTTCTGTAGGTGTGGACGATATAGTTCTGATGAAATTTTTACCCTTTGGGCTTCCCCACCAGAAAGAGTCGTGGCAGACTGACCGAGCTCTAGGTACCCAAGCCCCACTTCCTCTAGAGTCTTCAGCCTGTCAGCCAGAGCTGGAATATCTTCAAAAAACTTTAGTGCCTCCTCCACAGTCATTTTCAAAACCTCATATATATTTTTCTTTTTATATTGCACCTCCAAGGTTTCTTTCATGAATCTCTTTCCCTTACAAACATCGCACGGAACATAAACAGTGGGCAAAAAATGCATCTCCACTTCTATCATTCCGTTCCCCTGACAGGTCTCACATCTACCACCCTTAACATTGAAGGAAAATCTGTTGGCCTTCCACCCCCTGGCCCGTGCCTCAGCGGATTCAGCAAACAAATCACGAACAAATGTCCACGCTCCAGTATATGTTGCAGGGTTTGAGCGAGGTGTACGACCTATCGGTGATTGGTCTATGAGAATTGCCCGGCCTAGATATTCTGTACCCACAAAACTTTTACAGTTATATATTTCTGCTGACCTATATTTGCGTTCAAATCTGGCTTGTAGATTTCTGTGAAGAATTTCATAAACAAAAGAAGATTTACCTGAGCCAGATACCCCTGTTACAGCCACAAACCTGCCGAGCGGAATATCCACATTCATATTTTTTATATTAAATATTTTTCCTCCGCGAATCTGAAGCTCACCTTTAGGATATGTTCTTCTCTCTTCGGGAACTTCTACAACCTTGTCCCCTCGCAAATAGTCTAGGGTAACAGAACCTGAGTCATTTTTCTTCGCAGTAATAAGCTCATCCAAATAGTCGGAAACCACCACATGTCCACCATGAATTCCCGCCCCTGGACCAATATCAACAATATAGTCAGAAGCAAAAATAGTATCCTCGTCATGTTCCACCACGATAATGGTATTACCTAAATCCCTAAGATTGAGAAGAGTTTTAACCAACCTGTCGTTATCTCGAGAGTGTAAGCCTATTGTTGGCTCGTCTAGAACATACAAAGCCCCCACAAGCCCAGAACCAAGTTGTGAGGCAAGACGAATGCGCTGGGCTTCTCCGCCAGAGAGAGTGTGTGCCCTTCTGTTTAGTGACAAATATTCAATACCCACATTTATCATAAAGAGTAGTCTAGATTCTATTTCTCGCATTACCACTTTTGAAATATTTACCTCACGCTCTGTCAGCTTGAGTCCCATCACAAAATCACATGCATTCCTTATAGACATGGCTGTCAGTTCCACAATATTTTTGCCACCAATTGTCACATGTAGTGCTTCTTCACGAAGTCGCGCACCGTTACACTTGGGACACGGCTCCTTACCGAAGAAATGCCTTGTACCCAAACCATTACATTCTGGACATGCACCATATGGGGAGTTAAAGGAAAACAACCTTGGTTCAACTTCTGGGTAGGAATATCCATCTTTCGGACAGGAAAGTTTTGATGACATAAAAAACTCTTCAGGTACATAACCCTTATTGGATTCCTGTGCCACATCGCGAAACATTATTTTAACCTTTCCATCTGATTCCTGAAGAGCCTTCTCCAAATCTTCCGAAAGTCTTTCTTCTGCACCCTTAACATCTGTTTTAAAGTCTAGTAGAGAAATACTATCAACCAAGACATCTATGCTATGCCTCTTGGTCTTCGAAAGTTCTATTCTGTCTCGTAGGGATTTTCTCACCCCATCCACCAAAACATGTGAGTAGCCCTTACCTAGTAAGTCATAAAGCAACTGATAATATTCTCCTTTTCTACCAGAAACAATCGGTGAAAATACTTCCACATACATTGGGAGTGGAATCTTTTTTGTACTACCAGCCAAATGTTTTTTCTTTACATCTATCTTCTCTAGAACAAAGTTTTTTATTTCTTCGTTTGAAAGTTTTTTTATTTCATCTCCACAGACAAGACAGTGTGGGTGGCCAATTCGAGAATACAAAATGCGTAGGTAATCATAAATCTCTGTGATAGTAGCCACAGTAGAACGTGGATTATTTGAACGAGATTTTTGGTCTATGGAAATAGCCGGTGAAAGTCCAGATATCTCATCTACATCCGGCTTCTGCATTTGTCGTAAAAACTGTCGGGCGTATGATGACAGAGATTCAACATACCGTCTTTGACCTTCCGCAAAAATAGTATCAAAGGCTAGAGAGGATTTTCCTGAACCCGAGAGACCCGTAAAAACCACCATCTTGTTTCGTGGTATTTCTACAGTGATATTTTTAAGATTGTGGGTGCGTGCACCTTTAACAATGATTAAATCTTGTTTTTCTTTTTTTACCATATTGATACGCAAAGACACTCCCATGGGCTTCATATATGGGGTGTATAGGGAGATATTAACACACATGACTATTTGACACCATCAAGGCAAGTGATAATGTTTTACAGGACCTTACACTCGAAAGGCAGGTAGCCATGCATAAGTGCATACCGGAAATCGGAATGCATGTTAGGTGGAACGTCGAGGATGACGACAAAACCACCAGACATAAGAGGATGGAGTGTTTTGCCACAATCTACAGGTGGGAAGGAATCAGGGTTCACTCGATCAAGGAGCGAGATAACAAACTCTTGGTGTCTCTAACCAAGTGGGGTGCTCCAATTATTCATGGAAGAACCTTGCGCCTACGCTATTTTAGCTGGAAAAATCTGCTTCCATACTAAAATCGCACCCCCTGTACGTCCGCGAGTGAAACACAAACCGGTCAGCCCGTTGCTGACCGGTTATTCGTATATTTGTTTTTTCTTTTTTGTAGGTTTTGGTTGTGTAATAAGTTTTTGAAGCTCGAGAATCTCGTCACGCAATATGGCCGCCGTCTCAAAGTCCAAAATTTTTACAGCTCCATCCATTTGTTTTTCCTTCTGTCTAATAAGCCTGGTTCGATCCTTCTCAAACATTTTCTTATCTATTTCAAGTAAACCACTGACCGTCTTTGCATGTTCGGTTCTCATCTGTTCTGTTATATCTTGAATCTTTTTTATAATCGTCTTTGGAGTTATGCCATGCTCTTTGTTGTATGCCACCTGCAATGCACGACGACGACTTGTTTCCCCTATTGCCCTCTCGATTGACTGGGTCATGTGGTCTGCATACAAAATAACCCTACCATCCACATTTCTAGCAGCTCGGCCGATTATCTGTATTAGCGATGTATCACTTCGCAAGAAACCTTCCTTATCTGCATCCAAAATTCCAATAAGAGTTACTTCTGGCAAATCTAGGCCCTCTCGCAGAAGGTTGACACCAACAAGACAGTCAAACTCACCACGACGAAGGGAGGTTAGTATCTCTATTCGTTGTATTGTTTTTATATCACTATGCAAATATTCTGCACGAATCCCCTTTTCCTTCAGGTATTCGCTCAAATCTTCTGCCATCTTCTTTGTCAGCGTTGTAGCAATGACTCTCCCACCCTTTTTTATTGCTATCTCTGATTCCCTTATGAAATCAAAAATTTGGCCCTTATAATTACCTTTTTCTGTTATCGGTCTTACATCCACCACTGGGTCAACAAGCCCTGTTGGACGGATAACCTGCTCAACTATTTGTCCGCTATGCTCTTTTTCATAAGTGCTTGGTGTAGCCGATGTATATATAGTCTGCCCAACTCTCTTTTCAAACTCGGCAAAAGTTAGTGGGCGGTTATCTTTTGCGCTTGGAAGTCTAAACCCAAAATCAACGAGAGACTGTTTCCTTGAAGCATCGCCCCCATTCATAGCACCGATTTGTGGTACAGAAACGTGCGACTCATCTATGATAGTCAGAAAGTCAGCACTGCCGTCTTCATTGTGTGGGAAGTATGAAAGTAGTGTGTCAGGAGCTTCACCTGGTTTTTTCCCAGAGAAATGTCTGGAGTAGTTCTCTATTCCATTGCAGTATCCCATTTCTCGTATCAAGGCCAAGTCGTATGAAGTCCTGCGTTTAAGTCTTTCCGCCTCAAGAAGCTTTCCATCCTTTTCCAACTCATTCAAGCGTGTTGTAAGCTCGGCCTTTATGGTCTTGAAGGCCCTTTCGTTTTGTTCCTTGTTTGATATGAAATGTTTTGCGGGAAAAAGAAAAAAGGCTTCTGTGGTTTTTAAAATTTCTCGTGTGATAGCATCTATAACTAATATTTCTTTAACTTTTCCATCCTCAATCTCGATTCTATATATCACTTTTTCTGACACTGGCATTATTTCTACCATATTGCCTATTGCCCGAAACATTCCCGGAGAGAGATCGGCCGTCGTTCGTTCAAAGTGAATATTAACAAGCTTTCGTATGAATTCAGCACGAGAGATTTTCTCTCCACTACTTATTTTTAGATTAACTTTTTCATATTCAACTGGTGAACCAAGACCATAAATACAGGAAACTGATGCGACAATGATTACATCACTACGAGTTAGAAGTGCCTGGGTTGAAGCGTGACGAAGTCTGTCTATCTCCTCATTTATCATTGCTTCCTTTTCTATATATGTATCAGAAACCGGCATGTAGGCCTCTGGTTGATAATAGTCATAGTAGGAAACAAAATAGTGAACAGCGTTGTTTGGAAAAAATTCTTTGTACTCCTGGGCAAGCTGAGCGGCAAGGGTTTTATTGTGAGCAATAACAAGAGTGGGTTTCTGAACTTCTTGGATAACATTGGCAACAGTAAAAGTTTTTCCAGAACCAGTCACACCAAAAAGCGTCTGGTGCTTAAAACCTTTTTTTACACCCTCTACCAGAGCCTTTATGGCCTTTGGTTGGTCTCCAGCCGGAGCATACTGCCTATTTATTTTGAATAAATTATTGGACATCACAATATTTTATACAAGCACTTCTCGCCCCGCACCAAATCGCGAGGGCCCGCAGCGTGAATTCATTTGGTGCTGGGGTCTCCTGCTGGTTCATAATCTCTCCTAATCTCAAATTTCATATTGCAACTATACAATATATTCATTGAAATGAAAATGGTCTTTATTTGAGCCATTTTTTAATAAAATGAAAAGTAATATTGAAAAATACTTGACATAAAACCGATATGGTGCTACAATATAAGAAGACTGCAACGGAGACGAAAAAGAAAAAGGGGCCATTGCTCGATGGTCCAGCGGGCAAAACCCCGCCAGTAGGCTAGAGCCGTCTTCAGAGGAGTAGTTCGCTCCTCGTCTAGTGCACCTGGGCGAGTTGCAACGAACTCTCCCCATGGTACCAAACGCTCATCTCGATTTGCCCTAAGCAAGCAATTTGTAGATTGAGTCACTAGATAGTGGCCTGGCCCCGGCCCGACAAGCGAAAGCAAGTCGGCCCGGGGTCTTTATTTTATACCATTAATAATATTTTTTTAAAAAATCCTTTTTATAACTATCAAAGCTACCAGTAAGCATTGTCTCCCGCATTTTCTCTACCATGTGTACTATGAAATATATATTATGAATTGAAGCCAGTGTATACGCTAGGATTTCTTTTGCACGAAACAGGTGTGCGATATAGGCCCTACTATAACTCTTGCATGTATAGCATCCGCAGTTTTCATCAAGTGGTTTTGAATCGTCTCTAAACTCTTCGTTCATCAAATTTATCCTTCTCTCTTTTGTATATATTCCCCCGTTGCGAGCAATGCGCGTAGGCGAAACACAGTCAAACAAGTCGCAACCCTTCTCTACCGCCATAAATAAATCCAGTGGTTCCCCTATTCCAAGCAAATGTCTTGGTTTTTCTTTTGGCAAAATTTCATTTACCCACTGCACCGCCTTATCCATATCTTCTTTTTCAAACGACCCTCCTATACCAAAACCATCAAAATCTAGTGAACCAATGTATTCTGCACTTTCTTTTCTCAGATTTTCATCGCGACCACTTTGGACAATTCCAAACAAAGCTGGCCTCTTAGATTCGTCAACCTGGCAGGTTGACAAATTTTGGTGGTGCTCAAGAGAACGGCGGGCCCATCTGTGAGTTCTCTCGAGAGCTTCTTTCTGGTAATGGAGTGATTCTTGTGGTGAGGTGCATTCATCAAAGGCAAAAATAATATCTGCTCCAAGGTTGTGCTGTATCTCAATAGATTTCTCGGGAGTAAAGTAGTGTGCGGAGCCGTCGCTGTGAGAACGAAACATTACACCGTTTGGGTCTATCTTTACTATCTTTGGTTTATCTTCTTCCTCTACTTTGGACTCCGAAAGCAAAAGCTCGTCCGGTCCGTGAGAAATTTTACTTATTCCTTTTTTGCCATAAGCCACACCAAGAGAGAAAACTTGGAAACCACCAGAGTCAGTCATAAGTGGCCCATGCCAATTCATGGCCTTATGAAGTCCGCCCATATTTTTTATTTTCTCGTCTCCAGGTTCTAGGTAGAGATGATAGGTGTTAGCAATAACAAGTTGTGCCCCAGTTTCTTTCAGCTGTTCTGGTGTAAGTGACTTCACCGTCCCCTTTGTGCCCACAGTTACAAAAGCCGGTGTTTGTATATCACCGTGCGTCGTATGAATAGTACCAACCCGCCCCAGAGAATTTGGTAATTCCTTGTGGATATCAAAAGTAAGCGATTTCATTAAAATCAGATTAGCATTTTAAAAACAAAAAAGAAAATTTTTATAAAAAGGTAGACCCCAACTCGAATGAGTTGGGGTCAGAGAAAATCGCTAAGCGCTAAGCGCTAGAGGCAAGAGGAAAAAGGCAAAGGGCGAAGGGCGAAACGCCAAATCGCTACAATGGGGAAATTTTCCCATCTGCATGCAGGGTAACATAAGGAGATTTATTTGTCAACCTTGATGAGTTCAATGTCAAAAATTAGAGTTGAGTTTCCTGGTATTGGTCCGTAGTCGCTTGGCCCATAGCCCAACTCTGGAGGAACAGTCAAAACTCTCTTCCCTCCGACTCTCATGCCAACAACTCCATCATCCCAGCCCTTTATAACCTGCCCAACACCAAGGACAAACTGGTATGGTTCATTTCTTGTAACTGAGCTGTCGAAAACACGCCCATCCACAAAACGACCAGTGTAGTGTACAACCACACGATTACCAGAGAGAGCTTCATCACCTGTACCGATTTCAATATCACTTACCAATAGTTCTGGTTGCTGTTCTACTGCTTGTATACTCTTATTGTTATTTAATAATGATAATAGGGTTGGTCCAAACACAAAGAAGAAACCAACAACGAAGACTGCGATAACTACCGCAATCCATTCCTTTTGTTCTAATTTTTTCATCCCAGTAGTGAAAAATGACATCGCTCTTCGAGCAAAAAATCATTTTTATAAATTAAGTTAATAATAATTATTCCGATAATAGTTTTTACTTATTGAATTTATTCTATGTCATTTTCTACTACCGGGTCATAAACATATTATATGATGAGCAGTCTTTATTGTAAATGTGTTATAATGTCGTAATGATTAAGAAAAAGAAGGTTGTTTTAGCCCAAACCCCAGACACATACCCCATGCGTATTAATAAATACCTTGCCCACAAAGGAGTAGCTACACGCACTGGAGTAGATGACCTAATAAAACATCAAAAAATTCTCATAAATGGAAATGTAGCGAGGCTCGGTGACAAGGTCTTAGAGACAGATAAGGTTGTCGTCCGTGGAACACACACTAAAAAGCAGTATCGTTATTTTGTTTACAACAAACCAAGGGGTCTCGTTAGTACAAACCCACAAAACGAAGAAAAGAGCATAATGCAGAGTATCAAGCTAGAGACTAGTGTTTTTCCTGTTGGAAGGTTAGACAAGGATTCACACGGCTTAATAATACTTACAAACGATGGAAGAATTACAGACAGACTCCTTAATCCAATATACAACCACGAGAAAGAATATGTGGTAGAAGTTGACCGCAAATTCACCCCAGCCTTTCTGAAACACATGCAAGAAGGAGTAGATATAGGAGAATGTATAACCAAACCGACTATTGCAAAGAAAATCAATGAAACAACTTTTAGTATTGTGCTGACAGAGGGTAAAAATAGACAGATTAGAAGAATGACAGAGAAGCTTGGATATACCGTGCGAGACCTACAGAGGGTCAGAGTACAAAATATTGAACTAGCAGATACCAAAGCGAGCGACCATAGAGAAATACTGAGTGACGAGCTCCAGGTTTTCCTTAAGAGTATGAATCTCTAATTTACAAAACCTACTTTTCTGCGATACAATGTGTTAATAAATATGGAAAAACAAAAGGTTAACCTACCACTCAAACAATTACCGCTTAACCCTACCACAAAGGCAGAAATGCGTGAGGATGCTAGAGAGCGTCTTCACCTGATATCAAAAGAATTTACTGACGGATTTAATTTTCTTGAAAATTTTCTTAAATCTGTGACCTTTTTTGGTGGTGGTCACTTCAAAGAAACAAACGAATACTATATTAAGGCCAGGTCTATCGCCTCTCGCATAGTAACAGAACTTCAATACTCTGTTTTGACTGGGGGTGGCCCGGGTATTATGGAAGCAGCAAACCGAGGTGCATTTGAAGCGGGTGGAGAGTCTATCGGGCTAACCATAGAACTACCAAATCACCAGGTTCAAAATCCTTTTTTGACGAAAAATCTTGATTTTCACTACTTTTTTAGCAGAAAGGTATGTCTATCATTCTCAGCTGAGGCTTACCTGTTTTTTCCTGGTGGATATGGAACGATGGATGAGTTTTTTGAAATCATTACTCTTGTCCAGACTGGTAAAATCGTGAAGATACCCATCATCCTAGTTGGACACGATTTTTGGAAGCCAATAGATGAACTTATCAAGAAGGAGATGCTTGGCAGAGGTGCTGTAGACGAAGAGGATATTGCTCTATACATCATGACCGACAATGAGGACCAAATAATAGAGATAATACGAAACGCCCCTGTTCACCAAGGTATCAAGTTTACGCACAAGGATTTACTTCCATCAGGTATTGATGTTTCGAAACAAGACAGTTTATTATAACTCTTTCTTAATTTCCTTAAACTCGTTTTCTATCTCGGACAATCTTTCTCTAGATGCCTTTATCAAGGTAGCGCCTTCCTTCACATATTCTAGACCTTTTTCCACATCAACCTCTGACTGTGACTCAAACCAAGAAACAATGCTGGCGAGTTTTTTAAGAGTCTCATTTAGATTTATTTTTTCGTTTTGTTTTTTCATCCCATTAAAAGTTCCGCTATATTTCTAGTTGTTTTAGCAAAACCGATACTAACTAATAATATAATCCCCCGTTCTGCCCCTTTTACTTTTAACGGGACAAGTTTTACTGTGTTATTGCATTTATAATACCATCTGAGACAGAGATGTGAAGCTCGTCCCCCTCTTTGACATTTTTGGTACTCCTCAGTACTTTTCCATTGGACCTCACTATACTATAACCCTTGGAAAGTTGCTTCTCTGGATTACCGTGTGATATGGCCTTCTCGCTTTGCATTATAAAATCCTTAGTATTGGAAAACAGCAAAGTAAAACCTCTGTGCAATTCCTTTGTGCCTTGGAAAATTTGGTCGTTGATTCTACTAATTCCCGAATCAATACGACTCACAGCACTGACAAGCGTCTTTTCTGCTCTCCTAAAAATTTCGAGGAGAGAAGCGAAGCTGTTGTGTATTATTATTTCCGAATTCTCCAAAATATACCTGTTGTCTCTCATTGTAGATTCAAAAGTAGATAAAATCTTTTGCTCGGAGATATTTACATCTGCAAGTGCGTCGTTCCATGTTGAGTTAAGAAGGTTTGCAACAGCCGTCGGAGTGGACACATTCTTATCCGAAACCATAGAAACTAGTGGTGCATCCTTGTCATGGCCTATACCTGTCAAAACAGGAACAGGAAAACCAGCCACAGCACGAACCAAAACCTCGTTGTTGAAGGCCTGAAATGACTCAAGTGACCCACCCCCTCGCATTATGACAAGCACATCTATTTCCTTGTTTTTAAGAGTTGCCACTGCAGATAATAAATCTTTTATTGCCTCCTGGCCCTCCACTCTTGAATCAACAAATAAAATATCGTAGCCGAACTTTCCGATATTTGTTAAAAAATCGTTAATTACAGCCCCATTTTTTGATGTTATAACTCCAATTTTGTGAGGGAAATCAGGTAACGGCCTTTTTCTGTCTTCAGAAAAAAGACCCTCGGCTTCCAGTTTTTTCTTCAGCTTTTCATATGCTATTTGCAAAGCTCCTTCACCCACCATTTCCAGAAGCTCTACCTGCATTGTCAGTCCGCCATTTGGCTTGTAGACATTTGGATATGCGGTAATGATTACCTCCATACCATCTACAAGCGAGACACCAGAGAGATGAAAATCCCTTTTCCACATAAAACATTTTATAGTGCTTTGGTCCTTGGAGTCCTTAATAGAAAAGTATAAATATGTTCTTCCGGGATATTCCTGAAAGCCAGATACTTCTCCAATAATTTTTGCTCCCTCCCCCTTGAGGGTTGTATTGAGTTTATCAAGATATTGGCTGACAGAGATTACTTCTTTCATTTTATAATTTTACGCTTATCTAATATTCCTTTTACTCTGACAAAAACATACTCACCAAAAGCCGGAATAAGAGAAACAAATATAATTGCAAGAACAATGGGAGTGAGAAACTTTTCCGCATGAGGTATGGCCCGCCCAAGATAAAAACCGATAGATGTTAGTCCCCCAGTCCACAAGAATCCGCCTATCAAAACAAACTTAAAAAATGTTTTGTAATCCATGTCTACTGCTCCGGCCAAGGTTGGACTGAATGACCTCACTATAGGTACAAATCTGCCTATGACGATTGTTCTCGTACCATATTTCTTGTAAAACTCCTCAGTATATTCAATATGTTTTTTCTTAAACCAGTATTTGTCATTGCTCCTATAAATAAATTCTCGAAGTTTCTTACCCATCGCATAGCTAAAAATATATCCAACAACACTGGCCAAGAAAAGAGTGAGGACAAGTAGCGACACATTAAAGTAACCTTGAGAAGCCAGAAAACCACTAACAAACAAAAGGCTATCTCCAGGAAGAAAAAGTGTTGGAGGAAAAGATTCCAGAAAAATAATCAGGAATAAAACGACATAGCCAAAATAGCCAGCGAATTTTATGAATTCTACTAAATAGTCCATGAGAGCAATTGTAGCATAGATACATTCTTATCCCAAAAAATATAGAAGAAACTATCCCCTTGTCTTTTTATAAACTCCAAAACTAATCAGGGCTAGAAAAATGAGAGAACCAACTAGCCACAGCCAGGTGTTATTGTTTGCAATTTTAGATGGTAAATCCTCTAGACCCAAGACTTCGCCAGAAGGAATATCGTTCCTTGTAGCCACAGCAACGGTTGGGTCGCTTGTTGTACTAAGTTTTGTGGTTACAACCACAGGGGCTCGAACGGCTTTCGTTGTTACTTCAGTTTTTTCAGCATAGGGTTTTCCAAAAAACTGCACCACGAAAATTGTTTTCCTTCCCTCGTAAAATCCATCAGCTATTCCTATTCCAATCTCAGTAAAGTTTGAGTTCAACAAATTTGCTTTGTGCTTGGCAGAATCAATCCAAGCCTGACTTATATCATCTGATTCAGTAAAATCAACAGCTAGGTTCTCTCCGGCATACTCGTATTTGTAGTTAACTTTTTTGAACCAATACCACGGTCGCTCACCATCAGGGCCGACATGCGAGAAATAGCTCCTCTCTGCCATATCATCTGCTTTCATCTGCGCAGCCTCAGTTAGAAGCTTGCTAACTACTAAAGGGCTCTCGTTGTTGCTTACCCTGTAGTCATTTGTGTTTCTGGTTAAAACTCCAGACACCACACTTGCCAAGTATGACCCCTTTTCTGAAATATAATTAATCGCACTAAACTTTGGAAAAAAAGTAGACTGAAAGAGGATTAGAATAGCTACTGCAAAAACAATAGACCCAACCACCCTTCTTACTCTTTTTTTACCCTTTATTTTCATTAGTTAGTTGTTATACATATAAATAATACACATAAAAAGGCACTTCGTAAAGACCACAAACCATCCAAGGGGAACCCTTGGATGGTCTTTTGGTTTTAGAGCTCAGATAATAGTTATTGGGTTACCCCACTTGCTTGAAGCTCCGCAATTTGTCTTATTAACTCTTGAATCTGTAGTCTTATACTTTCTATCATTGCATTTCTTTCCGCTTGTGAACTTGTAGATACTCCGAGAACACTGCCGGAAGGCTCACCATCATTTAGTTTAGTTCTAGTCATTGGACCAAAGAATCCTGTTTGAGGTAATCCCGTTTTTTCCTGATACGCTCTGACTGCCTTAAGTGTAAGTGCTCCAAAGTATCCTGTAATTGGACCAGTATAGACACCTTCATCTGTAAGTCGTGTCTGTAGCTCTCGCACATCATCATTCTTCGTACCCAATCTTAGATTCATGTTGAAGTTAAATATAGCAACACCCAAGACCTGTCCTGTTGTTGGGGTTTGAGCAGGTGCATTGACTACGACAGGGGTATTAATCAACTGTGGGGCATATGTAAAGTTGCCCACTAAGCCAACAATTCCTCCTCCACCGCCCCCAGTACTTCCACCGGTACTTCCACCACCAGATGAAACTGTGTTTAACGAACCAAAGGTTGTGAAGTGGAAGGTTACAATTTTTGTATCTGTTCCATTACTGATTGAACATTCCCCTGGAGCAGCAGGAGCTGTTGGTGTGGTGTAATCTCCACCACAAGCATTACTTATTGTCTGCCATACTGTTGAGCCAGCTGGTCTGTAACCTACAGTACCCGTAACACCTGAAAGTAGTAGTGTGACTGGACTGTCAAAGACAAGTGTTCCGTCTTCTGAACCAACAGAGATAACAGTACTACCCACACTAAATCCAGCAGGTGTAGAACCGGTTGGTGTTCCAGAAACCGGTGGTGTTATCGTCCCATTCCACCCAGCTGGACCCTGAATCTTTGTTCCGTCTGGAATACTTGCGCTGACATTGGCCAAACCAGAGTTTGTCAGAACTACTGGTGTACCATCCACACCTGATTGCAAGGTTACTGCCTGTGTTAGGGTCACTGTATTTCCTCCCACAGTTACATCTGTTGAAACAATTGAAATTGTGGAGTTTGATAAATCAAGTACGGTTGTATCCGTCAAAACAATCTCTGTTGCACCTTCTGGCATATCTGCTTCCCCCTCTGTTGTTGATGTGTATGTAGCATCAGTTGCAACACCATCAGAAAGGGTTGTCATTCCCGCGTTAACATAGTATGGAGAGAAATCTACTCCAGCATGAACCAAGGCAGTAATTTCACTTTCTGTAGAAGTTCCCCACCAGTTCTTTTCCGCATCTGTTGCTGGTGGATTATCAAGTGGTCCTGCAGAAACTTCAGCATTGAGAGCCATGTCTACAGATGTAAACTGGTTTTCGTGGACAACCGCAGAAATAGTTTCCTTCTCAAAGTTTATGGCCTGCTTCAGGTTGTGGAAGTTGTTATCAGTTATGGTTGCAGAAGATGTATCTGTGGTTGCATAAACAGAACCAATAATTACACCTGAATCGCCACTATAGATTTCATTATTATGAATATTTGCTTGTGATGAAAGATTGTTGTCGTACGCTGTAACCAAAATCCCAACAGAATCCCATGTTGGTGTGGTGCCAGTTGTAAGTGCGTTATGAAGTTTGTTACCATAAATTTCTACAGTTGAACCTCCCCATAGGTTAATCAAATTCTGAACACGATTTACACCATCTACAGCCTCACCAATAATTTCGTTGTTGTATAGCACTCCATCTGACTTTATGAATCTAACACCTCGTTTATCAAACCCAGAAATTATATTGTCATGCAATTTTGCATAACTTCCACCAATTGAACTCGCATCAACCTCAACACCGTTTCCACCTGTATTCCATATATTTTTTACAACCAAGTTTCGAAGCTCAACAGGTAAACTTTCTGTACCTGAGTTGTTAACCCATACACCATAATCAAGTGCATTATCACCGCGTGTTGAACCAGTACCGTTAATTTCTAGATTGTCCAAAAGTGCGTTTGCTGTGGAATCAATTTTTACAATATAGTTTGTGGGAGCTAGACCAGTGACAACTGGCTTTGTAGTACCTAGTCCTACAAGTGCGAGTGATTTGTTTATAAGCAAACTTTCGTTATAAGTTCCACTTGCAATATTAACCTTTCCATCCACCGCAACGGCATTTATGGCTTCTTGAACAGTTGAGAAAGCATTCACACCATAAATAAACGATGAACTTTCGGAAGATACTACTGGATTTCCACCAAGGCCTGCCCACGACGCATCTACCATAACTGAAGATGTGCTACCAAGTGTTTGTCCGTCAATAGACACGGTTGTTTTACCGTCATTATCCTCAAAGAAAACAGCGAATGCATCTGAAGGGGTCTTGTGGTCGGTTAAGCCAGTAATAATGTTATTACTTAAAACAGCGTCTGGTGTATTACCCTCAAGTCCTATGCCGTGTACCCAAAGTCCTTCTAAGTTACTAATAGTGTTATTTGTAATCTGAGGAGCTACTGTACGCCCTGTGTTTACACCTTTGCCGTTTGTGTGATTGATAAGGATACCGTTGGCACCTTGACCTTTCGTCCCTGGATCATTCCATGGACTTGTGTTTGCGTTTATGTTAGATATCACATTTCCATCAATAACCAAACCTGTTATATCTCCTGTTCCCGCACTCCAACCAATCGATATACCAGATGCACTAACACTTGTGGACGTAGTTCTCATCCCAGAAGTTATATAGTTTATCTGGTTATTTGAAATGTTTATATCATTGATTGCACTAGAGGATGAAACTATGACAATTCCTCTTCCCAACACATCATCGTCACTATTACCGATGTTCGTTAAGAGATTGCTTGTAATGGTTAGATTACTATGCTCAGCAGAATAAATACCCATACCGCTTGTGCTACCGTTGGTAATAGTAAAACCTTTTATAGTGACATCATCAGAATTTATCGTAATCACCGACATACCACTACCTGATATGGTTGTGGTATCACTTCCAGCACCACTTAAGGTCATAGCTTTAAAAATAGTGACGGACTCGTTGTAAGTCCCAGGTGCAACATTTACAGTTCCACCCACCGGAACAGCATCAACACCGGCTTGAATCGTTGAGTAACAAGGACCCATACCGCCACATAACCCATCGGCATTTACATAAACACCCAATTCGACATCAAACTGGGTAAAGTGTTTTGCTGTAAAAGTAAGGGTGCCATAAAGATAAGAAACTGTGCCAATATCCGAATCTGTAGCAGGAATCCCATCCACTAAAATGCTAGGAGTAGTTCCGTCTGGAAATGGCAATCCATAGATATATAGTGTAGCCCCAGACGCATCCATTGCGTTAGCCGTAACCGAATCAAACTCAATGTGCCTGTCGGACATATCCATCGCCGTTCCTAAACTCTGAAGCTTTGAAACAATAACTTGGTCAGTCATATTCACAGGTTTGGAAAATAAAATCTTACCCAAACCCTGTTTTTCAAAGTACAAGTCGGAAATGGCAGAGGGGTTGGTTGCAGAAGTGATATTGGAAGCAATTACACTCGCTGTACATGGACCAAGCTCTGGATTACAAAACTGTGAAATTATAGTCTCCCAAGTTGGTGACCCACCAGAAATGTCATTAAACCAGCCTCGAGACGGTGTTGCAATATTTAAGACGTTACCATTAACAACAACCGACTCAAAACTAGTTGGTATAGAATCCGTATGTAGTGTCTGCCCTCCGGGGTTTTGATCTCCATACGAAACAGACATAACTGGAGTATTAGCGTCTCCCACAAGCAATGTTAAAACGTCTCCGGTGTTGTTAAGCCACTCTAAATATCCAAACACTAGCAACCCATTTGCAGGAATAACCCCTAACAGAGGTTTTACATGATTTGCTGAGTCAACCAACTTATATCCATCAACATTTAAATCGATAGGTGATGATGTTGTGTTGGATAATTCCACCCATTCACCACCAGACACCGGTGAAAATTCTGAAATAACCACAGGAGGAACTGTTTGTGCCACCGCGGTACTTGCCATAAACAATCCACCAAATGCAAGCAGAACAACTAGACCTAAAATATATTTTTTCATTTTAATAATAAGTTAATAATTAACTTTTATAATTTTTTAATAATAAAAAGACCGCTCTAAAAAATAGACCGGTTACGCTATTAGCTCCTTGTAGTCCAAGCGTCCAAATAGAGACTACAATTCATTGCTTTCTCTACCAACCCTAACTAATCCATCCCCATGGATTATAGATATCAATACCTGTAGTCTATACCTACAATACCCGCTGTCAAACAAGAAACTATCTAACAATAAGTTGATAAACTGTGTATAATGTGGTAATGCATAATCGGTTTATTTTGTATTTATTCGGTATCGGAATGACTTTGTTTGTTTTCTTTGGCTTTTCTACCCACGCTTTTGCCCAAAACGCTTCTACAACAAATACAATCAACGCCGAGATTCTCTATACAATTTGGTACTCAGATACAGACGTAACTAACGGAGAGATAGTCAAAATTTATGCTGGTTTTCAAAACCATTCGGAAAAGAGACTTTCTGGCACGGCTGGATTTTATATTGACGACATAGAGATGACAAAATCAAATTTTGTCGCTAACCCAAATAGTTTGGTAAAACTGGAATCTCCTTACACAGCAATTGGCGGAAAACACAAAACTCAGGTCAAAATACTTGAAGTGAGTGAAGTAGGAGAAAACACCAACAACCCGCTTGCTGTAAACAACCTTTTGGCTGTTGAAACTGAAAAGAAGGAGCTTAATGTACAGCGAGAAATGACAAAGGAGACAATCCTACAAACGGTTAATGATATTGCTAGCAAGATTACCGAGACAGCTAACAGTTACGCAGACAAACTGGCAGACTATGTTGAAGGTATGAAGAAAGAGCTAGCTTCCACCACAACCTCAAACACATCAACACTGCAAACCGATAAAACAGGAACAGGTAGAGTTCTCGGAACTAGCACCGAAGATACAAAAAATACAGAAAAAGAGGGGTTTTCCTTTTACAACAGTCTTCTTGGTGCATTGGCCTTTCTTATACGAAAGTGGGTTTGGATTCTATCTATAGTATTTATATATATTCTTTATTCAGTTTTCATACGAGACTAGCTGTACTGCTTGACTATTATTGTGTAATATGGTATCATATATATAGGACTTGTGAACCGCAGACTCGCGACGAGACTGTGGCTTACAAATTACTGAGGTGATATCGTCATGGACCTGCAAATCGAATTATTCCTCCTCAGACTTCAGGGTTGGGTTGTGTGGGGTGGAAGGTTTCTCATGTTGGCCACCCTCACCATCCTCGTCGTCGCGATTCCCTATTTCGCCCGTTCGTGCTGGCACTTCGGCAAACCGCACAACGGCCAGAAGAAGTAGACTCACCGTTCCCCAGAGAGACATCTCTCGCTGGCGGGCCCACCTCGGGTCCGTCAGTTTTCGTTTGTAAAAATACTGTTTGTGATGTAATAATGATGGAAAGTAAACCAGTCCCCCGACCGCGAAGGAGAAGCCATGCCGTGGACACTCGTCACTAGCGCCATTATTCAAGCATTGGCGGAAGTCAACGTCCGCCAGCAGATTTTCGTGACCCACGCCCCGTGGGACCAGATCATCGCTACGTTGGCGGTTCTGGGTGTTGCCGTGATCTACTATGGAATCTTCCGGTTCGCGGTGAAAATCGCTCTGGAGCGCAACGCGCGGATGCGCAATGCGTCGCCCGACATGGGCGACAGGCCCCCATACCCAGATGCGTCCCCGTGGTAGTGGGAGCCATAGTTTGGCTCAGTACATCGGGCCACAGTACACGAGGCCCATGCCTCAACACCGGCAGACAACTGCCGGTTCGTCGTATATAAACTGACATACAAGGTGGAACCTTGTATAAGTTTAGATTGGTTTTATTTTTCAAACTGCAACCATTCATTCACATAAATAGCAAACGAGTTTTCTTCAATAAAATATTCAGGAAATTCTATTTTAGTTAAAATGTTATTATCTTTTACCCTCTTATTAGTGTAATCACTATAGCTAGAAAAATTATAGATATTTAAATATTCAGTTGCCTTTTTTATATTCCTTATGCCAATTTCTCTCCATTTCGGCTCGATTATCTTGATTATATTTAAATGTATGTAAGCAAAAAGATATTTTAAATGTTCATCACTCACAACATGTTCAGCCCCAAATGTTCCTTGAAATAACGGGCCCACTCTTTCATATTTTTTATTAAAATACATAGAATATGCTGTATTAAGTTTTCGCATGAATTCAGTAATACCGTTGTCTGAAATTGCTCTAATAAGTATATGAATGTGGTTTGGCATAAGAGTATATGCTCCAATAGCCACTATTTTCTTCCCCACATCAGTTTGATACAAGGTGGAACCTTGTATCAACCTATAGATTATAGGTTTTGTTCCATTGCAAAGAAACAATAGGTTTTGAAATCTTTCGCGATCCTTTTTGTCTTGAAAAATAAGTCGCTTTTCAACCCCCCTACAATACACATGATAATATTCTCCTTGCACAAAAGATATTTTTCTGTTCACAAGAAAATAATAACACAATATAATATAACTTGTACAAGGTTCCACCTTGTATTAATCCTAAGAAAGATTTTTCTTTAGAATGAGTGTTTGATAGATTTCTATCAGAGCAAAAAATAGGGCAACAATAATCGGACCGAAAATAAATCCAATCGGACCGAAGAAACTCAATCCCCCAAGTACTGCAAAAAGCATTATTAGTTGATGTATTTTCACCCCGCGTGAATATAAGTAAGGTCCAAGGAAATTATCTACAAGCCCAACAATAAGAATTCCCCAAAGCATGAGACCTATCGCAAAAGCGGTATTGCCAATTACAAACATATAAGCCACAGCAGGAATAAATACAATTGCCGTACCAAGTCCGGGCACAAGAGAAGCAATAGCAGAAACACTTCCCCACAAAGTAGCGTTTGGCACACCAAATATTTTCATACCAATACCAGCCAAGAGACCTTGAATAATCGCAACAAGCAGAACCCCCTTAACAGTAGAGATGACGGCCTGCTTCATCTTGTCGAATATTTGCTCGTCGTACTCGTTATTGAGTGGAGATAGTCCGATGAGAATTTTCTTGAACTTTGAACCATCACGCAAGAAAAAGTAGAGAGAAATATATATGAGTATGATACCTGTAACTATATTGAATACACTTGAAACTATAGAGCTCAAGTGGCCAATGATTAGGTCTGTCCCCACCCCAACATACTGACTTAGGTCAAAGGAAAATCCTGGATAATATTTCTGGATTGGGGTCTCTATGAGACTCGTAACTTTTTCGGCATAGTTTAAGTCTGTGTGGTTGGTCAGCCCAATATATAAATCTTTTGATTCATTTAGTATTTGCGTAGTCAGAAAAAAGGTTGGAACTATTATTACTATCGTGAAAAGTAGGATAATAACAATGGCCGAGAGAGAGCTTCGTCCTCTAAACAACTTGGTAATCCTGTTGTGCAAAGGAGTTAGAATAATTGCAAAGATGGTTGCTAAAACAATTACCTCTAAAAACGGCAAGAAAATAAAGAAAATAAGGATAGAAACCGCTAGAAGCGAAAAAATGAAAAAATATCGTTGTAATATATCTTTATCCATTTGTTAAAATTATTATATCACAGACCTATTTATGTTGAATATATTATAACACAAACCGTCAACGTGCACGGCCTGTGCTGTTGACGGCAACGAGAACGAGCTCTCACTCACCTTCTGTTCCGGTGAAATGTGAGTACATGGTCTTCCCACACGACCGGCAGACACCCACCATTCTTTTCTTGTAGTAGCCTGTGGTTCTCCCGCGAACCACCTTTGGCTTCCAATTCCTGCGGGTATACTCCCGGCTTCCCCAGGCCCCACACTCACCACAACGAATTCCCCGGCAGTGTAACATACGAGTCAAGGCGTTCATGTACACCTCCCATATTAAAATTACTCCGATGTACACCTAAGTCAAGTGTTATCCTGCTTCACATACGACAAACCCCGCGGGACCAACGAGGGTCCCACGGGGTGTTTCTAGAACTGCACGGGTTCGGATTCCAGCACCTTGTCAACGGCGAGCCACAGATCTGCCAGCCTGAATGGCTTCTGAATGAAGTGCACGCCGCCGAGAAGTTCCTGCTTCTTGTTCACGAGCTGGGTTTGATACCCAGACATAAAGAGGCAACGAAGACCAGGCTTCATGGCCTGACAAAGCCGAGCAACTTCCACACCACCGATTTGTGGCATCACCACATCGGTGATGAGGAGCTCAAGTGCGTGCTCCATCAGAATGTCCAGGATTTCCTGGCGTGACTCTGCGGTGTACACCGTATACCCACGCATTCGGAGCATGGATGCTGTGACATCCGCAATACTCCGCTCATCGTCGACCACTAGTATCGTCGCCACGGCATCCTCCAAGTTTTCGAGTGACTAACCAAACCCTCAGCCCTGAATCATACACGAATAAACCTTGACCGTCAAGTATATTTATTTTGTAATTATAATAGTCTCTTCTTCCTTGACAACCCACTAAACACATGTAATATTTTAGCCAGATTCCTTGGTCTGGTGGACGAACCCATCCTGTCGGAGATAGTCTCCGATAGACACACAAGGTGAGGAGTGTGAAATGGATGCTTCTTCTACGTTCCACTGGTTGGCCACCCTATTCACTGGCGTTCTCGTTGGATGGCTGATTTCCATGACCCTGACAAACCGGTCATGGAGACGGTTGATGGAAAGGAGAGAAAACCAGCGGGAGATTGCGGAACATGAGTTCGAGGAAGCCATTCGAACGGCCGTCGGTGTGATACGCGCCGATGAGATTCTGGCGAGTTTGGGAGTAAGGTACTGCGACCTGACCTCGGAAAACATCCAGCTTCAGGTGGAGAGTGGCGTAAGAAACGCACAATCGATGGAAGTTGCAGCCACCGGCACTCTCGCAAGAAGGTCGGCCGAGATCACGAAGACCTACAAGACACTGCTACTCATGCACACCTGGTTCACGAAGGTGGGGTTTGATGTCAGGGCGTCTATCAACGACTACCTGAAGTGAGAGATTCCTCCCACCTCATTCGCACCCCAGCACACAAACGGCCGGCCACAGATGTGGCCGGCCGTACTACGTTTATGTAAATATTTCACACAAAAGCATACATCCTTGACAACCCACCAAACACATGTAACATTTTAGCCAGACTCCTTGGTCTGGCGGTCAACCCGCCCTGTCGGGGATATTCTCCGATTGATACACAAGGTGAGGGGTGTGGTCATGGATGTGACAAACACTGTTTGGTGGGCCGGTCTTTGCACTGGGCTCATTACCGGCTTTTTGTTCGGCCTGTGGTTCATGCACCAGGCCTGGACACGGAGGACGGAGAAGGAAAGGGAACGAAGGGAGAATGAGGAAAGGGCCCTGTTCGAAGCCCTCCACATCGCTCTCGGCCTGGAGGGCGCGAACACAATCCTGTGTGATCTCGGGCAACGACTCCGCGTAAGTTGCTCAGGAAGCGTTGAGCTCGCAGTGACGACTGATCCCAGGACCTTGTATGAAGTGGTGCAGGTCGCGAACAACACCCTGAACGAAAGACTGGAGAAGGTCAAGGGAATCCGGACCTCTCTCACCGTCCTTCACACCTTGTTTCAGAGGGGCCAGATGAATGTGTTGTCGTCACCAAACGACTACGCAAAACCTTGATCCCACCCACATGACGCACACCCGGAAGCACCCAAACAGCCGACCGCACCCCGCGGTCGGCTGTATTACGTTTTATTTAATATCAGTTGATAAAATTGGTGTTGTTAAACTTTGTACAACATTGAACCTCAGACGACCTATCAAAAGTCCGTCTAGGGTCTTTACATTTACCCGCCACTTACCTTCTGCAAGATTCATACGAATAGAGTAGGTCCTAAAACCGTTATCACGCCCCCCAACGACGGCCAAATTAATTCTACTGTCCTCTACCCACTCTCCGCTAGTATTATCAAGGTGTTCCCACTCGTGCACTATGGTTGTGTTCAAATCTGTCGGAGAAAAAATGGAACTGAAAGCGTAGACAGGACTGCCAGGGGTTTTCTTGAAATCTTGATACAAATCAAAGTATCCGCTAAAACCGTGGTCCTCATACTTCACCACATAATTTCCATCATGAATCCTCTCTACAGAGTGGTATACCCCCGCATCCTTAAGCGAGAGTGGAATCGGTGGAATAAGATTTGTGAAATAGAAAATATTAACCACAACAAATATACCACCAATGAGCAGGAAAATACTTTTTCTACTTTTTTTAAATTTATCTTTTATAAACAAAAACAAAACATAGATGAAAATGGTGATAAAAACCAAGCTTACAAGACCTGAGAGTAGGAAAATAGAGGTGCCTATCTTGTGTATAACAACAGGAACCAAGTAAATAGCAAAGGCATAAATAGAAAGAAAGTAAAGACTTATTTGGAAACTCAAACGAATATAATGTCTCTTCAAAACCTCATTTGCCATAAAGGCAAGAGCTAAAACGAGAACAAACGGCCAGGTAACAAGAATATCCGAACTTCTAAAATAAGAAAGAAGATATGTTGAAAGTATTCCACCAAAGAAAAACTGAAGAATGTTCACATACCAGAAGTGAGCCTTGGTGACATCGCTTTCGTCTCCTGGTTTATTTTCCTTAAGATGAATGACCACAATAAAAACACCAATCATAACAATATGTCCCAAAACCCAAACATTCTGCCAGACATTATCAACCCGACTAAAAGTCAGTGCATCAAAAACGAACCCAAATACAAGTGAGATTGAGGAAATGGGTCTTTCAAAGCGACCATACAAATCACGAGCATGCACGAAAATTGACATATGTTTATTCTGAAGATTGTTCTACTACCTCTCTTACACAATCCTTAAATACAATTTCTCCACCCACTTCCATAAAAGCAGTGTCACCCTTGTTCCAGAAAATAACCGAATCATCACTGTTTGCATAACGAGCTCCAGAAGCAGAAATTGTCTGCCGTAGGTATGTGGCATTTTTTACCCCTGCATCAATGTGCACCATATCTTTGTAAAAGTCAGTATAGATTGTTTTGTCCTCCAAACAGAGAAACTTGGCACTTGCTATTTTGTCACCTAAAACATATTTGTTTTCAAATTTCCTACCAATAATAAAACCAACACAAAATACAACAACAAAAAGAACTATCGCAACCACCTGCGAAAGTTTTGTGACCTGATTCCATTCAATTTTCATAACATTAGTATAACAAATTTTTTATCTGCAGAAAATAATGTTATCTCTTTTTTACCATCTTGACTTCGTTTCCTGGTTCGTTGTATGTAACTGAATCAAAGAATGAGTTCATAAACATGATTCCCCTGCCCCTTGGTTTCAGTACCGCCTCTCCCTCGCGCGGATCCGCAACATCTCTCCAATTAAAACCCTTACCTTCATCTCGAATTGTTACAGAGATGATTTCAGAATCAATAACAATATCAACGTAGACTTTTTTGTCTGACGGGTTTGCTGTCTGCTCTTCTTTGGCCATGGTCATAAGAGGTTTTGGAGAATCATCTGGCATTACCACTCCCAGGTTTCCGTGAGCAATTGCATTAATTATGGCCTCTCTAAAAGCCACTTCCAGATTGTAGACGAGATCTGATTCTTTATCTATACCAGCTTCAACAAGCCGACTGACAAACGACTCGGATGCTGGACCAACTAAATCTATATCGGTCGGTAAAACCCAGCTATTACCAGGAAATTGCTCTATGTTTTGTGCTTCAAGCGACATCAGAGAATAATAACATTGCTGTAAATTTTTTCAAAGCTAATATTCTACTGTAATAGGAAATGATATTTCCGCATCGTTTTCACGAAGGTCAGAAGGATTATCCTTTTTCAAAACTAGTGTTGACTCCCCCATGTATGATTCAGGAACTTTTATCTCAGCCCGAAATGGAACAAAATCTGTGGTCATCCATTCCCCCTCTGCCGTTGCAATACTAGTAGCAATAACTTTTTGGTCTTTATCTAGCAGAACAATCGGGAAAGAGGCTTCAAAAAACCAAGGTCCCCTTGCCTGCCCAATAACTGAAAAAGTCTTCCCTGTTACTGCTCCTGGGAAAGGAAGTTCCACTTTTATGTTATCCTCAGTCGCATTTACGTATGTAATCTTCTCCGGAAGCTCTTCTGTATAGGTTCTACCGTCTGGTGTTGCGCATCTTCTTGGATAACTTTCCATCACAGGATAACCAGCCTTCACACAATCTTCAAAAGACAAGACAGTTTTTACATCTACTGATTCATTGAGAGTGGCATAAATCCAATTACCTAAAACTAACACCACAATAACTATCAAAACGATTTTTATTGTTTTCATAATTACATATTATATCTTAATGTCCCGAATCATCAATAGCACCACTTTCAATATCTTTTATTTCCTGTCGGGTTGGGACATCATGCTTAGCAAATGTAGTAAGCTCCTTTTGTTTCCTTAGTTCCTCTTCTAGTTTTATTTTCTCCTTTTTAAGAGAGCGCAGTCTTAAAGCACTTTGTATACTACCTGGTAAAAGGAGGAGGAGACAGACAACCATTCCAGCCGTAACAGACAGGAGAAGTACAACCGCCAGAGAACTTTGTAGTTGCCAACCGAAAAATGTGACCGTGACTATGGCTGTGTTCTGTAGGGAAAATGTGACAGCCACTGCACCGAGTAATAACCCTAGAATAAATAGTATTAACATACCAACTTAGCCGTTTCAGCTGGTAGAAAATTACACTATTTATATTATAACTGCTCAACCGAAAGCTGTATTATCTTCTGTCCATCAAATTTATATGTCACCCTTCTAACAATGCCTATATTTTCATCATCACAAAAGTCTTCAGGGCAACCTAAGGCAGTTCCAGTAAGAGAAATTATCCCGTCCTTTATAGTAATATCACTTAGGTCAGACTTCACAGCACCCGAACCTCGGTAAGCAGGTTCAAAACCAAGATAATCTGTTGGCTCGAAAACTTTGGCGGTAGTATTCTTATCATTCAAAACGATAAGCAAATCTACCCCACACGAAGCGCCACAGTGCATACTCTGAACAAGGGCGTCTTCATACCCATCCTGATTCACATCTCCCCTTGCTACAACCTTTGACTCCAGAGCTTCTGAATCACCTAGGGCATTTATGAAATCAGCATCGGTAAGAGTTTGAACTTTCTCGGTCGCTATAGTATCCACCGGTTCGGTCTTATTGGTTTTTCTTAGAGAAAAATACACTAAACCCAAAATTAATAACAAAATAATAATCATTATCACAGGCACAATGTACCCCTTTTGTTCTTTTTTCATATGTTTATATTATATCAAATAACATATCCAGGTGGAGGCCGGGCGTGAAGTAATATAGCGATGAGTATATAGAAGACGAAATGAATCATAAAAGCATAGACGAAGCCCCCACGAACGCGAAGCATTAGATACGGAAATACGAAAGATGACAAAAAAGCACCAAGTGAATTGTGACTTTCACCTGTTGTTTCGCTGTTCATAATTGTATTTTATCATCTTTTCAACTGACTGTAATATTCAAACAAGGCCTTAACACCAGAAATATTTTTCTGAAATTCTGTGTCTTGATGATTTTTGAACTCTACTGTTACCGCAGGAATGCCTATTGAAGCCAGCCACCCCTCGGAATCTCCTGTAGTCTCGTAACTGTCAAATGTTTTAACGGCTGAGTAACCAGAAGCCTTAGCATATGTATTCATAATATCTAATGTCCCAGGAAGAATCTCCCCCTCACATTTGGAAGCATAAACGGCATTCGCTTGGCTGTGCCAAAACACAACCGCATCTGGACTATTCTCAATAACATAATTTTTCAAGGCCAAACTCTCTGGTTCAGAAAACGGCGCAGTACCAGCACTGACAACCTTCTCTCTCCATGTACTTTTTGGCTTCCATTTGCAACCAAAGTTTCTGTTGAGGTCAACATCGTTTGCATTAAATCGTCCTGAAGCCTGGATTGTGGAGTCTTTTGAAACATCCTGAGCGGTAAACCTACCCTCTTTTCCAACTACACTGAATAGTCCGTCTGGGTTTAGTACAGGAATAATAGTAACTGACAAACTAGGAGGAATAATATCTGGATTTGCCTTCAAATAATCCAAAACCTCGTAGGCCAGAAGAACCGTATTCCATTCATAACCACCGTGTATGCCACCAATAAAAACCAGGTGCTTCTCTCCCATTCCAAATGTGTAGCTCTCTATCTTCCTTCCTTCCAGAGAAGTGCCTAAGACCTTGTACTTTGGTTCTAGGTTTTTCAAATTCTCTGTGGGAGCTGTCACCACTTCTACCGGGTCCTTTGACTTTGCAAGATAAAAAACCACTCCAAGGACGACCAAAACTACAAAAGTAGAGATAACTACTGCAACCGTTTTCTCTCGTGATAGTCGCATTATTTGGTGTAGTATTTAAGCAATGCTTCAAGTCCTAGCTTGTTCTTTGCAAACTCAGTATCTGTGTGGTTTGTTAGAAGAACACTAATAGCAGGGATGTTAACTTTTGCTAACCAACTAACCATATCTCCCGTTGTCTCGTAGAAATCAAAACTATCATTTGCGGGGTAACCAGAAGCGTCGGCATATTTCTTTGTAATTGCTTTTGTCTCTGCAGATACTGGACCGTTACAACTTGAAGCGTAAACTCCACCTGCAGCACTATACCAAGTCACAACAGCACTAAATTTGTTAGCCTCAACATAGTTTTTCAAAGCCAAGCTCTCTGGTTCAGAGAATGCCTTGCTTCCACCACTTACTGGCTTATTCTGCCATACACCCGTCGCTTTCCAGCCACAGTCAAAGTTGCGACTTAGGTCAACATTGTTTGCATTAAACCTCCCAGAAACCGTCAAACTTATCGGTGTTGGCACACTAGATACTGCAAAACGAGTATCTGTTCCGACTGTTTTATTTAGTCCGTCTGGATTCAAGACAGGAATAATAGTAACTTTTATATTCTGAGGAATGACACTTGGATTTGCTTTAAGATAATCCATCATCTCATAGGCGAGTAAAACGGTATTCCATTCATATCCACCGTGTATTCCACCAACGAACAGAAGTTCTGTACTACCTGTGCCAAAGTGATATGCGGTGATATTGCGACCCTCCACGGACTTGCCCACAACAGTCTCTGTAGCATTTGTATTTGTCGTGCTTGTAGCAACTTCGCCCGTAGGGGTTGTGGTGCTTGTTTCCTGATTATTTACAATACCCACTTCTTCTGAAGGACCTCTGGTTAATAAATAAATACCTAAACCAAGGATAATAATAACTACCAAAACTATTATAAAGTTTTTCATATAACCTATTTTACCACTAATTTTTGTAACTTACGAGCAGGCCAATTTCATCCTTATTTACCTACTTACTTGGCTCTATTATTTTTATTTCCTTCTCAAGAGAATTCGGGTAGTCTTTGTAGATACCTATCCTGTATGTATCTGTCTTTGGTTTTGCGTCTCCCTTGTCTATGGCAGATTTTGGATAATAGTTCATCCGGCCGATTCCTTCAAACACCTGCTGTGGGTCATTATATTCTAACTGCTTACTTAAAAATATATTTGAGTCTATTTCGTAAACAAGAGTCATTATATGATAAACAGTAAGAAACATTACTCCAACAAATAACGAAGTGACAATGTTTCCATTTCTGAAACTTAGTAACGAAATAGCTAGAAGCACCGCCAGAAGAGCAATAATGGACCAGTGCCGTGGAGTGACGATTCTTTTTGCCGTCATGGTTGACTCCTGGTTGTTTGAAAGGATTGTATAAGTTCTACTCTGAATCTCCGCCACAAGAGCAAAGCCCCTGTCGTCTTTTGGCTCTATTCCGTTGGCAATTTCTAATACACGACTGAACTCTTTTTTTGTATTATCAGTAAAATCCAAGAGCTCATAATCTAGCGACGAAATCATATAGTCATCGATGGCTTGCACAATCTCCTCTGACTTGTTTGGCTCTATTATCTTGACTAAGTTACAAATAGAGATAAGTTGAGCATTGGCATCTGCTATCAGGGTTTGGAGTCGAAGATAGTTTGAAGTTGTAGCCGCAATAAAGAATCCCACAAGAATAGCAAACAACAGAGAAATCGCGGTCAGGAGTGTTGAGTTGTCATCATGAATATGAAACTGAGGCAAAACAAAAGGTAGTGTTAGCAGAATAATCTGAATAAGATAGCTGTTGATTTTTGCGTGCATGTTTTTGCAAATTATTAACTATTTATAAATCAAGCAAAAGAACAAAAGGCTGGGCCGTAGTGCTTTCCTCCTCTATCGTGCGGGATTTGATAGACAACTTTCCACCATCTTCAAAAATAGCGATTTGATTTCCAGCACCAGCAAACCAACACTGTGAGTAGCTGATGGCCTCTTTTAGTTCTACATCGACTGATTCTGGGGCCATCTGTACACAAGTTCCAGTGTAAATGCCAGCATCATATTTCTTTTCTCCCCAAACAACATTTACCTGGGTCTTTGGCATCTCACCGCTTTCATCTAAAACAAACTCCCAAGTTGGAGAAGCAATTTGTGTACTATCAACATCTTTTTTCTTCCACTCATAATACCCAACCACAAGAACTATTAAGATAACTAAAATAATTATTATTTTTTTCATAGAATAATTATATCATCCTGAGTACAAAACTTGAAATTCATTATACTATAAAACTCTTCGCCATATCATCCCTGGTTCACCATCTGGAGCTATGGCTTCTCCCACTCTCTCAAAGTCCAGCTTGTCGTGGAAACCCCACGAATCTTTGTGTGAATTCGGACTGTAAAGTACTGCCTCGGTAAACAGGAGCTTCTTTGCTTCCTCTATCCTTTTTAGCTTCAGGGCTTTTCCAATCCCCTTGCCTTTGTGCTTCACAGCCAAAACATAGAACTCGGCCGGGTTTTCTGTCTTAGTATAAACCTTCATGTGGTCTGGTGCGGTCCTAAGGCCCGCGATTCCAACAACTTCTCCATTTTCTTCTGCAACATAAAATCTATATTTTTTATCAATATATTCTTGAGTATTTTCAATACCCATTTTCAACTTATGTGAAAGCTTTTCCAGAAACTCTGGGTCAGTCCAATACATAGCAAAAATATCCTCCACTGCTTTTAAATCACCTTTTTGAAAATCTCTGATTGTGTACATAAAAAAATAATTAATCTGTCGCAAAATCACCAAGTATCTCTTTCAGCACCACTGGAAGTTCCGAGAATCCATCGTGAAGAGTAATGTGCCCCGCATTTGGTAAAACAATCTCCTTCGTTACAATTTTACCAAATTTTTGTCTATTTTCCTCAAAGCACTCAAACGGGTCGTTTTCAGAAATAATCAGTGTTGATTTTGGAAGTACTGATTTAACCTTTTCCATGTTAATAGGAATTTCAATCCAGGGTTTGGCTATTTGCTTTACTTTGTCACTCTCTAAATTTTCAAGATTGAACCAACCAGCAACAAACACAGCCCCACCAACTGGTTTGTCTACTGTTTCCAAATATCTTAAAATTGTCTGACATCCAATACTGTGGCCAACAAAATAAGTCTCACCATCCGCTTTTCCCACAACTTCCTCTAGTTTATGAACCCACTTTTCTATTACAGGAATATCAGTATCTGGCATTTCTGGAATAGAAACAATGTATCCGTGTTTTTCTAACTCGGTTTTCAACCACACATACCAATCTCCACTCGGTGAAGCTTCCCATCTATGAACAATATATACTCTCTTCATAATTGGAATGTTACCTATTTCTATCTTTATTATTTTCCAAAATACTTTTCCAAAACATCAAAATAATCACTCCCATCATCCACGGTTGAATAATCATTTATATCAACCCATTTAAAATTATTATGTTCATCACTTAGTTTCACATCTCCTGAAACATATTTGGCCTTAAAGGCAACAAGATATACAACTTTTCCAAAGTTCCTACTCTCTTTTGGAAACTCGTAGTAAAAAACCGCAAAAGGATCCATGACTTCAATTTCCAAACTAGTTTCTTCTTTAACTTCTCTTTTTAGTGCTAAAATTAGTGATGATGCGTCTTCGTCTATAGCCTCACCCTCTTGTATTTTTCCACCCGGAAAATCTAAACCCTCAATTGGGTCAACCAGGGTCAAAACTTTTCCTTCTTTCTCAATAAAAGCTTTTTGGCCCACACAAAACAGTGCATCGTTTTTCATATCTTATATGGTACCACGAATATTTTGAGTGATAAAATTACAAATTAAATGCGTGGAGAGGACCACCTGCGACAATATCTTCTGCTTCTTTATATCCTAAACTATAGTCATAATTCCAACGAGGTGGAAGAGCAAAGACATACACATTGTTGCGTGCAAACTCAGTCGCCAGTATGGGTGCCGCTGAAACAGAGAAATCTTCTGCAAGATAGGCATTCCACTGTGAGATGGTAAAAACAAGAACAGGTATGTCTTCGTACGGAGATGCTGCTGTCCATTTTGGATTTCTTATTAGGAGTTTTGGCCCAGTTGATGTTGCTGTGCCCTTCAGAGCGCTTCCGTTCCATGCTGTTGTAACAACTGAATATCCTTTCCAGCTGTCTGGTAGAGAAAATGTAAACCCATAATCAGCATTCTTGTATACAACTGAAGTGCTATCCGGATTTACAACAACCGCTGGCTTGTCACGATAGTAGTATTGCATACACACCCCTATTCCGAGAATGACCAAAAGAGCAATGGCTAGCGAAATCAATATTTTTTTATCCATATATTTTAAGACGATTCAAATAAGATTATATTTCAAATAAAAGAAAGCCGCCACACCGAGAGGTGCGCCTAGTGTGGCGAACTTTCTCGTTGTGACGGTGTGTGGTGCTCAAGAACCAGGGCGGAACAGTTTGCCACCCATTGCCTCCCAGGCTTCTTCAGGGGTGTCGGCCTCGATGTTGGCCTCTTTGGCGATGTCGAGGATGGCCTCCTCGATATCCTGTCCGAAGCGGTTCACCTTCGTGGCAATCCAGAAACCCAGGTTGCGCCGAAGCCGACAGACGACGGCCCAAGGGACATGGCCCCCCGTCTCGTACCGGAGGTTCACGAAGTTCGCCTCGAACCATTGTTGGATAAGCAGGATGCCCTGCTCGCGAGCTTGTGTCAGTCTTTCGACCAGCTTTTCGCGAACAGCCTGTTGTTCCTTGGGAAGGTCGTTGAGCCCCTGAATCCTCGCCTTGAGCTCGGCGTCCACTGCCTCGATTGCCGTCACGAGGTTGTGGGACGTCAGGCAGTTCCAGTCCCTGCCGGAATCGGCCTTGTACTGGACGTTGGCCGAAACCAACTCCTGGACAAGGACCGCCTTGAGACCGGCCGAGATGGCGATTGGGTTACTCGTCATCACCGTCCGAATCTTGTGAAGCGAGTAGATCGGGACATCCCCAATCGTCTCGCCGAGCGACATCCGTATGACTGCCTGACGAATTCTCTGTGTAATCGTTGGCGCCATCCTCTGGCTGATCATGGTATATGCTCCTCCTGCCGTGGTGGCGTGACTCCTTGTGTCTATCTTTATGAAACACTACTTTTCAATAAAAGTCAAATAGGCAGTTTTGGTTTGTTTATCCTATACATCTTTTCTAGACTGTTTCTTATAAGTCTTCATAAACTTTCCGAATTGTCGGTCTTTCTCTCTCTTGTTAAGTTCAGTCATTTCATAATACTCTACCTCCTTTTTCAAATTTATATAGTTAGCATATTTTTCTGGATCTAAATCCCCTGCTTTCAGAGCCTCTAGAACAGCACACCCTGGTTCATGTATGTGAGTACAGTCAACAAATTTACACCCCACCGTCAAATCAGTGATTTGGTCAAATAAGTTGTCTAGACCAGCACCGACAAGTGACATGCCGACTTCCCGCATTCCTGGGTTGTCTATAACAATACCGCCATTTTCCAGAAAATACATTTGACGGTTTGTGGTTACATGTTTTCCCCTACCTGTTCGAGAACCAACATCTTCGGTTTTAATCATGTTTTCACCGAGTAACTTATTTATCAAGGAAGACTTACCAACCCCAGACGAACCGAGAAAACAATATGTCTTTCCTTTCTCTATGTGTTTTTTTAACTCATGTATTCCATTATTATTTGTAATACTTGTTGGAATAACTTCAACGTCATCAAATCTTTTTTTTATTTCTACAAATTTCAAATCAAGCTCCTCTCTGGAAATTAAATCTATCTTGTTTAAAACGATAATCGGTTTTATTCCCCCATCACCTATCAAAGCAAAGTATCTCTCAAAACGGTTGAGACTAAAATCTCTACCGAACGACTCCACAACAAAGGCTGTATCAATATTTGTAGCTATTATCTGAGTTTCACTTTTTTCACTTGTTCTGCTTTTGTCGCCATGCTTTCTCTTTATTATTGTCTTCCTAGGTAAAGTTTCTCGGATTACAGCATGCTCTCCATCTAGGTCAGTTATAACCACCCAGTCACCTACCGCCGGATAATCAATTCTCGACTCAGCGCGAAGCATCTGCTTGCCAGTTATTTTTGCAAGATATTCACCTTTTTCGTTTCTAACTTTGTAAGCTCCTCTATGCTCCACAGTTACCCGAGCAACAGGAAAATCACCAAGCCCAAGTTCCTTACGGCTAGATTCAAAAAATGCATCATAACCCAAATCCTCTATCTTTATCTGTGCGTCTTTCATAGATATAGTCTATACCAAGGATTTCCTTTATTTTATTTCATCAGACACACCTCTCATCCTTTTTGGATCGTTATCTATTCTCTCTCCGGTTTCTGGATCAAAACGAAAAATTGTAGCTAGATTTTTTTCGATATCATCTAATAATTTTCTCCTCTCTTTCCTTGTTTCATCGGAGAAAGACGGTGCCACTTTGCTATCAACATCGTCGGTCGCCTCGCCATGATACTTAGTCTTATCATATGTATCAAGACACCACTGTGAAAATTCAGCTATTGTTTTTTCAGCATCCTGATCACCAAACCTTATTCCTCTTTTTATGAGTTCCCTCGATATTGATAAGGCAATAGCCCAGGCCCCCCTTTCTTCATTTGCAACAATTTGCCTTGCATCAAAATCATTTAATCCATCATAGTGTACTGGAGTGAAATAGGGGTGATTATATTTTTTTCTCGCGTCCACACTAAGTTCTTCAAGCCCCATAATTTGAAACATTCTATGCCTAACCATGTGACCAGATTCATGAAGTAACCCAGCCAAATCCTGTATGGTTTGTGGTAATTTAAAAGAAATTATAGTGTCATTGGTATTTGATAAATGCGCATGATAATTAGAATCTTGTTGATATTTTTCCGAAGGTATAGAATACCTCACCGTTCTATGCCCCAATTCATGCACTTCATCTGGTATTTTATTAATTAATTTACCTAAGGAAAAAATGGCTTTTGTGTCCCCTGATAAAATATATGTAGTGTGTGGATACCAAACAAAATCAGCGTTGTCCTGATTTGTTTCATCAGCTTTAATATATCTTCCCCCTTCATTTGCTATGGTCATAAAAAAATCCTCACCCATCTGTGTCAAAGTAACCATCTCTTTTTTACCAGCAAAATCAATTATAAATACCTCAGTATTTTCATAACCATTTAATTTAAGTAATCTAGAAAAGGTCCATACATCCAACTCAAATCTGCTCGTGGATTCCGATGCTTCCTTAATATACCTCCTATTATTAATGGCCTCAGTTAAATTCCTTGGTACAGTATCCTGAAAAGAATTGCTCTGCCAATCCCCAAAAAATAAACCCTCCATTGTAAACCGAACTTTCTTCATTGCATTTATATCCTCAGTTTGTTTATCTAAAGGAAATCCGTCCTCAAAACTGTTGGGTTTATTTTCCAAAGACCCGTCTGGATTAACGGCCCTTGTTCCGATATCACCTTCCCTAAGACTAATGTCATTATCTAAACCCGCATCAACTATTGTGTCTTCTGTTTTGTGCACAAGAAACTCTTTCATGGTTTTTATTTATTTAATAATATCACAAATCATCACTCAGTTTAATTAACTAGAGCGATGAGGACAACCAGCCCAACAACAAGGTCTGCGCATTCCACTTTTGAGTTTGGAGAGTGTTTTTTCAATTCTAATACTCCGCGTCTCTGCCTTTTTTCCAGATGTGACCCAACAAATCCACTCGTTTCGTGCAAGCGGTGTTATATCTTCCCACGCTTTCTGTGCAACTGAGTTAGAGACAAGTGCTTTTTGTAAGTCTTCTGGTACTCTATGCACCACCCCGTGGACAATCTTCTTTTTATTGTTTTTGATCATTTTTTATGTTGACCAAATAAAAATGCTTCGTCTCCGACTTGTTTTCGGTTTCTGGCAAAAAGGATGATTCCGTCTTTTTTGGCTACAACCTTTTCCTTTCCATCTATCCCAATAATCTGCCCCTTTGAAACTTTTTCAAAATCATCAAAGAGTTTTGTGAGAACAAAGTTATTTGTTTTCGTTGTGTATAAATCATTCATCTGCGTATAGGACTGTTTTTTAGGACTACTCTTTTTCATTATGTTTCCACGAGCTCCCAGGAAAGCCAAAATACTTTTCTCTGCGACTTTGACTGACTTAGCGTCACCAAGATACCCACACTCTACACAAATTCCAATTTTTCCAATACTACTCATATAGTAGTCCGTACCACCAGGTTCAAGCTTGTTAAAACCCGAAACCACCAGGTTAACTGGCAGATATCTTGCTATCCTTCTTGCTTTGGGTTCACAGATGGCAAATGACCGACTGTTTGGGGTAAAACTGGCATGTATATCTAGAAGTGCGTCTGCCTGTTTGAGATATTTCTTCAAAAATTGTGCACGACTGTATTCATAACTTTCCTTGTCATTTTTTGAAAGCAGTTTATTTTCCTTAAACATTCTGTTTAGGTTGGCTTCAAGGAAACGCTTGTTGGCTTTTATGGCTTTGGGATTTCCATAACCAAACAAAACTCGCCCTTTTGTTACCTTGAGCTTTGGCAAAATATTTTTCAGTGCTTCTATTCCACATACTTCATTACCATGCACCCCAACAAGCACAATACTTGTCGGACCCTTTTTCACACTTTTTAATTCAATAATTTCATCTGGCATAATAGTTATTTATCCAATTTTTGATATACAGTACCAGTAGCGATAAGAATGACTATACCGGCAAAAAACAGTTTCCATGGATGTCCGTCAAAAAATGAAATGTGAGTAATAATTTCTTTCAATCCCTCACTTACTGCCACCACACCAACAAGAATAAAAAGCATAAAAGTCAGAGGATATCTCCTAAAAACCGATTTGGTCTTAACCGACATAATGCTATTTATTTGATCAGATAATTTCTCAATGTGTTTGAGAATATCTAAACTTATCTGTTTTTCATTTTCATCTTTCATACATTAAATATATCACGAATCAAAAAGCCTGAATAATTTAGACAAAGAGAAGTCCCGAAGTCTCGCAATGAGACTCCGGGACAAATACACAACGACCGTCCACACGAAGAACAGCCCTATCTGGGTGATTTAGATACTGGTCAGGAGAGTTTTGACCAGCTCTTTTGTTGCCCATCCGCTGTCCAGGATGATTACCCTGTCTCTCGGAATGAGGCCGGTCATCACGACGACCTTGATTCTGGGGTGCTGTTCCTTGACCCGATCAGCCTCCCCCAACATCCCAGCGGTCACGAAGACCACAAGATCGGTCTCGCAGAGCAACGCCCTCATTGACTCGACCGAATTCACCACCGTGACGACGGCAACTTTTTCGTCTGGACGCACAGGCGCCCATGTGACCTGACCAATCTCTCGTTCCAAACGGGTCACGAGACCATCATAACTGCCCTTTTCAGCAGAAAGGGCCCCTCGACCGCCTGCATTCACGATAACAACACGCTCCATGACAATCCCTCGTTTCAAATGTGCAATCCAGACCAGAATGGTCTGATTGTTACGCCCACAAGATTATGATATTTTAATTTATTTTTGTCAATAATCATCGGCAATTTATAAACGAAAGACCCTAGGGAGCGAACCCTAGGGCCTGGAACACGAGGAACGGCGGTGGACGGTCAATGCGCGGAGATGCCACCGACGATTGCCACATGGGACAAGCACGGCGCCCGTTGATAGTCAGCCGGACTTATCTGAATCTCCACCCACGGGAACACGGGGCCCTTAGGCCGGAGAACTTTCATCCTCGGAACCGCGAGGCCCTTGACCAAGAGGACTTGGAACTTATTGATTCCAAGTGCAGGGGTTGTGACCATTTTCATCCCGTTCCTGACGGATGATGCAACGAAGATGAGCATCCCCTTTTCATTGGGACCTCTCCTGGCATCAATGTAGCGGAAGTACTCCCCACACCCCAGAACCAGCCCATTGTCTTGGAGTGGTGCAAGCTTGACCAGGTCGGCTTCATATCCTGGCACCATCGACGACGGCTGGGCGTTGGCCACAGCCAGAAGAACGACCAAGGCCAAAAGCAAAACAACGATACACGCTGTAAAAGCACGCATGGTTTCTCTCCTCCTCCAGAGGCGGAACTGCCTAACAACATTGTTACATCAAATTCCAAAGCCAGTCAAGGATAACCAGATTTACCACTCAATTTGTCAACCTGCCAGGTTGACAAAAATAAATTCCGCCTACTGTGTTGCCATACATTCTGTCACACCAAGTTCCTTTTTATTAAGTGTCAGCAAATCAACCGTAACCTTAGACATTATTACTGCTCCAAGACCATTGCTTGTATACTCATTTAAGTTTGGACAGTTTTGTGTGGTTGGTTTTTGACTGGTTTGTGATAAATAAGTAATACTATCCCCCGCCACTACTACCGGCTTCTTGTATGAATCAGTGAAAGCTATTTTGCGAGAACGAAGGTCGTAAACCACAAGTCCGCGTGGTGATGGGGCCGTCCCCTTGTCTAGAACCAGGAAGTTATCAGTAAATGCAAGGAAATATTCTGCATCAACATTTTTTATTTCAAAATCGCTGGTTGCTAATACATAAGCACAAGGCAAATTCTGATTTGCCTCTGTTTTGTATTTGACTAAAATGTCTGAACCAACATTCGGAGCTAGACTTTTTTGTATTGCAAAATATTTTGGCGAATCAAAACACTCCATGTCGGCTACAACACTCTGAACCTTCCAATCTTTTATATATACAGTTTGTTTTGACCTCTCTTCTCCACTCTCAAGAACAATGTCATACGCACCAGCTTCTTCGTATGAGTTAAAGGAAACAACAGTCAAGGCATAGCCAGGTCCCACATGGTCAACCGCTATCTTTGACGCTTTCAAAATATCTGGGGTCATTTCAAAGGCACGCAGACACGCTCCAACCTCTTCACTCCAACCATAACCAGCAGGGCCGAGACATCCATGAGTGTCCCTGTTGCCACCGACAGCCACAATTGGCTCAACCTCCTTATCTCTTAGAAAATAAAACAAACCTAGGACTATTAATAATAGAACAACGATAAACGATAGTATTTTTTTCATATGCCCGTATTATACAATATGACGTTTTGCACACAAATAGTTGTAAAATGTCCTGTTTTAGTCAACCTGGCAGGTTGACGTTTTTAGGAATGATAGTCCGTCAATATTTATTTCAAAATTTCTGGTATTTTTTCACGAGGGGCTTTGCGAACCTTAACGGTCTTCTCACCTAAGATTGCTAGTTTCATCAGGCGATGCAAACCAAACTGGCTAAAAGCAATTCCTAATAGAATTACAAAATTTCAACATCTCACTTTCATTGCTTAGAAGTTTATTTCTCAACCCACGACTTATTTCTAACTGGACGCCTTTTTTAGAATAACACCTATTACAGATATTCATTGGTGAATTACCATTGACGTTTTCTGGTGATTGAGGGGTTCTGAAACCACTATCGTTTAATGCATCTACTACTTTATTCATACTCTCATTATCAAGGCCACCAACCATAACAAAATCCTCCATCTCACCTTTTCCATGAATAGACAAAACTTTTTCACTTTTAAAAACCAGATCACAGCACTGAGGTTCATCAAAATTTGAACTTGTTATATGAAGTGTCTCACTTTCCTCTTCTGACTTCTTCAATCCAGAAAAACTATAAAACGAGAACCTTTCGCCTGCTATTTGCTTCGCAATTTCAGTTGTACCTACCTCTATATTTCCACCATGAATCGAGATGACACACACCTTACTTCCAATATCCCTCGCTTCAATACGAAAATCTTCACCTTCTTTTTCAATCTCATGTAATTCTACAAAATTCCTATATGTATCCTTCATGTTAGTAATTATACCCCAAACCAAGTTGTCACTTATAATGAGCTGGAACAAGTATCTCAGGTACTTCAAAAATTACTATTATCATGGTCTTGGTTTTTTAGAGAAATGATTAATTAAATACACAATTATACACACCAACAAAACAACAAGCCAAATCTGCCAAAATTGAACAAACACCCAGATTATAACTTGAAACAAATCATGTACTAAATCGTATAAGTTTGTGTGAAAAAGCATTACTTTATATGATTATCCTTATCTTATCATTTCAACATTCCTCAGAATAGGTCAAAAGCGACACTACTTAATGTAGTTAGATTTTCTCCTGTTTTTTTGGATTGGTTGCGAAGAATACAACTCCTTTATAACCAGGATCATCAATGATCATTACTCCTCCGTCAAAATCATATCTCTCACAAATCTTTCTAAGTGATTCTAAAACAACCAGGAGTGCATCCGAAAATACGATTCTCTTCATATAGGTAGAGTACGGCCCACCATCATCAAAATCTCTTTTTGATTTATAGCCTGAATGGACATACTCAGACAGTCTTTTGTATATATCCCTATACATTGAGTGAACGCCTACTTCCTCAGCCTTTTCTTTTATAGTCTTTCGATCTGGAACATAATTCTTTAACTCACTTTCAAAATACTTCTTCATTTCCTCGACTTCGTGAGGGTACTCCTTAAAATCTGTCCATCTTTTTAGAAAAGAATCCATCGAGGCTAACTTAAAGTTTCTAGCTCTTTGTTCTGTATTTTCTTTGTATATATATTGGAGATTTATTGAATTTTCAAAGATAGATCGTGCCATTGGAATACAACCCCTAAAATGATTTTTGCGCATAAGAATGTCCATAGACTCATAATAATCTAAGTTTTCTTCTATAAAGAATTTCGTTACATCAAGAATATTTTGAGAAATTTTATCTTTAGCCTCAGTCAGCTGGTCCAAATGAGAACGCAAAAAAATCTTTATATGTTCTAAATCTTGAGTATGCGGATTTTTCTTAAAAAAATTAAGCATGCTATTCATCATTAATATGGAAAATGGTCGTCTGTGCCCGTCAGTCTCCAAACCTATTTCGAACTGGTTGGCCGACTCGGTCTCGTAATATTAGAAATGGTACACCACAATCACTTTTTGGACAACAAGAGAGCGTCGTTTCGACGCTCCTCGGAATACTTACTTTTAGACGGAGAGCTTATCCAAATCATCTAAGATTTCACTAAGCTTAGATTGACATATTTCTGAAGCAGAAGTTATTTCCTTTCCCTCATCAGCAAAGTGTGCTGTGAAAGTTTTCCTTGTTTCAATAATCTTTCCAATAATGGCTTCCGAGTGGTATTTGTCTATCTCTGCTTTTATTTTAGGAATTTTCTTGAATGAAATAACATTGTGATGCGTATCAAAAAGACGAGCAACCTCGATAATTAATGCCGTCCATAAGGCTCTATAAACTGTGGTGAGTTCTTTCGATTCTTGTGTATTTATAATATCATCTTGCATTTTGCAAAGCTCATTAAAATATTCCTTTGCAAACCTAATCGAAAGAGGGAGGAGTATTTCTGGTTTTCGTTTTATCACATTTTTCATATACTTCTCAAACACTTGTAAAATTCTAATCTCTAATAGAATAAGCGACCCCCTTCGTTGCTAGAAACAAAGAATGGCTCGATAATATAAACATTAAGTAAAGAGTACCTGGTCCTAAATACAAACCAGAAATTTGTTTAACGAAAATCAAAAATAAAAGTGACAGTAATGCAACTGCAAATGTATATACAGTATATCTTATCGCATAATCAGCCACTAATTTTTTAGACAACAACAGGTCATCAACTCGTTTGCTCATAGTTGCTACTAAATGCGTTTCTCCAACCATATTGGAAGCAAGATATTTTGTTAATGCAACCTTTATTAATAGTATTGTCGAGTATCTATTATTAAGTAAATAAAAATAACCTCTGTCAGGATCGTTGATTTCATCAAGAATTCTCTGTTCATGGCTGTACAAGACTTGGAGTTTAAAAACCGATACAACACCCATTAACGCAACCAAAGCAAGCAAAGCTTGCACCAGACTACTAAACACCCAATATAAACCCTCTGGACTAAGTATGATTTCACACCGATACGAAATAAGGTTTAAAGTAATAAAGATGAGTAATAGAATAATATAGACAGGTCGTTTTTTTTGACTACCTGTAAAATATTCTCCTAATTTCTCATAAAGATTGAGGATTAGATTTTCCATATTTTATTCCTCTTAGAGCCCAAACTTATCTCAAATTGGCTGGCCGACTAGCACCCCTCATTGAAAATTATATACACCGCTGGGAGACAGGGGTAATCTTTTTCACTTTTGATTCGTCGACACTTATCAAAAGTGAAAACGCGGATTCGCGACAGACCGTACTCGGTCAGTAGACCGCGAATCCGTTCGATTCCCTGACGCAAATTTTCAATTTGCTTCTCCCAGCAAAGCTTTCGCTTCGCTCTGCTTTGCTGGGAGACAGGGAATCGAACCCCAATTAAAGGCTTCAAAGGCCTCTGTCCTACCGTTAGACGATCTCCCAAAATTTATTTTCAAATACCCTACCGTTAGATCCACCTCGGCTCGCGAGCTTGGCCGAGTCGAGACGGGCGATCTCCCAATACTTAGACTTTATATCATTTTTTTTAATCATTGACCAGTAGTATCTTTATCCCTTCTTGCTAAACTGGAAAAAATGTTGTAGTTTGATACCAGAAACACCAAACAGAAGGGAGACAGAAGATGTGGATTAGAAGCGGAAACAACGCGGTGCAGGTAACCCCAAGCGGTTCAGTGAACGCCTGGCAGAACGAAGAGCACTTCATTCTCGGTCCGGCACGCTACGAGCGTGTCGGAGAGAGAGTGGTATTCCGAGGCGAATGCCATTGGTGTGCGCCGAACTACGGCCCACCACCACCGGCCTACGCCAAGGACCAGCCGAAGCACGGTAAGCTTCGGAGCCTCGTGTTGCCGTCGTGGATAAGCGGCGACACTGCTGTCTTCGGGACACTCGACCTTAGTCGTAATGCCCCGATGCCGGCTCTGGACCTACCCACCGAAGTCAGGGTGACAGTCAAGGATGACTGTCTCACGACAACCCTGAGTATGTGGAACTCAGGGAACCAGCTAACACCGATTCTGCCAGCGTTCCACCCGTACTTTCAGGTGCCCTCCAAAGGGTTCTGGATGAATATGAACGGCAGGGACATCGCCAGAGCAATCCCCTGCAGAGGGGAGATACTAAACATCTCCGCAAACGCTCACACCTTTAAGCGTACTGGGGAGTTGGTGGTGGAACTTGCAGGAATCGGGAGAATCCAGTTCGACCTCCCCGACTCCTGTACGCACATCGTACTTTGGTCGGACCAGCCGGCCAAGTATGTGTGCGTTGAGCCCGTCTTCGGAAGCCCGGGGTCGTTCGGCGCTCAGAATGGCACCTGGCTGAAGCCGGCGGAATCCGGAAGCTGGGAGGTCCGCATGACCCTCAAGCGGTTCTAGATAGAACCGCAGTACACAAACCAGCCGCGACGGCAACCCCGTCGCGGTTTCGCTTTATCCCACCCCAAACAAGTTTGCAGAATTTTTTTCTATTTTTTGCTATATTTACAGTATGAAGTTAATCGGAATAGCTGTTGTCATTTTATATGATGACAATAAAAAAATATTGATGCAACAACGTGGAAATGATGAGAAATATTATGCTGGATATTGGGGCTGTTTTGGTGGGCATATGGAAAACGATGAAACGCCAAAAGATGCTTTAGAGAGAGAGCTGGTTGAAGAGCTTGAATACAAAGTTAAAAACCCTGTACTTTTGGTAACCAATGAATTTATAGATGGTGATAGTAAGATAGTCACACACAATTTTATTGAAAAGTATGATAAATCACAACAGCTTGTTCAACATGAGGGTAAGGGTTATGGTTGGTTCACCGTCGACGACGCACTGAAACTTAAAATTACTGATCTGCGTCGAGATACTTTATTGAAAGCAAGAAACTTTCTAGATGAATGTTAAAAACAGACTCGGATAATAGAGGCGCAAAGTCTTTCCTTTTCTAATTTGTCAACCTGCCAGGTTGACAAATTTACGGCTTTCTCGTTTATACAGAAATTTTTTCTATTTTTTGTTATATTTAAAATATGATAAAGCTTGAGAAAAATGACAAAGCAAATAGTGTAAATGTTGGTTCCATCAACGGTCATGTTATTGGTAGGGTTTTGAAGGAGACTGTCCGAAGAGCTGGGGTGGTTATAAGAAACGAGACAACTATTTTTGAAGCGCACACCAAGGAAAGCTACAGTGGAACAATGGATGATGTTTTCACTTCTGCCGACAAAAAAGCTCAAGATATTTATTTGCGAACATTCAAGGAATGCTTCCCTCTCTGCGGTGTAATAGCCGAGGAAGATTCTCTGACAATAAAAGCCAGTGGCAAGTGTACAACCTATTTCACTGTTGACCCACTGGACGGAACCAAAGCCTATGTCAGAAGACAGTCTCATGGTGTAGCGACAATGGTCGCTATGGTAGATAAGGGTGAAATTATTTCTGCCTACATCGGTGATATTAATACAGATGAAGTCTACGGATACAGACCAGGTTCAGACAAAGTATTCCGTATTACCAGACTGGATGCCTTTGAACAACTTGAACCAGGACTAAAGCTGAAAAAACTTTCCGACTCACAATGCCTACTACGAAACCCTATAGATAGCCACTCTCCTCTGACCCAGACCCTAGTAAGAAAGTTTAAGAATCATGAGGTAATGGGCTCCTCTATCGGCACATGGACGGCAAGGTTATGGAAAAAAGAAATAACAGCCCTTATGCTCCAGCCTGGCTGGGAAACTCCGTGGGATTCCACTCCGGTTATTGGTATTACTCTAAAACTCGGATATGTTTTCATGCGACCAGAAAAAGACAAGAAAGGAAACCCAACTTGGAAAGAATACAAACCAAATATAATAAAAGAAAAGGAGTGGAGGGCACACGACACACTGATTATTCACAAAAATAATCTCAGCCTGTTGAAATAAAATTATTCCCCCTCGCTTATTATTTTTACCAAAGCAAGTTCAAGTGGCAACTGTGGAATATATGCTCCCGTCGTTCTCTCGTATGCAGTCAAGAGCTCAACCAATGTTTGGGAAGAAAAAACTGGGTTATCCGTCTTGGCCAAACCACCGACAAAGGCGTACTCCTTCTCCGACAAGTCGTCTTGGACTAAATCCCCTGCTCCAAAACGAACAAGCATGACTGCTCGCATGGTATGAAGTACAAGCTTGAGAAATACTGCCATGTCTATATTTTTCTCCACCGCTTTCTTTACACCCTGAAAACCCTGGGCTAGATTCTTTTCTGCAATAGAGGACACAATCTCGTGAACAAGCTCTACAGACGGCGAACCTGTAACTAGACGAACCTCTTCCTCTGAAATTTTAGAGTCCTTGGAATAAGCTAAAACTTTTTGGATAATCCCCTGCGTATCACGGAAAGAACCGTCACCTAAGATAGCGATAAGTTCTGCAGACGAGTCATCTAGCGCAAAACCTTCTTTCTTTGCAATAGAGACAGACATCTTTTTCAAAACCTCCTGACTTGGTTTTTTGAATGTGTACACCTCGCAACGAGACAAGACCGTCTCTGGTATCTTGTGTGTCTCTGTTGTAGCTAGAATAAAGACCACATGTGCAGGTGGCTCTTCCAAGGTCTTAAGTAGTGCGTTTGAGGCAGACTTGGAAAGCATGTGAACCTCGTCCAATATGTAAACTTTGTATTTTGATTCAAAAGGCAGTGTAAATACGGATTCATTCAAAGCACGGATATCATCTACACTCGTATTTGAAGCAGAATCTATTTCATAAATATCATTTGGTGTCGTACCAATTTCAGAAGCAAAAATTCTGGCCACAGAAGTCTTGCCTGTTCCGCGCGTTCCAGCAAAGAGATAGGCGTGAGAAATTTCTCCAGACTTAATTTCGGCTTCAAGCACTTTGACAACATGGTCCTGACCGATTACCTCGGAGAATTTGTGGGGTCGGTATTTTCTATATAGTGCCTCACTCATAATTGCTAGTATAGCAGATTTTTTAAATACGAAAAACGCCCGGACCTACAATGTAGACTCGGGACGTCGGGGGTGGGTGTCGCTTCACCCGGTGTTCGGATCGCACAGCTGATGGCTGTGGGAGAACAGTGGGCGACTAACGCCCCACCCCCGAAAGAACTTGTCCGGTGCAGTTGCCCGCGCTCGACTGAGCGGAGCTTCGTCGGCACCGAACCAAAATGCTTGCCTCTGGACCAAAGGTGAAATTAAATCTCGGGGTCCAGACCGAGGCGAGGCTTACGGCCCTCGCTACCGGTCATATCTTCGGCATGCTGTCCTTCCAAGCGCAATGAATTAACTCACTGCTTTGGTTAAGTCCGGGCGGCGCCCAGTGCCCGTGCCTCGAGCCGTGGTACGCCACATAACGGACCAGTGATGAGAAGAAGACGGGCCCGGGTACGGCGCCTGTCTGCTTTCGGGCCTAGAATAGCAGAAAGGGTACGCAGTGCCCATCTCCATTTATAATCATAGCATAGTATAAAAAATAAGTCAAGCAATTTTGACCCGTGTTTTGTGTATTAAAAAAATACCCTTATTTTAAGCCATTATCTACCCAGTAGTAGATTTTGACATTGCTCTTTCAGAGCAGGACAGTGTCCGATGTCAAAATTCACTATCGGGTTAGATATTGATTTACTATTTCTTGAACTTCGTTAGCGTCTCTCGCTTCCATTAGTTTCATTCTTAGTTCCTTTGACCCGTCAAACCCAGCAGCGTAAGCCTTGTAGTGCTTTTTCATTATTGCGAAGCTCTTGTGTGGCAATAATTCCTCAAATAACTTTGTATGCTCAACCAAAACTCCCAACTTCTCCCCAACCGTAATCTGTCCAAGGGGAACCCTTGGATTAAAGAACCAGGGATTTCCAAAAATGGCACGGCCGAACATTACTCCATCACAACCAGTTTCCGCAACTTTCTTTCTGGCATCATCTAAATCTTTTACATCACCATTTCCAAAAATTAATGTTTTGCTTTTCTCACCACTTGAATCAACAAAACTGTCGCGTATCTCCACTGCCCTCTTCACATGTTCCCATCTAGCTGGAACAAGAGACATTTCTTTGCGAGTACGAGCATGAACAGTGATAACAGCAGGGTTTGTTTCGAGCAAAACAGGAAGCCATGTTTCCAATTCGTTTTTATTCCAACCAATTCTTGTTTTGACACTGACAGGCAAATCCCCCGCCTGCCCGTCCTGTCCACCTGGACGACGGGCCCCTTTCATAGCAGACAAAATAATTTCCTGAGCAAGTTTGGGGTCGGTCATAAGTTTTGCTCCAGCATTTTGCTTTTCTATACTTTTGTCTGGACAACCCATATTTATATCTACACCGTCAAAACCAAGTTCCACAGCAAGTCTTGATGCCTTCTCCATTATCTCGGGTTTGCTTGTGAAAAATTGAGCCACGATAGGACGCTCTTCTCTACTAAAAGCTAAGTCTTTTATAAGAGCATCATATCCCCCCAAGAACAGTCCATCTGCTGAAACAAACTCCGTCCACAAAACATCTGGTTTTCCATATTTAGCAATAACACGACGAAAAGCGGGATCGGTCACATCCGCCATAGGAGCTAGAACCATTATTGGTTTCTTTAATTTCTGCCAAAAGTTCATATCGTTAGATTACTGTAATTACCCCAAAAAGTCACCTTTCCTTAAAATAACTAAATTGCCCCAGATGCTAGGCGCTGGAGCATTTGCAAGTGAGCCGTACTAGACGTACGGTGAACGCGCAAATGTGAACAGCAACAACGCAGATGGGGTAAGTTAGTTATTTTTAAGCTTGTAAAAAAGTTTGTTCCCATAGCGCAGGTCGATATACTCAATCTTCAAATCTCCCGTACTACTTGCAAATGTAGTACGCAAAAGCGCCTCCAGGTTCTGACCAACGAGTGAAAGTGGTTTCTTCAGGTCAAAATATATTTCCCCACCACCATGAAGAATAAGCGAAAACTCATCGTTCTCTTTTGCTAAAACATATAAGGGTCTTACCTCAAGCTCTTTGGCCTTTGTAACAAAATTGGAAATATCACTAAACAAGGTGGCATCAGCTATATATTCTTTGCCAATCGGTGTCTCTGTGGTAGATGAAGCGACAAGTCCATAATATTTGAAGTAAGCGTCACCAGAAAAATGCGGAGCCTTGGCAAAGATTGTGCTGTTCTGATCAATAAAATAACAGGCCTCTGTTTCTATTGTAACCGGTGTGGTTGTAGAAAGCCCTACAGAAGAATTGTTTTTCTCACACCACATAGCAAACGGCTTGCGTTCCTTTATATCCACAACAAGTGTATTGAAGTTTTTACGACTTATATCTATCCTATCAATTCTTTTGAAAGTATCTCTCAGATATTTTTCAAGTTCCCCATGCGGATACCAGAGAGCATTATTTCTTGGAAATAACCAGAGGTGCGAGCCATACATGAATTCAAGTGCCTTTGGCTCAAGGTCCTCCTGTGTTACGAGAATGCCACCATTTAACTCTATCTTTGATATACGAATTTCTCGTCTGTGTGAAGCGTAGGAAACAAGTCCTAGGAGAAGTAGAACCAAAAAAATAGCAACACCAAATTTCCAAAGCTTTCTTCTTCTTTTTCTCTTTAGAAACTCTTCATGTGAGATTGACCTATTTGGAAGCATAATGAAAATTTCTAATTAATCTAATTTCTAATTACTAACTAAATTCCAAAGCCCAACCCTTAACCAATAATTTTTTACTGGTACTTATTTAGAAATTAGGAATTAAAAATTAGTAATTCAAACTACTTCTTTGAAATAGTTTGTTGTCCACCCATGTAAGGCTGAAGAACTTCTGGAATTCTTATACTTCCGTCTTCGTTCTGATAGTTTTCTATAATAGCAACTAAGGTACGGCCAATAGCAATCGCTGTGGCGTCATTCATATGTAGTGGTTCAATCTTTCCATCCGCACGCTTAACTCTCGTATTCAAGCGACGAGATTGAAAGCTTGTAGTTAAATCCGCACTATGTGTCTCCCTGTATTTATTCTGACCAGGCATCCATGTCTCAATATCAATCTGTCTATAATCTGGAAAACCCATATCTCCCGTACAGACTGCAACCACCTGATATGGCAAACCCAAAGACTGTAATATGTGTTCCTGAATAGCAACTAGGAAATCCTGTTCTTGTATTGAGTGTTCGGGAAGACAGAATGTTTCCATTTCTAGCTTATCGAATTGATGCTGACGAATTATTCCCTTCGTATCTCTTCCGTGACTTCCAGCTTCACGACGAAATGCGGTTGAATATCCAACATATCTTAGTGGCAACTTGCTCTCATCTATAATCTGATCCATATGCATAGATCCCATAGTGTGTTCCGCACTACCAATCAGCATTAAATCATCATTTGGAAACATGTAATGCTCGTCTGGTGTCATAAATCTCGCCATGCGATTCTGTACTGCAGTCTTTATAAAAACAGGAGGGATTATTGGGGTAAATGAAGTAAGGTCGTTCGGCAGATTAACATTTTTTGCCAATTGTTCTAATTTTTCTTTGTTAGTTAAAATTCCAAAACAGTGCTGTAGCAATGCAAACTGCATTAAAACCAAATCGCCTTTTAGATAAGCAAATCTGGAACCAGAAATCTCTCCGGCTGTATCAATATCAATAATTCCCAACGCCTTACCTATATCATCATGCTCTTTTGGTTTAAAACTAAAAGATGGAAGCTCCCCCCACTTACGAACTACTTTGTTTTCCGTATCATCTTTTCCAATTGGAGTATCAAGCGATGGTATGTTAGGCACTTTAACCATCATAGAAATAAACTTTTTGTCTACTTCGTCATAATCTTTTTCAAGAAGTTCCAACTCCTTCTTTAGTTGGCCCCCAGCTTCCACATCTCTAGACTTCGCGGCCTCATTCCTCTTTTGGTTGACTCCGTCCACTTCCTGCTTGAGGGCTTTTCGTCTATCTGATAATTCGATTAAATCATCCAGATTTATCTCTCGATTTTTGTTCTTTATAGCGCTTTCGACTATATCTCTATTCTCCCTTATGAATTTTATGTCCAACATATACCCCAAGCATATCAAATGCTATGGGAATTTTCAATTTCTAATTTCCCCGCCTGCTCCCGATTTGTGAGGGCGGGCAGGTAATTTCTAAACATTATTCAATGACATAATTTTCAAATTCAAATATAATTAAACGATGCAAATTCGTGATTTACCCAAGAAAGATTTTCCTCCTCTCCTTCTTGAAATCAACGACCCACCAAAATCAATGAGGATTGTGGGTGAATTACCACAAACAGAAAAATATCTGGCTGTTGTTGGCTCTCGCAAATACAGTGAATACGGCAAAAATGTCTGCGAGAAATTGATAGAGGGTTTGCGGGGTTACTCTATCACTATTGTCTCCGGTCTCGCCCTTGGTATGGATGGGATAGCTCTGCGTTCTGCTCTAAGAGCAGGGTTACCTGTTGTTGGAGTGCCTGGTTCTGGTCTCGGTCAAAAGGTTTTATATCCTGTTACAAATAGAATGATTGCAGAGGAGATTGTGGAGAGTGGCGGTGCACTTATCTCTGAGTTCCCTGATGACTGGCAACCAAAACTATACAGCTTTCCCCAACGAAACAGGATAATGGCTGGAATGTGCCACGCCACTCTTATAATAGAGGCGGAATTAAAGTCTGGCACACTTATTACATCAAAATATGCTATTGAATATAACCGTGATGTTTTCACTGTGCCAAACTCTATCTTCTCTAAAACCTCAGAGGGACCACACATGCTCCTCCGACTCGGAGCAACCCCAATAACACAACCAAGTGACATCGTGACTGCTCTGGGACTGCGACCACACGAGGACCTTTTCCAGAGGCGCGACTATTCCGACTGCTCAACAGACGAACATGAGGTTATAAACATCCTGAATGAACCAATGACTCGTAACGAAATAATTCGCAAACTTGGAAAACCTGTTTATGTAACACAAACCATCATCGCCACAATGGAGATTAAGGGTCTCTTAGAAGAAGTTATGGGAGAGATACACCTAAAGTAGTCAAAAGTTCATAAAGTTTATAAAGTCCATAAAGAAAATACAAAATTGACAAATTGCGGGAACACACTATGATTTCTGTGGGAGGACAAACGCGATGGGCTACGCTCTAATCGAGGGTGGTGGTGAACTCCACGCCGTAACAACGGCAGACGGCCGTTTCACTCAAGCCGAGGCTGATGCATGGTTCGGAGGAATGGGGTGGAACCCACACCCAACAATATCCGGGATCTTGGTCAACGCAGACCATCCGGGCAAGGAAGCTCGATTCGCTGAAATACCACCAGTCGGGCTGAAAGAACAAAACATCTTTCGCCTTCCGTGAACACGGAGTTCACAGCAATCCGCCGGCGCAACGAGAGTTGCGTACGGCGGATGATCGTATATATGGAAATAATTTACACCAGTAATTTGCAAAAAAATTATTTTGCAGTAATACTACGAGATACGAACATCGTGCGAATGATACGAATGTATGCGAATAATGAGACTGTGTTATTATTCTATTCGTAGCTATTCGTAGATTTGCATAATTCGTATATTCGTATATTTAATTAAAATGAAGTTACTAATCGTTGAATCACCCGCAAAAGCAAAAACAATTTCAAAATACCTTAACGGTGAATACACCGTTGTTGCTTCTGTCGGACATATTCGTGATTTACCGAAATCAAACAAGCAAGCCATTGACATCGAAGGTGGCTTTATTCCCCATTACGAAATATCAAAAGGTAAGGAAAAAGTGGTTAGTGAAATAAAATCACTTTCCAAGAAGGCAAGCGAGATACTACTTGCAACTGACCCTGACCGCGAGGGAGAAGCCATTGCCTGGCATATTGCCGAACTTATAGAAGATAAGTCTGGCAAGTCCAAAGCCGAAAGTCAAAATTCAAAAGTGAAGAGAGTCTCATATGTGGAAATTACAGAAGAAGCGATACGAGAGGCACTTGGTCACCCCAGAGAAATAGACCAGAATTTACGACAAGCGCAGGAGGCAAGACGGGTGTTGGACAGACTTGTTGGATACGACCTATCTGGACTTATATGGAAAAAGGTTAGATACGGCTTATCAGCAGGTAGAGTCCAATCCCCCGCACTCCGTATAATAATGGAAAGAGAAAGAGAAATCAGAGCCTTCAAGTCACATACATTCTGGGTTATTTCAGCAGATGTAAGTACAGCAAAGAAAAACAACATGACCCTTGTCTGTGAAGTTGAACCAACGGACGAAAAAACCCTCAAGCATATTGTGGATGTTGCAGAGAAGGGTGGCGAAGAAAGGAAGTGGTTTGTAAAAGATATAAAAGAAAGTGATGTAAAAAAATCTCCTCGTGCACCTTTTATCACGTCCACCCTACAGCAGACAGCCAGCTCTAGACTCGGCTTCTCTCCTTCACGCACGATGGGAATCGCACAAAAACTATATGAGGCAGGACATATTACATACATGCGTACTGACTCAACAAACTTAAGTGGTGTTGCAATAGCACAGATTGCCGAGGTAGTTGAAAAAAAGTTTGGTAAGGAATACCTACAGATAAGAAAGTTCGCAACAAAAAGCAAAAACGCGCAGGAAGCACACGAAGCTGTGAGGCCATCCCACTTCAACGTGGAACACGCCGGAATAAATGATGAACAAAAAAAACTATATGAGCTCATATGGAGACGAGCAGTTTCTTCACAGATGAAAGATGCACTCACTCTTCGGACAAAAATTACAGCAAATGTAAAGGATGCCGACATTCCAGACTTTTCTATTACTGGCTCACAAATAAAGTTTCCTGGGTGGCTTCTTGGAGACCCTGCATCGAGAGGTGATGATGTTGAACTGCCAAAGGTCTCTGTGGACGAAAAACTGGAATTGAAAAAGGTTTCCACAGAAGAGAAACAAACCGAACCACCTGGAAGATACTCCGAAGCTGGACTTATTAAAGAGCTAGAAAAAAGAGGCATAGGGCGACCTAGTACATACGCCTCAACTATAAAAACTCTTGAGGACAGGGGGTATGTTGATAAAGTAAATAAGGCTTTAGTACCGACAGATACAGGTGATGTGGTTTCAAGTTTCTTGGAAGCTAATTTCGCAGATTATATAAGTGACAGTTTTACAGCAGAAATGGAAGACAAGCTAGACCTTATCGCTGACGGTAAGGAAGAATATGTAAAAACATTGAAGACATTTTATGGTCCATTTCTCGCTGAAGTGAAAAGCAAAGACAAAATGGATAAGGTTACAAACATGGGAGACGCCGACCCTAGCCTCAAGTGCCCAACATGTGACGGACCAATGATAATAAAATTATCTAGGGGAGGAAAATTTCTTTCCTGTGCCAAATATCCTGAATGCGAGGGCTCACTAACAATGGATGGGCTAGAGATAAAGAAAGAAGAACCGATAGGAACAGATCCAGAGTCAGGACTGCCAATTTATATCATGATTGGAAAGTATGGCCCATATGTCCAACTTGGAGACAGAGTCAAAGGAAAAGGAAGCAAAAAAGCCCCGAAGCCAAAGATGACAAGTATTCCGAAAGGCAAGGACTTATCCAGCGTTACGCTTGAAGATGCTCTTACATATCTCACCTTACCAAGAGTTCTTGGTGTTCATCCGGAAACAGGAGAAAAAATTACAGCAAACGTCGGGATGTTTGGACCATATGTTGTGCATCAAAAAGATTTTCGCTCGCTTAAAGAAGATGACGTCTACACCATAGAACTTCCGAGAGCACTTGAAATATTTGCTCAAGAAAAGAAAAAACGTGGGTTTAGAAAGAAAAAAGCTGAATAAATTAAGATATAAAATCTCCTTCTCGCCATGTTCCTCAGAGAGAGACACATAAATAGTTTTATAGAAAAGGTCCCAATGTTACTCAGGACCCCGAGCATACGCTTGCGCGAGAACCTTTTCTATTGAGACCCGCCGGGCGTATTGCTACACCCGACTTCTTCGTGACCACAGGCATAGCAATGTCGCCACCCACTACAGAGCAGATGGCACTCACCCTTGTTCCTATGCCAAACTGTCTTTCTGCTTCCGCACTGTTCACACTTTACGAATGGGGGCTTGTAGCGTTTCCTAAGCCATCCAAACAACAGAAGAACGAGAAATGTGGTCATGCGACCCTCCATGAGTCAGACTAGCACATACAGGACAGAATACTAGCTAGATATGGTTTGTTGTATTTAAGCCGATTTTCATTACAATATAGAAATACCCATGAATGATATAAAAGAGATAGTATCTCTATTATACAACCCAACAGAGAACGATATTGCACTTATCCAAAAAGCGTATGATTTTGCCAGGAAAGCACATGCCACACACAAACGGAACAGTGGGGAGGAATACTTTAATCACCTATTCGCCACAGCAAAAAACATAGCCGAGTTGGGTATGAGCCCAACAACTATTTCTGCGGGGTTTTTACATGACATGCTTGAAGATACAGATATTACCAGTGAGGAAGTGGAAAAAGAGTTTGGAAGAGAAATTTTGTTTCTCATAGAGGGCGTAACAAAACTTGGAGAAATTAAATATCGTGGAACAAACAGATACAACGAAAGTCTCCGTAAACTTTTTGTAGCAATGTCACAAGATATAAGGGTACTTATTGTTAAACTCTGTGACCGACTACATAATATGCAAACACTGGCATATGTTCCGGAAGAAAAGCAGTTGCGCATTGCAAAGGAAACCCTAGAGATATATGCGCCTATCGCCAGCCGTCTTGGTATAAAAAAACTTCAGAGAGAACTGGAGGATATATCCTTCATGTATGTGTATCCTGAAGACTGGAAAAATGTCCAAGATTTGCTTAAAACAAAAGAGAAAGAGCAGGAGAAATATCTGGAGAAATTTGAAAAACTAATCAAGAAAGAGTTGGCAAAAAACAACATAATTGATTTCAAAATTGACCATCGTGTCAAAGGTATGTATTCGTTGTACAAGAAACTGAAGCAAAAGGATATGGATATTGAAAAAGTATATGATATCTCTGCTCTGCGCATCACCGTTCCAGATATAGCCGACTGTTATAAAATTCTTGGGATCATTCATGGTTCATGGAGACCTCTACCTGGAAGAATAAAAGATTATATTGCCTCACCCAAACTAAATGGTTACAGGTCCATACATACCACCATTTTCTCTGGTGATGGGGGTATTATTGAAGTACAAATAAGGACAGAGGACATGCACAAGGAAGCAGAGTATGGTATCGCTTCTCACCTTTCATACAAGGAAGGAATAAAGAAAAAAACAACCAACCCTGACCTGCTTTGGGTAACAAAGATACTGCCATGGAAGCAGAACGAAAACCCAAACGCTGGGATACACTCTAGTTCTGTTGATATACCACACTGGGTCAAAGAATTAGTTGAATATCAAAAGGAAACAGGAGATGGACTCGTTGATGAAATAAAGGATGATTTTTTTGAGGAAAGAATTTTTGTTTTTACCCCCATAGGTGATGTGATTGACTTGCCAAAAGATTCCTCTGTTATTGACTTTGCATACGCAATACATACAGATATTGGAAGCCATATGTCCGGAGCAAAAGTAAACGGTAAATTTGTCGCATTGAGCACAATACTTCAAAATGGTGACCGCGTGGAAATTGAGACAAAAAAAAGTTCAAAACCCAGTCGTAAGTGGCTTGAGTTCTGCAAGACAACAATGGCAAAGAGAAGAATAAATAATTACCTAGAGAACAATAAAAAATAAAGGTGGCGAGTCCGTCAAATTTTCAAATTTGAATGAAATCTGAGGCGGACGAGAAAAATACTTTGAGCTTTACTTATCGTAAAGTGAGAAGTATTTTTTGAAGTCCAACAAAGGAGTTCGTCAAATTTGGAAATTTAGATAGAGAAATTTTTGATTGAGTAAATCTCTTCCTCACTATTCTCCCCTTCTTTCTTTTCTTCTGGTGTGCGGTCGTCAAGATTATTCAAGTCTTCAATGGTCATTTCTGCTAATTTTTCGTCTCTAACATATTCTGGGGTAAATTCATTCTTTGGCGGAACTGGGTTTTTCTCTATGTGTCTGTCTAGCATCTCTGTTGGAGATTTTGCCTTGTTTGTTTTAAGTAATTCTAAAATATCCTTCAAATCATCAACCGAGAAAAAGTCTATGAGTATCTTCCCGCCGTTCTCCCGTTTCTCTATGGAAACTCTTGTACCAAGTGTTTCAGTAAGCTTCTCCTCCATCTCTTGCGTCTCGGGATCAAGGGTTATTCCTTTCTTGCGAATCTTGTCGTAAGCAATCCTGCGTCCAATGGCCTCGGCCTCACGCACAGTCAGTTTTCTAAACATTATTTCCTTGAACAAAGTCCCCTGCTCCTCTGGTCTATCGCCAAGCATCATAAGAGGCCGTGCATGACCTTCGGATATTTTGCCCTGTGAAAGTGCGTCCAGTATTTCTGGAGGAAGAAGAAGTAGACGGATTGAGTTTGAAACATACTCCCGACTTTTACCAACTTTTTTGGCAATCTCAACATGTTTGAAACCAAACTCATCTATAAGGCGCTGGAAGGCTCGTGAGCGGTCTACGGGATTCAAATCCTCGCGCTGAATGTTTTCAATAATAGCCAGCTCTAGCTTCATGAGGTCGTTTGTCTCGTCCCCAACCTTTATAAGAACAGGTACTTGAGAAAGGCCAGCCAGCTTTGACGCTCGAAGTCTCCTTTCGCCAGCAATAAGCTCGTATTCTACCCCAAGACCACCATCTTCCTTCTGATACTCCTTTCTGGTTACAACTAGGGCCTGAAGCACCCCGTACTGTCGTATGGAATCGGACAAACTCTGCATCTGGGCTTCATCAAACTCTCTCCTTGGCTGAAAGGGATTTGGGTGAATCTTGTCCACATCAATCCAAAATACTGAATCGTTATAAAACTGTGTCATAAAAGTATTTTATCACGAAATTGATTTTTTAGTAAAATAAAGATAGACTTTCTTCATTGCCGGGGTGGCGGAATTGGTATACGCGCGCGACTCAAAATCGCGTCTCGCAAGGGATGGAGGTTCAAGTCCTCTCCCCGGCACAAAATGAATAAAATCCTTGTTATCCTCGGGCCAACTGCCACGGGTAAAAGTAGCCTAGCTGTTAAACTGGCCAAAAAATACAACGGAGAAATAATCTCCGCTGATTCAAGACAGGTCTACAAGCGACTAAATATCGGCACAGGAAAAATCACTAAAAAAGAGATGCGGGGTGTTCCCCACTACATGCTAGATGTAGTTTCGCCAAAAAAAGTCTACTCGGTTTCAGATTGGCAAAAGAGAACAAGGAAAACTATTGCGGATATTATTTCAAGAGGTAAACTACCAATCATTTGTGGCGGTACTGGATTCTACATCCAGTCAGTCGTCGATAATATTGTTCTGCCAGAAGTGCCACCAAACAAAATACTTCGAAAAAAGATGGAGAAAAATAGTTTGGAGAAACTACAAAAAACATTGGCGAGACTAGACATAAGACGGTTTTCAGATATAGATATAAAAAACAAAGTAAGATTGATACGAGCAATAGAAATCGCGACTTACTTGGGTTCAGTACCAACCCTCGAGAGGACTGGTGCGGAGAATTCTTATAAGTCTTTACAAATTGGACTAACACTTCCGGATAAGAAGCTAAAAGAAAATATTCACAAGCGACTACTTCTTCGGATCAAGGGCGGTATGATAAATGAAGCCAAGAAATTACACCGAGAAGGTTTGTCCTGGAAACGCATGAGAGAACTTGGACTAGAATACCGATATGAGGCAGATTATTTAGAAAAGAAAATGACTAAAGCTGAATTTATCCAGAAACTTGAAACAGAAATCTGGCGCTATGCCAAACGTCAGATAACTTGGTTTAAGAGGGATAAGAATATCAAGTGGTTTTCACCGAGAGAAACTAGAAAAATTGATAAGTCTTTGGCTGGTTTTGTCTCATAACTGTATTTGATATTATTTAGGTTTTGATTTATTGTTCCATTAATGAATACTGAGGAAAAACTTTTTGAGATACTGAAAAAATGCCAATTTAAGGTGTCAAAAGACACTCGGGAGGACCTAAGGGGAAAGGCCTACTTTGCCATTAAAGGCGACTCTTTTGATGGAAACAGGTTTGTAGATGAAGCCCTTAGAAAAGGAGCTGTTATTGCTGTCACTGATGATATTAAAAAGATTGGTGATAATATTTATTTTGTACCAAATGTACTAAACACACTTCAGAACCTCGCTAGGAAATATAGACAAACTTTTCAAATTCCAATCCTTGTAATCGGAGGGTCAAACGGTAAAACAACAAGCAAAGAGCTCGTTCGTGACATATTGAAAACAAAATACAAGGTGTGTGCAACAGAAGGAAGTCTGAATAATCATCTTGGGGTACCACTTTCTATTTTTTCAATGAATAAAAAAACTCAAATTGGGGTTTTTGAAATAGGAGCAAACCATCCAAACGAACACATAGAATTATTGAATATAATAAATCCGACTCATGTTGTGGTTACAAACAACGGAATGGACCACCTGGAAGGCTTTGGCTCGCCAAGCGGAGCAAGAAAAGCCAATAAAGAAATATATGACTGGGCACTCAAAAACAGAGTGAAAGTGTTTGTAAACAAGGAACACAAGGATTTGATGTCTGACTCAAAAAGAAACATACGAATCACTTATCCAGAGGTAAATATAAAAAATACCAACCAAAACCCATTGACTGTGGTGTGGAAACAAAAAAAATACAAAACGAAGATGTTCGGTAACTACAACATTGAGAACGTCCTGCTTTCCGTTTCTGTCGGTAAAAACTTTGGTGTTACTGTTGAAGAGGCCCTAAAGACTATCTGTAAATATAAACCAACGTCAAAGAGGTCTCAATTCCTGTCAAAAAATAAAATTAAATACATTGTGGATTGCTACAATGCAAACCCAACCAGCGTTTCCCTATCACTTCAGAGCTTTATTAAATCAACCAACGGACCCAGAGGCGTTATCCTTGGTGACATGCTTGAGCTTGGAAAATATTCCGCATCAGAGCACAAGAAGATTGCAAGCTATGTTTTAAAACAAAAAATAGACCAGGTAATATTTGTCGGTAAAAATTTCAAGATAGCAGTTGGTAAGACAAGGAAACCGCACGACTGGTTCCCTGACTCTGTTTCAGCAAAAACCTGGTTTGATAAACAAAAATTTAAGAGTTACACTTTCCTCCTTAAGGGCTCAAGGGGCATGAAAATTGAAAAAATAATTGAGTAAATCCTGAAAACCTGGTGGTTGAATTATCGCACCGTGTGTGATTTAATATCACTGGAGAACCCACGATGCCGACCACCCTCACGCAGTCGCCGTCAGCCCAACCCCCAGCACCCCCTCCGACACCCTCGCGCAATGAGGATTGTCGGACATGCGGTGAAGGAGTCGCCGTCACAACCTCGCACGAGTGCGCCGTCTGTGACGCTAAGTCGTCTGGTCCCAGGAACTAGCCTGGTGCATCCCGCCCCCCGAGACATCGCGTCTCGGCCGGGCGGTTATTTTTATAAAAATTTTTTTCTTAGCACAAAACTGCGTTTTCTGCGGGGGATGGAAGAATCGAACTCCCGACAGTGCTTTTGGAGAGCGCTGTTATGCCACTTAACTAATCCCCCTAACGTATTCAAATATAACAAAAAATCGCCTGTATGGCGAGTTTTTGTTTATCTTTATTTTTTAGCTTCCTTGAATGTAATCCGCTTTCGAAGTTTCTTGCTGTATTTCTTGAGCTCTATTTTTCGCTCAACTTTTTTCTTATTCTTTGAAGTCCAATAAACCTCCTTGGATTCCTTATTCTTTAGTTGTATTAATCTATCTTGTGACATATTTGTATTTTAATTAAGTTCCTACAGCATAGCAAAAAACCGTAAAAAAGCAAGAAAATCCCCTTCCGGGGATATTTTTGTGCGCCGGGTTGGATTCGAACCAACGAAGCCCGAAGGCGACAGATTTACAGTCTGTTGTGATAGACCACTCCACCACCGACGCATTTTTCTAACTTAAACACTTTAACACAAGAAAGTGGTCTATGCCAAGGCTCCATCCTGGACAAACGAATTCGCCACAAACGAACCATTCCTACCTTTCTTTACATTGAATGTAAGCTCTCCACCCTTCATATCTACAGATATTGAGCCGCCCTTAGAGAGACCCTTACTAATCATAAGGGAGGCGATTGGTGTCAGTATTTTTGTCTGTATTAGACGCTTCAGTGGTCTTGCACCATACTGAGGACTATAACCTTCACTTGCAAGATAACTTAGAACAGAAGAAGAAAGGATTAATTTGATTTCCTTTTGCGCCAATCTCTCGCGCACTATTTCTACTTGAATTTTAACTATTTCAGCTACAGCTTCACGACTCAATATATCGAACACCACGATGTCATCCAGGCGGTTAAGAAACTCTGGTCGGAAGTGATCCTTTAGAGCCCCCATTACTCTTGCTTTTGCATCTTCATAAACTGCTTTTTCACTGCCCCCGGAAGCAAAACCTATCTTTTCCATTTTATCTACATATTGAGAACCGATGTTTGAGGTTAGGATAATAACTGTGTTTCTAAAGTTTACAACCCTTCCTTTTGCGTCGGTCAGCCTGCCGTTGTCAAGAATCTGCAGTAAAACATTGAACACCTCAGGATGCGCTTTCTCTACCTCGTCAAAAAGAATAACAGAGTATGGTCTATGACGAACCATTTCGGTTATAGTTCCACCCTCCTCATGCCCGACATATCCTGGAGGAGCACCAAGTATTTTTGACACACTGTGCTTCTCCATAAACTCAGACATGTCTATTCTGATAAGTGATTTCTCATCGTTGAACATAAACTGAGCCAAAGCCTTTGTCAGTTCTGTTTTTCCAACACCAGTGGGCCCAAGGAACAAGAAAGAGCCTATTGGTCGGTTTGGATCGGAGATACCCGCACGACTTCTCTTGATAGTATCGGATATTTTCTGCACTGCCTCTTTCTGTCCAACAATAGTTTTCTGCAACACATCTTCCATGCGATTTAATTTATCTGCCTCCTCTTCTAACATCCTTGTAACAGGAATACCTGTCCACCTGGAAACAATCATGGCTATATCATTTTCAGTTATTTCTTCCTTCAAAATCCTCCTTGAACTTTGAAGCTTCTTCAGTCTCTTTGATTTCCCATCTAAATCTTTTTCCAGTAATGGAATTTTCCCGTATCTGATTTCAGCTGCAAGAGCTAAGTCTGATTTGGCTTCTGCCACCTCTGCCTCACGACGAAACTCCTCAAGTTGTTTCTTGATGTTTTTAATATCGTTTACTGTTTCCTTTTCATTGTTCCACTTGAGCTCAAGTTCTCCGGTTTCTTCCTTAAGGTCTGCAACTGCCTTTTCTATATCCTTAATGCGAGTTTTGGATTTCATGTCTGTTTCCTTTTTCAGTGCCTCATGTTCTATCTGAAGTTTTACTATTTTGGAGTGGGCACTCTGTAATACAGGTGGCTTGTTTTCCAAAGCAATCTTCAGATAAGAAGCTGATTCATCTATAAGGTCAACGGCTTTGTCTGGAAGAAATCTGTCAGAAATATATCTACTTGAAAGGTTTACAGCAGAAATAATAGCCTCATCTGTTATACGAACCCCATGATAGAGTTCATATTTTTCCTTAAGCCCTCGAAGAATAGTTATTGCGTCTTCTATACTTGGCTCATTTACATACACCGGCTGAAATCTTCTTGAAAGTGCGGGGTCTTTCTCAATATGTTTCTGGTATTCCTTGAGGGTTGTAGCACCGATGGCACGAAGCTCACCACGAGCTAAAGCGGGCTTTAACATGTTTGAAGCATCAAGTGACCCCTCGGCAGAACCAGCACCAACTATGGTGTGAATCTCGTCAACAAACAAGATTATTTTGCCGTCTGATTTTTCTATTTCTTTCAATATATTTTTCAATCTTTCCTCAAACTCGCCACGATACTTTGTACCAGCAACCAAGAGACCTAAATCCAGAGAAACGAGTTCCTTATCACGAAGTGATTCTGGTACTTCACCCATTGATATTCTGATAGCCAAGCCTTCAACGATAGCAGTCTTGCCCACACCAGCTTCTCCTATCAAAATCGGATTGTTTTTTGTTCTGCGAGAAAGAATCTGCATGATGCGTCCTATCTCATCATCTCTTCCGATTACTGGATCAAGCTTATTCATGCTTGCGAGCTTTGTCAGATTCCTTGTATATTTTGTCAGTGACTTAAATTTCTTTGGCAAGTCAGTGTTGGTAGTTTTTACGCTCCTTATTTCCTCAATGACACGAAGAACAGCATCCTTTTGGATTTTAAATTTCATCAACAAATCTTTGGCTGGACTTGTGACATCAATAAGGGCCAAGAAAAGATGTTCGGTAGAAACAAAATCATCACCAAGTATTGGCGTTTGTTTTACTGAACCCTCTAAAACCCCAGCTAAGTCTGGCGTAAGATAAACCTGATACGAAGCCGAAAGAGTTTGTCCTGCATCCGAACCTTCTATGGCCTCAATAAGTGAATCGGTTAAAAGAATGGAATCTATTTCCATTTTATCTAAGATAGAAGTGACAATTCCCTCCTCCTGGAGAATCAGAGCGGTCAGTAAATGCAGTGAATTGACATGACTTTGGCCACGCTCAATAGCCAGCTCATGGGCCCTACGAATTGCTTCCTTTGCTTTTGTCGTAAAATGATTAATCGGTGGCATAATTGGCTGTATTATAGCCTTATTATTAGCCAGAGTCAAATTTGGGAATTTTATAAACTATTGAGTTTTGGGAGATTCCATCAAGACACCAAGTTCCTTCCTTAAAACCGAGATTGGGGTGAAAGATTTGGACAAATCAGAAGAAAGTTTGATTCCAACCACATCACCTGAGAGGTTAAAAGCGGGACTTCCTACGAGCAAATTGCCAGAAGTGATGTCTGTGTTTATAGCATCAAGAAATCTTACTGTAGATGTCCCCGTCCCTGACTCTTTCATTATAAGAGAAACTACTCTTCCAACTGAAACCGAGTTGTTTGTTTCTCCACTGAGACTGGTTAATGTCTGACCAAGTTTCGGTTCATTATCTGCGAGCGTGGCCGACACAAAGTTGTACGTACTTTTCTCAGGTTTAACAACTTTGAACATAGCAAAATTTGTTTGCTTATCTAGATTCTGTGGAGCAAGTGAGAATTCGGTGTCATCACTCATTTTTACTGAATATGTGTTACCGACTGTCATCATTTTTCTATCAGCGACTATGAAGCCCTCTTTGTTTATCACCAAACCCAAACCAAAAAAATTAACAACTCCAGTAACCGAATCCTTTTCTGTTATACGAACAATACTTTTTACATTTTTATCAATTGAACTCATTATCAAATCTTCTTCTTTTACAACCACTGTTGTGACCTCCTTCTGCCCTGGGGTGGTTATGTTTGTTGGTGTGGTAACTGTCTCAATAGTTTTTTCCACAATTCTGTTTATGTTTCTAGTAACCTCGATAGGCGCTTCCTGAAGAAGAGCGGTCGTCATAATACCAGTGGCAATAGATGTCACAAAACTGATAAGTAATACCAACAAAATAATCTGATTTTTATTTAGGTCTTCCATAGATAATTGAGCTTAATGATGAAATTGTAGCACCGAGAAGATACGGGTGCAATCACGCCCTACTTCACTACCCTTTTTAGTATCTTTATCAATGTATCTATATCACTTTTTTTGCTTTCTCTTCCAAGGGTAAATCGCAAACTTGATTCTCCACATTTCTCTTTACCAATACTTTTTATAACATAAGAGGATGAGTCTTCTTTCAGTGTCCGACAAGAAGAAGAATACGAAGCGGAGACGCCCCAAACATCCAGAAAAACAACGGCAAATTCTGCATCTAGGTCGGGAAAACAAATATTAATATTATTCGGTAGGCGATGTTCAATAGAACCGTTTATTGTTGAGTCGCTAAAGGACTTGAGAAGGTGTTTTATACCGTAGTCACGAATAGCGCCAACTCTTTCAACCTCTTTCTCCCTCATCTTTTCTGCAATTTCAAATGCGGTGGCCAGGCCAGCTATCCCAGCAGTATTCTCTGTTCCACTTCTCTTGCCTTTCTCCTGACCACCTCCAAATATGACGGGAGAAATCTCTACTCCTGATTTAACATACAGAAGCCCCACATTTCTAGGTCCATACATTTTTATTCCATCCAAGGTCATCATATCCACACCAAGTTTCAAGACGTCTAACGGAAGATATAAACCTGCCTGACAGGCATCAGTGTGAAAATATGGAAATTTTGTACTATTTTTTTGCCTAAAGTCCTTTATCACTCTGCCAATATCATGAATTGGCTGTACAGTACCTATCTCATTGTTGGCATATGAGACAGTAACTAAAATAGTATTTTCTTTTAGAGCGTTGCGAACATCCGTGAGAGAGACAAGTCCATCCTCTGAAACAGATAGATACGTCACCTCTCCGCCTCTCTCTTCTATCTCCTTACATACTTCCAATATGGCCGGGTGTTCTATGGTCGTAGTTATTATGTGTGGCTTCCCTGATACAAGGTGGAACCTTGTACAAAATTCATAAATTCCTAATAAGGCTAGATTGTTTGACTCCGTACCACCGCTTGTGAAAAAAATCTCCTCTTTCTGCGAGTGAAGTATTTTGGCAATTTTTTCTCTTGATTCTTTTATTATGTCTCTTGCTATGAGTGCCTCTCCGTAGAGTGCTGATGGGTTTGCAAATGTCTTCTTTTGGACTTGTTTCATTTTGGCCAAGACATTTTCGTCAATTGGCGTAAGTGATGCATAGTCCAAAAATATTCTTTTTTTATTTTTTTTAAAAAACATATTTAAGCAAACCCAATCTGCAACTTAGAGATTTCAATTTACTACACATTAGAACATTTTGCAAAACGCCGATTATTCAAAACTTTATTTCATCCACTCTTCTATTTGTAATGATGATAGTTGTGCCCCGATAGCAATAGATGTTGCAAGTGCGTCGGGGCTCTTATCATCTGGATTTTCTGAATATCCGCCACACTTTCTTCCCTTCCAATCAACTATCTTAAAACAGGATTCCATAAATGTAAGCCCTCGCTCAATTGCATCATTTACTTTAGGTCGTTTCTCTTTATCTAAAATTTTGAGAGTTGAAATCCCAAAGGCAGTTTGTGGAACAGCGGGATTCCAATCTTCTGCTGTCCATCTACCGTCTGACATTTGATCTTTAATTGTTATGTCGATAAGTTTTTTGACCTGCGGTATTGATTCACCCAACTGACCAAGAGAGATGACCACATGACTACGCTGGTGGTTGTCAGAAGACCACTCGCCAAACCTGCTGTGCATTTCTTCAATAAATTTATCTACCCATGGTGGTCTCTGACCAACTGCAACAAAGCACCCCACATAACCCCAAAGTCCACCCCAATAATTTCCAGGTTCATATTTTTCATTGTGAGCTAGAGTTTTTTCCCAAGTATCAATGCTTAATAGAAATGGCTCTAACGACTTCTTTGGCACGGCACCAATGTGTTTATAGAACATAAAAGCTTGAGCAGTAATTGGCACATAGTGTTCGTGGCCGGTTTTCCATGTTCCATCATCAGATTGAATACTATTAAATTCTTCCAAAATGGTTTCAATCTCCGGAATTTTTTCACCCAAAAAACGAAAAGAATCCAAAACAAAAAGCAAATTAAGAAAAGATAATGATTTTCGCCCGTGAATAAAATAATTCAATGTGTTTAGCAATAATTCCTTTCTTTGAGCATCATACATGCTGTAAGTATATATGTTTTGACCTGTCACCAAAACCTTGACATTTGTGTCTACTGGGTGTATAATTCTGATTAGAAAATGGTAAGGAATGGTTCCTTGCCAAAACAGGAGGGTGTGATGAAATACAGAATCATCATGAATACCTGGTGTCGGTTCGTGTACTCAGAGAAGAAGTGGCTGGAAGAAGGTTTCTTGCCATACTCTGACACAAGATGCCGTGCACACTGGGAAACGGTAGATTACGAGGGGTATGAATCAGAGACCGTCCATGTTGACGTCGAGGCGACTAGTCATAATCACGCCCGGCATATTGCCCAAGTGGAACTTGAGCAATGCCAAAATAAGATCAAAGGCAAACATGATCGAGTACTAGAATCTGGGGTGATAATAACCGAAATCCTCCAGATAAAAAAATACTCTAGACCACTTCTCTGCCCCGCAACATTGTGTGTTGCAACCCCGTCCTGTCGTTGTGAGCTCATGGACGTAAATCCCAGAACTCTCAAAATCTCTCTCATCAAGTTTCTTGATGAGGAGTAGTAAAATGAACGTTAAGAATTAATTTTTATTTTACTACTCAACAAAACAAAACTCTCAGTCTATTGGCTGAGAGTTTTGTTTTATACCAGACCCTCAGTTTTCGAAGTCATAATTTTCTGAGGACATTGCGCAGTCAATTAGAAAACAAGCACGAGAGAGCCGGCTGGAGGCACTGTTTGAGCGTAGCGAGTTTGCCGGGAAGCCGTGTCTCTAGAGTGCATTGTTTTCTTGATTGACGAGCATAGCAATTCGCCACCAGGCGAATATGCGCGTCCTCAGAAAATTATGACGGAGATTTTTTTGCAAAAGACAACTATTTGTGCAATAATCACAGCATGCTTTCTAATCCTCTATTTGTTACATATGGTCTAATACTATGTATTGTAATACTTATTGGGTGGCTTGTGCGCATTGAAATAAAAATGTATAAACTCTTGCGTGGAAAGAATGCTAGGTCTCTGGAAGATTCCATCGTATCCGCACATGACAACCTAGATAAACTGAATGAGTTTCAGAGAGAATCTATTCAATATTTTATTGATGTAGAGAAACGTGTAAACCGCAGTATACAGGCAGTTGAGACAATTCGTTTCAATCCATTCAAGGGCACAGGTGAAGGAGGAAGCCAGAGCTTCTCGACTTCATTTCTTAGTGAAAAAGGCGATGGAGTAGTTATTTCTAGTCTATATTCCAGAGACAGAGTCAGTATATTTTCTAAACCACTATCCAAGTTTGAAAGCAGTTTCGAATTAACGGAAGAGGAAAAAGAGGTGGTGCTGGGAGCTAAAAAAAATCTAGGTAAATAATTTTACATGGACTTAATCAATTACCACAATGCAAAATCAGAATTCGAACACAATAGAGCGCGGACCTGTCGTGGCAATAATGGGTCACATTGATCACGGAAAATCAACTCTCCTTTCCTATATACGCAAAAGTAACGAGCCGTTAAACGAGGCGGGTGGAATCACTCAACATATTTCTGCTTACGAAGTTGAATATGTTTCAAAGGAAGGAAAAAAATATGGTATCACTTTTGTTGATACACCCGGACATGAAGCCTTCAACGGAATAAGAAAAAGAGGCGCTTCTGTGGCCGACGTGGTTGTGCTTGTTGTATCAGCAGAAGATGGAGTCAAACCACAAACCATGGAAGCCCTTTCCTCAATCAAGAACTCAAACACTCCGTTCATTATCGCAATCAACAAAATAGATAAACCGGAAGCAAACGTTGAAAAAACCAAACAAAGTTTGGCTGAAAATGGTGTCTATGTTGAGGGTTATGGAGGAGATATTCCATCTGTAGCTCTTTCAGCTAAGAGTGGTGAAGGTGTACCAGAACTACTGGATATGATTGCACTAGTAGCTGAGATGGAAAGCCTAACTGGGGACCAAACTGTCCCAGCTTCTGGTATGGTAATTGAAAGCAATATGGATATAAAAAAGGGTATTTCTGCCACCTGTATTATTAAAAACGGCACAATAGAAAAAGGTATGTATATCACCTCCGGCCTTGCCACAGCCCCGGTTCGGATAATGGAAAACTATCTAGGTAAACAATTAGACAAGGCTTCTTTCTCCTCCCCTATTAAAATTATTGGCTGGGATGAGCTACCTTTAGTTGGTGACACATTTGTATCTCACAAAAATCGTGAGGATGCTCGCGAAAAAATAGAGAAAGAAAAAAGTGTTAGGTTGCTTTGTCATGGTGATTCTCAAAACAGTCCTGATGATTCTACCCCATCAACAAATAGTATTTCAATAATCGTTAAGGCAGATACTGGAAGTAGTTTAGAGGCATTAATATCAGAAATAAAAAAATTGAAAACAGAAAGAATGTCGGCAAACGTTATTTGTTGTGGAATAGGAACAATCTCCGAAAACGATGTGAGACAGGCGGGTGGCAAAGAAAAAGCAATAGTTATTGGCTTCAATGTTAAGATTGATTCTCCGGCCAAAAACCTTGCAGAAAGAAATGAGACAGAAATCAAAACTTTTGAAATAATATATAAGATGAATGAGTGGCTAAAGGAAGCCTTGGAAACACGCACACCAAAAATTAAGGTTGCTGAATCACTGGGAACAGTAAAAGTTTTGAAAATCTTTAGTAAGGTTAAAGATAAACAAATATTAGGGGCAAGGGTGGAGAAAGGAGAAATCTCACTGGGTTCACAAGTAAAAATAATCCGCAGAGACGAATCAATAGGTGAAGGCAGGGTTAGAGAACTTCAGCAACAAAAAGTAGCAACCAAGGAAGTGACAAAGGGAGAGTTTGGAACGATGATTGTTTCTGATACTGAAATAGCACCAGGAGATTATATAGAAAGTTTTGTGATTACTGAAAAATAAGATGGCAAATAGAAACGAAAAAATAAAAGAGATACTTCATGATTTGGGTGCACGCTTCTTATCACTAAACGGAAATGGTTCCTCACTTATAACAGTAACTGGTGTTAATTTAACGAGAGATGGAAAATATGCTACTATTCTTTTTACGGTATTTCCAGATAGTTTTGAGAAGACCGCTCTTGAGTTTGCTAAGAGAAAAAGAAGCGAATTCAAGGAGTATATTAAGGAAAACTCAAGACTTGGTAGAATCCCACAAATGGATTTTGCCTTGGATTCTGGAGAAAAAAACCGACAAAAAATTGATAACCTGTTAAACCAGGGATAAGACAAAGGGCGTGGTAGCCAAGTGGTAAGGCATTTCTCTGCAAAAGAAATATACGGCGGTTCAATTCCGCCCCACGCCTCCCTAAAGTAATTTAGGCACTGCCCGAGTGGTGGAATTGGTATACACGCAAGACTTAAAATTTTGTGACCGCAAGGTCATGTGGGTTCGATTCCCACCTCGGGCACCAAAAAACTACCATGCGGTAGTTTTGTGTGTCCGAGGAATAAAGCAATGTTATTGCTTTATGTTGGGAATCGAAAAGCGAAGCGGGGTACCCGTGCAACAGCGCGGGTCGCGAGCTGCGGACACGACAAAAATTTTTGACGAAAAATTTTTAGTTGCGGAAGATTCCCACCTCGGGCACCACCCCACATTGTTTTGAAAATTGGTAGTATCAAATATTTTGTGTATTATTATTAATGGAAGGAGCTAGTGATGAAAGATGCTAAAACGACACAACGGCTGACACTCACGCCAGAACGATTCTGGCAACTCCTCCGCAAGGGTGGAGCGTACAGGAAAGAGATGAGAGAAAGTCTTGAGCCGTTGCTCAAGGTGCGAACGGAAACGTTGCGCACCTTACTTCAGTAGGGATTGGTGGGCGGACTCGAGTTCGCCCACTCTTTTTTATATAAACAAATTGACTACAAGGTTTTAAAATGAGAAACCGCCTCGCCGTGAGAAACGACAAGGCGTTCTCACTAGCGGGCGGCGTGTCTTACTGATGGAAGACTTTTGTACCATCTGGCAGTAGCCAGTACCAGTCTTTTCGTCTTCCACTTTGGACAAATGTCACTTGCTCGGCACGACGGCGAGCAACAGTGACCTCCGAGGGGATAGATGTCGCCCCGGCCATTGAATCGTCCGCATCAGCCTGCGGGACGGCACTGCTTGCGAAAGATGCAGCTAAAACAAGAAACGGGTCGGGCATCGTGGCCTCCTATCCAAATCATAGCAGAATATAGTTACTTTGTCAATTTGTGGGCAAGGAGGAGTATTCTTTTTCATAATTAATTATATTTTTTTACTATGTCTTTATTTTATACAAAGGTTTGTGGTATAGTACCAAAGTACTTTTTCATATATGCGCCCATAGCTCAGCTGGTAGAGCAGATCCCTCTTAAGGATAAGGTCGTAGGTTCGATCCCTACTGGGCGCACAAAAAATCGGTTACGATTTTTTTACGCCCAGAGCAGACTATGTTATAGTCTGCGTTAGGGATCGAAAACCTTTGATAGTTATTTGTGAGCAAAGCGAAACAAATAACAAAAAGGTGTACTGACCATGTAATGGTCGATTCCCTACTGATTTCGTATTTTTTGGGTAAGTGGTGCAATTGGTAGACACGCTAGTCTTAGGAACTAGTGCCGTAAGGCTTGAGGGTTCGAGTCCCTCCTTACCCACAAATCTAAACCGCGAAAGCGGTTTTTTGATTTGTGGGTAAGAGCAAAGCGAAGCTTTGCGTGAGGGGCTCGAACAGATTCACGGTTTACGCTCGCACCAGCGAGTGTCGTGAATCTGGGTTTTTAATAATAAAATGTGACGACATTTTATTATTAAAAAAGAGTACCCCTCCTTACCCACAATTAGACAGGAGCATCTGTCTGTAGTAGCATAACTGCGAACAGTAAATTGTGAGGTGTAAGATGCACACAAGAGCCCAATCTGCGGTGCTTGAGCGGAAGGTTTCCGCTGACACCACACGGGTAACTGGGCTTCTGGACATCATCGACAAAGCCCTACTTGCTCGCGACCAGAGGTACACGGGCCCGACATTTGTCAGTATGAACGGGCCAGAGAAGTGCCGTAGAGGTGCTAGGGTTAATTTCGCACAGATGGTAGAGCTTGAGAGCATCTACCACGGCTGGGTGGTCGAAGCGTACTACAACGCAAACGACCACGGGCTGAAGTTCACCCTTCGTCACAGATAGCCCCGCCGACTCGAGTCGGCCGGGCTATTTTTGCTCAAAAAATATCCTTTATTTAGGCCATGTTTCGTAGCACATAAACATTGACTTTCTGTGTGTTTTGTGATAGAATATATACAGAGACAACGGATACTCACGGGAATTTCCCGAGAGGTTTCCAGGAAGTTCCTGGAAGAGTTCGTTGACATCTAGATTGGAAACACGACTTAGGAGAGAAACCATGATGAAGAATATCGACCTGGTTGGAATCACCTGCTTCGCGATCGTTCTCGGAGTCCTGATGTTTGTTGGAACGACCCTCGGGGCCACCTACGGCATCAAGGGCCTCGGACTCCTCTCCCTCATCGGAGGGGGGTACTACATCTGGGCAAGCATCGACAAAGTCGAGCATGACCAGAAAGGCGCCTTGCTGTTTCTCGGATACCCATATGCAAACGTTGGGCCGGGACCAGTGCTCGCACCACTCGGTCTCATCAAGCTCAAAACCGTGGAAGGACGGATAGTTCAAGCAGAACTGCCAGCAGAGCCAGACAAAATCTGGCGCGGTACCAAAGATGACAAGTACGCTCCACCCCCAGTTGGGTCTGACATGAAACCGCCAATCCGAATCTTGTTCGGACCAGCGGATGAAAACTTGCCGAAGGACGACCCGTACAACTCGCGAATCGTGGCAGAAGTGCCAATCTTCGTGAGTTTTGAAATCAGCGACCCGTGCCGTTGGCTTCAGAAGATGGGAACGGTCGAGAGAACCCTGAAAAACCTGGAGGACGTGGCGATTGCCCTGTTCAACAGGGAGTTCACAGTGAAGTCGCCGGCCGCAGTGAACAGAGACCTCGGGACACACAATGCAGCATTACTAAAGGTGTTTGCTGACAATGTGGTGGACTGGGGCATCAGGATCAGTGTAGCTGAGATCAAGCCCATCATCTTTAGCCACACCCTCAACGAATCAGTGACCAAGGCACACGCTGCGACCCAAGAAGCCAGCGCAACTAAAACAGCAGCGGATGCCAAGAAATACGAGTTGACTGCTCACGGCGTTGGTGAGGCCAAAGCCAAGAAGGCCCTGCTTCTAGCAGAAGCTGACGGCCTGCTTGCCCAGCTTACGAAACAGGCAGAAGGCACGGAGGTCATTCGCCTCGTCATGGAGAAAAAGAACGGCATGGACGCCCTTCAGCTCCAAACACTTGTCGACGCCTTGAAGGGTGGGCACAACACGTTCCTCGCGGGGGGCAGCCTTATCCAAAGCCTAGTCGACGCATTCAAGACGGCCATGAACCAGAAGGGAGGGTCGCATGATTGAGTTTTGGAACGAAAACTATGTGGCCATCCTTGTGGCCATCATAGTCCTCGTGATTGTGGGGAAAAGCTCCCTGCCGTCGCGGGTTCGCTCGGCAACGGGACAGCTACGCCTCCCCGACTTGTCCAAAAGCGGTAGGTGGCTCAAGCCACTCGCCGGGGTGGCTCTGTGTCACTTCACCTTCTGGTGCTTCTGGCCAGAAGTGTGGAAGGCACTCTTCTTCACCAAGTGGTCACTTCTCGCTCACCCTCTCATCGCCGTCGCCTTCCTGTTCTACAGGGAAGACGGCAAGAAGGGTGAGAAGAAGATGAACTTCTTGGGGCGGGTCATGCTGACCATCCTCATCGTGGGCCTCGGGTTCATGGTGGGGAGGACGGTGCTCGCCAAGGGCGTCAACCTCGTGGAAATCCCCGGACATGTCGGGGCGGCCTGGAAGAACTTCTGGTCGCCAGAGTCGGCCACACGCGCCGTCAAATGGTGTGAGCAGAACGCCGACGGGACATACACCGTCACGGCCCCAGTCGGACGCCCGAGCTGTCGGGTAGACCTCACCAAAGGTAGCATGATTGAGCCAGAAGGGCTCATCACTATCTGGGACCACAGGGGAAAGCCGTACAAGGACGGCCCTGGGAAAGAAACTAATAGCAACTTGCCCTGGATGGACTGGGGCGAATTCCAATCTAGAGTCTCCTGGCCAGTGACCGTCAAGGTCACGGTCGGGAAGTAGTTCGTTCGCCGTAAAGGCAAAACCGCGCACACTCATCGAGAGGTGCGCGGGTTTTGTTTATATTTTACTATTTGTTCCTATGGATTGAGGTATTGTCCAGCACCGGGATTTGCCGTAACACCGAATGTTGCAAGCACAAACTTTATAATCCCGTAAACAGAAAACATGATGACCATTCCAACAATTCCCCAAAGTATGGCATCCTGAGCTTCCTTTCTGCTCTTGTCCCCCGCTTCAAGTCTCAAAAATTTGACTATACCATAGGTAAAGTAGACAAATGAAAGACCGAAAGCAAGCACAATCAAAGGGTTAAGGATTAGTTCGTTTACCCTATTGAGAAAAGTAGCAATAGTCATGAGTATGAAAGCAAACTGTTATTGTATTGGAGGCAAAGTTGGAAGAACTACTGTTCCACCACCAGTAACGCCAAGAGATGACTGCAACCAACCTATCAAACCATAGACAGAAGCCATAACAGCAAGAGCGATAATACCATATATCATAATTGACTTACCTTCGCCCTGTGCCTTTGGATCGCCAGCTGATTTAATGAACTTTGCAAGACCCCAGAAGAAGTAAACCACAGCCAAAGCAAAGAGTAGAGGTACAATACTTTTTATTATATTTCCGACTTGTATAACTAATCTCTGAATTCCACTCAAATCAGCATCTGCTGCAAGAGCCAATGTTGGTGAAAAAGAAATCAAACCATAAATAAATTTCTTCATATTTTTACTTAAGTTATTATTAAATAATGTGTAATACCAAAATTATAATACAAAAACATAAAATAAACAATAAACTGTGGATAAATGAGAAGCCTGTTGGCTAAAACTTTGGTGGCGTCCAACCGCCCTGTGTGGGTGTCATGTATCCTGAGCTGTTTGAGTTATTTGCACCACCGGTAGGGCTTAGACCCGAGACCCGAAAAGGTATACCGATAGCACTACCAAAGGCACTCAAAATGCCGTAGATTGAGACAAAAACAAAGAGGGCAATAAGTCCCCATATCATCTTTTTCTTTCCATCCTCACGAGTTTTATCATTGCCAGCATCTTTCAATATAAACTGAGTAACTCCCCAAAAAAAATACACCAAAGAGAGGGAAAACAACACTGGGACAATTAATCCCAATATGCCACCAAACGCCCGAAGTAACCCTTTAACCCCATCTAAGGCAGCGAGGGCTGGTATGGGTAAAGCACAAAGTGCAACTAGGAAGAAACTAAATGTTATATAATTTTTTTTCATAGATTTATTGTATATTTGTTTTTAACGCAGGAATAGCTGGGGTTTTACCTCCTATCTCCAGCTCATTTGATACTAACCCAATAATTGTTTGGAATGTAAATAAAATAAATAGCACCAATATCCCCCAAAGCATGTACTCTCTACCCTTTTTGATATCCTCTGGTTTACTTGAATTGAGGATAAACTTTGACAAACCCCAAAAGAAATAGATTAGGGCGATACCAGACAATATTGGAATTAGAATACTTATTACGCTACCCACCTCCTCTAAAACTCCTTTGAAGTTACTACTAGCCAAATCGAAACTAAAGACCATCTGTGGAACGAGAGAGATTAAACCGAATGAAAAAATTTTTTGTATTCTGTTCATGTTTGTTTATGGTGCTATTAAGGCCCCCACCGTGCTCTCTACCACCTTTGATATTGCAACTGCGCCTAGTAATATGCCTGCACCAACGAGGGACCACAGAAGGCGCTGTTTTGCTTCTTCTATCTTCTTTGGAACACCCTGGGCGGTGACAAATGTAAATCCAGCATAGACTATCCACATGACCACCCCAACCGCTGCAATAGGCATAACTATTTTTTCAAGTATGGCCACAATCAGGGTCATGATAGTACAATCTGGCTGACCCCCACAGTTAAATGGATTTTGAATCCCTATTTTGATTGTTGTAGGAGCCGAAGGGGTTGGGGCAGGTGGGGTTGGTCCTGCATAGACAAAAACAGGAAGAACAATAAAACTTAGAATAAAAAGGTGTATTGAAATTTGTTTAAATGTTTTCATAGTTTTACATACCAAACTGCACAACACCAGGTCTCAAAAGCGCGTTAGCTATTAATGATACGATTAGCCAGGCTGCGAGGATAAAGACTATTCCCTTCACGACATTTAAGAGCATTTTGTTTGCTCTCTTTCTATCACCTGGATTATCGCCAGATTTCATATAAAGAAAACCTGCATATGTTATAGCAATCACAGAAAGCGACAAGGCGAGCTTTACTGCTATATCAACAACCTTTTTAACTGCCGCTATTAGATCCTGAAAAGTACATTCGCCATAAACCATAACACCGTTCACCTCTGTTGCACACTCATATGTAATGCCGGTCTTGTCATTCGCAGAATCTGGGCTTTCAGCTGAAAAAACAAGAGTAGGTAAAAAAATAAAAAGGAGAGTAAAAGCCAAAAGTGTCATCCCACCAAACCTTTTAATATTCATGGTTAACATAAAAATTTATTTTAACAAATTACTAAGCTCTGTATCCGCCAAACTCAATGCCTCGCTTATCTTCCCTCGTCCACTCGTAATCATATCTATCATATCACGGAAGACTTTTTCACTTCCAGCTCCGTTCGGATCAATCCAGGAACGAGAAACAAGTGCAGAGTCATAAAAAACTATCCTGTATGCGTCAGTTGGTTTTTCCAAAAACAAATCTCTTCTGACAGGAGGAAGGTTTGTTACAGCCTCAAGCGACTTAATAGATGTGGGCTCCGTTAAACCATTAACAGCAACAAAGGCCCCACCAACCTGCTTTGTCTGTTTGACTATGGCTAGAGCATACATTCTCCCAAAGACCACCTTTTTTGCTGAATCTCTGACTTGTGGAACAGCTGTGACATCAAAGTTTAGGTTTGGGTTTTTTTCTTGGATAGAAAACAGCTCACTTGCAAAACCAATATATGTTGCAAGCCCCCCAGAAAGAAACATGTTGAACGACTCGGGCAGAGAACGGTTCCAAGTGTATGAAGGTGAGGTTGGATTTGAAAATTGAGTGTAAAAACTTATTGCACTCTGGGAAGGAGCAATTGGGTAATCAAACTGAGATTTCAGAACAGAGACGACCCCACTTGAGGTTCTGGTAGTTATTGGAGTTCCAGCCTGAAGTAAGAGCATGGTTAATATCTCCTTTGCATTTGTTATATTGCGCCACTCACCCAAAGCAATAGTACTCTGGAGAACATTGGCATTGGCGTCACGACGAGTGACTTTCTCAATAAGGCCATATATCTGGTCCCAGTTCTTAGGCGGTTCGGAAATACTATTGCTTGAAAATATATCTCTATTCCAATACATAACCAATGGGTCTATCATAAATGGCAGAGCCACGACCCCGTTTGGATCAAGAAACATCTCTCCTGCTTCAATAAAGGTATCCTTGAAACCCCTCTGTGTGTAGTACGAATATGGTATGACAAACAACTTGTTGCGGTTCTTATACATATAGTCATCTCGCAATATAACAATATCCGGACCAATACCTTCTGATAGGGCTCCAACGAAGTCAGTATCAAAGGTTAGTGCATCCTTCTCAACATAAGTAATCCTGATGGCCTTGTTAGCTTTGAGAGAAGAGTTCTTGTAGGCAATATCAAATACCTCTCTTGGAACAGTCCCCCAAACCACCAAATCGGCAGAACCAGCAGATGGAGTGCTCTTGGACATGGCAAAAAGAATAATTCCAATAACGAAAGAGCCCACGAAAACAGTTGTAACGATTATTTTAAAAGTACTCATGTGGTTTGTATAAAAAACTTTTTTGCATTATAGCTTCTTGTATATAAGTCCATAATGATGCGCCCCAGCCAGAATCTCCCTATCCAAATGAAAACCGTTTTTTTCAAAGAGACTGACTGCTGAATCTTTCCTGAAAAGCATATCCGGTTTTGGACCTAAACCTCCAAAAGAATCCGTCCAATCAATAACCAAGACCCGACCACCAGCTCGAAGAACACGCTTGACCTCTTTTACAACATTTTCCTTGTGTTCCACCTGAAAAAGAATGTTAGAGAGAAACACCAGGTCAATTGTGTTGTCCCGAAGCTTGGTACCACCAATCTTTTCTATATCTCCCCAAATAACCTCAACATTATATACACCTTCCCGAGTAGCTGTGTTTTTAAGCTTTGTCAAAAGCTCTTGCTGAACGTCAATGGCGTAGACCCTTCCTGTTGAGATAAGTGCTCTGCCTGCTGCGATGCTGTAATGTCCAGAACCACTGCCAAAATCTGCAATTTCCATACCGGCCTGAATCCCACACTGTTCTATATTTTTTATAGGATCAGAAAACATGAATGAGTTATGAGGTTAAAAGTTTATAAAGTAAATACTAGTACATATTATAGTATGAAAAAATCTTTTCTGCATTCTAGTTATTAACAAAAAACCAAAGAAGCCCCGAAGACTTCAATGGTCTTGGGGACTTAGTGTAACTCCGACCGATGTTGTGTCACAAGCATTACAGCCTCACTACTTGTTGCACATAGAACAGCCACACTTCACAAAGGTCCGTCGCTTTCTTGTGCGGCCCGGCTTCGGAAAAGTGACACGAAGAACCGGGACCTTTTTCTCACACCGGTGCTCTGGACCGACACAACCAAGACAAACAATCTTGGGCATTGTCCGGTGCAACACTGGACGCAACCTGCTTGGGTCAGTCACTCCAAAACATGCGCCAGAGTCGCAAGAACCGGATTCAACTTGTCGCAACAGGTCTTTAATCGTCGGCACAGTCGTTTCCCCCTCTTTCATAAGAGTAGATGAGTAGTAAAAAAGTGTCAAACAATTACAACTACTAACCCCACCACCCCTTGCTGTCAAGGGGCATCCTTGACATAATATAAGAATGAAAAATAGAGACTTCAAGGAATTTGGTCCCGGCACAATAGTTCATATTTACAACCGTGGAAACAATAAAGAAAAAATATTCTTTGACGAGCAAGATTATCGAGCGTTTCTTTTTAGACTTGGCCTAAGTCTTGGATTTGATGAAAAAGAAATTCAGAAAGATAATTTACTTTCACTTCCCTACTCAAGAATAAGAATTACGGATACAAATAAAAGTGACTACAAACTTCATGCTTTTTGCCTAATGCCAAACCATTTTCATCTACTAGTTGAACAAACAAACAACACATCAATTTCAAAAATGTTATCAAAGGTTTGCACGAGTTACGCCATGTTTGTAAACAAAAAACACAAAAGGGTGGGCCATGTCTTTCAAGATCAGTTTAAGGCCGTGCAAATAGAAGATGACGCACAACTAATGTGGGCCTCGGCATACATACACATGAACCCAGTAAAAGATGGACTAGTAAAACACCCGGGCCAATATAAGTGGAGTAGTTTTAAAGACTACAGTGAAGAAAGAGGTCTACAAATAGTCACTACAGATTTACTGCTAGGAATATTTGGAGATAAAAACTCACTGGTCGGTGAGACAGAAAATTATTTAAAAGAAACGAGTATGTCAAGGATGCCCCTTGACATATAAACGGCAAACCCCACGGTGTGAGCTGATGCTCCACCGTGGAGTTAGTTGACGATTGCGGGTATCAGCACTCTCAGAATAGTTATACTCGCCATTACAGCCGGCACAACAACCCCAAAGAATGCTACAAACCTCATAAACCCACGACTTTGCGAAAACGCCTTACTCCAAACGACAAACACGAAAGCGTTAACGCAAAGTTGCAGACACCCAGCAAGAACACTCGAGCCAGTAAAGAGGTCCGTGAAATTCGCAATGAGAAAGAAGGAGAGCCCAACCAGTCCAGAAACAATCATCCATCTCGTGTTTCTGTCTACCATTTGTCACCATCCTCTCTAAGTTCCATTCTTTTGCTATTATACACATATTTTAATAACTTGTCAAGTCAAAACACAATCTCGTTGAGTCATGTCTTGAGAAAGAGATTGTATACAACTATAAACAAATCAGAGATGCAATAGAATCCCCTTCGCGGAGTTTCATTACCCGAACACCCTGGGTTTGGCGACCTAGAACATTGATTTCTTTTGCATCTACTCGTATAACTTGAGATTTCTTGGAAATCGCTACCACCTCTGCCTCGTCCGAAGCAAAAACCTTTGCAGAAATGAGTTTGCCGGTCTTTGGAGTAACCTTGGCTGTCTTTATACCTGAACCACCACGATTTTGAACCTTGTATTCATCTATATCTGTTCTCTTTCCATATCCGTTTTCTGAAATAACCATGAGAGTAGCACTGTTTAGCTCGTGCGAAATTGGCTCGGCTGATATGACCTCGTCACCCTTGCCGAGCTTCATACCCCTCACACCCATAGCTGTCCTACCCATCTCGCGAATATCCGATTCCTTGAAATGAATAGATTGGCCCCTAGCAGTGACAACCATAACAGTATCTTTCTTGTGAACAAACGAAGCTGAGATCAAAGAATCCTTTTCATCAAGCTTTATTGCAATAATTCCAGAAATACGAACATCGTGGAAACTAGATGTAGCCACCTTTTTTGCAATTCCGTGTTTTGTAACCATCATGAGAGAGGACTCTGATTTTTTCACCTCCTTTGGCATTGGTAAGATAGAAGTAATTTTCTCCCCTTCAGAAAGTGGTAAAAAGTTCATGACTGACTTACCCCTAGTTGCCCGCCTGCCCTCCGGAATGTCATACATCTTGGTCTGATAAGACTTACCTTTATCAGTAAAGAACAGAAGGTCACTGTGTGTTGAGGCAATGAGCAAGTTTGTGACAAAATCCTCCTCCTTTGTGTCCATATCAACAACACCAACCCCACCTCGTTTTTGTTTTCTGAACTCATCAGGATTTGTTCGTTTTATATACCCACCAGCAGTCAGAACTAGAGCATTCTCCTCGTCTGGAATTAAGTCCTCAACTGAAAGGACCTGAACACCACCCTTTATGATTCTCGTTCTTCTCTCATCTCCATACTTTTCCTTAATTTCTTTGCATTCATCTTTTATTATTCCAAGAATCTTCTTTGGGCTAGCAAGAATGGCTTTCATTTGGGCAATAAACTCCTGAATAGCCTTGAGTTCATCCTCTATTTTCTTTCTCTCAAGACCGGCTAAACGAGAAAGTTTCATTTCCAGAATAGCAGTCGCCTGAATGGCAGAAAACTTAAACTCCTTCATTAAATTCTTATGTGCCTCGGTTGTATCCTTTGAACTCTTTATGAGCTTGATGATTCTATCTATATGGTCTAGGGCCTTTTTCAGTCCAAGCAAGATGTGCTCTCTCTCCAGAGCTTTCCTTAGGTCATACTCCGTCCTGCGTCTTATGACAGATACTCTGTGAGAAACGAATTCTTCCAAAATGCCTTTGAGTGACAAAGTTTCCGGCACCCCGTTAACCAGAGCCACCATGTTGTAGTGAAATGCTTCTTCTAGCTGGGTATGTTTGTATATATAATTCAAGACCGTCTGTGGGTGACTTGTGCCCTTGAGATCTATGGCGATGCGAATATCCTTTGCTGACTCGTCACGCAAGCCCTTTACCCCATCAAGTTTTTTGTCCCGAACAAGTTCGGCAATCTTTGTGATGAGATTTGATTTGTTTACTCTAAATGGAATAGAGGTAATAATAATCTGGTTTTGGCCTGCCTTGTTTTCTACTATCTCAGCCACACCACGAACTACCACGCCGCCTTTCCCATTTGCATAGGCATGAGCAATATCTTTCTGGTTAAAAGCAACACCCCCTATTGGGAAATCAGGGCCTTTAATAAACTGTAATAAATCCTCGGTTGTTGCATCCTTGTTATCTACCAGATATGACACAGCATCCATCACTTCGTTTAGGTTGTGGGGCGGAATGTTTGTAGCCATACCCACCGCAATGCCCAAGGTTCCGTTCAAGAGAAGAGCGGGGACTGTGGTTGGTAAAACTTTTGGCTCCTTTTTCGTGCCATCGTAGTTTGGGATGAAGTCAACTGTCTCCTTTTCTATGTCGCGCAGAAGCTCTGAAGAAAGTTTGGTCATCTTGGCCTCGGTGTATCTCATGGCTGCAGGTGAATCCCCGTCTATCGAACCGAAGTTACCTTGTCCCAGAACAAGAGGATAACGCATGGTGAAGTCCTGAGCCATCTTGACCATCGAGTCGTACACAGCAACATCACCATGGGGGTGATAGTTACCCAAAACCTCTCCAACAACGGCAGCTGATTTTCGAGTTTTGGCACCAGAAGTCAAACCAAGCTCATTCATGGCGAAAAGCACACGACGATGAACGGGCTTTAACCCGTCACGAACATCAGGAAGAGCACGGTCAGTAATAACTGACATGGCGTAGTCGATAAAAGAGGTCTTCATTTCATCAACTATTTCCTGTGAGATAATGCTTAATCTATGCGGGATTTTGGCCTCGTCCGGCTGTTTCATCGTCTGGTTTTTAGACATAAAAAATAATAGTAAGTCCTCCTATTATATCATAATAGGTGATGATTTTCAAATGATTAATCTGTTGGTTCTGTGGTTGTGGCGGACACGAGCGTGCTTGTGGCAGTAACAATACCAAGAGAACTTGTGGCCACTTCAGCGATAGAATTCCTAAGTTCTGTGTATTGGTCTTTCATAGTAGACAGACCGGCTTCAAATGTCGCCTTGAAAGTCCCAAGCGGGCTTGGTTCAAGTTTTTGAACCGCCTGTTTCTTTGCCTGGTCTTCTCTGAAACCTGGAAAAATGACCGACAACCAAACCACAAAAATAATTCCACACAAAAAAAGAGCTGAAAGAAAGGCAACTTTCTTCTTGGTCTTATCCGGTTTCTGTCTTAGTTTTTCAATGAAATTGAACATGAAATAAAATTCCTAATTAACCTAATTTTTAATTTCTAAATAAATCCCAATCTCCAAACCCCAACTCATCATTGGCACTTGGACATTATTTAGGTTAATTAGTAATTAGAAATTAGTAATTTATTTATACCGCCTCCAGCACTACAACCTCCCCTTCTTTCCCTTCTAAATCTTTCTTCTTTATGGTCAGCTTATCAACAGGTTTAATCCCTTCTTCTCCAGCTTCCTTCAAAAACATTTTTAGAGAATTATTAACCCCAACATCACCATGATGACTTGGAATAATTATTTTGGGTTCAAACTGAACCGCTAGTTTATGTGCAACAGCTGGGTCCAGTACACCCTCCCCGCCAACTGGTACAAAAAGTATATCAATACCATCTATTGCCTCCTTTGTTTGGGGTGAGAGATCTTTGTCACCCAAAGCGCCAAGAAAACAGAGGTTAATACCCTCAAGAGAGACAGTATATATAGTATTTATTCGCTCTTCCCCTCCATAGTTTGACTTAGAAAGGAAGCCTTTTATAAAAACCCCTGAGACTTCATATTCTCCAGGACCGTTTATTAGAAATGATTCCTTGTCACCCCTGGAAGTAATGTCAGCCCCATTGTGTTCTGGACTATTTAGTGAAATAAGAGTTATATCGCTTCCAAATGTGGAGCTCTTAAGTTTTGAGGACTTTGAGATTGGATTAATAGCTATGGTGGTGTCACCAAACGAAACCTTGAAAAAATCTACACCGTGATATGTAATAATCATGCTGGCAGTATAACAAAATTGCTTAATATTTCAAACTCTCAGGAAAGAGATTGCAATAGTACACTATTTATGTATACTTAGCTTCGTATATTATCAACCGTCAAAGGTGATAAATCATATTCAACCAGCCTAGGCTGGTAGTGGACCTCCGAGGCAATGGCCGAAGACATCCCGAACATGACCGCTTTTGACACATATACTACATGGATACATTAGTTAAAGACGAGGCTGATTTGGCCTCACAAGATTCAGTACAAGATGAACATACCCAGTCAAAAGATGATGGGGTTATGTCAAAGGTACTAAATGCAAGTGCAACCCCACCATCAATTGATGATGTTATAGAGGGGACTGTTATTGGTATAGAAAAATCGATAGTTTACATAGATATACCACCATTTGGAACTGGTATTATTTATGGTCGTGAATATATAAATGCTAGAGACATAATAAAAAAGATAAATGTTGGTGATGGAGTTGCTGGTAAGGTTATAAGTCTTTCCAACAAAGATGGCTACATTGAGATTTCCCTAAAGGAAGCTCGCCAAGCACTAATCTGGAGTGAAGCAGAGGAAGCTATCAAGGATAAAAGAATATTTGAGTTGCCTATCCAGGAAGCTAACAAGGGTGGTCTTATCATGTCATGGCAGGGTATCTCTGGCTTCCTTCCAGCCTCACAACTCAAGACAGAACATTATCCAAGAGTTGCAGATGGAGACAAGGACAGAATATTGGAGGAACTAAAGAAGCTTGTTGGACAGAAAATCTCTGTTGCTATTATTGGTGCATCTCCAAAAGAAGGTAAACTTATCTTCTCGGAGAAAAATCCAGAACAAAAGAACAAAGATTCTATTATTGGTAAATACGCTCTAAACGAGGAAGTAATGGGTGAAGTAACCGGCATGGTTGACTTCGGAGTATTCGTAAAGCTTGAGGAGGGTTTGGAAGGTTTGGTTCACATATCAGAAATAGACTGGGCGCTAGTTGAGAATCCAAAACTTATGTTCCATATAGGTGAGAAGGTAAAAGTTAAAATAATTGAAATTAAGGATGGCAAGATTTCCCTATCTATCAAAGCTTTGAAGGAAAACCCATGGCACGATGCTGAGAAGAAATACAAAAAAGATGACGTTGTGGACGGTGTCGTTATCAAATTTAACAAACACGGAGCCCTAGCAAGTATAGAGGAAGGTATAGCTGGACTAGTCCATATTTCAGAGTTTGGCAGTGACGAGAAGCTACACGACACTCTAGAGCTTGGTAAAAACTACAAATTCAAGATTACTTTGTTTGACGCTAAGGAGCAGAAGATGACTTTGTCATTCATTGATCCAAACAAGAAAGCAGAGTAAGTGAGAACAAAATCTCTTTCTCACCAAAATCTTTTCAGAGACACAAAACCGGCCAGCACCGGTTTTGTTCTGGTCCTCGGCCTGAATCTGTCAAGGCAGAATACCTTGACAGAACCATGCTTCAGGCACTGCGGGTGCTCTGAAAAAATTTTGGTTCAACGAGATTTTGTCAACCTGGCAGGTTGACAAATTTTACTCAAATATAACTCGACGAGATTTTTGAATACGAATTGAGCCCGAGCGGTTTCCCGCTCGGGCCCTTGGTGGCCGGCCGTCCCTAGAACATGCCCTTGGCGACCTTGGCCGCCGATTCCTTCTGAGCCTCGGCCTCAACCTCGTCCTTCTGTTTGAGCAGCGCCGCTGGGACACTGAGGTCATCTTTCATGCCGAGCCTCGACACCTTCCTTCTCCATGCCTCAATGATTCCGTCGTGGAATCCGACGGGGATTCTCACTTCCTTGGCCATCGGAGCCAACTCATGAATCCCCACGAAAGATGCCTGCCTGATGGCCCCCAACAGCCATTTGTGATACGGAACAGATGTGGTCATGCCTGGAGCTCCTTTGTTCTCCGTCATTAATTAGACACCCATTGCACCAACAAGTCAATAAGCCAAAAAACAATTAAATTGCCCTAGATGCTAGGCGCTGGAGCATTTGCAAGTGAGCCGTACTAGGCGTACGGTGAACGCGCAAATGTGAACAGCAACAACGCAGATGGGGTAATTTTATTGATTTTTAGTTAAACCTAGTCATTGCTCGCTCTAGACCACTAGAAACAAAGGTTTCCAGGGCTTCGGAGATTTTTTTGGACAACTTCTTGAGAACTAGCATTTCTTCTGGCTTGAACTTTCCCATTATTACTTTCATTACGGCGTCTTCCCCGCTTGGTTTTTTCAATTTTCCTGTAGGAGTTTTGGGTGAAATGCCCACACGAACTCTGGCAAATTTCTCTGTCTTTATTGCTTTTATTATTGACTCAAGTCCCCTATGACCGCCCGAGGATTTATTGAAAGATATTTTGCTACTACCGAAAGGCATATCCAAATCGTCATAAACCACCACGAGCTTCTCGGCTGACTTCACGCTTGTGATGAGTGGTTTAATAGACTTACCAGAGTTGTTCATAAAAGTATCTGGCAACACCAAGGTAACGGGTGACTTCCCCGCCTGCCTACGGCTGGCACTGGCGGGCAGGCCCACCTTAATTTTTGCAACCTGTGCCGAGAGTTTTTTGTCTTCTTTCCATTCCGCGTCGTACTGCTTGCCTATAATAGACAGCAAAATCCTTCCCGTATTGTGGCGGGTTCCTTCATATTCCTGCCCTGGATTCCCCAACCCAACAAAAACATAATTTGACATAATAGAAATAGTAACACACAAATTACCATTAAACAAAATCTCGTTGAGTAATGTTTCTAAGAGAGACTAGTGAGGCTGTCGAGCTGAACTCAAGCAAAATTTTAGCAAAAATTTATGCGTGTCTCTCGAAGAAACATTACGAAAAAGAGATTTTGTTGGTAAATTTATCAAACTACAAATAATTCTATTGTGTCAAGTTAACTTCCCCTGTATACTATCGCAATGAGTGACGAAACAACTGACCTTTCACAAGAAAAAAAAGATAAGAAATACAATCGGAGAGAGATAGTGAAAGAGATTATAACATTTGCAATTATTGCCTTTGGAATTGTACTACCCTTTAGAGCATATGTGGCTGAGCCATATCTTGTTGATGGAAGATCCATGGACCCTACATTCGCCACTGGAGATTACCTAATAGTTGATAAATTATCCTACAAATTCAAGACACCAGAGAGAAACAGTGTGCTTGTCTTCAAATACCCCGAAGATACCAGTAAAAACTTCATAAAGAGGATAATCGGCCTACCAGGAGAAACAGTAAAAATAAGTAACGGAGTTGTCACCATCGTAAACACAGAGAATCCAGATGGTTTTGTGGTTGATGGGTCTTATGTGACACACCCATCACTTGATTCGTATGAAAAAATGTTAGCGGAGGACGAATACTATGTATTGGGAGACAACAGAGCAGAAAGCTATGATTCACGATATTGGGGACCACTGCAAAAAAAATACATGTTGGGAAAGCCTTTGGTACGACTATTTCCAGTTAAGAAAATTGACGTATTACCAGGAAGCATAGACAAATAGAGATGCCTAAAAAAGAAAAAACCAAGCAGGAAAAATCATACCTGGAAAGTGTAACCGACAAGACCGGAGAAATTGCCGTGCACTATGGCTTTGTGGTGATTAAACCACCGCAAATCAGTAACGACGATATACACAAATCAAAACAGTTCAAGGAGTTTGACCGCTATGAAGATTCACCCGAGAAAGTTGCCTTAACCAGGTGGTATATGGAAGAGAGACTGGACCTTGAGGCTCAACCCCAAGCCTTTCACTACAAAAAACCTCTACCTGGAGGACTAAGCAAAAAGAAAACAAATGTAGAGACCTATGGTTTTGAAATTATGGGTAGTCTAAAGTCTACAAGTGAGGCATTGCTTCTACGGTGTGCACTTGCGGTGCTTGAGGAACACGGCTACACAAACCTTTTTATAGATATAAACAGCATTGGTGACAGAGAATCAATAGCAAGATTTGAAAGAGAACTAGGTAGTTACTTTAGAAAGCATTCAGGCACAATACCAGCTAAGATAAAGCAAGAGTTCAAAAAGGATCATCACTTGATGTTGTCGGACGAAAGACCTGAGACACAAGATTTCAGAAAAAATACACCCCAACCTATAGGCTCCTTGTCAGAAAACAGCAGAATACATTTCAAGGAGGTCTTGGAGTGCGTGGAGACGTTTGATACTGCCTATAAAATAAAATCGAGCATTCTATCCAACAAACTTTTTGCCACAAACACAATATTTGAAATTATAAAACCAAAAGATGTGTCCAAGACTGACGCCCAGACTGACGAAAACTCTGGCGAATTATTGGCTTATGGTTATAGATACAATCACTTGGCAAAAAAGATAGGTTCAAAGAGAGAAATTCCAACCGTGGGTGTGACAATTTTTGTAAAAAAGAACCCTAAAATGCTTAAAAAAGTACTTGTAAAAAACATCAAAAAACCAAAATTTTACCTAGTTCAATTGGGTTCAAGTGCGAAATTAAAAGCACTACAAGTCGTAGAATTGCTGAGAAAACAAAAAATACCTGTATATCACTCCATAACCAAGGACAAGATTACGGGACAGCTTTCTGGGGCGGAGTATATGAAGGCTACCCATGTCCTTATAATCGGCCAGAAAGAAGCTATTGAAAATACCATTGTTGTCAGAAACATTACTAATAGAGAACAAGAAACTGTATCCCTAAACGAGCTTGGTGAGTATCTCAAAAAACTCGTAAAAACAAAGAACAAATAAGGGCTTGAAATGCCCTGCTGTTTGTGCTAGAATCGAAATCTATGATAAATGCAGAAGTAATAAAAACAGGCAACGAAAACAATGTAAATCTTATTAGAAGATTCACAAAAAAGGTCCAGGGCTCTGGGGTCTTATCTCGTGTACGAAGTATTCGCTATTCTGCTCGTAAGCTATCCCCTTACGTCAAACAAAAGAAAACACTGAAAGTTCTCAGGAGACGAGAAGAGGTGGCGGAGCTTATTAAGTTGGGTAAGATGTCAGAGTACACAAAAGGAGGCAGAAAATAACACGCAAATCTGGCGCATTTCTTTGTCGCTGGCTCCGTTTCTCTCGCGCAGTATCTCTATACAGCTTGGTCGCAATACTCGCTGACTCCTTGAACTGCATCCATATTTGCGTGTTATTAACAAAGTAAATGACAGATAACAACTTTACAATAACAAACAAAACAAAAAACACGCTCCCCAGCGTGTCTTTTGCTCTAATGAAGGACGTGGTGTTGGGTAAAAAATATAGTCTTTCGCTTGTTTTTGTGGGAAACAAAAAATCCCAGGAGCTCAACAATTCATACCGAGGAAAAAATAAACCTACTAATATTTTAAGTTTCCCGCTGGACAAGACGACTGGAGAAATTTTCATTAACCTATCACTTGCGAAAAAAGAGTCTCCACGGTTTGACAGAAAACCGACAAACTTTGTGGCTTTCTTGTTTATCCACGGTTTAATGCATTTGAAAGGAATGCGACATGGTAGTAGAATGGATAGATTGGAGGCCAAATTTCAAAAACAATTTGGCATCTAATCTAAATTTCTAATTCTTAATTTCTAATTTCTAAACGAATTCACCTGGACTCGTTTGAAAATTGAAAATTAGAAATTGAAAATTCTTCTACATGATGCGCAACACAACAGTCGGAATAGATATCGGCACACACCAGATAAAAGTGGTGGTAACTGAACTCGTGAGAGAAAATGAAAAACTAATAACAAAAGTTATTGGCACTGGATTGTCTGAATCTAAGGGACTGCGACATGGATACATCGTAAACAGCGATGATGTTGTAGAAAGCCTAAGTATAGCCATAAAACAAGCAGAAAAAACCTCTGGAATCAAAGTTAGGAAGGCCTTTGTGGCAATTGGTGGAATCGGGCTTACGGCCATTACTGGGACAGCCAGTGTTGTTATTAGTAGAGCAGACCTTCAAATCACAGAGCTGGATATAAAAAAACTTAATGAAATATGTGAGGAAGAGTTGCCATCAAACCTTATTCAGAATTACAGAATCTTACACAGCATACCGATACAATACAAGATTGATGGAAAAATCGTACTAGCAAAAAGCCCCCTAGACATGAAGGGTACAAAACTTGAGGTGAAAATGCTTTTTGTTATATGCCTTGAACCTCACCTAAACAGTCTTCTTGAAGCAGTAGATGAAGCGGGGGTGGAGATTATGGACTGCTTGGCCTCACCTATCGCCTCTTCGTTTGTAAATGTATCAAAATCACAAAAAATGGCCGGCTGTGTGCTAGTTAATATTGGCTCTGAAACGGTTTCCTTGGTTGTTTTTGAAAACAATATTCCTATTTCCCTTGAGGTTTTTCCAGTCGGCTCAACAGATATAACCAATGATATAGCCCTAGGATTGAAAATTACCCCAGAGGACGCCGAAAACATAAAAGTGGGTAGTATTGGTTCTAGTTCATATCCAAAGAAAAAAATAGATGAAATTATTTCTGCAAGACTTTATGATATATTTGAACTGATTGAAAGCCATCTAAAAAAAATGGGTCGTAATGAACTCTTGCCAGCAGGTATATTTATTACTGGTGGAGGAAGCTCAACTACAGACATAGAGGATTTTGCAAAGACAGCTTTGAAACTTCCAGCGCGTATCGCCACAATAAATCTTGGTGGGCAAAAAACAAACATCAAGGATTCTATTTGGGCAGTCGCCTGTGGACTTTGTATGGTTGGAGCATCTAATGAGGAAAAAATAAATGTTGGACTTCGTAGTACAATAAATAAAGCTGGAGGAAAAATCGGCGAATGGATAAAGCAATTTCTTCCATAAAAACACAATAAAATGGCTTAAAATAAGACACAAAGTTGTAATTGGGTCAATTGTTTTTATTTGTTTGGTTTTCTGTTATTATAGCCATACCAATTAAACTTAATTATAAACAACATGCCCCAAATCAAACCAGACGTAGAAGCATTTGCACGAATCAAAGTCCTAGGAGTAGGTGGTTCCGGAAAAAACGCCTTAAACCACATGATAAATTCGAAGGTCAGAGGAGTGGATTTCATCGCTGTAAACACTGACTCTCAGGACCTGCATCACTCTATGGCCAAGAGAAAGATACATATTGGCAAGAACCTCACACACGGCTTGGGAGCAGGTATGAATCCAGAACTTGGAAAACGGGCAGTAGAGGAAACCAAAGAAGAAATACAAGAAGCCATCAAGGGTGCAGATATGGTGTTTATTACCTGTGGTCTTGGGGGTGGAACAGGAACCGGTGCTGCTCCTATAATTGCCAGAATTTCCAAGGAGATGGGTGCCCTAACTGTTGCAGTCATCACAAAACCATTTTTCTTTGAAGGTCAACAGAGAATGAAGCTTGCTGAAGTCGGACTCGAGGAGCTACGCTTGGCTGTTGATGCAATCATTGTCATTCCAAACGACAGACTACTTTCAACTATTAGCAAAGAAACCACAGCAAAAAGTGCTTTCGCAACATGTGATGATGTTTTGAAATCTGCTGTTGAGGGAATCTCGGACCTTATCACCACACCCGGAATAATCAATATCGACTTTGCAGACATAAAGGCTATCATGGAAAATGCTGGTTCAGCACTCATGGGCATTGGTACGGCAACAGGTGAGAAAAGAGCTGAGGAAGCGGCAAAAATGGCTATAAATTCCCCTCTTTTGGAGGTTTCAATTAACGGGGCTAAGGGCGTACTATTCTCAATTGCTGGTGGAGATGACTTAGGAATGTTTGAAATTCAAGATGCTGCCAAAATTATTACTGAATCAGTTGACCCTAATGCAAAAATAATATTCGGAACAGTGCGAGACGAGAAACTAAAGAAGGGTGAAGTTAAAATTACCGTTATAGCCTCAAACTTTCCAGAGAACTTTACAAAGAAAACTCTTTTTCAGTCAACGCAAATAATGGGCGATAACAAAGACAAGGAGGTGGTAAAGGAAGAAAAGGGTAAAATATTTAATTCTATTCCCACACAAACACAAGAAACACCAGAAAAAACTCTAGAAATTACAGATGATGATGAGTGGGGTGCTGTACCAGCTTTCCTTCGAAGAAGCAAGTTAAAATAATACCTGTATAAAGTATTAGGTATTATGTATAATGTGTTTTATGCGTGTTAATTTTTATACATTATACTTTATACATAATACCTTATACATTTTATGACTTATGAACTAATAATAATCGGTGGAGGGCCGGCCGGTGTGTCAGCCGGTGTTTATTCTGCTAGAAAAAAGCTTAAAACCCTTTTAATTACACCAGATTTTGGGGGACAGAGCACAGTTTCAGAAGGTATAGAAAACTGGATTGGCACAATCAAGATATCTGGCAATGATTTAGCAAAAAATCTTAAGAATCACTTATTAGCTTATTCTGGCGAATCTCTAGAAATAAAAGAAGGTGAAGCAGTACAAGACATAAGAAAAGACGGTGAAAAATTAATCGTAATTACAGAAAAAGAAGAATACCATACACAAACCATACTTATTGCCACAGGGTCTACCAGACGCAAATTAGACGTTCCTGGAGCGAAAGAATATGACAACAGAGGACTAATCTATTGCGCATCATGTGATGGTCCCCTCTTCGCGGGTCAAGATGTTGCCGTAATTGGTGGTGGAAATGCCGCATTTGAGTCAGCTGCCCAACTATTAGCCTATTGTAAAAGTGTCACTCTACTAAACCGTTCCGACAGATTCAGAGCCGATGAAATTACAGTAAAAAAAGTACTCTCTCACCCAAATATGAAGGTTTTGAATAATTCAGAAATTATCGAGGTACAGGGAGGAAAATTTGTGGATGGTCTTTATTACAGAAACAAAATAACGGGTGAAAGGGACAGATTAAAAGTATCTGGAATTTTTGTAGAAATTGGACTAATCCCAACAACAGACTTTGCAAAAAACATAATTAAGCTCAATGAAATTGGCCAAATACCAACAGACCCAAGGACTCAACAAACGAGTATCCTCGGCATATGGGCTGCTGGGGATTGCACAGATGGCCTATACCACCAAAACAACATCGCTTCAGGTGATGCTGTTAAAGCTCTTGAGGATATTTATATAACTCTGCGTGCTAAATAACATGATTTAAAAAAGTCTTTGTGAGAAAAAGATTTGCGTTTTTTTATATTTAAAAACCCTCTCGCTCAGCCGAAGCCGAGGAGAGAGCGCGAGTGTGACCTAAGAGGATAGGTCACGGAACGAAGTGCGTCATCTTGGCCATTGCCTTGATGACCGCGAAAGGACAGGGTGTCGCGAATGCGTGAGCATAAGCGACGAACGAGTGGGGTGGAGGGGTCCCGGAGGACCAAAGGAGGAGGCTGGCAGTGCTGGGACTGCCTGCGGGACCGAGAACCTCTCCAACCCACATTATTATTATATTCCCAAGTGGCGTCATTTGTCAAGCACAAAACAAGGCTAAAATATAGAGAATTTTAGGCTTGTTTTATTGGTACCTATTTATCTTCTTCTGTGTTTTTTCCAATGTTAGATTAGGGTGCGCGATACAGGAGTCTCGACCATTACATGGTCAGTACACCTTTTCTGTTTTTTGTTTCGTAGACTCACAAAAAACTATCAAGGGTTTTCGAATCCTGACGTAAAGTCATGACATGACTTTACTTATAACGCACAAAAAATCCACCTTACGGTGGCTTTATTGTGCGCGATACAGGAGTCTCTTTTTCGATTTTGATTTTTCGTCAAAAACCAAAATCAAAAACGCAGATTAGCGACACTTGCTGGTGCAAGCGTAAACCGCTAATCTGTTCGAGTCCTGGCACAAGACTTCGTCTTTGTGCGCGATACAGGACTCGAACCTGTGGCCTACTCAACGTCAATGAGTCGCTCTACCAACTGAGCTAATCGCGCAAAATACTTGTACTTGAATATTATCATGTTTTTGCTTTTTCTACAAAAAATGCTATAATGTTTCGGTTCGCTTGGCCTCATCGTCTAATGGTTAGGACAACGGGTTTTCAATCCGTTAACCGGAGTTCGACTCTCCGTGAGGTCACAAATGAAAATACTTTCCATAGAAACTTCTTGTGACGAAACAGCTGTTAGTATTATTGAGGCAAAAGAAAAAAAAGAATCCCCTTCTTTTTCTATTCTTGGTAATGCACTTTTTTCACAAATTGATATTCATAAGGAATATGGAGGTGTCTATCCAATGCTTGCAAAAAGAGAGCACGGAAAAAATCTTCCACATTTATTAACAAGAGCTTTGGCTGAAGCGTCTATGTTCAATAAAACTGACGCTCAATATTCTGAGAACATATGGAAAGATGTTAAGGAAATACTTTCCAGAGAAGAGGGACTATACGAGAGCTTACGAGAAATTTTTAATAATATAGATAAACCAGATATTGACGTCATTGGTGTTACATCAGGTCCGGGCCTTGCGCCTGCTTTGTGGGTCGGAATAAGCTGTGCAGTTGCTCTCGGAAAAATTTGGAATATTCCTGTTGTGCCAATCAATCATATGGAGGGGCATATTGTTTCTGTACTCATGGAAAGCATGGACGATAAACCAATAGAGTTCCCCGCCCTAGCTCTTCTTATATCCGGAGGTCATACCGAGTTGGTTGAAGTAAAAGACTGGGGACAATATAAAATACTTGGAGAAACTTTAGATGACGCTGTTGGCGAGGCATACGACAAAACAGCAAGAATGCTCTGTCTCCCCTACCCAGGTGGACCGGAAATATCCAAACTGGCGGAAGAAACATTCTCTCCTGAATACCATCGCTTAGCCAAATTTCCAAGACCAATGATTCATTCAAATAACCTCAACTTCTCCTTTTCTGGGCTAAAAACCTCTGTTCTATACCATATTAGAGACAAATACGGCAATAGGGAGCTTTTGCACGAAGAAAAGGTGGATATTGCCAAGGAATTTGAGGATTCTGTTGTAGATGTACTACTAAGTAAGACCAGAAAAGCACTGGACCAAACTACAGCCAAGACCCTGATTGTGGCGGGTGGGGTTATAGCAAACAAGCGGATAAGGTCTGAGATTGTAAACCTAGAGAGAGAATACCCTGGATTAATAATAAAAATACCAACAAATAAAATGTCCACAGATAATGCGTTAATGATAGCTTGCGCTACATACTTTAATGTCTTACTTCATCCTGATTTAATGCATGGCTCGGTCAAAATCACTGCAGATGGAAACCTGAAGTTGAAATAAAAAACCACATATATTATAATCGTGCCTGGAGGTACAAAAAAGAAAGAGCCCACTTTGTGTGGGCTCTTTCTTTTTATTTATTTGAGATCTATTTCCTTATTAATTTTTTCTATCTTTCTGTTTTGATCCCACTCGCGATACCAGAGATATGATACAACAAGAATAATTATTAGAAGTAACCAGCTAACAAACCTACATGCACAATTTACTCCACCACCCGCAGGACAACTTAAACCTGTCCATCCACCTACTTTACCCCATGCAGCTGATACGTTTGCTGTAAACCTGGACATAATTCCTGTGGTGGTTGTTGAAACGCCCGCAAGTGTAGTGTTGTTGGTACTTGATGCCACACCAATAATATCATTCGTTAGTGGAGTTGTTGTGGCAGGTGTTGTTGGTGGAATAGTAACATCAGGTGGCAATACGATTCCTGCACCCTGCAAACCAAGTAAGAACGCTCTGTAACTATCTATCTCAACTTGTTCTAGTGGAGTAACTGGAAAGGCTCTTTGGCAATATATTTCATTTACTTTTTTCTTGGTTAGAATATAAGTGTAGCTTGTTGGTGCGGTATGTCCCCATGGTGTAAGAATATCTCCAGCATATCTGTTTTGAAATGCATCAAGCGCAACTATTGTTTGGGCATCATACACACCTGTGATCTGTACCGTATTGAAACCTTCCAAATCTCGTAAGAACACCTGAAGTTTTCTAACTTCCACTGGATTGTTATTGAAGTCTGCTCTAAGGAAATCATATAGGTAATAGCAAGAGTTAGGAACTATACCAGGGTTTAGAACTAATTCTTTGCCCACGACTGTTCTCACTGAACCATTTGCTATGTCGGTTGATATCTCTCTGAAGTAGTAAGTTCTGTTTGCCTCAATTCCGACAACCATTCCATGAGCAGTAAGAAGTGGGGATGATACTGTTTCTGTTGATGCTGAGTAGCCGTAGTTTGGCGCACTTCCGACTGTTGGATTTGATGTGTTTCCGTAAACAACCCGTCTCGTTGCTGGAAGGTTTGTATTCCATGTTACAAATGCAATACCAGGCACAGTCTCAACCACTTGTTCATTAAAGATTGTAAGGTTATTTGGGTATATTGGTCCACCGCCTCCACCACCGCCCCCTCCGCCACCACAGTTTACTGTACAAGGAGGATTTGGATTATTAACTGAAACATTCACTGTAGAAGTGTTATTGCCTGGAATTGGATCGGGTAATGCAGATGTTCCAACCGCAGTGTTTGGTATGGTTTGGCCCTGATATCCCGCCTTTATTGTTGTGGCAAGAGTCATTGTTGTTGATGAGCCATGATTCAAATTGCCTATTGTCCATACTCCGGTTGTTGTAGCAAATGTACCACTAGAGAAAGCATACGTAGTAAGATTCAATCCGGCATGTAGCACATCTGTAACCACCACTCCAGTTGCGTGGCTTGTTCCAATATTTGTTACTGTAATTGTATAGGTCACTGCATCTCCAGTATTTACTGAAGTTTTATCAGCAGTTTTAACCACTGATATATCGGCTGATGATGTTGGGGTTGTTATTGTAAGTACTAAAATTTTTGTATCGATACCAGCAACACACTCATTAACAGCATTCAGTGTTATGTTAAATACTCCAGCGGTGGTTGGTGTTCCACTGATTGTATTTGTTGTTGTTGAGAAAGTTAAACCAGCAGGAAGTCCTGTAACAGAATATGTTGTTGTCGAAACTGAGTTCGCTGTCACTGTATAAGTAAATGGTTGTCCAACGAAACCCGATGCTGTGAGTGATGAAGTAATAACGGGTGGTATAACACATTGAGCAGGTCCATCTTTTTCAAACACCACCAAGGTTTGATCCCTGTTCCCTGATGTTAGAACAATCTGACCATCGGAGTTTAGATTTCTACCCGCATCATCAGTTGATGTTGCATTAAATAATTCTGGACTGTATGCAAAGAAATCAAATACGTTGTTTATCGGATGATTATTCTGATCATTGTATTGTGGAGTAAGCCATGAACCACCGGTTACAGAAAGTGTAGAATAATAATAAGTACCAAGTGCTAGGTTATCATAGGTCACACAATCTGAATCAAAATCAGTTCCCAAAATAATTCTTCTGTTTGGAGAGAATGTAGTTGTCATCCAGCTTCTTGTATATATAGAGGTGTTTGTTAAATCAGTAGAGGTTGCAAGATTCATTGAGAAGATACCTGCAGGTAATCCATTTGAAGATGTTGCGATTGCATTATTTGTATCAGTAAGCACTAGACAGAATGATATTTTTCCAAGAACAGCTGGTAGGCCAATTACATTGACTGTTCTAGAGACTGGAACAGCTGCAAGGCCTTGTGAATCGGAAACATTGTATATAACTGTATATGTTCCAACCACATTACTATTTACTGTACTTGATGCGATTATATTTGCTGTGATATCTCCATCTTCCTGGTCAAGTGCTGTAGCACCTGGGTCTGTATATGTACTCCCAACATTTACCGTTGCAGGATTTGCACCAACAAGTGTTAGAACTGGTGGATGATTTACTAACCCATTTACCACAACAGTTACTGTAGAAGTATTGTTTCCTGGAGTTGGATCTGTTTGGTTTGCTGTTGTTGTAGCTGTGTTTGGTATTGTTTGTCCTTGATAACCAGTCTTCACTGTAGTGAAGATTGTTAGAGTAGCAGATGAAGCATTGTTTAGATTACCAACTGTCCAGATTCCTGTTGATGTAGCATAGCTACCAACTGAAGGAGTAGCTGTAACAAAGTTCAAACCAGCGTGTAGTATATCTGTAACGATAACTCCGGTCGCATTGTCCGGGCCATTGTTTGCTAGAGTAAGTGTATATACCACTGTATCTCCCACATTAGCTGTGGAAACATTGGATGTCTTTGAGATTGAGAGGTCAGGTGCTGGAGGTAAACCATTTACCACAACAGTTACTGTAGAAGTATTGTTTCCTGGAGTTGGATCTGTCTGGTTTGCTGTTGTTGTAGCTGTGTTTGGTATTGTTTGTCCTTGATAACCAGTCTTCACTGTAGTGAAGATTGTTAGAGTAGCAGATGAAGCATTGTTTAGATTACCAACTGTCCAGATTCCTGTTGATGTAGCATAGCTACCAACTGAAGGAGTAGCTGTAACAAAGTTCAAACCAGCGTGTAGTATATCTGTAACGATAACTCCGGTCGCATTGTCCGGGCCATTGTTTGCTAGAGTAAGTGTGTATACCACTGTATCTCCTACATTAGCTGTAGAAACATTGGATGTCTTTGAGATTGAGAGCTCGGCTAGTAGTGTTGCTGGTATAACAGTTACACTAACTGTTGAGGAAACATCGGGGGTTCCGATCTTTGAACATGTAATATTAAAAATGTGTGTTCCAGCAACAAGGCCAAATATGGTTTCTGAACCACCATTAACTGATTTGGCACCATTCCATGCGCCTGTTGCAGTACAACTTGTAGGATTGCCCGTTGTTGTCCATGTTAAGACAGTAGAACTAACAGGAAGTGTCATTGAACTTGGACTTGCAGATAAGGTTACATTAATAGCTGATATTAGGTTGAAATTTGCTGTACAAGTCTTGTCTGCATCCATTGTTACCTGAGCTGTTGGATTTGTGCCACTACCACAAGCACCGCTCCATCCAGTGAAAGTTGAACCAGCCCCCGCGATAGCAGTAGCAGTAGCTATTTGTCCATGGCTATATGTCCCAGCACCAGTAACTGTACCAGTACCTGTTCCTGCTGTATTAATCGTTAGGGTGTGTGTATTTATACTAAACGTAGCGTGAATAGTGTGGTTAGCTGATATGTTTGAAAATGTATATGTAGCAACTGCTCCTACTGAAACCCCATCAACTAATACGTCAGATATATGATAACCAGAATTCGGTGTAATAGTGTATGCCTGGCTTGTTCCATAGTCTTTTGTTGTTACACCACTAGGTGTGACAGACCCGTTAGCACCAGATGTCGCAGTAATTGTATATGTATTTAAAGTAAATGTGGCTGTACATGTCTTACTACTATTCATTGTTACCGAACCATCAGTACAATCTGCATCTCCTGACCAACCAGAAAATACTGAACCAAGACTTGCTGTAGCTCCTAGAGCAACAACTGTTCCTTGGCTATATGTTCCAGCACCAGTGACTGTGCCAGTACCTGTTCCTGCGGTATTAAGAGTTAGAATATATGATGATGGCGGAGGAAGAACAGATGTAGTTATTACACCAATATTTCCATAAAAAGTGTCAGACAGTGGTCCAGGACAAGTTGTCCCGTCAACTTTCAAATAGTTTGCTCCTGGCTTGTGAACCATTTGAAGACCGACAGAATAATTACCTGGTGTAGATGGTGCAGTTACGCTGAATGTCCACGTCTCGCTGTCTCCTGGATAAATATTTCCAACATGACCATATGACGGAGTAATAGCAAGATTCCCGGATTTCTTTACAAATTGAAAATAACTACCATGATACCACCGAGTATCACCGGTATTGGTTGCTCTTACTGTAAACGAATAAGTCTGTCCCGCTGTCATCACAGATGGTAAAGAACTTGTTATGACCACAGATGAATTTTCTATACAAGATGCTGGTGGAGGTGGGGGTGGAGGTACATCATCTGGGCAGTCCTCACCATAATCAATAACTATTGCGTGGAAAAGGTAATCATCATTATAGGATGAATATCTTTCATCTATGAAACTTCCGTCAATTTGAACACGACCACAACTATTCTGCCTTGTGTCGTAACTGAAGCTGAATGATCCACTTTCTACTGGATTTTTGTAATCAACCTTTCCTGTTGCAGAAACAGCGAAAGGGTTGGTCACTGTGGCAGCTGTTCCGGCTTGCTTATTCCAATGACCTATAGTAACTGGATGCATCGCACCGGGCCCATTATGAGTAAGGGTTACGGTCCAAGTGAAAACCTTGTGCCCATTTGTTTTTACATTGTAAGTACCAAAAACATTATCACCTGTAATTGTATAAGATATATCCTGTCTAACTGGGTTTAATATTTCCGCTGTGGCCTTTGATAAACCAAAAACAAAAAGCACAGCCATAAATATGGTTGCAAATATGCCAATCTTTTGAGTATTTGTTAGTTTATTTTTGTTGGCATTCATAATCTTTTATGATGACGAAAAGGATACATTCTCATTACAAAATTGTCAATGGACACACAAAATGCCCATTCGGATAAATACCCTTGTTTCTAGCCGTATTGTGTTCAAGTGTCCTTGAAGGGGAAAAAACTTTTTATAATATATTTTTTGCTTTGCAAAATATGTCTTATTTGAAATTCATTACTTAAGGACATTATACTTGTATTATAACAGACATGTCCTTAATACACTTGAAAACATACTGTGCATCTCACGGGTAAACTACCATGCTTCGCACCAATGTGGTATTCTAAATAAATGAAAGAAATATTCTTATCACCCTACAATCCAAAGGATACAGAAGAAAAAATCTATAAAGTTTGGGAGGAAAGTGGTTTTTTTAATCCCGATGTTTGTGTTGGGAAAGGATTAACAGAAAAAGATGCAGAGTATTTCTCAATTATTCTCCCCCCTCCAAATGCAACGGGGGTTTTGCACCTAGGTCATGCACTTGAAGATTCAATGCAAGACACAATGATTCGCTATAACAGAATGAAGGGTAAAAAAACGCTCTGGTTGCCTGGAACTGACCACGCTGCAATTGCGACTGATTCGAAAGTGACAAAAATGCTTGAAAAGGAGGGATTGAGTAAAAAAGAAATAGGTAGGGAAAAATTTCTAGAAAGAGTGAATGAGTTCGTTGAAAACAGTAGAAAAACTATCGTCAGCCAACTTAGAAAAATCGGTGCTTCACTTGATTGGTCTCGTGAAGCATTTACCTTAGACAAGTTTAGAAATGTTGCAGTCAAAACAGCCTTCAAAAAGATGTACGATGACGGGTTAATATACCGCGGGTCACGAATAGTTAACTGGGACCCAAGAGGTCAAACCGTAATTTCAGATGACGAGATAGTATACGAAGAGAAGAAAAATAAATTTTACACATTTAAATACGGCCCATTTGAAATTGGAACTGCTAGACCCGAGACTAAATTTGGGGACAAGTATGTCGTAATGCACCCAGAAGATGAGAGATATAAAAACTGGAACCACAACCAAAAAATTACCGTTGAATGGATTAATGGTCCGATAGAGGCAACAATTATTAAAGATGAGATAATTGACATGGAATTCGGTACTGGAGTTATGACTATTACTCCTTGGCACTCACATGAAGATTTTGCGCTAGCAGAAAAATATAAATTAGATAAGGAACAAATCATTGATCAGTTTGGCAAACTTCTACCAATTGCCGGTGAGTTTTCTGGAGTAAAAATAACTGAGGCACGAGAAAAAATAGTAGACAAGCTGAAATCAAAGGGGCTACTTGTCTCTATAGACGAAAATTATGTTAACAGAGTTGCTACTGCAGAAAGAACTGGTGGAATTATTGAGCCACAAATCATGCTTCAGTGGTTTGTAGATGTAAATAAAAAAATACCATCCCATAACAATAAATCACTAAAGGAACTAATGCTTGAGCCCGTTAGAGACGGCAGAATAAAAATAATGCCAGAGCACTTTGAAAAAGTTTATTTTAATTGGATAGAAAACCTTAGGGACTGGTGTATCTCCAGACAGATTTGGTATGGACACAGAATTCCGGTCTGGTATAAAAAGGAGAAAATCCACGTGGGACTCGAGGCCCCAGAAGATGAAGGTTGGGAACAAGATTCAGATACATTGGATACGTGGTTTTCTTCTGGACTATGGACCTTCTCAACCCTTGGCTGGCCCGAAGACAGTGCAGTAGACCTGAAAAGATTTCACCCCACAAATGTTATAAACCCAGGCTACGAGATTTTGTTTTTCTGGGTTGCTCGCATGATTTTAATGTCACAATACTTAGTGGGTGAAATCCCCTTCAGAACTGTATATCTTCATGGAATGCTCCGTGATGCCAAGGGACAAAAATTTAGTAAATCTCTAGGCAACGGAATTGATCCAATACAAGTCATAGAAGAGTACGGCGCAGACGCTCTCAGAATGTCCTTGGTAATCGGTATCGGACCGGGCGCTGATAGTAAATTTGATATCCAAAAGGTAAAAGCTTATAAACACTTTGCAAACAAAATATGGAACATCTCTCGTTTTGTGCTATCAAATACCGAGGGTTGGAATGGTAAAAAACCAGACAAGCTATCCGAAGATGACCATCTAATCATTACAGAATTTGGCGACTTAATAAAAGATGTAACAGTAGATATGGACAATTACCGATTTTATTTAGCAGCAGAAAAGCTTTACCACTATGTTTGGCACAACTTTGCTGATAAAATAATAGAGGAATCAAAAGATAAATTAAAAAGTGACAACAAAGAGATAGTTGAATCAATCCAGTACACACTTAGATATGTATTTGAAAACTCTCTCATTCTACTCCATCCTTTTATGCCGTTTATTACGGAAGAAATTTGGACAAATATAGAAAAAGAAAACTTGCTCATGGTCACGGAGTGGCCAAAAAATAACTAATGATAGATACAATTTTAGATTTAACACAAAAATATCCCTTCGTACTTGCTTTTATACTTGGACTTTTGCCTGCCCTTATCTGGCTTTGGTTCTGGCTCAAGGAAGACATACACCCTGAACCAGCAAAAATGATTACCCTTTCTTTTCTTGGAGGTATGGCAGCTGTCCTTTTTGTTTTACCACTCCAGACTATCGTCTATCATTATTTTAAAAACCAGGAGTTTCTATCATTTGCACTCTGGTCCTCAATTGAAGAAATTCTAAAATTTGTATTTGTATATTTTATTGCCATCAAGAACAAAAAGGTAGCAGAGGAACCAGTCGACGATATAATTTATCTTATTGTATCTGCTCTTGGGTTTGTTACTTTCGAAAATACCTTGTTTCTTATGCCAGCGATTTCTGGTGGAGACTTCTTTAACGTTATTGTTCACGGAAACCTGCGTTTTGTCGGCGCATCGCTTCTCCATATCATGTCCTCTGGTGCTGTCGGTATCAGTCTTGCCCTAGCGTTTTATAAGACGGAGAAACAAAAAGTACAACACATTATTTCGGGACTTATCATCGCTATCGTATTGCATACTGCCTTTAATTTATTTATAATTAATGGGGTAGAAAAAAATCTTTTACTTATATTCGGAACGGTTTGGATTGGTATAGTTGTGTTACTATTAATGTTTGAGAAAGTAAAACATATAAAAAAAGATATTTTGTAATTAATCTTCAATTTCGAAAATTAACTTTAAAAAAACTATGAAAGATAACAGATCGTTTTTTGAAAAACTAACTGGAAGTATAAAAATGGATGAATCGGAGGATTTAGATATTGAAAATACACCAGAAAAACCAGAAAAGGTTGGCCCAAATGGCGAACCGTGGTTTGATGGTGAACCTGAGGAAGGACAGCTTACTGTTGACCTATATCAAACACCAACAGAAATTGTTATAAAAAGCATGGTTGCTGGAGTTAAACCAGAGGATTTAGACATTGCTATTACCCGTGACATGGTCACAATAAAGGGCAAAAGAGAGACAGAGCGGTTTATAAAAGAGGAAGATTACTATCATCAAGAATTATACTGGGGTTCGTTCTCAAGAACAATTATGTTGCCAGCAGAGATAGAGGTTGAAGAGGCGGATGCAATAGAGAAACATGGTCTTCTAATAATTAGACTTCCAAAGATTGATAAAAATAGACAGACTCGCCTAAAGGTTAAAGGTTAGAATCAAACAAACCACTCAATTGAGTGGTTTGTTTTTAGCTGTGCCAAGACCCAGGTTCGAACTGGGGACCCTTCCCTCTTCAGGGGAATGCTCTACCAACTGAGCTATCTTGGCAATACTCACTTATATTACTAAATTTAAGACTATAAGCTATTTAGTATATCTCTTATACCATCTACACTATTACCCATACCAGTAGCACCTCCATATGCCCCCATCATTGCATCCAGATAAGGCTGTATGAGGTACAAAGCCCCTACTGCTGAACCGATTATCACCACCCAATAGGCAATACTCATGATTCTAGCCAAACGCATAGAGTGTCGCATTGAATGCAACATGCTGTTGTTTTCTTCAGCAAGCTCAACGCATCTTTGTAAAAGTTCCCTTTCTTCTGGCGACATATGACATATACTACCAAAAATACCCAAAAAAATCAAAACCGGAGACAACAAAAACCACCGGGTTTCCGGTGGTTTTTGTGCTCCTAAACCAAGATACTGCTAGTTAGTACGAAGAGTTGCGGGCCATGTAATGTTTTCATTACCTGAAGCATCTCTTACATATACAACATAGTAGTATGTAGTATTAGCTTGTAGACCTGTTAGTGTTGCTGAATGTGATGAACGTAAGTCAGAGTGAACCAAGAAGCTAGAACCAGACACCGTTATGGCTGATGATGGACTTCCCTCAGTCATATATATAGGTGAGGTACTATAATATACTATTGCTGAGGAGTTTTCTGAAGTGTTCCAGTTGAACACGGCTGTTGAGTTTGTAACACCAACACTGAGTGAGCTTATAACTGGAGCATATGTATCATAACCCACGTTACCACCGGCCATCCTAGCATTTAAGGATGCTAGTGTTGTAGGACCAACGCGACCATAACCCGTGGTAGCTGGTGTTCCTGAACTAACAATTCCCTGAGCTGTCTGAAATCTTTCAATTCCAGCCTTTGTAAGTTGTCCGTAATATCCAGTCACTAGACCAGAAGGATAAATGTTAACGTCGGTAGATAAATATGTTTGAAGAGAAGAAACATCATCGCCTTTTGATCCAAGATCCAGCTGACGATAAAGTGTAGCTGCATCTGCAGTAAGAGCTAAACCAAACATAAGAAATGCTGCTATCCCCATGATTGATATCGTAAGCATGCGGCTTAATGATTTTCGTGGAGAAGCTTTTATAATTTTTGTTGTCATAATTTTTTGTTAATTAATAATGTTTTTTTATTAAGTTTATAATAGACAGCTCGACCTGTTGTACACATCTATATATGATGACGCTCCAAACGGCTCATCATTACAGGTCATTTTATTATTTATATTTAAGCTCACTAATCTCTTTTTCAAGCTTTTCTATATGAAGTTCTGTGCTTTTTGTTTGTTCAGTGAGCTTTGTTTGTAGTTGGTTTGTGTGGCCAGCAAAACTTTCGGCTACAAGCATCATTTCCGAGACATCTTCAAATGCCAGAAGGATGATTGGCGGAGGAAATGCTGAAACCTTATCCCTACTAAAATGAACTTGGCGAGCATTTAGCATCATTACTTTGTGACCGATTTTGGGGAAATCGTAATTCACCTCAAAACCCTTAAAAAAGGTGTCGTTCAATACTATATCTTCAAGCAATTTCCTTAGGGCTGGGATATCGAACTCATGATTTCCAAGCTCGTAAATATATCTATCTTTTGTTTCTTGTTGGGTAACTAGAAAATTACGACAAAATGCATCGTTAACTGCCACAACGAGAAGTTTGGCGTCAAGAACCAAGAAAGGCTCAACTTCTGTGTCTACCATTGTTTTAATATGTGCCCAGCTTTCTCCCCATAAACGCTCAGCATTATTACTCTCCTGCTCTTGTTCTTTTAGTGCATTTACTGTTTCATCTTGCATATAACAACTAAGCCGAAGGAAGGCAAGTATTATTGCAAAATATAGTACAACTCAGCTAAATCAAAATAATCTATTTATTTTCTTTAATCGGCAAGGAAACACTGAAGATACTTCCCTTGTTTTTTGAATTTTTTACACTAACTTGACCGCCATGGGCTTCAGCAACCCATTTAACAATCGCCAGCCCTAAACCTATACTATTTCCATCAGAACTATGTGCTTTATCTGCTCTGTAAAATCGTTCAAATACATGGGGCAAATCTTCTTTAGATATTCCAATTCCATTATCAATCACACTTAACACGATGAACCCCTTTGATTCCTCCGCAGTAATTTTAGTGTGGCCGTTTTTGTTGCCATAAATAATGGAATTCTTAACTAGATTGGTCAACATTTTTTCCAAATAAACCTTATCTCCCCAAACAATTACTTCTGGGATAAGTCCGGCTGTTATTGATATGTTCTTGTTATAAGCAAGGGTTTTTGACCTATCTACAACACCCGCAACTAGAGTTTTTATATTTACCTTTTCAAATATAATCCTGTTTTTTAATTCACCTCCTCTGGAAGTTATCATGGTAAGGTCAGAAAGAATACTGGAAAGGTGCCTGACCTCATAATCAATGGCTTTCAAGACAGCCTGTGGTGATTTTAAGTTTTTTCCATTATGCGACATGGCCAAATCAACATTCCCTTTTATAATTGCTATTGGCGTACGTAGTTCATGTGTTGCATCTGCTATTGAATCCACTTTTGCTTTTTCTTCATCTAAAAGTCTTTTCGTTTCTTTTGCCTGCTCCATCCTTTTGCGCTCTGTTATATCTCGTATATTGCACTGGATAACTAGAGTTCCTCCCGCCATGTATGAATTGCTAACAAACTCCACCTCAACAAACCGGCCATCTTTTGTTTCCAAGGGCAAATCATCATAACGCAAGACACCCTCTTTCTGTAATAATTCGAAGGCATTTATTGAGGCATTTATGTTTTTAAATGCACCCACCTCCCAAACCTTTTTATCCAAAAATTCACTTTTAGAGTAACCGAGTAATTTCTCTAAAAATGGATTAACATCTGTAATCTGACCGGTTACTGAATTAAGTATAAGTATTCCGTCATGAGCAGTCTCAAATAGACGACGATACCTAATCTCCGACTCCTCCATTTTTACCTGGATTTTACTTTGTTGTTCTGCCTTGAGACGAAGTTCCTCTGCAACAAGAGCCAGCTTCTTTCTTACATCTTCTCTTTCCTTGGCAGTCACTGCAAGTTGTTTGGCCGTCACCGCTAGTTGTTTGGCTGTAGTTGCAAGTTGTTTGGCAACTACTGCTAGTTTTCGCCTGACTATTTCCTTTTGTTTGGCAATTGTAGCTAGCTGTATGGCTTTGTGACGAAGTTCTTTCGCAACTACTGCTAGTTTTCGCCTCGCTATTTCTTTTTCCTTGGCAGTTATAGCAAGTTGTTTTGCTTTAAGACGCAATTCTTCTGCAACCAGAGCTAACCTACACCTAACCTCTTCTTTTTCCTTAGCAACCATAGCAAGCTGTTTTGCAGTAATCGCAAGTTGCATGGCTTTGAGACGAAGCTCCTCCGCCACAATCACCAACCTTCGTCTGACACCCTCTTTTTCCTTAGCAACAACCGCCAACTTTTTAGCTGTTACCACGAGCTTACGCCTAACATCTTCTTTTTCTTTGGCGGTAATCTCTCTTTGTTCTTTTTTTGTCATATATTTAAATAGATTTATTTATTCCTTCAAAATAAAACCGACCCCGCGTATTGTGTGAATTAGAGACTTGCTTTTGTTCCCATCAATTTTGTTTCTCAGATATTTTATGTGAACGTTTAGTTCATTGTTTGTTTCTTCAAAACTTGGCCCCCAGGCGTGGTCAATGAGCTTCCGTCTATTAATTGCTTCCCCATAGTTAGATAGTAGTATGTCTAAAAGCTTGTACTCTTTTGGGGTAAGTGGCACAACAACGCCACTGCGAGTGACTTCGTGTTTCTTCCTGTCCATTACTAAATCAGCAACCTTACTAACATCTGAATCAGTCTTTTTTCGACGACGCAAAACAGCACGAATACGAGCAAATAATTCATTCAGACCAAAAGGTTTAATAAGATAATCATCGGCACCAGCATTGAGACCCTCCACTCGGTCCTCTTCACTACCCCTGGCTGTGAGCATGATAATAGGAGTATGAATCTCTCTGGCTCGCAATTCTCTACAAATAGTTAGTCCATCCTTTTTGGGAAGCATTATATCCAAAAGAATAAGTGAATAGTTGTTCTTTGTTGCTTTTGCTAATCCATCTTCTCCATCATATGCCACATCAACAGAATACCGTTCGCCTTTTAAGGCAATCTTTAGAATATCTACTAATTTTTTCTCATCCTCAACGATTAATATTGACATATGTATATAATACCACCTACAGTAATTAATACAAGGGCTATTATTAACTTTATATTAAAACAGGAATATAAGATATCACATAAAGTGTGTTGTAATGCTTTTTTTGCTTGACTGTGTGTAGTTTAAAGAATATGATTATTAAGTTATCGTTAAGTTTTAATGTTATCTTAATAAACATGACACAAGAGCAAAAAACAAAACAACAAGCAATACTAACTTCAGCCCATTTTGATTACCATAAAAGCTTAAACTCATATGCATTTTTCAAAATACACAACCAGGCAACTAGTGAGGACCTGGTCCAAAACACTTTTTTAAAAACTTGGGCGTATATTGTTAAGGGCGGACAAATTGAAACAATGAAAGCCTTCTTATACCACATTCTTAACAACCTCATTATAGACGAGTACCGAAAACACAAAGCGTCGTCACTTGACGATTTGCTTGAAAAAGGTTTTGAGCCTGGAACAGATACCTCAAAACAACTGATGGATTACTTGGATGGAAAATCGGCATCATTATTAATTAACCGCCTGCCCGTAAAATTTCAGAAGGTAATGCAGATGAGATATATTCAAGATTTGTCGCTAGAAGAAATGTCTATTAAAAATAAACAATCAAAAAACACCGTCGCAGTTCAACTGCACAGAGGTCTTGAAAAGTTAAAATTGTTATATATACAAGCACAATCTACTCCCCCTCTTTATCAGTAAACACAACAAGTCTGCTGGCGCTTTTTTTGGCTATTTTGTCCCAATCACCGGCACAGGTGATTAGGTTAAGATGCTCTTTTTCATCTGTTGAACTAAAGACGATAGAAGTGTCCACGCCCGAATCATATGACTGGATTTTTCGCACAATAAAAACAACGGTCGTTCCTTTGTTGTTTTCAATATATAGTTTATCTCCTATATCTAATTTGTCTAAATTATCAAAGACAGCAGGTATAGCATTCTCCCACCCAGAGTGTCCAGCTATTACCACACTCCCCACTTCCCCAGGGTTTGGTCCTAAATTTAGCCAAGCAACGTTCTCTGGACTTTTCGGCGCACCCATTTCTCCACTCAAAGTTAGACCAACATACTCCACCCCAGCATCAACATCAATACTAGGAATTCTTAGTCTAACTGGGGGCCCAAGGCCCTTATTCTCGAAAACAACGCTTTGTGGGAGCTCACCTCCCTTGTTATCTGTCATCCATAAATCAAACAGTGCAAGAGATGTCGCTACAACAAGGCTGATGACCAAAAATAATCTTCTTGATGGTAGTCTGACTTTCATGAGTCACTTATTAGTTTATTTAGCAATGCTTTTCGTCTTTTTTGCCTTTTTTATTACAGAATTAGCACTATTTTTTGTTTTCTTCCACTGACTCTTTAATTTCTTCGCAAAGGCCTCTATTTCACCTGAGTGTTCTTTGTGTTTTTTACTATATGTTTCCGCCATAACATCTATAACATTCTGATAAATGGGCTCGGTAACATTTTTCATTTTTTTAAACTTCTTTTCCACCTCTTCTTTCATCTCCCCTATCCAGACCTTAGCTTTTTTTTGGTGTTGTTTTCTGTTGGGTCCTAGAAAATAATACGCCCCAGCACTCACAGCCGCCACCCCTGCGCTAATTACTGCAACCTTACCCACCGACACTTTGTTTTTATTTTTTGTCATATAATTTATTTTTTTATTTTTCTTTTAATCTTGAATAAAAACTGAAATACTCTACTACCCAGAATATTGTCAATTATTTCTTTAGTTATATCACCAACCGAATTAATATCTTTTTCTGCCTTTTTTAGAATTCTTGAAACAACCTTAACTGCATCTAGCACATATATCAGAATGATTAACACTAAGACTCCCAAAACGACAAACCCCACCGAGGAAATAAAGAAGAATACTTGGGATTGGAGTATGACAGACATAATTATGTGATATATCCTTTGCCTCTATATTAGCCTATGCGTTTCACTGCAAACATAAGGGCAAAAGCCAAAATCAAAACAAAAATACTTGAAACCATAGCGATTCCCCATTTATTACTTGACTCTTCGGGAGGAAATCCTGTATTGGGAAAACCGGGTGATACCGCTATTGGTGACATTACTACAACAGTGGCAGACGAAACATCAGAAATAGTAAAACCGTTTGCGCTCCCAGTGGCTGTACCAATATTTGTTGTTGTTTGGGTAATGTTGGTTATACAGGTAAAATAAAATGTCTCACCTGGGTCTAGTAAATTGTTTTTATTGATGTCACCCGGGTGTCCAGTTACACGACCTGGCAAACCAGTACATTTATCATCTGTGATACCGACATCGCTTAGTGGTGCAATGCCTGGGTTAGTTACAGAATAGTTGTAGGTAACCACTCCACCACCAAACGGAAGGGTGAAAACATTAGGAATTTTTACTAGATGTATTAATGGAGGGGTGAGGGATGAACCAACTACCACAGTAGCATTTGCAGTATCATATCCGTCTGCGCCATTGGACCAGCCGTGAGCAGTAACTGTATTTGTTTCGGTTGAAAGGACTTGTTTAGTACAGCGATAGGTCCACGACTCACTTACATCAAGAAAAAGATTACTGTTGCTGTCGCCAGAAATATAATTTACTGGGCTACATTTATCATCCCTAACCCACACACTACTCATTGGCACTATACCAACATTCGTTGCAACGAATGTATATGTGACAGACCCAGGCCCAGCTGGTAAAGCAAGAGGACTTGGTATTTTTGTTACATTAATAAGTGGTAGTGGTGCCCACCAGTTACCAGGTACAGGAACAGGAACAGGTGTAGGTGGTGTGGGTGGTGTTGGGAGTGCTGTAGTACATGTTGACGTTATGGTGTCTGTATTAGAAGTCACTGTCCCATTAAACGCCAAAGCTCTACCTATCCATGCTGTAGTATTTCCGATTGTGATACCAGAGTCATCAATTACAACCCCCTTAAATGAGGTGTTTGCACCCAGAGTTGTAGCAGCGGTTGGAGTCCAAAACACATCACATGATGATGCGCTGTTTGCCAATGTGACACTAGAATTATCTACTGTTGTCAGTGCACCCGTAACTCTAAATATGTAGGTTCCTGTACCAGTTAATGTTATTCCCGCTGTACCAATTGAGGCAGCCCCTAAAGTACAATATACTCCAGGAGTATAAACTCCCATTGGACCATGGGTAGTGTCAGTTGCTAAATCAACTGCCCCCGGAGCGAAAGTAAATGTACAGGCTTGTAGGTCAAGATTACTCAAGGCCACTGCCTGATCTGTTCCTGCCTGAGCTGGGGGTACTACAAAAACAGAACCAGAAATTGTATGCGTTCCTGACCCACTCAATGTTGTGTAACCCAAATCCCCTATGATTGTCGTTACTCCAACATTACGAGTAAATGTCTCAGATAAGACACCATATGTTCCAGCCGTCCCCAAAGACGGAGTGGTCGCAGCAAATATGCTTGTGGGACCACTAAACCCTAAAGTAAAAACTGCAGAGAAAACCATTATAGCTAAAATTTTATTAATATTTTTCATAGATTTTAATAAGATAAGTATTAATTATTACTTATATAATTTCTAGTTATCAGTCCGAAATTTCCAAGGGGTGGGTTTATCCCTGTATTTATTTGAAATTCAGCTAACGCTGCACGGGTTAGAATACCAAAATATGAAGTCGCCCCAACTCTAGCTAGTGCCAAAGCAGATGAGCCTTTGTTTTGAGAAATCAAAAACTGTTGGAGAATCGCCACATCATTATTTTTATTTCCTTCATAAAGGTTGGCTGTAATTGTTTTAATTTGCTGACCAAAATTGGATGATGGAATAGAATATCCTTGTTTTATTTGGGCCTCCTGTACCCTCGCTTGAAGTGACTCAACAATCACCTGTAGTGCGTTTAACTGAGCCTGCTCACTTGAATTTGTGCTTGCTGGTCCAAACGAGTTTGAGCTTGGAGCCGTAGCAGGATAAACGGGGCATGATGCAAACTCACAGTTTGACCCACCTCTACTCACAGACGAACCATCTGAGCAAATCTTGGCTTCTTGTGTACAAGCAGTGGGTGTCGGGGTAGGAGTTGGAGTTGGAGTTGGTGCGGGAGTTGAAGCTATAGAAGTTTGCGCAGTAACTGCATTTGAATCTAACGTAACTGCAGTTTGTGCCAGGGCTCTACCATTTAATTTTGCGCCAGTGTTTAAAACAATTGCTGTCTGACCCAATATATTTCCATTGAATACTGCGGTTGTACCGATTGTGGTTTGACCCGCTACAACCCAAAAAACATTATTCGCTTGAGCTCCACCGGCAAGAACTATATTTGTTGCAGAGCTAATATTAAGATTCTGTGCTACCTGAAAAATCCAAACATCATTTGCGCCACCAGAAAGAGTTAAGTCTCCTGGTATTGTTACACCAGTTCCCCATTTATAAACACCAGGAGCGAGTGTCAGTCCACCAATGTTTCCCGCACCTAGTTCTGTGACAGAAGGTGCTCTCCCCATTGCGTCAGCATAAGCAGTCTGCATATCAAGTATGGCCGTAGTTAAATTAGTAGGTGTTGGATTGGCATATCCTGGTGCATATATTTTTCCGTTTACTAAAGCTGAGGTAGAAAAAGCCCCTTCAGCAGGAAGGATCAGTGCAAAACCAGTTATATAACTTGCAGCCGCTGGACTAATTCCAATATTTCCAACCACAGATGTAAAACCGGTAGTTGATATCCCTGTTTTAGACAGAATCACATAGTCACCTGCAGTCCCGAGATTCACGACTGATGGACTATCAGCAAAAACATCTCCCGGAGAAGAAACCACAAAAAGACACAAAATCGCCAGCGTATTTGTTATTAAAAATTTATGTAATTTATTCATTTTTTTGTTTAAGTTAATTATTAGTTCTATTATATTTGTAGCCGTATCAAGGGAATTATTATGACAAAATACAAGCATGTATAGATGCTTGGATTTTGTCAGTCAAAAACTGAGCCTAATAAATAGAAGTCTAGAGGACCTTTTGACCGCTTATTAATCTGACTAAAATCATTATTATGGCTACAACAAGCAATATATGGATGAAACCCCCAAGAGTAGTTGAGGTAACAACCCCAAGCAACCACAATACTATGAGCACAATCGCGATAATTTTTATCATGTTTTTTTTGGTTATTAATATATAATTTAATATGAAACTCTAACGGTGTCCGCCTTTACTGTAAGCCCGACTTCGTTGGTATTAAATACACCACTTACACTTATTATGTTTCCTTTATGAAGATCTTTTACATCTATTTTATTACCTTTTGAGTCAAAGAAGTTTGTGCCAAAATGTCGTTCACCATAATCTGACCCGTTTGTGTTTATTGTCCACTGTAACTTTGTATTATCCCATGAGGTACTAACCATGATACTTGTACCAGATACAGATTCCACTTTAGCACCACGAAGAAGGACCATTCCATTATTTGCTATATGCACCTCCATAATAGAAGTACTAACGGACGAGACACTTTCTGGCTCCTGCGCTGTCACAATCTCAGTGCTAGACATGAAATAAACTGCAACAAAAAAAATAAGTCCAAAAATAAAGACCACAAACGACACACCAAAAAATGTTGCCAAATATGGGTTGTTTTTAATGATTGGAATTCTTTTTATAAGTAACTTCATCATGTTTCTATTGTTTCGAGTCATATCTTATGCCGAAATAGAAACGAAAAAATTACAGGCAAATTTATAACATTGCCAGATTCTAACATCAAAATCATTGAGTTCGTTTTGGTGCTCTCGCCAGGAATCGAACCTGGAACAGATCATTAGGACTGACCCGTTATATCCATTTAACTACAAGAGCAATTTATCAAACAATACCTCTCTCCACACAAACTTCATTAATTGTCGCTAAAACTAGTTTTAATAAATTGCCAGACTTTTTTACTTCAATTCTACACATGCCATATTTTGTCCTACCACTCGTGCCACCATCATTATAGCGAACTATAAATTTTGACAAAGGAAATCCTGTAATTTTTGACCAATACTTAAGGCAAACTATTTTGTTCATTCCCGTAAATATCCTCATAACTGGAACTATATCATTATTTGATATTTTAAAAACGTCCCGAAGAACACTTAACCATAAAACAATCATCCTTCCATCAGAATTGATGAATTGAAATCTTTTTTTAGCTCCTTCAGCCCAGTATAACATAGCAAACAGAAGCACTGATTCCCTATCTTTACTTTTCAGTAACCTCGCAGAAGAAATCTTAGCCTCAAGAAGTCTTGATTCTTTACGGATTTTACTACCACCTCTTTTTGATTTTAAGACAGAAAGATATTTTGACAAAACAACCACATTCTTAATATGATGCCAAACCGTTGTTTTCGGAATTTGTAATTTCAATACTATCTCATTGATACTATATCCTTTTTCTCTTAAGAATTTTAATTCGTTTATTTTGTCTATGCTGTGTACCCTCATAGTGATATTTTATCACAATAATAGATACAGCCAAGTGTTATAATAGAAAGAAAGTAAGTTCTATTAAATCCCTAACAACTGGGCCAGCTTGGGTCTATCAAAGCCAACTATTACATCTTTATCTATCACAATAACAGGCACACCAAGCTGTCCAGACTTCTCCATCATTTCACGCCTCCTTTCCATATCACTAGCCACGTCAAAAACTTCGTATTTCACTTTGTTTTGGTCAAAATATTCTTTTGCTAAGCTACAGTAGTGGCATGTTGGTGTGGAATACATTGTGACTTTTTTCATGTTTTTTGTTTTTTAATTTATAATGTTCAACTAGTATATATAAAAATGTAATTCGTAACAAGCCTTACCTTATCTAGAAAAATAAGTTTTAATTTTTTGCCAGAAACTGACCTCTGGACTCGTGGTCCCAACCACCCCGCGTTCATCCTCAACCACCACCACCATATTTTCTTCTCCTTTGACCACATTAAACTTCAATCTTATTTCTTCTTCAATACCTGGTTGGGTTTCAAGTCTATTAATCAATGCTTTTAACTCATCATTTCTTGACCTCAGCACTTCAACATTCTGTTCCGATATATTTTTCATCTCTTCACTGGTCCTTTTTTTCTGATAGACTATCCAGGTAGAACGAATCATGACTAGGATTAAAACAAGCAATATCACCAAAGTTACACGGCTATACGCTATCTTACTTATCTTGCGTTTTTGTTGAAAATCAAGCATTATATCTATTATATGTTATTCCAACAGAAGAACAAAAAAACCTTCAGGGCAATATGGATAATAATCTGCATACTTGTTATCGTCAGTATGGTTATTATGTATGTTCCAGGAATTCTTATCTAGGAATTCAGGGCAATGTGAGCAAGCTGAAGTATAGCTTCCTTTGTCTTGGCTACCGCAATAAACCGTCCGTTGTGACAAAAGACCGCACCAGAGACACCGGTGATTTTTTCTAACTCCTCGCCCGTCTTTCCGGCCCAGCTTTCTGGCAAATTTTTACGGCTGACAAAAGTCTCCCTATTATCGCGAATTGTTTTCAGAATCCAAGTGCCTTTTTCCTTTGGGAAGATAACAAACAAAGGCTCCGGGTATTTGGATAGGAATTCAACTACCGGATAATATCTATCAAACGCAACAAGTCTTTTGTCCTCTGTTTCGTTATAAACCTTTTCAACTATTGTCTGAACCTCAGCCAAACTTTTTCTTTTATATATTTCCCTGCTTAACATAATCTGTGCCAAAGAAGCGACCTCCTTAAATATCTCGTCAACATCATTTTTCTCTTCTTTCCAGTCAGGAGCAAAAGTATTAAAGAATAAACCAATATCATATGGGTAAACACCTGGAATTTTTGATTCAACAATACTTACCCCATTATCCGTAGCATCTATCCACTGAACAAGGACTTGGTCTATTTTATCTGCAATCTCTTGACTTCCACAAAGTTGCTCACCAAATTTCTTCCAGACAAGTCCAAATGAAGCATAAGGAACAGTATTTGGACGCGCCCCCGCACCACCTATTTGATGATGATCGAAACGGTTTTTTGATTCATCATAGACACCACCGACATCAACCACATAGTCCCCATTTTCTATTATTTCTGGGTCACGGGTACGCTCTATTTTAATATTTGCCCCCTCTCCCAAGTAGATATGTAAAACTGCTACCGCAAAAATTTCGTCAGGATGAAAACTCCCATCATGTGCGACGATTGTGATTTGTTTTCCCATTTTATTTTTCTATATTTTTCCTATGACTGTAATAAACATACTTCATGGTGATTATGTAGACGAAAACAGAGAGAGACATGAACGGAATAGTTATATACGAGTATTCGTTTACATAAACCTTGGCGCACTCCCCACCCACCGCCGTACAATCTAAGATAGAACCGAAAGAGAATCCCCACTGGATTATTGACTGGTACAAGGCCACAAGTCCACCCAATATAGAGAGTGGTACGAGGTAATCTATTATTGTTTTATCTTTCCTCCTCATGGCAAGTAAAACAATAATTGCTTGTGGATAAAGGAATAGTCTCTGGTACCAACACAAATCACAAGCGGGAAAACCTACTATTTCTGAATAAACTAGACTACCAACCACCGCGGCCATTATTCCCCAGAAAAGCAATTCAAGAATATATTTGTGAACAAAGGCATACATTTTTGCTCTTGTTCCAGAATGTAAAACTATAACCAGTATAACTCCAACAAATATAACATTGGATAACATGGTAAGGAACCCAACTATCGGAGTAGCGTTTGTTTGAATAAATTGAATCATAAATAAGTTATAAAGTTTGTAAAGTTCATAAAGTAAATACTACTGAGGAAGAGCACAACCAGTTTTCTCTGCCAATGTAGACATCTCTACTTTACCTAGAATTCTGTCTGTGGTACTTGCATTAAATTGCCATGTTGGATATGTAACTATCCCGGCATCCTTACACACCTGGAGCTGGCTCTTGCCATCCGGAGTTGAACACTCAACATATGGAACATATTTCACCGACCTACTGAACTCCGCCTTCTGGTCCTGACAGTGCGGACACCAAAATGCTCCGTAGAATATTGCCCCCCTCTCTGTAAGACACTGGGCAAAACCATCATATTTATTAGACCCACCTGCTCTACCTGGTGTCATTATGAGCCAAACAACCCCCGCGAAGAACAACAACCCAATTAAAATGTATATATATTTTTTCATCTGTTTTTTCTTAATGTAAAAGGTTAATTATACAACAATATCAGATTTATTTTCCATGACAATGTCTAGGCTCCTTATCAATTCCGCAAGAACTATTTACCCTTATATATATTACCAGCCTTCCGATATGCCTCATCCTCATACTTATTGTTTTTATACCCTTTCCGTATTAACTCAATGTAATACAGAATTGGTTGTATGAGAGGCATTCGTTGGTACTGCTCAACATGTATTAGTTCGTGTTCCAAATCCTTATCTTCAAGATTTGAACCGAAGATGACCACATGACCAATTACCACAGCTCTTGCATTTTTCACGTAGCCGAACACCCACCAAAACTTTTTCACTTTTACCATAAAGGCATATGGATTCTTTCTAAACTCCAGCTTGGTTGGAATTGAGATTAAACTTATTACCAACCCAACAATTGTGTATGGAATATTTAAAATAAACCCAATCATATTTTTAGTTCCTACTTCCCATGACAATTTTTGTATTTAATCGGAACTCCATCTGATTTCTTCGCTCCGCACCAACATGGGTCATTCCTACCAACTCTGCTTCCATCTGGTGCTCTGTGTGACTCAGAAGGTTTCGGGGCTTCAGCAGTCAAACCACCGGCGTCTTCCATGGTTTCAGTAAGCTTTACTGGTGCGTCAAACTTAATACTTGGCTGAATCTGAGGAATAAGCTTTATTACCTCCTGACCGATAGAAATCTCCATACTCTTGAACAACTGAAGCCCTTCTCGCTTATACTCAACCAAGGGGTCTCTCTGGCCGTAGGCACGAAGATTTACGCTGGACCTCATATAATCCATAACTTCTAGATGTTCCACCCAGTACATATCCATAGACTGCAAGATAACTCGTCGTAGTACTCTGAGATAGTCACTATCTGCCTTTGATATTTTCTCCTCGACTGATTTTCTCTCTGCTTCATTCGCGTCAACCAGTATTTCTTGTATGTATGCCTTCACCGCCTCGTCGTCACCGAGCAATATATCCCGACGCCTAGCATAAACAATTTTTCTCTGAAAATTCAAAACATCATCAAACTCCAAAACATGTTTTCTGGCGTCAAAGTTAAATCCTTCTATTTTTTCCTGGGCACCCTCAAGAGACCTCGTGATCATACGATTTTCTATTGGCTCGTCCTCCTTTATTCCGAGCTTGCCCATCATGTTCTTTATTCCATCTCCACCAAAAACTCGCATGAGATGGTCATCAAGAGAGACGAAGAATTGCGTTTCGCCTGGGTCACCCTGTCTTCCAGACCTACCTCGGAGCTGGTTATCTATCCTACGAGCGTCATGACGCTCTGTACCAAGCACAAACAGCCCACCCTTGGACTTTACCTCTTCATATGCCTCCTGGCTTCCTGGATTACCCCCGAGCTTTATATCCACTCCACGACCAGCCATGTTTGTAGCAATAGTAACCGCTGAAGGTCTCCCAGCCTGGGCGATTATTTCACCCTCTCTTCCGTGATTCTTGGCATTTAGTATTTCGTGTGGCACACCATCTACTTTTAGATATTCAGAAAGCAACTCGTTCTTCTCTATTGATACAGTACCCACAAGCACTGGTTGTCCTTTGCTGTGTCTTTCTTTTATTTCTCTGCTTATAGCCTTAAACTTCCCGACCTCTGTCTGGAAAATCAGGTCGTTGCGGTCAATACGAGCGTTTGGTCGGTTTGTTGGTATAGAAACCACATTCAAACCATAGACTTTGTAAAACTCCTCTGATGAAGTCATGGCCGTACCTGTCATACCAGCCAATTTCTTGTACAAACGAAAGTAGTTCTGGAATGTGACAGACGCGAAAGTTCTGGATTCCTTCTGGATAGGCACATGCTCTTTGGCCTCTATTGCCTGGTGCAAACCCTCTGACCAACGCCTGCCTGGCTGAAGCCTACCAGTAAACTCATCAACTATGATTATCTCGCCTTCTTTCACAACATAGTCTTTATCCTTGTTAAACAGGGCTGTAGCACGGATAGCCGTCTCTAGATGATGAACATACTTTATACCCTTCTCTGTATATATATTCTCAACCCCCAAGAGGCTCTCAGCTTTGCTTATACCCGAGTCAGTTAGAGATATAGTTTTGAACTTCTCGTCCACTGTATAATGCTCGCCCTTCTCCATTTTGGTGGAAATATCGGCAAAAGTCTTGTACAACTCATCAGAATCTGTGGTTGGCGCAGAAATAATAAGCGGAGTACGAGCCTCGTCTATCAAAATAGAGTCCACCTCATCAACCACCACAAAGTTTGGCTCCCTCTGTCTTAGCTGTCCTGATTCATATTCAATATTGTCGCGCAGGTAGTCAAAACCAAACTCGTTGTTTGTTCCATAAGTAATGTCAGCATGATACGCCTCTCGTCTCGTCACTGGTCGCAGAAATTCATTGAACACCTTGAACGAACCTGTTTCGTCTCTCTTCTTGTCTAGCTCGGTGTGTGTTTGATCGTATATGAAAGATTCATCATGGTTTATTATTCCGACAGATATTCCTAAGAATGAATAAATCTGTCCCATGAGAACAGCATGCAAGCGAGAAAGATAGTCGTTCACAGTAACTAGGTGCACACCCTTACCAGACAGAGCGTTGAGATACAGTGGAAGAGTAGCAACTAAAGTTTTTCCTTCTCCGGTTTTCATCTCAGCAATACCCCCCCTATGCAAAACGATTCCTCCAATCATCTGGACATCAAAATGTCTCTGGCCGAGAGTTCTCTTGGAAGCTTCTCGCACTACTGCGAAGGCTTCTGGTAGAATTTCGTCCAAAGTCTCCCCCGAATCAAGTCTTTTCCTAAAATCCGCTGTCTTGGCCTTGAGCTCATCGTCCGACAGTGCAGAAATACCGCTCTCTAGAGCGTTTATCTTAGAAACAATGGGTTGAATCTCTTTCAGGGCTTTTGACGATTCTGAACCAAAAATTTTGTCTAAAAATGCCATATAAATTCAATTAAAATCAATAAAATTGCCCGAGATGCTAGGCGCAGGAAATTTTGTGAGTGAGCCGTACTAGACGTACGGTGAACGAACAAAATTGAACTGCAACAACGCAGATTGGGTAATTTTATTGATTTTAACATAGAAAACAAAAATCCGCACATATAATATGCGGACTTTTGAAATCATTTCGCCAGCTGGCGGATCGATTTGAGAACAAAGAATATTAAGCTCGTTTCTTCTTAGCTACTTTCTTCTTTGCTGCTTTCTTCTTTTTTGCTGCCATTTTGTTTTTTGTTGTTCGCTCTGTGACAAGCTATCAACATAAATTATTTTCTTTTAAGTTTACAACGATAATAAAATTATTTCGTTGTTCCGACCTGAGTTAATTATATTACATCCGAAACAAAATAAAATATTTTTTTGCAAAAAAGTGTGGATAACTTTTTTATTTGAAAAATAAATTTTTCAAATAAAAAATCCTGCAAAATGTTTTTGCAGAATTTTTCTTACTCCGAGACATGGTTAGCGGAGGCGAGCTCCAACAAATGTCGTGTGAGTGCGAACCGCTAACCATGTCTTGGAATACACTTTAATAATATCTAAACTGGATATACAAAACAAGACACAAAATTCTAAAACTTTCATAATTTAGATGAAATTCGAGGCGAAATACAAAAAAGAATCCGAGCTTTACTTGTCGTAAAGTGAGGGTTGTTTTTTGTATTTCAACGAAGAAGTTCGCTAAATTTGGAAGTTTTGCAACATAAAAGCCTCCTTGCGGAGACTTTTATGAGACATTTGTTGTTGATGCTCAACTACATTATTGCTTTCACAATCCTGTAAAATCACACCCACTCTAGTATTGTATCATACATTCACTATAAATGCAACTACCCCTACTTTGGCCCTATTTCAGGCCCTTTTGCTACCCCTGGTTCTAAAATATGTAATGATTATGATTAATAGGGATATAACCAGAAGCAGAGTAGACATGAAAAAAGAAACTCTTCCTCTGTCCATTGGAAAAAGACTACTATCATATTCTGGAGAAAAAACCATGAACAAAACAGACAAAGGAACCCATACGTAAGCAAACTTCAGCCAGTTTCTAAAAGCAAAATCGGAAACCAATAAAACAACGATAGATAAGATTAGTAAAACAAAAGAAAGATAAAACATTGGTTTACCAACCGAGTGTGCCAACGAACCAAAAATACAATATTTTTCACTTTGACCACATAGACCAATGATATATGGATTAATGATAAGACTAACTAATACTAAGACAACAGAGTATATAAAATTATTTTTTTTTGTCATAATAATTGATTAATTATATAATACCATTTCTTATATAACTAAATCCACAATAATACGAACTGCTTTTTTTATAAAACCAGTAAACTTGGACCAATACCCAGTATCAGCAAATATAACCTGAGCACCAAGGCTAGACAAACTACCACCCTCCTCCTCAATAAAATTATCAGTCACTGGAATATTCTCAATGGTGGTTGGTATATTATGAAGTTCTTCCATTTCTATATCCTCTTTTATTTCTCTAGCATCTTCCGGAGTCACAGTCTCTGTTGTTGTAGATATTTCTTCTGTATACACACCAGGCACTGTCTCCACGGTAGGAAGATTGGGCGAGGTGCTAGACGAGCTATCACCTGCACTAGCCAATGACTGAGTATTCTGAACTATTGGTCCATTGCCAACAACAACAGGTTCTTCTGTTTCTGGTGGGGGTGGAGGATTATATGTGACAACCCCGTCTATTACTGGCTCTAAGATAATATCAGATGAACCATCGTTGTTAGTATCAACACTTAGGTTTGATAAAGTGCTTATATCCCCAGTCACACTCATACTCACCTTCGTGGTGGGGGTGGTTGGAATATCCTTAAATGTTACAGTAGAAATCGTATCGTCTCCTTGCTTCTGCTCGATGCTGAATGTAAATGTGCCCTCATCATATCCAGACATACTTATGTGTATCGGACTTGTAGTATCAGTAAATATATACTTAACGTCCCCGAACTGAATAAAATAGGTACCAGGAATCTGTTCCTCCAAATTATTTGTTGTTGTAGAAATACCTGTGTGGTTACCAAAGTCATCATATATATCAATGGTGAGTGGTGAATGTAAAGCATAAATCAGACGAGTATCCTTTGCCCCAGCTGTAGGAATTGATGTTGATATATATTGTGGAAGAGGTTGGGTTGAGGTTGCTAGAATTATATTGTTAATTAATGTACGAAGCTCTTTCGTTTCTAAAATACTACTGTGTTTAACATCTGCATGAGAATTATTGTATTGTTTCAAATCCACCCAATATTTGTCTGTACTAGTCGCACCACCAGCCCACAAAGCACTTGGTGTCACCACCGTACCATCACCATCTATTGTAAAAATCGGGTCCTTTTTTATCTTGTCCTTTTTCTTATAGTACTTCAGCCCACTCACTGTAATCGGCACTCCCCAACCAGCAATTTCTGTAACTTCTATATTTGATGGGGGAACCCAGGCATCTAAAGCAAGGTGCTCGGCTTCTGCATTATTTAGAAGGTTTTCCCATAAAAATGTTGGGGTATCTGTATTCTCGTCAGCACTATCCACTCTGTTATCAAGCCCTACCAAGAAGTTATGCAAAAGCTCTTGAGAATGAATTACCTCTCCATAACGCGAAATTGAGTCTGGTAAGGTTTCATCAAACTTGACGACTGGATTATCAACGTAAGTAAAATAATTATTACTTGGTAATAAGTTGTAAGCTGATGGTAAATTTTTGCCTAATTCCCGGGCCACTTCTTCAGAAAGCATTGTGTAACCCATAACTGATATTCCCTGTTTGTAACCGTGAAGCAATGCTGGTATAGCCGCAGGAGTTCCAAGGTGTGGAACAGCAACAAATATAACCTTATCAATTTTTTGCAAAAGTGGGTCATTTGTATCAGAAAGTTTTTTCAAAAGTGCTTTGGTAATAAGTCCGCCGTTTGAGTGAGCAATAATCGTGACTTTACCATTTTCCGAACTGCTTGCCAGACGATTAAGCTCGCTTAAAATGTACGGGTCATCTGACGGTTTAATATAGGAAATATTGTCCCCAGTTTTTGTTCCGCCCTCTAAAATATCATCTATAGAAAGTCTCCAATCATAAGGAACAACTGAATAGTCCCCAATAGTTTCGTCCTCCACCTTCATCTCTTCCAGCTTTGCTAGAAATGATTTATAGACATTGAGTGTTCCATACGCCTCATCTATTACATCTCTAGTATAAATACGATCATCTATACTTTTACCATCATAATCGAGACTTAAATCTTCTGCATCACTGTTAGCGTTTGGCTCCCATAACTGGTCTTCACAATTGATTGAACAATTTATAACACCCGTCTTGTAGAGCCTACTGGCCATTATCCCTGGTAAAAATAGAACACTTGAATACTTTGGAGTCGGTGGTATCACACCAACCCCATCAACCTGCATAAAGACGGTTTTTATAGTACCAGGATAATCGGTAGTATTTGCTAAATACGCTGGTGCATTTTCGGTTTCAGAAGAACTTCCAGCAATGTAAAACTTTGTAACTGTATTGGTCCAGCCCGGTGGATGTATAGCAATCTGGAAAGTATAATAGTGAGTTGGATCAAGTGTCAGCGTCATCCCTCCACTACACGTAACTGTACTGTCATCAAAAACAATATCTTGGTCAGCCAATCCTTTAGAGAAAAAATCGGTGGAAGAATTATTTCGATAACATTGTCTCACTCCAGTGTAGACATTATTCTCTCCCAAATCGTGCAAAGTAATACTATAGCTTCCGTTCCACTCATAATCTGAATCCTGGCCGATTTTTATTTTTATTTTTGTAATTGTTCCTGTTTTTCCTGTCCCGATACTCTGCATCACATTCAATTCTTTACTTGTCACCTCATATACTTCGGACGAATCAAGTTGAGAAAAAATATTACCAGTAAACGACCGAGGTTCCACATCTTGAGATTCCTCAGATAAATCGCTTGGACTATTGTCCATAATCCAATAGAATTTTGAGCGGATGCAAGAGTGACTATTTATACACCACTGCTGTGGAGCAGAAGTGTCATTTGAAACATCCGCCAAAATTCTATAATGGTTGGTCTGACTATCTACTCCGGTCGTAGTCGCAACACGAATCTGGAAAACTTGGTTGTAGCCACCTCTTTCACCAATAACTATGCCTTCTGGAAAATAAAACCAGTGTAGGGTGTAATATTTATCCGATACCGTACTTGAATAAACAGTGCCAGAAGAAGTAGCGACACTGTTTGTTGGGTCACTCCAATTGCTTATGGCATTAAGGCTAATGTCGTCTGGGTTTCCAACTTTCTTTATCCACACTCCCACATTGTAAACAGTCTGGCCAGAAATATTACAATTTAAACCAAACGAGCACCCAAATGATATTAAGTCAGTGGAATCAGGAATAACGAAACTGCGTATTTCGTTTGGAGGTGTTTGGTTGAAAACTATACTTGCTTGTGTCTCTTTTGCTAAACCTAAAAATAATACTGAGAAAGAAAACAAACTAAGTAAAAATATTCTTCTCATCCTATTAGGATTTAATACGATAAATAATTATTAATTTTACCAAACGAAAGGTTTTTTGACCACAACCAAAATCCAAGGGGAACCCTTAGATGATTATTTAAAAAAACCTACTGGGCTTGGATTTGTTTGATGATAGCTTCACCCTGGTCTTTGAATGTTGGGTCTAGGGTCATCATTTCGCGGACGATATCTATTGCTTTTTGTTTCTGTCCTAGTCTCATATAGACTTCTGCTAGAGCTAGTTTGTCCTGCATGTTTCCTGGGTCTTTCTCTATCCTTGCGTTTAGTATTGTTATCGTTGTGCTCGTGTCACCTATACTCATATACGCTTTGTAGAATCTTGGGTCAGAAATGACTGCGTCCCTTGTGATTACTTTCGACATCTCTTCTAGTACAGCATCATTCCTTGCATATATTGCACCGACAGTATAGATAACCTGAGACTCTTGTGATGAAGGCTTGAGTTCGTATGCCCTCTTAAACAGTTCCAGCATCTTTTGTGTATTCCCCACTCCTAGATACGAAGTACCAAGCTCAAAGTGAATGGACTGCTTATTTGGTGATTCTTTCAGTGCTCTCTCAAGATACTCTATAGCATCACTATATTTAGCAAATCGGTTGAGGAAGTTTCCAGCAAAAACAAGATACCTTGCGTCAGTAGGACTGGAAGCCACTTTCTTGTCTATCATGGTTTTTGTGTAATCAAAGAAATCTTGCTTTGTCTTCTCTGATATTTGGCCTTGGACCGAAAACAGCTGTGAGGTCACCTGGGTTAGTTGCTCCACTGCTTCTCCAGAGCCAAAGGAGTTGTAAGAGAAAACCTGTTTGAATAGCTCAAGATTCTTTTCTATCCCCACTTGTTGTGGAGACATGGCTCTTATAAGAGTGGTATTAGCAAGCATAGCGGGCACATTTACCATATAGACCATAGTAGAGGTAAGGATGATAGTCAAAGGAAAGACAACATAGCTCACGACTCCATTTGAAAATGTTTTTGTGTAGAACCCAGATGTCTCTTCCCTTGTCTGACTGACAGAGTGGACATAGGCAAGGATAGAGAAGAAAATAATATAACTAATGAGATTATCGAAGACGAAAATGTTATGGAAGACATAGGCAGAAATCATTCCAGTCAATATGCTCTGCTGTGCATGCTTCAGTGGACTGCGTTTCCTCCAGATATAGTAAAACAGAGCAACATACATTGAGAGATATGCGAGGAACCCGACGATACCACCAGCGATAAGCCAGTCTAGGAACAAGTTGTGTGTACGATCAAACCATTCCTCCTGGCCAAACAGTCCAGGGTTGTAATTTTTATTAAATACAAAGTTAAAATTTTCTTGCCCCCAGCCGAGAAGTGGTCGCTCCTTGATACCCTCAATAGCCATTGGCCAGACGAAGTATCTCCCTTGTGTCTTCAGCTCAGAAACACTCAGTGTAGAAAACCTAGAGAGAACATAACTGTTTTTTATGAACGGCTGACTTCGCAAAGAGTAAAACCCAATAATCAAGATAACCAGACCACCCAAAAGCCAGAAAGCAATCTTGCGAAGTTTCTTGTTTTCTTTTTCTTTCCAGAGCAAAAGTAATCCAGTAAGAAACAAACCACCAATAAGACCAAGGATGGCTCCTCTGGTTGCAGTGAAATAAAGCATGATTACCTCCAGAGCGATGATGATACTGTAGGTCCATTTCTGCCACTTCTCTTTGGCATCACTTGCAAGCATATATACGCAAAGGAAAATATGGAAAACAAGATAAATAGCCAAGTATGTAGAATTACCAAATGTACCATCCAGACGGACCCCACCCTGACTTATCGTGGCCTTGCCACCAAGCTGAAACAAACCGTAGATAGACATAAGGACACTCGCAAATATGTTTGTGTTAAAAAATCCAAACCACTGTCTGACAGTTTGAAAGACAGAAGATGCAACAATATAATACATAAGCAAGTGCAAGAGCATCATAAATCCTTCCATGCGTTCATAGTTACTCCAAATACTCTTGTATGGATTCTGGCCAAGAAGATCGGCGAGGAGAATGACTAGTGTAAAAACAATAAAAGCTTTTGTAATCCAGGAAAACCTTGGTCTGTATTCCTTATCAATAAAAGCCAGAATAACAAACAAACCGAAAATAATCTCAACTAAAATTCTGAAGGCAAAACCCTTTCCAGCGATATAAGGGAAAAATACTCCAGACGGAACCAGGAAAACAATAAAAGGGGTAATAAACAAACCAGCAAGAATAAGATAGTTGAGGACACTTTTTGTATTTTTCATTAGTGTAGTGTACCAAATCAATGGCCCTGATGCTAGCAAATAGCCCCAATATACAGTAATATGTAGGAAATTATGGAAAGGATTAAAAAACACGGTGTAAACGGCCTACACTGGCTTGAACAGTATTTGCAGACAGATATGGTATATGTGGCCAAGAGTGGCTTCTGGCTCACTGTGGGCCAGGTAGTCTCTGTCATGCTGGCTTTTGGTATGTCAGTCTTCTTTGCAAACTTTATTCCAAAGGAGGTCTATGGACAGTATAAATTCATACTTTCAGCTACAGGCATACTCGGTGCCCTATCTCTCTCTGGAATGGGAAATGTGGTAATACAGGCAGTAGCAAAAGGCAAGGAAGGAATGCTCAAAGAAGCAGTGTTCACAACTCTCAAATGGGGTTCTATTATGCTAGTGGTTGGACTTGCTGGCTCTGCATATTATTTTATAAACGGGAACAGTGTGCTTGGATTTTCTATGCTCATTGCATCTATTTCCCTACCACTTTCAAACTCGTTCAACTTGTATGGCGGATATTTCTCTGGAAAAAGAGATTTCAAATCAAGTACCTTGTATTGGATAGTAGCCCAAACTATATTATCTATCGGAATAGTTGTTGTGGCCATACTGACGAAAAATGCTCTGGCTCTTGTTGCCGTCTATTTTGCTATAAGTGCAATATCGGCTGTTTGTGGTTACTACTATGTAACCAGAAGAAACCACTTGAACTCGGAGAGAGACGATTCGTTTATGAGCTACGGCAAACATGTAAGTTTTATGAATTTCTTCGGAACTCTGGCCAACCAGCTAGATAAGATCTTGGTCTTCCACTATCTCGGCGCTGCCAACCTGGCTATATATGCATTCTCCCAAGCCATACCAGAGCAAATCAAAGGTAGTTTCAAAAATCTTTTCAATATAGCTCTACCAAAGTATGCCGTACTGGAAGACCAAGACTTGAGAAAAAGTATTTTGAAAAAGACATGGCAACTCATGATAATCACCTCGGTCATTGTTGTTGCCTATATTCTCGTCGCACCATTCATCTTCCAATTCTTCTTCCCACAATATACAGATGCTGTAATCTACTCTCAAATATACATGCTAGGACTTATTGCTATACCGGGCATTTCCCTATTCGGAACATACTTCCAAATCAAAAAGGCAACACGAACAATGTACAAACTGACAATTGTAAGCAATGTTACAACAATCATCCTAACTTTTATTTTAATCTACAACTTTGGTCTAAAGGGTGCTGTGATAGAAAACGGAATATCGTGGCTCATAATGCTGGGCGTCCACTACTACTATTTTTCTACACACAAGGAGGACTAGCTACTGTTTTTTCCTTAGCAGGTAAATCTTTTCGTGAAATAGGTTTGAAAACATGTTTCTGAACAGCTTCTCTAGTATTGGTTGAACCACCATTGCGAACCTAGGAAAAGCCCATAGTTTAGGAATAAATAATCCATAAGGCTCTGAAGATAGAACGTCAAAATATTTTTTTATAATTTTTTCGTACTCAGCATAGCTCATATAATCATTCACATAACTCACGCCCAACAACTTGAACCTCGCATGAAGCGAACTCCTTCCGGCCACGCAATATATAAAATATCCAGATTCTTTAAGTTTTTCAGAAACAGAATTTATCTCGGCGTCAAAATTTTGTGAATGAACACCAAGCTCAATAACCAAATCGTTTTTTTCTCCTGGCTCAACACCCCTCAAAAAATATTTAACTCTTGAATCCTTGGTAGTTCTAATTGCCTCTTCAATCATCATTGGAGAAATATCAACCCCAATTAGTGACCCGAAAACATTTGGCCATCTCTCGAGCAAGCTTTTAATAAGCACACCATCTGCACAACCAATTTCTAAAACACTGGCATTCTTCATATTTGACGCAATCCTGTCAACAAAATTCAAAAATAGATTTTGACGATATCTAAAAAGAAATTGAAAATAGCTTTCGGTTTTGCCTTCATATCGCTTTCTAGAATATTGGCTACTCTCTTGATTATAATAATTTATTGTACTTTCTTCTGTCATATTATTTATTTTTTTGAAGTATTGCAGTATACCACGAAACAGTTTTCGCCATCCAATCTTTTTGATTAAAAAGATTCAAAACCCTATTGTAACCCGCCAAGCCAAAAGTTTTTATTTTTTCTTCATTTTGAAGTAAATCAATAATACCACTTGCAATTTCTTCTACGTTTCGAGGATTAACAATTAACCCTGTTTTTTGATGCAAAACCGCCTCTGGAGTACCACCAAAAATAGTCCCGATAACTGGCTTTTTTGAAGCCATAGCTTCCAGGTTCACTGTCGGGAATGGGTCAATATATTGAGACAGAACTAAGACTGCTGTAGATGATGCGTAAGCATAGCGAATTTCAGCATGGTCAATCCATCCAGTGAATACAATCTTGTTCTTAATTCCCATGCTTTCTACCCTTTTTATCATTTCATCTACAGATTTGTTCTTAATACCTACCACAAGCATTACTATATCCTCTATTTTCAATGAGACTCTAGATAAGACATCAATAGCGATGAGACCACCTTTTGCTGAACTTAATCTACCACCAAAAAACAAAACTTTTTTGTTATTTAAATCATACTTTTCTTTGAATCTGTTTAGTGTCTCATTGTTTATATCCCAATCTGAAACATCTATGCCGTTATGCAAGACTTCAATATCGCGAATCCCTCCTTTTGCCAAAACTTCTCTTAAAGCCGTATTCACTGCAAAAATTTTATCAACTGACTTCAGGTAGTGTTTGATGAGTATGTTTCTAAGTGGATTATAACGAAACCTATACTGCATTAGTTGCCTAAATGGATTAATTGAGTCAGAAACAAGTTTCCCAGATTCCACCACAGCACCAAGTTTGCCGTAGTGTACTGACATAGCATCATGCATAGTGAGAAAAACTGCCCTAGAATACTTCCTGGCTACTTTCAAACTGGCATAGGATAAGTGCGCATGGACATTGTGAGCATGAACAACATCAGGATTTAATCTTGATAAGATTTTATCCAATTCACGCACTGTCTTCATATTATATAAACACCTATAAGCTCTCCATCTATCATGATAATTACTGTATATCTTATACACAGTAATATCTCCTAAAATAGCCTGACCTACATCTTTTTTATCCCGAGTAGTAGTAATAACAGAAACATCATGACCGCCTTTAGAAAGCGAATCTGCTAGATTAAAGGCTATAACCTCTGCACCACCCAACCCTGTTGGAGGAAAACCATCTGATAAAATAATGATTTTCATATTATTTTTTTAATACAACACACCAACCAATAGCATGCTTATGATTAGCATCGCTTTTATCAACAGCATCAAGCCATATTGCCATTTGACCAATCACATTGGCAAATATATTGTAAAGTCTCCCAACAGCTTTGTGATCATACAAATGAAACTTATCTATGCAATACCTTATTTTCATTTGAGCTATGGTTGTAAAAAAACCACCACGCTGATTACACTCAACAATTCTAAAACCGACATCAGAAAACATTTGCTCTAAACCAAATTTAGTATACCTAAAGAAATCGTGTGGTTCTTCGTGGAGTTCATTCATTTGTGGAACTGTTACAACAGCGTATCCATCTCTTCTCAAAACTCTATGAATCTCCCCGGCACAAATTTGTGGTCTGGCCAAATGTTCAAATACTTGGGTACAGACAACAGAATCAAAACTTTCTTCAGGAAAAGGTATATTCTCGGCTGAACCAACCACATCTACATTATCTCCTTTTTGAACGTCCATTTTTACATATTTATCATATTTGAATAACCCACTATACCTGTCGTTTCCACCAGCCCCAACATCAAGAACACTACCCCCCACGTAGTGAGAGACATTTTTAATCTGTTTTTTGAGTAAAAATCTGTCTGGTTGAAAAATATACATAAGTTTTTTATTTATACACGATAATACCTAAAATATTCTGTTGCTGTCTTTTTCCACGAAAAATCTTCTACAAAAACCAGGGAATTTTTACCAAAAACTTCTTTGTCTGCCAAGACACCTTCAATTGCAACACTGATTTTGTCAGGCTCATTACCCTCTGCGAGTAGCCCATTAAAACCGTTCCTCATAGCCTCCTCTGTGGCAGTACCAGAAACACCCACCACCGGCTTACCAAAACTTCCAGCCTCCAACATCACAATACCAAAGCCCTCAAAATGCTTCCCGTCTATTTTAGCATTAAGAATAAACACATCAGAAATACCATAAAAGTAAGCCAACTCTGCATCAGTATTAACATCTGAAATAATTCTTACATTCTTATCTAAAGATTCCTTTTTAATATACTCGTTTATTTTATTAATATATCCAATGTTCTTTCTGTCAGAACCTACCATAATATATAAGATATCTGGGTATTTATTTTTCAAAATCTTTATAGACTCTACAACTTCATATTGTCCCTTTCTGTCTTTGACTTCACCAACTGTCAGAATAATTGGGGAACCATCGCTAATTCCAAATCTTTCCTTATAAATGTCTATTTCAGCTTGACTAATATGTGAAAATTTAGAATGGGCTAGATAAACTGTATGAATATTATCCAAGTTAATGTATTTCAATATTTTTTCCTTTATAAAATTGCTAATTGCAAAAACAGCTTTGGCGTTTTTATAGACTCGTTTCAGTAGAAACCCTTTAAAAAAATCGTGCAGGGGTGTAACTGAATATGTGCCAATAGCATTTATAAAATATTTCTTTTTTGTACCAAATGTTGCAATCCATGCATACACCCCGTATGGCCAAGCATCAAAGGCATGAACAATATCGTAATCCCCCGCCATCCTTCTTATTGCAAAACAATTTTTTATAAAATTCACAACTGAAGTAGCCGGCAATATCTCGTCCTGCTCTGTTAAAACCCGACTCTCGACTCCAAGGCTGGGGTATTCGTTAATAACCGCCTGGGAATATCTCCCCCATCCAGAGTCTGGCCTCGTATTATTTGTTATAACTAGTATTTTCATAATGAACGATACCACTCGGTTTTATAGAATAATTCTACATTATGTACTCCTTTTGGAACATGCACCCCCTGAAGAATGTAATTGGCTGTATGTATTGTGGTCATATTACCATCAAGATAAGCAGTCCAGCCAAGCACATTTCCATTTCCAACAACCAGCCAGCGTCCAGCCTTACTCGTTACCTCGATTTTAATACTTTCATCACCATAACTGAGAATAGAAACCTTGTCAGCAGAACTGAAACCACTTTCAAATGTTTCACATGTGTTGCACTCAACATAAGTCAAATCATCAAAATTGTTCTCAGGGTTTAAAACAGTACTTAAATTTTTTTCATCTGCGTTTTCCTCAAGATAAATGACTTTTTTTGCCAAATAAACTCTAGGCAGAAAATTCTTGTTTTCATATAAATAAAGTGGAACATTAAACCTCGTGACAGTGGTACTTGTTGCCAAACCTAATCCAACTACATTCAAAGGATATGGTGTCACGACATATTTTGCATTAAGAGCAGAAAGTATAGGCATTTTAGCACTAAAATCATTACCGACAGAGTTCAAGTAAAAATATATTATTTGTTGAACTTTTTTATCACCGTTTGCCTCAAGGCCCCCTACCAGGGATACGTCGTTTGTATTACCGACCAACCCTTCTATTGCGAATCTTTCAATTTCTTCTGATTCATTGGGGTTTAATGCAGCAATCTCTTTATACTGAGCATCAGAAATAGCATAACTGAATACTCTAAAGGAGTTGATATCTTTTTCTCTGTTTAATATAAACTCGGTTAATCTAGGCTTATCCAGTATCAAACTTTTATCGGTAAATTTTGTGTTAATGAAGAAAGAAGCAATTAGATTAAAAATAATAATTAATATAAGAGCGTTTCCCAGAAACCTTTTACCTTTAAAAAATCTGATGCACATGTAGACAACCAACAATACAATAAACAACAAAATAACATTTGGATTAGTGAAACTAAAGTTATATAAAACTCCGTTAACTAGAACTGTTATAAGATTATGATAATAATCAATTGGTAACTGTGATGTTTGTGCGAAAAGATGTGAATCAAAATAATTCTGTGCGTAAAGAATAAAATAATCCTTTAAAAAATAAATAATTAGGTTGCCAAACACAAACAATAAGCCAAAAAATATTAGGACCTTCTTATAATATTTTAAAATGGTCTTAATCAACAGAGAATCGGTACTACTCCCAACCAACAATTGGAACCCAAACCCTGAAAGAAGAGCTAAAAACAAGTTAGCAACATAAAGCCACCTTACCGGCTGAGAAAAATATTCAAAAACAGGTATGTGTTGCATTAAGAGTGCGGTTGGAGAATACTTAATCATTAAACTGAAAAACAACAAGAAAGATACCGTGCAGAAAAGAACCTTCTTATCTTTGTGTATTTGAAAAAAAATAGCAGTTAAAACTAACAACAAGGAAGTAACTCCTATGTAAGGAAAAAATTCCTGGCCAGTTAGTTTGAATACATTTAAATTTGGCAAAAAATACTTTCCTAAATCAAGAATCTTAAGATAATCAAAGTTAATGAAATCAGAACGAGTGATGTGTTTGAAAAAACCCACAGTATTCAAAATTTGTGGAGCACCCAAAAGCAACCCCCCAAACAAACCTCCGATATATAGAAATAGCGGGGTAAAATTTTTAATTAGTGGCTCACTTCTGTCATACCTATCCCAGAGAAAATAAGCCAACATAACTGTTGCGCCTACAAAAGCCATAACGATAAATTGATAATGCACACTTAAAAATGCATACCCAAGGACAAGGGGTAAGGCAAAGGCATACCAAAATTTGCCAGAGGTAATTTTGCATACAATCAAAGCAAGAGCAGGCAAAAGAAAAAGTCCATTAGTTATAGGGAGAGAACTAAACCAAAAAACACTAAACTGGCTAAATAAATATGTGAGAGAGGCTACTATTGCCCCATCTTTATTTAAAGAAAAATTTCGGGCAAAAAGGTAAATGAAAATCCCCCCTAGCAATATGTCTAGGAGTAAAATTAAATTATAACCAAGTAAAAAGTCAAAAAAAGTAAAAACAAACAAATAAACAGGGTTAAAATAAGCATAGTGAAAAGAAGAAGCCCATGGAAAACCAAGATATAAGTTCTGGTTTAAGCCTGATAGAAAGTGCGACTGAAAAAATTCCGCAGATGGATAAGAGAAGTGTAGGGTGTCTCCAGACAGAAAAATTTTCCCAAAAAGGAGCACTGGCGCAACAACAATCAACATTGGAAAGACAACAAAAACTAGAAATTTTCTCATTTTTTTATTATATCACTAATAATTGCTACATCATCAGTGATATGATATCATAGTGAAATTATGAGTTTTGATCCATTGAGAGGTACTAATGAGGAGTTAAGAGACAAGTTTTGGGACAAATATTCTGAAAAGTTTATCTCTATTGCCAGGGCTCCAAGCTCCCAATCCCTACTAAAAGGTAATGTGCGTCTGTGTAATGAGTTTTTAAAGCCACCGCACAAAACTGGGCGAATACTTAAGTTGGATTTATGGGACGAAGCCCATCACACAGCTACTCTCTCTCATATATATCAGAATTACGATGAAGTTCATGCTATTGATATATCGCCTGATGTAGTAAAAAAGGCTATGTATCGTTTGAAACAATCCGGCATAGAGGTCAATGGGGTTGTTGGTGATATGCGAAAAATGCCTTATCCAGATAATTATTTCGACTTTAACTTCAGCATGGGAACTATAGAACACATACCGGAACCCATTGATGCCATGAGAGAAATTTACAGAGTACTCAAGCCAGGAGGTAAGGCAGTAGTTGGGGTACCAAATAAATACGAATGGTTCGGCAAATCAATTGCTTTGAACATTATGGCTTATTTTGGTATTAAAGAGGATGGAAAAGAACACAGTTTTGGATGGAAACAACTAAGAAGAGACCTTGAGGGTTGTGGTTTTAAAGTTATCAGAGAGGATGGACCTTATTTTATGCCGTGGTTTATTAGAGCTACCGATTGGTTTTTTGCTCAAAATATGCCTTGGGCGAGCACTCTGCTCTTACCTGTTATTGCTTTCTGCGACTACTTAAGCCGGTCATCTTTCTTACTTCGTCATAGTGGTTTATTAGCAGCAGTTGTAGAAAAACCAATGCTTGACCGAAGTATGGCCACTGACCTTGCTACAAAATTTGGCACACCTCTTTTTGTTACTGACAAATCAGTTATTTTAAAAAATGTTGAAAAGTTTCGTTCTGGTTTTTCTAATTACAAAGGAGGATTTACCTTGTGCTATTCAACTAAAACAAATTCCCAATTATCTATTCTCAAAACCATGAAGGACTCGGGTGTAGTTGCTGAAGTCTGTTCATTTTTAGATATGAGCAGTGCATTACAAGCTGGATTCACAGGTGATCAAATGATTTACGAAGGACTAACTAAGACAAATGAAGAGTTGACCCTCGCAGTTAAAAGTAAGGTTAAAATAATCAATATTGAATCATTTGACGAAGCTGTCCGTCTTGAAAAAATTGTGAAGGATCAGAATCATAAAATAGATGTTGGATTAAGACTAGCCTTCCCTTCTAAAACCGGAATCAAATCACTTCTTGGAGTAACTTACGATCGATTTGGAAATAGTGTAAAAATGGGCGAAGCAATGCGAGTAGCCGAATTTATTATACACAGTGAGTACCTCAACCTCATTGGTTTACATTGTCATACGGGCTCAAATCAAATGAATACTGTGAAATATCTTAAGGGTGTTGAGTTGGTAGTGGACTTTATGAAACTCTTACGAGACAAATATAATGTAAAAATTTCTATTATAAATATGGGTGGGGGTGTTGGAATACCAGAGATTGTTTTTTACACTATGTTTGATCTTGGTAAAAACTTTATTAAAAATATGCTTGGCAAACCTATTGTGTATAGATTTAATGAATCATTTGACTTTGCTAGCCTAGCTCAGAATATTGTAAAAAAACTACATGATACATTGGATATGCATGGACTTACTTATCCTCATCTCATGATGGAACCAGGCCGATTTTTGGTCGGCAATAGTACTGATCTAATCTTGAAGGTTTTAAACACAAAAAGGACTGATGTTGCAGACTGGATAATCGTAGACGGAGGAACAAATCTTCTGCCAGTTTTAACACTATTTTCCGAATATCATCGAATAGAAATGTGTACAAATAATACCGAGTTCAAAAAAACTTCAATCGGAGGACCACTACTTTATTCTGCTGATATTGTAGCTTCCAACAGATTAATGCCAAAAGCTTCAATAGGTGACCTTATGATTGTACGAGCTGTAGGCGCGTATTGTGCTGTACAATCAAACCAATTCCTCTATCCACGTGCTGCTACAATTATGGTAGATGGTGATAAATCACATGTTATTCAAAGAAGAGAGACTGTTGATGATGTTCTGCAAAGAGACATGAAATGATACATGTGGGCAAAAAAGAATATTCCAATTAAAAATGCTGAGAAAAATATTGATAAAAATTGCTAATATCCCAATCGTTTGGAATATACTGCAGAATGTTGTCGGAGCAAATCAGTGGAAATTGGTGGTATATCCTTCGGTTTTTGAAAACCAAAATGGCAAACTGCTAGATTTTGGATGTTCAATTGGCAACACAACTCCGGCTTTTTTTAATTTTGACTACATTGGGCTCGATGTTGATAGTGAAGCTATTCTTGCCGCTCAAAAGCGATACGCCCAACACACTAACGTGAAATTTTACGCTTTAGATATTACTAAAACAAAATTACCAGAAAAAGATTTTGATCATATTCTATTTGCTACAGCAGGGCATCATATACCTGACACCGAAATCACTTTAATAATAGACATTTTGCTTACTTATTTAAAACCAACTGGTCATTTACATTTTTTTGATATCTTTCGACAGCCGGGTGTAGATGGTTTTACTACAAGATTATTAACTCGTTTTGACCAAGGTAAATTTATTCGTACCTTAGAACAGAATGAGAACATATTTGCCAGTAAAAAATATCACATTACAAAAAAGAAAATATTCTACAGCCCAGATAATTGGTTAATAAAACAGCAAGATATGTTGTACTTGTGCATTCAACCACAATGAACTAAAAAGATCCTTTTATCACCATACATTGGCTCGTCGACAGTTCAACAACTAATTCTTTTTTATCTTTGAAAAATTCGGTAAACGCATCCTTGACACTAGTTAGTGTTGAGTAATCATGTGACAAAATGATTCCACCCACAACCATCCTGGGATAGAAGAAACTTAAGCTTTCAAAGGTGCTTTGGTATAAATCGACATCAAGATGGACAAAAGCAAATGTCTTGTTTTTAACAGGAATTGCAGTTTCGGGAAATATCCCTTGATTATAGGTTATGTTGTCATAGTTACTCAAATAAGTCCTTACAGAATCAAGGTTCGCCGAATACATTTTTTCCCGTGATATAGCATTATCGTCTACCAACGTGGTTTTTGGTAATCCTTCAAAGGTGTCAAACAAATGAAGGGTCTTGTTTCCCTTGGCTTCACATATTAGTCTGGCAGATCTTCCCATATAAACACCGACTTCCGCCAAGTCACCCGGTAATTGTTTTGTTGAAAGAACACAGTTGTAAATTTGAATCATTTCTGAAGGCCACATAAGAGAGCCACCGGTTTTTTGAATTCTTTGGATTAGATCAATTACATTTTTATCCTTGTGAAATCGTAATAATTGCAATTGAGCACCGCGAATTGGCAATCGGATAATACTGGCTATTTGTTTCATAATCACATTTTCGCTCGCTCCTATTTTCTGTAGAACTTTTTTTATCATAAGAATAAGGTTTTTGAAAATTGTTTCCTTAATAGTATCACCAGGAATTACAAAATGTCCACTGTTTGTTTTAAACCTCTCGGAATTTCTCCTAATAAAAATTATTGACTAAATCATTAAAATGATTAATAATATAGCCATATAAAATATCAATGAAAAAAAGGTTGAACGACACAGAAAAGACGAGTTGCCGGATAAGAAGCCATGTTGTTGATATGTCTTACCGTAGCAAAACAGCTGAGATTGGTTCAGCCTTATGTATCAGTGACATTTTGACAGTTTTATATTTCAATATTCTGAACATAAATCCTAAAAAGCCAAAGGACGAGAAACGAGATTATTTTGTACTAAGTAAGGGACACGGAGCAGCTGCACTATATGCCACTCTTGCAGAACGAGGTTTTTTCCCTACAAACAAACTCGAAAAATACAGGGTCAATGATGGAATATTTCACGGCCACCCATCAAGAGGATCAGCACCTGGAATTGAGGTCTCAACAGGATCTCTTGGTCATGGTTTATCTATTGGCACAGGAATCGCCCTAACACTTAAAAAAGAAAATCCCAAAGTGAGAGTTTTTGTACTTGTCGGAGATGGAGAATGTAATGAGGGGTCTATATGGGAGGCAACCATGTTTGCTTCAACCCATAAGTTAAACAACCTAGTAGCAGTCATCGACGACAATGGATTTCAGGGATTTGGAAAAACGCGAGAAATACATAAAATGAATTTGGAGCAAAAATTCAAATCTTTTGGTTGGAAGGTTTTGAAAACTGACGGTCACAACCATTCTCAGTTGAAAAAAACACTGACCGAGGCGAGAAATCAGTCCAAACCAACGGTAGTTATTGCAAAAACAATTGCAGGAAAAGGTATCCCCCATATAGAACATACACTACTTGCTCATTACTATGTCGTAGACGAAAAAACTCACAAAAATCACTATGCGAAATGATTTTACAAAACAAGTTAATATCGAGATGAAAAAGAACAAGAACATTATTTTTCTGACTGGAGATTTGGGTTTTAATGCACTAGAATCCATCAGAACAAATTTTCCTGACCGATTCATAAATGTCGGAGTTGCAGAAGCAAATATGATTGGTATCGCTGCAGGACTCGCCTTAACTGGTAAAAAGGTAATAACTTATTCCATAGCGCCATTTATTACATTGCGAGCATACGAGCAAATTAGAAACGATATTTGTTATCAAAACCTGGATGTAAAAGTAGTCGGCACAGGAGGAGGATTTAATTACTCAACGCACGGGCTTAGTCACCATTCTATAGAAGACCTCGCTATCATGTCTGTTATGCCAAACATGGAAGTATTCTCTCCGTCATATTCATGGGAAGCCAAAGAATCAATAAGGGCAATGATAAAATCCAAAGGGCCCGCATATATTCGTCTTGGGAAAAATCCGGCACTTGATTATTCTAAACCGGATTTTAAGTTTGTTGTTGGACAAGGTTATATTATTAAACCAGGAAAAGATATCTTGCTTATGATTACTGGCAACATACTTGATTATGGAGTGACAATTGCTAATATAATAAAAGAAGAGGTTGGTCTAAATATTTGCTTGGTTAGTATGCCAAGTATTAAACCTATAGATGAGGAATGGTTCCTTAAAGTAGCAAAAAATATGAAGATGGTAGCAACAATGGAGGAACACAGCCTACACGGAGGTCTGGCTTCAAAAATATCAATGATATTTAGTCAATCTGGATTAAATAAAAAATTCCTTCCGTTTGGTATCCCCGACCGTTTTATTAAGGATGTTGGAAATAGAGATTTTCTGTTAAAAAAATCTGGTCTTGATCCAGAGACAGTCTCGAAAAAAATAATACAATGCCTAAAAAATATCTAACAATTTTAATTACAGGTGCATCTTCCGGAATCGGAAAATCCCTTGTTAAAAAATGTATAGGAAATGGAAACAAAGTCATTGGCATTGCTCGTAGGCGAAATGAGCTCGAAAAGTTAAAAATAGAACTTTCTAGTGACAGATTCGAATATTATAATGCAGATGTAGCTGACCAAAATGCAATCAAAAAAATTAGGGATGACTTAGAGATTGAAAATAATATTCCAGATGTTATAGTTTGTGCCGCAGCTATGTTTGAAAAGGATACACACCCATATGACGCAGAGTTAATAAAAAAAACTATTGAAGTAAACTTTTTTGGGACAATGAATATCGTAGAAAACTTTCTTGATATTTTTGTGAAAAATGGCCACGGCCATTTCATAACCCTATCATCTATTACTTCTTGGAGAGCCAATATAAAAGGTATATCATACCCAGCAAGTAAAGCAGCAATCGCCATAGCGTTCCGAGGTCTAAATCTACATTATCAAAAAAATAATGTTCATTTTTCTACAATATACCTCGGACCAGTCGAGACTGACATGTGGGAAGGAAGGAAATCTTTTATGCTTACCACACCAGAAAAAGTTGCAGAAAGAATTATGGTACTTATAAACCACCCAAAATCTGTCTCATATATTCCCTTTCTATCAACAACCATTGCCCGCCTACTCACTTTGATTCCAGACGAATTGTATGCTAAATTAAGCTCTTACTTAGTTAAATAAATGATTACAACAAAAAAAATATCAGTGGTTGTCGTTTGTTATTTTGATGAATTAGCAATCAAGGCCCTTTATGGCAGACTCTCTGAAACACTCAAGAAAATCACCCCATCATACGAAATCATATATATTAATGATGCCAGTCCAGATAATTCGGAAGTGTTGTTGAGAGAAATAGCTTCAAAAGACAACAATTTAACTATAATTAACCATTCAAGAAATTTTGGAGCACAAGCCGGCTTTACAAGCGGAATGATACAAGCCACAGGAGATGCGGTTGTCTTGATGGATGGAGACCTTCAGGACCCACCAGAGTTAATTGAGGAATTCGTTAAAAAATGGTTAGAGGGAAATATGGTCATCTATGGGATACGAAAGGAGAGAGAGAAAAGTATGGGAAAACTAAAACAACACCTTTACCACTTGTTTTATCTATTATTTAGTTATAGTGCATATATAAAAATACCAAATGATGCGGGAGATTTCTCCTTAATGGATAGGGTTGTCGTTGACCATATAAACAGTCTTCCCGAAAGAGACAGATTCATTAGAGGATTGCGAGCGTGGGTTGGTTACAAAAGTACTGGGATAAGTTATAAGAGACCAGAGAGGTTTGATGGCAGGGCATCCGTTTCCACAAAAGGGCTCTTGAGTGCTTTTCGTTGGGCGAGAAAAGCGATATTCTCATTTTCATATAAGCCACTTGAAATCGTCACGTACATTGCCATCTGCACGACAATACTTGCCTTGATAGGAATAGTGGTATATCTCGTTCTGTTCCTCATCTATGGAGCACCACAAGGATTTTCAACTATAATTGTGATGATATTGTTTTTTGCCTCAATTCAACTACTAACCTTGAGTATAATGGGAGAATATATCGGAAAGATATTTGAAGAAGTAAAAGGAAGACCTAGATTTATAATTAGAGATATTGTTAACGACCACAAAAAATAATAAACATGCATGAGTTTTTTTTATCAGTAATAATACCCGCCTTCAATGAAGAAGGTAGGATTGAATCAACCCTTAAATCGATCGTAGATTTTTTAAACAAAAAAAATATAACTTATGAAATAATAGTCGTTAATGATGGGTCTGTAGACAAGACATCACAAATAGTATCTTCTTACTTAGACACAATAAAAAACCTACATTTGATATCTTTTGAAAAAAACCTAGGAAAGGGCGCCGCGGTTTGTGCGGGAATGTTAAAGTCCACGGGGTTGTGGCGAATATTCACTGACGCTGATAATGCAACCCCGATTGAAGAGCTAGATAAGCTTCTTCAGTACACTAATCAAAATGATATTGTCATAGGTTCCATCGCGACCGAAGATGCAGAGATAAAAAAACACGAATCTTTTATACGTAGTGTGTCTGGTAAAATTGGCAATCGGCTAATTCGCTACATTACAGGTATTCCATTTTTAGATACCCAGCGTGGATTTAAGTTATTTAGTGCAAAATCAGCAAACGCGATATTTCCTTATGTACAGACGACTGGTTGGGGCTTCGATATTGAGGTCCTCGCCCTTGCCCAGAAAATGAACTTCAAAATCAAGGAGGTTGGTGTTAAGTGGACGCATAAATCAGGTAGCAAGGTTGGCCCACTTGCCTATTTTCAGGTCTTGTTTCAACTTACTAAAATAAGAGGGAGGGTCAATAACTTTAACGAACTCGGTAAATAGAAACTTCATCCCCCGTAAATACTTTTTCTAAAAATTTATACTGGTCCAGTTTCCAGTCTTTATCTTTTCTTAAGTCCCATAAGACATAATCAGCTCGATACTTTTTAAGATTTAGAGATATTGGCTGTTTCAAAAATTGTTTATATTTTAGAATTAAATTATCTAGCGTTTCATCTGGAAAACAACCGAAACTTCCACAAGTTGCTCTCCAATACTGACCTTCAAATATATATTGACCTAATGCATTACGATTTATCGGGTCGTAGAAATAATCGGGGGCAAGACTGCCTGTGACATTGGCGAAAGCAATATTTGTAAAGTAGTTATGCTCCAATCTTTCTTGTGGAACTGGAAAGGCAGACGCCCACAATGCTCCATAGACATAGTTGTGTGTATAAATCGGCAAGAGGCCGGACAATCTAACTTGTGTGAAAACTACATCTTCGTTATTTGTATTTTCATTTAACCAATTGAAAGCAGGAATATATCTTTGATTATCTAAGGTTTCCTGAAAATTATACCCATATGAATATGTCTGAATGAGCGACGCATGTGCAACAAAAATAAATACAACTAGTGATGCTAAAGTTATCTGCCATTTTTTCGGTAATCGAGTCAGAAATAGCCCAAAAATCAAACTCATGGTAATCAAAAAGGCGGGTATGTTTGTGGAGAAATGATAGTGAAACTGTTGAATTTCTATACCCGTTATGACTTGTTGGTTACTTGCAATAAGTCCTGTCACGAGTAACAGACCAACGAAAATTAATGGTTTTTTCTCTGGATTAGCGACTAGGGTATTATTCCTATACCAGTCTATGAACCACAAAATACCCAGTAACAAAAGTGGCGCAATAATCATTTTTTCAATTATGAAATGATGAGTTGAAATAAAGTTTTTGGCCATGGTAGTTTGGTCAAGACTTGGATTAAGGAACGTATGAAGAATTTTAAATAAATATGGTGAAGAGACTAATAAATCGACTAATAAGGCAAGCAGAGTTAAACGAAATAATTTCCAGAGCTTAAAGCAAATAGATAAAATGATAATAAGTCCCAAAAGGATAGTGAGATAATTCCAATAGAAAAAATAAATGTAAGTCATAAGACCCACTCCAGCGCCTAATAGAATAGCACGCCCCCGACTTGGCTCACTAAACAAGCGATAAAATAGAGCAAGTAATCCAAAGAATAAAATCGCACTAACGGCAGGGTTAACAGGCCTGACATAATAAAGAAAGCTGTGTGGCCCACCAGAAAGAGTTACGGTTTTAAATATTTGTCCTATTGCTAACGGAGCTAATTCATTCCCGAGGAGAACAATTGTCGCTCCGACTACAGCCCCCATTCTAGATAATCCTAAAACAATAAATAAAAAATAAACCGCAATAGCAAGAATGGCTGGAAATAAAAATTTTGTCGTTACAGCAAAACTATCTATAGAGGCGAACTGTTCTACTTGTCCTAAAACGTATTCTATCGGGTGGTAACGGAAATTAGCTCCAGAATCTCTTTGTTCATAAATATATGGATTTCCATCAACAGATTTACCATCACGAACTTGGTCAACTATCCCCCAATAAAATTCTTCGTCATAAGAACCGGCAAGAAAAAAACCCTTGTAATTATCTCCAATCGCACCAGAAAAATACAAAAAAGGTAGAACGCAGATCAAACCAATGATTAGTGCAAGCATAGCCACTGACCAATGTTTTTGAATTATTGTCCGGATTGTACTCATTTTTTTAATTACTTGGAAAAGTATAGACCTGTCGGTAATCAACGCCTGACGTGAATTCATAGACTTGCTGTGCCTTCAATTTTTTAAAACAATCGACGGGATTCTTAATTGGAAATTCAGGACTTACATACAGATAATTGATCCCAAAAAATCGGAATGCTTCAGGCGAACATTCGGCGATAATTTTATTGTACCAGGCACGCTCGACATTACGATGGCTGAAAGTAAAGTTATATGGTGCACCTGGAGTATACCGACCAGTATAAAGAATAAAATTTGGATCATAAGGGAAGAACCGATCCTTGAGGGTGGTGTTTGTGTTAACCCAACTGTAGGCTAAGGCATCGATTGTGCTGGGAGCTGGTGGTCGCATAATAAGTGGTCCAAGTTGACCAAATCGATCGAGATTAGACACAGCAAACATGAAATGAGAAATCACCCCAGTCAGACCCACAAGAATTCCAAGAATTACGATACTCCGGCGTCCAAATGAGGAAATCGCCCTTCGATACCATGCCTCAAGAAATACGCCGATGATTAAACAAAATAAAGGGATCGCGATTAAAAAGAATCTAGACATCTCCCAATTTCTTGACGGTAGTCTAAATAAGTAGGGTACGACAAATGCCCCGAGTCCTATAATGGCAAGGAACAAAAACTCTCCATTCCTTCTCCGAATAAAATATACTAGGGCTGGGATAATGAGTAAGAGTGGTAAGCCAAACTGAACGAAAAAATCGAAGCTGAGGAGATAAATAAAGGTGCTCGGGTCATTTAGACCAGCTGGATCTGGGGCAAGGTTAAAATAAGTAAACTCCTGCCAATCTTTGACAAACGTAATGCTGGCATTATCACTACCATATAAAAGTGATGTGATAATACCCCCTTGTACAAGAGACAAACCAACACTGATTACCAGCAAGACAATCGTATTACGCAGGAAAACTTTTGACCTCACGAGAGAAAATGTGTCACCAAACCAAGGTAACCACCGGTCAATAAACGCTATAACCAAAAGTGTCAAGAAGGCTATCGCAGTAATTACGAAATGTGGTTCAAGATGAAGCGCCACATACGCATAGGAAATGGAGGAAAAGACGACATACACAATAGATTGACGCGTCGTATTGGCTGAGAGAGATTTGAAATATAACCACAAAGCAAGGATGAGCATCGGCACCCCTACAACAATAGAATGGTTGTGCATACTATAGATATAACTCGTATTCAATTGGGGAAAAGCAACATCTGCCAAGAAACGCCATGGTGCTATTACTACTTCGCCACCAACATAGCGTTGCCATAAGACAGGAATACCCTCAGTAAAAAAATAGAGCCATTGAAAGCCGGTGCCAAAGAGGAAGAGAAGCGACGCCACAAGTGATGCACAATATCGTTTAGTTATATCGTAGACCAAAACAAAGAGCATGAGAAAAAGGAAACCGCTAAAGAGAAAAGTCTGTAGATCATACCCCAGCCACAACGGAATCTGTGTGATGATGTTAAGGATAGCAGTAGCCAAATCAGGACCATAGTGAGATGAGAAAATATGGCTGGGAGCACTTGGATCTACTACTGGGAAATTACCTTCCGCAATTGTCCTTGCAAGCGGTAAATGGGCAATATTAAGATCGTCAAGCGCAAGTGATTTAATGGCAATCAAACCAGAAGAGAGTGAAATGAGCGTCGCCATGATAAACAAGAATCTAAGTTGCCTAGTAGTGAAAACGGACGTAAGTGCCGACACCTTCTGTCGTCTATATATAAAAATACCCACCGATAAAACTACAACGAGAATAAGCATAATCCAGACGTTAATCCTGATTGGTATAATGTATGAACTAGCGTTAACAAGAAAAATATATCCGTTAATTCCGAGTATGACTGAAACGGGTATTAGGGCAAAAACCCGATTTTCACCTAAAACATAACGCCCTAAAACATAACCAAAAAAAATGGTTGCCCCTAAAAAAATAATCGCCAAGAATAATTCCATGTCCCTTCCAGTATAACAAATGAAGAATTTTTTTCAATTTTTCCCCTCTTTTCAATCTAGTAGTGTGCCTTTAAACATTTTAATTCGATATCTAATTAGATTACTGATAAATTCTAGGATTGCTTTAAATTTTAGAAAGGAAGACCTTTGTTTGTTTACATAAAAAATAGTAGGGATTTCCTTTATTGAAAAATTCAAACGGCTAGCCTGAATGATTATTTCTGCATCTATAAACCAATCATTAGAAGTCAACTTCAGCTTCTCGAGAGCCTCTCTGGTAAAAATTTTTGGTTTTGAATTGGCATCCCGAACCTTTACTCTTGGAAAAAAAACTTTGAGTAAAAAATTATAAATTGTAGAGATGAAAAAACGCCAAGTCCCATCGTGTCTTTCTTGACGATAAGTTTTAACCATATCATAGTTGCCTAATTTAAGCGCCTGATATACCCTGACTATATCTTTCGGTGGCATTTGGTTATCGCCGTCGATAACTGCAATATTCTTACCATCAGCTGCTTCAAATCCGCTACGCATATCCCAGCCCATCATACCTTTCTTGACCATGGAAACTACTTTTAACTTTGAGTTTTTTTGGGCAAGTCCTTTTACTACATTAGGAGTTATGTCTGAAGACACTTCATCTCCATTATAATTAGCTACCAAAACAAGCTGGTAGGAATTTAGAGCATGTTCTTCTAAAACTTTTTCCACTTGAGCAACAAAGGCTTGCGCAAATTCTCCGGCTTTATAACAAAGAATTACAACAGATAGTTCCGGTTTATGTTGATCGCTCATAAATATTAAGACTAACTAAAATTTATTGATCCGTCGAGTGTCTAAACCCAATCCTCACCAGGATAGCAATTAAAACTGTTTTTTGCAATTGGGCTTTACCATTTTTACCACCCACATTGGATATCTATTGGCTATAATATATAATTGTTAAATGCAAGATTTAGAACACGACAATAGTGTAGATATGTGGAACAAATATTATGCCTCTAAAAGAGGTAACTCTATTTTTGAAAAAGCAGTCCATTTAGCTCGAAAAAAATACTTCAAGGGCACATTTGCAGAGACGGTTATAAAATTAAGCGGAAAAAGTACAAGCTATCTAGAAACAGGGGCTGGAACTGCTCAAACTCTGGATTATATATGCAAAAAGACAGGTGCTAGATGTGTTGGTGTTGAAAAAACACCAAGAGCTTATGAGATTGGAAAGAATATTGCGAAGGAATGCGAGATAATACTGGGCGACGCATTGAAGTTACCTCTTCCAAACAAATCCGTAGAAACTTCTTACTCCCTGGGACTATTTGAACACTTTAGCAAAGAGGAACAAAAAAAATTCTTATCTGAACAAGCAAGAGTTACTAAGAAGACAGTGATTATTGAAGTTCCAACTAGAAGCCCTCACATGATTACAATCATGTGGTTTAATAGAAACATAAGAAAACTTAAAGGTGTGTGGGCAGATGACGAACTATTTACTAAATCATATTTTAAAAATAAATTTCCAAAACTAAAATTCAAGTATCACCTAAGTGTAAGTTCGCTTTTTATGACATGCTGGTTTGTTTTAAAACCGGAAGATATTGAGTTATTCCTTAGAGAAAATCATTTTCCACGGAGCTAGTATGCCCTCACGAATAATCATGTTGGAAAGTTTTGACACACCCTCCACTCTATTTTTAAAACAAATTGGAATTTCAATGAAGGTTGCACCAGATTTAAAAAGCATATATTTGAAATGCATTATAAATGCGTAGCCGGCAACATTTATTTCATCAAGAGATATTCGCCGTAGTACATCCGCATTGATAGCATTAAAACCACCAGTACACTCATTTATTGGCATTCTGGTAATTAGCTTTGCATATATATTTCCAAAACGACTAAGAACTCTTCGATATAATTCCCACCCCTCAGTTCTTCCACCCTCAACATATCGTGACCCAACCACTATGTCATATTTTTTTCGTAGCTCAATCATATCATTTAGATGCTTCGGGTCATGAGAGAGGTCCGCATCCATCATAATAACCGTACTGACTTCCTTGTCTTTAAGTACCTCTTTAAAGGCGTGTATGTACGCTTTGGCAAGACCATCTTTCTTTTCTCTTTCTAAGAGGTCTAGATTTTTATAATTTTTCTGTAGCTTTTTTACTTCACCTCCTGTTCCGTCTGGAGAATTGTCGTCAACAACCAAAACAATGACACCTGGGCATAAATTAAAAATCATTGGGATAATAATGCCAACATTTTCTTTCTCGTTATAGGTTGGGATGATTACAACGTTTTTCATTATTTTTCTATTACACTCAATATTTTTTTTATTCTGCTCTCCCAAGAAAAAATATCAACATCGTGAAGTGCCTGTTTGGCAAGTATACCAGCACTACCGGTATTATCAAAAACTGTTTTTATACCTTGAGAAAGGGCACTGGGAGAATCTGATTTCACCAAAGTCGAGTTGCTAGTATTTAAGACTTCTCTCATAGAGGGCAAATCTGAAGCCACTATGGGCACCCCAGAAGCCATATATTCAAACAATTTCATTGGTGAGGTGTACAACTTTGATATATCACTTTTTCCACTATTTGGGAGAACTAGAACATCCGCCGACTTTAGATACATTGGCACTTCAGAATAAGGCCTGTTCCCAATAACTCTAATGTTCTTAACTCCCTGATACTTATCCAAAAATATTTTTTTGTCATACTCCGTACCCCCAACAAATAAAAAAAGTGTATCTTCATCAAAAAACTTTGCTGATTCCGCCAATACCCCAACCCCTTTCCACTCATAAAGATGCCCAGTGTATAAAACTATTTTTTTGTCTGTTGGTAAATCTAGAGTTTTTCTTGCTTCCTCTTGAGAGAAACTGGCGTCAAACATTTTTAAATCCACGCCATCATGAGCAACTAGTATTTTTCCTGAATCTACACCCTTGGCAACATAGTAGTCCTTTAAACCCTGAGATATTGATACAATATGGTTTGCCCTACTTATGGCAATTTTTGTGAAAAAATTATAACTACTAACGTGAACTTCCCAGATGGTTTTTTTACCCAACAAACTAGCTAGACTAGTGAGCATTTCGTCTCTGCTAAAAATATAATCAGAAGCCCAAAAATCCTTTGAAAAAACAAGTAAAATAAAAAATATAAATTTCTCAATAGAAAAACCAATAGGGCCAAGACGAATAAGTCTTATACTGAACAGTCGTTTAATTTCAAAAACCCTTCTGATTCCATAGTATAAAAAGGGATCTTCTTTCTTAAAAAACAGAAAACTAGGAACAAATAATTTTATATTAATACCCACATCAGCAAAGGCCTCGCAGGTTTTCATAATCTGAATACCGTGTGCCTTTTCTGTTGGCATTCGCACGTCGGCGAGATAACACATCTTTATCACTTTTGTTCTATTGTCCATCGCCATTTATTGATAGTAAATCTTTGTAATACACTTCCCCTTCCCATTCCTTTATCTTCTTTGGTGGATAATGAAACTTGGTATTATTCTTTGCCACAACATACAGATGTGGAGCAATGCAGGACAAAACAGAATCAACAAAGCCTATTCCTGTTATAAAAGGAGATACACACTCTATATCCCAACCAGCCCTCTCAACTGTTAGTTTCAAGGTTTCTTTTGTAAAGAAACTTATGTGGTTACTTGCCAGAGCTCCGACAAAAACTTTAAGTCTCATGAGTGAGACTATCCGTGGCACTACCGGAACACCAAGAATAATCTTTCCATCTGACTTTGATACCCTTTTTAACCTCACCAAAAATGCATGGGGTGAAAGCAGGTGTTCAAAAAGGTTATTTGCCCATATACAATCAAACGCGTTTTCAAATTTAATTTGGTCAATTTGTTCAGCATTGCCAGGTCGAATATCGAGATTCCTCTCCTGCCCATATTGCACCTCAGATTGTGTGGATGTTATACCAACACTGCCGACACCAAATTTGGCCAAATATTCACCATACCCACAACCAATATCCAGTACTTTTTTTGTACCCAGGTCGTATTTCTTTATTATGTGGCCAAATGTTGTAGAGTTCCCCACGCTTTCAAATCTTTCTTCAATGTTTTTCATTTTTTTGAATTAATAAGAATACTGTATCTCTCCACAGTATCTATTTTTTCAAAGGTTGTAAACTGCCTCTGAAATGACTCCAGGTTATCTGTGTTTACTATCACCAAATCAAGAGCATCAGAAGATAATGCCCAAAGAGACTCTTCCCCAATAGGTACAAGTGGTGCGGGATAGAAAAACTGGTAAAAGCTTCCAACGGGCAAAAACGTGGCCACCTCAGGAACCTGATATAAGAAAATATTTTGAGATTTCACTTTAGAAAAATACTCTTGCATATTTTGTGTTCTTGTACTCGAGTATGACTTTGCAGTCCAGGAGGTAAAAAGGAGTCCGTAGGCATGGATAATGAAAAGAACACACACAAATCCAACCATAATTATTTTCTTTTTTGACTCCGTAAATATTTTTATTTTAGACACAATGAACTCAGCACTCGGAATCAGATACAGGAGCGCAAGCACTTGGGCTGGAAAAAAGTATCTGTAGTACCCTGGCGTGCGGAAAAAAGCCAAAAACACAAGTAAAGAAAAAGCCAAGGCAACACATTCAGAGAAATAAATATCCGCCTTTTTCCACAACCTCAAAACAAAGGCTATAACCCAAACTCCAAGTAATGACAAAAAATATACTGGCTGAAAATCAGAGAAAAATAATCTTATATTGTTCCATATAACTGAACCCATCTCTACTTTGTATGGGTTTGTATAGTGAGAAAAAATCGTACTTATAGAGTCCCCTGAAAACTGAACCAAAAACCACAAAAAAACTGGCAATGTAACAAGAAAGACAAATAGAAATATCTGTTTATGATTAAATAAAACCCCACTCTTTTTTAACCAAATCCACCGCAAAAGTAGCGCCCCCACCACAGCCGGAATAATAAGAATAAAGATTGGTTTTGTAGCTACAAACAACCCAGCTGACAAACCACTGATCACAGGTAAGATTGCCGAGTCCCCCTTTGTTTTTTCCTGATAATAAAGTGTAATCAAAAAAACAAACAGAAAAAACATCCCCGGCACCTCACCCAACACATTCTTACCCTGTCCATAAAGCGGAGCAAAAGTGACAAATAGTGCAAATGAGAAAAGATACCATTTTGGTGATATAAATCGTTTTAACAAGAAAAACACCGTGATGAAAAGTAATAGCAAATATACGACCATGACCACCCTTGCCTGAAACAAGCCAGGTCCAAACAACTTAAAAACCAAAGCGATTGGATATGTAACAGGATAGCTCGTAGACACGATTCCGGCTGACTCATAAACACCTGGGGCCACTGGTATACCAGAAAGACCCGTATCCGCAATAGCCCGTGCTGTCTGAATGATTATTCCCTCATCCATCCATGTTGGGGGACTTTCGGTAAGTTTGTATGTGCTAAAAAATACAGCTACCCCAAACAACAGTATTGTTACGATAACCTTCCAGTGTTGTTTTATAATTGTCATAATTCGTTGTATTAATTTGATATTTTCTGAGAAAGATACAAGCCGATAAAATCTGGAGTAAAAACATATTGAAGAAAAGAATCTATTCTCAAATATTTTTCGAAGGTTTCCCTGGCCTGTTTTTGCATTACTACAAATTGTTCTTCTGATAGATTGCGATAAAAGTCTGTCAATAATTCTGGTAGTTCTTTTATATTCTTGTAATCAACCCTAAATATAAACTTTGAATAGTCAATTGTCCCGTCCAAAGGCAACGGGCAATCTGTGTCGATAAAAAGTGGAATACGACCCAAAGAAATAGTCTCAAAAAACCTAGTTGAAAAATTACCGTCACCCTTAACACAGAGGGTAAAATCACTTTGTATAATATTCTCCACATACTCTTTCCTGGCTTGTTCTGGACTAAGCTCTATTGTTTTCTGACTGCCAGAATAGCTTTTGCGAATAATAAAATTACTTTTTACCTTATTGCTCTTTGCTAAGATACGCAACAATTTTATCCTCCACCATATTCCCTTTCGACGCACCAAGGATTCCTTATCTCCAAGAAAATATTGAAGTGTACTTATACCAACCTTTACCATGGATATCAAACGATGCTTTATTGTTTTGAAATCTGCCCAACCACAAAAACCGACAGTTGGGGTCTCCGAGACCTCTTTTAGTTTTGGAGAAATTCCCCCACTACCCAAATCCTCAACATAGCCAGGAAGAATTATCTCGTTCGGCAATAATCGACTTTTATACTGAGAATTTCTGAAAACAACTGCGTTGGAAAATTGAAGGTGGGCGTCAGAATCACCAGGAAAAAATATGACAACTTTTTTTCCAAGGTTTCTAGCCTCTTCGGCAAATTTAGTCACATGTTCACCCTCGTTTAATAGGTGATTATAGTTATGGGGCAAGAGAAAAAAGTCAGCTTCTTCTGGCACAGAGACCACCTCCACAACCCTCTCCGATAAAGTCGGTAATTTTTCGTCCCACAAACCCCAACGTGGACCAGAAAGATTCGGACTAAGGAGCTCTATAATCTGCTTTTTCTCAAATATTTTTCCACAATATACCTTGTACATATCTAGTATTATATCACCTTATACATAGCGATAACTGAATTGTTTTTCGACAAAAGCGGATTCAAAATGTAGTCAAACAAATAAAGCAAAACATACAAAATAAAAGAAATAATCATAAAGACAAGTGAGAAAATGGTTTTCTTAATCTTGACCTGTTTCAAAAGATGGAGAGAACCAAGCTCATATAGCAAACGTGGCGGTCTATCATACATATTTAGCAACAAACCAAAACCCTCTTGAGACAAAAGTAGATTTAAGTTACCAGTTGAAAACTGAAAAAGGTGGTGTGGTGGAGTTAAGGATGACCAGGGTATTCCAAACCACTTATGTAGTAGAAATGTTGATTTTGACCAGAAACAATCTAAGTTTGGAGTAACAATAACCACCTGACCGTTCGGTTGAAGTAATTTTCGAACCTCTTTTACCAGAGCAACGGGGTCACTTACATGCTCAATCAAGTCTCCCATGTAGATATAATCAAATGAAGCGGGAGGGAAATTGGCTTCCTCAAGAAATCCAGAAAACACATTGAGTCCGTTGACCCTTGCAATATCTGCAGTACGCTTGTTTAACTCAACCCCAACAACATCAAAACCAAGAGACTTCACTAACCACATAAATTCACCATTTGAACACCCAATATCCAAAAGCTTCCCTTTTTTCTGCTTTGACAGCCAATTTAAAACTTTTTCCTGCTTTAATGTTGGAATCGTGCCAACCAGAGTCTTACTTTTGTTTCCTTGATACCCAGATTTCTCAGAATATATATCATTCGCTATTGTCTCCTTGGATGGTTGTGGATAAACAAAAACAAGTCCACATTGTGAGCATTTATAAAAATTAAAATCGTCTTTTATTAGAAAGAAATCAGCCTTGGTTTTACAGACTATGCATTCTGGTTTGTTAATATTTTTTTCAACATTTACCATAATATGTTTATCAGAAAATTTTAACAAGCTTTAGTCTGAGTCTTTCTATAATCCACAGTACTTGGCATACATATTTAAATGTATAGACATAGAGCATGTTTACATAAACATTCTCATACTCCCTAAACCTGATCGATTTGAAAGGTTGGTTAGGGTCAAGATGAGAGTAGTTTCGCTTGCCAGTGTTATCTTCTAAAATGTATCTATCATATTTCTCTTTCATTTTTTTTGCATCAGCATAACCATAATGCTTCAAGCGATATGGAGAAATATATGTTTTTCCTGTAATGCCTTGAATGTCCCCGTTGTGCATTTTTGTGTTAATAAAATATGCGGACTCAGTATTGCGCCACATACTTCTTTGTGGATGAAGTGTATATAAGTAGTTTGGACCATCAACACGAAACCTCTCAAAACTCAACCAAAAATTGAACATCCTAAAATATATTCTACTGTTGGAAGAAGCCATATATATATCTATAACTTTTCTTGAGAAAGAATCCTCAAAAACCTCGTCCCCATCTATCCAGAGAATCCAATCTGGATTTGTTTTCCTTGCTTCATCCAAAAGCATCACTTTGTCACGTCCCTCGTCATAACCCTCGGTATGTAATATTTTGGTAATTTTGGGAAAGTTAACATAAACATTTTGCGTTCCATCAGTTGAACCGTTATCCAAAACTATTATTTCATCAACTAACTCCGAAAGCTTCGCCAGGCATTTATTAATAACCAATATTTCGTTCTTTATTCTTAGTATGGCAACAATTTTCATATTACTTTCTTTTAACCAAATAACACATTTGATGCCCAAATAGATTCGGAAAATACTTGAACAACTTTAAGGGGCCAATATCCAAACCATTTGAGGCCTCGGTTTTTAAAACCTCAAGATCCAGAGACGAGAACCAATCTAGAAAATCTGTGTGTGACCAGAAACGCAAATGCTCGGACGGATGGTGCACCCATTGTTTGAAAAATCTTCCAAACAATAGTTGCAATCTAAAACGATAAAATGCTGAGTTTGGTATTGAAATAACCAAGTAATCAGTCAGTTTAGATATTTGTACAATAGTATCTTCTGGGGTGGGTAGGTGCTCCAATATTTCACTCATAACAATATAGTCGTATTTTATGTTTGTTTCCTTGGCTGTATCGTATATGCTTTTGGCCTCAGCTGTGATTCCGTGTTTTTTATATTCATCTATAACTTTTGGCACCAAATCATAGACAACAACCTCACAACCTTTTTTCTCCTTGAGATAGACCGGTAAATATGAGTTGCCAACTGCTACATCTAGCACCTTACTTCTATCTTTTATCCAATCAGAAAAAATCACTTCTCTCTCAAAAAGTTTGTTTCTAATCTTAAAATCCCTCCCTTGCCAATAAGAATCGTAGTTGAAATTTGCTAATTTTATATTATTGTATATGTTCATTTATTATTTTCTTTAATTCAAAACCTAGTTTCTCTGGCAAAACCGTAAAAGTAAATTTATCATAAGCCCTGCCCGCAAACAACTCCGCTTCCTTTGGGTCGGACTTCACTCTTAGTATGGCCTCGGCTATCTTCTGTGGATTTGATATATCCACCATAAAAATCTCATTATCACTAAATAATTCCCTTAAAGCGGGGGTATCTGCGGTTATGACGGGTTTTTTCATCGCTACACACTCAAAAACTTTGTTGGGTATCACCCTCCTCGCTTTGTCTGTATTTCCAAATATACCCAAACACACGTCACTTGTTGCTATTTTTTCTGAAAGTTCTTGCAGTGAAATATTTTTAACAAAATTTACATTTGTAAATTGCAACGAATCCACCGCCTTTTTCCTTCCTGGACCATCGCCTATTATTTCAAACGTAATATCTTTTTGGTTTTCTAATATTTTTGTGGCCTCTAAAATATACTCAGTACCCTGTAGTGGTATATAGTGACCATAAAAAACAACTTTAAATACACCTGATTCTCTTTTATTATTTCTAGGATAGAAAATGCTACTGTCGGCACCGACAAATATCCTTTTAAATTTATTTTTATTTATACCAAATTCCCTTGAAACAAATTCTATGTGTTCATTCGTATCAAATAAAATGACATCTGAAATACTGAGAGAAATCTTATCAAGTAGCCAAAAGTATTTTGCTTTCAGACTTCCACTGGAGACCTGTTTTCTGTCCAAAACCATTGAATCGTACATTGAAACAAAGGCATCAAATATAATAGGCTTGCTAGTTATAAACTTTGCCAATATCACCGACTGAAAACCCGGATAGCCCACAACCATAACATCATAACTTTTTCTTAATGACCAATGTTTTTTAACCAAGTCAAAATATTTAGAAAACCCAGACTTGTTGGACTTGCACTCTAAAACCTCCACACCATTCTGCCTTAAACCAGAAATTAAAATTTTGTTTCTACTATATTCTGAATCGTATATTCCAAAATAGCAGACTTTCATTTCATTTCTAAAATTATTTTTTCTATGAGCCTCCCGAGCCCATAGTCCTTCCTAACCCTGGTATTTAGGGCCTCTAATATATACTGATCGTGGGCAGTAAATATAAAGCTATATATCTTCTCTGCGAGGTCTAGGGAGTCGTTATGCTTGTATAGGAATAAGTCCACATATTCCCCTAAAACCCCCGTAAAGGCCGTATTTGAGACAAATGCGGGCATTCCAAGCAGGATTGACTCCAAAACCGCCTTATCCATGCCTCCTCTGGGGGCAAGGTTCACAGTTATGTGGCAGTTAAAGAGACGGGCGGGAAGATCCCTGTATAAAACACTGCCGGCAAATTGTACGTTGTTTTTCATACTTTTCTCTTCTATCATCTTCTGTAAACTATCCTTATAATTTTTATCAACCTCGGTTGCACACTCCCCAAACAATACAATCTCCACATCTAGCCCCTTTTGCTTCAGTTGGTACCCTGCATCGATTAATGTCTCTATATTTTTAATTTTGGTGATTCTTCCGATATGGGCTATTCTGAGTGTCTTGCCGGTATAAAGATGAGAGGTGTACGACAAAATATTTGTGTCTACTCCATGACCCAAACAAACAACCTTATTGGTATTTATTTTAAAACTTTCTTTGGTTGAACTAAAAACCTTATCGGCAAACATGGTTGCAATGCGAAGTTTAAAATCAACACTTCTGTGAACATACCACAAATATGTTTTTATGCCCTTTGCCTTGAAATACAGACCACACAAAACAAGGTAGATTGGGTTCATGTGGATAAAGACTCGGTCGTATGAACCACTAAGTTTATGTACGTGTCTAAATAAATTTATCAGGTATGAAAGTTTTGAGACACCACTTTCTTTTCCAAGAGAATACACATTAACATTATCTGGCAAACTAACTTCACCCTTGTACAGACAAATCACTGCAACATGGTCCACCTTTTTTGCAAACTCAAGAAGCCAGGAATGAAAAAATCCTAAAACCGAATCGCTACTATCAACTTTTTGTGTAAAGATTAATAGTCTCATTTATTTTCCTGATTAAAAACAAACCTGCGAGATATTTGAAACGTACAAAACGCAGTTAATCCTCCCGCCACAATCTGTCCAACCAACGGCAACATTTTCAAATAATGTACACATACAAAAAGAATGACAGTATTCAAACCGAGGCCAAACAAGGAATTACCCAAATACATAACCATCTGTTTGTGCGCCTGAGTTTCGTGACTCTTGAATGTCCAAAATTTCTGTAAAATAAAACTGACGAAAAATGCAAAAATAAAAGATATGACTGACGAAATTATATAATGAACCCCAATCTTTGAATTCAAAATAAAGAATAAAACAAGACTTACCACAGCACTTGTGCCACCACTAATAACATATCTAACAATCCTGTGTTTAATAAAATATTGTATTATTTCCATTTTATTTTTCTGACAAATTCTGAAGAAGACTAACATACTTTGCAATATATTCTTCTTTGGTTATTGATATTTTTCTAATACTATCCTGCATCTCTTGTTTAAACAACTCTCTTTTTTTGTCATCCATTATGAGCCCCAAAACAGAATGAAAAAGGCACTCTGTATCCCATGGCGGGCAGACATAAGAATTTTTGCCGTTTACAAACAGGTCTGTATCAGCCACCCCGACTTTTGTCGTGACAATAGCTGAACCGCTCGCCCCTGCCTCTATCAGAGTCATCCCATATCCCTCGTATTCTGATGTAAGTAAAAACACATCAGCAGTCTTATAATATGAAACTAAGTCGTCCTGCCATCCAATAAAAACTACTTTGTCTGCCACACCCAACTTCCTCGCTAGGTTTTCTAGATTTACCTTCTCCTCTCCTTCTCCAGCAATAACGAGCCCAACATAAGAAAACTGTTCAACAATTTTATTTAAAACGTGTATAGCTGTATCAAGATTCTTTTCTGGGGTTATTCTACTTGCCATAAAGATTATAAACTTAAATTGCGGAAAATCTTTTTTTATATCTCTTTTAGGCACTGCGTCCATAATCTTTTGTGTATCGACAAAAACAGGTAATGTCTCTGGCTTAATACTGAGATTTGGAAAATGTTTGGTGATAGACAAACCCACGGATTGGTTAACGACACGAAAGCCATCTGCCGTGCTTATAATTTTTTTTACAATAAATAATCTGATTTTATTCAGGAGTGTTTTTCCAAATAGGGGGCTAAAAAAGTCAGTATGGCTTTGAAGTTGCAGTGGAAGCTTAAACTTCTTTTTCAAGTAAAAACCAACCAGCCCCGTTTCAAAGGGATCTTGAGTAGATATGACTGACTCTCCGGGCAAGAACCCATTTTCAGCCACAATTTTTTTGGCAAGATAATAGGCCCCAAAGACATAAAGCCAACGACTTAAGGAACTTGTCGGGTATATAAACAGATTCCCTATTTTTTGAGGTTTTAAACCAAGTTTTTTCAGAGAAAAGACAACGACATGCAACTCCTTCATTTTTGAAGCATATTCAATATTTCTAACTTGAACAGGACTTCCGTTTTCAAATAGTTTTCTGTCTGTGCTAATAGATAGTACCTTCATTTTTTTAGAAAATTAGTAATTTGAATAAATTCGTGAGCTATATCATTCCATGTATGCACAAAAGAAAAGTTTTCTACTTTTTCTTTGGCTTTTCTATATTCCGCCTCACCAAGTAGGGTCAAAATGGCCCTCTCCACCTCAGCTTCATTAAGTGGGTCTACGAAAATTCCCGCATCCGAAATCCTAGGTAAAATTCCAACCTCTTTTGTACAAATAAACGGCTTGCCATACCTTATGGCGTCCAGTATAAGGTTTGGACTAATGTCCCCCAAGGAAACCTGAAGAACCGCATAACAATTTTTTATCTTATTCATAAAATCAGGAAAAGAAACATTGTCTAGAAAGAGAATAGCCTCCGGATGTTGTAATCTAACCTTATCAAAAACCCTTTTCAGCATATTAATATTTTTCCACCTCAAATTTCTTGTTGATGCTATAAAGATTTTACCTTGGGGTAAAAGACCAGTCTCTTTCACACCATAATAGTTTTCTACGATATATATTTTTTGTTTTTGTAGATTGTAAACATCCATAAATATGTCTCTCTGCCACTCTGTTGAAAATACAACAGCAGAAGTGTTTAGTAGGGTCCACTTGGAAAGACTGAGGATTATGTTCTCCTTCTTTGAAAAATTGTGTCGTTCATCTTTATAAAAGTTTCTTAGTAACACTTTTTTACCCGTTCTCTCAACATACTGCTCCCAGAGAAAATCCCCACCCGTCCTCACAATAGACTTCTTGCCGAAAAGCTTACATGCTAGAACTGTCGGTAACCCAGCTGAAAAGGTATCAAGAATAATAACCACATCACTTTTTATCACGCGGGGTATTATTTTGAAGAAGAAGAAGATGTGTCTTATTCCAGTAGGTAGATAGTCCTCAACAGAGAAGGTTTTAACGGAAACACTGTTGCCCATGTTCTCTAGCGTAATCTTTAAATTTTTCGCATATTGAGCCGGACCACCAATCTTTGGTGGATATATACCTGTTGTAATTAAAATGTTTAGGTTGGAGTCCATAAAGTTTATAAGGTTGAAAGTTGATCAAATACAGTTTTCATCTGCGAAGCTATATTGTCCCAGCCATAACGCTCGTTCACGCGGGCATATGCTTTTCCTACTACCCTCTTTCTGAGAGACTCGTTTTCCAAAAGCGAGTTAACCGCCTTAACAATACTTTGTGGGCAATCTGGCGAACAAAAAACACCTGTCTCCCTGTCATCTATGAAATCTGGAATACCCCCAACTGGTGTAGCAATAACAGGTAAACCGCTAGCCATAGCTTCAATAAATGAGTTTCCGAAACCTTCCGAACGACTTGGTCTAATAAAAATATCGCCTACTGCAAAGTATTTCGGTATATCTTTGTAAGACAGAAATCCCAAAAATTTTACCCTGTCTGCCACACCTAGTTTGTTTGCCTCTTTTTGTAACTCAATACCACCGTCCCCTTTGCCTATAATAATAAAACTTATATGTTTTGGTAGAGAAACCAAAGCAGAGATAACATCATCAACACCATTCTTGTGAGTCAAGCGACCGCTTGTAACAAGAAAAATATCCCCCGACTTTTTTCCAAGACGAATTCTTATTTCCTCTCTCGTCCTTGGACCGACTTCCTGTGAAAAAACAGCCAAGTCTACTCCGTTTGGAACCAGAGCGAACCTGCCACCATATCCGTGTTTCTTGGCACGATTCAATAAGAAATTACTTATCCCAGTCAAAAAGCTGGTTTGACCTAGAGCCAGTCTCCAAGAAAGAGCAATAAGCCCACCCCATTTATACTGTAAGTGATTCTCCGAATCTCCCTCCTGCAAAGTCAGAATTATCGGTACTTTTTTCTTGCCAGTTAAGCCCTGCAAAATGTTAAACAGGTAACCTGCCCCACTGCCAAATGTAACCATAACCCCCCACAAACAGTAATAATTAAATCTCTTGTTTAATTTACGGGCAAGAAAAGCTCCTCGAAAAGGAAGAACGAGTTTATCAAACATTGTTCTTCCAATACCGACACGATATACCGTCACTGCACCTATTTTTTCTACGGCTGGCAGATCACGATTGAATCTACCTGTTATAAGGTCAAACTCAAAATCCCGAGACAATCTATCGGTGATTTCTTTGACCGCAACCTCGGCTCCACCAACAAAAGGGTAATAGGCAGTAGAGAATATAAGTACTCTTTTTTTAAAATTTTTTCCTTGCATGTTGTGTATGTTCATTCAGAATATCAGTAACTCTTAATTTCTAATTTTCAACTACTTCAAAAGGTCTCTCAGCACATTCTCTGGAACCTCGTTTTGGGGTGGTCTTTCTTTCTGTTCTGGCCTTGAAATTTGCTCTGGTTTTTTGTCTTTGGATAGGTCCGCTCTTTTCTCTTCTCTTTTGTTTTCTAGGCTTTCCGATGTTTTAGATTTGTTGATTAAACTAGATAATGCTTCCTTCAGGCTTGAGGTATTTTCCTTGCTTGGGTTTTTTCTGCTCTCCTCTCTCCTTTGTCCTGCCGGGTGTTCCCTTTTTTCCTTCATCATTAGTTCTTCCTTGGCCCTTTGAAAAACTAATTTGTTTTCATCAACTCTAGACTTTTCTTCTTGTAGAGCTTGGCGTGGTACCTCTCTTTGCCTCTCGGTTTTTTCCTGAACGCGTGCAGTACTTTCTCCACCGCCAGCAGGAGCTGACTCAGACTGAAATCGTGTCTTTACCTCTCTCACAGTTCCCGCATCGTGCCAGTCAATTATATCCTTCTCAACAACCGCTCTTGGGCGACCAAACTGTTCCCTAGAACTTCTAATAACCTCCTCCTTAAAACTTTTTTCTGGCCGAGCAATAGGCGGTATTGCGGTTGCAGAAAATGGTCTAGAGGAAACCTCATCTATCATTAACTTCAAATAAACTTGGAATTTGCCGAGATTAACCAAATCTTCGGCGGTAAATGTTGGAGCAAACTCTTTTTCTAGAACTTCTGCATCGTAAGCCCCCACTCTATATGTAATCATTGTGCCAACGTTTCCAAAAACGGCGTCCCTCACCTCCTCTTCCATTTGCTCAATATATTGATGAGCAATGTTCAAACTTAACTTATACTTTCTTGCTTCAGATAAGATATCCGCAAAAGATTTGTTAGCAAATGACTGAAACTCATCCACATAAAGATAAAACGGTGGTAGTTTTGCAAGCTCCGCCTTGTTCTTGTCCGCACGAGACATGGCGGCAAGATATATTTTGGTAATAAGCATAGAACCAAGAAGATTTGCATTACCCTCTCCAACAAGACCTTTTGACATGTTTATTATGATGATTTTTTTCTCATCCATGAAATTCCTTATATCAAAGGATGAAACTGATTGCCCAATAAGGTTTCTGACAAGTGGGTTTGAGGTAAATTGTCCAACTTTGTTCTGAATTGCAGGGGTGGCTTCTGATGCATACTTTTCAGTATATTTTCCAAATTCTTCTATCCAAAAGGATTTTACGGTTGGGTCTTTAACATTATCCACCACCCTTTTTCTATAATCCTTATCAGACAACATTCTGTTTACTCCAAGAAGTGTTGCTCCTGGATACTCAAGCAAGGCCAAGAGTGTGTTGTTCAAAATGTAGGCCATACGAGCAGACCAAGCATCTACCCAGATTTTTTCAAATGTAGACATGAGACCATTGACCACTAAGTGCCTTTTGTCTACTCCAATATCTTCCAAGACATTAAAGGAAATTGGGTAATCCAAGTCAAAGGGCGCAAAATAAAGTACATCTTTTATACGGTGTTCTGGAACATAATCCAATAATTTTTCTGCCGTAGAGCCGTGAGGGTCAATAAAGGCGATGCCATTACCGTTCTGTATGTCCTGAATGGCCATATTTTCAAGCAAGGTGGACTTACCGACACCAGTCTTTCCAATAATGTACATATGTCTTAGTCGGTCAGATTCTCTTATACCAAATTTTACCCTCTTGCTTCTGGCATCAGTTTCAGCAAAATATGTAATCTTATTTTGATCCATAATTAAGCGTATTATAACACAAAACCGACAAGAATTTCTAATTTCTAATTTCTAAATAAATACCAACAACAAAACTCTAATATAGACTAATTATTTAGAGCAGATTTTGTGTATTTATTTGATGGAGACCACAAAATCCACGAGTTAAGTCCAACATCATTCGTTGCTTTTATCTGTGCACGGACTTCGGCTGGGCCATAATCAGCACCCAAATCAAAATCCTGAAGCCACGGACGGAGTTTACTTGTTGTCGTGCTGGCAACAGTTGCTCTGCTTACAGCTTCCTTCATTGCAAAATGGACAACCTCGTAAGGATGCTCGGCAGGATTTTTAAACCCTTGAAAAGTTACCGGGTAGTGAGACGGATAAACCATTGGCATAATATAGTCAAAATATGGAAAAGTATCCTCCAGAAGCTGACCTATACCCATATCGTCCTTGGCAGTTGTAACCATACCAAATATGTCAGCCGAAATTTTTAATCTGTTATTTTCAACTTTTTTTTCACCGGTCGAGGAAATTTCAATAAAATCCATAACTAAATTGTTATGAAGGTACTCAAAAAAACTTCTCATCACAAAGTGTTTTGGTGTGCTAGTACTAAATGGATAAGAAATATCCTGCATATTACCGTCTGATGGAAAGCGTATATAGTCAAAATTAATTTCATCAAAACCAATCCTCCTGGCCTCCTTGGAAATCAAAACTATATAATCCCAGTATTCTTTTGAACCAGGATCCACCCAAGATATTCCTTTTTTATCTTTCCACACAGCTGTTCCAAGCTTATTCTTTACAGCCAAGTCTGGCCTGTGTTTTACAAAATATTGATCCTGAAAAACTGCAACTCGTCCGATGACATAGGTACCCTTTTTATGAAGAGATTCTATAAAACTTTCCAAGTCTTTTATCCTGACTTCTTCTGAACCGAAGGCTTTAAGAGTCGGGTCATTAATAGTAAAAACAATCCTACCGCTATAGTCTTTTATATCTATAACGATTGCATTTAGTTCTGTGTCATCAATGAGTTTTACCAAGTCGGCTCGGAGGTTCTGGCTCGAAGCAATCCAGCTTGTCATATATATTCCCCTGACCGATTCTGGTGTTCCAACATATGACGGGATGAAAACGACTTTGTCTTGCTCCATATCTGGAATGGAAGTTGAAACAGAGTTTGTGTATTGAGAAATATAATGAACACTGAGTACCCTCGGTAACAAAAGAAAAAACAAAAAAACACAGACTAAAAACAGACACAACAGTGTCTTCTTCTTGTGTTTAGTAAAAAAACTTCGCATTTTGTTTTAGTTTACAGAATTTCCTTCCGCATCTACTTTTATTTCAGGTATCGGCGCGCTAATACTGTCTATTGAATTTTCCTTTGTGTACCCAGGCATACTTTCTACAAACACCGGAGTAATCTTCTCTCTTCTCGTTTTACTCTTTATGTTTCTCTTTGGTAATGTAATCTTTATAGATAATGTGATTAGAAATAGTCCAGAAATAATGATAAAAAAGGTCCTCCATGAGCCTGGTATACCAAGAAATGGAATTATGAAAATAAATATGCCAAGAAAAAATGTACTTTTACGTTGAATCATAGGAGTATTATACACACAATAATGTGTTTATACAAAATTTATTTTTTGAGGTATTTCTCAGTCTCCAGAGCAATTTTAGTCACGGTCTCTAGCGTTTCTATCGGGTAGTGACCTAGGGTTGTTTCTTTTGAAAGCATAATTGCATCGGTACCATCTATAATAGCATTGGCAACATCAGATACTTCGGCTCTACTAGGGATTGGGGCATCTATCATAGACTCCATCATACCAGTTGCGGTAATAACAAATTTTTTAGCTTTATTACACTTTTTTATAATCATTTTTTGATAAATAGGAACTTTTTCGAATGGCACTTCAGTGGCTAGATCACCTCTGGCTACCATTATTGCATCTGATAATCTTATTATTTTGTCTATATGCTTAATAGCTTGAGCCGTTTCTATTTTTGCTATAATTTTAGCCTTCGACTTTTTCTTTTTTAAAATATTTCTTAAGTATAGAATATCTGATGGGTGACGAACGAAAGATAAAGCAAAATAATCTACTTCGTTTTTCAAGCCAAATTCCATATCAGCCACATCCTTAGTGGTTAAAGATTTTGTTGAAAGTTTAGAATCTGGTAAATTAACACCCCTCTCTCCTCGCATGTTTCCCCCCACCAACACCTTACACATAACTTTGTCTATTTTAATTTCTTTTACTTCCAGCTTTTTATTTCCATCATGAAGAAATATAATATGACCCACCCTTACTACTTTCGGCAAAAAAGGATAATTCACAGAAACAATATTTTTATTGCCAATCACATTCTCTGTAGTGAGCGTGAAGATTTGTCCCTTTTTTAAAATAACAGAATCTGTTTTAAACTTTCCTATTCGAATTTTTGGGCCACCAAGATCCTGAATAATGCCAACATGTGAACCAGTTTTTTGTATTACTTTCCGTAAATTATTAACACGAATTTGATGTTCAAAAAAATCACCATGAGAAAAATTTAATCTCATGATGTTCATGCCTGAATTTACAAGTTTTGTAAGCACTTCTTGGCTTTCCGTTGCTGGACCAATAGTAACCACTATTTTTGTTTTTTTGGTCATATTTGAAAATAAAAAATTATACCCACCGTGCGCGTGCCAGGATTTGAACCTGGGACCCCACGAGTATCAGTCGAGTGCTCTACCAACTGAGCTACACGCGCACACTGGATACAATTTTTTATTTTCAATAAACAAGATTTGAACCTGTCTCCTTACAGGAGCAGTATACCTTTTGGATAAAATTTCGAAAAACTCAACTGTATCTCAAAAGGTTTTTCGGTCGGGTCCCTAATCCGACCTCAACCCCACGAGTGAGGAGTGATGTTATCACTCCGCAAGACCTTGAGCATTTTGTAACCAAAAAGCGAAAGGTGTACAGCTCCCGTAGGGAGGCAGTCGAGTGCTCTACCAACTGAGCCACACGCGCACTACTAACTTCATTACACTATCAAAAAAAGTGTTTTTTAACAATAGAAAAAGGGAGGTGTGCGGCGCATGGCGTCTACGACGCACACACCCCCCACCCCCCCTCAGAGACCCCGACGCTGAATGCCGTCTGGGCCCTTCCAGTCACGATCCTTCATCGGCACGAATACCGACGGATTGGGCTTCCGGTGATTCCTTCGATACCACTTGATACCGTAGAGCACCAAAGATGCGAGAGCAACAATCGTCAAGAGTGTGACGATAAATCGCCCGTCCTTGGCAAGAATTCCTATCGCGAGAAGTAGCCCCAAAACGAGAAAGCCCATCCCAAGAGAAAATGTTGCGAAGCTATAGTCTTCATGTGCCATTATGTACCCTCCTCAGGTAACATCTCATATTAATATTACACCATTTTGTATGCTTTGTCAATGTGTGTTATACACATACAAAAATACCGCCTTTTATAGCGGTATTTTTGATGTTCGTATCCACTTTATAAACTTTATGGACTATACGAACTTTTTACTTATTTATATCATTCTTTATTTTGTTCCGTTCACCCCTGTCTTTCCAGGGTGTCAGATTATTTAAGGACCAATAAATCATAGTCCATTATGAACTCGTACGAGATTCACAATATCGACACACATTTATATTTTTCTTACGAAGAATATAACTTCCCTTTCGCAAAGCGAAAGGTATTTCAAATTGAATTATTCCACGACCAGCTTCCGCTAGCCGTGCCTTGTTACGACTTACTCCCTGTTACCGAATTTACCGTGGGCTAGCATACGCTAGACTTCGGGTATTCCCGGTTCCCTTGAGTTGACGGGCGGTGAGTACAAGACTTGAGAACGTATTCACCGCGGTATAGCTGACCCGCGATTACTAGCAAATCCAACTTCATGGGGTCGAGTTTCAGCCCCCAATCTGAACTGGGGCGACTTTTATTACGATTAGCTCAGGGTTACCCCGTCGCAACGCGTTGTGGTCGCCATTGTATTATGTGTGTAGCCCAAGGTATCAAAGGGACATGCTGACCTGGCGTCATCCTCGCCTTCCTCCCAGCTTTTTGAGCGCAAGCTCAAAAAGTAAGTTTTTAAAGTTGAAAGTTTGTAAAGTTTTTAAAGTAGATGCAAATGCATTTTACTTTATGAACTCTATAACTTTATGAACTTTTAACTGGCTTTTTGCTTCCGAGCAAAAAGCTGGGCAGTCTCGCCTGATACGTATAACAGACAACGAGGGTTGCGTTCGTTACCCCACTTAAGGGAACAATTCAAATCACGAACTGACGACGGCCATGCATCACCTGCCTAACTGTCCTTGTGAGACTAGAAACGTTTCTGCTTCTATTCAGTTAGGTTTCAAACCTTGGTAAGGTTTTTCGTTTATCATCGAATTAAACCACATAATCCTCTGCTTGTGCAAGTCCCCGTCTATTCCTTTGAGTTTTAACCTTGCGGTCGTACTACCCAGGCGGACAACTTAACGCGTTAGCTTCGCCTCTCAGAGGGTCGATACTCCGAAAAGCTAGTTGTCATCGTTTAGGGCGTGGACTACTGGGGTATCTAATCCCATTCGCTACCCACGCTTTCGTGTTTCAGTGTCAGGAGTGCGCCAATGAACTGCCTTCGCTTTTGGTGTTCCCCATGATATCAACGGATTTCACCCCTACTCCATGAGTTCCATTCATCCCTCGCATCCTCTAGCTGTGCCGTTTCAAACGCACTTCCGGAGTTAAGCTCCGGGCTTTAACGTTTGACTAACACTGCCACCTACACACCCTTTACGCCCAATAATTCTGGATAACGCTCGGGGCACTCGTATTACCGCTGCTGCTGGCACGAGTTTAGCAACCCCTTATTCGTGAGGTACTATCAATAAACTTTCTCCCTCATAAAAGATGTTTACGTCCCTAGGGACTTCATCCATCACGCGGCGTCGCTCCGTCAGACTTTCGTCCATTGCGGAAGATTCTCGACTGCGGCCACCCGTAGGTGTATGGACCGTGTCTCAGTTCCATCGGTGGGGGTCAGCCTCTCAGCTCCCCTAAGCGTCATAGCCTTGGTAGTCCATTACACTACCAACTAGCTGATACTCCGCAGGCCATTCCCAAAGCGATAAATCTTTACTCCGAAGAGATTATCAAGTATTAGCTAATCTTTCGATTAGTTATTCCTGACTTTGGGGGATGTAACCCACGTGTTACTACCTCGTTCGCCACTGATGCACCTCGCAGAACCTCGGTGCGAGTTATAAAGTTGAAAGTCTATAAAGTTTTTAATGTGAACTCTTAATGCATTTGCACTCTGAATCTACTTTATGAACTTTATGAACTTTATGAACTTTTAACTGCATCGAACCTTTGTGAGATGCACCCGTTTGACTTGCATGCCTTATCCACGCCGCCAGCGTTCATCCTGAGCTAGGATCAAACTCTTAAAAAAAGTTTAATCAAAAACTTTATAGTGAACGGAACAAAATAAAGAAAAATATAATTTTTCAAGTCGAAAGTTAAAAGTTGTAAAGTTTGTAAAGTGAATGCGGGTGCATTTCCTTTATGGACTTTTGACTTTATGGACTTTTTGACTATTTTGTTTTCACTAGATGAACACTGTTTTAATATGATTATGTTTATTGATGTTGTGAATCGTTGCTTTAGATTCACATATCCAGAAGTATTAATAAAGAATATTTTGTCGTCCCTCACCCCCTGACAGGAATTAGGGTTGACGAAAACTTGAGATTTTCCTACTCGGAAAATCATGTCGAAAATGTATTTTGTCTTTAGACAGAAATACTTTTCGACCACTTTAAAATACATTCTCTGACCCACTACCTTTGCAAGTGGTGGGCCTATATTCAATTTGATGTCAACGAACTTTCTGTGTACAAAAATGCCTTTAAAAGGCACCTAAGTAGTATAGCCATATTTTTATTGAAGTCAAGTGTCTAATCCACCTAAAAACACCAAGTCTCTAGGCCACTTATGGCTTGACTTATTTCTTCCTAAACCTTTCAAAAGTAACAAGTAGTGGTGAGGCAACAAAGATAGATGAATAAGTTCCAGCTATAATACCCACAAGCAAAATAAAGGCAAAGTTACGAGTAGCTTCTCCGCCAAAGAAATACAGAGCAACGAGGGCCAAAAAGATGGTCAGTGATGTGTTGATTGACCTTGCGAAGGTTTGCGAGACCGAGGTTCCAACAGTTTCAATAAATGACTCCTTTGTTTTAGAATTACCACCGAGTCGCAAATTCTCTCTAACTCGGTCGAAAACAACTATGGTGTCGTGAACGGAATAACCTAAAATCGCAAGGAGAGCAGTGATAAAAAGCATATCTATCTCCCCACCTCTATAATGAGCCCAAATCACAAATATGCCAGTAGGAATAATAATATCATGCACTAAAGCAATAATAGTTGCTAAACCATACTTCCAAGAAGCCACAGGATGGGAAACTTTTCTGAAAGCAAATGTAATAAAAAGCACAATACAAATCACAACTAAAATGATTGCCAAAATCGCTTTGTTTTTTAACTCTGTTCCAACAGCCGGGCCTATGGAGTTAAATCTTTCCTCAGTTATTTGAACCGTACTATTGCTTGAAAAAGTGTTAATTATAGCCGTTTTTTCAACAGGGGTAATCTCTCTTGCTCGCAAAATGAAGTTTTTTTCTCCAAACGGAGTTAGTATGTAAGAACCAAGATCAAGATTATTTAGTCCGACCTTAATACTTTCTGCTTCAGGCCGACTGTCAGGGTAACTCACCTCCAAGATAGACCCGCCCTTGAAATCAATACCAAAATTCAGTCCATACACTGAAATTGCAACAAAAGAACCAACAACTAGAAGGATAGATAGTGTAAAAAATAATTTTCTGTAATTTACTACAAACATATAAGTGAGTTAAAAGTTATAAAGTTCATAAAGTCTAAATGTGAAAGCCATTACTAAACAAGAATCTCGCCAGCTTGCCGTGTGATTCTCCTTTGGGTGCAATAGCAAATAGAAATGTCCTGGAAACAGTAATAGCTGTAAACAAAGAAATAAGAACACCAAGACCCAAAGTAAGCGCAAAACCCTTCACGGCTGATGTGCCAAGCCAGAACAAAATAACAGCAGTAATCATTGAAGAAATATTTGAGTCACGAATAGAAAGCCAAGCCCTTGAAAATCCTTCATGCAGAGAATCATGCACAGATTTACCCTTTTTCAGTTCTTCTTTCATTCTCTCAAAAATCAAAACGTTTGCATCCACTGCCATACCAATGGACAAAATAAACCCTGCAATACCCGCTGCAGTAAATGTGACAGGAATTAATTTGAAAACTGCCAAAGAAAGGATTATATAAATAACAAGTGATAGACTTGCAACAATACCTGGTAGTCTATACCACAAGATAAGAAAAGCAACTATGAAAGCAAAGCCAATTAGCCCGGCGTCAACGCCAGAGGTTTTCGCGTCTTCACCCAAGGAGGCGCCGATGCTCTGTGTAGAAATAAGCTCAACCGGCACAGGCAAAGCACCATAGTTTAAGTCTCTAACAAGGTCTTTTGCCTCAACTGGGGTAAACCCACCAGATATTACTGCCTTACCATCTTTTATTTCATCACGAATTACGGGGCTTGATATTACCCCACCATCTAGAAATATAGCCAAGACTTTTCCTAAGTTTTCTCTAGTAATTTTTGCGAATAAATCCCGACCTTCGTCATTGAAGGTAATGGCGACAATCGGCTCCCCCGATAGCTGACCAGAACCACTGTTTGTAAATTGTAGTTGGGCGCTGTCTAGATATTGACCATCAAGTCCAGTCGAAAGGAAAATCTCGTCTTGAGTTTTGGTCTTAAGTTCTTCTTCGGTCAACCCTTCGGCTTCTGGTCTTACAAGCTTAAATTCAAGTTGTGGAGTTTTACCTATAAGTTTTACGGCTTCTTCAATGTTTGTTATTCCAGGAAGACCAACGAGCAGTCTGTAATCATCGGAACCAGCAACAAGCCCAGGATTTTCTACCTGAACAATAGGTTCCGAGACACCAAATATATTTATTCTTCTCTCTATAACATCTCGAAGTGAAGCCATAGCCCCACCCACATCTCCAGACTTGACTTTTGATATATCGGCACGATAAGTTAGTTCTGTCCCCCCATTCAAATCCAACCCAAACTTAAAAGGGTACTTGGATGTATTAGATACAAAAAAACCGACGCCTACAACAACCAAGACTAAGACTATAGATATTATTCTATGTTTTAACATACGGGCTTCATTATATTGATTTACACCGAAAATGCAACCCGATTAGATTATATGTTTAATACCTGAATGGTATGTGCTTTGTACTCCAAATCAGTGCTTTCGTTGAAGTAACCAACTATTCTTGATGAGGTTTTTACATCACTTAGTTTTGCAGAAACATTTTTTATCACTCCTGCTTCTTTTACCTGCTTTAGAACAACCAGCTTAGTATCAGTTACCACAGTTTTTTCCTCAGAGCCGGCCCTTATATAAATCGTGTTACCTTCCACCCTCGTGACAATCCCTAGGACAAAATTTGGTTTAGTTTTTTCGTTAACTTGATTATTTGAATTAGCAGGAACTTCTAAACCAGAATCGTTTCTACTAGCAACATACCAAAACGCACCGATAATGACCAGTAAAATTATAATTCCGGATATAATATTTTTGTTTTGCATAGGTTTATTTTACTATTCTAGTTTAGTTACTAAAACTCCTGATAATTAAACTTTGTTAATACGAAGTTGGCCGAAGCGGTTTGTGGGCCGGTAATCGGTAAGAGACATACTGGGGAGGTTCCTGAACAGTCACCTGTCCAGTAGTCAAACTGCCAATAAGTTGATTCCGGTATTGCTTGCAAAGCTACTGTACTACCCTCGTTATAATTATACTGACAATCCAAGTTGCTACCTCCACAGTTGATAAACAAGGAGTTTTGGTCTATGACCTTACCACCACCAGTTGATTCCACTATAGTAACTGCATGTTTAAGAGTTGCCCGCGTTGCCCAACATTCTGGACTAGTTGCACCGTTGTTTATACCAAGACAAACCCAAGTTGACATTCCTCCTCTTGGTGGGAAAGCTGGCTCAGACGGAGTTGTTCCATCCACAGATACCGTACCTTGAGAACAAAAATCATCTGTTCCGTAAGAAGTCGCATCCTCAGGATATTCTTTGTTGCTTGCGGGACTACTACACATTCCTGGTATCGGGTCTAAGACAAATGTTGCAGTGATTTCCCTATCAATATCCATTATGACAGAACAAGTTCCTGTTCCCGAACAACCCTCACCACTCCATCCAGTAAATGTTGAACCTGTGTTTGCAGATGCTGTGGCTACAACTTCTGCTCCAGGTGTGTGTTCACCCGCCCCAGTAACTACCCCAAAACCACTACCAGTTTTGTTTATAGTTAAGGTACGAGTACAAAGACCACTGACTGTTCCAGAAGCTGAAGCCACCTGTGATGTTCCTCCTGCATTTGAAGCAGTAATTGTGTATGAATATGTTGAGTTGAATACAAGACCTGTGTCAGAGAAACCAAGGGAACTAGGTTCACCTATATCAAAGTTAGCACTTAAGTCGTCTCTTATGAGAGTTCCTCCTCTATATATCTGATACATCGTCGCTCCAGGTGTTACATCCCATGATAGATTCAGCCAGTTGTTCTCACATGCACTTGGTGAAGCAGTGAATCCTGTTGGGCGAGGGGGTGGGTTCAAAGTAAATGTTGCTATACACGTTTTATCATCATCCATTAGTACTGCCCCTGTTGTTGGATTACATGCACCACTCCAACCAGCAAATGAAGACCCCGAACCTGGTGTTGCTGTTGGTGTGACCGTCGTCCCATAATCATGCTCACCCGCACCAAAAACTGTTCCCGTTCCAGTGCCAGCTGTATTAATTGTAAGAGTTCTTGTACAAACGTTTGCAACCGTTCCGTTTATTGTGGTAGTTGCAGAGATACCTCCTATATTAGATGCGGTTAAATGATATGAATAAGTTTGACCAAGCACAAGTCCGGAGTCTAAATGAGACAAACCTGTGCTGTTGTATATTAAAGTTTCATCTCTGTATACTTTGTAGTTCGTGGCTGTGAGAGAGGCATCCCAGGCAAGGTCCAAAAAGTTTTCCTCACATGCACCAGCCGTAGCAGTAAAGTTTGAAGGTGATGCTGGTGGACTTATAATAAATACAGCCTCAATGGTGTGTCTTGCAATAACATTTGTGAATGTATATGTGGTTACCTCGCCAACAGAGACCCCATCTACAAGCACATGATCCACTCTATATCCTACATCTGGAGTAACAGTGTACAGCTGATCTTCCTCATGGTTTACCTTGGTTTCACCAAGTGGGGAAATAGTTCCGTTGGGTCCAGCCGATGAGGTAATAGCATGTGTCATACAATCCTCATCATAAACTGTCCCAGCACCTGGAAAATTGGCAGTGGTTACACCTGCATTTGCTGTCACTGCCCCACTGTAGTCAAACCCCCCCGTACAATACATTGCAATCCTTCCACCACCTCCTCCACCAGGACGGGTAGGACCAATAATAGTAACACCTCCTCCATTAGCAGTAATATTTGATGAACCCAAAATTGTATCGGCAGTAATCCAAATTGAACCACCAGAGCCACCACCACCAACTATACTACCTGAATAAAGTGAATAATTCTTTGCGTCTTCACCATTAGCAGAAATCGTTCCATTAACTGTTACCGTTCCAGAGGCAGTAATTTTAATTGCCCCTCCCCCACTACCCGGAGGATAATCACCGGAGCCAGTAGAGCCCCCCGAAGAACCCAAAGTTATCGGCTGAATTTCGGAACCATAAGCAACACCACCAGCGCCCGCCCCATACTCGGTGCCAGCACCACCGATGCCACCGTGCCCAGCACCACCAGGATTAAGATAATAATACGCTGCTGAAGTAAAACCCTTCCCAGGACCATTACCATTAGTGTAACCATCCGTACCATAATACCCCTTACCATTTACATTTATACTTCCTCCAGGCTGGACGTCTAGGTTTGTCAAACTTAAATTCAAACTATTTATTCCATTACCAACATGTCGCACAACACCTCCAGACTGGACTGTTAGATTATTCAGAACGAATGGGTTGTCTGGTGTATTGTTTGATTCAAATACTCCTCCAGAACCAACAATAATATTCGGAGAACCCGCCGAGAAACTACCACCATTTGCAACAAATGTTCCACCAGAAATTGTTAAATCAGAAAGAGTATTAATTGTTCCTGAGTTTGTAAATGTCGCACCGGTTCCAAGGGTTACACTCGCTGGCAAGATAATTGTCCCTGTGTTGGTTATAGAGCTTGGTAATAGAGATATACTACTTAGGTTTGCTGTACCATTGTTTACAAAACCAGCGTTCCCTGTACCAGACATGGCTAGTATTGTTACAGAGGAACCATTTTGAACAACATAACTTGCGTAGTTTCTAATTATGACATTATCGAAGGTGTCTGTAGTACCAGGAGATTGATATGTGCTACCGGCTGGAGAAATAGTTCCATTATCAGCTATCAATTCACCATTGGGTTGAGACACCGCCTTTTTAAATATGGTTCCGGCACCAGCAATCGTTCGGTAAGCCAAAGGCAAATCATCAATTCCACTATATGCAGATACCAATCCTGTGTGGGTAAAATTTGTATAGTACAATGCTATTCTTCCTCCTGCACCTTTTCCTGGGTGTGCCGGATGACCCCAAGAAACATTCCCCCCATTTGCAACAATATTCGCAGAACCAGTTATGGTATCGGCCGTTATCCAGATTGAGCCCCCTGAACCAGCACCGGTAACCATAGTAGCTGAACGAGTAGAATAACTCTGTATATCTTCACCTTTTGCCGAAATAGTTCCATTAACTGTTACTGTGCCAGATGCCGTAATCTTAATTGCTCCGCCCCCCCGACCAGGTGTATATATATAACCAAAGAGATGACCACCTGAAGAACCAAAATCTGTTGGTTGTGTTGCAGAGCCATACCCCGTACCTCCCAAACCAGCACTATACATACTACCAGTAGCACCAACCCCACCGTGTCCTGCTCCACCAGCATTATCATAACTACCATAAGCACTAGGAAAACCACCACCAGGACCATTACCCTTACCTGTGCCATCAACACCATAATATCCTTTGCTGTCTACATTTATGCTTCCACCTGATTGAACATCGAGGTTGGTAGTGGTAATTACTGCATTACCAGTAATACTTCCACCAGATTGGATAGTAATATTACCACCCATGTTTAGAGTAAACCGGCTTGCGCCCGAGGAAGTGATTGAACCACCACTTGCAATGATGAGACTGCCCGCACCAGATATAACTTCACCATCGGTGGTGGTGTTTGCCCCTGTAATTGTACAGGTGGTTGCTAGTGTTCCAGAATTACATGTGAAAGCACTAACCGCTGTTGGAAATGAGATGAAGAGGATGTAGGCCAACACTACGTATATGAGAGTACTTAGTTTTTTTGTTTTTTTCATCATTGCTAAATTATTAATTACTAAAACTCAATATATTGAAATTGCCTTGGTACGAAAGAAGCTGTGACTGTGACACTCCTGTTTATATTATTTATCATACATGGCCCTGTACCACTACATGAACTAGCAGAAGATGGAGAGACTGTCCAGTGGTCAAATTTCCAGTAAGTTGAGCTTGGAAGAGCCTGCAGGGTTACATCACTTCCCACTTCGTAAGTCCCCTGGCAATCCTCACCACAGTTAATCTGACTATCTGTACTTGAGCTGGTTATAAAACCACCACTAGAGGTTTCAGCTGTTACAGTAAACGCCTGAAGAGCCAGTCTAGCAGTACAAGGACCAGCGTTCGTTCCGCTATTTAATCCATCACAGAACCATGCAACTGTTCCCCCAGACTCTGGAAATCCTGGTTCAAGTATGGGTGGAATTCTACGCTCACCAGCAGAACAAAAGGTGCTACCTGCAGGATACCCCGTAGTACCAAAAACATAAGTTGTGTTTCTATCACCACAAGCGCCATTTACAGTGCCACCTCCGGAACATGGAGGCAGTCCTCCTCCAGGACAAGTATTTACTATAGTAATTCCAGCCCACCCTGTACTACAGTTATTGTCCTCACTTGACTCAGTTATGCTTCCCGCATCGGCAGAGTTTCTTTTGTCAGCACAGGCACGTATATAATATGTCCCTGGTGAAGTAAACTGGTGACTCGGAGATGTAGCTGGGCCTGTGCCACTAGCCGATAGGGCAGACATGACAGAACTTGTTAGGTCGGTCTTGGTTCCCCCTCCATTCGGTGCTGTGGATATTTGGAAGAAATTGTAAAAGTTACTTCCTGTAGAAACATTTCCATTATTTAGAATTGATGAAGAAAAACTGACGGGTGTATTAACCACAATAGTTGAAGGTGAGACGTTGCCGGCAACAAGATCAACAAAAGTTCCGCTACCTTCATTACCTCCATTTGTAACCGCAACACTAGTCCATGCACCACAATTGTTGTTTTCATTTGCTTCGGAAATAGTTCCCGCATCTCCCGCAAAGCTTTTATCAACACAGGCTCGAACATAATAAACACCTAGTGAGGAAAAAGTTCCATTAACTGATGCTGGGGCACTGGCACCACCAGAAATTGCCGAGGCTGTTACTGCACCAAAGTCTGGCAAAATACCGGAGCCATCAGAGTTTCTTGCCACTTGGAAAAAGTTATTAAAAGAAGCCCCGGTTGAGCTATTACCAATATTGCTTATTGTTGTACTAAATGTTGTGGGAGAGTTAACCAACACAGATGTTGGACTGATTCCTCCCGCAGTTAAATCTGGACCACTGACGGTTTTAGTTTCAATACATGAGTCGTTGCTTCCACCATTTGGACTCAAACAATCCCATGTCCACGCGGTTGAACCAGAGGAGGTGTTGGCGCTATTACCAGCCGAACAGTTGTAGTGTGTTGTTGCACAAGAACCATTTGTAACAGTAGGTTTTGTCTCGGAACAGGAGTCATTACCACCACCACCAGAACCATAACAACCCCAGGTCCACGATGTTGCATTATCACTTTGACTACCACTCGTTCCAGCAGAACAGCTATAGTGGGTAGAAGAGCAAGAACCACTTACAACAACTGGCTTTATTTCAGAGCAGGATGCATTTGTTCCTCCGTTTGGACTTCTACAGACCCAGGTCCATGATGTTGAACCATTAACATTATTTGCACTCGTACCTGCCGAACAGTTATAGTGAGCGAAAGAGCAAGAGCCATTTACTTTCATTTCAGTACAAAGTGTATTACTACCTCCGCTTGTGCTATTACACCACCAGTTATATTGAGTTGGATACTCTTGATTTGCACCCAAAACACCTGCGGTACAATTATTGTGTGTTGCTCCACAAACACCAGGGGACTTCATTTCCACACATAATTTGTTGGTACCACCATTTTGACCTTCACACCACCAATGATATTGAGTTGGATATTCTGCCTTTGCTCCCAAAACTCCCGCAGAACAATTGTAGTGAGTAGGCATACAAGCACCATTAACAAGAGCGCTACCATTTCCTCCACTATCACAATATGGTCCACCACCACCAGACCAACACATGTGACTTCCACCCAAAGGTAGCGGAAGGCCAGTCCCATCAGTACAACATCCATATTGGTTCTCTGGTGTGCCAGGAGGATCATTTGGTTTTAGTGGGTTTGGACTACAATCACTCGCCACATTACAACCAATGTCACCAGGCTTTAATAATCCGTGGGCAATTGGAGTCAGTTGGACAAACCAAAAAACAAATATGACGAGAAGGAAAGCAAGCGACCTTGCTGGTAAAATGTACCCCCGATTCGGATTTATCTCTTTATTCATAATGGTTTGATTACTAATTTTAATTCTAAAATTCTATATAGTTAAATGCTCTTAAAACAAACACTGCTCTGGCTGTCACATTCTTGTCAATATTACTAATGACACACAAACCATCCCCCATACAAATACTTGGTGGAGAAGTTATCCACCCACCAAGCTTCCAATAAGTTGAACCAGGAAGAGCTTGTAAAGTAACACTACTTCCCACCCCATAATTATGGGAGCAATTGTCCCCACAATTTATGTTGCTATCTGTTGTACTTTTTACAGTACCACCAGTTGAATGTTCTGCGGTAATTCTAAATGTTTGCACATCTAGACGTGTCGTACACGGTCCAGCATTTCCACCTCCATTTATACCATCACAAAACCAAGATGTACTTTCACCGGGTTGTGGAAAAACAGGTACTAAGCCACTATTTGTTCTCAGTGTTCCAAGTGAACAGAACTTGCTTTCAGCAGGATAATCTTCTGTACCAAAAACATAGGTTGTGTTTCTGTCTCCACAAGAACCATTTACCTGTTGATTGTATGTGCATGGCGTCGGTCCACCATAATTATCTGCGTTAATGTCTCGACATGTTTCGTTCGGCAAAGAACTCATAACCACAGTAACTGAATCCTCAGCCACGCCCCCAGAGGTACCAGTACATCTCACACCATAATAATATGTTCCAGGTGTGGTTGGTCCTGTTACTGGATCAGAATCTGTGTAGTTATGCCGCACCCCGGACCATGAGCCAATCCCTATACAGTTGTTGGCATTAGCAACCGTATATAGTATTCGCAACGGCGCATTGGTTTCACTACTTGCAAGAGATAAACTGCTTCTGTATTGACTATCTGACTCAATGCTTTTCTTTATTAATACATCAACTGATACTCCTCCTGGAGGAACAAAAACGCATGGAAGTGGGCCACCATAGTTACTAGCAGATGGATTCTGACATGTTTGTGGTGGTAAATTCTTTGGGATGACTGTTAAATCTCTGGTTGTGTTGTCACAGGTTAATCTATAGATATGAACCGCATTTAAGTTACCTGTTGTAACTGTACCGGAATTTACACCAGAGCTAGAAGAGGGTTGGGTTGTTCCAGCTAATAAAGCAAGAGACCAAGTTGTGTTAGAACCACTTAAAGAAAATCTTAGTGTTGTACCAGTACCTAGGTTTGGATTTGAATTGTCGGCCGTAAAAGAATTTATTGAACAGATTTTGGAGGTTTTTACTTCTGAACATAGAACATTACTTCCACCATTCGGACTATTACACCACCATCTGTATTCATCACTTCTCTCTTCTGTCGCACCCAAATTTCCAAGAATACAGTTGTAGTGAGTTGGAGAGCATGAAGCATTAATTGGTGCGGATTTCATTTCAACACACAGTCTGTTTGTGCCACCATTCTTGCCATTGCACCACCATTGATACTGGTTGGAATACTCTGCTGTTGGACCAAGGGTACCCAGAGAACAGTTGTAGTGGGTTGGAGAGCAAGAACCGTTAACAGGAGAGGTTGACTTTGATTCAGAACATAATTTATTAGTACCTCCATTCGTACCATTGCACCACCACTGATATTGGTCAGGATATTCTGCTGTTGGACCAAGGGTACCTAAAGAACAGTTATAGTGAGTTGGAGAGCAAGAACCGTTAATTTTGGTTGGATTGGTGGGTGGAGGTGTGGATGTTTTTGTTTCCGTACATAGTTTATTAGTACCTCCATTCGTACCATTACACCACCATTGATATTGATTGGGGTACTCTGCTGTTGGACCAAGACTCCCAGTTATACAGTTATAGTGAGTTGGAGAGCAAGAACCGTTAATTTTGGTTGGATTGGTGGGTGGAGGTGTGGATGTTTTTGTTTCCGTACATAGTTTATTAGTACCTCCATTCGTACCATTACACCACCATCTGTATTCATCGCTTCTCTCTTCCGTATTACCCCTGTTTCCTGCGGAACAGTTGTAGTGAGTTGGGGAACAAGAGCCGTTAACTGATGGTGAAGACACGTTAAGATTAATTGATATTTCCTTAAATGGAGCGGGGAATGGCCCGTGGTGACCACTAGCATCATCCCATTCTTCATCACAATTCTGCTCCACAGAAACGTATATTGTTCCGTTACTATTCATTGTTTCCGTCGTGTAGCTTCTTCCACCACTATTTGGGGCATAATACATATTGGAACCTCCTGGATAACTAACTGTGTTTACCGAACTAGGTTCTGCGTAAGTATGAACAACAAAAGAAACCTTGGAACCCGATTGTACGGTGACAGAATTATTCTCTGAATAACTTGTACCATTTATATCAACTGTTATCCTGGGAGTACCAACACTACCCGGAAAATCAGGAGCACAAACGCCCAATCCATATACATGTGTGGGATTTAAATAAACAATTCCTATTAGCAAGACAACACTTATAATAAAAAATTTAGAAAAAACACTATTCATATGTTTAATATTATTTTTCATATTGAAAAGTGACCATTACCCCAGAACCATTGACTGGGGCAATAGATACAATAACCTTATCCCCCCCCTTCTCGGCCCTTATAATTGATACATTTGGGTAAGATATTTTTTCAACGACAGTCCATCCGACATCTGGTAAATATTTTATATAGATATCCACTATGTTCTGTGAGCGTTTGTCTGAAATATATGATACCGTTGTCTGGGTTTTGCCTTGTGGGTTAATAACGCTTCCAGAATAATCAAGCACCTTGTCCTCTAAAACAATTTCTTGTGGAAAATCAGGTGGAAGATCTCTGTACAAATCAACTTTTGTTCCTTTTTCATAAACAGAAGAAGTTAACACTTGATATGGTTCCTCTGACGAGTCTCTCGTGTAAAAGAAAACACCAAGTAACAACACAATCAAGATAATTAAAACAATATAAAAATATCTTAATATAGTATTATTAATCATGGATTAATTATACTATAAAAAAAATGTGTTGTGTATGGAGTGTGGATAATTTACAGCCCCTGTCTTGATATTAGTGCCTTAATTGTTTTAAGGGCTATTTTAATATCCAACCAAAAAGACCGATTCTTAATATAAAAAATATCATATGTCAGTTTCTCTCTGGTTAGGTTTATTTCCGCTCTGTGGTGTGGATGATTTTCTTGGTGAATTTGAGCCCAACCAGAAAGTCCAGGCTTTATTAGATGCCTTATGTTGTAGTATGGAATCTCCTTATCATATATAGCCACCCCAGAAGGCAATTCTGGTCGTGGTCCAATAAGTGAAATGTCTCCCTTGAATACATTCCATAGTTGTGGGAGTTCGTCTATTCTGGTCTTACGTAAAAAATTTCCAACCTTAGTTATTTTGTTTTCACCACCAGATGACAGGTTAATCTCATTTCTTGTCATTGACCTAAACTTATACAAACATATATTTTTTCCATCTTTTCCCACACGCTCCTGCGAGATAAATATAGCACCACCATCATCTAGCTTTATGGCAACATAAACAAATGGATAAAAAACCAAAGAAAGAAGTCCTAATATGAAAGACAAAATAGTATCCATTACTCTCTTTAGAAAATCATAAGTAAATTTAGGGGAGACGGAGATGTTTTCCAAAAACCAACTATAAGTGACGAGAGACAAAGGAATCCTGTCAAAGATATCTTCATATATACGATGAGAGTCAATAAAGCGAACTTTAGAGAAAATCAGGTTATACAAGTGTGGCAGGAGAGGTGCCATGTTTTCGTGGGAAAAATCAACTGCAATAATTTTTATATCGTTTGAGTACACCGCAGTCACTACATCTTCCTGAATATCCATTGAGGAAACATCAGATACATCAATTGAGGAAACAAAAGTAAGATTATATCTGTTATTATTGTTTACTTCAAAAAGAAGCTCTTTCATCTCTTCCCCGGAGCCAATAAGTAAAGCAGGTTGCTTCTCGTTATCACTAAAAAAAACATTACCATAGAGTCTCCAGAGCAAAATACAAACAAAAGAGACAAGAAGATAAATAAAGAGAATGGTTTTTGGTGTAATGCCAAAGACTGGAATTATATAAAAGAAAGCAACTGCAAAAACACTGTTGATAACTTGCGTATTGAATATAATACCAGGCAACCGACTCTTAAGAATCAAGGTATGCTTTTCATACAATCCCGCAATAAAATAGACCAAAACCCAGACCAAAAAAAGTATAGAAAATGGGGCTAGGTGCACCTTGAACAAATCCCAAGCTGGAATTTCCGCAAAACGAATATAAAGTGAAAACCAAAGAGAAAAAGCAAAGAAAAATAGGTCTCCAAAAAAGAGAATAATTGCTTCTTTTTTAATGAGATTACTCATGGAAAGTAGCAATATTATATGTTAAAATAATGAAATATGCAAGATTTAAGGGATATAAAACCGAAGAAAAAAGTGTGTTTTTTTGTCACAAAAGGGGTATGGGGAGGTGCCCAAAAATACGTTTACTCACTTGCAACTTCCCTGCCTAAAAATAGCTATGATGTATTTGTTGTTGTGGGCGAAGGAAAGATATTGAAGGATAGGTTGGAAGAAAAAAATATTAGAACGTATGAAATTGCAGGTTTAAGGCGTGACATCTCTGTACTTTCAGAGATAAGGAGTTTTCTTTTTCTTCTTAAGATACTGAGGAAAGAATCTCCAGATGTACTGCACTTAAATAGCCCAAAGGCGGGAGGATTAGGGACTGTAGTCGGTAGATTGCTTGGAATAAAGAAAATCATTTTTACCGTTCACGGTTGGACCTTCAATGAAACTAGAAGTAAACTCGGTAAAATGTTTATTCTGCTTTTATCTTGGCTGACTGTTTTGCTAAGTCACAAAACAATTGTTATTGCCGAAAAAGAAAGAAAACAAGCACTTAGAATGCCTTTCTCTAAAAACAAAGTTACTCTAATAAAAAACGGGGTGGATAAGATTTCTTTTGTAGAAAAGGAGATTGCAAGAAAAGAGTTGCTATTACGCTGTGGATATGAAATGTCAGCAGAGTCAGTTTTGTGGCTTGGAACAATTTCTGAACTTCATAAAAACAAGGGGCTGGAGTACACAATATCTGCACTTAGCAAAATAGATACTCCTTTTATTTGTTTTATTATTGGGGAAGGAGAAGAGAGACAAAATTTGGAAAAATTACTAAAAGCCAACAACATGGAGAACAAAGTTTTTCTTGTTGGTTTTCTTTCAGAAGCAAATCAGTACTTGAAGGCCTTTGATATTTTTACACTGACTTCAGTTAAAGAAGGTCTCCCCTATACCATCCTTGAAGCCGGTCTCGCTGGCCTACCTGTTATAGCAAGCTCTGTTGGTGGTATTCCAGATATCATAACAAGTGACACAAACGGAATTCTAGTTGAAAAAACAAATGTTGAACAAATAACAAAAGCCATACAATATATGATAGACTATCCTAGCGAGCGAAAAATGTTTGGCCTCAAACTCCAAGAACGCATGGAAAAAGAATTTTCTCTTAAACAAATGTTAGAAAAGACAATTAATTTATATAATCAATAATATGGAAAGGCACAAATTTGAGATAAATGAACCAAAAAAATTCGAGATTCAGGAAGAGCCAGAGAAAAAATTTGAAATTACCGAACCAGAAAAAAAGAAATTTTTAATTGAAAATCCTGGAGTAATATACATGGAAGACCTATATCGCATTGGTCCTGAAAAGCCAATGGGCTATTTACCGCTAAACACTCTGGGGAAGTTTTCTGATAGAAACGAAGAAGAGCTTACAAAATACTTAAATGAAAGAGGAGTTGAGGTTATAGTTTTAGAGCCTGGACCCGATACTTTTGTATTTGCTGGAGCATTATTTGCGTATCACCCAAAAGCACTACAAAAATTACTGGACACCAATCGCAATATCCTAGAAAAATATAATTGGCCAACTTCTGCACGAGAATTTGTTTTAAGAGTAGCAAGCCAAATTGCTGAACCAGGGGAGATTTATGGTCTTATAGCAGACGCATTTGGTAACCCAAATCGAACTCCACCACATCGTACTTGAGTGTAATAAAACTCGGAAAATTGCCTTAGATGCTAGGCGCAGGAGATTTTGTGAATGAGCCGTACTTGTCGTACGGTGAATGAACAAAATTGAACTGCAACAACGCAGATGAGGTGATTTTGCGAGTTTTATATACCAACCATTTCGTTGGAGGCAATCTCCTTATGCACCGCTCGCGCCCCTCTCCTCATCCCCATAAGCATTCCTAGCCCCAAAAATTCTGTTAGCAAATGACTCCCACCGTAGCTCATAAATGGCAAGGTGTTACCTGTAACTGGCAACAATCCTATATTCATACCAACATGAATAATTGTGTGTACCAAGAGCAAAATACACAGACCAACACCAAATAAAATCTCAAAATTACCGTTTCCCTTAAAGGCTATTTGGAGTAGTCGCCAAAAAATTGTTCCATACAAAATAAAGAGCAAAACAACCCCAGCGAAGCCCCACTCTTCGGCAAAAGCTGCAAATATAAAGTCTGTCTGGTATTCTGGTAAAAATTGTAATTTGCTTTGAGTTCCATATCCAATCCCCTTACCAAAGAGCTCCCCTGAGCCAACTGCGATAGTAGACTGATACGCATTATATCCAGTACCACGTATATCTGTTAGAGGATGAATAAAACTGATAATTCTACTTTTTTGATATGGTTTGAAAGCAAAAAACCATAACCCACCAAAAACGACCACCGCGATAAGAAACACTGCGAGCAAGTGTTTTTTTGATATTCCAGAAACAAGGACCATCCCAAGCCATATAAAAAAAATAATAATAGCCGACCCAAAATCTGGTTGTAAAAATACTAAAACAAAGACAACAAAAACATAAAACCCAGAAACTAAAATGTGCCGTATATTTGCAATTTCAATGTGTCTCCTAGAAAAATATTTTGATAGGAGCAGAATTATAACAAGCTTAATGGGGTCAGCGGGCTGAAAGGAGAAGGCGCCAAGATTAAACCAGCTTTGTGCACCCTTAAATACACTACCTAATATAAAAAGTAATGAGAGTAACCCAACAGACAAAGCAAATAGTGTTACAATAATCCGCGTGTTTTTCAAAAACCCCCAGTCTACAAAACTAGCAATAAAAAATACCAGAATGGAAACTACGAGCCACGTAGTTTGTCTTTCAAAAAAACGGCTATTGTCAACAAACGAATTCATAGTCACTAGTCCCGCAAGAGTTACTAGGATTGCAGAGATGAACAAAACCCAGTCTATATTTTTAAGAAAATTCTTTATGTGAAATAAATACATAATGAATTTATAGAACACGATATATTACATTTATAACATTTGGTTTTTTTATACAAAGATTAGATGTGATCTTGTTATATATATCCGAAAGCATTTCTTTATTCGGAGCGTAAAAATAATGCCCCGCGTCAGAACTGATACTCTTCAAAAACTGGTCACTAACCTCCTTACCCAAACCAATCGTGTATATAGTTATTCCTGAATCTTTTATTTGAGCAGAAATGGCTTGGGCAGAAGTCATTGGATAATCTGCAACCACTCTTTTTGGCTCTGTCGGAATTCCATCCGTCAACAACACCAACACACTTTTACTGTTTACTCTCCCTCGGGAGGATTTCAATTCATTAAACGCGCTTGCCAGACCTTCAGTGATATTTGTTTGTTCCGTTGTTGTGCCCAAGGATAAATTATTAATAGCTTCTATAGCAACATTTTTATTGAGGGATAAAGTGCTTTCTTGTTTTGAGTTTGTCCCAAAGGAAGTGACAGCAACTTGGTCCTCGTCTGTAAGATTATTTATAAAATTCTTTGCGGTATTAATGACAGTATTAAACGGCTCTGGTGGGTCCACATTTTCAGACCTCATGCTACCAGACCTATCCAAGGCCACAATAAGATCTAGTGGATAGACACACGACTCAACACCTATATTAAGTGGTTTTGGCCAGGTAAAGACAAATTCTTGTGTTGAGTTTCTGAGCAAATTATCAATGTATGTTCTTGATGTTGCAACCGTATTTTCTTTATTGTCTAAAACCGCAACGACAAGTTCAATCTTTTTTATATTGTCTATAGATTTGTTGGAAATTGTACCTGTAATTTTTGGTGTGGTGGAAGTGGAGGTTATTGTACCGTATTTTATTGATATCTCTGGTTCTGGTGTTTCATCCTTCTGCCATGAAGTAAAGGAAATAAACTCAAAGTCTACTGATTTGGGCTTCCTATTTTTCAAGACAATACCAGCCTCAAAGACTGCAAATTTCTTATTTTTCGGGATAGAAGTAACACCTTCTCTCATTACTATAAGTTTGTTTTCCTCGTCAAAAATTTTGAAACGATATTGTGCACTATCATTCTTTGAATTAACATTTGGATTCTCTACAAATGCAACCGCTGTATAGACATCACCAGAAATATGGAAAATTTTTGACCACAGCACGACTGGAGAAAGAGCGTCAGAAGTACACAAAGAACTACAGGAACCGCCACAGTCAATCCCCTTCTCATCCCCATTTTTCTTTCCATCATTACAAGTTGGGGCGTTATAGAAAATATTCCAAGCCAACAAAAACAAAACAACCAGGAAGATAAGTGCTACACCTCCTCCATATATAAATCTTCTTTTTGTAGACCACAAAATCATGCTTGTATTATAACAAAAAACACCCGTAACTTGCGAGTGTTTTTTATTTTAAAAACTTAGTTCCGGCGCCTAGCTACTGTCACAAGTCAAAGTCTGCTGACTTTGCTCGCGACCCCTCCTCGCGCCGTCGCGCTCCGGACTTGCGAAGCCGTAACACGGCTTCTCACCCCACAAGTACCATCGGTTTTGAATTAGAAATTTGAAAAATTTAAATACTTTGTTCTGGCGCCTAGCTACTCTCCCCTTACGAGTACCATCGCCTCAACAGAGCTTAACTGCCGTGTTCGGAATGAGAACGGGTGTGACCTCTGCGATAAAGCACCAAAACAAAATATTCAAACTTATTTATTTTTCAAATTACAATTCAAAACTTAACTTCTGTGTTTGGAATGATAACGGGTGAGGAGTGATGTTATCACTCCGCAAGACCTTGAGCACTCCAGTGCGAAAGGTGTACAGCGCCTGTAAGGCGGGACCTCTGCGATAAAGCACCAAAACTTATGACTGAATTTTAAAGAATATTTTATGAATTGTGTAATGGAGCCGACCCCTAGGAGATCGGCTGATGGCTGATAGGAATCAGTCTTTTCGGTTCAACCCCAAATTCATTCCGGGTCCGCGATCCGGATTTGGGAGTCTTAGTTCAACTGTTTCCGTCCATCACACAACTCACAAACTTCTTATTCCATTTTCAAAGTAAAACATTTCATGGTTATACCTGCGTAGGCAGGATTCATTCCATGTAACAGGACAAAGACCCATCTCGCCTTGCTCGATGTGAGTTTGTAAAGTAAAAGTTTGTAAAGTTTATAAAGTAAATGCATTTGCATCCAACTTTATGGACTTTATAACTTTATGGACTTTATAACTCGCATTTTGCATAGCAAAATGTTGATTTTTAAATTTCCTAATAGAAATCGGCTAATTAGTACACCTTGGCTGAACACATTACTGTGCTTACACCTAGTGCCTATCACGTGATCATCTCTCACGGGCCTCAAACGATTCCTAATCTTGAAGTGGGTTTCACTCTTAGATGCTTTCAGAGTTTATCCCTTCCCAACTTAGCTACTCTGCGTTGCCCTTGGCAGGACAGCAGACACACCAGAGGTCAGTTCACCCCGGTCCTCTCGTCGTTTCGTTCCCCTATCACTAGGAGCACAGACTATATCTTCATCCGCCAGAGACTGGCTCGGATGTTGGCATATTATAAATGTAGCCCTGCTTCGTAGTTCAGTCTACTCGGCTTTCCAGTACTACATAAATCCATCCCTCACCTCTAGAGGTGAAGGGATAAGTCGTTACGGGGTCAAACCTAATACCTGAAACAGTTCACTTCGTGTTCTCTTTTTCTTGGTAACGTAATTCTCATTCTGAATTACCAAGATTAGATCAACAAGTTTAGTCAGCTGTTTACGGTTTAACATATTAAATTTTGTTTTTGACAAAATTGTGCAGGATTCAAACAAAGCTTTTGCTTGAATCTTTTTGAACCTGATACTTGGTATCAAGTTTTTCAAAATTTCTCTGATTGTTGCAAATCCATTAATTCTAAGTTCAGACATTCCATCATTTCTTTTTGATAGATATCCAATTCTTAAAACTTTTTGAATCCACAACAAGTCTTTTTCGTGACGAGTATCTTGATAAAAACAAAGGGTTGCCATAAAACGAATCTTATTTTTTCCATCTGCTCTTTTCTTGATTTGGAGCATTAAGCTCCCGTCGCCATCAAGAAATCCTGCTATATATGCTAAATCAATATTAGATCGACTTCCCACGGTATTATCTTAATTATTTTCTGGTCCTCAAGTGAATTGTACTACTCATGACGGACCGTCACAAGAATAGTTATCAACAGACCTTAGTTTATTAAGACTTCACCGTTATTAGCCACTTTTTCATTAGGAATTACTTCCTAAAGTAGCAAGGCCCTTTCGGGCTTACTAGGGGCAAATCTTCTCAAGAATCAACGCCTACAGTAGATAGGAGACCAACCTGTCTCACGCATGTTTCCACGAATTACTTCGTGCATTGGACTATAACTTCACCTCGGCATATTTTTAATATGGCGGGCTGTTGATGTTTAGTCTCTACGGGCATTTGTGAATTGAATAATGTCGGGGAGTGCACGTCTGCGCACACTCCCCTGTGATGACGATGCAACGGCTCCAAGGCCAATGCACACCGTTAGGCTTTCTTCGCCAGAAGCCCTTAACCCCTTTAAGCCTCAGGCTCACCGGTGTCTGGACTTTACATCGCCACCATTATTCAACCCACAAACTTCCCTCGGTATTATCTCGGTCTTGGCTTTCAGCCAGAACGGACTTCACCGATATAAATCAACTTTAATCTCGTCACAATTTTGTGACGGACCGCCGCGATTTGATTGGTCTACTTTCTTTTATTAATTCACAAACGAAATTCCTCTGAGGATTCAGATTGTGGAGGAAACATGATATATCTTGCGATATGATATGAATCCTCCACGGTCTGAACCCAGCTCGCGTATCTTTTTAAATGGCGAACAGCCATACCCTTGGGAGCTTCTTCACCCCCAGGCTAAGATGAGCCGACATCGAGGTGCCGAACTGCACCGTCGCTATGGACGCTTAGGTGCAACCAGCCTGTTATCCCCAGGGTAGCTTTTATCCGATAATCTCCGGCCGCCTCTAAAACGGACCGTCGGTTCACTATGTTCTGCTTTCGCATCTGTTTGACAAGTACGTCTCACAGTTAAGCCAGCTTATGCCATTACACTATCGGCACGGTTTCCATTCGCGCCTAGCTGACCTTAATAAACTCCTCCGTTACTCTTTAGGAGGATAGCGCCCCACTAAAACTGCCCACCAGAAACTGTCTCTGTTCGTTTTTGCCGAACAGGTTAGAAAATATAACAAACAAAATGGCTATTTCACTGTCGAGTAGATCCCGTCCGAGAACGAAACCATCAAACCTCTCACCACTATGCTACGTATGCAAGTCATATCCTCAATATCAAGTTGCAGTAAAGCTCCTGGGGTCTTTTCGTCTAACTGCAGGTAACCGGCATCTTCACCGGTATTGTATTTTCACCGAGCAAATCCCCGAGACAGTTCTCCAGTCATTACACCATTCGTGCACGTCGGAACTTCATTACTCACTATTAAATAAATTAATGTGAACCCTTTATTTCTAAAGGCATGGACTATATCTTCATCCATTAAGGATGTTTGCGTGTAGTCTCTACGGCGTCCCCATAAAAATGGGGTTCCCTCGGTATTGCCATATTCAACTTGCGCTGAACTTAGGTTTCACCGATATAGCAAATGTGTCAAAATCGATTGCTCGATTAAGGGGCAAGTTCCGATACTTACCCGACAAGGAATTTCGCTAGGGTCTCCTTTACAAGTCGCCTTGTAACCCGAACTCTATCTTCTCTGCAATTATGCAGAGTTCGACGTTTGGTTTCTGAGGATTCTAATAACGTCCGATCTGTTTTTCTTATGATTCATCTTTTCCATCATGTGGGCTATTTTCACGGCCCCATTTATGGTTAGATGTTTACCTTTACTTATCTCACCGAGACATTTAGTAAATATTTCAAAATTTTTCTTTTTTGAAGTTCTTAGTTCATTTTTTTTGAAAAAAGGAACTATTATATTTACCAGATCATCTAGTTTGCGAACAGTATATCTGAGAAGATGTTCTTTGTGGTTATCATATCTTTTATTAAGATAAATTTTTCCCACACCGAAAAAATCTTTAATTTTTTCTAAACTTCCCAAACTACTTTCGCCCTGTGTAATAGCAAACTCATAGAATATCTGATACCCGGTTTTGTATCCTTTGCGAATCCGATTTTTCTCCTTTTTATCAGATTGTCTAACAAAATTAATAGAGAAGCACCCTTCACCGTCTACAAAACCAACTATCCATCCTGTTGTTATTAGTCTTTCCTGCTGATCTTCTGCACGAGATACTTTTTTACTCATGATATTATTAGACAAGTGTTAAATAGCACTTGTCATAAGTATATCATTAAGTAGTACTCGATTCTACAGCATTTTATGCACAGATCTTCCAGCATATAGTCGATATTTTTGGACCTGCCCTGTGTTACCACAGGGCGAGGCAGCTTTGAATGATTGTGATGATTATTTTTTATTTTGTTTATCAAAATGCTTTTACATTTTTACATGTGTAAGCAGTAGCTAAACAGTCCCAGTCCTTCTGACCCCTCTCACGAAGAATCAGAACCTTAGGACCGTTATAGTTACGGCCGACATTCACCAGGGCTTATACGGTCAATCTAAAATCTTGCGACTCTCAACTACCATATTTGACCTTCTGGCATTGGTCAGGTGTCACCCCCTATACATCCTCTTGCGAGTTCGCAGGGAGCTGTGTTTTTGATAAACAGTTGCCAGAGAAACTTTTGTTGCAACCGGCGCATCGCGCGAAGCACGATGACGCCAAGTCAAAAGTAGAAAGTTATAAAGTCATAAAGTAAATTCGAAATGCAAATGCATTTGAGCCCACTTTCAACTTTGAACTTTGAACTTTGAACTTGACGACATCACATTCCATGTGATGCGTCGGTGAGCCTTATTCCGAAGTTACGGCTGCTTTTTTGCCGAGTTCCTTGGGGATCTCTCACTCGTTCGCCTTAGTCTACTCGACCTGACTACCTGTGTCGGTTTACGGTACGGATCTCATGTGATTATGCTTAGAAAATTTTCTTGGAAGCGTGCTTTGTATAATTCCCTAGGGCGAACCCGCAGGTTTAAATACTACTTGGTATTATCATTTAAGAAAGTGACCGGATTTACCTAGTCAACTACCTCACAGCATTTACTCAAATCCAATAATGAGCAATACATACTACACTCCGTCCTTCCATCGCATCACATAAAAGTCATGGAATATTAACCATGTGTCCATCGGCTGCGGATCTCTCCATTGCCTTAGGCCCGACTAACCCTGCTCTGATTGACATTGAACAGGAAACCTTAGTCTTTCGGCGTGCGGGGATCTCACCCGCAATGTGGTTACTTGTGCCAACATTCTTACTTCGCAACGCTCCAGCATGGGTCACCCCTTTGCCTTCACAGCAGATGCGAATACTCTCCTACCGCTCCACAATTCCGAAGAATTATGAAACCCTCAGTTTCGGTACTATGTTTAGCCCCGATTATTTGCGGCGCGAATTCTCTTACTGAGTGAGCTGTTACGCTATCTTTAAAGGATGGCTGCTTCTAAGCCAACCTCCTCAGTGTCAGAGAAAATTCACCACCTCAAGTGCACTTAACATAGATTTAGGGACCTTAAATAGAGATCTAGGCTGTTTCCTTTTTGACGTATGGAGCTTAGCCCCCACCGTCTAACTGCCGCGCTTTAAATCTTCCGTATTCGGAGTTTGATAGGTTTCGCGAGATTGCTCCCTGTCGAAACCTTCCAGTGCTCTACCCCGGAAGGGAACATGCGACGCTAGCCCAAAAGCTATTTCGGAGAGAACCAGCTATTACCAGGCTCGATTAGCTTTTCACTTCTTACCACAAGTCATCCGATGCAATCGCACGGGCAACCGGTTCGGTCCTCCATCTGTCTTTCGACAAACTTCAACCTGCTCATGGCAAGCTCGCTCTGGCTTCGGGTCTCTAGCACACGATTGGAACCCACCTCAAAAATAACCACAATCAAACACGATAATATGTTTGACTATCCAAACATCAAAATTTCTGTAACAAATAAAGTTTCGCCACTCGACATATCTAGATATGTCTCGCGCCTCATCCTTTATTTTTTCCTAGAAATTTTTTAGTTTGCACAAGTCATTATTTTTGAGGTGGGTTCCATACGCGCTATTCACACTCGGTTTCCCTACGACTCCATCCGATGAAGGACTTAGTCAAACCGCGTACTAGAACTCGTTGGCTCATTCTTCAATAGGCACGCCGTGACGGAGGCATCGCGCTGAACACGATGCATAGTCCATAAAGTTGAAAGTCTATAAAGTTTGTAAAGTGAATTCAGAATTCTACTTTATGGACTTTATGACTTTATAAACTTTTGACTAGCATCACATGCAATGTGATGCCCCCGCTCCGACTCCTTGTAAGCATATGGTTTCAGATCTATTTCACTGTCCTAATCGGACTTCTTTTCACCTTTCCCTCACGGTACTAGTTCACTATCGATCTCAAAATGTATTTAGCCTTACCGGTTAGTACCGGCAGATTCCCCCGAGCTATTCATGTCTCGAGGTACTCAAGAACAGAAACAAAGAAGATATTATATTTTCGTTTACGGGACCATTACCCTCTAGGGTCGTGCTTTCCAGCACATTCAACTAACATAATATTTTGTAACTTCTCTCATAATAAATTATGACGTTCCTGCCTTACAACCCCACCCTACTATCTTTAACCCCGCAGTCGAAACTTTGGGACCAAAGATAGGAGGGTGGTTTGGGCTATTTCCGTTTCGCTCGCCGCTACTAAGGAAATGTCGTTCTTACGAACATTGTTTTATTTTCCTCCGGGTACTGAAATGTTTTACTTCCCCGGGTATGCACTTAGGATAAACTCCTAAGCAATGACATATAGTCATTAGGTTTCCCCATTCAGAAATTTACGGATTAACGGTTGCTAGGCACCTCCCCGTAACTTATCGCAGCCATGCTACGTCTTTCATCGCCATTTTGAGTCAAGGCATCCACCATACGCTCTTAAATTTCCCATTAGGAAATTTAAAAACCAAATTCATTCAATTCCCTTTTGCGGTACCACTACCACTAATTATGAAATTGAATATAACCTGCATGATGCTTAATCAAGCAGGATTTTCTTTGTCCTGTTACATATAATGAATATGCAACTGGTTTGTTTTACTTTTTTCCACCTCAATCTAAAGACCCCAAGATATCCACATGCAATGCGAATATCAAGAGAAAAGAAAGGATGGGATGAACCCGTGGGCCAAACTGTGTTTTGCCTTTGGGAATATTTTCAAGTTACAGGCCAATCTGATTTTAAAAAAACCGCTATTTTCAGCGGGTTCTTCGGACAACACTTAAAGAAGCATTATCTATACCGCTTGAAAATTAAGTGATTCTTTAACATATCTGTAATGGATAAGAGTATATAGGAAGCTGTGTATACTGTCAAATCATAATAGGCCTTTATAATTGGGGATAAAATGTGGACAACCTGAACCCGAAAAATCATACAAAAAACTCCCTTTCGGGAGCTTTTTGTTTGAAACATTATGCTTAAGAATTAACTCCTTGAAGAGATGTTTTCTTTTATGTCATCAATTGCTTTTTCTGCTGCTTTTTGTCCACCAAGGCCAAATGAAAGGCCAAGTGCAAGAGAAATCGCTACAACAAGACCAGTAAAGATTGTTTGAATAAATGCGCCAGCAATGCCCATTTGTGATAGAGCAATTAGGATTGCAAATATCCACACACCCCATCTTGAAATAGCTCCAAGAAAGTTGGCCTGTGAAAGATTGGCGGTTCTAGCAGAAGCCACCACAACCCTTGATAGCACATCCCCAACGACACCCCCAACAAGTAGAATAAGTACAGCAATAATAAGTTGTGGCAAAAAGCCCATGACTATCTGCTGTAGAAATACAGTTACTTGATTTAGGCCCAAAACATCGAAGCTCGCAATCAAGAAAACGATGATGATAAAATACTTAACTATTCCCCCCAGAAAATGACCAGAGTTCAGGTTAAGCCCAGACTTTCTAACAAACCCTTCAAAGCCCGCTTTTTGCAATGCCTCATCAAACTTAATCATCTTCATAAAGTGTGCGATGCCCTTTGCTATAACTGCGCCGATTGCCCAGCCAATGCAAAAAATAACTATCGCAACAATTAGGTTAGGAATGAACTTAATTACCCCCGCCCATAGGCTTTGGAAGGAATTGTTCAATACCCCACCCCATGTGTCTAAAATCATAGTAAAAATATTAAATGAGTAATACCCATATTATAGCACAAGACTACTTTTGATTTCCATGTCAACTGTGGATACAAGAACAAGCCTTGATTATGGCCTATATTGCACCTAGTTTGTTTAAAATCTTTTTGTGTGGGTAGTCTAGGATATCGCGAGTCAGTTTGTCACACATACTTAGACGATACTTGAAATCCTCTGTAGTAAACTGAGCATATTTTAGCTCCTTGCCGATTTCAGACTCAAGAACCTTAATAGTATTATCCAGTTGCCCCTTCTTAATATTATCTCCAACAATAAGTATGTCTGCCCTGCTTTCAAACTCTTGGATAAATACCCCGGCGGTGATAATAAGCTTTATAGACCCAAGTTTTGATATTTTTTTTATTAACTCTTTTGAACTCAGTGGTTCAATATTAACTAAAAAATTCTGAAGGGGTACCAGATATGTAAAGTTGGAATCAAGCATAAAACCATGACTATTACTTTTCTTTTTACCATTAGATTTTTTCTTCACTAAGCCTATTTTTTCAAACATGTTTAACTCCCTACGAACCCTTGATTGGTCCTCCTTAACCCTGTTTCCAATGTCAGCCACACTGAAGGATTTCTCAGGATTAAATAAAAATAGCTTCATTACTTTTACCTTCGTTTCGTTACCAAATAGTTTTGATAGGGTTTCCATATTGGCTATTATAGACAACTTTGCTTACAAAAGCGACATATTGACTTTTTGACCAAAAATTACAAAAAACGAGCATGTTCTGCTCGTTTTTTGTAAAAAATAGTATTTTTTATTACTTCTATATTACTTCAATGTAACCTTGCCTCCAGCTGTTTCGATCTGTTTCTTTACATTCTCTGCATCTTCTTTCTTCATCCCCTCCTTAAGCATTGAAGGAGCAGCATCAACTAAGTCCTTTGCTTCCTTAAGTCCTAGACCCAATACTTCCTTAACAATCTTGATAACTGCAATCTTTGTTGCCCCACCATCTGTTAGTTCAACATTGAAAGATGACTTCTCGTCGCTGGCTGTTGATGACGCGCCTCCTGCTGGAGCCGCTGTGGCAACTGCTGCTGCTGATACTCCGAACTTTTCTTCTAGGTGTTTTACTAGTTCATGTAAGTCAAGAACTGACATTTTTTCAATTGCCTCAACCACTGCTTTGAATTTAGCTGGTGTTGCTGTAACTGTTTTTGCTTCTGCCTTAGCTTCAACTTTTGTCTCTACTACTGCATCTGCTGTGTTTGTTGTTTCATCCATAATAATGTTATTGAATTTCTAATTATTAATTTCTAATTTTCAAACAATTTCCAATGACCCAATTTCAAAATTTCTAAATTGAAAATTAATTCATTGTTTAGAAATCAAAAATTGAAAATTGAAAATTATTTTGTTTTTGCTATCTCACTAAGTGCCATAACAAATCCCTGTATAGGTGAATTGATAAGGTTAACAAATTGAGCATGTAAGGTCTGAAGTCCTGGAATCTGTGAAATAGTTAACATCTCACTTTGATTCATGAACTTACCTTCAAAAACACCACCCAAAATCTGAATCTTCTTATCAAGTTTCTTCTGAAACTCATAAACCCCACGAGCTCCTTCGATAGGATCAGTACCACCCGCCTTGCCCGACGAGTCAAGTCGAGGCAGGTATACGATACCAAGCTCTCCTGGAAGTTCTGGCATGGTTCCACCCAAACCAGCTTCAGAGAAAGCTTTTTTTGTTAAACTCTTTTTAGCTACTGTGTATCCTACCCCCTTCTCTCTCAAAGCTCTTCTTATGTTTGTTGATTCCGACACAGGAAGTGCATGGAAGTTTATAAACACCACAGAAGCAGAGTCTTTAACAATCTTTTGAAGCTTTCCTAATATCTCACCTTTCTTTGCTTTTGATATTGCCATGTTATAACTTTCAAATTTGGCGAACTCCTCGCTCCAAGTTTGAAAATGCTCGTCATCGTATATTTATACGCCTCCTCGCTTTTTCAAACTTTCACTTCGGATTTCATCCAAATTATGAAAATTCTAAATTATTTGATTAATAAAAAACGACCCAAGGTCGAGAGTGTAGAAACAACTTTTGTTGCTTCAGTCTCGGCAGAAAATTAAGCCCTTTGTGGGCATCTGCTGTCTTTGACCTTATGGCAAATATAATATACTAAATAAATCTTCTGTCAATCTTCAACAAATAAGTGCCTGACAAACTCAAATCCTCTAATCGGCCAAGCAAAAACCTTACTGACAAGACCGGTTTTCTTTTCTGCTTCAAAAACTATTATCCCAGGCGTCTCAACTACGTCGTTTGGTAAACTAAGATTTTGTTCGGAATAGTCTCCCAACACTTGACCAACTGGAGGTTCTGGCACAACTGGATTTTGTGCAGTGGATTGGTTTTTCGAAACTAGGGCCAATTCATTTCTAACCTCTTCTATTTTCTTTTGGAGTACTAATGTTGCATCTTTGATATTGCCAGCAAGTAATTCTTGCTCTGTTTTCGATATAGCATCAATATGACCAAACTCCTGATCAATTGGGTTAAGTAATTGTATTGTTCCACTATATACACCCGTAATTACATCAGAGAATATTATTGATTTTTTGTTTGATATGAGTGTATCCTGTGGAAAAACAAACACCCTTAGGGGTGAGACTAGTTTCCAGTCACCAAGATTTATTTCAACTCCAGAATTATTGGTTATTTCTACACCACCGTGGGTTTTTATTATTGTAACTTCAGGTAAGACCACTTTCACCACTGCTCTACTAACCGCTTGTTTATCAGAATAGTTTGCATTAACCACAACAGAATAGTCGCCGGGAAACCTATAAGAATGACTGACACGGCTTCCCTGTGCTACAGCTCCATCACCAAAAGTCCAGGAGTACGTAATACCCGACTCCAATATGTTAGAAGATTTTGTTAAGACAACATGAAAGGTTAGATTGTTTCCAACAGTGGTCAGTCTGTCGCGCCCAGCAGAAATCTCAAATTCAATTTTTTGGCCCGTGGAGGAAAGTGGTGCAGGAGAGGAATGGGCTGAAGTGCTTGAGGAAGAACTGCTGGTTGATTCGGGCTGGTCTACCGCCGAGTCATCAGCATTGTCAGAGTCTTGGTTATTTTCTGGAGGAGTTTGACCAACACTGATATTCTGACTAATTGTAGAAATTTTCTCTGTCTTTTCTTTATTAAAAATATTAGCCGTAATAACAAAATTTCCTGCAATTGTATCTTTATAATACACAGTACGGTTTGAATTCTTAGAACTAATATAGACAAAATCACTTGGATCTATGGGAGTGGTATTTGTTTTGTTGCTGAAAAATTGGCCCGTACCAGAAGAAGAATTAAAAGTAATATATGTAGTCTCCGTTACAGGAATATCCGAGTGGACAGTTATCTCCTTTGACAGCTCCTCAAGGGAAACACTCTGCACATCAGTGCTAAAGCTAAACTGTGTTACAGCGCACACAAAACTAGGTGAAACCGAGAAAAACAGAAGTAATGTTATTATTGAAATCTTAGATAATTTCATAAAACACAAATAGAGAAATATTAACTTCCAGCAACTTGATCTACCTTCTCAATTCTCGAGGTTGATTCAGGAAAATATATCTTTGCAACCAATATTATTATTAAACTAACAATAATGATTGTCAGAAAACCAAAGAGGAATTTGAAGAAGTCTTTATCAAAATAATCAGACATGTATAAATTGTAACAAATAAAACTCCAGCCCACTAACCCATGTGGATAACCACATAATACAAAACTACATAGGGTAACCCTATGTAGTTTTGTATTATCTTTATTCTTTACTGTTAGTGCCTATTCAAGAGATGTCTGGAAATGAAGAAGGCTTGGATCATTTGGAATCTTTGATAGCCCTTCAGTAATTATTGCTCTGGCCCTGTCCATATCTTTGAAAATATCCCTATAGACTTCCGCAAGTTGAATGTAGAGATATGCCTGTGTTTGGCCCTTGGAAATAGCTTGTTTATAGTAGATCTCCGCCTGAGCATTATCTCTTAAAAAGTATGCATATAAGTTACCCAAATTGCCAAACGAAACATAGTTTGTTGGTGATAATCTACCAGCATATTTCCAAGATAAAACAGCCCCATCATAATCCCCCGCCATTTTCTGATAGATTCCAAGATTTATCCAAGCCTTTACATCTCCGGTGTTTTGTTTAAGTTGGGATTGTAGTGTCTGTATTTTCTCTGTTGCCACCGCCTTAGACTCTGCGGAAATGATTGCGCCCGGATAAACAGTAATTTTTCTATCCAAATTTGGTACTGGTTGAGGTACTCCGGCCCCCTCGGTTCCAGACACTTGTTCTATCGTATAGTTACCTGTGCCACCTACCACGGTGATAGCTGTGTCGTTGGTTGTGTTGCTTGTTTCTGGTGTAGTAGAAGAAACGTCTTGACTGTTTGGAGTGTCAACCAATTTTACCTCCTCATTTTTAGATTTTTTGTCAAAAACTATATACAAACCAAGTAATAAAACTATAGCTACAATACTTATGACTATTTTGTGTGTTTTTGTTAGTTCCATATGAGGACATATTACCACACAAGAGCCATAAGCAAAACTTCAAACTAGTATGTTTAGGCACAAGAAAAACCACCCCTTTCGGAGTGGTTTTTCTTACCTAACCTCTGGCTAAACCAGCTGACCGACTAATCTTGCGATTAGTATGATCGTGACTGCAATAGACCTGAAGTTGGGAACCCTACAATACCATAACCCGTAGTCCAATCATTTGAATTAAAGGTTGCAGTTGTTGTTGAGTTTGCTGACCAAACAAAGTTGTAGCTGAGACCTGCAGCTGTACTTGTTGCAGCAGCTGTGTCTGACAACATCTTTGTCAACACCGAAGCGCCAGTAGCGTTTCCTGAGATTGTACCTCGAAGTTCAAAGTATCGAGTTGTTCCTGCAGGAACTGTAACTGGGTTTGTGGCAGCCTTGATAACAAGCTCTGTCAAACCTGCTGTAGCTTGTGTACATGAACTACCTGCTGCTGTGTCATGTGTTGTGATAACACAAGACGATGTCGTTGTTGCTAGGTATGTGTCAACTTGACCACTGCCTGCACCGAAGCTACCAGACATTGCTGTCGTGTAACCTGAATCAGTGTAACCAAACAAGCCAATGTTTGAAACTGACAATGTTGTGGTTGCTAGTGTGAACTCAAATCTGTAGATACCTACATCACCATGAGAATCAGCTGTTACCTTGAATCTCATAAGTCTACCATCAGCAACACCTGCTGCTGTTGGAATACCTGTTGATGAGTTGTCTATAGCTATAACTGGGAATGTGTTGAATAGTCTCACACCCGCAGCTGCAGCTGTAATACCACCAACCTGAAGAGTTCCTCCAGATAGAACACCTGAACCCTCAGCGTTGACTGGATCAATCTTAACTAGGTCTCCGTTTACTCCAGCTAGACCTGTTCCAATATCTTGGAAGTCTGCCTTTACTGTTACTAGAACGTCTATATCCTTTGGAAGTAATAGTGAAGTGTTAAGTGTTGATGTTGCTATTGTGCCAGCACCTGTGAACTGTGCTGTACCAAGTAGAGTTCCTGAAGCGTTGTATAGGTAAAGTGTTCCAACGTTTGCTTCAACGTTGTTACTGTTACCTGTACTTACAGCTGTGACATCCAAGCCAACCTTTGTTAGGTTAACTGCCTCGTTTGTGGCTCTGAACTTGATAACACCAACAGTAACACCTGTTGAACCTCCTGCTACTAGAGCATATGAAGGTGATGATGAGTCAACAGAAACTGCAAACGAACCAGTTGCAACTGTCATGATTGGACCAACATTATCTGTGTTAGTCTCTGTAAAATCACTTCCCGAAGCTACACCTGTAGCTGTAGGAGGGTTGTTTACACCCCAGTTGAATTTATCGTTGTTTGATGTTGCTGTAGATACAGTACACTTCAATGCCAATGTCTTGATTGTTCCCTTTGGAATAACAAGCTGACTATCTAGTGTAAATGTAACGTCACCAGCTGTTGATATTGTTGATGCTGGATTAACAGTGTTTGAACCTGTGTTCAATGCTGTCGCACCGTCAAACAACTGACATGATGTCAATTGCTCTGGCTCAGCAGTTACCCATGAGTACTGAAGTGGAATTGAACCAGTTCTTATATCCTCACCTGACTGTGATGCGTCAAATTTGTAGTTTGTGAACAATACTTGACCACCAGAAACGATTGACTGAGCAGAAGGTGAAGAGTCAACTGTAACATTCAATGCTGGACCCTTAACTGTCATTGTGTTCATAGCAACAGCTGTACTTGGAAGAGTAATTGTGTTGCCTGTTGTCTGACCAGTTATGTTTGACCATGATGCTGGAGTTGCTGAAACAACAACTGTCGCACCACTTGGTGCACCTGTAGGGATTTTACCCTTCAATGTGTAGGTCTTTGCTCCAATAGGGAATGTAACTGAGTCTGTGAATGTTATTGTACAACCTGATGTACAAGTCGTTGCCTCGTCAACTGGACCCGCAACTACTGCACCGTTTGAGTCAACAAGTGTGATATTTGTGATACCACCACTGCTTGACCATGTACCTGTTGTTGCGATTGTGAATGTCATTGACTGTACTGTGATAGCCTCGCCCTTTATATCTGTGACGAATCCACCAAGTACTTGGTTAGGAACGTTTAGTGCAATGTTTGCAGCAGCAACTGATGTTGCTTTCTGAATTGATGTTACTGAACCTGCAGAAACTGTAACTACGTTAGCCTGGAACCAAGGTGTTCCTGTTGAGAACGTACCACAAGCCTGTGAGGTTGAACATGTAACCACTGCATTAGCACCTGCTGGAGGTGTAATTCCATAACCATAAGTTACACCTGATACATATAGATCGGTTGTCTTGTATAGGTCAAACTTGATAGTTCTACCTGCTGCACCTGAACCTACGATATCACCTTGGATATAGATGTCTTTTGAAAGACCCTTATCAACAAGAAGACCGCCGGCGAAGTTTGCAGAGTAGTACTTACCATCAGATGAAACAACTGTGTCGTATGCAGTACCATCAACATAAACCTTTACATTATCAAGGTCTGTTTTTGATGCTGAACCTGACTGGTTGAATCTTACTGACCAAAGTTTGATTTGTTCAGCTGAACCAGCTGTTACTCTGAATCCAGAGAATTTGTAGCCAGTTGTACCGATTTCCTTACTCTGAGATGTTCCTGGGTCATATGATGATGTTCCCATAGTAACTGAACCCAATGTAAGAGAAGCGTTGATTGTGTGCTGTGCACCAGAAATAGGAAGTGATCCTGTAACTGTTGCGGATGTGTTAACTGCAACTACACTGAGTGCAGCAACCTGTCCTGCGTAGCTAGAAAGACTTGATGCCATGTTACCAGCAACTGTAAACATTTCTGTTGTACCTGCTTTGATAACATAAGGCTCACCTACCATTGCTTGATGATTTGAGTTAAGTGTCTTTGCAATACCAATCTGTGTACCATCGCTCTTCAATAGAACAATGCCAGAAAAGACTGCATCCTGTGCAAGACCTCCTCTCTCAACTGTAACTGAATTCAATGTTACATCACTTGCACCTGCTTGGATGCTAAATGTTGTAAATGGAAGTCGAGCTGCACTTTGAGGTGCTAGTGAGTTTGAAGGTTGCTGACCAGCTGTTACTACCATTGAACCGCCTGTTGGGTTTCCTGGTACAACTGGTGGAGGAACGACAACTACTCCACCCATTGAGTTAAGTTTAGCTCGAGTTATCGCGCCAACGTAACCAACTGATGGTGTGATTCCATATTTTACTTGGAATTTAACAACAGCTGCTCTTGTAGCTGGACCAAAGTATGATGTCTCCAATCCTGGAGAACCAGCACCTGTTCCTGCCAACTTTGTATCAGCACTCATATTAAGAACCTTTTGAAGATTCATAACATCTGTACCTTTACTACCTAGTGTTAAATTCGTATTGAATGTATAGCCTGTTGATTGGGCAGGTGTTCCACTCAATGCTGCAAGCTGTGCTGACAATGATGCAATCATTGCTTGTAGCTCCTCAATAGTAGCAGCTGATGTTGAAACTGGTGTTACAACAAAAGATAGTGCCATTGCGAAACCTGCAAGACCAGCGACAAACTTTGCAGTTCTTGATTTTGTTAACTTCATATATTGTTTTTAATAAAATAACCTTCTCCGTTTTACTAATAATAATTTTGGAGAACGATTATTGAAAACTATTAACTAATTGATAATGTTGACATATCGCTCTACACAAATTTTACTTCATGTAAGCAATACGTCCTGCCTACTAATTTTTCATCTCATATTTCGTTCAACCCGTCTGGCATTATAGAAGCCCAGGCGGTATCTCCACATGGTGGCAGAGCCGAACGATTCGACACAAGACAAAAAAATAGATGGTAAAAATTGGTCTGATTTTCTGTGTGTCTAGAGGGGTGGAAAAATGACGTTCTGAGGACATGACTTACTGGGTCATGTTTTGTAGAAATCCATATTTAATTTTCAAAGGACTTATTCGTTCTGAATGAAAAGAAATATATATGTATATTTGCACGGCATAAAAAATGCCATACATAGAGTCATTATATATCTCCGTCCGTAACTTTCCAATAATGCATGTGGATAACTACATAATTAGCCGTAATCCACCCCACCATTATTACACAAAATAGGGCCAAAAGTCAACGAGAAGCTTAAACCAAAGAATACCTGCTCCATCGCCTTACACCCGATCTTTTTAGAACTCCGGCTGATATAAACGAGTTTAGCTCTCTCTGTATGGTTTTTTCGCTACAATCTTTAATAACAACAGCAATATCATTAATGGTTAATTCCTTCTTTTTCTTAAGTAGTGCAAGTATTATGTTTTGTCGATTGGTTTTCTTTAAATTATCCTTGTTTGTATTGATATTTCTGTCTTTAATATCACTAAGAGACACCCTCTGAACCGCATTTTCCTGCTCTGTTTGCCTATAGATTTTTTCACCAACAAAAGCCCCCTTCATAACATCAGAAGAAACCGAAAAACCTTCTGAGAACACCTGTGAAATGCCACCATCTGAAGTACCGGCAAGTGTTAAATCAGTCGATTTAAGTATATTTATTAGGTTAAAAAACTCCTGTTTTAAAATTGAAAAGTTCATCTGAGAAACAAGCCCACCCCTTGCAGAAATTTCAAGAAGAGAAATAAGTTCAAGTGTTCGGGTCTTAGTATAATAGACGAAATCACCGCGCCCCCCCTCTGGTGTGTCCTTGTAAGTGAGCACAAAAGACAAAAGTTCTCCAGACTTTTTTCTTAGTGTCCATTTCATTGGCTCGCTGTCTGAAAAGAGTCCGGTTATCATGTACATTGCTGAGACAAGCTTTTCTGTCTTTTTATAGGCCAAAACAAAATCTGCATCTTTATCAAAAAATGAGACCGCATCAAGACTTTTTATAGATATTTCTGTTGAGATTTTATTTTCAGATTCCATTTTGTCTTTGTTATAATGTCCCTTATATTAGTCGCTTTTTATTGATATGTCCTTGTTGTGTCCTATATAATACAACCAGTCCTTGAGATAGTCAAGCGTGTCTATTATATACAAATAAGAGACAATTTGCCAATAGACAAGGACTCTTTATTTTGTTCTAAAGTACTTTGATTCTAGTCTTTGGATTTAAGTGTATATTCTGCTAAAATATACAGATATGTTTGGCAAAAATAAAAAAGATAGTAAAAAGGAAAAGAAGCGTAGTGAAGTTAAAAACAATAAGGAGGAGTCACCTACAAGCCACCTACAAAAGGAAACTATGAATGCAATTATCGCTGTTGTTTTTTTTGTCTTGGCAGTATTTCTCGTCCTCTCCTCAGGCCTCATAGATAAGGGTGGGAAGGCGGGAACAAGCGCATACAAAATCTTTCACTATTTATTTGGAGTTGGATATTATTTACTACCAATTTTATTCTTTATTCTCTGTGTTTCTTTCTTTAGATCACTTCAAAAGAAGCTTGCTTTGACACACAGCATTGGTGGTACACTATTCTTCTTATCATCTCTTGCCTTAATAAATATTCTTTCACAGAGTGGCGACGGCGTCGGCTCTGGTGGAGTAATCGGTGGATTTATTTCAAAACCACTTATTAATATGTTTGACACCTGGGTAAGTATCATCATTTTGCTAGCACTAATTATTATCTCCTTGCTAACCATTTTTGATGCACCAATCAGATTTACTTTTATAAAATCTTTATTCGTAAAAAAAGAAGTCCTACCTGGAACCGAGGATGATGGACCAGAAGTTATAATCACAAGTAATGGTGAGCCCCTGACTGACAAGGATAAAAAAGAAATGGGTAAAGAGGATGGTTCTTTTGGACCTAAAAAGGCCCAGGCTATGGAGGATAAAAAAGATGAGTTTGGTATTAGTCCTCTACTACTTAACGGCAAAGAATTCATACCACCCCCCCTTTCACTACTTAATGAGGACCACGGAAAACCAGGAGTCGGGGACATAAAAGCAAACTCAAACATTATCAAACGAACCTTGGCCAACTTTGGTATAAATGTTGAGATGGACGAAATATCTATCGGACCTTCTATTACAAGATACGCCCTAAAGCCGGCAGAGGGTATAAAACTATCCCGCATCGTTGGCTTACAAAATGATTTATCACTAGCACTTGCTGCCCACCCTATTCGTATTGAAGCGCCTATTCCAGGCAAGTCTCTTGTGGGTATAGAAATACCAAATAGTACGAAAACAACTGTCGGTCTTGGAACCCTTCTTTCATCTAACGAGTTTCAGAATTCAGACAAACCACTTCTAATTTCTCTTGGGAAGGGCATCTCAGGCATGTCGTATTTTGGTAACCTAGCTAAAGCCCCCCACCTCCTTATTGCTGGGGCTACTGGTTCTGGAAAGTCAGTTACAATACACACGGTCATCACTTCCCTTCTATATAGAAACTCGCCAGACAATCTTAAGTTCATCATGATAGACCCTAAACGTGTAGAGCTTACTCTTTATAACAAAATACCCCACCTCCTCACCCCTGTTATCACTGAAGCAAAGAAAACCATCCTTGCCTTAAAATGGGCTGCAAAAGAAATGGATAGAAGGTACGATATTCTTCAGGCTGAAAGTCTACAAAACATCTCCTCTTACCACAAAAATATAGTTGAACCAGAACTAAAAAGACGCAAAAATAAAAGGGTTGGCGACGAGGAAAAGCAGGTAGAAACCATGCCGTATATTGTTATCGTCATAGATGAGTTGGCAGATATAATGCAGGCGTATCCAAGAGAGCTTGAATCAGCTATCGTAAGACTTGCTCAAATGAGTCGAGCCGTGGGAATTCACCTTATTCTTTCAACACAGCGCCCATCAGTAAATGTCATTACAGGACTTATCAAGGCCAACATCCCGTCTCGTATTGCCCTACAGGTGGCATCCCAGATAGATTCACGCACTATTTTGGATATGGGTGGAGCAGAGAAGCTTCTTGGTGCTGGAGACATGCTCTATTTATCTGGAGAAATGTCTCAACCACAACGAATACAGTCTGCCTACATATCAGAAAGTGAAACAAAGTCAGTGGTAAAATATCTCGTAGACAGCTATGTAAATGAGATTCCAACCGAAATCAACATCACTGGAGATAACCAGAAAAACAACATTTTTGAAGCAACTATTGAGGATGAGAAGATGGAAAATGATGATGATTTGTACGAGGAGGCAAGACAAACCGTTCTTGAGGCAGGCAAGGCATCCACCTCCTACCTACAACGAAAACTGGGGGTTGGTTATGCTCGTGCTGCCCGCCTTATTGATATGCTAGAGGAAAGAGGTGTAATAGGGCCCGGTTCTGGAGCCAAACCGAGAGAAATACTGGACGGTGGAAACGACAACGAAATGCCCCCTGAAAACACCAGTGAATAAATATGAACAAAAGCGCTAAATCAGTCCTACGGATAGGCGTTATATCACTTGTTGCCCTAATTATCGTGGGGTACTCAGCTTTTCAAGCCCAGAAGCTAATTACAGGCCCAACTATTGATATATATACCCCCCAGAACGGGGCGAGTTACGGCCAAACACTTATTGAAATAGAGGGTAAGGCCACAAACATCTCATACATTAACCTAAACGGTAGAAGAATCTTTACTGACACAAATGGCCACTTTAAGGAGAAATTGCTCCTATCCCCTGGCTATAATATAATTAAGCTAGATGCCGTAGATAAGTTTAAGAAATATACGGAGAAAACATTGGAGGTAATTCTGAAGGAGTATTAAAGCAAATTAAAGAACGAAGTGACTATAATTTGCCTAACCCTGTGAAATAACTTTTGTTAAACAAAAGTTATCCGCAAAGCGGACATTTCACGGGGTGATGATTTGTTTATAAATTAATGAGCTAGGCGAATATAATTTATTACCCTAGTGAAATAACTTTTATTTTGTAAAAGTTGAAATCTGAAAGATTTCATTTCACAGGGTGATAATTTTTGTCTCGTTACACTCGAAAAAATATATCATGATGAAGAAAAAAGAAAAAAAGGAAGAGAAGGGTGAGATTGGAAAAGTAAATATAGAAAACACTTTGCGAGAAATCAAAACCAAGTTTGGAGATGATGCCATCATGATGCTTGGAGAAAAACCGCATGTAGATATAAATGCCATCTCAACTGGTTCGATTGGCTTGGATTCCGCTCTTGGTGTTGGTGGTCTTCCTCGCGGAAGAATAGTTGAAATATTCGGACCAGAATCGTCAGGCAAGACTACCCTATCACTTCACGTCATTGCTGAAGCCCAAAAGAAGGGTGGTATCTGTGCCTTCATAGACGCAGAACATGCTATGGACCCAGAATACTCACAGAGACTTGGTGTGAAGATAGATCAGCTTCTTATCTCACAACCCGACAACGGCGAGCAGGCTCTGGAGATTGTGGAGTCCCTTGTCCGCTCCGGCAAGATAGATGTGGTTGTAATTGACTCTGTGGCAGCTCTGACACCCAAAGATGAGATCGAGGGAGACATGGGAGCCTTTCATGTGGGCAAGCAAGCCCGTCTCATGTCCCAAGCTCTTCGAAAGCTTACTGCCATAGTGGCCAAATCAAAAACCCTAGTTATATTTATAAACCAAATCCGTATGCAAATCGGGGTTATGTTTGGTAACCCAGAGACTACCCCTGGTGGAAAGGCACTCAAGTTCTACACTTCTGTTCGTATAGATATTCGTCGAATAGCCCAGATAAAGAAGGGTGAAGAAATAATGGGTGGGCGCATCAGAGTAAAGGTTGTAAAAAATAAAGTAGCTGCTCCATTCAAACAGACAGAGTTTGACCTAATGTACAACGAAGGAATTTCTCGCGAGGGTGAAATCATTGCTCTTGGAGAGAAGATGAAAATAATCACAAAGACTGGAAGTAGTTACTCCTATGGTGATGTTAAGCTTGGTCGTGGATATGACTCAACACGCCAATTTTTGAAAGATAAGGAAAACAAAAAAATCGCAGAGGCTATATTAAAGGAAATCCGTGCAGGCCTTGCCAAAAATGGAGGTTCAACTGTAGCCGTAAACGAAACCGAATCAAGCTCAAGCGAAGAATAATGTTCGCACAATCTCTTTTTCGTCATGTGTTTTACTCAACGCGCATAAAAGCTTGCTAGCTTTTTGCTATGCTCGTGCCGTCGCACTGTGCAAGTCTCGTAAAACACATGACTCAACGAGATTGTGCTTGGTGTTGGTTTTTAGATACAGAAAAACCGGCCACGATATGGGGTTGATTTTTTGGCTTAAATGGGCTATATTTCTAGAGTTACTTGTCCCGTTAGAAGTAAAAGTCGCAAGTTCTACTCGGGAAATTTTATTACATAGGATAACCTTAATCCACCTGGTCAAAAGCCAAATGGACTTCTAATGGGATGGCAATGCTAGATTATAGTGAAATAGTTTTGAGAAAATACATCGTCTTGGACGGCGAACCTTGGGAAGTACTCGCTTCTCATGTCTTCAGAAAACAGCAGAGAAAACCGGTCAACGCCTGCAAACTAAAGAATCTTATTACTGGCAAAGTTACAGAGCGTTCCTTCCACGTGTCAGAAAAGGTTGAGGAAGCAGAAATAGAATCAAAGGAAGTAAAATATTTGTACAGTACTAAAGGAGAGTTCTGGTTCTGTGACCCAAAGGACCCAAGTGACCGATTCAAGATAGATGAGTCCTTTATAGGAATACAAAGCAAATTTATAAAAAAGGACTCTGTTGTAAAATCCCTGTCATTTGATGACAAGGTTATAGGAATGGAGATACCCACAAAAATCGACTTGAAGGTAATAGAAGCTCACCCAGCTGTGAAAGGAAATACAGCCCAAGGTGGAACAAAGGTTGTAAAACTTGAAACTGGTGCAGAAATAAACGTACCGATGTTTATAAAGGAAGGAGAAATAGTCAGAGTAAACAGTGAGACTGGAGAATACTCGGAGCGAGTTGGTGGAGCAAATTTCTAATACCAGAGCACACAACTTCTTTCTCGTTGTATTTCTCAGGGAGACACGGATAAATTTCTGTTGAAATTTTCCTTGAGTTCACGCCGTCGCGCTCACTAGTCTCCCTTCAAAACACAACTCGACGAAGTTTGAATTCAAAAATCTCATTGAACCAAAACTCTTTTGGAGCACCCGCAATCCTCTAGCATGGTTCCGTCAACGACCCCGAATAAAGTGAGGGACTCTTGACGGATAGAGGATGAGGACTAGAACAAAACCGGCGCTGGCCGGTTTTGTGTCTCCAAAAGAGTTTTGGTGAAAAAAAGATTTTTACTTATCTACTTACAAACGGTAAGAGTCCCATAAAACGAGATCTTTTTATTGCCATAGCAAGGTTACGCTGATGTTTCGCGGTCACTCCAGTTCTCTTTCGAGAAATGATGCGAGCATGAGGATTAAGAAACTTTCTCAAAAGCTCCACATCCTTGAAATCAATATATTTTATATTGTTCTCAGTAAAGTAACACTTTTTAATATTTGTATTCATTTTATATTTTATAATTAAAAGGGTATGTCCTCGGGGTTAATCTCTTCTTCTGGATATTCAATAGTATCCAAGGCTTTTTTGTGTTCATCTTCTGTCGGAGCAGGAGCAGTGTAGCCACCTGCAGGAACATCTCTCTTTGGACCAAACTGTATACGATCTGCAATAACCTCTGTGCGGTATTTTTTCACACCAGCAGCGTCATCCCAGCTTCGTGTTTGCATCCTCCCTTCAACCAAAACAGAGCCTCCTTTTTTCAAATATTGTCCGCATATTTCGGCTTGTCTTCCAAAGACAACAACATTGTGAAAATCTACGTTCTCTTGTTTAACACCATTCTTATCCTTCCAAACTCTGTTTGTGGCCACACCAAAACTCGCAACCTTTATTCCAGAAGGAATGGCCTTGACCTCTGGATCTCGAGTTAAGTTGCCGATAATAATTGCTTTGTTTAAGTACATGATAGTTAGTTAAAAGTTTATAAAGTCCTTAAAGTCTACAAAGTAGAACTATGCAATCACTAAATCATCTATACTCTTATCAATCTCCTCTGGTGTTGCCTCCTTTTCTACCACAGGCACCTCCACAGTTTCACTTTCGTATCCATCTGTTTGTCTTTTGGAATCATCCTCAGACTTAAGCTTCATCTTGCCACTCAAAAGAGTGTTCTCACGCACAGTTTTAATAATAAGATAACGAAGGATTTCATTGTCCATATCTAGGCTTTTCTTTATTGCTTCTATCCCTTCCTTTGTTGTCTCAAACTTTACCCAACCAAAGTACCCCATTGTGCACTTGTGGCGTATAGTTCCTACAACCTTAGTCATTGGATAAGCGAGGTCGATGAGTATCGGATTCTCATCAGATATCACTTGGCCACCTACTGAAGTTAACGTCTTTTTCAAGGCCGTTACTTTAGCAGGAACTTGCTCTAAAGCAAGGGATGGAAGGAGTAAATATGAGACCTCATATATGGTCAAATTATCCCCTTTTTCCAGTGTTTTTTCTGTTTCCATGAACCACACACTATCACAAAGAGCTGGAAGACGCAATAGCACTAATTTGAGGAAAATGCCTTAAAACGTTGTTAAGTAAAGCCGTTTTAACCACATCAAAGGGTTCATTTCTTATTTCAGCAATCTTTTTTACCACCTCAATAACATAGAGTGGCGAGTTTCGCCCACCCCTATGTGGAACAGGGGCGACAAAGGGCGCATCAGTTTCAGACATAATCATGTCTAGTGGAGTGTATTTAATGAGCTCATCATAATCATTAGTAAAAGTAATAACACCAGTAAATGACACAGTAAAGCCAATAGCTATAAATCTTTTCAAAACATCCATATCACCAGCAAAAAAGTGCGCATTGCCCTTGAGCTTATCTCCAGAAGTTGAGTGGTAGTGCTCCAATATTTCCAATGCGTCGTAATATGCATCTTGACTGCCTTTGCTTCCACGGACATGTAGCATCAATGGCTTACTGACAGACAGAGAAAGGTCGATTTGGGACTCAAATATTTTTTTCTGAACTTTCTTTAGGTTTTCATCTTTTGACTTCAGACGATAATAATCCAAACCAGTCTCACCAATAGATACAACTTTCGGATTCTTTGCCAACTCTAAAAGTCGCTCGTCAAAAACTGAGTTTAGGTCAAAGTCTCCGGGGTGTTCACCAACACAAGCAAATAGATTGTCGTGCTTTTCTGCTAAAGCTATTGCTCTTTGACAAGAGTCAAACCCCACTCCAACTGTGGTGGTGCCGATTTTCTTTTCTTTAATCCTCACTATCTCCTCTTCCCTATCCAGATCAAAATCTGGAAAATCAATATGGGAGTGTATGTCAAAATATTCAAACATGAATGAGTTATAAAGTTAAGCTAAAAGTTTATAAAGCAAAAAACTAGTCCTTCCGCAGAAACAATGGTACCTCTGGAGTTTTGTTTGTTTTAATAAGTTCTTTAATTTTCTCTGATGTTTCTGGCAAAATTGGATTCAGTTTTCTTGCAACAGAATAAAGCCTCACCACCAAATCAGATATCATTCTTTGACCCGCCTCTTTGTCTGTTTTTACCACCTTAAATGGTTGGTTATCTTGAATGTACAGGTCCATTTCTCCAATTTCTTTCCATATCATCTGAACCGCCTTACCTATTTCAAAATTATTCAGTAAATCAAAATAATCTTTCATATCTTCAAAGTCCTCAATTTTTACTGGGGCATCCAGATTATCCTGAGACATCTTCATTATTCTTGATACCAAATTCCCTAAGCCGTTAGCAAGTTTTGCATTATATGATTGGTGAATAAGCTCCATTGAGGCTGGGCTGTCTTCAAACATTGAAACTTCCCCGCATACATAATACCTAAGAGCTTCTGCACCATATTTTTCTACAACATCGTAAGGATTAACCACATTGCCTATACTTTTACTCATCTTTACCCCACCTTCTCCCGTAAAAAAACCATTAATAACAATCCTATGAGACGAAGATAGTCCAACTGACAAGAGCATCGCTTGCCACATTGCCGACTGCATTCTTAGATTATCTTTTCCACAATACTGTGTTGGTGTTCCGTTTATCCAAAACTCTTCAAAATTTTCTTTGTTCTCCGGCCAACCCAAGGTTGAAATATAGTTTACTAAGGCATCAAACCAAACGTACATCACCTGCTCTGAATCCCCTGGCACAGATATTCCCCAAGGCATCTTAGACTTCAAACGAGAAATGGAAAAATCTTCCAACCCTCTTTCCACAAACATCTTAATCTCATTTTGTCGAAAATCAGGAGTAACAAAATTTGGGTTGTCTTCATACAACTTCAATAGTTTTTCTTGAAATGCTGAGAATTTGAAAAAATAGTTTTCCTCATTTATAAACTCAATTTCCCGATTTGGATGTATCGCGCACTTTCCATCCACTAATTCTGAATCTGTTTTTTCAAGCTCGCAGCCAACACAATACTTTATTTGGTAAGATTTTTTATAAATATAACCATTCTTGTCACACAGTTTCCAAAATTCCTGTGCAGACTTTTGGTGATGCTCATCTGTGGTTCGGATAAAATGCACATCAGGAGAAATCTGAAGCAAATCTATTAAGCCACGAAATTTTTCTGCGTACTCATCAACATAATCCCCAACGGGAATTCCCTCTTTTTGTGCATCTCCCCAAAGTTTCTGACCGTGTTCATCTGTACCAGTGTTAAAAAAAACTTCAAACCCCTGGAGACGCTTTGCTCTGGCAACAATATCTGCACGAATAATCTCCATAGCAAATCCAATATGAGGATCAGAATTTACATAAGGTAATGTAGTTGTGATGTAGAAAGGTTTCATAATTAATAATTTCTAATTGACCTAATTATTCTAATTTCTAAACAATAATCAAACTCCAATAATCAAGCCATCCTGTTTTTTGGTTATTATTTAGGTTAATTAGAGTAATTAGAAATTAGGTTACTTGTTTGAATTCATCATCTCATACTTTTCAATTTTGTCTTTCTCAAAATCATCAAAAAGTTCAATGATAACCGCGGCCACAGGTACAGACAGTATAAGCCCTGTCAAACCAGCAAGTTGCCAACCAATAGCAAGTGCCAAAATAGAAACTATTGGCGAAACCCCCACAACTTTCTTAACCACAAGCGGATATATAAGTTGGTTTTCAAATTGCTGAATAATAATATAGAGCCCAGCCACTACCCCAGCGAGAGGTACTCCACCAGCAACAAAACCTATTGCAATGGCAGGTATTGAAGCCATGATTGGGCCAAATAATGGGATTATTTCAAAGGCTCCCGCCAAAAAAGCCAACAGTAGAGCGTTTGGGACACCAGTAATTAGAAGACCTAGATAAACAAGCATTCCAACAACAACAGCCAAAACGAGCTGGCCCTGCATCCATAGCCCAATTTTCCTTTGGGATCTCTTCCACAGAGAAACAACGTATTTCTCGTGTTTGATTGTAGTAATTGCCTTCAGAAACTTGCCAACACCATCTTCCTCAACCGCTAAATAAAAAGACAAAACAACCATTAGAAGAAAAGATAAGAAGCCCCCAAAAAATGAAGCTACGGTTCCAAAAGTGTTTGAGGTAACACTGCTTGTAATGTGATTTAACTGAGAAACAACGTCATCAAGATTAATACTGTTTGTAAAACTTGATATCGAACCAGAAGCAAAAAATTCATTATTGTTCAAACTATCAGTTATACTGGTTGTATTAAAGTATGTTGGAAAATTTTTCAAAAAATCACTTGACTCTGACAATAGTGGTAAAAACAAGAAAAATATTATACCAGCAAAACATATGAAAATTGCTACATATATAAGTATCACAGCAAAAAGGCGAGGAACTTTATGTCTAACAAACCACTGTGTGCCAGGCTCAATTGCCGAAGCCACAACTATAGACATGAGCAACACCAAAACTAAGTCCTTCAAGACAAAAAGTAGCACAAAAAATAACACCACAAGTACAGCTTTGACAAAAGTACTCGCACTTATACTAAGAGTTTGTTCTTTTAGTTCCATAGGCCAATAATAGCACTCGGACTCGAGTTTGTAAAAAACTATATTTTAGACTTTATATATGCAACTAAGTCAGAAACAGACATTCTTTCTTGCTTCCCTGTGTCACGATCACGAACAGTTACACTAGCATCTCCGCCTCGTGTCGACTCGTCTCCGCGAGTCGAGACGGGTTTTTCTATTGTCTCAAAATCAACCGTAACACAAAACGGTGTGCCTATTTCATCCTGACGACGATATCTCTTACCAATATTTCCATTGTCATCAAAAATAATCGGCTGAATCTCGTTATTTAAAATATCAAATATTTCTTTGGCTTTTTTAACTAGTTCTGGTTTATTTTTTAGTAGCGGAAATACTGCCACTTTTACTGGAGCAATGCTTGGCTTTAGTTTTAAATACACTCTTTTTTCACCATCCATCTCGTCCTCATTGTATGCATCACACAAAACAGCAAGAAATAACCTACTAACTCCACCTGATGACTCAATAATGTGTGGAACGAACCTATCATTAGTTTCACCATCTTGATAAACTAGCTCCTTTCCTGATCCGGCCGAATGTTGTGTTAGGTCATAGTTACCACGCGCATGAACACCCTCCATTTCATCAAAACCCCAAGGAAAATTATATTCTATGTCGTAAGCCTCCTTGGCATAAAAAACTAGATTTTCATGTTTTTTCCACCTTATGTTTTCCTCTTTTATTCCTAAACTCAAAATTGCCTTCCATCTATAATCCTTTAATTTCTCATATTCGTCCATATCGTCTTCTGGCCTGGTAAAATACTGCATCTCCATCTGTTCGAATTCTCTCAACCTAAAAAGAAACTGCCTTGGTGATATCTCATTTCTAAATGCCTTACCAATTTGTGCAATACCAAAAGGCAATTTCATGTGTTGTGAGTCTAAAACATTTTTAAAATTTACATAAATCCCCTGACAGGTTTCCCCTCTTAAGTAGGCTGGAGTAGAATATGAATCTGTAAAATCACCTAGGTTAGACTTTACTAACAAATTAAATTTTCTTACTTTTGTAAAATTTTGCTTACCACAATTTGAGCACTTAATTTTTTTCTTATTGTCGTCAAAAAGTTTGTTGATTTCTTCTTCTGACATCTTTTCGTCAGCAACAACACCAATCTCATCCAAAGCTTTATCCGCCCTTATTCTTGTGTGACATTCCTTACATTCAGCCATGGGATCAGAGAAACCTTTGGTGTGACCAGAAGCTTCCCAAATTTGAGGGTTCATAAATATACCCGAGTCTAATCCAACAATGTCTTGTCTTTTGTGAACCATCCATTTCCACCAATGGGCCTTGAGATTATTTTCAAGCTCAACTCCCATAGGACCAAAATCATACACACCAGCAAAACCTCCATAAATTTCGGAACTTGGGTAAACAAAACCGCGTCGCTTGCACAACGAAACAATTTTCTCCATTAGGTCATTTTTGTTCTCTGCCATAATACCCTATATTAACCGATTTTATCAGTATTTGAAAGCTCTAGATTAATCCTACTGTACAACAAAACCATCAGTGCTTTTATATGTTGGATCAGAGAATTGAGTCGTAACCGACAACGCTCCTGCGGTTAGTTGGGTATTTGTGTATGTATCAGTTGCTGTCATGTTGATTCTTGTAAGGAGATCCAAGACAGAACCAATCTGACTGACACTTGGTGTAACACCAACCTTAAACGAAATTTCTTTTGGAGAGTTTGTAAAACCAGCACCTGATGCAATATTACCAACATTCCATGTTAAAACTCTTGTCTCCTCACTCCAGGTGAACCTCTCACTTGATGGAGAGACCTCCTTTTTCCACTCAACTCCTGCAGGCAAAACCGCTGTCACCAGTGTGTCTTTAAGGTCGTTATTAGCATTTGTTAGCACCCAGGTTATTGTATATGTTGATTCCTTATCTGCTTTTGGAGGAATAGGACCACTGTTACCAAAGGGCCCAATGCTTCTATATGACTTTGCAGTAAATGCTACAGCAGATGGAAACTTGATAACTATCTCCTCTTCAGAAGATATAACACCAGATTCAGTACCAGTGCGGTCCCCAGTAGATTTTATGTTTATAACAATATTTGGATTTTTTATTGACCTGACACGGTTAATATCAAAAAGAGATGATAAAGAAAACGATACGCTGTTATAATCTCCGGGAGAAATACTTGCAAGATTTTCTGTACTATTTTTGTCCCAGACGATTGTGTCATCTACTGATCTATAGAAACCGCCATTATTAACCCTAACACTGTTTCTATCAAGAATATTTCCAGAGAGCACTGCGGTGATATTTGTATTCAAAATTTTATCGGGCAAAATATTTTCCCATTTAATGGTCACTGGTATTGAACGACCGATTACCGAAACCGATTCTGAAGTAACAGTTAAGTCAAAAAATGATTTCCTTATTCCAACTGTCACAATATTACTAGCCAGAGCGATATCAAAATCTTCATCTATGCTTGATTTTTGTGTTCCCACAGACACCTTAAATGACCTGTCTTCCAAATTTTGTCCAATGAGTGTGCCAGTTATGGTCAAACTCTTTTTGTCACCGTCTTTCAAATCTCCAATATTCCAGATTGTATTGTCTCGGATTGGTTTAGTGCTTGAATCTTTAAATGTAAAACCATATGGATACTCAACCTTAACCAAAGTATTCTTCATCACCACACTTGAGTTGGAAACAATATCAACAACCATGGCGACAGTCTGGCCAGAATTTATCTCCTTAGGATAAGAGACGTTTAGGATAATCGGAGACGAACTGATTATAACATCATATTTTTTCTCCTTTGAAAAAGTGGCATTTGAACCCTTGACTCTATACTCTATTCTGAAATTAAAAGATTTTATTGCATCCTTTTCACCAGACATGGTCAAACGAACAATGTGGTCTTTACTACCGCCACTCGGAATAACACCAAGATCAACCTTCTCTCGAGTAAGAGGTTCTTCTTCTCCAACAGACAGGGAGGCGTCAGGATAAGTAATAAACAAAGTGGTTTCTTCCAAATCTGTGCGATTGCTGTTGAGTATTGATAATCCCACGACTAGCTCTTCTCCAGAAGAGACAGAGCCTGGAGCCACTATCTTGATATCCAGATTGTTGGAAGATATCATGTTTAACCCGCCAAAGAATATAAAAACCGCTACAGCAAGAGCCACCACAAAGAAAATCATTGACCCAATAAAAAACTTATTGAAAAAGGAGTTATTGTGTTTGGTCATGTTCTCTTTTGGAATATCAAACGACGGAGTAGTCCCCCAATCGGTAGAAATATCAATCTTTCGTTCTGGAACAGGGGTTCGTTTCTCTTTTGGAACCACATTTTCATTCCTGGAATACAAAGTCCTTTTTAAACGCTCTATACTACTTTTCTCAAATTCCATATACTTTACATTATATCAAACTTCAGAATAACCGACTACAAATGACTCTCTGTAAAAGCCTTGTTTATAAGTGAAACTATATTTTTTTTACTCTCCAACACACTACCAACAACACCCATGTTCCACTCACTTGTTTCTGTTAGAAAAACACTAATATCCTGTTTTTTTTCAACATAGCCAAGCTCGTGCAATATTCGCAAAATAATTAGCATTTCAAAACCCGGGAGGTCTTCTTTTGCTATTGATTTCAGAAACTCAAAACCGCTTCTGGTAATTTCAAAGACTTCCTTGTGTGGAGACTCACCTGGAATCATTTTTACTAAGACAGAAGAAACTTGAGACAAGACCTTTCTCGAATAAATAGGGCAATCAAAAAAATAATTGCCTTTTTCTACAACATTTGTAATCTTCCAACCATTTTTCCCCTTTACAGAGGAAACAGAGACAAGAGAATATTCTTGTAAGGCAGAACGAAGTTTTGAAGAAGACAATCTTACAGACCTTGCCCCAGCCACAATTAACCCCAAGTCAGAGGTCAAAATATGCAACAAAATATTTGCTTCACCAAAAGGTGTGCGTTTGAGGATAATTCCATCGGTTGTATAAATGTGATATCCCATTATTTAATGATGGAGAAGGTTGTCTCACCGCCACCATCTACAGGAACAAGATAATTCTGTTTCACATCAGAGTACGAAATATCAACAATCTGTGTGGGTGCCTTAATCATGCCTGAATATGAATCCACGACTGATTTCTTGTTTGTATTTATAACTAGATGTATTTTTTCACTTGGGCTCAGCCCCTCACTTTTACGAGCATCCTGAATACTACGAATAATATCTCGTACAAAGCCCTCATCCTTTAGCTCATCTGTTAGGGTTATGTCCAGCTTCATTTCCAAATCATCTGAAACTGAAACTTTTTTTACATTCACCTCGTCTCCAATTATTTCAAGTAATTCTTGAGAGAACGAATCATGGATAGAGAGAGATGCGAGAGGTTGACGCACTTTATGTCCAGCCTTCTGACGCAATTCAAGAGCGGAAGTAACAACCTCACGGACCTTCTTCATATCTTCAATTATTTTTGAATCAAAGCCTTCGCTCTTTGGCCAATTCTCTAGGTGAACACTCTCTTTCTCTCCACCAACACGCCCATAAACTTCTTCAGCAATAAACGGTACAAACGGAGCTAGAACAGTCGCAAGTTTTCTCAAAACAAGAGCCGTGTAAAACGAGGCGGAAAATCTAACACTTTCGTCTTCAGATTTAAATCTGTCTCTTGAACGCCTGAGATACCAGGTTGAAAGGTCGTCCACAAAATCTAATATTGGTCTAGATGCTCTATCAAGTTCATACTTGTCCAAAGAAACAGTAACGGTCTCTAGAAGCTCATTTAAACGAGCCGTTATCCATGTATCAAGAATAGTTTCCTTTGGCTCCCCTATTTTTTCGACTGGACCCGCCTGCCCCCGACTCGTGAGGGCGGGCAGGTACATCTCGTAGAAAGACAAAACATTATATATTTTTTGAATAAGTTTTTTATACACCTCGTCAACACCCTTTTCAGAAAAATTGAAATCTTCCGCCTTAACAAGTGGAGAAGAGATTAGATAATACCTTAGGGCATCAGCGCCATATTTATTCACAATATCCATTGGGTCAGGATAATTATTGAGGCTCTTGCTCATCTTGCGACCATCTTCTGCCAGAACCAGCCCATTTACCACCACGCGTTTATATGGCACCTTATCAAACAGTCCCACCGACAAGACAAGAAGTGTATAAAACCAACCACGGGTTTGATCCAATCCCTCCGCTATAAAATCTGCAGGGAAAATGGAACCATTCTTTTTTTCAAACTCATCCTTGTTTTCAAACGGATAGTGGTGCTCCGCAAACGACATTGAGCCAGATTCATACCAACAATCAAAAACCTCTGGAACGCGTCTTAAAGCTGAGCCATCTTTGTCATGCAAAACCACATCATCTATATATGGCCGATGTAAATCTATCTCGTAAGTTTCGTTGTGAGGAAGGGCAACAAAATCAGATTTTCTTACTTCAGCATTTTTAAACAGATTACCAAAATAATATTTGTTTATGTCCTTGTAACTCAAACCTCTCGAACCCAGTTCAGCTACTGATAGTGGCCCACCATGACTGACAATTAGTATATTCTTACCTTCGTATTTACTGTCAATCTCATACATCGCTTTCATTACTCTGTGCTGTATATCCTGCATTGTTTCTGCTCCCTCGTGTTTATTTGTAAAATCAAAATCGTTCCAATGCTTTCCATCAAACTCGCCACAATAAATCTCTCCAAGGGATTCGTTAAACACGACACTGCTTTTATCTATACCAACTTCTTCTGCAACAATTTCTGCAGTTTCGCGAGTTCTCTCAAACGGTGAGGAAATAATAAGGTCAATTTTCTCGCCAACTAAACCACGGGCAGAATCTTTTGCTTGTTTTTTGCCGTCTTCAGTTAACGGGTCGTGGCCATCCACCCTGCAACTTATTACACCCTTTACATTGCCCTCCGAACCCCCATGACGCATTAGGTAATACTTGTTGCGACGCCCCACGCGGTCCTTCAAATCACTAAGTGACCCCACAACGACCCTACCACCATCTTCCCTCTCCCAGACAGGAAGTGGCGCACCCCAATATCGTGAACGAGATATAGCCCAATCCCTTGCACCCTCTAGCCATTTACCAAACCTGCCGTCTCTTATGTCCTCGGGTGTCCAGACTATTGTTTTATTTAATTCCACCACACGATCTTTGAAGGCGGTGACTTTTATAAACCAAGATGTAGTAGCGTAGTTTAGAAGTGGTGTATGACATCTCCAACAATGTGGGTAAGAATGGACTATTTTTTCCTTTGAAAACAAAGTTCCTTGTTTAGCCAGGTATTTGATTATTTCCACATCTGTCTTCTGGTGGTCTTCTGCAGGCTTAACCTTCTGCCTGGCAAAATCAACCACTTCACTTTTGAATGTTCCGTCTTTATTTACATGCTGAAGAAAAGGAAGGTTGTTCTCCTTTCCCAAATTCATATCATCTTCCCCAAAAGCCGGTGCTATATGAACAATACCCGTACCATCTTCAGATGTTACAAAGTCTCCCGCATAAATCTTCCAACCATTCTCTCTATTCTCTGTTTTTTCGTTATCATAATAATTAAAGAGTGGTTTGTATTTTTTACCGAAAAGCTCTTTGGGGTCAACTAACCTAACAATTTTATAATCTTTTCCAAACACCGCCTCCAACCTTGATTTGGCCAAAATGTATGTGTTTCCTGGTTCTGTACCAGTAACAGCTACATATTCCATATTTGGATTTATTGCAAGTCCAGCATTCCCTGGGAGAGTCCATGGTGTCGTTGTCCAAGCAAGTAAATAAGTTTTTGGTATACCTACAAGCTCAAACTCAGCAGTGACAGAAATATCCGTAATATCTTTATACCCTTGGTTTACCTCAAAATTTGAAAGTGTTGTCTCACATCTCGGACAAAGTAACATTGATTTAAAACCTTGGTAGACTAGCCCCTTATCATAAAGAGTTTTGAAAGACCACCAAACAGATTCTGTATAACTAGAATCCATGGTTCTATAATCGTCTTCCATATCAACCCATCTGCCACTACGAGGAATTATTTTCTTCCATTCATCTGCATATCGAAAAACAATGTCTCTAGCATATTTGTTAAACTTTTCTATTCCATAAGTTTCAATGTCTTGTCTGCTCCCTAGGGATAGTTCTTTCTCAATAATATTTTCCACTGGAAGTCCATGACAATCCCAACCCCACCTTCTATCAACCCGCTTCCCTAGCATGGTTTGATACCTAGGAATTACATCCTTTATTGTTCCAGGTAAAATATGCCCGTAATGCGGAAGACCAGTTGCAAAAGGGGGTCCGTCAAAAAAGGTGAAGTTTCCACCAGGAGCATCCTTTTCAACACTTTTTTTGAAAATTTTGTTTTTATCCCAAAATTCCAATATCTTCTCTTCCTTTAGAGCAATCTCGCTTTTTTCTATTTTTTCATTTTCCATATTTTTTGTAATAAAAAACCCGTCCCTACACAGCAAACACTTGCTATGCAAGGACGAGCTTCTAAAACTGATAGCCGTGGTACCACCTTGCTTACTTCTCTTTACGGCTATGACGGGCCACCCGTTGGGTTCTACAGCTCAAAAGCCTCTTCCCAAAGCCTCGGAGGTGATTGGTCTCCTTACTTGCCTATACACGAATCATAACAAAATATTGCTCTTTGTAAATAACTACATCTGGCTTGGAACTTTAATTCCAAGGAGGTTTAGTCCCGAAGTCATTACATGAACAAAAGCCTGGGTTAGGGCGAGTCTATATGGGGAGGTTGGGTCAGTCTCATCTATGATTTTATGCGAAGCGTAAAAAGAGTTGAACTCCCCCGCTAATTCAATAAGATAGGTAGCAACATGGCTTGGTGCATACTCTGTCCCCGCTCTCTCCACCACTGACGGAAATCTCTCAAGCAATCTCTCTAGGTTTGTCGTCGTCCAGTTTTCTGGTATTTCACTTTCAACTTTCAACTTTATATTTTCAACTTTTTTTAGAATACTATTCGCCCTAACCGTTGCATACTGCAAATATGGACCAGAGTCACCCTCAAAAGAAAGTGATTTATCAAAATCAAAAATAATATCTTTTCCTGTTGTTTGTTTTAATATCGAATATTTCAATGCTCCAATTGCAATGATTTCTGATATTTCTTTTTTCTTGTCGTCTGAAATCTCTCTATCCTTCATTTTTTCTAATATCTTTTCTTGTACCTCTAAAATGAGAGATTCGGCTGTAATAACCTTACCAGTGCGAGACGACATTTTACCTGTTGGTAACCTTAACATACCATGAGAAAGATGCTTGGTTTTTTTTGCTAAATCAGGAAAGATAAGTGACATTGCCTTTAGTAAAACCCTAAAGTATTCGTTTATCTCGTTACCAGTAATAACCACAGACTCATCATATGGATATCTATCATATTTTATTTTTGCTAGACCAAGTTCTTTGGCTTCGTAGGTTGGCAACCCATCCTTATTTATAAAAACTCTAGTGTGAAGAGTTGGGTCATATTTCTCACCCTTAAAAACGACCGCCCCCTCGCTCCCCTCAAATATATTAGGTAAATTTTTTTCTACCGTCTCCTGGCCAAAAACCCCCACCTCACTCTCAAAAAAATAGTAGTCAAATTTTGTGCCAAGTTTTTTATAAATTGTTTCAAAATAGTCTAAAGATACTTTTTTTCCCTGGTCATATAGTTTATTTATTATTTCATCTGTTCTACTGTATATTTTTTTGTTTACTTCATCTACCTCTCCCTTGATTATAGAACTTGATTCATATAGTTCAGACCCAGCTACATATGCAGAAGCAGACTGCCTAACATCTCTTACTATATATATTTCTTTTTTTAATAAATCCCAAATCGCTTTGGCCACATGGAGTCCAACATCACCCTGATAACAAGCTCTTTTTACTTCCGCTCCCCTCGCGATAATAATTCTTGATATAGATTCACCAATCGTATTGGACATAAGATGCCCTATATGAAATTCTTTAAATGGGTTAGGGTCAGTAAATTCAACCATTATTTTTTTTGCACCTAACGAGTCACTCTTTCCATAACCTTCTTTTTCTAAAATAACCTCTTTTACCACATCACCAAAATAATTTTTATCAAAAAAGAAATTAATAAATCCAGGATTCACTACTTCTATTTTCAATAACCCAAGAGTATTATTTGAAACTAACTTGCTTTTTATTTCCTCCGCCAGCTCTATTGGTTTTTTATTAAGCTCCTTAGCACATACCATAGCAACACTAGAGGAATAGTCCCCCATTTTTACATGGGCAGGAATATCAAGCTGGACCTGTGGTTTCTTTACTCCAAGCCCCAGAAGAATCTTTTTTATTTTTTCAACTATTTCTTGTTTAGTATTCATGATTTTATTTTCCCGTACTACCAAAGGCTCCGACTCCTCTTGATGAATCCACAAGGGCCTCAACCTCCATAATCTCTGGGTGTTCTATCTCCTGCACGAGAAGCTGGGCTACTTTGTGACCTTTTTCTAAAACATAGTCCTCTTTACCAAGGTTTATAAGACTAATAATATATTCTCCACGATATCCGGCGTCCATAACCCCACCCAAGGTTTTTAGACCGTAGTTTGAAGAAAGACCACTTTTGTCCCAAACCAACCCAACAAAACCCTCTGGTAGTTCAACAGAAATGCCTGTGCCAATCTTCTCTATACCTCCCGCTTTTATAGTAACCGTACTCTGGGCATACAAATCCATACCCGCATCACCTGGATGAGCAAAAGACGGCAGAACAGCGTCCGGATAGAGTTTTTTTACCTTAATAACCATGTGCCAATAATAGCATTGCCAAGAGAGTTTATAAAGTCTGAGCTATTTCTTGCTTCTCAATATCTTATCGATTTTTTTAGCTATCAAAACAAAGTCTTTCTCTTTCTTACCTCTCGTAGTTTCTCCGGCTGTCCCAAGTCTTATACCAGATGGATCCATGGGAGACCTAGTTTCTCCAGGAATAGTATTTTTGTTTACGATAATGCCATTTTTCTCTAATCTATCACTGGCCTCTTTTCCAGAAATTCCCACACCATTCATCCATGTATCTACAAGTATTAAGTGACTGTCTGTACCGCCTGAAACAATTCTCCACCCGAGCTTTTGTAATTCATTAGACAAAACTTTTGCATTCCTTATAACTTGCTCCGCATATTTTCTAAATGCTGGTGTGTCTGCTTCTTTCAAGGCAACGGCCACTCCAGCAATTTGGTTTAGGTGTGGACCACCTTGTAACCCCGGGAAAATAGCCTTGTCTATTTTTTTGTAAATTTCTCTATCATCTGTTTTAGAAAAAATCATAGCCGAACGCGGGCCACGCAAAGTCTTGTGGGTGGTCGTGGTGACCACATCTGCATATTTAAAAGGCGATGGATACGCGCGCCCAGCAACAAGTCCCGCAAGATGTGACATGTCCACCATAAAATATGCTCCAACACTATCTGCGACTTCTCTAAATTTTTTAAAATCCACCAGTCTTGGATATGCAGTAAAACCAGCCACAATGATTTGTGGTTTTTCCTTCTCGGCAATTTTTTTTATTTCTTTGAAATCGATTGTCTCAGTTTTGCCGTCCACACCAAAAGGAATCTGTTGCCAAACTTTTCCAGTTATAGAAACCTTGTGACCATGTGTCAGATGTCCCCCATCCTGCAGATTCATCCCCATTATCTTGGCACCAACAGGAACCAAAGCGAGATAAACAGAAACATTTGCAGGTGAACCAGAAAGTGGCTGAACATTTACATGCCATTTCTTTTCTGAAAGGCCAAAGAGTTTTAGAGCTCTTTCTTTGCACAGATTTTCTATTTTGTCAGAAATCTCATTTCCACCATAATAACGAAGTTTAGAATATCCTTCGGCATATTTGTTCGTAAGTTCCGAACCAAGAGCCTTCAGAACATCGTCCGAAACATAGTTCTCAGAGGCAATGAGATTTATTACGCTTTTCTGCCTCTTCCTCTCTGCGACAATCAATTTTTCAATTTGTTTATCTTTCATGGAACATTATTAATTTTTTGTTGGTACTAATTTTGCAAAATAATTGTCTAAAATATCTGGAAGTTCTGCTGAAGCTCTGTATATTTGTGTTTCAATCAATGGGTCGCCAAGTATCATACCAGACAGCAACTTACCCTCTGTTTGTCGATATAAACACAAGATTGGTTTTTTAAGTGATTCCGCATATCCTATTTCATATCCAACCCCCAAACTAGCCGTGGTCACTTCAGCCACAAGTGTATCGCACTCTCTAATCCAAGCCGTATCTCTTTCAAAAATATACTTCTCGGTATATCCAACTTCCCCTTGGCTAGTTAAGTTTTTGTCAGCAATATGCTCTGTTAAAACAGTCCCATGTTTTTGTAATTCACTAACAACCAAGGCGTGAGTTTCCTGGTTTTCTCTCCCACCCCTAATTGATGCTGCAAAATATATTTTCATAGTTTATATTTTAAATTTCTTCTTTATTATATTGTATACATGTTCATGGACCTCTTCTGGGGACATGCAGACCGTCTTCTTACAACACTCAATCTTCTCCCAATTTTTGTTTTCTTTGTGAAGTTTTAGAGCACTATTTCTCGAATTCTTAAGATGCAGTAAGTTGTCTTCCGCAACATCTCTTTTACCTTTTAGATATTTCTTCTTCCTCTGGGCCACCTTCTTCTTAAGCCACTCTTTACTAACTTCAAAAGGAACATCCAAATAAATAACTAGGTCTGGTCTCGGAATCTTGAAAACCTCATGCTCCATTTTATCAAGCCAACCGATAAACTCTTTTCTCTCTTTCGCATTATCTATCTTTCCGCCCTGGTGAATCTGGTTTGCGCTAGCATACCTGTCTGCAATAACCATATATCCATCGTGGAGCCACTTCTGTATTTGTTTGCTAGATTCAAAGCGATCGGCTGCATACAAGACAGAGGCCACACGAGGGTCCGTTTGGATAAAATCACCATACTGACCAGAAAGATACTCACCAATAAGTTTTCCGAAGAAGTTATCGTAATAACGAGGAAAATCTATGGTTTTGACCTTTATTTTCTCTTCGTTCAATTTTTTCTCAAGAAGTCTCACTTGGGTAGCCTTACCTGAACCATCAATACCATCTATAACTATTAGTTTTCCTTGCTTCATGTTATTTTTTTTCTTTAATATCCTGTTCCCCACGACGGACATCCCAATCACTAAGGGAATCGTCTGTGTGAAGAGCAAGGGCTGGTAATTTTTTCTTTAAGGCTTTTGCCATTTTGTGTGCTACTCTGCGGAGAGTCGGATGAACCATTCTGCCAGAGCGAAGCTCTAGAGTATATACTGTGGCTGGTAGAGCATAGGTTGTCTTGCACGAAACATTAAAGCCCATAGCAATATAATACTGCAATATCTCTGGAGTAGTTTTAAGTTTCCTAATTCTTGAAACCTGTTCTTTGATAAGCGTTTTTGCCTCTTTACGCAAGTCAGCCGGTAACTCATCTAGATACCATTTATTAAATCCAAATTTTGTTGTAAGCAATGGCATTCTACAAACTCCGTTTCTATGACGCTGAACATCTCTAAAGGAACCAAAATCAAGCAAGAAATTAAATGTTGCTGTACCCAAATCTGCCAAGAAGTGTGGCAGGCCAGTTTTCTGTGGACGCTTGGAAACAATATCTTTATAGCTCGTTAGGGATGCTGGCTTTATGTTTGTGCTAAAAGCAAAGTCTCCAGCGTATTTTTTCTCCAAAAAGTATGTGTATTTTTTACCAAGGAGTTCTCTGTAGGCCGTTTGGGCGGGGGTGAAGCTGTGACTGAAACTACTTGGATACTTCTTCTGAAGTTCAGAGAGAATTTTTTCGCCAACACCACGGATTTCTGGTAATGGATGGTGTGTAAGTAGGGCGAGTTTGTCCGCAGCTTGTCTTAAGTTTGTATGCCAACTAAATTGAGTTGTAACACCAGCAGGCAAAAAGCCACGAAGAGTATCAAACGCTCTGGCCTTAACTGCTTTTGCATAAATATTATCATTCTCCCTAGGTTTTTGTGGATATTGTTTCCGAATATGCGCTTCTACTTTCTCCTGGCTATCTGTATAAAACTTCATCCATAGCAACTGGATGGCCTTTGATTCTTTTGTGCCAATCGGGTCAACCAATGCTCTTTTTGATAAATCTATATATCGTGAACTTGTTTCCTGACCCGAGTACAGTGACCAATCTTGCACGGCTTTCGTAGTAAGCATGCTGACATCCTCAATGAAAATAGTGGTGCTACCGCAGTCTGCAATACTGGCATGTCCATAACCCACATAAAACTTTTCCATAAAATTACCCGAGCCGGTTTCTTTTACTTTCTTCACATGCTCAACCACACTCTGACTACTGCGTGAATATAGTGCCTGCATCATGGCAATATTTTCCGGACCAAATTCATCATATACAAATATTTTCATGAAAGTTTTTGGCTGTGTTTAGTAATAATGTTATCAATCTTAGAATACAATTCTTCCAAGACACCACTATTATCTATTAATAAATCTGCTACTTCCATTACAGGAGGTATAGTAATTTCTGTTTCCTTATCATGATCTGCCAAAAATTCGTCGTACGTTTTTTTGTGGTCTCCAACATTTTCATTACGAATTATAAGTCTTTCGTGACGAACTTTGGGGGTTGCATCTACAGCCAACAACATAAATCCATCTAGTTTCTTTAGATATTGAATGTCTTCCATCCTCCTAACCCCATCAACAACCACAATATTAGTATTAAAATTCTTTGCATCCTCCATAATAACCTTAGCCAAAAGATCTTGACCAAAGTTTAGTCGCAATATAGTAGATAAATTTATTAGATTGTCTCGATTTATTTCCAAAGATAATCTTTTTAAGATATCTCTAAGTATAGTAGAAAATCTGCAATCACTGGCACCATATTTTTCAATAATATATTCCTTTATTGTTCCCTTTCCACTTGCAATCGGGCCGACTAATCCAATAATTAACTTAGACATATTATTTCATATCAGAATAAGCGACCATTTTACTGTCTAATAATTCAAACTTGACTTTAGCTTCTTTAAAAATCTTCTTGCTCCTGTCGCCAGCATGATAATCTTTTTCAGCCACGACTCTCTTTATACCAGCATTAATTATATTTTTTGCGCAGGCATAGCAAGGAACCATCATGCAATACAATGTTGCTCCATCAGTACTAATTCCAAATCTAGCGGCTTGAATAATTGCGTTTGTCTCAGCATGTGCAGTACGAATACAGTGACGAGACTGGGTACCATCTTCATGAATAACCGTGTCCATTTCATGTCCTATTTCGTCACAACTCTTACATCCAGATGCAGCACCAACATAACCAGTGGTAATTAATCTCTTGTCTCTCACAACAACGGCTCCAACTCTGCCCCTATCACAAGTTCCTCTTAAACTAACGGCGTGCATTATTCCAATAAAATATTCATCCCAAGAAGGCCTCTTGTGTTTTGTTTTCATTCCTACATTTTACGTACAAACAAGTCAAAAAACAACAAACAAAAAACTAGAATACAATTCTAGTTTTTGTCATTTTTTATATATATTTTGATTAAATTCTTTATTTTATCTCTACCCCCATACTTCTTGCACTACCAGCTACTATTTTCATGGCAGCTTCTATGTCGTTTGCGTTAAGGTCTGGCATCTTTTTTTCTGCTATTTCCTTTAGTTGAGCCTTTGTTATTGAACCAACTTTGGAAACGGCGTTTTTGCCAGAACCCTTTTCCTTACCAAGAGCCTTTAGTATAAGGTTTGATGCTGGTGGAGTTTTAAGAACAAAAGAGAAGGTTCTGTCTTCATAAACCGAGATGTCCACTGGAACCACATCCCCAATCATCTTTGCTGTAGCGTCGTTAAACTGCTTTACGAACTCACCAATAGCTATGCCCGCCTGACCCAAAGCCGGCCCTACTGGTGGGGCTGGAGTTGCTTTTCCTGCTGGAATTACTAGTTTTAGTTTTTTTGTTATTTTCTTTGCCATAATTTTTGATTACATCCCGAGAAGCGCGGGTGACCATTAATATACCCTACTTTCAATAAAACTTCAAACATACCGGCATTTAAAGACTTTCATAATCTGGATGAAATCCGACGTGAGAATTTGAAAATTCGAGGAGCCTTACTTTTGTAAGGTGACGAGCATTTTCAAATTGGGAACGAGGAATTCGCCAGATTTGGAAGTCTAGAACTAGATTTTTTTTACTTGCAAAAAATCTAGTTCTACCGGTGTTTCTCGTCCAAACATTGCGACTAGTACCTTGACCTTACCCCTCTCCTCGTCCACCTCATTAACCTTACCATCCAAATCCTTGAATGGACCATCAACAATAGTAACCGCATCATTAAGAGAAAGGTCTATCTTGTGCTTTATAGTATGAGCATTCATTCTTTTGAATAGCTCCTCCGCCTCCTTTGGGTCTATCGGAACAGGATATATACCAGAACCGACGAAACCAGTAACTCTCGGTGTGTTTCTAACAACGAACCAGGAATCTTCTGTTACAATCATGTCTACTAGGATATACCCAGGATAAATTTTTTCCTCTTCCTCAACCCTCTTTCCCGCCTTGATTTTGATTTTTTTCTCAGTTGGAACAATGACATTAAAAATCTTATCTTCCATTCCCAGAGATTCAATGCGCTGTTTTAGATTACGCATCACTGCGTTTTCATATCCAGCATATGTGTGAACCACATACCAGTTTCTAGTGCTGTGTATTTGTTGTTTTGACATATTGGTTATATAACAAACTTTCCAAGGATTAGACTAAAAATATAATCGAAAAATCCAAGAAAGAAAGAGACGAATACGGAAATCAAAACGACAACAATAGTAAAGGCAATAGTTTGATTACGAGTAGGCCAACTAACATGTTTTAGCTCTCCTTGTGTATCCTTTATGTAAGTAATTAGACTCATGATAGATTTTTACGAGTAAAACGAGATAAAATCATCACCCTGTGAAATAAGATTTGAGCCTGTTTCTAAGGAAAAGTTTACCCTTGTATGTTTTAAAATATCTCTCCCTTTTCATGGCGTCCTGTTTGACTAGACATGATTCATAATAAATCAGTTCTAACGGTCGCCTGTCTTTAGTTGAAGAAACTTTTCCTTTATCGTGTTGCTCAAATCTTGATTTTAAATCTTCACTATAACCACAATAGAATTTCTTATCTTTCGTTGATAGAAGTACATATGTGTAGTGAAAATTCATAACCAAGATTTAAAATCATTTCACTGGGTTAATAAATTACATCGCTTCGCTCCTTAATTTATTAAAAAACCCCGCCTGGGGAGTAATATAATAATACTCCCCATATCACCAAATGTCAATATTGAGCTAAAAACCCTTATTTTACTTCATAAGTAATGCTAACGTTTGAGACGACCCTGTTCTCTCCTACTGGAATTCGTGGAGCAACTGTTGGTGCTGAACTAACAGACCCCATACCTTTGACCTCCATTGCATCCGCTCCGTAGTACACTGGATAATCATTTGAATCATTGAAACTAATAATTCTCACGAGTTTGATATCTAGAGATTTTGAAAGAACCTTTGCCTTGGCCTTAGCATTTATAATTGCCTTTTCTCTTGCCTCCGCTTTTACGACCTCATCATCATCAACTACAAAACTTAGACTACTTATATTTGTTGCGCCAAGCTCACCAACCTTTGTCAGTGCTGTTCCGGCCTCATCGGTCTTTCTAACCTTCACTGAAATTGTCTGACCAACCTCATATCCAATAAGAACACTCTTACCTGGTGGGCAGTATACCTCGCCAACTCCATCTAGGGGTTTTGGGCACACACTATTTCTCCACTCATATTTTGGTCCAGAGTTATAGTCGGTTGTCTTTATATCTTTCTCTTCTATCCCCATGCCCTTCAAAGCATCAAGGATAGAATTCATCTTCTTACTTGCTTTATCTTGAGCATCTTTTACGGTCTGGCCTTCTTCATAAACCGAAAAAGAGAATGATCCGATATCTGGTATTGCAAACACCTCTCCTGTACCAGAAACAGTAATCGTGTTTGTCGGATATACCCCACTTCCAATGTAAGAGTATTCTTTCACGGCATTAATTGCTTTTATACCCAAGAAAATTGCCAACAAAATAATGGCTGTTATCACAACGTTAAACAGTCTCTTCTTTTGTGAGTCACCCAAATTAACATCAAGTAATTGATTCATAATATTCTAATTAATTATTAATTGCGCCTATTTTAACACACTTTGGTTTTTTTGTGCATCCAATAGATTTTGGAATAAAGACAGGACAGTAAGAGGCCCAACTCCCCCTGGCACTGGAGAAATGGCTGAGACCAAGTCCTTAACATCGTCAAAATCCACATCACCACACAATTTACCATCTATCCTGTGAATACCAACATCAACCACCCCCTGGTTACTTCCAAGATAGGACGAATTGATTAGCCGAGGTTTACCACATGCGACAATAACGACATCCGCCTTTTTTGTGTACTCCCTTATATATAATGTTTTGGAGTGACAAATTGTTACAGTGGCGTCCATGTTCTGACACATTTGTTCAATTGGTCTACCAACCAAGTTAGACCTCCCAATAACGACAACATTCTTTGATTTTAAACCAATTTTATAGTAATCAAGCAAAGACATTACCCCCCGTGCGGTTGCAGGAACAATAGCAGTCTTGTCTCCACTATAAAACAATCCCATCTGCCCTACCCCCAATCCATCAACGTCCTTCTCTATCCTAATACTATTTAATATTTTAGATTTATTCAGATTTTTCGGAATTGGAAGCTGAACAATAATACCAGTCACCGCACTGTCTTTATTAAATCCTTCTATTATACTGATAAACTCATCTTCATTAACATCGTCCTCACAAACCTTATGAACAACCATAATCCCAACACTCTCTCCAAACTTCTTCTTTTGATTTATATAAATATTCGACTCCTCATTACTACCTATCTGCAAAATAACAAGCTTGGGGGGTACGAGTAAAGAAGCAACCTCTGATTTGATTCGTTGCTTTAATTCGTCTCTGACTGTTATTCCGGATAATAGAATCATGGTTTCCTAAAAAAATGACTAAAGACCATAGCAAAAATATATGATATTAGTGAGCCCAAGACAATACCACCCACCACATCACTTAACCAGTGCACCCCAAGATACATACGGCTCAAAGCTATGAGAAGTATACACACAACGCAGAAGGTGTTAAAAATTATGCGAGCAAGACTCTTGAGGTGATCATCAAAAATATACATGAGCATAACGAAAAATATTGTAGCGACCGTAGCATGATAACTCGGAAAACTTTTCGTAATTTCGATTATTACAGCATCTAGTGGACGCGAAACATTGAAAAAAATCTTCAGAAGATATGTAATAACCGCACCAGAGAAAAGAGTAACCACAAACAAGATGCTATATCTTAAATTTCTAACGAGATAAATCAAAACAGCAATACACAATACAATTACAACAAACCGAGTGCCACTCATCAAATCATCCACACTAAAGAAACTAGTCAAGATATACATAAGTTCGGTTATAAACGGCGTTCTGGAAACTGAAAAATAATTTTGTATAAATATATCTATTGAGTTCATATTTTTAGTTTTGCCATCTTGCAAAAATACCGCATGAAAGCAACCTACCACCAGATGATTCCTTGATAGCAAGTTCTCCACAAGAAACACTACCACCAAACTCACGAACGGCCGTCTCTAGAACCTGTCCATAGGTTATGGCCGAGTAAAGTGATGCGTAGCCGTTTAGGACAACAGCAAGTGGGCTTCGGGAAAGAATGTTTTTTATGCGAGACAAGAGAGGAAGTAAATCCTCTTCGATTTTCCACACCTCCCCCTTCGCTCCCTTACCATAGACCGGCGGGTCCATCAGTATTATGTCATATTTATTACCCCTCTTTATTTCTCTTTCTACAAACTTTCTGACATCATCAACAATAAATCTTATCTTCGCCTTGGAGAGTCCGGACAACTCCATGTTTGTGTGTGCTAAATCAACAGCAAACTCGGAACTATCCACATGGCAGACCTCGGCCCCCACTCTTGCACAAGCGAGACTGGCTCCACCAGTATATGCAAACAGGTTGAGTACAGAAACTGGTTTCTTGGTTGATTTTATTTTATCTTCTAACCACTGCCACTGAGTGCCCTGCTCTGGAAAAATTCCAATGTGTTTTGAAGGAAGAAGCTGTAGCTGAAAAACCAAATCTCCAAGATTTACATTCCAACTCTTTTTCACTGAAACCGCCGTCTTCCACTTTCCTGCCGTTCCTACACGAGTAAAAATTGCATCGGCCTCTCTCCACTTTTCTTCTGGTAGGTTTTTTGGCCAGATTGCCTGTGGATCTGGGCGCGATAAAACAATATTTCCATATCTCTCCAACTTTTCGCCTTGACCACTATCAAGCAACTCGTATTCAGGTGATTTTTCTGTAATTAAGATTGTATTCATACATTATTGTTTTTCCCCAGAAACCAAGAAAGAAACAGTTCTCTCCCTGTCGTGATCAAGCTCCACAAGCATAATCTCCTGCCAACCACCACGTAAAAGCTTTCCTTCATCAACAATAAGTGAGACTGAAGGGTGAATCATCAGTGCTTGTGCGTGTGCATGACCGTTTATACACTCGTGAATCACGCCGTTTTCGTCAGGTTCACAAAGATGTGTGTCTCGTTTTCCACTAAGATTTTTTCCATCACGGACGTCGTTATGTCCATATTCCAGTGTAGGACCAGCAAAATTGTCTAGAACTCTTCTAATATCGGATGTATAACCAAGTTCCTCTGTTGGCCCAATTAGATTCTTTTCATTCTCATTCACCCATATACCACACGTGGTATGTAATGTTTGAATCAATATTGTTCCCCTTTTGATTCCAGAGTTTTCTATAACCGAATCAATGTCTTTTGTAATAGTGATGAATTCCGTTCTATATTTTGTCTGATATTTTTTTGTTTCAATGTGTGTTGAAAATTCTGTTTTCATAGAAACATATTATATAACATTAAATGTCTAGACGCTAAAACTATGTTTCTAATCTTGAAACTCAATTTCAAATGGATACATACCCATTCCGCAACTTCCTTTGAGACTTTGTGCCAATTGAATACCAAGGTTAATATCGGTTGCACCAGACTGAGAAAGATTCTGACCTATATTCATACTCGGAATACGAACGTAAGAAGAGCAGTCAAATGTCCCTGCTGTATTAAACCTAACAATAGTCGGCATGCCAGCCTTGGCAATACTTTTTCTTGGGAAATATCCTCCCTTTGCTTTTATTTCAATAATTTGAACACCATCTACCACGGTTACATTGTTGGCTGGAACATCGTTTTCCGCACCCGAATTATTTTTTCCGAGTACGACAACCCCACCGATAAGCAAGACAGAAATTATTATTGATATGACGGTTAGTTTCATATAACTATTATACAGTTAGAAATTAAAAATGGGTGGTAAAAAACCAATAACCGCCAAACTATTTAGTAAATTAAAAATAGCAAACATAATAACAATAAGTCCGGCAGTCTTGAAGAAAATACCAGACTTTGAACTGTTTTTAATACTAAATGAACTAAAGCTTATGAGAGCAAGCACTGGTAGTGTTCCCAATGCAAAAGAGAGCATGGTTAGACCCCCAGTGAAAAATCCACCAGTTGATAAGGTATATATCTGCATTGATTGCGTAAAACCACAAGGCAAGAAAAAAGTAACTATCCCAACCAAAAGTGGTGTAAGTGCATTATTCCATTTTGAAACACCAAGTGCGTGCTTTGAAATAAACTTCGGCATAGCTGGTTGAAATCTTTTTGTAAACTGAAAAACATCAAGGAGGTTGAGACCAAGAAGAAGCATAACGATTGCTATTATTAACCCCAAAGCGAACGAAGCAAATGTACTCAAAGTAAAAGCGGAACCAACCGCACCAATAACTCCTCCAAGGATAAAAAACGAAACAATACGACCAATGTGAAACAAGAGTTGGGGCCTTACTCTATCCCCCTCTTTTGCAAATGTCGCTGACATAGAAAGGACCAGTCCACCGACCACCGCCATACACGTTGAAAGAGAAGCAATTATGCCTATTACAAAAACTGTTCCATAAGTCATCTTGCTCGCATCAACTAGATTTACGATTCCTATTTTTTGCAACAATACAAACAACAGAGCAAAACCTATGGCTATGGGTATGGCCACTTTAAAATCAGACAGGTTTCTTGCCCCAGACTTGCCACGGGGTTTTTCTACAGAAAAGGTATATCCTTGCTCAACAAGTAAAACAGAAAAATCTTTTGCCAGCTCTTCTTGTGGCACGCCCTCGAAATCACCAGTAACCGTAACTATGTGTTTATTAGTATCTGCATGAACAAATTCAACATATGACAAGTCAGAAAGCTCTTGCTCAATAACTAAACCACAGGATTTGCAGTGCATTCCCTCCACATAGAAACTATAAGTTTTAAATTTTTGATTAGTCATTTAGTGTAATTATATTATTATAACTTTTTTGTCTTAAGACGAAGAGAATTACCGACAACAGACACGGAGGACATCGCCATTGCGAATCCTGCGAAAACCGGATTTAGAAGCCAACCAAAAATTGGATAAAATAATCCAGCCGCTAGTGGAATACCCACAATATTGTATATAAACGCCCAGAATAGGTTTTGTTTTATACCCCGCATTGTCATCTTTGATAAGTTGATTGCTTTAACAAGTTTAGAGATATCTCCGTTGAGCAAGGTAATTCCAGCACTTTCAATCGCCACATCGGTTCCCGTAGCCATTGCTATACCCACATCGGCCTGAGCCAAGGCTGGTGCATCATTAACCCCGTCCCCTGCCATTGCGACTATTTTGCCTTGTAATTGAAGTTCTTTAATTTTATTTAGTTTATCCTCGGGCAACACCTCCGCAACAATATCATCAATACCAACCTGCTCGGCAATGAACTTTGCTGTATTTTTGTCGTCCCCAGTGAGCATCACCACCTTTATATTGAGTTTGTGTAGATTTTTTACTGCCTCTACAGCCTCAGATTTAATGCTATCTGCTACCATAACCACACCAATAACTTTTTCGGTCACGGCAACAACAATCGGTGTTTTTCCCTCGCTCGTTTCTTTTTCAAACAACTCTGTATCAAACGATAAACTAAGTTCTTGAATTAACTTTATATTTCCAGCGTAATATTTAACACCCTGAATAATACCAGAAACACCTTTACCCTTAATTGCCTCAAATCCTTCCACAGACACCAGATTTATTCCCTTTTCACTTGCTCGGGAAACAACCGCGTGAGCAATTGGGTGTTCAGAATTTTTTTCAAGTGAAGCTAGAAGTGAGATTAATTCGTCTTCAGTTTTGTCAGAAAAATTTTGAATAGAAACTAATTCTGGTTTGCCATTGGTTAGTGTTCCTGTTTTATCAACCACAACAACGTTCACTTTTCCTAATTTTTCGAGTGTCCTGGCATCTTTAATAAGTATCCCCTCTCCCGCACCCTTTCCAACACCAACAATAATAGCGGTCGGAGTTGCAAGCCCAAGTGCACAGGGGCAAGCAATAACAAGAATCCCAACAAAAGAAACGAGCCCAAGAGAAAGAGCTTGTGAAAATCCTATGTATTGAGTGCCAATAATTAACCAGGATAACAGAGAAAGAGCTGAGATTACCAAAACCACAGGAACAAAGATGCTGGAAATCTTGTCCGCTAGGGCTTGAATCGGTGCCTTACTACCTTGGGCATCCTCAACCATCTGGATAATTCTTGCGAGCATCGTCTCTGAGCCAACTTTTGTGGCCTTAAACACAAAAGACCCGTTTGTATTTAGTGTTCCAGACACAACACCATCACCTTCTTTTTTTGAAACGGGCATTGGTTCACCAGTAACCATTGACTCATCAACGTATGAACTCCCGGAAACAAGAACACCGTCTACGGGAATTTTTCCGGCTGGTTTTACAATTATTAAATCACCATGAGCAACCTGACTAATAGGTATCTCAATTTCTTTATTATCCCTCATGACCAATGCGGTCTTTGCCTGAAGGTTAAGAAGTTTTTCTATCGCGTCTCCCGTCTTAATTTTTGAACGAGCTTCCAAGTATTTTCCAAAGGCAATAAAAGCTATAACAATGATGGTAACATCATAATAAGTGGCCTCAACATTTATAAATGGCCTCAGACTTTCTTCAAACGCTGTCACCGCAAAACTATACAAAAATGCGACAGATGTACCAATTCCAATCAATGTATCCATGTTGGCTTTTCCGTATCTAAGAAAACGATAGAAGCCAAGCAAGTAAGGTTTACCAACAACAAATAGTGTGTAAGTAGCCAGTATTGGAAGTAAATGATGAAAAAACTCAACCCAGAATACAGACATCTCAGTTATCAAACTAAATTGTGCCAAAATATCCCAACTCATGATAAAAACACTGATTATGGCAATTGGTATGACAGAAATAACTTTATTTCGCATACTTTTTAGCTCAACCATCTTTTCTTGTTTTGATTGGTTCAATCCGAGATGCCCAGCATGCTCGTTTTCTGACATCCCCATAGACTCGGCAGTGGGAGCAACCAAAGAATAACCTAGTGGTTCTATTTGCTTTGAAAGGTGGTGGTGATTTGTTTTTTCCTCATCAAACGACAGCTTAGCCCTTTCAGTTCCATAGTTTACCTCAACAGAATGAACCCCATCCATTTTTTTGAGAGTTTTTTCTATAATGTTGGCACATGAAGCACAATGCATTCCTTTTATGTTATACGTCTTTGTATTGCTCATAATTATTTTCTTTTTAAACCGTAAACTTTCAGCATCTCCGCCGTAGCTTGTTTAGTTTCACCCTTTTTGATTTGACTTACCAAACAAGTACTTAGATGACCTTCCATTAGAGAATCCTCAACCGAGGATAGAGCTTGCTTTACTGCAGATGTCTGGGTAATTACATCTATACAATATTTGTTCTGCTCTATCATTTCTCTCACTCCACGAACCTGCCCTTCAACAATTTTAAGTCGTCTTATTAACTTTTCTTTATTTGTTTTTGTTTCCATACAAACCATGATACCCCCTGGGGGTATTATGTGTCAAGCTGATTTATCCACACACGACAAAACCTGCTCCAGCGGGCCGTCTATCATGGGTGACTATCCGGATTCGAACCGGAGATAAAAGCTCCACAAGCTTCTGTGTTACCACTACACCATAGCCACCATCAACGCCCTAAATTATACACTATTTATAACTAGGCGGTTCTTCCTTTATACCAGACAAATGGTTAGTAAGTCTAGCTAATGCATACAAAATACTGGAGAGCCTATTGAGATATTTGAGGGTAACAGGGTCAACTTTCTGCACCTCTTCCCTGTTCACTTGGACCACCCTTCTTTCAGCTCTTCTTGCAATAGTTCGAGCCACATCAAATATTGCGCCAAGTTCAGTTCCACCAGAAATAAAAAAGGTTGTGATGGGGGGGAGTATTTTTTCTATTTCACCAATAATGCTCTCCATCTCTAAAACCTTACCCTCGTCCACCCTCTTATCTGAACCTGCAAGTTCCGCCTGAATAATAAAGAGTGTTTGTTGAATATTGTGAACAATGTCACTTATATTTTTTTCACCAAGCTTTAGTTTTTCTTCTGCCGACTTTACTTTGCATATTCCAAGAAAAGAATTGATTTCATCCATGGAACCAAGAGCTTCGGATATGGCCGAGCTTTTTGAAACTCTGACTCCAGAGTTTATTGTCTTCATTGTTCCGTCGTCCCCTTTGCCTGTGTATAGCATAAGTTTATATATTAATTATAAATTATGGTGCCCGGGAGAGGAATCGCACCTCCACGCCTTTCGGCACTACCACCTCAAGGTAGCTTGGCTACTGTTACAACACCCGGGCATCTATTTGCACTTATTTTATTAAAGATACCCCAATAGTATCCAAAGACTCATTAATTTTCAATTTTTTTCTTTTCAAACAGACACTCGACTTTTTCTTATATAACTCTCTCACAAGTTTAATTCCCTCATACTTTGCATATTTTAATTGGTAATATGTATTTTTCTTTTTGGCAGAAGTTATGTGTCCAGTTATGCTAAGTCTATTTTTTACTTCTTCTCTAATCCATTTGATAAAACTCAAACTCCCAGAAGAAAACCCAACATAAAACATAAAACTAGACCTCCACCTCGGATCCCAATAACTATATGAACACCCGTCCCCATCAAAACATCCTCGCAGAAAATCAAAAAAATATTCTGGTGGTAAATCTATTTTACCAAGAACTAAGGACTTTGCCTGTGACAAACCAATACTCTCTAAAAATTTAACAAATAGTATGTCTCCAAATTGGACCTTGAAAGCACTCCTTCCAAACTGACCGGTAGTTAAACCTATTTTATTTTTTATTCCCACACATTTCATAAATGTTTCTAGTTGGTCTAGATCTTTTGATGTGAGAGTGATATGTCGACCATCGGGAGAAAGACAGCCGTCCGTTGCTAAAAGCCCAATCGCATAGGCAAAGTTGCCTGACCATTTAATTTTCACCTTTCCTTTTGGTTTTGGCCCCCTCTTCCCCATATACTTATATTATACATAGCTCAAGGAATACAGTCTACCAATTAATTTTATCAAAAAACACCCTTTTAGGTGTCTCTTGTTAATGTTGTTTTGTTTGATTTATTCTGCTGGAGTTTCTGCAACCTCTTCCACCACCTCTTCTGTAACCTCATCGGGACTTGGAGTATTGTCTGGCAGTGCGCGAATATTTCTCATTTGTCGGCGAATCTCCTTGGCTGCCTTTTCACGAATGTGATAAAGCTTTGCTCTTCTAACTTTTGATCGCTTTAGTGTTTCAATGGAGTCAATCATTGGGGAATATAATGGAAATATTTTCTCCACCCCGACACCAGATGCTACTCGTCTAACTGTAAATGTTGCCCCGGCTTCTTTGCCGTGTTTTACCGCAATAACAAGACCTTCAAAGGCCTGAAGCCTTGTTTTATCCTTTTCTGTAATCTTCTGCCAGACACGAACAGTATCCCCTGACTTAATATCAAGTGCTTTCCTATCAACAATTTTAACTGGTGACTGAATCTCTCGTGTTTCCATAGCTTTAGTAATCTAGCACAGGATTAGTGCTTTTGCAACAGCCCAATAGCCCTACTAAAATCATCTGGTTGTGGGGCAATGACGACTTTAGTCACTCCATCCATACCTATATATTCTATTTTATATGAGTGCAAAGCCAAACGCTCAAAACCAAGTGTGTTTTCGTGCTTTGGAGCATATAGTGAATCATGGACCAAAGGATAACTGATAGCCTTAAAATGCACCCTGATTTGATGTGTTCTGCCTGTTTTAGGACAAACCTCTATAAAGGAGTACCCGAGTCCAGTAGCTAAAACCTTGTAGTCAGTAACTGCCTCTCTCATTTCCCCCCTTGCTCCTCTCTGGGCTGACCACATACGGAAATCCTTTGAGCTTCTGCCGATTGGCCTGTCAATCGTGCCCTCTGTTACCTTTATTTCTCCAACAACAAAAGCGTAGTAAGTTTTTTTTATCTGGTGATTTTGAAACTGTTTCTTCAGAAATTCATATGAATTCTGATTCTTTGCAACAAGCATCACCCCAGATGTTCCCCTGTCTAGTCTATGAACAATGCCGGGACGATAAATAATCTCTCCTTCCGGGTTTCTTCCTGGCTCCCCGACTTCTTTTATTTCTGGATATTTTTTCAGTATCCAGTCTACAAGTGTGGGCTCGGAAGTCTTCCCATCACCATGCACCACAAGACCGGCTGGTTTATTTACTGCCAGCACATCCCCGTCTTCGTATAGTATTTCCACTTCTTTCATTTTATTTTCCTATCCTCCTGTCTCTGTTGCCAAAATCATTAATTATCTGTAGAAATTCTTCCTTGGAAAAATCCGGCCAAGTTGTTTTCGTAAAAAAAAGCTCACTATACACTCCTTGCCAAGGCAGGAAACCAGACAGCCTCATTTCTCCTGATGTCCTAATAATAATATCTGGATCTGGCATCGGATGTGTTTGAAGATGTTTTGCAAAATAATCTTCGGTGATATCTTCTGCCCTTGGTCCTTCTTCCACTATTTTCTTTACCGCCGAAAGTATTTCCTGCCTCCCACCATAATTCAAGGCAAAATAAACATGGGGTCCTGGATTTTTTGCTGTTTTCTCTTCCGCTTTCCTTAGTTTCTCTTGCAAGTCAGGGGCGAATCGTGATAAATCTCCAGCATAATGCAAAACCCCACCTTCCTTATGAAAATAATCCAATTCATCGTGTAGAAACTTACCAATCAACTCCAAAAGATAAGAGACTTCCTCTTCTCCCCGTTTCCAGTTTTCTGTGGAAAAAGTATAAAAAACAACGTGTTTTATTCCAACGTCTCTACCCCATTTTACTACATTCTTTAGTGTCTCTCCCCCCGCTTTGTGGCCCTCCAAAGGCTTAAGCCCCTTAGCTTTTGCCCAACGACGGTTTCCATCCATGATGATTCCGACGCAGGTTGGTATCTTTGTTTCTTTGTCCATTTAGTCAATGATATATTATTCTTCATTTTTTTTCTATACCTAGCTTGAAATTTGTGTATTTATCCTATAGACTGTATCCATCGCGCGATTAGCTCAGTTGGTAGAGCAACCCGTTTACACCGGGAAGGTCATAGGTTCGAGTCCTGTATCGCGCACCACAAACGAACTAAACGGCTTTTTGGAAGCCAGAAGGTGGGACGCGCGAAGCGCGTCCCACTGATTTCCCCCCATTTTCCCAAACGAATTCGGAGTCCCGCCTTCGGCGGGACGGACTGTTTTTTCGCCAAGAAGCAGGTTCGAGCCAAAGATTTCTTTGGCACAGACCTTTTTTGCAAAAAGGTCTGAATCAGAAGCAATTTTGTCCAATGATTGTGCGTCTTTCACCCACTCGGTAAACGGTTCGAGCCAATCATTCTGCTTGTGTGAAAGAGTAGTGATTTTTTCTTCGAGCGACTTCTTTTGCAAAATCAATTTTCCTTTTTCAACACGATATATTTCTTTCTCAATATCTTGGTCGAGATAACCCGAAAGAAGTCGCTCTAACTTTTTCGACAAAGAAGAAATCTTTTCCTCATTCTCTTTCACACAAGCAGTCAAAGACTGGGCGGATTTTCCGTGGTCGTCGTTAGCCATTTTCAATAATTCTTCCGCCCAGTCTTTGGGCAAAGAAACTTTTTGAATAAGAGATGATAACTGGCGATCCAATTCTTTTTCTCTAACGGCAGATTCGAGACACTTAAAATCTTTTCGCTTTTTCGTACAATGATAGTAGGTATACTCGTGGACATTTCCATTTTTCTGCCGTTTGAATTTGTGTTCACCAGTTATCATCATTCCGCAAGAAGCACAGGAGATGAGACCGCAGAAAGGTTGGGGTTCATTTTGTGGTTTTCTTTCAGGTTGACCACGTTCTTTCAACATTTCCTGTGCTTCATCAAAAAGTTTCTTTGAAATGATTGGCTCGTGTTTACCTTCGTGCAATTCTTTTGCGTAGTTAAATAGTCCGACATAGAACGGATTGGACAAAATGAAAGACACTCTGGTTTTTGAGATTCTCTTTCCGGAACGCGTGGATATTCCGTTCTTCGCCAAAAAGGTTGCGATATCTTCCAGTCGCATATTACCTTTGACATATTTTTCAAAAGCCAAGCGCAATATTTTTGCTTTTTTCTTTTCCACCACGATAGTTTTAGTACGACTATCATTTATATACCCGATTGGCGCTTGGCTTGGAAATATTCCCATGCGTACTTTTTGGCGAAGTCCTCTTTTCGTGTTCTCGGAAAGAGAATCTACATAGTATTTGCTTTGTACAAAGGCCATAGACAGCGAGAATTTGCCCTGTGGCGTGTTTTCAAACCAGTGGCTAGGGAATTTGAGGCTCGCAAGGTTTCCGATGTCGAGAAAGTATACAATCTGTCCGCCGTCCACAGAATTGCGCGCCAAACGATCTGGATGCCATGATAATATTCCAGCTGCTTCACCTTTCTCGATACGCCTCATCATTTCGCCAAAAATGGGACGGCCTGGAATTTTCGCTGTACGCTTTTCTACAAACTCCTCCACAATTTCTAACTTTTCATTTTTGGCGAAGGCGCGTAATTCCGTAATTTGCGCATCAATGCTCAACACTTGCTTGTCCTCAACATCGGTACTCTTGCGAGCATACAAAAAGAATTTTTGTGACATATATTTATAAAACAGGAATGGTTATGCTAGGCACACAATCACAACGTTAGTTACAATTGTTCTAGCATAACCATTCCTGCTAACTAACTAATAATATTGTGTGCAAAGTTAGTATACCAAAAATATCTCCGACACAAAAATTCTTTTTGTATTCAAAACAAATACTATGTCAAAATTGCTTCTGATTTCGAACCTGCTTCTTGGCGAAAAAACAGTCCGTCCCGCCGAAGGCGGGACTCCGAATTCGTTTGGGAAAATGGGGGGAAATCAGTGGGACGCGCTTCGCGCGTCCCACCTTCTGGCTTCCAAAAAGCCGTTTAGTTCGTTTGTGGTGCGTTTATTTTACCAAATCCGAACCTATTTTCAAAATCGGTAATGTATCGCAGGCGCGGAGCGCGTGATGGCTCTGAATTGAATCGTACGCTCCACGAAAGCCCCGCCACCGCCTCGCTTCACTCGGCAACCCCAAAAAGAAAAAATGTTCCTTGCTTTTCGGATTTGCGCGCGACCAATTTTTTCTAAAAATGGAAAGGACATTTTTCTTTTTGGGGTTCTGCCTTCCAAGTATTCGGGCAGGTGGCGGGGCTTCAATTCGGACTCGGTTTTGCGAAAACTATTTTCTGGGGATATGGATTTTCGCAAAACCGAGACTAATTTGTTTTTTGGATTTTGTTCGCGCGGAGGAGGGGTCTGGGGAGGAATCCGCGCGGGCTTGTTTTTGAAATTTCCGAATGGGGCTAAAAAATGCTAAAATGTAATTATGAATTGGACACTTATCGGTCTTCTTGCTGTTAACTTAATATTTTCAACTCTCGCTGATACAGCTGCAAAAATGTGGGCTGTACACGCCGGTTATAAATGGTTTTTCGTTGCGTTAAGTATCAGTGTAGTTACTTTTATTACCTTTGCTCTTGTTGTCCGAGAAGGCGGTCTTGCTATAGGAAGTACGATTGCTCTTTTGCTCACCATTATTACTACCGTATGCGTAGGTTTCTTTGTGTTTAAAGAAGCAGTAACATTGGGACAATGGCTTGGTATTGGACTAGGCCTTCTATCAATTCTTTTTATTCTAGAAATTTTCAAATTGAAAATGTAAAAAAGATTACCAAATAAATTTTATGGATTTACAAAACAAAATCGCATTAGCACACATGGGATATTTTAATAAAGAATGTCGGGAAACTTATAGAGAAAATTCTAAAGATGTTTGCAAAATTTCTACGACAAAAGATTATATTGAAATTATAGAGTTAGATGTCAGAAAATCGAAAGACGGAGTGTTGTATTGTTATCACGGTACATTGTTTCAATACTGGTTTGGTCTTAGAGATTCCGTAAAATTTTCTGACATCAAAAAGAAATATGGCGTTGATTCTCTTGAAGAAATTTTGCAAGTGATAACAGAAGACAAAACTGTTTTTCTTGATCTTAAAAGTAAATCAACCACCAGAGAAGATATTTTGACCGCCTTGAAAGGTAAAAAATTCAAAGAGATTATTCTCGGCAATACTGGATTAGGTTCAGTATCTTTTTTGCAACGTTTCAGTGATATGCCAGTACAATTTGTAAAAGCCATGAATGGAAATATTTTCTGCAATTTTTATAATTTGAAAAAACTAAAAGAGAAAAACTATAAATATTTTGAAGTTGTTTTCCCTTTTCAAATTAACAGAAAATTGGTCGAGAGCGTAAAAAAAATGGCTTAGAATTTCGATGTGCAGGATTATTTTTTTCGAATGGAAAAAGTTATTGGGATAAAATTAGTAAGTACAATATTAAGCATGTTTCTAGCGATTTTATTTAACTTTTATCTTATGCATAATTCTTATAGATTAAAAATTAAAAAATCTGACATAGCAGTTCTGTTTATTTGGGTAATATTACCACCTACTTTTTTGCTTATTTTTCAGGGAAATTTTTTCATTTCGAGCATTTTATACCTTGTTTTACCAAGTATTTATTTTTCAGTAAGAAAGCCGAATGTAGTTTTAAAGGCACTTATTGTTTCTTTGGTAGCGATGCCACCCATGGTCATATTTGATTATCTAGCGTTTCTAAATAAAGCTTGGGCAGTTCCGACTATTTTTTCTTTCAGATTTTTTCAATTTATTCCATTTGAGGATTTCTTCTTCACATTTTGGGCTGTATATGTAGTTATTGTAACTTCTCATTATTTCTTTTCGAGTTTAAAGTTAAATATTATAAATAAAATTACAATCACAAAATCAGGTATTATTTTACTGTCGCTTTTTGTATTATTTCTTTTTTTCTATCTATTGAAACCAGAAATTTTCATCATTCCTTACTATTATATATTATTGGTTTTAGTTGCATTTATAATTCCTGCTTTAATTTTATTTATACAATTTAAACCTTATCAAAAACCTTTGCTCTGGATAGTTACCTATTCAATATGTTTGATGTTACCTTATGAAATTACAGCTAACATACTCGGTTTTTGGACTTTTCCCTCTAGTGAATATATTGGGATAATTCGCATACTTGGCCAAAGTTTTCCGATAGAAGAATTTCTTGCATGGATGATATTCTTTCCTCTAGCTACATTGGCCTTTGGTAAATGGGTTACCGATAGAGCGAATTACTGAATTTAAAGTAAAAATAATTATAAATACTGAAATAAAAATCATTTAATAATATGCCAATTTCAAACAAAGATATCGCAGAATATTACAACACACATCAAATTAACTATAATTTGTTTTGGTCGAAAACTGCTTTACACTATGGATTTTGGTATGACGATACAAAAAATCTCGCAGAGGCAGTTTCCAACACGGACAAATTTATTGTGGATATTTTAGATATTAACTCAAATGATATTGTTTTTGATGCTGGCTGTGGAGTAGGAGGTACTAGCATATACATAGCAGAAACTACGGGGGCGAAAGTTGAAGGAGTTACTTTGTCAGATGTTCAAATAAAAATAGCTCAAAATAGGGCTTCGCAATTAGCTTCATCAAATCTTCTTAACTTTTCAAAACAAGATTTCACTAAGACAGATTTTAAAGAAAACACATTTTCAAAAGTATTTGGTATCGAATGTATTTGTCATGCACATAAAAAACTAGATTTTTTAAATGAGGCATACAGAATAATGAAATCGGGTGGAAAAATTGCTGTCGTTGATGCTTTTTTGATTAACGAAAATCTTAATGATAAAGAAAAAAATACTTATGCAAAGTTTAACCAAGGTTGGAGATTACCCAATTTATCAACAAGAGAAGATTTTGAAAACAATCTGAAAATTGCTGGATTTAAAAATATAGTTTTTTACGACAAACTTGAAAATATTAAAAAATCGAGCCGAATACTTTACTATTACGGTCTTATCACATATCCACTTGAGTTTTTTAAGGAAAAGTTCGGAGTTGGGGTCCCTAACTTTGCACCTTTCTGCCAGAAAAAATTGTTTGAGGGAATAGCTACTTATGGTGTTTTTATTGCTCAGAAGTTATAGCAAACTAGCCCCATTCGGAAATTTCAAAAACAAGCCCGCGCGGATTCCTCCCCAGACCCCTCCTCCGCGCGAACAAAATCCAAAAAACAAATTAGTCTCGGTTTTGCGAAAATCCATATCCCCAGAAAATAGTTTTCGCAAAACCGAGTCCGAATTGAAGCCCCGCCACCTGCCCGAATACTTGGAAGGCAGAACCCCAAAAAGAAAAATGTCCTTTCCATTTTTAGAAAAAATTGGTCGCGCGCAAATCCGAAAAGCAAGGAACATTTTTTCTTTTTGGGGTTGCCGAGTGAAGCGAGGCGGTGGCGGGGCTTTCGTGGAGCGTACGATTCAATTCAGAGCCATCACGCGCTCCGCGCCTGCGATACATTACCGATTTTGAAAATAGGTTCGGATTTGGTAAAATAAACGCACCAAAATATCCGTCTCAGGCGGATTTTTTGCTGGCGATAAGAAAATGCAACGCATTTTCGTCTGGACTCGAACAGATTGGCGGTTTACGCTCGCACCAGCGAGTGTCGCCAATCTGCGTTCTTAGTTTTGATTTTTGACGAAAAATCAAAACTAGGAAAGAGACTCCTGTATCACTAAGCCTGCTTACTGTGTAACGACCGAGTCCTGGAATTAAACCAGGAAAGAGATTCCTGTATCGCGAAATCTACTGACCATGTAATGGTCGAATGTCCTGTGTATCGCCTGTTTTCTACATATACTTATTGATAACCACAAGCAACACCACAATAAACACGATACCAACTGCTACATTCATGACAAAATTATACAATATTCCTTGTTTATTTTCTAAATCAAAATTTTGTGTTAATCTATCGTAACCCTACAACATGCTTTCCTCTAAACCATTTTGTATTACGTATAGAATTAAACAATAAAAATAATGGGTTTCCTTCTCTGAATCTAACATATGCCCCAAGAACATTATCTGACTTTACAATTCTATTAAGCTTGTGGCGTGAATTTACAGCACCATTAATAAGTTGCTTATCTAGTTTGCCAAATGACATGCCAAAAGGAACAGTTAACACATCATACCCATACTTGGGTTTTTTGAGGGACAATACTGTCTTGTAAACGTTCCCAATAACGTGAAAACTTTTTTCAAAATTTGTACCTAATTGTTTGTTTATTTCTGAAACCTCATCTAATTTGTTTCCATTAAACGAATCAAAATATACTTCCGTAATATCGTTTTCTTTTAACTTGATCATCGTTGCCTTAATGGTTGAAAACCATGTTATTTGTTTCAATTCAATACAGAATATTAGACGTGTATCAACTAATTCTTTTTTGAAAGACAAGATTGCCTCTATAACCTCATTGAGAGAAGCAATAATTCCCATCTCTCTAAATCGCAGTGATGTTTCAATGTCAACTTTAATAGTGTTTCTATGAGTAAAAACGATTTCGCCATTTTCTTGTATTTGATGTAAATCTCCCTCAAAACAGACAACAATTTTTTTGTCACCCACATAACTTTGTAAAGTTAATGATTCTTGAATTGCATCCTTAAAAGAATAACCTATCCCGTTCAACATGCTGTGCCTAACAACAATAAATTCTTTTTCTGAATTAATAATTTTCATAAATTGTTATAATAATTTTCAAAATATATAATATCATGCTTAATACATACAAACGAATGTTCGGGAATATTCCGATAGAATTTAATAGTGTTTTATGTTAATGTACTTTTATCGCTCTCGTAGCTCAATGGATAGAGTAGAGCTCTTCTAAGGCTTTGATGTTGGTTCGATTCCAACCGAGAGCACAAAAGCATATTGGTTTTCTCGGTTAGAATCGAACTGGGAAGGGGTCGGGAAACGGGAGTTTCCCGTGGAGGAAGGATTGGGAAAACCGTGGGTTTCCCAGGTGTGAGATATCCAACCGAGAGCACATAACAACAAAAATCTCCACTGCTGGAGATTTTTGTTGTTATGTGCTGGACGGAGGCATGTTTTTTCAGTAGAAAAAACAGCCGAATCAGGGTCGTGAAAATTTTGATTCGACGGAATCAAAATTATTCCTGACCACAAAATCTTATATGGATGGATCAGCCAAAACCGTCCCGTTGTTTTTTATGCTGGTGGTCTGCTCTTCGCGACTGTGAATATCCTCTACAGTCTTTTTTAATAGTCCGGTATTTATTCTAACCACCTCTATGGCATTGGCCTTTTCTGTTATAAACAGTTTGTCTTTGTTAATTTGTGTATAAAAATAAAAACCAAAAACACCCAAAATACAAAACAAAACTAGATTGGTTGTCAGAATCACCAACCAGTCTCTGGTTGGTTTTATCCCCCGTCTTTTATATACAGACTCTTTTTTTGTTAATCCAACATAGAACAATTTTATTTTTTGAGAAAAATCTTTCATCTTATTTGTACTTTAAAACATCAAATTCAAGTAAACCCTGCCACTCCCTTCCCATTTTACCACCCTTGGTGCCAGACGCCCGGTCAGATGATGTATTGGCCAGGTTAAATTTATTTATCTTCACCTTAACAGGCAAAGCTTCTAATCTCGACAAAAACTGATAGTTTTCTGCCCAAGACCCCTCTGTTTTGGCTCTAATCTTTAGTACACCGATTGGACCAGGATACAATACTGGATCTGTTTCAAATGACAAAGAACTAATTTCAATTACTAAACCATTTTCTTTGGCGACTGATTCAAGATTACCAAGAAACCCCACTTCCCCCCCAACAGGAATGATAGAATTATCAACAAGGGTGATGTCTGAGTCGTTTTCATCTACAATCTTCTGTGCAATGTTCAAATATCCCTGCTTGTTGTTTTGGGAAGACAAATCATTTAGGAGTGCATGATAATTTTCATTTCTCTTTTTAATATCCTTGTATACAAAATATTGTGCAATAAAAACCAGAACCACAACCACACCGAGAATAATTGATATTGTTTTTAATAGTTTATGAATACGCATTTTATTGTTTTATTGTCATGTTTATTGAAAACTTAATATCCTTATCTTTGGCAAAATTTGATATTGGTAAATCAACATTTTCAAACAACTTTGTTTCTTCAAGTTTCTTTACGAAAAGGACGAGTGACTCTCGTGTTGATGAGTTTCCAGATAGAGAGAGTACTCCTGTTGTTTTACCAGATGATGTATAAAATATTTCGTTAATTAGAATATCCTTGGTTTTTCGAGAGACTATACTATCAATAAACGGCGTGACCTTGGGATACTCCAAGACAGAATTTATTGTATCAAGTTTTGTATTAATCATATCAATCGTTGATACAATCGGCTCAATCTTTGAATCAACCAAAAACTTGTTAATTGTGGCTACCTGCAAAACGACATCCTTTTCTTTGGCTCTCGATATAAACCACGAAGGGAGTAGAAAAATAAAAAAAGAAATCTGTAGAAACAAGACGGAAGCAAGGGCCACTACGATTAAATGTAGGTTGTATTCCGACCTAATTCTTTGTTTCAAATCATTTGGAAGTAAGTTAAACATTTTTTTATTTTTACTCTTGTATTAAAACACTGGAAGGCAAGGCCAGGCCGATTGATGTGGCATATCCTAGAGAGTTGTTGAATGATATATCAGGAATACTATCGTTTATATCAAAAACATTTGTCCAAACATTTCCCAAAACAACGGGGGTCTGACTGTTTGCGGTTAGATAAGGAATAATTTCTTCCTTAAAACCTTCACCACAAACAATTATTTGTTTTATTTTTTTCTTTGGGTTACCGACATTTTGACTAAGTGTGTGCCAATATATAAACAGTTTATTGATTTCTTGTGATAAAAGCTCTAGGTTTTTTGAATAATCACCTTTTATGGAAACTGTTGATGTAAAATGTACTACTCCATCTACCGCTACATATAAACCAACTTTTTCAAAACCAAAATTTACTACAAGCACCGTGTCTAGGTTGGCTCTGCTCACTTTCGGCACAAGTGACCGAACCACTGCCTGAGATTCAACCGACAAGGAAAGAAGAGATAAATCAACTTCCTTAAATATATCAACATATAGGTCAACCAGGGTTATAGGCAAGGCTGAGACGGCAACAATAAAGTAATCCTCCTGACCATGTTCCATGAGCTTGTAGTCAAACAGCAACTCGTTTGGAGACACTGGGACACTTTCTTCCATTTTGGACTCTATGGCACTTTTTATCTCATCTTGAGTAACAACTGGTATTTTTGCTGTGAAAATGTAGGCCTTTTCTTCTGGTAGTGAGACTTTTACATAGTTTAGTCCAAGGTCGTTTTTTAGTTTTTTTAAAATACTTACAACAACTTCTCTTTTGTTTATTTGTCCAGAATCAACTACCCCAGGAGGAATAGGCACTTCCAAATATTTTTCAATAAATAAAGTGTCTTTTTTTCTGCCAAACTGAATACACCGCACAGTGGAATCCGATATAGACAGGCCGGCAAATGGAAAGTCCAAAAACTTTGGTGCAGGGAAAATACTAGATATATCTTTTAGATTCATCAGATAAATTATATCATCACGCTCTATTTTTTCACAGTTTATTTTACCGCACTTCCCTCTGGAACATCTTTAGTCGTCTCAAGAAGAGAGAAAAAGTTGTCCCCGCTTACAGCCAGAATCATTCCCTGACTTTCTAAATCCTTTATCGTCCTAGGTTCAAGATTGGTCGCAAAGGCACACCTCTTCCCTACCAAAACCGATACATCTGGGAAAAATGCAGAAATACCAGAGATAATCTGGCGGGCTGTTCCCTCTCCGAAGTCCACAGATAACCGCAGTAGCTTGTCAGTTTCTGGAACCTTTTCAGCGCTTATAATGTGTCCGATTTTTATTTCTAGTTTTTTGAACTCATCGATGGATATCATAGATAGTTTGTAAAGTTAAAAGTTTATAAAGTTTTTAAAGTGAATTGTTTTTTAAATCTAAATAACTTTTTAATATAATGGCTGCAGCAGAAGCATCGTGCATATCATTTTTACCCTGCAGTCTCTCTGCTTCCTGCGAAGTAAGAAACTCAGGATGCATGTGCACCGGCAGATTAAGCCTACTTTTTAATATTTCAACGAAAGGAATAATTTCCTTCATTATTTCATTATCTTTTTGAGCAAAATCTAGTGACTTCCCCACAACAAGCTCCGCCACTTTGTTTTCTTCGCATATTTTAATAATCTCTCCAACAAAATCACCAGAATTATCTAGGACGAGAAGAGGAAAGGCAAAACCATTTGCTTCGTCAGAAATAGCTATTCCAATGCGTTTTGAGCCAAAATCTATGCCAAGATGCTTCATATTGTGCGGTTTGAGGGAACTTATACAGTGTATAACAAAATTGCCACGGAACAAAATGATGGTAAAATTAATATATGCAAATATTAATAGATAAACTGCTTGCGCAACCACAAGCAAGCCAATGGGTAGAAGCTGCCCCATGGATAATGGTTGTATTAATAGTATGGTCACTTGTTTGGAAAGGTATGGCTCTATGGAGAGCTTCTCGCCTTTCAAGCAAAACTTGGTTTGTTGTTTTGCTTTTAGTTAATACGCTTGGTATTTTGGAAATAATATACCTTTATGCAATATCCAAGAAACCAGGAAGCGAGATGGAAGACCGAACAAAGATTTAACAATAACAACAAAATAAAAGCCACCCACACTATATCAGGGTGGTTTTTATTTTCCTTGACCCAGTAGTAGATTTTGACATTGTGCTTTACGCACAGGGCAATTTGTGCGATGTCAAAATTCACTACTGGGTTGAAAATATTAAAAAAATATGCCACTATTCAAGCACACGGAGGAGTCGCATAGTTGGTCTAGTGCGCCCGTCTTGAAAACGGGTACGCCGCAAGGTGTCGAGAGTTCGAATCTCTCCTCCTCCGCAAATTTTTAGCCCTATTTTTCAACGTAGATTTTGAAATCATTTTTCACTTCAGAACTTTGGTATAATAAATATATGAGATTATATCTTTCTTCATTTGATATAGGTAATCAACCACAACAACTCGTATCTCTTGCTGGGTTTGGTAAAAGAGTAGCACTTGTTTTAAATGCTTTAGATAACAGACTGGAAGCCCGAAACAAGTGGTTAGATAGTCAAACAAAAACTCTACGCAATCTAGGTTTTATTGTCGAAGAATTAGATTTGAGAAATTATTTTGGTAAAGAAAAAGAATTGCAAAAACTCTTAACTAAGATAGACGTTGTGTGGGTAAATGGAGGAAATGCTTTTATTCTGAGACGAGCAATGAAACAAAGTGGGTTTGATTATATAATCACAGGGCTCATTCAAAAAAATGTAGTCGTGTATGCAGGTTTTAGTGCGGGAGTAGTTGTCCTTTCTAGAGATTTGCATGGCTTAGATATTACTGACAACCCAAATGATGTGCCCACAGAATACAATAAAGAAATTGAGTGGAAAGGGTTAGGTATAATAGATTTTTCAGTAGCGGTACATTATGAGTCTAACCACCCCGAATCTCATTTAACAGATAAGGAAATTGAATACTATAAAACAAATAATATTACTTATAAAACTTTACGTGACGGACAAGTAATTGTTATAAATGGGCAATCTATTAAAACTTTCGATTAACCGAATTTCTTCCCTCATTTTCTTCCATTCCACGGTTCTAAACGCATCTAACCACTCCCGCAATTTTTCAAAAGGGTTTTTTGTTTTGTGTGATTTGATATACTTATAGCATGAACGAAACAATATCTTGGGAGACAATAGAGTACCTACACAGGGAGAAAACAAATGACTGGTACTGGATAGTTGGTATAATAACGGCTTCTATAGCATTAATAGCAATAATATTAAACAACGTTATTTTTGCTATCTTGATTATTGTCTCGTCTTTTACCCTTTCATTGTTTGCCTCAAGAAAACCAGAAGTAATAACTATTAGTATTGACGGAAAGGGGGTAAGTATCGGAAAACACAAATATCTATATAAAGAGTTAGAATCGTTTTGGGTAGAGACACGAGACCCACATCCACGAGTACTACTCAAATCAAAAAAGGTCTTTATGCCTTTTGTCGTTGCTTTTATTGAAGAGGTAGAACCAGAAACAATCAACGAGTTCTTGTCTAACTATCTACCAGAAGAAGAACACAGTGAACCCTTCCTAGAGAAGGTACTCTTATATTTTGGATTTTAATTTTTTTGTGTTACCCTGCTTCCAATTGCTCTCGTAGTTTAATGGATAGAATGTTGGCCTGCGAAGCTGGCGATCCAGGTTCGATTCCTGGCGAGAGCACCAAAACAGAACTTAACGGCTTTTTCAAAGCCAGAAGGTGGGACGCGCGAAGCGCGTCCCACTGATTTCCCCCCATTTTTCCAAACGAATTCAGAATTTTTGGCGCGCTGGCGCGCACTGATTTTTCGCCAAGGAGGAGGTTCGAGCCAAAGATTTCTTTGGCACAGACCTTTTTTGCAAAAAGGTCTGAATCAGAAGCAATTTTGTCTATATTTTGTGCGACTTCTAGCCAGTTTTGGAAAGGTTCGAGCCAATCATTCTGCTTGTGTGAAAGATTGTAGATTTCTTCCTCGATCGACTTCTTTTGCAAAAGTAGTTTTCCTTTTTCAGCACGATATATTTCCTTTTCAATATCTTGGTCAAGATAGCCGTTAAGAAGTCGCTCCAGTCGGATTGAGATAGAAGAAATCTTTTCTTGTTTCTCTTTCACACAAGCAGTCAAAGACTGGGCGGATTTTCCGTGGTCTTGCAAAGCAAGACGATTGAGTTCCACCGCCCAGTCTTTGGGCAAAGAAACTTTTTGAATGAGAGATGATAACTGGCGATTTAATTCTTCCTGACGAATACAAGGTTCTTCACACTTCACAATTTTGTTTTTCTTGGTGCAGTGGTAATAGACATATTCGTGAACATTGCCATTCTTCTGTTTCTTCACCTTGTATTCGCCAGTTATCATCATTCCGCAACTGGCGCAGGAAATGAGGCCACAGAACGGTTGTGGGTCGTTTAGGGGCTTTCTGTCGGGCTTACCGCGAAATTTTAACATTTCCTGCGCCTGGTCAAAAAGTTTCTTTGAAATGATTGGCTCGTACTTTCCTTCGTGAAGCTCGCCACCATAGCGAAACAGTCCAGTATAAAATGGATTGGAGAGAATGGAAGTCGCACGAGATTTGTGGATTTTCTTTCCGGTTTTTGAAAATAGATTGTGCTTCGCCAAAAAGTTTGAGACATCTTCTAACCTATTGCCACCTTTTACATAGAACTCAAACGCTTGCTTGATAACTTTTGCTTTCTTTCTATCAACGACGACTGTTTTTGTTCGTGAGTCGTTGATATATCCCACAGGAGCAAGCGTTGGATAATCACCATTGCGAACTTTTTGGCGAAGTCCACGCTTTGTATTTTCGGAAAGAGAATCCACATAGTATTTGCTTTGCCCGAAAGCCATATTCAACATGAACTTTCCTTGCGAAGTGCTATCGCACCAGAAAGTAGGAAACTTCAAGCTCGCAAGTTTCCCTGTGTCGAGGAGGTAGATTATCTTCCCACCGTCAATACTATTTCTTGCGAGACGATCCGGATGCCAAGAGAGAATAGAATCTGCATCGCCCTTTTCAATACATTTCATCATTTCGTTGAAAATAGGACGACCTGGAACTTTGGCACTTTGTTTTTCTATAAATTCAAGGGCGATGTTCAGATTCTCTCTCTTGGCATAGTCTCGCAATTCAGTAAGCTGTGCCTCAATCGAAAGAACCTGTTTGTCCTCGACATCAGTGGACTTGCGAGCATACAAAAAGAATTTTTTATTTTCCATATTATTTATCATAGTAATAAAAATTCTTTTTGTATTTCGGGCAAAGCAAAATTAGTCAAAATTGCTTCTGATTTCGAACCTCCTCCTTGGCGAAAAATCAGTGCGCGCCAGCGCGCCAAAAATTCTGAATTCGTTTGGAAAAATGGGGGGAAATCAGTGGGACGCGCTTCGCGCGTCCCACCTTCTGGCTTTGAAAAAGCCGTTAAGTTCTGTTTTGGTGTGTTTATTGTACCAAACTCGCACCTATTTCCAAAACAAAGTGAGGTAATGACTTCGCACGCTCCGCGTGCGTGGTGGCTTGAAACTGCCCCGTACGCTCGGAGAAAGCCCCACGCACTGGCGAGTACGCCAGCAACCCCGAAAGAAAAAACACTCCTTGCATTTCTGATTTGGCGGGGGTGAAATTTCTTTTGAAAAAGGAAAGGGTGTTTTTCTTTCGGGGTTCTGCCCAAGAAGTTTCTGGGCAGTGCGTGGGGCTTCAATGCGGACGAAGTTTTGGCAAAACTATTTTTTGGGGAAAGGATTTGCCAAAACTTCGGCTCATTTGTTTTTGAATTTGGATGTCGCAAATGGAAAAGGAGGGGTTTGGGGAGGAATTTTCCATTTGCTCCGCTGATTTCTTTTGGCGAAATTCGGGCGGGCAACACAAAAAATTCATTAGGCAATTTGATTTGTTTGTAATTTTGGTGTAACATCATAGTATTAACAGATAAATGGATACTCCACTATAATGTTAATCTTTTATTGATTATATGTCAACAAGCCAAAATTTAGCAAACAACATAAAGAAATTGCGAGAAGCCAAAGGGCTTTCGCAAGAGAAGTTAGCGAGATTGGCGGATGTCGCCAATAATACGCTTATTAAAATGGAATCGGGAGAAAACCAAAACCCGACATTAGTCACGCTCAAAAAGGTTGCGAAAGCCTTTGGCGTGAGCGTTGATGATTTAATAAAATAACTTTATGAATACTGTCTTCATATTCGGCGCGCAATATCTCTATCTTTTTATAATCGGATTGGTAGCTTTCTATTTTCTTGCCCAACCAAGAGACAGGCAAAAGGGTGTCCTGTTCTTTTCTCTGGCCAGCATGTCGTTCGCGTATCTGATCGCCGTGATTGCTCGATACTTTTATTTCGACCCACGGCCATTTGTAATTGACCATATTGTTCCGCTGGTCGCTCATGCGCCGGATAACGGTTTCCCATCCGACCACATGCTGTTAAGCAGTGTTCTTGCTTCTGTTCTGTTTTATTACAACCGCAAATTAGGCGCAGTTGCTTGGGTGCTTGCGCTCATCGTAGGAGCTTCAAGGGTTTATGTAGGTATTCACCACTGGGCTGATATTCTCGGGAGCGTGCTGATAGCAATTCTTGCAACATATACGGCATTTCTTATCTTGAAAAATCCGAGAGTTAAAATACTTGCATAATATGGAAAATGAATCCTTACAAACAAAGAAGTTGTGGTGGACGATACCGCAATCATCCATTCTCACGATGTTCAGCTCCGATGCCACAAACGGCCTTTCATCCGAAACTGTAGAGAAATCCCGCGATACGTTTGGGGCTAATACCATAGACGAAGTTAAACCCACGGGGGCGCTTGAGCTTATCCTCGACGGCGTGCGCGAACCGATGATGATTGTATTGCTCTCCATCGGCGCGCTGTCGTTTGTTTTCGGCAAAGCCGGGGAGGCCGTGGTGATGGTTTTCGTCGTGGCCGCATATATCGCGGTCGAGTTCGTGAACAAATATAGAACCGACCGCACAATGACGAGGCTTCGCCAGCTCACGTCGCCGACGACAAAAGTGATTCGGGACGGCAAACCGCAGGAGATACCGACCGGCGAGATGGTCGTCGGGGACATATTGATACTTACCGAAGGAGTGCGTGTTTCCGCAGATGCACGGCTCATCGAATCATTTGGCCTCTTGGTGAACGAAGCGTCGCTCACGGGAGAATCCCTCCCCGTGGAAAAGAACGCGGGCGCAACAGTAGCCGAAGACGCGCCACTTGCCGAACGCATAAATTCTATATTTTCGGGAACGGTGGTGATGAGCGGCGAAGGGAAAGCGATTATCTGCGCCGTAGGCCGCGAGAGTGAATTCGGCAAGATTGCCCGCGATGTTGCTATCGCTTCAAAGGAAAAGACCGTCCTTCAGGAAACGATGACGCGCCTTGCCAAAATTCTGGCAATCTTCGCGCTTGGAGTTAGTATCCTTATTCCGGCAATCGGCTTCCTGCGCGGTTTGAACTTGCAGGAAATGATTGTTACATGGCTTGCACTTACCTTCCTCATGATTCCCGGACAGCCGCCGGTCATCATCACAATGGCACTCGCGCTCGCGTCATTCCAGCTCGCCAAAATCAAGCTTGTGGTGAAGCGACTGCGCGGGGCGGAAGTGCTCGGCCAAGTTACGGCCATCATTACCGACAAAACTGGCACCATCACCGAGAATCGTATGCAAGTTGAAAAGTTCATTTTGTCGAACGGAGAGGAACGCGCTCCGGCGGAACTGGATGCCGAGACGAAACGGGAGATTCTCTTCGCACTTCCGCAATATAGCAGCGACCCCACGGACACCGCTGTTCAGTCCGCTGTTAAAAATTCATTCGAGATACCAAAACCCATTTCCTTTGCCGGTTTTACCGAAGACAGGCCGTGGCGAACCATCGGATACGAGGTTGATGGCCAGCGCGCCAACTTCATAGCGGGCAAGGTTGAGACGTTGATTGAAAGTGCGTCCGATGCCAGCCGATACGGGAAATTGCTGCAAATTTTTCAAGGGGAAGTCGATCAAGGGAAGCGTGTTATTGCCTACGGTCGCGTGAAAAATGTTAGTGATATCAAAAACGTCGAGATCATCGCTCTTGCCGTGCTCTCCGACCCCATCAGAAGCGGCGTCGCCGAGACCATCGCGCGACTCAAGGCCGCAAAAGTGGAAACCTTTATTGTTACCGGCGACCATCCGGCAACGGCCGGAACGATAGCGAAGGAAATCGGGATAGACCCCCGCGTTCTGACCGGCAGCGATATTGATAAGATGAGCGACGACGAACTCAAGACGGCACTTGAAATAACGAGGACGTTCGCCCGCATCGCCCCCTCGCAAAAATTGCGTCTTGTGGAAATGCTTAAACAAAGAGGCGAGGTGGTCGCGGTCATCGGCGACGGGATAAATGATGCTCCCGCACTCAAAGCCGCTGATGTTGGCATAGCTATGGGCGAAATCGGCACCGACTTAGCGAAAGAGACCGCTGACCTCGTGCTCACTGATGACAACTATACACACTTAGCCGACGCCATCAGCATCGCGCGGTCGGCTCTTGAGAATTTCCGCAAAGGCATCACCTATTATCTCACCGCAAAAGGAGTTCTTCTTGCGATTTTTCTCGCGCCGCTTGCCCTCGGTATTCCATTTCCATTCGCCCCGATTCATATTATCCTCACCGAGCTTCTGATGGACTTGGCGTCCTCTACCATATTCGTTACCGAAGCGGCCGCGCCGGACATCATGCAAAGGCCTATCAAGAAACTCAAAGAATTTCTCGGCAAGGAATTGGTCTTCAAAATTTTCCGCAACGGTATCGCTTTAGCGGTCGGCATCACTGCTTTGTATATGACCGTTTATTTCCAAACCGGAAATCTCGCCCTCGCACAGACCACCGCGTTTGTCGCTTGGCTCTTAGGGCACATCCTGCTCGCTTTGAACCTCAAGCAAGAAAAGCTGTCGCTCTTCAGGCAAGGATTGTTTTCAAACCGCTTCGGAGCATTCTGGCTCGTCGGGATGCTTGCCTTCTCGCTCGTCATTACTTTGGTGCCCACGTTGCATACATATCTTAATACTGCGCCGCTCACCCTCGGACTATGGATGGCCATTGCCGCCGTGGCGATCCTATCCACGTTTTGGATTGAAATTGGCAAGATAGTAAAATTACGAGAAATAAGTTAATGTTGTCTTATGAAGCTCGGCATCATCTTACAGTCCAATAAACCGGAACATGCGTGGAATACGTTCCGTCTCGGAATCACCGCGCTCAAAGCCGGTCATCAAGCAGAAATATTTTTGATGAACGAGGGGTCGGAATTAGATACGATTCCGGACAGTCAAGATTTTGATATTTCTGCAAGAGTGGCGGAGTTCAAGGAGTTGAAAGGAGAGATTTCTGCGTGTGGCACTTGTCTCAAGATGCGTGGCAAAGAAGAAAGCAAAGTTTGCCCTGTTTCCACAATGTCTGATTTGTTAAAAATGGTTGAGAGTTCGGATAAGGTTTTGGCTTTTGGTTGATTTTTGCCCGCCCGAATTTCGCCAAAAGAAATCAGCGGAGCAAATGGAAAATTCCTCCCCAAACCCCTCCTTTTCCATTTGCGACATCCAAATTCAAAAACAAATGAGCCGAAGTTTTGGCAAATCCTTTCCCCAAAAAATAGTTTTGCCAAAACTTCGTCCGCATTGAAGCCCCACGCACTGCCCAGAAACTTCTTGGGCAGAACCCCGAAAGAAAAACACCCTTTCCTTTTTCAAAAGAAATTTCACCCCCGCCAAATCAGAAATGCAAGGAGTGTTTTTTCTTTCGGGGTTGCTGGCGTACTCGCCAGTGCGTGGGGCTTTCTCCGAGCGTACGGGGCAGTTTCAAGCCACCACGCACGCGGAGCGTGCGAAGTCATTACCTCACTTTGTTTTGGAAATAGGTGCGAGTTTGGTACAATAAACACACAATAAAACAAAAACACCCCGTACGGGGTGTTTTGTTTTTGTTTATTTTGTTTTCTTAATCATCGCACTGATTCTTGATTTTTTTCTTGCTCCTGCGTTTTTCTTAAGTAGTCCTGTTTTGATAGATTTATCAATTATCTTCTGAACCTCTGGCATCATGGCTTCCGCCTCTTTTGTTTTCTTCTCTGCTACTAGTTTCTTTACTTTTTTTACAGCTTTGTTCAAAAGCTCTTTTTTAGCTATGTTAAATTCTCTCTTTCGTTTTGAGCCTCTTAGGGCCTTTTTGGCTGATGTTGTTATTGGCATATTGCTAATATAATACACAAACTTCGAAAAAATACAACAAAATGCTATAATTACCCCCATGATTGGACACCTCAAGGGACAAATAATATACCAGGACCTAAAATCAATAATCCTTGATGTTTCTGGCGTTGGGTACAAAATACACACAAATACCGCCTCCTTGTCTTCACTAGAGCGAAGTGAAGGCAACAAATCAGATAAGGCGCAAGCTACGACAGAATATTGGACGTATTTAGCGGTTAGGGAAAACGCCTTGGATTTGTACGGGTTTAAAACCAGAGAAGAACTAAGCTTCTTTGAATTACTTCTAACCGTCTCCGGTATCGGACCAAAATCAGCCCTAGGTATTCTAAGCGTTGCCAGTCTTCAAAACTTACGACACGCAGTAGTGACCGGTGACACCGCCCATCTCGTGAAAGTTTCCGGAGTTGGCAAAAAAAATGCTGAGAAAATAGTTTTGGAACTTAGAGACAAACTGGAACATGTTGGAGGTGATGAGTCTTCCCTCTCTGACGACATAGACGCTCTTGAAGCATTGAAGTCTCTTGGTTACGGAGAACGCGAAGCAAGAGAGGCCTTAAAAAAAGTCAGTGAAGAAAAAAACACAGGAGAAAAAATAAAAAAGGCAATGAAGCTATTAATGTAAATTAAGAAACGAAGTGACTATAATTTACTTAACCCTGTGAAATAACTTTGGTAAGGCCAAAGTTCCCGCAGAGCGGGATTTCACAGGGTGATGATTTTTATAATCGTTTCACTTATTAAAAATCTATCATGCCAGAATTGCCAGAAGTTACTACAACCGTATCGGGACTTAACGAAACTCTGCCAAACCTCACAATACGAGAGGTGTGGACGGATTATTTTCTAAACACAAAGAGCAAGCGTACTGACACCATCAAAAACAAAAAGTATTTTGACTACTTCAGGAAAGAGATTGTCGGAGCGAAAGTGCTGAATGCCGAGCGAAGAGGAAAAAACATTTTAATACACCTCTCAAACAACAAGACGATGCTCATCCACATGAAAATGACTGGGCATCTGCTTTATGGTAAATATAAATTTGAAAATAAAAAATGGAAAAGTTATGAGGAATTTCTCTCTGACCCATTTAGCAGATTTATTCACCTACTATTTACCCTTTCAAACGGCAAACATCTGGCCTTTTCAGACATGCGCAAATTTGCAAAGGTAACACTATTTGAGACTGACAAAAGAGCGAGTGTTTCTGACCTCTCCAAACTTGGTCCAGAACCAATTCCCAACCTGTCGACAAAAACTCTGAGTAGCCAGCTACTCAAAAAACCAAACGGTAAAATAAAAACTGTCCTTATGGACCAAAGCATAATCGCTGGAATCGGAAACATATATTCTGATGAAATCTTGTGGGCATCTGGAATCCATCCAGAAAGAACGGTTTCCAGGCTTTCAGAGAAAGAAATAGATGATATTTGTAAATATACAAAAAAGATACTGACTTCTTCTATTAAAATCGGCGGAGACTCAATGTCAGACTATAGAAATATATACGGCAGAAAAGGTGGATTCCAAAACGCACATAATGCATACAAAAGGAACAAAGAGAAATGCCTAAAAAATAATTGCCAGGGAACCATAAGAAGAGAGGTCATTGGTGGTAGAAGCACTCACTTCTGTGATATCCACCAAAAATGAGACTATTTTGGCTGTTTTGTTGTAAAATAAAAGCATGAAAGAAGACTCCACACCCATACTAGTGTTACTTGGCATAATAGCTATTGCCATGTTTGGTGGTGTACAAAACTCAAACAATGCTGGACCAGTTGGAGCAGTGCAAACCCAAGACGAACTAAGTGTCGACCAAAAGATTGTCGGCACCCAAAACGAAATAGATAATCTAAAAAAACAATTGCAGATTGAAGAGGACAAAAAAAATCAAAGCCAGTATAAGGGAATGGTTACGATTTCCAACATCAACAGGTCAGACACTCCTGGACAAGAGTTTATAACAATAAGGGCAAGCGGTAATAACAGGCAAACGATACTAGTTACAGGATGGACGCTGAAGAGCATTTCATCCGGAAACCAAGTAAAAATACCGAAGGGCACATATTTATTCTTTAGTGGTATGTTAAATCCAGAAGACAATATTGAACTTATGGCGGGTGAAACTCTACATCTTATAACTGGAGTTTCCCCTATTGGAGTTAGTTTTAAAACCAATAAATGTTCTGGGTATCTCGGACAATTCCAAACTTTCGTTCCATATCTATACAACAAGTGTCCTCTACCAAGAGATGAGGATTTATCCTCCATCCCCAAGCTTGTTATAAACGATGCTTGTTTGGATTACATTGAGTCCATGAACTCATGTAAGGTTCAGACTGAACCACTGCCGACAAACTGGAGTTATGAATGTACAAATTTTATACAAAGCAAGTTGAACTACCCATCTTGTGTTAACACATACAAAAACGATAAAGACTTCTATCAGAACGAGTGGAGAGTATACCTAAAAAGGAGTGAAAAAATATGGAGAAACCAACGTGAGGTTGTTGTTCTATACGACGAAGTCGGAAAAGTTGTTGACACTCTCAAATACTAAACCCCAAGAATTCTAAAAAGGGCGACACCAAAAGCGACCGAGACATTTAGAGACTCCTTCTCCCCTCTCATTGGTATTTCAGCCACCACATCACATAGCGACAGTATCTTTTTTTCTATTCCCCCGACCTCGTTTCCAACAATAATCAACACTGGTGGTTTAGCTTTTACTTTTTTGTAGTCTACTGAGCCTTTTGTTTGCTCTAGGGCAACTATTTGGTATTTGCTTTTTTTTAGTGTTTTGATTAGCTTCTCCGGCTCTTTAATATACTCCCAGTCAACCGTTTTCTCTGCACCCAACGCAACCTTTGCAATATCTTTCCTTGGTTTTTGAAATCTATCTAGAGGGGTTGGGGTTATTCCTGATATATATATCTTTGTCACACCCAAGGCATCAGCCGTACGGAATATAGAGCCCACATTGTGAGTACTACGAATATCGTGGAGTAGAACAGAAATCTGTTTTGCCTCTTTTTTCATATCCCCTGCAATATAGCACTTTGTTTGGAAATTTGAAATTAGAAGTTAGAAATTGTACAATGTACTCATGCATCCACTTTCAATATTTCCGGGGTTATTTACCTACGAGCTTATCGCTCCATTATTACTTCGTTTGGCTGTCGGTTTATATATCATTTATCTTGGAAAAAACCGTTACAAAAAAACCTTTGGTCCAGCATCTTTAATATACATACTAGCTGGAATCTTCCTCGTCTTGGGGTTTTACACACAAATAGTCGCCCTCATCGGAGTTATTGTTTTGATATTTGACTTCTTTGTGGACAAAGAAAAAACAGACATCTCTCAGGAAAAAAGTGCTCTGTACATACTAGCTGGAATAATTTTCTTATCTTTGTTGTTTACTGGTCCTGGGTTTCTAGCTCTCGACCTCCCTTTGTAACACCAATCAATTCATACATTGGACATTCTTCGTTTTTCTGATATATTTTAACGGTTGATATAGTGCACATGGTCACGGATATTTTATTCGCCGTCGCTCATAAAATTCCTTGACCACGCCTCGCCTGTTTTGCTTGGTAGCAAAACATGGCTGTGGCCCGCAAAAGCATTTAATAAATCAAAGCAGTTTGATTTATTAAAGCATTTGCGCCCGTAGCTCAGTCGGTAGAGCAGCTCCCTTTTAAGGAGATGGTCGCAGGTTCGATTCCTGCCGGGCGCACAATTAAAAAATCCCTGTTATGGGGATTTTTTAATTGTGCGCCCGGAGCAAGAGTGCGGGGACACTCTTGCGTCAGGAATCGAACAGATTCACGGTTTACGCTCGCAGTAGCGAGTGTCGTGAATCTGCGTTTTTAATTTTGTTGAGTGACGACGAAACAAAATTAAAAAAGATTCCGCCACCAAACACACAAATAGAATTCCAGCCTAACGAAAACAGGATTATCCAAGGCACCCCCTATACGACAAGAGTCCCGCACGACGAGAGTGGAAAACCCTTGTCTTACGAGACTCAATTGAGACATCGCCCTAGCCTCTCTATGTTGCCCAAGGTTTCAAACAGGGCTTGCTCCCCTTGACACGCTTACCGCGTATCTTCTTGCTACTTCCGCTTTTACGGGAACGCTCGAGCATGAGTACCTCCCACCAAAATCTAGCATATTTGTTTTGTCAGAACAAATACGAGAATAGTTACCACCCTACCAAGCAACTGCATACTTTCTATGCCACAAATACGCAATGAGAGCCAAAGCAAGTAGAATCCAAGCAAGAAACGGCCCCGGTACATATGTATCAAGCATTTCCCATAGATTTATCCGAGCAAACGATATTGTACCAGTCACTGTAGCAACATCCTCTGTTAAATTATTATCCTGTGCGCGAACTTCCTTGGAGGCTTCTCCATAGCTTTTTATCTGCGAATCTAGTCTACTAATTCTTGAGTTATAACTTGAATTTTCATTAATAATTTCGTTCTCAATGTTCCCTATCTCAACCTGCATTTCATTAATTCTTCTTATTATTTCCGCCTGGCGAGTTGGTGTTGCTTGTTTGTATTCAATTTGAAGAGTTGTAATTTCAAGATTGATAGAGCTGATTCTTGTTTGGTATAAAGAAATATTTTGGTTATGATTTTTTACTACTTGTGCACGGTCACTCTTTAGTTGAACAAGTGTCGTATCAATTTGTTTTTGATTTGCTTCTATTGATTGTTTGGTTCCTAACAGATTTTGAGAATTTGTCTGCTCAACCACAAACCTTGAGCCTACCATGCTGGTTATTTCTTCCCGAAAAGCGTCAAACTTACTCTTTGGTACCACAAAACTTACATGACCCCATTTGTCTGAGCTGTTCAGTGAGTCAACACGACCACCAAAACCCCGAACAACCACCTCTGTCCTACCTATCAAATCAGCAACATGCCTTGTGCGAAGAGTGGCGTTGTAGTTAATTTTTATAAACTCACGCAAATCTGATACTGGTGGAGTTTGTCTCATGGATTCATATATATACATGTCTGGAGCCGGTGCGGGGGTGGAAGTCATACCAAACCCACTGGCTACCGTCTCGCCAGCAGAATCTTGTCTAACCGTTTTTGCAGAATAGTATTCTTCGTTTTGATTTTGATTGTCCACATCATAACTCTCCTCGAGGGCCACCTCTGTAGGCAGCGACACGGAAGAACCGGCCGAGACAGCAAAATTCCTACTAACCTCACCATTTCCGTAACTCACAACCAGAGTCACCGCCGCCATCGCTGTAAAAGCATACGAAAACCACAGAGAAGGTGCGCGTCCATGTGGTGCAGTTTTGTTTATCTCCACAGGAATGCTAGACATAACTTGTTTTTTTAGCACCTCATTATTTGGTGGTAATTCTCTTTTAGAATTCCCCCAAGATTCAAGCACGTTGTTAATGTTTTTTTGATTTATCATGATTGTTGATTTTTTAATAGTGTCCTTGCAAGATTCATTGCCCTATACATCCTGACTCTCGCAGTTACCGGATTTATCTTGAGTACTTTTGCAACCTCACCCGTCGATAGTCCAGCAATGTAATGTAATCGAATAATTTCTCTATTATCCTCCGAAAGCAAAGACAGAATCTGTTCCACAAGAATCTTATCGCTGGTTGCTGAATCAGTTTCTCCTCTGTCGTGCAGGATTGGGTCAAATGGAATCTCTCTACCAGACTTTCTCCAGTGTTGTTTGCACTCGTTGATAGCAATGGCAAAGAGCCAAGAGGAAAAGCTGGCACCAGCTCTACTCTCAAACCGAGGAAGGTCTTGAATGGCCTTGAGCCAGGTGGTTTGTAAAATATCCTCGGCTAAAACACGGTCTTTTAAGGTATTAACAAGATATCCGTATAATTTCGGAGTGATTGTATCCCACAACAGAGGAAGATTGTCTTTGCTTATCGGCATTGTTTAATAAAGTAAGTCTTACACTAGGTATAATGCGGGAGTAACGAAAATGTTACATTTCTAAAATCCACTTTTCCATCATCACAGGAAGTTCCCCCTCGCCACGACGAACCCTGTGTGTCATCTGAATCAGTTGGGAAGACATATTCTGTAACTCTACCGACTTGTAGTTCCTTCCACCAGATAGGGCCTGGCTGTAAGAAAAAGGTGCGAGGCCAGACTCCTTCTGACTCTGAACTTTTCCGGCGATAAGCATGTTTTTTACTGCCCAGAAAAAAACGCCGTGTATTTCCTCAGCAGGTATTCCCCTCCTTGTAAGGTCTAGAAAAGAAACCCACAGACCTTTCTTATCTTTGTTTAATAATTTATCTGTAATAGAAAAAATAATGGGGGCTGGTTTCTTCTTCTCTGCCTTTTCAAACTCTTGGGTTTTATAAGAGGCTTTTTCTATTTTTTTGACCGTCGCCACATCTACCTTTCCATCGAGAATAAGAAACCAGTGCTCAGCATCTTGCATGCTTTTGAGTTTGTCCAAAACAAATTCCTTGGCTTCTTTGTTTGAAAAGAGAAAATCCAAAATCACGATATACTTCTGGTCAAACAACCCCTGTGAACTAACCAGTTCATCAAACTGCGACTCATTCCAATTCTCCTCTGTTAACTTAAACACTTCGGAATTTGGTCTCTTATGAGAAAGATTCTGTAGCACTTCATGCATTCTTTTCCTACTCTTTTGCGTCTCTCCTCCGTGTAAAAAATAAATCATAATAATAATATAAATATACCAGAGAAAGAATAAGCTACAGCCAAAAAGATGCAGATGTAATTAAGTAAATTTTTTTGTCCCTCCTTTATTCTCGAGTAAAAACCGAAAAACTCTAACAAACCAAATGCTAGAAACAAAACGATATAAACTTTTTGTGAAAATTCTATCTTATAAAAAACAATAAAACCAAGGAGCTCAAGTGCTACATCACTAATCTTATTTATTTTGGTCTCAAAAATTCTATTAGACAACTCTATTACCTCCCAAACAAGAAAAATAGCAACTGCCAAACCAACGGCCGTGAAAAAATCAAACCCAAAGCTTTTCATAAAAACAGCCAGGGTACAACCAAAAAGCAGATGATTTAGTGACCACAAATCTATATTTCTTTCTTTCCACATATATTTATATTTCTTTCATTTCCGCCCAGTTATCCCCAACCCCCACATTGGCCACACAAACCACCCCAGATGTTTTTTTGGAATCAACAACATTTTCCATTATTCTTTTAATCTCTGGAGCGATAACTGTGATTGTATTCTCTTTTACTTCATAAACCAACTCATCATGCACCTGGAGAAGTAACCTAACTTCCCTTAATAAATCCTTACTGGTTAGAAACTTGTCTATCTCTATCATAGCAAGTTTTACAATGTCAGCCTCTGTGCCTTGTATTGGAGCATTGATAGCCATTCTCTCTGCCTGCGCCTTCATAAATGGAAGTCTGGAATTGATTTCCGGGAAGTACCTACGCCTACCAAAAAACGTTTCAGTGTAGCCCTTTTGCGCCGTTTCTCTTTTTACCTTTTCAAGATACTCTGCGAGACCTGAAAATTTATTGAAGTATCCATCTAGAAACTGCTGGGCCTCCTCTCTCCCCGTGCCAATGTTTTTTTGCAATGCAGTAACCCCCATGCCATACATCACTCCGAAGTTTATGGTCTTTGCCTTTATTCTCATTTCCTTTGTTATTTCATTTTGTGGAACACCAAAAACCTCTGAGGCAACAGCTGTGTGAACATCCTGACCCGTCTTAAAAATCTCTATGAGTTTTTTATCCCCCGAAAGAAAAGCTGCAATGCGAAGTTCTATTTGAGAATAATCAAACGAAACCAGTTTAAAACCTTTTTCGGCAATGAAAGATTTACGAATCTCTCTCCCTAAATCTGTTTTGTTTGGAATATTTTGAAGGTTTGGATTCTGGCTGGCCATTCTCCCAGTAGTTGTCCCCGCCTGGAGGAAATCCGCGTGAAGCCTCTGATTTGCATCAACCTGTGTCGGGATGGTGTCTATATATGTACCCAGTAACTTCGAAAGCTCTCTATACTCTAGGATTAGACTTGCAATAGGATTCTCTTCTTTGAGTTTTTCTAATTCTGATTCTTTTGTGGAGAATCCCCCACTTGCGGTTTTCTTCTGTCCCTTCACTTTCAAACCCATTTTTACGAAAAGCATTTCCCCAAGCTGTTTTGGTGAGCTTATGTTGAATTCCTCTCCGACGATTTTCCATATTTTTTTTTCAAGAGAAGAAAGCTCTGTGTGATATTTCTTTGACAACAAGTTGAGTCTCTCAATATCAATTTTAATACCAACATCCTTTATTTTGGAAATGATTGGAATCAATGGTTTCTCTATGCTATCCACAACAAAAGACAGATCTTGATCCTTTATTATTTTCTCAAGTACATTTCTCGCAGAGGCCAGGGTTTCTGTTCTGGTATATGACAAAATATCTTCAAGTGTGGGGCTAGACTTATTTGAATCCACCACCCAGAGAAGAAGCCCTACCTCAACAATATCCTTTGGGTCAGCTGTTATTTCTGGTTTGTCTGGCATTTCAAGAGACATGCTTTCAGCAAACTTCTGGGCCAATGCTCTAAACTCAAACTGAACAAAAAGAGCCTCAATCTTCTTCATGTCTATTTCCTCTCGCCAAACTTTTTGTGGAAGAACAAAATAAATCGGCGCATCAGTGCGAATGGTGGCCAGCATTTTAGAAAACAAAGCCTCTTCTTCCCCCGCCTTCAGCAGTTCTATAATCCTTTTCTTTATTCCCGCTTTTACAAAAATCTCCTCATCCTTTTTTATTTTTTTATATATATCTTCAATAGAACCAAACTTTTGAATAAGCTCTTCTGCGGTTTTCTCCCCTATACCAGATATTCCTATTATATTGTCAGACGGGTCTCCTCTAAGGCCCTTGTAATCCGTTAGAAACTTTGGTTCAAATCCAAATCTTTCTATTACAGCTTTTTCATCGTAAATAATCGTATCTTTTATTCCTTTCTTCAGGGTATAGACGCGAACCTTATCACCGTCTATAAGTTGCATGGTATCCATATCCCCAGAAGCGATAACAATATCTATCCCCCTATTTCCCTTTAGAGATTCAATGATTGTTCCAAGCATATCATCCGCTTCAAATCCAGGAGAGGAATACATAGGAATACTCATTGCTGTAAAAACATCTTTGGACCTTTCCAGCTGTTGCACCAAATTATCTTCTATCTTTTTTCTCCCCGCTTTATACTCACCGTATGCCTCGTGTCTTAGGGTTGGCTCGGGCAAATCATAGCAAGCCACAATATAGTCTGGCTTCAAATCTTTAATCAGTTTAATGAGCATAGTACAAAGACCGTACAAGGCACCAGTCGGCTCACCCTTACTTGACTCAAACTCGGGCAGAGCATGATAGGCTCTGTGCAGGATTGCGTGTACATCCAAAAGCACCAGTGTTTTTTTTGATTTTACCTTTACCATCGTATAAAAATTTCTAATTTCTAATTCTCAATTTCTAAACAATTTCCAATTTTTCAATGTCCCAATGTTTAAAAATTAATACCTTAATTCATTGAAAATTGTTTGAAAATTAAAAATTGTAAATTGAAAATTACTACCATTATATCATCTATCACAAAATGATTTCTATTTCCCTTGAATTTTCTGAAACATGGCTAAGATTAAGCCTAATATGGGCCGGCATTATATCCTCTACCCTCTCAGGCCACTCTATTAGAATAAGGTTATTTGGGTCAGAAATAATTTCACTCCAACCCAGATGGAGAAGCTCTGATGATTTTTCTATTCTATACGCGTCAATGTGAATCAAATGAGCGAATCTCTGATTTGTCAGCTCATATATTTTTTCTATAACAAAGGTTGGGCTGGTTACTGTATCAACTACACCAAGAGATTTTGCAATGAGTTGCGTCAGCGTCGTCTTGCCAGCGCCAAGATTTCCATACAAGCCAACAACAACGGCCCTGTCCTGGTTTGGTGAAAGCGTTGAAACAAAATCAGTAGCTATCTTTTCTGTCTGCTCCAAAGAATCAGTTGTGTGTTTTGTCATAATAAAAATATATTAGCACAATTTGATACGAAAAAACCGCCAGCGGAGAAGGGGCTAAACCCCTCCTCCCTCTAGACGGTATCACCGCACGGGTTGCTGGACTTGTGTGACCATCCAGCTTTGGTTGTCCCCGATACGGTTTCGAGCGTAGAAGATCTGCTCGGCCATTCCGATGTATCGGCCCTTGCCCACCACGGTGGGCTGATAGGCTCTGAACGTCACGATGACGCTCGGCCCCATGCCGAAGGGTACGTAACAGAACTGACCAACCGGCACCGCCTCGCAGTAAACATCGTTGTTTCTCTCAATGTCCCCCACGTAGGCGGTGTTGTTACTGACCTTGACGCCCTCAAGGGCGCCGAAGGTGTACGGACGACCGTTGACGTGGAGCGTGCACCCCGCCGAGGCGAAGATGGCCACCAGGGCCAACACGGCCAGAAAACATCTTGTGCGCATGGTGATGGCACCTCCCAGTGCCAGGTTTGTCTGTATATATATTACACCATTTTGCATTTTTTGTCAATGTGTTGAAAAATGGCTCAAAACTAAGCCTTAGCAAATAAAACTGTGATATTATTATCATATGACTGTTATTTTTGACGAGGATAAACAAAACAAGCGTGTTGAGGACCTTCGTAAACAAGAGGAGGAAAACCTTGCCCAAACCCTATCATCAAAATACGGGGTCCCCTACCTTGACCTATCGGCCACACCGATAAACATTGACTCTCTTCGTGTTATTACAGAGACTGAAACCCGCGAAGCTCAAATCGCTGTATTCAACGATATAGACAAAGTTTTGAGCATCGGAGCTCTCTCCCCCCAGAATCCCAAGACTATTGAGGCTTTAGACAAGCTCCGGGCAAAGGGATACACCGTTGAACTCTTTATGGTTTCGCATGCCAGCCTTAATAAAGTCTGGGATAGATATAAAGACCTTTCGTATTCATTTGAAACAAAGTCTGGTGCTTTGGATATATCAAACGACCAGATTACTGACTTTTTGGCACAGGTTCACACCATACCAGATGTTCAAACCCTTATTGGTGAAGTTTTGAAAATGAAAAAGAGTTATCGCATCTCAAGAATTATGGAAATAATTCTTGCAGGAGCTATTGCCACCAATGCATCTGATGTTCACCTTGAGCCAGAAGCAGACTTTGTCAGGCTTAGATATAGACTGGATGGAATGCTAACTGAGATTATTGAGTTTGACTTGGAGACATACAAGCTTCTACTGTCGCGCATCAAACTTATATCCAGTTTGAAACTCAATGTATATGGAGCACAAGACGGGCGTTTTAGTATTAAAATTAGTGACAGTGAAATCCAAATAAGAACTTCGCTCCTTCCTGGAGCATATAGTGAGTCGGTGGTTATGAGACTGCTTAATCCAAAATCAATCGCCGTACCTCTTGAAGAGCTCGGGATTCATCCTCGTCTGCTAAAAATTATTTCACACGAAATGAGTAAGCCAAACGGAATGCTACTCAACACAGGACCAACTGGTTCAGGTAAGACAACAGCACTCTACGCCTTTCTAAAGAAAATTCACACACCTGATATAAAAATAATCACCATAGAAAACCCGATTGAATATCACCTACCAGGAATAGTCCAGACTCAAACGGATGAAAAAAAAGATTACGGATTTGCCGAAGGACTGAGAGCAGCCCTAAGACAGGACCCAGATGTAATTATGATTGGTGAAATACGAGACCAAGAAACAGCAGAGATTGCCGTAAACTCTGCCCTTACAGGTCACCTTGTTTTCTCTACCTTACACACCAACACAGCTGCCGGCACCTTCCCGAGACTAGCCGAACTTGGTGTAAACCCGAAAACCATACCGTCAGCCCTTAACCTCGCTATGGCCCAGAGACTAGTGAGAAAACTATGTCCAAACTGCAAGAAAGCAGTTGCTCTTGAGGGAACAAATAAAGAAATTGTTGATAAGGTTTTGGAAACCATCGCAGATAAAACATACCTTGAGGGAATAGACACAGGGCACATCTATGAAGCGGTGGGGTGTAGTAGTTGTAATAACATTGGATATAAAAGTAGAATAGGTATTTACGAAGCAATAATAATGGATGAGAGTATCGAAAATATTGTCAAAGAGAGTCCGAGTGAAAGAGAGATTGAGAAAGTCGCTGTATCTCAAAACATTTTAAACCTCAAACAAGATGGTATATTGAAAGTTTTACAAGGGGTTACATCCCTAGAGGAACTAAGGCGGGTGGTGGACCTTGAAATTATGTAATGAATAGACCGGACTCGCGTCTCTTATTACTAGACATGAGATAGCTAACAAGCTCTAATGTTTAAAACACTTGCAGAAAGCCGTTTCATATTTATACTTAGTTACAGGGGTTGTGTTTGAGACAAAAAATCCGCCCTAAGGCGAAATGATTGTTCCAAAGCATAAATCTCTAAGCAACACTTTTAATAATCAAACCAAAAGCTAAGTATTTTACAAAGGATGGTTCCAGAATATTACATAAAGTAATATCCAGAATGTCCTCGTAGAAAGACTCGTAAACGTAAACGCTTAGTTGCTTAGAGATTTATATTTTGGACCAGAAAAGCCACAATCCTATTCAATATAGCCCTCGTTTTTCAAACTATCTAATCACTGATAAGTCTAGCATAAAAAACTTTTTGTGTCAACCAGTAGCAGAGCAAAGCTCGCTACTGGTTAGACCCCGTAGCGAGCTTTGCTCTGCTACTGGGGTCAACCTTTTAAACTGTGCGTTGAGTATAGATAGTATATAATATACTATATATGGCTATGAACAGGAAAACACTAAGGAAGAAAGGTGTTGAGAATGTTGGTGTTTCAGAAGAAAAGGATAGCCTTTTTCTAGACACCACCCTCCGCCCATCGAGGTGGGACGACTATGTTGGGCAAGTAAATATAAAAAACAATCTGCGTATACTGCTCACTGCAGCAAAAGAAAGAAGACACCCACCAGAGCATATACTTTTTTATGGACCACCAGGTCTTGGAAAGACAACACTTGCCCACCTCATTTCAAAAGAAATAAATACGCAAATGAAGGTTACATCAGGCCCAGCCATTGAGAAAATCGGTGACCTTGCTTCTATTCTAACAAACCTAACTCCTGGAGACATTTTATTTATAGATGAAATTCACAGATTAAACAAAACCATTGAGGAGGTCCTGTATCCGGCCATGGAGTCCGGCTCGCTTGATATTATTATTGGAAAAGGACCGTCTGCCCGCACAATACAACTTGAGCTTCCACCATTTACCCTTATTGGGGCTACTACACGTATCGCAATGATTTCCTCCCCCCTCCGCTCAAGATTCTCTGGTGGAATTTTCAAACTTGAGTTTTATACAAACGAAGAAATACAAAAAATTATAACGCGGTCAGCAAATATACTATCCATAGACCTAGAGGGTGACGCTGCGGAAGAAATCGCCAAAAGAAGCAGGTTCACCCCGAGAACCGCAAACTACTTTCTAAAGCGCTGTAGAGACTACGCCCAAGTACACAAAACAAGTCTCACACAAAAATCAGTTGACGAGGCATTAAAATTGCTGGGCATTGATAAGGTCGGGCTATCCCCCGCAGATAGAGATATATTACATACCATCATTAATAAGTTTTCCGGTGGGCCAGTGGGACTCAACACCCTCGCCGCAGCTATGTCAGAAGAGCAAGCCACAATAGAGGAATTCAATGAACCATACCTTATACAGTCTGGATTCCTAGACCGCACACCAAGAGGACGCACAGTTACAGTCTCGGGATACGAGCATTTGGGACTTACCCCGCCGAACAATGGCACCTTGATTTAGTATTTACTTTATAACTTTTAACTTATTTTTATGTCAGGACACAACAAATGGTCAAAAATAAAAAGACAGAAGGGAGAAACCGACGCCCAAAAAAGCAAAGTATATGGAAAAATGGTTAGGCTAATTACAGTTGAAGCTAAAAAGGCGGGAGGAAATGTTGACTCACCAGGATTAAAAGCTGTCATCGAAAGAGCAAAAGCCGCAAATGTACCAAAAGACAACATTGAAAGGGCTATAAAAAAATTCTCCGAGGGTGGCGCCGTAATGGAATCAATCGTCTACGAGGCTTACGGACCAGGAGGGTGTGCTTTGGTTATTGAAACCCTCACTGACAACAGAAACAGAACATCAAATGAGATAAAGCATATCCTGTCAGAACAGGGCTTCAGTCTTGCCGGCATTGGCGCTGCTTCGTGGGCCTTTAGCCATAACCCTGGAGAAGAATGGGTCGCGCAGACCACAATCCTCCTTTCCGAGGAAGATGGAGAAAAACTTGGAGAGTTGGTGGATAAACTGGAGGAGAATGATGATGTGCAAGATGTTTATACAAATGCCGAGTAGTATATAAATAATTAACCTAATTATTCTAATTGACCTAATTTCTAAATAAATCTCAATGAACAATAAATTTGATCTTGAGGAAAGAACTGCAAAATTTGGTGAAAATATAATTATCTTTTGTAGTAGTTTAATAAAAAACGAAATTACAAAACCTATTATTAATCAATTAGTAAAATGCGGAACAAGTGTTGGGGCAAACTATTGCGAAGCAGATGACGCTGAAAGTAGTAAAGATTTTAAACACAAAATTGGAATCTGTAAAAAAGAATCCAGAGAAGCAAAACACTTTTTGAGAATGGCATCTGTTGCCGTACCCGAATGTAGAGAAAAAGCTATTAGATTATGGATGGAAGCCAAAGAACTAAACTTGATTTTTAATAGTATATTTAAGAAAGTAAAATAATTGTTAATTAGTTATTAGTCATTATTAAGAAATTAGAATAATTAGGTTAATTAGAAATTACCATGAGAATTATCTCTATTGATCCGGGATATGAAAGACTGGGCATCGCTGTACTAGAAAAAGAAAGGGGGCAAAAGGAAACCTTGCTCTTTTCAGAGTGTTTTAAAACAAGTGCAAAACTCCCCCACAACGGGAGACTGGCACTTATTGGTGACAGAATAAAAGAAATAATAAAAAAATATAAACCAGAGGCCCTAGCTACAGAAAAACTATTTTTTAGTGGAAACCAAAAAACAGCCATGCTTGTGGCAGAAGCCCGCGGAGTAATTCTTTACACGGGAAGCTCATCGGACTTAAAGATTTTTGAGTACACACCAAACGAAGTGAAAATCGCTATTACCGGCTATGGAAGGAGCGAGAAAAGACAAATGATAGACATGGTTAAAAAACTGATTGTGGTAAATTCCAAAACAAACTCAGACGACGAGTTCGATGCCATCGCTATTGGTCTCACCCATTTTGCAATTCAGAGATAAATGTGTAATATTATGCATAGGAGGTTGGTACGAGATGGCAATAACACTCAAATTAACGCCAAAACAGATCGTAAAACAGAAGGTCCCGACCGCCTTCTCCCACAGGACGAGAAACTGGGTGTACATTCTCGAAGGGCTTGAGGGCTACGCTGAGGCAAAAAGCCTAAGGGAAAAAGCACAACTCTCAAACATCGTCCCTCTCGGCGAAGGAAAAACGACCAAAGTCGCCTGGAAAAATGCTGCCAAGCGACTGGATCTCGGTTAGTAGCCCGCAACATGCAAGACAACAATACCCTGCATCGTGCGGGCTTTGTTGTATCTAAAAATCTCGTTGAGACAAAACCTTTTTGGAACGGAATCGTCAGAACTTCCAAATCTGAATGCAATCCGCGGAGCAGGCTTTTTGGGTGACCAAAACGTACAACAGTACGTTGCGTGGAACCAAAAAAGTGAAGCGACAAAGGAGTGCGCCAGATTTGGAAGTTATGACCGCATCATCTTGAGGAAGACATCATGGGGAATATCCACCGTTCCCCTCCCTCTTTCCTTCATCTTCTTCTTCCCTTTCTTTTGCTTCTCGCGAAGTTTCATTTTACGAGTAATATCTCCTCCATACATATGCTGGGTAACATCCTTACTGAAAGCCGAAACCTTGCGACTTGAAATAATCCTCCCCAATGCCTTTGCTTGAATATTCATAACAAACATCTGACGCGGAAGTATGGCGTGCAACTTTTCAACAGCGAGCTCGGCCTCCTGTTCCACAATCCTCCTAGAAACAACTCGAGAGAAAGCTGGTAAAACCTCATCCGCAACAAGAATATCCATACGAACAACATTAGCGTCCCTCATACCTTCAATCTCATAAGAGATAGAAGCAAAACCACTTGACGCACTTTTTAATTTATCAAAGAAGTTTCGCATAAGCTCACGAAGTGGCATTTTTAAAGACAGTTTTGTCCTATCATCTCCAAAGTTTTCTGATTCGCCCAGTTCAGCCTCATGCTCATACAACAGTGGCATTATATTACTAATCTTTGATGAAGGTGTGATAATCACACAATCCACCCACGGCTCTCTGATTTTAGATAACAGGCCTTCATCTGGAAAAAAAGATGGGGAGTATATTGTTTCAGTCTTTCCCTGCTTTGGACCATTTTTGTAAGTCACTTCATAGGTAATTGTTGGCATTGTAACAACAAGTTCCAAACTAAACTCGCGATGAAGTCTCTCGGTTATTATTTCCAAGTGTAGCATCCCAAGAAAACCACAACGAAACCCTCGCCCCAAAGCGCCAGAAGATTCTTCTTCATATGTATAGGAAGAATCAGAAAGCTTTAATTTGCCAAGTGACTGTTTCAGTAAGACGAAATCATCCTGGCTCTCTGGATAAATAGATGCCCAAACAACCGGCCTTGGAAGCATGTATCCATGAAGAGGAGGAAGACTGTCACCCTGTACAGCCACAGTATCCCCCACAGAAGCGATGCCGGGTTGTTTTATGCCTGTAACTATGTAACCAATCTCTCCGGCGGATAAAACATCGACCGGCAACTCGTCTGGAGAAAATATCCCCACCTCGATTGAGGTAAATGTCTCTTTTGCAATTTTGAAAACAAGAGGCACATTTCTTTTTACTTCCCCACTCATCACCCGAATAAAAACAATAACCCCTCGGTGTGTTGAATACTTGAAGTCAAAAATTAGTGATTGAAAATTGTTTGTTTCACTTTGCTTTGGTGGTGGTATCTTTTTTATGACCTCTAAAAGCAAGCTTTCTACCCCCTCACCCGTTCTTCCAGAAACCTCCAAAATATCTTCTGCCTTACAGTCTAAAAGTTTTATAACCTCTTCCTTTATTTCACTGACCCTAGCTAAAGGAGAGTCAATCTTTGAAAGCACAGGAATAATAGTGAGGCCTGCTTCACGAGCCATATTTAGTGTGGTTAGTGTCTGGGCCTGTACACCCTGTGTTGCATCCACCAAAAGGATAGAGCCCTCAACTGCCTTAAGCGCACGGGACACTTCGTAAGAAAAATCTATGTGCCCAGGAGTATCAATGAGATTCAAAATGTAGCCTTGTCCGCCGTGACTATATTTCATCCTTACGGGTTGCATTTTTATTGTAATTCCCCTCTCTCTTTCCAGCTCCATAGAATCCAGGACTTGATCCTGCATTTTACGCTTTTCTATTGTACCCGTTATCTCTAGCATTCTGTCTGCCAAAGTAGACTTACCGTGATCAATGTGGGCTATAATACTAAAATTTCTGATATTCTGCATGAGTTACATTAAAGCATAAAAAGTGATAATTAAAAAATCTGCATATTATTGGAGTTCTGCATCTGGGACAATAACCTTAGCTCGCCATATTTTTTTGTGTAGTGTACCCCAAACCTCCTTAAGTTCCATGTTGTTAAGTAAATAAAGAACCAAAACTCCGACTACAATACCACAGACACCGGAGACCAGACCTTGCATAAAAATACCCAAGAGAGTGGCTGTGTTGAAAATAGTACTAAATAAGTAAAGGGAATGATAAGAAACATAACCCATAATCAAAGATGCTCCACCAATCTGAAAGAGTGTTTTTGAAACTGGAGCTGAGTATGATGGAAACTCACGAGCAAATGAAACCCAGTGGGTAATGAGGTTTACAATAATGCCGAGGGTAAATCCAAGAGGCAACATTAAAATAACAGTTCCTGGAACACCGGACACCTTAAAGAGAGATTCTATAAAATCTCTAAAAATAACACTTTCTTGAAAAACCTGGACCAGTAAATAACTGAAACCAACTATACAAACAGTAGCCACGACATTCATTACAAGAGGGAGTTTTGTTTTCCCCCTGGAATAAAACGACCTAACAAAAATGTTAGTCAAGTTTTGTGCCACAAGAGAAATAGTAAATATTGCCAGGGCTGCAGCGGTTAGTCTGGTATCATCCCAGTTAAAGTTCCCCGCTCCAAGTATGGTACGAACTATCTGGGCCCGAAGCACAACAAACATGACTGTGACCGGAACAGACCAAAAGATAATATGCCTTGAAGAAATTATCATTTGTTCAATAAACTCTTTGTGTTTTCCACTGGTGAAAAGTTTTGTTAGGGTTGGGAAGGCGGCTAGTGAGTAACTCATACCGATAATACTAAACGGCACATTTTGTAGATTTAGAGAAAAGTTGAAGATAGAAACTGAGCCCGTAACAAACAACGCTGCATATGAAATTAAAAAAAGTTTTGCTAGCTCGTTTGATGAAACTGTTATTGTCCTCGGTATAGATATTAGAATCACTTTTTTTATAAGTCCAAAATTAACCGGAAATCTAAACTTTGGCAACATTCCTTGACTTACTATAAATGGTACTTGGATTAGAAGATGCAAGAATGCCCCAATAACAACCCCAAAGCCAAGTCCAGAAAGTCCGAAAACTGGATATAAAAAAACGATACCGAAGATAATTCCAATATTATAAACGACTGGTGATATGGCATATATGAAGAATCTTCTGTGAATCTGGGTAATGCTGGCCAAGAGGTTTGAGAATCCGAGAAGAACTGGTGACAGAAGAAGGATTCTCGTCAACTGGATTAATTCGGGGAAAGAATCTGAAGTAGCAAAAACAGGAAAAAGAACTGCCATAATATACGGAGCCATAAAATAGGCAATAACTCCGCAAACCACCATAAAAAGAAAGAAGAATGAAAAAATATTATCAAGAAAATCTTTGGCTGAATTTTCGTCTTTCTCCAATCTCTCAATTAAGAAAGGGATGAGAACAGATATAGAAACAATGGAGGCGACAGTGACAAACAAAATATCAGGAATTCTGAATGCAGAATAATACAAGTCCAATGTATTCCCCGCCCCAAACTGGCTTGCTAATATTCTATCCCTAAACAAAGCTAAAATCTGTGAGCAGAAGGCAAAGAAGCCTAAAAGATAGGCTGCCTGATGAAGACCAGCCACCTCTCGATTAAAGATGTTGAGGAAACCTTTGACCATTAGTTTGATTTTTCTTTTACTGGAAGTGTCTTAGATTTTTCTGGACTATTACCAACCGTCTCTTTAAAAATATCCTTTCCGGCCAAAAGATTAGTTAAAATACTTTCTACTTCTTTGTTGTCTGGGTTCGTCTTTTTCAAATCCTCAAAAAGTGCAATGGCTTTTTGATGCTCCCCTACCTTCTCATAGGATAGGCCTAGGAAGTATTTGGCATTGGCATAGTCTGGAACAATTTCAATTGCTTTATTAAGGTCAACTACTGCCGACTTATAATCTCCTGAAGAATACTTGAGTAATCCCAGCTGTAAAAAGGCTCCTGAGTTTGTTGGCTCAATGACTGTCACAGCTGTTACTGACTCTATCGCACCCTTAATATTATTATCTTCAACTTCAATTTGAGCCAAAACAAAGTAGGCATCCGTATAGTTTTCCTTAAGTTGTATTGCCTGCAAGGCGTACTCCCTTGCCTGCTTCAAATCCTTTCTTAAGAGAGAGAGTTTTGATAAAAGAATAAATATTCCTGGGTTTTTGGGATTATAACGAATGGCCTCTTTGTAAGCGAACTGGGCACTTTCATAAGCACCCTCTGTCTTAAGCTCTGGAATAGAGAGTAATTCATAAACCCTCCCCAAAGCAATCCAGTTAAGGTAATTTGTTTCATCTACATTCTTGGCAGAAATAGCTGAGGTAATTGCGTTTGTGCGCGCATCTATAAACTGCTTCTGTGCGTCTTCAAGTTTAATACTCTTTGGATCTTGGGACAAAATCTGATTCATGTTTATAACCTCAATTTCTGAAAGGGCTCTGTAATAAACATCGTTTGGAACAGCAGAGATTGCCTTGGTCATATATTCCCTAGAAAGGTTAATGTCACCACCCACACTTAGGGCATACGAACTCTTCTGAAAGTACCACAGAGATTCAGAGTTTTTATAGAGCCCATGTCCAAGTGAAACGCTTGCCAGGAAAAGAGCAACTAAAACCAGAGAAAACAAAAATCCAGATTTTGGACTTCCTGAGAACTTTTTTGTTTCCAAACTTATAATACCGACAAGATAAACGGAAGAGAGAAACAAACCAGTAAAAAACAAGGTCAAAATAAATATTACCGTGCTTGGCATATAAACAAATGTCATAAACCAAAGGTAAAGAGAAACAAAGAAAGATGACAGTAGCAAATACTTGAGGAAGCCATCTTCAGTCTTGTGAAAGATTGATTTTATACCGAGATAGATATAAAAACCAAGAAAAACTAACCACGACAAAATACCAAAAATCCCAGTGGTCACAGCGAACGTAGGAATAAGCCCGATTCCATTTGTAAAGTCCGTGTTCCAGAATACTGTTGAAACAACATCGTCTGGTTTCCATGTTAACCATTGAGTAGTGAAGGTGTTTGGACCAGAACCAAAAAGTGGTTTGTCCATTATGGTTTTTCTTGCAATATCGAGTGTGACAGAAAGGCCTGGTCGAACGTCAAGGTTTGTAACCCCAAGGTTATTGGAAAGGAATGCTCCTATACTAGTCCCCCATATGACAAAAATAAGAGAAACAACAAATACTATACTGGTAAGCTTCGGGGTTCTTTTTATTCTTTGCTTTAGTGATAATGAGCTAGATTGTAATCCATACAAACTATATACAATGAAAAGAAATGTAGTAATACCAACAATAATCCATAAGATTCCGAAGTTAACCAAAGCAAGGAAAAACAGAGAGAGAGCTAGTGAAACGACAAGTAAAACCCTCATGATCCTACTGACCTCTGCAATCTCATGGGTCAAAAGTGAGAGAATTACACCAACACCAAAAAATATTCCGACGTTGTTCCAACTGCCCAACATTGAGGTGGTAACAGTATTAAATACACCAAAAGACAATATGTCACTACCCCATATTATTCTTATCAAAAGAAAGATGGACAGAATAAGAGCTGAAACAACAAAAGCAAAGAAAGAATAGAATATACGGGTTTTGCTATTAAACACCACAGAAATAATATATAAATAAGCAAATCCAAGGATAATAAAACCAACCGTACTTATATCAAATGTGTAGCCAAAAAATGACATGCGAGAAAAACCATTTGCCACTCCGGCCAATAAATAGACAACGGGGACAAGGGCTGTGACTCCCAAGACATACCTTGAAGGACTAGGTAGCTCCACCTCACCATAAAACAAAGCAGAAACAATATAAACAAGGAGAGCCAAAATAACACCAAGTGCAAACAACAAACTCGTACCAAATTGTGTTGAAATAAAATCTGCCGGAACAAAGAACACGGGAGCCAAAAAACTAACTCCGAGTAAGATGCCAAAGGTGACCCTATCCCAAAATGACTTCTTTTTTAAGTTAGAAAACAGTTTATTTTCCTTCATATTTTTAATGTTTTATATGTTTACTATCTCTGCATTATATACAAATATACCCGCCATTTCAATTCAAAATTTGTTGTAGCAAAAGGTTATTTTGATAATTTGAAATAAAATTATTTTCATGTTATAATACAGAGTGTTATGTTGGATAGGTGCTGTTGTACTTTTCGTGCAATAGAGGAAAGTCCGAACATCAGACTACGCATCTCACTGTCGTGAGATGCAGTTGAAAGTTCATAAAGTTATAAAGTCCATAAAGTAAATTGCAAATGCATCAACTTTATAAACTTTACAAACTTTTTACTTTATAACTGCACCGAATGAGAGTGAGGTGCGCAGTGAGGGTAGCGGGTAACGCCCGTCGGGAGCAATCCTAGAGGTGCGAGCAGAGACGCTGTGCTCCGAAAGTTGCACAGGCGTTCCAAGTAATTGGAGCGTAGCCCCTCACCCAGATTCTGGGTGAGGGGGTGAAACGGCAAAATCCTTACCTTGATGCAAGGCCGTGCTCCGACGTTACAGTCGGAGAGTGCCGCTTGATCCGTCTGGCAACAGACGAGACAGATAAATATCTATCGCTTCACACCGATTTGGTGTGCGTACAGAATTCGGCTTATAGACATAACACAAATGAAAACCCGCGCCTAAAGCGCGGGTTTTCTCTTTATTTAAGTGTACCCCTTGGATTATTCCGTGGTAGTCGCAGTTGTGGTAGTAGTATCTGTAATATCAGTCGCAGTAGTATCGGTTGTACTAGCGGTGTCGATAGTATCTGTGGTATTCATTATATCACCGACGCTACTTAAGACCTCTGTTTCAGTCAGGATTTCAGGACTTCCAACCACCACTTCTCTAGTTGAGGTGGCCGTACCTGTGTCATTTATCACAACGTAATCAACTATATGCGTTCCCGCAATAGAAGTATCAATCTGAACCAGACCCATCAACATACCATCTACAAAAGTATTTATACCGAGATTTTTATCTGTTTCGGTTGGGCCGGTGATTATTGCTCCCATATCACTATACACATCCCCCACACTTATGTTGGCTGGATTGTTTCCGTTAATAGAGATTTCTGGTAGGCGCAGTGCTTCAGGGGTTGTTGTTGCATTTGTTGTATCTAAACACTCTCCGGCCATTGAAACCATTGCTCCATTTCTCATCTTCAAACAATATGGTTCGTTTGTTACCTCATCATACAGGGTAATACCTGAAGGTTTCTCTGTGCTTCCAACAGTCAGTTTGTCTGTTAAAATATTCTTGAAATATGCAATGCCTTCCACAAACTTTGCGCCAAGTGTCTCAAACTGGTCCACAAAACCAGAAACTACTCCAGCAAAACCAAATCCTGAAGTTTCTGTTGGGGTTGACGAGGCAACTAGTGTCTCTAGATTAAATAGTCTAGCATCTATACTATCAATTTTTGCATTTATGGCTTGTATTGCCCCAGCCATAGCAGGAATAAAGTTTGTGTAAGCAATTGATTTCTTCCCATCAACATTTGTTGTAACAAACTCTGGGAAAATACTCTCTACTTCTTGAGCTATGAATCCTTGGTGTGGTACAACACCACTACTTTCCCCGTTCCACCTATACTCCACTGGCCGCAAACTCATTACCTTGTCTAAGGTTGTGGTTGCGTTAAGTGTTTGTATGTCTTTCTTCAGACGTTGGTCTGAAGAACATGTGAGGGTACTGTTTGTTGGGTCAATAGTACAACTTGCATTACCGTCAGTAAATGTTGCCACACCACCACTCATAGAATTTGAGAATACATGGAGTTTAGATGCTGGGGTTGATGTTCCAATGCCCACAGAACCACTATCAGTGACAATAATACTTGGTGTTGTGGTAGCAGAATAAAATCCGAGAGTCCGAGTGTTGAGTTCTTGAATTGCTTTTGTCAAAACTGGAGTTAACTTACCATAGTCAATATTGTTTGGCTGTCCCTCTGAATCAAGCCCAACAACTTCAGGAATTATTCCTGCCATTTCTTCTGCTATAAAACCAATCTGAGAGCCACCGACAAGCAACTCTGGTTTGTATGTAAATGTTACAGGACGCATCTGCATAACAGCCGAAAGCCCTTGGTTCGTGGAAACATCCACGACATTGTCCTTGTATCTTATAGAAGATGGATTACATGCAGAAGTTGATGTAGAAACCACACCGGTAGCAAGAGTTATACAAAGATAAGATGTACCAGCACCATTAGCCAACCCTGTTAGACTTACACCACCAGAAACAGAAAGTTTCTGTGTTGGTGCAGTTATACCAATACCTACATTTCCGTTACCCAGTATTGTCATCTTCTCACTGGCGGTCTGAAGTAACGCACTTGTTGACAAAGTTGTTCCTGTAAAGAACGAGATGGTGCTTGCCCCTGCCCCCTTCCCAACACCAGAAGATAGTATGAGATTGCCACCAGCCAAATCGGAGGTACCACTCTCAACTGTGCCCATAGCGTAGATGTCACCACCATTCACTGCTGCATAAGCTCTGCCGTTTGGTGCCACAGCTATTGCATACCAATATCTCGGTGTTTGTCCAAGAGAGGTGAAGCTACCAATTCCTCCAGTTCGTTTATATATTTGTCCAGATCCACTATTGTGATCAGTGGCATAAATATCTCCATTTGTGGCAGCGGCCATCCCAGTCCAATTTCGATTACCAGCACTAAGGGCAGTGAAATCCCCAGTACCGCCAGTTTGTATATATATATCATTTCCTACTGTTGAGGCATAAACATCACCGTTCGGTGAGGCTGTCATAGAACCCCAGTTTCTTACAGTTTGACTAAGCGTTACAAAATCTCCCGTGCCCCCTGTCTGTTTATAAATAGTACCTATATAAACAGAGGCGTAAACATCACCGTCGGGCGCAGCGGCTATCCCATACCAATCCCTTGTCGTCTGACTAAGAGCCACAAAGTTTCCCGTACCTCCTGTTTGCATGTATATATCACCACCACTAACCGTCGCGTAGACATTACCGTTTGGTGCGACCGCTATTGCACTCCAGGCCCTACTAGTTTGACTGAGTGTTACAAAATCTCCCGTACCGCCTGTTTGCATATAAATACCCCCACCATTTATGACAGCATATACATTACCATTTGGGGCAGCAGCCATAGCAGACCAACCTAGACTTGACTGACTCAAAGCAAGAAAATCCCCTCCATAAGCAGTACCACTGGATGAACCACCAGCTGCGAGTGTGAGAGCCCTTCCGGCCACAGTGTCGCCTGTCGCCTCAATCCAAATTTTTCTATCTGATGCGTTACTGAAACTTATTGAGTTTGTTGGAGTTGTCGTACCTATGCCTATGTTTCCTGCTGGGGTGATAAATAGAGTTGATGTACCAACAGCTGTGTTTGTTCCACTGAAGTAAGCAAGTTGACCTGTTGTACCTGTGAGACTTGAGCCTCCGGTTAGACATTCTCCGTTGAACAAGAGACATCCCCCAGTGAGACTTATTCCATTTGCAAATGTTGATGTGGCTGTTGTTGATGTCAGATTCAAGTGACTTGCTTGTAGCGATGATGAGAATGTGGATGTAGCATTGCCATTTAGATAGATAGAACTTGTTCCAACTTTTAGTGCACCGAGTATCTCTAAGTTACCTGTGAATGTAGATGATGATGTTGTGTTATCTACAAATATATTTCCGGTTACACCAAGTGTTCCGGCTGGGGTTGTTGTACCGATGCCCACACTTCCGAAATATGCGTTAGTTGATGATGCATATGTACTAGAGATTAGTGTCGATGAAGCGTTGGTGAATGTTTGAAGAGCTGAGAATGTATTAGCTGTGTAGAGTTTTGGTATTGTTGTTGAAGCATGGATGTATGAGTTAACGTCTGTGTCTCCATAACTACCACTCCCACCACCGATACACACACCACTCACAGCATAACAACCAGTTGTGATGTTCCATCCCACATTAGATGTAGAAGTTGCTGAGCCTCCGATGTTTAAACCAGACAAGGTGGTTGTTCCGAAACCAAGTGATGATACAGAGAGTTGTGTTCCTGTTGATGAGCCTATTACAAAACTTACTGAGTCACCAGCTATTGGGTTCACCGATAGTTTTGCAAATGGCGTCGTCGTCCCGATGCCCACATTGCCAGCTCTATCAATTCTCATTCTTTCTGTCGGCGACGTATCAGAAACAGCATCTCTTGTTCCAAATACTAAAGCGGTTGTTCCTATTCCACCAGCATCAACCCCAATTGCACCCATGTATGAACTTGGGTTAGTCATCGCCGCTGAATATCCATACGTAGTTAAATAATATCTACCAACCCCATATTCTCCACCCCCAAGATGTAGAAAACTATTGGCAAGTGACACTGTACTTGCTTGAGCATTGTAATCCTGAGAAAGAACAATGTTTAACTTCCCTTTTGGTGCTGTCGTCCCGATACCGACGTTGCCGCTCAAATCAATTATCATTCTAGTATTAGTCGTATCTATAAGGTTCGTACCAGCCGCGCCAGTAATATTAGTATGGAATGAAATACCTGTGTCATATCTCATCCTCATAAATTGCCCCGCATTTCCGGTGGTTGTCTCAATGTAATTGGCTATGTCATCGGACGCTCTCACAGAATTACCTGCAATATACGCTAGTCCTCCCGACGTTTCAGAAATAGTCCCAAGGTCTCCAATCTTTATATACTTTGGAACTGCCGAAACATCTTGCGTTGGGATTGAGATTACCCCACGCACATCAAGCATTGCCCCTGGTGCTGTCGTCCCGATGCCGACGTTGCCGTCATAAGTAATTACCATTCTGTCCAATTCGTTCGTAGCAAATGAGATGGAACTATCTAGCCCTGATGTAAAAGCTTTACCTGCTTTTAGATATAATCTTCCGTTATAACCAGAAGACCCAAGTTCATTACCATAAAGATTAATAAAAGCCCCCCGAGAATCAGCTCCTGCTCCACCTCCTGCAAGCTGAAGATATTTCGTATCACTACCATCAACAGTATCAACATTAATTGCTGGAGCAGAAGAGCCTAAGGTTAAAAGGGCGGTCGGCGCCGTCGTCCCAATACCGACATTCCCACTGTTGAGTATGGTGAGGGCTGATGTGGTTGTTGTGGCTGTTCCATCTGTGGTGGTAGTTGAGAGGTAGAAGTTACCTCCTGCGTTTCTCATTGTCCATTGTGCTAGACCTGCTCCTGCTGAGAGAGAGAGTTGTGGTGCTGTGGAGGAGAATGGGTTCAAGAGCCATTGTGGAGTGGTTGTCCCGATGCCGACATTGCCGCTTTCTTTAATTGCCATTAACGGACTAATAGAGGGGTCTTCGCCTATTCCAGTATTGTTGGTAAAATAAAAACCGTCCGTAGTATCGTTATTATCAGAATCAATAGCAAACACAATACTCTTGGTATGGCTAAGTCCACCAACAAATTGGGTTAGTGTAGGATTCCATGCATTACCTATTAAATAACCAGATTCAGTACCGTTAAGCGACTGGATAGAATAAGTTTGATTACTACTCCAAATCCTGGTTGCTTCATAAGTAGTAGTGTTGTTGAGATACAAATAGGAAGTAGACCTCATGATTCCACTAAAATTACTTGCCCCATTTACATCAAGTAAATACCCTGGCGCCGCCGTCCCGATGCCGACGTTGCCGCTGCCTAAAATTGTCATCACAGGAGAATTGGCAAATCTAAAAGAATATGCTGAAGTGGCACTGCTAAAACTGTTGTCAAAAACAAAATTTGTTGCCCCATCCTCATCATAACCAATCAATCCATGATAATTGCCAGATTCTCCTATCCTAAATTGTTCAGCCCCAGCTGTTACTTGATTATAGGCGGCAGCAACATATAACCTAACATTAGATGCATAAGCTCCCCAAGCTGTCGTCCCGATCCCGACGTTGCCGTTTTTTATATACATACGGTAACCATAACTTTGCGTACTACTATCTAATTCGGTAAGAAAACCGATTGAACTTCCGTAGTTTGCGTCGGTGGATTCTTTAAGGAACCGGATACCAGCGCCAAAAGAATCGTCAGTTGGAGAAAATTGTGATTTTAATTCTGAATACCGCAGATTGGTTGCGTTGTTGTTATAAAGAGCTAGAGTAGCGGCGGCAGTGCCATTATTCAAAACTGAAAGGGTTGACTGAGGATTCGTCGTCCCGATGCCGACGTTGCCACTTCCTTTTATCGTGACCGCGTTCACCGGTGTTCCTGCTGCTCTGGTTCTAAATTGAATATCAGCACTAGTACTGTCATACAAATTGTCTATATACAAATCTTCTGAAACAGACGCATCAAGCGAAAAACGGCCACCGGCTCCAGAAAAGTTACCAAGTAGGATTTCTCCGTTAGCCGCATGAGCGCCCGAACCTGCGATTGAACTATACCCGTAGAACATTGCCTGTGTCCCGGCATTGTCGTTTACGGTCAGTTTCTTCCCCGGCCCCGTCGTCCCGATGCCGACATTGCCACCAAGTGTGGCAAGGTAAGTTGAACCTGTTGTGGTTAGTTGTGTTGTTGAAGCATTAGTAAGGGTTGCAAGACCACTAACATCAAGTGTTGATGTTGCTGTTATTGCTCCACCAAAGAAAGAGGAGCCGTAAGATGCTATACCTCCCATTACATCTAACTTGTATGATGGTGAGGTTGTGCCTATGCCGACGTTGCCAGAATTCGCAATCACAACTCTCGTATCCCCATTTACCCAGAATGACATGTCATTGGTACTGTGGTCGAACGACAAACTTGCGGCGGTACCCTGTGGGTCTCGCCATGCAATGATTCCATATTTATTGTTGGGGGTATTGATTGTAAGACCTGTAGAGAGATTACTCTCAATACCCATAATCGTATCACTTGGTGCAGTTGCCCCAGACGAACCGCTGGCAACCCACAATTTACCTAACGGCCCCGTCGTCCCGATGCCGACATTGCCGCCGTCTATAATACTAAAGACAGATGTTCCAGCATCGCGAGCCAAAAATATCGGAGACGTCTGTGAACCGTTATCCGCAATCAAAGCTGCGGAAGTGTAGGTGGGGGTAGTCGCTTGCAAACCAAAGTAGCCTCCAATTTGGATTGGGCTTGTTCCGGTATTTAAAGCAAGACCATGAACTCCAATGTTGGTAGCAGAGTCCTTGGCAACATATGATACTCCCACCACACCATAGTTACGATTCCCGCCTTGCGCGTATCCCATAACTCCAGCATTGTCTCCCGTGGTAACACCTTGTGTTGTACCTAAAACCCCAGTATTGCCCGTGCCATAAGTTGCTACCGCAGTTCCTGTACCAACAGTATTATTAACACCTATAATACCTGTAGTATAACCATTGCCCGTATAACCGGAGGATAGCTCTGCTCTGAGAGCGGAGCCATCCCATCCTGCCCCTGATCCTGCGCCAGTGATAATAAAACTGACTCCGCGTTGGGAGGCAACCGTGCTATCAAGTGTTCCTGTTACTTTAAGAGCATTGATTGTAGAAGCCAGTGTTCCTGCAACAACTTCTAATTTATTCGTCGGATTCGTCGTCCCGATGCCGACATTGCCGAATGAATTAATTCTCATCTTTTCACCCATCGTAGCGAAAGTCGTTGCAGGGATATTATCGTCATTGGCAGTAAAGAATGCTAAACCTCCGTCATAGTTACCTCCGGCGTTCTCTCGAATACCCGCAATACCTGCCGTTATGGTCGGATTATTACTATCCTTAAATACAATGCCCACACCGCGAGTGCCCAAGGCATCTCCACCTGATCTACTGAAAACAGCACTCACGTCATTTATTACGGAATTACTAATATGATTTACCTGAAGAGGAGCCCCAGGTGCTGTCGTCCCAATACCGACATTTCCATTATTTAATACAACCATTCTTGTTGTACTTGCGAGGTCTGAGATTGCAAATGCAGGGGTGGTGTCGTTTACTCCACTACCAGCCACACTTAATCTTGCCCATG